>CDZB01049544.1_pt1 | contig 421077 bp, 350 predicted proteins | sample 554961 | NCBI WGS metagenome assembly CDZB01 (sample SAMEA3182106, study PRJEB8094) | gut metagenome | biome: human; feature: gut; material: Stool; isolation source: human stools | place: Canada | collected 2013-02-26 | reverse complement strand
CCATTCGGGCGGGGCGGGCGGACAAAACGTCAACAAGGTCGCTTCCGCCGTGCGTATCACCCATTACCCGACGGGTATCGTCGTGCAGTGCCAAAACGAGCGCTCCCAGCTTCAGAATAAGGAAATGTGCTTCAAAATGCTCCGTTCCAAGCTCCTCGAAAAGAAGATAGAGGAACGCCAGGCCGCGGCCGACGCCATGAAGGGCGACGTCAAAAAAATCGAATGGGGCTCGCAGATCCGCTCGTATGTGTTCTGTCCCTACACGATGGCCAAGGACCACCGCACGGGGTACGAAAAGGGCGATATCCAGGCGGTGATGGACGGCGAAATTCAGGGCTTCATCATCGACTATCTGAAAAAGACGTAAGTGAGTTTATCGGCGGCATGGGCTGCCGATAATTATTTAACGGCGGCGCCGTACAATGGTATCGCAAAGCGCGTCATTGGTGCGGCGTCGCCTTAACGGGGTTTTCCCGACGAGGTTTTTTATGGAGCTTTATTCTTCCGACATCGTAAAGGAGCCGCTCATTCTCGGTATCGAATCCTCCTGCGACGAAACGGCCGCGGCGGTGATTTGCGGCAGAAGGGTTTTGTCCGACGAGATTGCTTCCTCGGCGAACATTCAATCCCTCTACGGCGGCGTCGTGCCCGAAATCGCTTCCCGCGCGCATACCGACGCGATTGAAGCGGTGGTTCAGCGCGCCGTAAAAAACGCGGGCGCGTCCTATGCCGACCTCGACGGGGTGGCGGTGACCTACGGCGCAGGGCTTTTGGGCGCGCTGCTCGTGGGGGTGTCCTTTGCCAAGGCGTTCGCTTACGCCTTAGGAAAGCCGCTGATCGCCGTCAATCATATCCGCGGACATATGGCGGCCGCCTATCTCGACGAGCCCGGGCTTCGTCCCCCCTTCGTCACGCTTTTGGCAAGCGGCGGGCACACCGCGATTTTATACGCCAAATCGGAAACGGAGTTCGAGATTCTCGGCTCGACGCTCGACGACGCGGCGGGAGAGGCGTTTGACAAGGTGGCCCGCGTGCTGGGGCTGCGTTATCCCGGGGGGCCGAATATCGAAGCCTGCGCGAGGGGCGGAAGGCCGATCGTGCCCATGCCGAAAATGCTGAAGGGGGGCGGCGGGTTCGACTTTTCGTACAGCGGGCTTAAAACGGCGGTCATCAATTATTGTCATACCAAGGAGCAGAAGGGGGAGGAATATTCGAAAGCGGACGTGGCGGCCTCCTTCCAATGCGCGGCGATAGACGTGCTTGTGGAGAAAACCGTCCTCGCCGCGAAGGCGAAGGGCGTGACGACGGTGACGGCGGGCGGCGGCGTCGCGGCGAATACCTATTTGCGGGAAAGCCTGAAATCCGCCTGCGCGGAGAAGGGCTTCCGCCTGGTTCTGCCCGAAAAGCGCCGCTGCACGGACAACGCGGCCATGATCGCGTCCGAGGGGCTGATTCAGTACCGCCTCGGCAATTTTGCGGGGCTCGATCTCAACGCCAAGGCTTCCATTCCCTTGCGAAGCTGCCTGTAAGGACGATTAGGAAATTATGACAGAAGTATTGCTCGATGCCCTTTTGGACACCTTAAAACTTTTTCCGTGGCTGCTGCTCATCTATATCGTGATAGAACTCATCGAGCACAAAACAAAGCTCACGGGCTCGCACAACCGCTTAAGCGGCAGGCTCGGCCCTTTGATAGGGTCGGCGACGGGCCTCGTTCCGCAGTGCGGCTTTTCCGTTATGGCGGCCAAGCTGTTTGAACAGAAATACATCACGGTAGGGACGCTGCTCGCTATTTTCGTCTCCACCAGCGACGAGGCTTTTATTCTTCTCCTCTCGTCGGGCAGGGGCGCGGTGTGGCTGCTGCCGCTCATCGCCCTCAAGATCGCGGTGGGCATCGCGGTGGGCTATGCCGTGGACGGCGTTTTGAAGCTGGTCGGAAGCAGACGGGTGCGCGTCCGTTCGTCCGCGGGAGAGGCGCTCGACGCGGCGCGCGCGGAACAGCGGCGAGGACACGAACACGGGAAAGGCGCGGAAAACGAATGCGGACACGGCCATGGGAAAAATGCGGAAAAGCAATACGGCCATGGACACGGCGAAAATTTGGAGAAGCAATGCGGACGCGACGGCGCGCCTGAAGAGGGCGAGACGAAGGAGAGGCCCGGCGAGGCCGCGCGGGAGCTTTTTCTCAAAAAGGCGGGCGAAAAGGAATTTGAATGTACCTCCTGCGGCCGCGAGCACGACGAAAACAAGCCCTGGAAAACCTATTTTCTGTCGCCGTTTTTACATTCCTTAAAGATAGCGGCCTTTATCCTCGCCGTCAATCTCGTATTGGGCGTCATCATTTATTATGTGACGGAAGAGCGGTTTATGGCGTTTATGAAGGGCAATCTGGCCGTTCAGCCGCTGATCGCCTCCCTAGTGGGGCTGATTCCCAACTGCGCCTCCAGCGTGGTGATTACGGAAAGCTTTTTGCAGGGCGGGATTTCTTTCGGCTCCTGCGCGGCGGGGCTGTGCGCAAATGCGGGGCTGGGATTTGTCGTATTGCTGAAAAACACAAAGGAATGGAAACGCAATCTGGCGCTGATCGCTGCCGCTTACGTCGTCGCAGTTTTGGTGGGGTTTGCCGTCAACGCCGTTTTTCCCGCCTACGCTTAAAAAATAAAAAGATAAAAAACCATGACGAAAATCGCGGATATTCTTTTCGGCTGCGAACTGCGGGAGGGGGAGCTTGCGGAATTTCCCGCCCTTCTCACCTCCCGCTTTCCCTTCGGAAAGTTTCTCGTACTCACGGATGAGGAAAGCGCGCTCGCGCTTGGAAACGCCTTAAAGAAGATACCGAAAAAGATATTGCTCGTTTTGGCGCGGGGAGACGACCTTTTGCCTTTGTTCGGCCTGCCCGACGGGATTACCTGCGTCGTGGGCGCGGGCGGGGCGGCGGCCGCGGCGAGATATTTCGCGGCGGCGCGCTCGCTGCCGTTTGTCGGGACGTGTCTTTCCTGCGCGCCGCAGGGGCTGCTGCGCGGCAGGGTTACGGTGCGCGTCGGGAAAAGCGAAACGACGTATCCCGTACCTCCGCCCGATTTCGTTTTTGCCGCTCTGTCCGCCATGCAGACGGACGAGCGGGGTATGGCGCGGGCGGCCTGCTTTTTGTCGGCGTGCGCGCTTTCGGGATTTTCTTTCCGCGCTTCGCGCAGGCTTTCCCTGCCCTGTACGGCCGCGCAAAACGATTTGGAGGGCTATTTTTCCGCCGCGCCGGAACTCGCCTTTTCCGTCGATTCCTCCGATCGGAGAAGGGCGGCGGAAACGATTTTTCGAGCCGTATCGGCGGCGGAATATTGCTTTCGCTCGGGCTTTCCCGAAGGGGAAATCTTTCGCCTCATCGAGGCCGCAAAGGAGCTCGTCGGAGGGATAAAGGGCGAAAGAGAGGAAAACGAGCTTGCGTTTTCCTGCGTGCTTTCCCTTTTGAAGCTGTACGCGCTGTTTTTCGAAAGCGGTTTTTACCGCGGCGGAAAGGTGGATTACAACGCCCGCTTCAGGGAAGCTGCGGCGCTCGCCGAGGGGACGCGGCTGTCGGTGAAGGAAATTTTTGTGCCGCCCGTAGAGCAATTGACGAAATGCGCGGAAAAATTTGCCGATTTGCAGGCGGAGCTCTGCCGCGAAGCGTGCGCGCTGGAGGAAAAAATAAAGGCTTTCTGTGCCGATTTCGGTCTGCTCCCTTCCGACGAGGGGCGGGATAAGCTTTCGAGGAGCCTTTTCCTGCTGCCCGAATTTTCCGTCGATACATACGGGATCGTTTCGCTGATGCGGGATTTTTCCCTGCTTTGAATTTTGGGCGCGAAAAGAAAATTGCAGCGCGGGCGCCTCGGTTACGCTAAGGCGGCGATATTCGGAAAAAGGCGAAAAGGGATACGTATGACGATTAAAGCGCCGTTGAAAAAGGATATTTATGGCGAGTGAAACGCCGTTGAAAAGGAGGGCCTATGACGGCTCGGTATGGGCATGGGTGTGGGCGTCGCGCCGAATGCGTGAAACGCTTTCGAAAAGGGATATTTATGACGAGTGAAACGTTGTTGAAAAAGGAATACTTATGACGATTGAAGCGCTGTTGAAAAAGACGAACCTGTTTCTCCTCGACATGGACGGTACGCTGTATATCGACGATATTCCGATCGGGGCCGCCAGAGAGACGCTGGCGCGCCTGCGCGGGGCGGGAAAAAGGTTGGTTTACTGTACCAACAATTCGTCCAAGACCCCCGAAGAATACCGCGCAAAGCTGGAGCGAATCGGGCTTTGGGGAGAAGGGGATTTTGTATATACCTCGGGGATCGCCGCCGCGGAATATCTCAAAAAACATCACGCGGGAAAATCCGTTTATCTCGCGGGACGGGAGGCGCTGAAGGAGGATTTCGCCGCGCGGGGGATACGCCTGACGGAGGAAAAGCCCGACGTCTGTGTCCTCGCCTACGACACCGCGCTGACGTTTGAAAAGCTGGTCAAATTAAACGAATTCCTCGTCGGGGGCAGCTTTTACGTGGCCACTCACCCCGACGTCGTCTGCCCCGCTCTGCCCTGCCCCAAACCCGACGTGGGCTCTTTTATCAAATTGCTGGAGGCTTCGTCGGGACGGCTGCCCGACGCGATATGCGGCAAGCCGCATACGATTATGGGAGAGGCGTTGAGCGGCCTGCTCGGCGCGGAAAAGGAGGAGATCGCCATGGTGGGCGACCGCCTGCATACGGATATCCGCTTTGCCAACAACAGCGGCTTTTCCGCCGTTTTGGTGCTTTCGGGGGAGACGACGGCGGAGACGCTTGCACGTTCGCCCGACCGTCCCGACGTCGTTTTGACCTCCATCAACGAGTTGTCGGCGTATCTTTGAGGAAAAAGAGCGAAAAACCGTTTGAAATACTACGGACGCACCGCGGAGAACGGAAATAAAAAACGGAAAAAATCCGAAAGCTGTTTGAAAGGCCGCAAAACTGCGGTACATATATATTGTAAGAGTATCAGGGAGGGTTTTACCATGAAGGAAGTGGAAGTAAAGGGCACGGAGGGCGGCAAGCTGACGATCGCGCTCCGCGGAGACATCGATTCGGGCAACGCGGACGCTTTTTACGCCGAGGTGATCGAGGCGTACAGGGCAAATCCCGCCGACGTCGTGTTCGAGTGCGGGGAACTCAATTTCATCGATTCCACGACGCTGGGGACGTTTGTCAAGATTTTGAAAAACGTTAAAACGGACGGATATAAAATGACGCTGAAAAATTTGCAGCAGAAGATCAGAAAGCTGTTTCTCATCTGCTCGTTGAACACGATAATGGAGATCGAATGAAGATGGAAAAGTTTTCCGTTTCTATGCCTTTGTCAAACGAATATCTCACGACGGTGCGGCTCGCTACGGGCGGGCTGTGCGCGCTCTGCGGGTTCGACGTGGACTCCGCGGAGGATTTTAAGGTGTGCGTCACCGAAAGCCTGCTGATCTTAAAGCGGAACGGCTTTCAGGCGGCGGAGATCTCTTTCGGGGTGGGAGAAAAGCTCTCCTGCACCGTATCGGGGCAAGACGGGGGAAGGCCCGGGGAAAAGGGCGCGGACGACGAGATTTCTTACGCGCTGTTAAACGCGCTGATCGGCAATGCGGAGTTCAAAAAGAACGCCGCGGGGCTGGTGCAGACCATCGCTTTCGAAGCGTAAGCGGAAAGCGGAGCGGGATTTCCATTATGGCAGAAGAAAATATCAACGAATTATTTAAGAGGTACCGCGAAACGGGCGACACGGCGGTGCGGAACAAGATCGCGGAAAAGTATCTCTACATAGCCGAGATCCTCGCCAAAAAGTTTGTGGGGCGGGGCGTGGAATACGACGATCTCAGGCAGGTGGCCTCTCTCGCCCTGCTCAAGGGCATCGACCGTTTCGATCCGGCTATGGGCATGCAGTTTACCACATTTATCACCCCTACGGTGACGGGAGAAATCAAAAACTATTTCCGCGATAAATCGAGGATTGTCAAGCTCCCCCGCCGGCTGAGCGAAATCAGCGCGGCCGTGCGCGCGTTTACCGCAGAGTACGAGGGGGAAAACGGCGTGAAGCCGAGCATCAGGGAAATCGCGGAACGGCTGAAGCTGTCCGAGGAGGACGTGGTGCGCGCGCTGGAGGTGGGGGGCACCGTTTCCCTCGACGGCGTGGCGAGTTCGGGCGAGGACGACGGCGAGCATTCCCTTTACGCGCTGCTGCCCGACAACGACGACCGTTACGAACGGCTGGAAATACAGGACGCCCTGCGTTCGGCAATGAAGGATTTGTCGGAGACGGAACGGGCGGTTTTGAAATTCCGCTATGTTGACGAGCTCTCTCAGAGCGAGACGGCGCGGCGGCTGGGCGTCTCGCAGATGTTTGTGTCGAGAATGGAGCGGAAGCTGCTGGCCAGGCTGAAAGAAAACCTTAAAGATTCCGTGTGAAGCTGCGAAAAAGAGCACGGACGATTCGGAGGGCGAAGCATGTTCATGGAAGTGAAAAATTTCGAAGCGTTGAAGGAGGCGATGAAGGAGCTTTGCGATTTCCTCGCCGAAAGCGACGTGCCCGAAGACAGCGTGTTCGACAGCAAGCTGGTCGTCAGCGAGCTGGTCAGCAACGTGTTGCAGCATTCCGACGGGGTAGCTTCGCTGGAAAGCGAAATCCGCGGCGAGTTTATCGAGCTGAAGGTACGTTCTTCGGTGCGGTTCTGCCCGCCCGAGGAAAGCCGCTGTTCGGAGGTCTATGCGGAAAGCGGCCGCGGGCTGTTTATTGTGGATAACGTATGCACGGAGCGTTCGTTTACGGAGGACGGCGGGATCAAAGTGTTGATAAAAATTTCGGGCAGGGCCTCTCTGCCCGACGAGGACTGAAGGCGCCGTTTCGGGGAAATGCGCGCTTTTTTGCTCTTTCGGCGGGAAAAGAGGTAAAAAATAATTTCGGGAGGCGGTGGTTATGGACGTTTTGAAGGCGATCGAAAAAAGACACTCGGTGAGAAGTTATGCGGATAAGGAGCTGGCAACGGCCGTTGTCGAGGCGCTCAACGAGGAAATTGAGGCGTGCAGCCGCGAGGGCGGCATCAATGTCCGGCTTGTGACGAACGAAAAAAGGACTTTCGGCGGGCTGATGGCAAGGCTCGGAAAATTCCGCGGCGTGAGGAACTATCTCGTTCTGACGGGCGACGGAAGCGAGGAGACGGAGGAAAAGCTGGGATATTACGGGGAACGGATCGTGTTGAAGGCGCAGGCTTTGGGGCTCAACAGCTGCTGGGTGGCCGCGACCTATTCCAAAGGGGCGTGCAGGAAAGCGTGCGGGCTGGAAAAGGACGAAAAGCTGGCGTGTGCAATCGCCCTCGGCTACGGCGAAACGCAGGGCGTGCCGCACGAGAGTAAACCTTTGACGGAGCTGTTTGAGCTGTGCTCCGCGGCGGGAAAAGCGCCCGAATGGTTTGTTAAAGGGGTGGAAGCCGCCGCGCTGGCGCCCACCGCGCTCAATCGGCAGAATTTTAACATCGTGCTTTTGGAGGACGGCCGCGTGCGGTTGGAAAAGCAGGGCGCCTGTGCCGCGTTAGATCTGGGGATCGTCAGATACCACTTCGAGCAGGGCGCGGGAAAAGAAAATTTTGAATGGGCTTAAACGAAGAATAAAGTGAATTGTCAAACCGAGCCGTAACGCTCGGCAATAAAAAAGTTAAACAAAAACGGCCGACCTTTTCAAAAGGTCGGCCGTCCGCTTTCAATGAGTTATTTTCTGATTGCAAACTGGTACATCTTTGCCAGCAGAGAATCGGGAATCCTGTCTCTGTACTGTCCGAGATAGATAAATACCTTGCGGAAGAATTCGGTATTGTCTCCGCCCACCTGATAATCGGGCAGATTTTTCGTATCGCCCTTGTATTTGAGAATAAAGATTTCCGTAAACTGTTCTCTTTCGTCCCCGTTGAGCGAAGCGATAAACGGATCGAAGCTTCTGCTGTTGTAGAAATCGTAATCCGCCGTATTTCCTGCGCCGGACTGAGGGGCCGCGGGCGCCGCGAAGTTATAGTTATAGACGGGCGCGGGCTGAGGCGCGGGTTCCGCTTCGGGCTGTGCGGTTTCTTCGGCGGGCTGAGCCAGCTCTTCCGCTTCGGGTGCGGCCGTTTCCGCCGTAGGGCCTTCGTAGCGCACCGCTTCCGCATATACGCCCGCTTCTTCCGTTTCTTCTTCCTGCGTTTCGGCAGGCGTTTCTTCGGCAACCGTCGTTTCAACCGCCGTCGTTTCTTCGGCCGCTTCTTCCTTTGTTTCCGCGGGGGCTTCCGTCTCTTCGGCGGGCGCTTCTTTCGTTTCCTGTGCGGCAAGCTTCTTTGCCTTCTTCTTAGCGCAGAGCACGACGATTACGAGGAGTACCTGTACGGCGGCGATCGCCAGAGCGATAAACGCATAGAGGTAGAACTTGGTTCCGTCGAACGCCTTTTCCGTAAACGCCAAATAGACGAGCGCGGCGGCGAGAAGAACGTGGAAGAGATAGCGGATGAGGTCGAAGGTGTAGCCCTTCTTCGTCGTCATGCGGATCGAGGAGATCACGGAAGCGAGTCCCGCGATGCCCGCGAGGGCGACGATCGCATATTTATAAAAGTCACCTTTCGTAAGGCTGTTGATGATGCTGTTGTCCTTGGACGCGAACAGCGTCTTGAAGGCCTGCGCGGATTGCGTGATCCCATAGACGCAGACGCCCGCAAACGCGGCGGTGAGAAGGAAGAGCACAAAGGTCATCCAGGTGCCTTTCCCCGCCTTGATAAACGAGAAGATCAGGTAGAACAGGAAGCTTGCGCCCGCAATCGCCAGCATGACGATATCAAACGTCCTTTCGATATTTCCGTAATACAGGGAAACGGCCAGCATCGCAGCCGCATACGCCGCATACACCCAGAAATTGATAAAGACGATCGCGCGGGTCATGGCGGGGGCCGCCTTGCCAGAGCAGAGGGCGACGATCATCAAAACCACCGTAACGACCATCGCGGCGGGAATGACGTAGAGGAAAAGGCTCATGAGCTTGCCGACCGTGCCCGAGGCGAGGACGGTGAGGCCCATAAATTTATACGCCCCGAAATCGGCGGGAGCGCCCGCGATCGCCTTATAGAAATCGGCGAGCCCGTCCTTTTTGAAGAGCGCGAGGAAGGCGTCGAGGAAAGTCTTTTCGCCATAGACCGCATATCCCGCAGAGGTACTGACAAGCAGATTTACCTTCAGCAGGCAGAGGCAGACGATGGGGGCCGCCGCGAGAAGGAGCGCGAGGATACGATAGAGCGCATTCCTCTTCTTTTTGGGAGCGGCTTCCGCCGCGACAGGTTCCTGCGGGCCCTCGGCGAGCACTTCTTTCATGTCGTCGTTGGTCACGTTGAGCTCGGCATAATTGGTGCTGGTGTTGCTCATAAAATATCTCCTGAAAGTTTATTTTCTTGGTTTCGTCGCGTATTTCCCCGAAAGGTGTTTAAGGCGAAAATATATAAATTTTGACTTACCTTTATTATATCACTTCCCGTCCGATATGTCAATACTAAAAAAACATTTTTTTGTAAATTTTTCCGTATTTGTTGTAATAAACTTAAAAAAGAAAGCGGGAAAGTCGGGCGGAAAAACCCTTGAATTTTTTATTGGTTTCGGCTATAATAGAGGAGTGGAAAAATCCGGCCGCGGGCCGGGGGAGGGTGATATGACCGAGATAGAAAAAATATTTGCGGAAATAAAGGAAAAGACGCGTCTCGAAGTGAGCTATTACAGGGAGGGAAGCGGCGGGGAGGGGCTGCCCGTGTGCGACAGGCCCTTCGACGGCGTGGCGGACGACGGGAACAATACCTTTTTTCGCTTTCTGTATAAAAACACGGGCTATATCGGCGTGCTGAAGGGCGCGGGAAAGGCGGAGAGCACGTATGCGGCCATGCTGCCCGCCTATATCGAGAGCTTTTCGGACAAGGAAGCCGACCTGTCCAAAACGGAATATCTCAAGCGCATTCTTCTGGGCGAATGCTCCTCGGCGGGCGTGTATAAATACATGACGAAATTTTCCGTGGGCAAATCCGCCTGTTTCGCGTTGGCGCTGTACGTACCCAAGCTGATGAAGGAGACGGTGGCGCTCGTCGCGCAGTACGGCGGCAACAGCCTCGACACCGTGGTGACTACCGACCGCCACAACTGCGTTCTCGTGAAATATCTGGGGGAAGAGGAGAGCGAATATTCCTCGCCCGCCGATTACGCGGATTTTCTCGCGCAGTCGCTGAAGGAAGAATTGGGCATAGACGTGACGGTGGGCGTCGGCTCGAGAGTGAAAGGGCTGAAGGACGTCGCCGTTTCCTATGCGCAGGCGGCGGGCGCGCTGCGTTACGCGGGCGTGTTTTCCAGCAAGGGAAACGTACATTCGTACAAGGAATACATGCTGGTGAAGATGCTGGAGGACGTGCCCGAAAGCAAGCTGGCGGAGTATCTCGCGGAGATGACCGACGAGAGCGCGAAAGAGATTTTCGAGGACGAGGAAATGGTGAACACCGCCGAGGAATTTTTGAGGAACAGCCTCAACGTCAGCGAAACTTCGAGAAACTTATATATGCACAGGAATACTCTCCTATACAGATTGGACAAAATAGAAAAGGCGACGGGGCTGAACATACGCCAGTTTCCCGACGCCGTGTCCTTTCGGGTGCTTACCGTACTCTATAAATTGCTGGAGCGGTGAGGCGGGACAGGCGGGGACATATAATAGTATGCGGCCGGGTGGGGGAATTATCCCTTCGGGCGGAAAAAGCCGGTCAAAATAAAGAGCTATGCGCGCACAAATTGCGCAGTGAGTTTTATAAGGAGTTTAACATGGACGAAAACAAAAAAGACGAACGGGAAGAATTTTTCGGCAACGGTCCCGAACGGGAGCCTCGGGAGCTGCGGGAGCCGTCGGTGGGCGTACCTCCCGCGCCGAAACGAGCAAAGAAGGCGAACGGCTGGAGGATCGCGGGCTATTGTCTGGGGGCCTTGCTCGTCGCGGGCATGGGCTTTCTCGGCGGCTATTATACCTACGCGGGAGCGCTCGACAAAGAGATGCGCTCGCTGATCTGGGCAAAAAAACAGATTCAGGAGCACTATTACCAGGAGATAACGGACGAGGATTTTTACAATGCCGTTTTCGACGGCGTCAACGGCTTGCTCGATCCCTACTCGGGATATCTGACGCCCGACGAGTACGCGGATATGATAGAGGAAGCGACGGGGAAATGGAGCGGCCTGGGCGTCACCTTCTCCGTAAAGGACGGCGAGGGCAATGAGCAGCTGCTCGTTACCCGCGTGTCGGGAAATTCGCCCGCCGAGGCGGCGGGGATTTTGCCCGGCATGGCCGTCGTCGGGTTCGGCGTCACGGAAAGCGAAATTGCGGAAAGCGTTTCCTATGAGGAGCTTTCCGTATTCTTAAAGGAGCGGGCCGAGGGCGAAAAATTTATCCTGAAGATGACGGGGCAAAAGGGTGGGGAAGCTTTTTATAAAGAGGTGGCCAAGGAAGCCTTTATCGAAAACTATGTGTTTTACCGTTCCCGCGCCTCCGCTTATATCTTTACGGGCGAAAACGCCACGGTATTGACGGAAAGCGAAAACGTTTTGTCCGCGCTCGACGAGGAGACGGCGTATATCCGTCTCACGCAGTTCAACGGACAGGCCGCGCAGGAATTCGCTGCCGTGATGGATATTTTCAAGAAGGAGAAGAAGAAAAATCTCATTCTCGACCTGCGCTCCAACGGCGGGGGATATATGCATATCTTACAGGATATCGCAGGTTATTTCTGCAAGGGCGCGACGGACGGGACGCCGTTGGTGGCGATTGCCGATTATCCCGGCAATCAAAGGTCGGAATTTGAGGCAACGGCGAATAAGTATGCGCAATACTTCGCGCCCGACAGCCGCATTTCCGTGCTTGCGGACAACGGCACCGCCTCCGCCTCCGAGTGCCTGATCGGCTGTATGATGGATTACGGCGCGATAAGCTATTCCGATATCTATCTCTCCTCGCGAAGCGGCGAAACCAAGACCTACGGCAAGGGAATCATGCAGCGCACGTTCGCCTCCTCGCTGTTCGGCAAGCCTGACGCCATCAAGCTGACCACCGCGCGCATTTTGTGGCCGCTGACGGAAAACTGTATCCACGGCCGCGGCGTACTTCCCGAGGACGGCGCGCATACCGTCGCGGAAAATTACGACGGCGACGCGGAAATTTTGGAGGCGTGGAACTCGATTTCTGCCGCAAAATAAAACAACTTTATCGACGGAGCGGTCCGCTTAACGGCCCGCTCCGTTAAATTTTTTGAAAATTTAATTAAAACCTCTTGACAAACTTAAATCAATATGATATCATTTTAACATCAAATAGAAAATAGAAGGAGAGGTTTATGGAAGAAATTATTTTGAAGAACAAGAAGCACGGCATGTCGGTTTTGCTGATCACGATCGCTGTATATATACTTGCGATCGCGGGCGTGATCGCGGGCGCGGCGAGCGGCTATGCGGCGGTGACGATCGTTTCCGTTGCGGCGTTGGTTATATTTATGTGGGTTCCCATGGGGCTGAAGGTACTTAAGCCCCAGGAGGCCTTGGTGCTGACGCTGTTCGGAAAATACGTGGGCACGCTGAAGGGAGAGGGGTTTTATTTCGTCAATCCCTTCTGCACCGCCGTCAACCCCGCGGCAAAGACGAAGCTCAACCAGAGCGGGGACGTTGACAGCCATTCGGGGCCGCTGACGTTAAAGTCGGCCACGGGCAGCTCGGAGACGCTCAGCAACAAAATTTCCCTCAAGATCATGACGCTGAACAACAACCGCCAGAAGATCAACGATTGTCTGGGCAATCCCGTGGAAATCGGCATAGCGGTGATGTGGAGGGTGGTAGATACGGCGAAGGCCGCGTTTAATGTGGATAACTATAAGGAATATTTGTCCCTGCAATGCGACAGCGCGCTGCGGAACATCGTCCGCGTATATCCCTACGACGTCGCGCCCAACGTGGATACGACGGGGGACGGCGTCGCCGACGAGGGAAGCCTGCGCGGTTCGAGCGAGGTGGTCGCGGCGCGTATCCGCGACGAGATTCAATCGCGCGTAAACGAAGCGGGGATCGAGATTATCGAAGCGCGCATCACCTATCTGGCCTACGCGCCCGAAATCGCCGCCGTCATGCTTCAGCGGCAGCAGGCCTCCGCCATCATCGACGCGCGGAAAATGATCGTGGACGGCGCGGTCGGCATGGTGGAAATGGCTCTGGAGCGGCTGAGCGAAAACGACGTGGTGGAATTGGACAACGAAAGGAAAGCGGCCATGGTGTCCAATCTCCTCGTGGTGCTCTGCGGCAACCACGACGCCCAGCCCGTAGTAAACTCGGGAAGTCTCTATTAACGTGAACGAAAACCAAAAAAAGCAGGTGCCGCTCCGCCTTTCCCCGAAGCTGTACGACGCCCTCGCCGCCTGGGCGGAAGACGATTTCCGCTCCGTCAACGGACAGATAGAATACCTGTTGTCCGAATGCGTGAGACAGCGCAAAAAGAACGGAAAATACGTCTCGGAGGAGCTGGACGTCCCGCCCGATCTCGATATCGAATAACGCGGGGCTATGCGGCCGCCGTTTGAAAAAGAGCTTTGGAAATATCCAAAGCTCTTTTTGCGTCGGTTGATGAAAAAAATTCAGTCGATAAATTCGAGTATCTCATCGAGAGTTTTACGCTTTTTGGGGCGGGTTTCGTAACCGTCCGCCGCATAGCCCAACGCCACGACATAGGGAACGGAAAGTTTTTCGGGCAAAGAGAGAACCTCCTTTAACGTTGCGCCGTCCCGCCAGCCCAAAATACAGGAGGCTAAACCCGCGGCCGCGGCGGCGAGCACCAGATGTGAAGTAAATTCGCCCACGTCGTAAGGCGCGAAATAGGACAGGGGCGGATTTGAGCCCTCCGAGCCGCTTGTATCCTCCGCGACGACGAGCATGGCGGGCACGTTGTCGATAAAGGGGGCTTTGCCGCGCTTTTTCAGGCAATCGATAACTTCGGACAATTTTTTGCCCGTCACAGCTAAAACCTTCCACGGCTGGAGATTGCACGCGGAGGGCGCGAGACCCGCAAGGGCGCAGATCTCTTCGAGCTGTTCCTTTGCAACGGGCTTCGCAGAAAATTCCCGACAGCTCTGTCGGGCGAGATAGAGCTCCTTGAGTTGAGAAACCGTCATTTTGTTTATCTCCCGAAAAATAAATGGTGTGGAATGGTGTGGATAACTTCGCGCGTCAGACGCGCAAAGGGATTGTTTGCCGAATAAAAACGGCGGAACGCGGGAAGCGCTCCGCCGTGTCTGTGTGCGGAAAAATTATTTTCCCGCTTTCGCAATGGACGAAAGCGCCTTTTCGATGACGTTTTCCGCGGTGAAGCCGAACTTTTCGAACAGCTGCGCGGCGGGGGCGGAAGCGCCGAACGTCGTCATGCCGACGATTTCTCCGTCCGTGCCCGCGTATTTATACCAGCTGTAAGGGGAGCCGGCCTCCACGCAGACGCGCGCCTTGACCGCCGCGGGAAGAACGCTTTCCTTGTACGTCTCCGTCTGGTTTTCAAATTCCTCGATGCAGGGCATGGAGACGACGCGGGCGTTGATATTCCTTTCGGCGAGCGCGGCCTTCGCCTTTACGCACAGCTCCACCTCGGAGCCCGAGCCGATGAGAAGAACGTCGGGCGTTCCTTCGCAGTCCTCGAGAACGTAGCCGCCCTTGAGCGCGGCAAGGCCGCTGGCTTCGTATTGGGGCAGGTTCTGACGGGTAAGCACCAGCGCGGTGGGCCGGGTGCCGTTGAGCGCGGAAATCCATGCCGCCGCCGTTTCCTTGCCGTCCGCGGGACGGTAAACCTTCATGCCGGGGATCGAACGCAGGGAGATCAGCTGTTCGACGGGCTCGTGCGTGGGGCCGTCCTCGCCGACGCCGATGGAATCGTGCGTCATGATGTACGTGACGGGAATATTCATGAGCGCCGCCAGCCGCATGGCGGGCTTGCAGTAATCGGAAAAGACGAAGAAGGTGGCGCAGTAGGCCTGAATACCGCCGTGGAGCTGCATGCCGTTGGCAATCGCCGCCATCGCGTGCTCGCGGATGCCGAAGTGAATATTTCTGCCCTCATAGGAATCGGGCGCGAACGTGCCGTATTTGATCTCGTCCGTATCCTTCATATCCGAAAGGTTGGAGGGGGCGAGGTCGGCGCTGCCGCCCATCAGCTGGGGCATGACCGCCGCGAGCTTGTTTAAGACGATCGCGGAGGTCTGGCGGGTAGCCATGGGCTTATCGAACGCAAACAATTCCTCCATCGTCTCCAGCTCGGGCTTTTTGCCCGCCATGGCCGCCTTATATTCCTCGGCAAGCTCGGGATACGCATATTCGTATTCCGCGAACATCTTTTTCCACTGCATTTCCTTTTCCGCGCCCGCACCTGCCGCGATCTGACAGTGCTCAAACACTTCCTTCGGGCAGTCGAAAGCCTCTTCGCAGGGCCAGCCGAGTTTTTCTTTGGTCTTTTGCAGGTTTTCCTCGCCGAGAGGCGCGCCGTGGCACTTTTCGCTGCCTTCGAGGGGGGAGCCGTAGCCGATCTTGGTATGGCAGATGATGATCGAGGGCTTATCGGCGCGGGCTTTCGCCTTTTCTATCGCGTCGGACACCGCTTCGACGTTGTCGGGATCGGTGACGAGATCGACGTGGAGCACCTGCCAATTCTGCGCCGCGAACCGCGCGCCCACGTTTTCCTTGAAGGTGACGTCCGTGTCGCCCTCGATGGTGATGTCGTTGTCGTCGTAGATGAGAATGAGCTTGCCCAGCGCGTGCGTGCCCGCAAAGGAGCAGGCCTCGTAGGAAATCCCTTCCTCGAGACAGCCGTCGCCGCACAGCACGTACGTATAGTGATCCACCACGGGGAAGCCGGGCTTATTGTATTTTGCGGCCAGATGCGCCTCTGCGAGCGCCATGCCCACGCCGTTGGCGATGCCCTGGCCGAGAGGGCCCGTCGTCGTTTCCACGCCTGCGGTATGGCCGTATTCGGGGTGACCGGGGGTCTTGGAGCCGAGCTGACGGAAGTTCATCAGATCTTCCTTTTTCAGGTCGTAGCCGTAGAGGTACAAAAGAGAATAATCGAGCATGGAGCCATGGCCCGCGGAGAGAATAAATCTGTCGCGGTCGTCCCACCCGGGATCTCTCGGATTGAATTTCAGAAAATTCTGGAAAAGCGTGTAGCCGATCGGCGCACTGCCCATAGGAAGCCCGGGATGCCCCGATTTCGCCTTTTGAATTGCTTCCGCGGATAAAATCCGTACCGCGTTGATAGTGGTCTGTTGTACGTCCATCTTAATATCTCCTAATTTTTTATTTTTTGTTTTTTACGAAAGAAGGGCATCGAACGCCGACAGCTCGAGAAAGGGATAAGCCTGCAAAAATTTATATAACTGCGCGGCGATTTTTTTGACGCCGCCCTCCGTATCGCTTTCTATATTGACGGGCAGAATCGGCTCGTGCAGGCTCATGCGGACCAGCGCCCAGCCGTCGCCGTGCTCTTTGTCGAAGTTGACGCGGACGCCTTCGCGGTTATCGGGCGCGGGCGCCGCATAGGAAAGACCCGAAACAAATTTTTCGAGATCGGCGAGCACTCCTTTGCCGAGCGCCGCAAAATCGCTGCCCCGCGCGAAAGTGGGACGGAGCTCCGCCGCTTCTTTCGGCATGGGCAGATCTTTGATGATGTCCGTGATTTCCCCGCCCGACTTCGCCGCTTTCGCAAGCGCGATCAAAAGCCGCGTCACGAGGTACGCGCCGTCGTCGAGGAAATAGTTTTCCTTTAAGGCCGCGTGTCCGCTCGTCTCGATGGCGAGGGGCGCGTATTCGCCCGCCTCGTTGAGGCGTATCGCTTCGTTGATGACGTTTTTATAGCCCCGCTTAAAGCGGCAGTGCTTTCCGCCGCGCGCCGCGATAAACGCCGCCAGCCCGTCCGAAGTGACCGAGTCGGTGACGATCGTCCCCGCCCGTTCGGAGAGAAGAACGGCGGAAATGAGGGCAATGAGGCGGTTGCGGTTGATTTCCTCGCCGTTTTTATCTACAGCGCCCGCCCTGTCCACGTCCGTATCGAAAATAATCCCGAAATCGGCGCCGTATTTCTTCACCGCCTCGCAGACGGAGGCCATGGCCGTTTCGTTTTCGGGGTTGGGGATATGGTTGGGAAAACGGCCGTCGGGATCGAGAAACTGCGAGCCCGTCGTGTCCGCGCCCAAAGGCTTCAGCACCTTATCGACATAAAATCCGCCGGCGCCGTTACCCGCATCGACGAGGATACGTTTGCCTTGTAAGGGCTGCGTTTCGCCCGTCGCGCTTCTTACCTTTTCCACGAGGCCGGCGGCGTAGGCGTCGAGGTAGGGCTTGCTTTCCCGAACGCCGCGCGTGGGAGAAAGGGGAGCGCCCTCCGCGGCCAAAGTGAGAATTTCCTTGACGTCCTCCGATTCCAGCCCGCCCTGCCCGGTAAAGAACTTCAGCCCGTTGCGGTTGAAGGGGAGATGGCTGGCCGTGATCATCACGGAGCCGTCGCACGCCCAGCGTTCGTCCTTCAACAGCATGAACATGGAGGGGGTGGAGGAAAGGCCCGTAAACACCGCCGTGTTGCCCGTCTTTTCGATTCCGCCGAGCACGCTTTCCGAAAGCGCGGGCGCGGAAATGCGGGAATCGTGCCCCACCGCTATGCGCAGGGCCGTTTTGCCCGTACGGCGGGAAAGCCAGGCGCAAAAGGCCTCGGCGATCCGTTCCGCGGCTTCGGGGGTGAGGTTCACCTCTTCGCCCGCGACGCCCTCCGCCGCGATCCCGCGCACGTCCGTACCGTTTTTCAGTTTCAGATAGTCCTGTAAAGTCATTGTGTTTTTATGTAAACTCCCGTGAAAAAAATGTAAACCCCGTCCGTTTTAAGCGTTAAATCCGCACGATTTTATATTTGTTTCTATTATAACGGTTTTCGGCGTATTTTTCAAGTCTTTTCGGGAAAATTCTTGTAAAAATTTTGATTTCCGTATATTTATCGTTTTTTCACAAAAGTATTGACAAATCCCCGACGCGCGCTTATAATGAAAGCGTATAAAGGGGGCGAAAATGAAAGATTGTAAAATCGAGGGACGGGACGAAATTTTGTATGACGAATTTTACGGCGCCGAACTCTTGAAAATGAAGTTCCCTGAATTTTGGGAAAAAGCAGTTTTGGAAAAAAATCGTTTTTTTCGTTATGTCTTTTCGGAGGCGAAACAGCTGGCGGAAAAAACAGGCGTGAGCGAAGAATATCTACAAGGGGCGCGCGCGGCGGAATTATGGGAAAGAAAATGCGGGTTTTGTTTTGAGGAAATCACGACGGACAGAAAAGGAGAATTTTATTGCACGAAAGATTGTTTTTCTTGGATATGCTCCCGTTGTTTCAAGGATTTTTACGAACGGTTTCGATGGCGTGCGGAAGAAATCGGGGATATCCCCGAAAAAGGAGTGACGGCGGTCGGGGCGGAGGTTGTCGATGGAAATTGAAATTTTAAGCTCCTTCGTTTTTTGTTTTGTGAGGAGGGAAAGAAGAGAACGGTTGTTATATGAGATTGACGCGCCTAAAAAGAGAGACAAGTTTTTTGACAGATTTGCGCACGATACTCAACGATTTTTCAATCGGGATATGATCGTTTTGCAAGGAAATCGCCTGAAAAGCAATCAAATACTTAAGATGATTTACGAAAACGGAAAAATTCCCGATAAATTCGTTTTAATCGTCGATAATCAAGCCTATGAAAGCGAAAACGGAAAAGAGTTGCTGGAAAGAGCGTTCGATAATTTGGGACAGTCGGTTTTGCTTTGCGATCATTTTGCTTTTATAAAGGAAGAAACGGAGTACGGCGCGCCTGAGAAAATTCTTTTGAAAAATTCGAAGTTTTTGGTGAGATAAAAAAAGCAAAATTTTACAGGAGAACGAAAAAATGAAAATTACAGGAGAGCGTATCAATCCCCACGAATGTTTTTTGTGCACCAAAAAAGAGGCCGCCGAACTCTTTGCGGGGTTTGATATAAACGTGCGTTTCTGCAAGAGAGAGTTATCGGAAACGGGAAAATACAAAAACGCGGATTATTTTTATAAGCGAAGAAGCGAATATAAAAAATATCGGGGCGAACATCTGGCGGCAGCTTTATATAGATTTGAATATGCATACGATAAAGTAACCTGCCTTTCTCTTTATCCGATCGATAAAGAAGAATACAGCGAGACGCTTCAGGAGACGTTTACGGGGCGTATTTTGCCTGAATTATTGCGTATTTATTTATCGTGGGGAAGTTTTGAAGGGGCTGAAAAGGACGAGCCTTATGTTCGGGTAAGACTGCTTGAGGGGAAATTCGTTTTCGAGCAATAGAACTTTACCTCTGCGTCCGCGCAAAGACGGCCGATGACTTTATAATAAAAAATAAATATCAGGAAAAAAGAAAATGATAAGCAAAGAAAGGATTTTTGAGTTTATTTCAAAACAAAAGACGTCGTTTATCGCCTCGGTGGACGAGGAGGGGTTTCCCAACATGAAGGCCATGCTCGCCCCGAGAAAAATCGACGGGAACAGGATTTATTTCACGACAAACACCTCCTCCCTGCGCGTCGCGCAATATCGCGCAAATCCCAAAGCGAGCGTCTATTTTTACAACAAGGGCCGCTTCCGTTACGAGGGCGTTATGCCGATCGGCACAATGGAGGTGCTGGAGGACGCGGAGACAAAGGAGAAAATTCGGCGGGCGGGGGACACTCTGTATTATAAAGAGGGCGTCGCCGACCCCGATTACTGCGTTTTGCGTTTTACCGCGGAAAAGGGCAGGCATTACTGCGCCTTCAAATCGCAAAGCTTCACGCTCTCCTGAAGCTTACAAAACCGTAAGGAAGAAAAAAGACTGCGTTAGACGTCGGAGCCTCCGAAAGTGTTATTATGGTAAGCATAGGAAGGCCGAAAATGCGATATGACAAAGGACTGTGAAATTAACTTAAATATATTTTTCCCCATATCGTTGACAGACGGCCTTTTATATGTTATAATAATTTTGTCATAAATTATTATGACGATTAATACTTTTGGAGAAATAAACATGATTAATTTTGACGTGTCCAGCGATTCGACCTGCGATTTATATAAAGATTATATCGAAAAACGTCATATCTGGTTTGCGCCGCTCACCTTTACCCTCGACAAGGACGGGAAGCAGGAGGAGAGCGTGGACGAGTTTTCCTGTTATCAGGATTACCTCGACTTTTATAAGAAAGTGGAGGGAGGGGCGTTTCCCCGCACATCTATGCTCAATTATCAGGCGCACGTGGAGCATTTCAGAAAAATGGCTTCCGCGGGCGTAAAGGACGTTTTGCATTTCAGCATCTCCTCGGGATTGGCGCGCACCGTCACGGTGGCAAAGCAGGCCGCGGACGAAGTGAAAAAGGAGTTCCCCGACTTTAATCTCCTTTCGGTGGACCCCCTTACCGCCACGATCGGACAGGGCTTGCTGGTAGCCCTCGCGTGCGATATGAGGGACGAGGGAAAGACCGCGCAGGAGACTTACGATTATCTCATGGACGCGAGATTGAGGATTCAGCACTGCATCGTCCCCAACGATTTGTTTTATCTCAAAAAGGGCGGCCGCGTGTCCGCCGTGTCCGCCGTGTTCGGCACTGCGCTCAATATCAAGCCTATGCTCATTTTCGACACCGAGGGAAAGCTGAAGGTAGTGGATAAATGCCGCGGCATGAAAAAAGCCTTCAATTACGTGCTGGAATCGCAGGAAAAGGCGCCCATGGACGAAAAAAAGCTGGTCGTAGTGGTGCACACGGACAACGAAGCGGGCGCAAACGAGCTGGCCGATATGGTTGAGGCAAAATGGGGCGTAAGGCCGAAGATCGTCATCATGGGGCCCGTCATCGGCGCCCACGTCGGCCCCGGGTCGGTATCCTGCGGCTGGTTGAGCGTCAAGACGAGAAAGGAGCTGACGGGCTTTTAAGCCCCGCGCGGCGCTTTTGGCGACGACTTACCGTCTTGAGGCTCTTTTACGATTTACCGGCCTGAGGCTCTTTTGAGAAATTTTCCGTTGTTTCAATTTGATAAAAAGAAAAAAACGCGCGCAAAACGATTGAAAATTGCGCGCGTTTGCTGTATAATGATTAAAGTATAGACAAAAATCGGGCACGGCCCGACGCAAAGAGGTTATAAAGTATGGCTAAAGAGACTCAATTCGTCGAACAGATCGCGGATATCGAACAGGATTTTCCCCAATGGTACACCGATGTGGTATTAAAGACCAAGCTGGTCGATTACGGCCCCGTCAAGGGCACGATGATCATCCGTCCCTACGGGTATGCGATCTGGGAAAATATTCAGAGGGAGCTCGACAGGCGGTTTAAGGCTCAGGGCGTGGAAAACGCCTATTTTCCCCTGCTGATCCCCATGAGCTTTTTCACCAAGGAGGCGGAACACGTCGAAGGGTTTGCCCCCGAGATCGCCGTGGTGACCGTCGCGGGCGGAGAAAAGCTTGCCGAGCCTTTGGCGATCCGTCCCACTTCCGAGACGATTTTCGGGACGATGTATTCCAAATGGATACAATCCTACCGCGATCTGCCGCTTAAAATCAATCAGTGGTGCAACGTCATGCGCTGGGAAAAGACGACGCGGCCGTTTCTTCGCACCAGCGAATTTCTCTGGCAGGAGGGGCATACCGCCCATTCGAGCGCCGAAGAGGCGGAGGAAGAGACGCAGCGCATGCTGGAGGTCTATAAGGAATTTGCCGAAAACTGCCTGGCGATCCCCGTGATTACGGGCAAAAAGACGGAAAAGGAAAAGTTTGCGGGCGCGGTGGCCACCTACGGTATGGAGGCGATGATGCACGACGGCAAAAGCCTGCAGGCGGGCACCTCCCATTATCTCGGACAGAATTTTGCGTCGGCGTTCGATATCCGGTACCTCGACAAGGACGGCGCGCGCAAAGTGGCCTATACGACGTCGTGGGGCGTTTCCACCCGTTTGATCGGCGCCATTATCATGACGCACGGAGACAAGCGCGGGCTGGTATTTCCGCCCGTCGTCGCGCCCGTGCAGTGCGTCATCGTGCCCATCGCCGCCAAAAAGGGAGGCGTTTTGGAAGCGTGCGCGAAGCTGAAAGCGGAGCTCGAAGCCGCGAATCTTCGCGTCGTATTCGACGACAGCGAAAACAGCCCCGGCTGGAAGTTTAACGAGTGGGAGATGAAAGGGGTGCCCGTACGGATCGAGATCGGCCCGCGCGATCTGGAAGCGGGCAAGATCCTCTGCGCCCGCCGCGACACGCTGGAAAAGACGGAGCTGCCTTTGGACGGCGCCGTGAAGGGCGTGGAGGCGCTTTTGAAAACGGTGCAGAAAGAGATGCTGGAAAACGCCAGGGCACGCCGCGATCAGCGGATCGTCTATGCGAAGAATACGGACGAAATTCTCGCGGGCGTGGAAGGCGGAAACTTCGTCAAAGCGGGCTGGTGTGGCTGCCGTGCGTGCGAGGATAAGATTAAGGAAAGGACCGCGGCCAGCGCCCGCGTTTATGCCGAGGGCGAGACGGCGGAAACCTGCGCGGTGTGCGGCAAAAAAGCGGAGCACGTCGTCATTTTTGCCCGCGCTTATTGACAGGTAAGCCTACGGCGCAAACGGCTGCAAGGCAGCGTAGGGAGGAGTGGAATTGTCGGATTAAAGGCAACGATTATAAAGAAAAAACCGAGAAGACAGCTTCTCGGTTTTTCCTTTTAGGATTATGGTGAAGTGTGGGCATAGTAAAAGTGCCGCGCAAAACGTCGCCGTCTTTTGCGGCAGGCTCGTATCAAAAGCGCGTCAGACGCGCTGCTCGCGGGAAAGACCCTCTGCGTAAGCGTAGGTGTCCAAAAGCCCCGCTCCCGATTCCGCCTTGGCGAGGACCTTTTCCAAAATAGAGGTGGAGACGCGGCTGGTGACGAAAATTTTCCGCTCGGGATATTTTTTCATCAGACCGATGGCGTTTTGCGCCGCATAGCCTTCGAAATATTCGGAAGGGGAACTGACGATTACGAGATCGCTGCCCGATTTTAACGCGCTTTCCAGCTCGCCAGCCGAGGTGCTGTCGTTCAGAATTTTGAATGTTTTTTCCATAATTTCTTGCTCCTTATCGTTTTATTGACAGAAAATTTTATTTTTGTAGGGGGCAGGGTTGCGGCGAACGTCACTCGCGCACCTTACATTTCAAAAATACCGCCAAGACGCCCGGCCCTCCGTGCGCGCCCATGACGGGATCGACGAAGTTGATCATCGTCGGGTGTTCGCCCAGACGCTCTTTCATCAGGGCGGCCAATTTTACGGCGTCTTCTTCGCAGTCGCCGTGACTGATATAGATGGGATCTTCGGGCGAGAGGTCGGAGCGTTTCGCCGCTTCGTCCGCCAGCGCCTCCAACGAGCGCTTTCTGCCGACGATCTTGGCGATAGGCATCAAAAGGCCTTTCGGGTTGGCGTGGAGCAGAGGCTTGATTTTGAGGAGCTTCCCCACGACCGCCACCGCGCCCGAAATTCTGCCGCCGCGCCGCAGACAGTCGAGATCGTCCACCGTAAAGAGGTAGGCGATGCGGTGTCTCAGCCAATCTCCGTAGGCATAAACTTCTTCGATGGAGGCGCCCGCATCGGCTTTTTTGACGAGATATTCCAAAAGCATGCCTTCGCCAAGCGAGCCGCCGAGGGAATCGACGATAAACGCTTTGCGCGCGGGATACTTTTCCATCAGTTCGTTGGCCGCAATCGTAAACGAGGAGGCGGTCCCCGAAAGCGCGGAGGAAAAGGTGACGATCACCACGTCCCGCCCCGCCTTGAAAGAGGCTTCGACGGACGGTTTTGCCTGTTCCGCCGTCACCTGAAAGGTGTGACAGACGTTTCCTTCGCGCAGAAGTCGGTAGAACTCCTTGGGCGGCAGCTGTTTGCCCTCGATCCCTCCGTAAGTTTCCCCCGCGATGGTGTAGCCCAAAGGCAAAACGGTGACGCCGTGCGCTTCGATGTATTCCTGCGGCATGCCGCAGCAAGTATCGGTGATAAAATCAAACGTTCTTTCCATAAATCCTTTTGAAACTCCTTAAAAAATAATCCTTAATTATATTGTGAGGGAAACCGCCCTTTTGGTTCTTCGTTTCCCGCCCGTACCCTTCCGTCTATATATGATATACTTATTGTATATGTATTATTGACCGATTTCAACCTATTCAAAACATAAAACGCTCTACTCGCCGCCGCGCTTCTCTCTATCCTTTCCGATACTTAATTCTACTTAAAAACCGCCGCGCCTCTATCGCGGCTTTTTGCGTTCTATTTCCACGTTTTGGAAAATAGAGAGGACAAAAATCACTCTACCGAGGGTAGAAATGAATAAAAAAGCGCGCTTTTCGTTAAATACGGGCCGCACCTGCTTGACGAAAGCAAAAAAAAATGCTATCATAGCGGTATGGAAAACTTAGAAACGACCAATCAGCGGATTGCCAAAAATTTAATCTATTATAGAAAGGCGGCAAATCTGACTCAGGCAGAGCTTGCACAGAAGATAAACTATTCCGACAAGTCCGTTTCGAAGTGGGAATCGGGAAACGGCGTCCCCGATATCTATATCCTTCTCAAATTGGCGGAATTATATGGGATTACCGTCAACGACCTCGTCAGCGAACGTTCGTCCGCGGCGCCGCCGAAAAGAATGTCGAAGTGGAGACACATCCTCATCATGCTGCTTTCCAGCGGCATCGTGTGGCTGGTCGCCACCGTCGTGTTTGTGTTTCTCAATATCGTGTTTCCGAAAAAAGGGGAATGGTGGCTGGCGTTTCTTTACGCCGTGCCCATCAACGCGATCGTCATTACCTCGCTGGCTGCGGCGTGGAAATATAAAATCACCAATTTCGTGGCCGTATCCCTGCTCATCTGGACGGCGCTCGTCGCCGTATATGTCACCTCGAGAGTGGTGATGGTCCGTCTCGGACACGAGGATTACAGCAGGCTGTGGCTGCTGTTTTTGCTGGGCGTGCCGCTTCAGGCGCTGGAGACGCTGTGGTGCTTCTTCCGTTGGTCGCTGTTCAAGAGCCGAGGCGGGGAAAAGAAAGATAAAAAGGAGAAAAAGACTCCGGAGGCATAAAAAAGGAAACGTCGGACATGCTGTGCTGTCATTGCAAAAAAAATCAGGCGACGAAAACGTACGAGAAGTTTACAGACGGGAAAAAGCAGACGGAGTATTATTGTCTGGACTGTTATCACCGTCTGTTTATTTCTATCGACGTCGAGCCGTCCCCGCCCAAGGCGCGGGGGCGGCAGATTGCCATGTGTCCGTATTGCGGAACGTCGGAGGAGGACTTCCGCGCGCGCGGGCTGGTGGGCTGCGCGCAGTGTTATCAGTCGCTGGCGCCCACGGTGATCCCCGTGGTGATACGCTTGCAGGGAAACGAAATCCACTGCGGCAAGAAACCGAAAAATTCGGGAGACCGCGAGGAGACGGTGCGGCGCCGCAATCTCCTGAAAAACCGCGTGGAGGAATTTATCAAGGACAAAAATTTTGAGGCGGCGAAAATCTGTTCGGAGGAGCTCAAGCGGCTGAATAATTTTTTGTACAGGGAGGAAAGCGATGATTGAAGCGGATTCCGCCGCGTTTATCGAAACGACGGTGACTTCGACGCGCGTCCGTCTGGCGCGGAATTTATTCGGCTTTCCCTTTCCCGACAAGCTGAACCCGGCGCAGGCAAAGGAAGTGGTCCGCATGGTGGGGTACGAGCTCAACCACCTCGACGAGTTTACCGAATACGACATCGGAAAAATCGGCGCGGAGGAAGCGACCCTTTTGCAGGAAAAGCATCTCATCAGCCCCGATTTGATCAGGCGTAAGGAGGTGTCCGCGGCGTTCATTTCCTCGGATAAGGACGTTTCCGTGATGGTCAACGAGGAGGATCACCTGCGCGAGCAATATATTCTCAAGGGGTACGACCTGTATAAGGCGTACGAGAGAATCAGCGGGATCGACGACGGAATCGCGCGTTCCGTCAGTTTCGCTTACGACGAAAAGCTGGGGTATCTCACGGCCTGTCCGAGCAATCTCGGCACGGGCATGCGCGCGTCCGTCATGATGTTCCTCCCCGGGCTTGCGAAGTATAAAAAGCTGGAGGAGCTTCTGCCTTCCCTGAAGGTAAACGGCCTCACCGTGCGCGGCGTGTTCGGCGAGGGCACGGCGGCGGAGGGGTATTCCTACCAGATCAGCAACGAACGCACGCTGGGATATTCCGAGGCGGATATTCTTTCGCACATGGACGAGGTGACGCTCAATCTTGCGGAGCTGGAGATCCGCGCGCGGGAGCGGATGCTGGAGGAGGACGAAACGGGCTACCGCGACATGTGTCTGCGCGCGTACGGCGCGCTGACCAACTGCGCGCTTTTGCCCGTCAAGGAACTCACCGCGGGCATGGTGAAGGTGAAGCTGGGCGTGGCGCTGGGATTTTTCCGCGCGCCCGATATGGTGCGATTAAACGATTTTATCGCCAACATGCGCCCCGTTTCCTTCAAAATGGGGAACTGCCCCGACGCTAAGGACGAGCGGACGTGCGATTTGCTGCGCGCTAAAATCGTGCGCAAGATTCTGCCCGACCTGGTGCGGCGCGCGGACGAGGCGGGAGAATAATTTTACGGGCCGGTGCGCGGATTCCGCCGCGGGAAAAGGGACGGCGCGCGGGCTTTGGAGCATATAATATATAATGTTATCGCGCGGAGAAAGGCAGAGAAAAGGCGAGGAGCGGCCGTATGGACTATTTATCTAAATTTTCCGAAAATCTGAAGGAGGCTTTGAAGATCGCCAATCAGGCGACGATCGAGCACGGCGCCGTATATGTGGGCAGCGAACACGTCATCTACGGCTTTTTAAGCCTGCCCGCCTGTTCGGCTTACGGCATACTCGCGAGCGAGGGGATTGCCAAAAGCGAGTACCAGGACGTATTTTTCCGCTGTATCGACACGAATATTACCACCCCCGGGTTTACCGCGCGCACGACGCAGATGTTCGACCGCGCAATCAAGTTTGCCGTGCAGACGGGCACGCTCGCGGGGACGGCGCACCTTTTACTGTCCGTGCTGGAGAGCGACAGCTGTTACGCGGTGAAGATTCTTAAAAGGCTGGGCGCGGACGTCGAGAGCATGAAGGAAAAGACGGAGCAGGTACTGCGCGCGCAGAAGCACCGCAAGGAGCTTGGATACGACGATTTCGACAACGAGGGCGCGGTGGACGACGAGGCGGACGAAGAGGACGGGGACGAGGCTTCTTCGTGGGAAGCGGAGTCCGATAAGGAGCGGGAGAAGGGGGCGGAAAAGCCGGGGACGCAGACGAAAAATTACGGGTTTGCCGAAAAGAAAAGGTCCGCGGCGAAAAAAGCGGACGGGGCGAGAGAAAAATTGCTTCAGTACGGCATAGACATGACCGAACGCGCGAAAAAGGGAAGGATCGACCCCGTTATCGGACGGAAAAAGGAGATTGAAAAGGTAATTCAGGTGCTGTCGCGGCGCACGAAGAATAATCCCGTCCTCATCGGCGAGCCGGGCGTGGGCAAAAGCGCGATCGCCGAAGGGCTTTCGCAGCTGATCATAGACGAAAACGTGCCCGAACAGCTTTACAATAAGACGGTGTTTTCGGTGGATATCCCCGGCATGCTGGCGGGGGCGCGCTATCGCGGGGATTTCGAGGAGCGTCTCAAGGATCTCATCGACGCGGTGATGAAAGACGGAGACATTATTTTATTTATCGACGAAATCCACACGATCGTGGGCGCGGGAAGCTCGGCCGACAATACCATGGACGCGGCGAATATCTTAAAGCCCATGCTGGCGCGCGGGGATTTGCAGGTGATCGGCGCGACGACGATCGAGGAATACAGAAAGTATATCGAAAAGGACAGCGCGTTGGAGCGGCGGTTTACGCCCGTTTACGTGGAGGAGCCCTCCGAAACGGACACGGTGGAAATTTTGAAAGGCCTGCGTTCCAAATACGAGGAACACCACGGCATAGCGATCACCGACGCCGCGATCGAAGCGGCGGTGAAGCTTTCCGCCCGCTATATCACCGACCGTTTTTTGCCCGATAAGGCGATAGACCTCATCGACGAGGCCGCCGCGCGGGCGCGGATCATGGCCGAGGACGACGACGAAATTAAAAGCCTTTTGGCGGACGCGGAAGTCCTTGACGAAGAGGAACGGCTCCGCCGCGCGCGGGGGGAATATACCGAGGCGATGGCCGCCCTCAACGAAAGAAAGAAGCTGGAGGGAAGGATCGAGGCGGTGCGCCGCGCGCACTGCATGGAGCGGCTGGCGGACGGGCGGTATGCGCTCGGCAAGGAACAGGTTGCCGCGATCGTCAGTTCCCGCACGAAAATCCCCCTGCTGAAGATTACGCAGGAGGAGGGCGAAAAGCTGATGCACCTCGAGGAGGAGCTGCACAGGCGGATCGTGGGGCAGAACGAGGCCGTATCCGCCGTAGCCAAGGCGATCCGCCGCGCCCGCGCGGGCTTGAAAGACCCTTCCCGCCCCATCGGTTCGTTTATTTTCGTCGGCCCCACGGGCGTGGGAAAAACCGACCTCACCAAGGCGCTGGCGGAAGCTTTGTTCGGCTCCGAGGATCAGATGATCCGCCTCGATATGAGCGAGTACATGGAAAAGCAGTCGGTTTCCAAGCTGATCGGCGCGCCCCCGGGCTATGTGGGCTACGATGACATGCAGACGGGGCAGCTTACCGACAAGGTGCGCACCAAGCCGTACTGCGTCATTCTTTTCGACGAGATAGAAAAGGCGCACCCCGACGTGTTTAATCTGCTTTTGCAGCTTATAGACGACGGGCGACTGACGGACAACAAGGGACGGACGATCAGTTTCAAAAACGCGGTGGTCATCCTCACCTCCAACGTGGGCGCGGCGGAAGCGGAGCGAGCCGTTTCCTACGGGTTCGGCGGCGAGCTTTCGGCAGATAAACAGGCGGACGCCGACGGCGAACGGCAGTACGAACAAATGAAAGAGAATATCACCAAGGCGTTGAAGGAGAGATTCCGCCCCGAATTTCTCAACCGATTGGACGATATCATCGTTTTTCACCGCCTTTCCCAAAGCGATACCGCGAAGATCGGCGTCAAGATCGTCGATGCGCTGTCGAAACGGCTGTTCGAACAACGGGGAATCGTGCTTTCGGTGACGAACGCCGCCCTCGAGCAGCTGGTAAAGGAGGGGTACGACAATCAATACGGCGCGCGTCCGCTCAAGCGCACCATTCAAAGGCGGATAGAGGACAGATTGTCCGAGGAGATTTTGCTGGGAAACGTGAAAAACGGTCAGCGCGTAACGGTGGATTTTATCGGCGGCGCGTTTGCGTTTGCCGCGAGATGAGACCGAAAAACAAGCATGCCCGCCGCGGCTTACGTTTTCAGGGACGGAGCGCGGCGGAGTTTTTTTGCGCCGACGGGGCCGAAAACGAGCTTTTTTCGCGCTTTATGTGATTTTTTCCCGCTAAACGATTTACTTTCTCGATTGTTTGCGGTAAAATAGATAGCATAAAGAAGTATATCGATGGAAAAAGAGGAGGCGGGTATGAAATTGACGACGGCGGGCGAATCGCACGGAAAGGCGCTGATTGCGGTGATCGAGGGACTGCCCGCGCATCTTGAAATCGACGTCGGGCAAATCGACCGCGAGCTTGCGCTTCGCCAGAGCGGCTTCGGCAGGGGCGCGCGGCAGAAGATAGAAGCCGATCGGGCGGAGATTTTGACGGGGGTGAGAAACGGCGAAACGCTGGGCAGTCCCGTCACGCTGTGCATTTACAATAAGGATTACGAAAATTGGCGGCCGTATATGTCGGACGGAGCGTGCGACGTCTCCGCGCGTACGGTGACGAGGGTGCGGCCCGGCCATGCCGACCTTTCGGGAATGCTGAAATTCGGCCAAAGCGACGCGAGAAACATTCTCGAACGGGCTTCCGCGCGCGAAACCGCCATCCGCGTGGCCGCGGGCGGCGTATTTAAAAGCTATCTTTCCGCGATAGGCGTGGAGATCGGCGGCTTCGTCAGAGAGGTATGCGGCGTAAAGGACGAGGGCGAATATGCGTTCGACGATCTGAAGCGCGCGAAATCGACCCCTTTGGGCATGTTGGACGAAGGGGCGGAACACAGAGCCGAGGAAAAAATCGCCGCGTTGAAAAAGGCGGGCGATACGGCGGGCGGCGTCGCGGAAATCAGGGTGCGCGGGCTGAAAAGCGGCTTCGGAAGCCCCATGACCTATGCGGGGAAGCTGGACGCGCGGCTGGCGCGCGCTTTGATGAGTATTCAGGCGGTAAAGGGCGTGGAGACGGGCCTGGGGTTTGCTTCGGCGTCTTTGAGCGGGAAGGACGTGCACGACGAAATTTTTTACGACGGCGGCTTCGCTCGCCGCACCAACCGCGCGGGCGGGATCGAGGGCGGCATGTCCAACGGAGAAGAAATCGTTCTCCGCGTCGCCATGAAGCCTATTCCCACTTTAATGAAGGGGCTGAAAACGGTGGACGTTGCGACGCGCGAGGAAGCCGTCGCCGCTTCCGAGCGCAGCGACGTATGCGCGATTTTCGCCCTGGAGATCATCGCGGAAGCGGCCGTGGCCGAAGTGCTGGCGGAGGCGGTGGCCGAGCGGCTGGGCGGGGATACGATGGCGGAGGTCGCGGACAGATATGCCCGCCTGCCTTGAGCTTAACGGGAGAAAAAATGGAAGAGGTTTTTTTGAAAACGCCCTCTCTCGAGGGCCGTATCACGATCGGCGAGGGCGCCGCGGCGCTCCGTCTGCCCTCCTTGGTGAAAGAACGGAAAAATTTCGTCGTCACCGATTCCAACGTATTTGCGTTGTATGGGGAATTTTTAAGAGAATACTTCGGGGACGGCGAGATTTTCGTGCTGCCCGCGGGAGAAGAAAATAAAAATTTTCAGCGGCTTTTCGAGATTTTGAAGCGCATGACGGAGGCGGGATTGCACCGCACTTCCCGGCTGTTCGCCGTGGGCGGCGGCGTCGTGGGGGACATCGGCGGACTGGCGGCGGCGCTGTATATGCGGGGCATTTCCTGCGTTCAGGTACCCACCACCCTTCTCGCGCAGGCGGACAGCGGCGTGGGCGGGAAAACCGCCGTGGATCTCGGCGGCGTGAAAAACGTGGTCGGGGCCTTTTATCAGCCCTGCGAGGTGATCGTCGATCCGATGTTTCTCTCCACCCTCCCGCCGCGGGAAATCAAATGCGGGCTGGGCGAATTGGTGAAATATGCCGCTCTGGACGGCGGTATTTTCGAGATTTTGAAGGCGAACGCGGACAAGCTTTCCGAGCGGGAATTTCTGTTTTCTTTGATTTTGCCGAGCGTAAAGCATAAGGCGAAGGTGGTGGAAGAGGACGAAAAGGAAACGGGGGAGCGGAAGTCCCTCAACGTCGGGCACACGACGGGGCACGCCTTAGAGCTGGCGTCGGGCCTTTCGCACGGGGAAAGCGTGCTTTGGGGCATGCTGCTCGAGACGAAGCTCGCGATGAAGTACGGCGTTTGCGCGCGGGAGTACGGCGAAGAACTGACGGCATTGGTGCACAGGGCACTCGACGTGCCGCCCGTCGGCAAAATCGATTTTTCGCGCGTCCGTTCGGACGCGGAAAAGGCGCGGGCGGACAAGAAGAACGCGGAGGGCGGCGGGATCTGCATGTCGGTCGCGGCCGCAAAGGGAAAATGGGCGCTGTTTTCCCTGCCGTTTGAAAAGTACCGCGAGGAGCTTGCGGAAGCGGCGCGGGAAGCGGAACGGGAACGAGGAGGATACGCAAATGAAAAAAATTGAGCCGGCGGGCGTTTTCGAGGGGGAATTTGAGCTGCCCGGGGATAAATCGGTGACCCACCGCGCGATTATGTTCAACGGCGGCGCGGAGGGGGAAGCGGTGATCACCAATGCCCTGATGGGCGGGGATTGCCTTTCCACATGTCAGTGCATGCGCGCTTTGGGCACCGAAATCGAAATCGACGGAACGACGCTGCGCGTGCGCGGCACCCCGCATTTTCGGACGGGCGTGCGGCTGAACTGCGGCAATTCGGGCACGACGATGAGGCTTCTGACGGGATTTGCGGCGGGAAAAAACATTGCCGCGGAGCTGTTGGGAGACGAATCTCTTTCCTCCCGTCCCATGGCGCGGGTGGCCGCTCCCCTGTCCCTGCTGGGCGCCGATATCCGCACGACGGACGGACACGCGCCCGTACATGTATCGCCCGCCCCGCTGCGGGGGACGGAGGTAGTTTTAAGCATCGCTTCCGCGCAGGTAAAGAGCGCGGTTTTACTGGCGGGCCTGTCCGCAGACGGGGAAACCTGCGTGAGGGAGCCGCAAAGGACGCGCGACCATACCGAACGGATGCTGGCCGCGATGGGCGCGGATATCTCGACGGACGGCAACGCCGTGCGGGTGAAAAAAAGCCGTCTCAAAGCGGCGGACGTGTGCGTGCCCGCGGACATCTCCTCGGCGGCGTATTTTATGGCGCTGGGCGCGCTGAAAGGGCGGACGCTTTCCAAAAATGTGGGAATCAATCCCACGCGGACGGGAATATTGACCGCGTTCGACCGTTTGGGCGTGACCTATTCCTTGTTGAACAGGCGCGTTTCGGGCGGCGAGGAAACGGCGGACATTCTCGTGGAAAAATCGCCCATGCGGGGGATTACGCTCGCCGCGGAGGACGTGCCCTCCATGATAGACGAGCTTCCCCTCGTGGCTCTGCTCTGCGCGTTTGCGGACGGGGAAAGCCGAATTTCGGGCGCAAGGGAGCTGCGCGTCAAGGAGAGCGACCGTATCCGTTCGACGACGGAGATGATCGCGGCGCTCGGCGGAATTTGCGTCGAGACGGAGGACGGGTTTTTTATCAGGGGACGGTCGTCGCTCGCGGGCGGGGACGTGCGCAGTTATCTAGATCACCGCATCGCCATGACGGCTGCCGTCGGGCTTTTGGCGTCCGAACGCGGCGGCAGTATCGATCGGCCCGACTGCTGCGCCATTTCCTTCCCCGATTTTTTCAAAAAACTCGGGATATGAGGAAAGCGCGATGAAAAAATTAAAACTCGGTCTCCTCGGCAGGGACGTGTCGGGCTCGGAAAGCGAACGTATGCACCGTTTTATCCTATCCGCGCAGGGTGTAGCCTGCGATTACGAAAACGTTTCCGCGGGCGCGGAGGAGTTTGTCCCCGCGGTAAAACGCCTGCTTCGGGAGACGGACGGCTTCAACGTCACTATTCCCTACAAGCGGGAGATATTTCAGTATTTGAAAAGCATCGAGGGGGACGCGGCGGAATTCGGCTCGGTGAATACGGTGATTTCCGCGACGCGGACGGGCTTCAATACCGACGGGGCGGGGTTTATGATGATGCTTTCGGGCGCGGGGCTGGCCGCAGAGGGGCGCACGGCGCTGGTGCTCGGCGCGGGCGGCGCGGGACGGAGCACGGCCGCCGTGTTGAAGAGGGCGGGCGCGAAGGTCTTTCTCTATCGGAAGCGAAAGGAGCTTTTGGAAGACGTCTGCCGCGAGCTGGGCGTGGAGCCCGCCCCCGAGGTTTTTCCCTGCGAGCTGTTTATCAACTGCACGGGGGTGGGCATGCACGAGAGCGCGGGCGTTTCGCCGCTTAAAAGAGAGCAGATAGAACAATGCGCCGCGGCGGTCGATCTCATCTATCGGCCCGCGGAGTCGGAATTTCTGCGCCTGGCGCGAAGCTGCGGAAAGAAAACGCTGAACGGCCGCGCCATGCTCTTTTATCAGGCCTACCTGTCCGACTGTCTCTATCTGGGCAGACGGCCTGACGCGGGCGAGGCGGAAAAGATGTACCGCGCGTATGCGGACGAAAAATAGGCGCGAAAAAAGGAGGATACCATGAAATTTTTGATCGTCAACGGAGTCAATCTCAACCTGACGGGGCTGAGGGAACGAAGCGTTTACGGAAGAGCGTCCCTCGCGGAAATCAATGACGCAATCGCCGCGCACTGCGCAAAAAACGGAGACGAGGCGGAGTTTTATCAAAGCAACGAGGAGGGCGCGCTCTGCGGAAAGCTGCACGAGGCATTTTTGAAGCGGTCGTGCGACGCGATCCTTCTCAATGCGGGCGCGTATTCCCATTACAGCTACGCGCTGCGCGACGCAATCGCCTCTATCGATATCCCCGTGGCGGAGGTGCACATGTCGAATATCTGCGCGCGCGAAGGGTTCAGAAGCCGCAGCGTTTTGTCGGAGGTATGCCGCGGCGTGGTGTTCGGCTTCGGCGCCGCAAGCTATCTGGCGGCGATGGAAGGGCTCAAACGAGCGGCGGAGCAGGGAGAAATAAAATGAATATCATTCTTTGCGGCATGATGGGCGCGGGCAAAACGACCATCGGCGTAAAAATCGCCGAACTGACGGGGCGGCGCTGGTACGACACCGATCAGATGATCGTCGATCGCTACGGCAATATTTCCGATATTTTCGAGTATTACGGGGAGGAGTATTTCCGCAGGCTGGAGTCGGATATCGTCAAAGAGCTTGCGAAAGAGGACAACCTTATTATTTCCACGGGCGGCGGCTTGGTGCTCAAGCGGGAAAACAACGAGCTTCTCCAGGCAAACGGAAAAATCGTATTTTTGCGCGCCGCTCTGGAGACGCTGATCAAACGGCTGAAGGTGAGCGACGACCGACCCCTGTTGCAGGCGGATTCGGGCGTGATCGCCGATCGTCTGGCGGTGCTTTTGAAGGAGCGGATGCCCGTTTACGAACACGTGGCCGATTTTATCGTCGATGTGGATGGCCGCACGGCGGAGGAATCGGCGGCGGCCGTGATCGAAACGCTAAAGGAGGCGTATTTGTCGGGGGCGGAAAAAACGGACGGGGCAGGGGTGCGATGAAAAAGGTTTTGGTGACGGGCGGAACGCGCGGAATCGGATTGGCGACGGCGCTGAAGTTTGTCGAAAAGGGATACCGCACGGCGGCGGCGTATTTCTCGGACGAGGAGAGCGCGGCGGCGGCGAAGGCGGCGGGCATAGAGGTGTTTCGCGCGGACGTGGCGAAGGAGGAGGACGTAAAGGCCCTTTTTCGTCGGTTCGGAAACGTGGACGTGCTGGTGAACAACGCGGGGATTTCCCTCGTCAAGCAGCTTCAGGACGTGACCGCGGAGGAATGGGACCGACTGTTTGCGGTAAACGTGCGCGGCGCATTTTTATGCGCGCGGGAAGCGGCGAAGGGCATGATCGCCGAAAAGAGCGGGCTGATCGTCAATATTTCTTCCGTATGGGGAGAGGTGGGCGGCAGCTGCGAAAGCGCGTATTCCGCGTCCAAGGCCGCGCTTTTGGGGTTTACCAAGGCGTTGGCAAAGGAGCTGGGGCCGTCGGGTATCCGCGTAAACAGCGTTTCGCCCGGCGTCATCGATACGCGCATGAACGCATGCTTTTCGCCCGGGGAGATAGAGGCGCTGCGCGAAGAAATCCCGCTGGAAAGGCTTGGCAGCGGGGAGGACGTGGCGAAAGCGGTTTTGTTTTTAGTGGAAAACGACTACGTTACGGGCGTCGATCTGCCCGTCAACGGCGGCTTTTCCGTCGTTTAAGGCCGTCTGCGCTCACTTCTTTTTGAAATATCGTTCGAGGCACTGCTCGATAAATTCGTCCGCAATTCCGCTGGTCGGGGATTGCGGCTTTTCTTTTTCTTCGGGCGGCGGCGGTGCGGCAGGCTCCGCCTTTTCGCCTTTGGGAGGGGGCGGGGGAGGCGGCGTCTTGTCCTTTTCCTTTCCTTGCTTTTGAAAGAGGGAAAACATCTCGGAAAAGCGGGAAAGATCGTTCAAAAATTTCAGCATTTCCTCGGAATTTTTCAGCTTGCCCATCAGCGGCTTGACGCTTTCGGGAAAGTCGGGATTCTGCGCAAGGAAGTATAACAACATCAGCATCATGATTTCCATACTAACAATATATGAGCCGCGGTTGCGAAAAATTTCCTCCCCGCATAGGATAATGTAAAAGTTATCCCGCAAGGAGGAATCCCAAATGAAAAGTTTCAAGGACTATCAACCCTCGCCCGTGCCCGACGAAAGAGAGACCCTCGCCCGCGCCGTGACAGAGCCCGATCGCGCGCTGGAGAGTTCGGCGGCGGAGCTGACGAAAAAGATCGCCGCGGCGTACAACGGCAAGAGCAGCGCCGACATGTTCCGAAATATTTTGAGCGAGGCGGAAAAAAGCAAGCGCGCAGGCACCCTTTCAAACGAGGAGATCGACGGCTTTTACGAGCAGTTTTCCCCGCTTCTCGACAACGCCAAGCGCCGCCAGCTCAAAAGCGTGGTCGAACGGCTGAAACGCATCTGAGCGCTCGTTCAAAGGCGCCGCTTACATAACGGAAAAACAGGCGGGATCGGGACGGCTTCCGATTCGCTTCAGCGCGCTTAAAAGCGCGTCGATTTCCTTTTTATGATTGAAGGCGGAAAGACTGACGCGAACCAGCCCGTTTTCCTGCGTGCCGAGCGCCGCGTGCATGAGCGGGGCGCAGTGAAGTCCGCCGCGGACGGCGATGGAATAGACTTCCGAAAGTTCCTGCGCGAGAAATTCCGATTGGATCGCCGCGTGTTCGAAGGCGACGATCCCGCAGGGATTGGGCCGCGAATAGACGCGGACGGCGGGAAATCTCTTCAAACCCGAAAGCAGATATTCCGTCATGGAAAGAAGCTTCGAGCGGATCTCGCCGCCGTGCGCCGTCAGATAGACGACCCCCTCGAAGAGGGAGGAGACGGCGGGAAAAGCCAGCGTGCCCGCTTCTAAGGCGTCGGGATAAAAATCGGGCATGTCGAGGGAGAAGCTTTCGCTTCCCGTTCCGCCGAACATAACGCTTTGCGGATTCATGCGTTCGGAAAATAGCAGTGCGCCGCTGCCCTGTATCCCCATCATGCCCTTGTGTCCCGCTAAAGCCAGCGCGTCGATGCCCGTCCTTCGCATATCGAGGGGGAGGTGCCCGCCGCCCTGCGCCCCGTCGCATACCAGCAGCACGCTTTCGGGAATAGCGGCCCTGATTTCGTCCAAAGGGGGAATGGCGCCCGTGACGTTGGAGGCGGAGGTGACGATCGCCATTTTCGTATCGGGCTTTATCAGCGACGCAAACCTTTCGGGGGAAATATTACCGTCGGTCATCGGGCATACGTCGTACGTAATGACGCCCGATTTTTTTAAGCGTTCGAGGGGGCGGAGCACGGAATTGTGCTCCATGCAGGTAGTGACGACGTGATCCCCCTTTCGGAGAACGCCGAAAACGGCGATGTTGAGCGCCTCGGTGCAGTTTTTGGTGAAAATCACCCGTTCGAAGCCCCAGCCGTTGAAATAGTCGGAGAGCGCGCTTCGGCAGTTTTGGACGACGGCGGCGCAGGCAAGGGAGAGCTTATGACCGCTCCGCCCGGGATTTGCGCACAGCTTGACGGCGGAAGAAACGGCGGAAATCACGGCGTCGGGCTTGCGTCCCCCCGTCGCCGCGTTGTCGAAATAGATCATGAAAAGTCACCTCTTTTTTTATGAATTCATAAGATATACTATTCCGCCGAGGAGGTAGGTATGACATTATGACGATACTTGCGGTGTTCCGCTCCCGCGCGCAGTGTATGGATTACGCGGGGCGTTTATATAAATACGGCGTGGCGGCGCAGACCGTGTCTGCGCCCAAGGAGGCGCATATAGGCTGCGGCCTGTGCGTCAGGTTCGATTCTGCGGCGTTCGTGCGCGCGCAGGCGGTGCTGCGTTTGGGCAGATATTCCGCGTTTAAGGGCTTTTATAAAATGGAATACAGAAACGGCCGCCCCGTCGTCGCGCCCTATTCCGCCGTTTACGGCGGATAAAAAATCCGAAAAAAAACACTTTTTTTGCGAAAGGCTTGCGATTTTTCCGCCGATGTGCTATACTGATGTCGCTATGAAATCCAACGACAAAAAAGCGGCGCTTGCCGAACTGAAGAGATTATATCCCGACGCCCGTCCCGCCCTTGTATATTCGTCGGCGTACGAATTGCTTGTGGCTGTGATTTTGTCCGCCCAATGCACGGACATACGGGTCAATCAGGTGACGGAAAAATTGTTCGAAAATCATTCGACGCCCGCCGCCATGCTTGAGCTGACCCAAGAAGAGCTTGAAAAATACATCTTTTCCTGCGGCCTGTATAAGACGAAAGCGGAGCATATCCTGTCCGCCAGCAGGGATATTCTCGAGCGTTTCGAAGGGAACGTACCCGACAACATAAAGGACCTGATGAGCCTTGCGGGGGTGGGCAGAAAGACGGCCAACGTCGTCTATTCGGTGGCGTTCGGCGGGGACGCCATCGCCGTGGATACGCACGTTTTCCGCGTCAGCAACCGTCTGGGACTGGCAAAGGGGAAAACGCCTGCGGAAGTGGAGGAGGGACTGCATAAGGCGGTGCCGAAAACCGATTGGTCGAAGGCGCATCACTGGCTGATCTGGCACGGCAGGCGGGTATGCCATTCGCAGCGGCCCGATTGCGGAAACTGCACGCTCGCGCCCTATTGCGATTACGCAAAGAAGAAGCCCGAGGAAAAATAAAGGGCGCCCGTTTATGAATAAACCTTCCCTGTTTTCCGCATACTGCGGGTAAAACGATAGGGAGGTTTTTTGATAATGGACGCTTATAACGACGCTTTCGAATGTGAAAGCGAACTTCTTTCCATGCTCTCCGAAGCCGAGGAGCTGTCCGTCAAGAAGGCGAGAATCTATTCGAGGCTGCTCACCGACGCGGCGCTCGCCGAGGATATGGAGGCTTTGGCCCTGAGACACGAACGGCGCAAGGGCGCGCTCGACAAGCTTGCGGGGGAAAAGAAATGAAGAACAGCAAACGCGAAATCACGCTGAACGAATACGATAGCCTCGAGGACATGCTCTTTATGGAAAAATCGCTGATGCGGGAATACTGCACCGCCATTTTTTCCGCCGGGAGAAAGGAGACGAGGGTCTATCTCGTCGAGGCGTTTTCCTCCGTGGCGGAGGACGTGTTTTTCCTCGAGGATTTGCTTGCCGCTCGCGCGGACCAAAAGGAAAAAGACTGAAAAAACGGTGTACTTTTTCCTCGCGTTGTGATATAATGGTGCCTGCAAAAAACGGTAGAGGTAAGCTATGATCAGGCGCAAGGGAAACGTATATAAACTGGATACCCCCGCGACGACGCTGCTGCTGGGCGCGGGGGGAGAGCAGCTCTATTACGGCGGGCGGCTTGCCGTCGGCGGCTGCGATTACGAATTTTTGAGGGACGAAAGCGAGGAGGCCGCGCTTCGCCCCTTTTCCGCGTTCGGCGGGGAGGGCCCTTTGGGGATTTCCTGCGTCTTGGAAGGCCGCGCTTTTTTTCCGCGCTTTGTGTTCCGCCGCGCGGGGCTTGCGGACAAGCCCGCGCTTTCGCCGCTGCCCTGCTCCTATTCGGATTCCGAAGAAAAAAACGCCTGTCAGACCCTGTGTTTCGAATTTACGGACGAGCCGTCCAAGCTTAAGCTTTTTGTTTATTACACGGTATTCGACGATTCCGACGCGATCGTCCTTTCGTCCCGCCTCGTCAACGGCGGAAAAAAGGAAATTTCGGTAAATCGGCCCGCTTCTCTTCAGCTGGACGTATTCGGAGACGGGTATAGCTTCGTTTCCTTTTCGGACGGATTTTTCGAGGGAAAAACCCAAACGCCCGTACCCGTCGGCGCAACGCTCGTCAAGGAGACGTCCGCGGGGTTCGGCGCGCCCTTTTGCGACTCCTTTGTGCTTCTGGAAAGACCCTCGCGCGTCTATGCGGCGGGATTGCTGTACTCCGGAAACGCCCGCCTGGCCGCGTCGGCGGACGTTTATCCCCGCACGCGCTTGCGGATAGGGTTAAACGGGGCCGCACGGGAAACCTTGGCGTCGGGGGAAGGCCTTTCCTCGCCCGAAGCCCTGATGACCTTCGCCGAGGACGAGGATAGCGTCCGCGCGACGGTCGGCGCTTTTTTTGCACGACATCTCCTCCGCGGAAAGTGGAAGGACAGGGAGCGCCCCGCGCTCTTTTTCGGGGAAAACGCCGCGGAGGGGGAGGCTCTTACGAAGAAAATAGAGCTTGCGGAGGGGGAGGCTCTCTCGGGAAAAATGAAGTTCGCGGCGCGGGAAGCTCTCACGAAAAAAATAGAGCTTGCGGCGCGCTCGGGCGCGGAAATCTTCGTCCTCGACGCGGACGTTTTCGCGGAGCGGGAGGAAACGGAAGCGGAAATTGCCGCTCTCGTGCGCGAAAAGGGCATGAGGTTCGGCGTCCGCCTGCGGCCGCGTACGGCGCCCTCCTCGGGCGGAATTTTAGAAAAGCGGCCCGAATTTGCCTTGAGGGGACGGAACAGGGAGATTTTCGGCGCCGACGGGCGCACGCTGCTCGACTTTGCCGACGAACGGGTGCAAAAATACGCCGTGCGCGCGTTATCCGCGCTGCTTTCGGAAACGAAGGCCGTCTATATGAAATGGGAAAACGAGCCGTCCGAGACGGAGCCGTCGGCGCAAGGCGCGTTTGAGGGAGACCCTTTCCGATATGCGGAGGGGCTGTACGCCGTGGCGGAAAAGCTGGCGGAGCGTTTTCCCTCCCTGCGGACGGAGGGCGTCGCGGACTGCGGCGAAAACGGTTTTTTTGACTTTTTTCTTGCGTCGGGCGAAGGGGAACCCGAAAAGAAATTCGCCTTTTATAAAAAATACCGCAAGCTGCTCGTCCGCGGAACGAGATATCGGCTGAAGGATTTTTCCGGGCGGGAATGCGGCGATATTTTTGTGTCCGAAAACCGCTTTTCCGCCGCCGCGATTGTCCGAGGACGGGAAACGCCGCGGTTTACGGGCCGCGCGGGAATTTCACTTCGCGGGCTGGACGCGGGGACCGTGTATGCGGTGAGCGTGCGGAAAGAAGGACTTTTCGACGAGACGCGGCGGTTGACGGCGGCGGGCGAGCTATTGATGAAGGGACGTATCCCGTTGGAAAAAATTGCGGGTGAGGAAACTTTTATATTGCTTCTCGAAAAAGCGAAACGGGGCAAAAACGTATAAAAAATTGCGGATAGGGGAAAAATTTTTGCGTTACCTATTGACAATTTACCCGTATGTGTAGTAGAATAATAAAGAACGATCGGAACGAAAAAGATCGGGAAAAGGTGAAAGAATATGTTTTGTACACATTGCGGCTCGAAAGTCAACGACAACGACACGGTATGCGGGCACTGCGGCGCCCTCACCGAACTTGGGGAAAAGGTATGCCGCCACGACGCGATGCCTCCCACGGACGGACGCACGGTCAATCCCGACGGCAGCCTGAATAAGGACGCCTATCGCCCCGCGGCTTCCTCGTCCAACGGAGGTACTTACTATTACGCGCCTCAAAACGCGGGCTATCAGCCGCCCGTCGAACGCAAGAGCAACACTATGGCTTTGGCCGGCTTTATCTGCGCGTTTGTAGCGCCGCTGATCGGATTGATCTTAAGCATTATCGGAAGTAAAAAAGCCGGGGAGCTCGGCGGCGAGGGAAAGGGAATGGCTACGGCGGGCATCGTCATTTCCATTGTGACGATGGTGCTGTCTTTTATCGCCATCGTTGCGTACATTAGGCATTATTTTCGAAATCATAAACGATCCGTATTACTATAACGGAATATTTTTACGCTCCTTTTTCCTGTGAGCGGCGATTGAAAAAATAACGGAAGTCGGCTTCCGATGCAAAGGAAAAATATCCTATGGAAAAGAAAGAGAACGGTTTCAAGAGATTTTTCGGCGAATTCAAAAAGTTTATCACCCGCGGAAACGTGTTGGACATGGCGGTCGGCGTCATCGTCGGCGGCGCGTTTACCGCAATCATCAACGCGCTCAGCAACAACATTCTGAAGCCCTTGATCGATTGGCTGCTCGCCGCGATTATGGGCGGGGATTCCTTAAGCGATATCTATACGGTGCTCAAGCCCGTTTACGATTCCGCGACGGGGCTTCTCGATCTCTCGCAGTCCATTTATATCGACTGGGGCGCGTTTATCAACGCCATTATCAATTTCCTGCTGATCGCGTTTGTGCTGTTTTGTATCGTCAGGACGATCAATAAGGTCTCCGAGGCGCAGGGCAAGCTGAAGGACGAATACCGCAAGGAAAAGGAAGCCATGAAAAAGTACCGCAGGGAAGGGCTGACGCGGGATGAGGCGGTGGAAAGATATCGTAAGGAGCTGGAGGAAGCCGAAAAAGCCAAAAAGGAAGAGGCGCGTCTCGCAGAAGAAAAGGCGGTCGCCGAGCGTGCGGAGGCCGAGGCCAAAGCGATGGCCAATACAAGGCTTTTAGAAGAGATACGCGATCTGTTGAAGCAGCGTTAAGCAAAAACGGACGGGCATCGGAAAAAACGACGGCGAAAAAGGACGAAAGGTTGCTTTTTCGCCGTTTTTCCGCATTTATTTAAGGAGCGATGTATTATGACGGAATCGGAAAAGGAAGATTTGATCGGCTTCAGGACGCGCAAGCTTGTGAAGCAGCATACGGGAAATCGGGTGTTGTATTGGGTGCTCCTCATCATGACGATCCTCGTGACGGCGTCGGCGGTGTATTCCCTCGTGAAGTGTATTTTGGGCTCGGGCGAGATGCTCGAGACGTATATCAATCAGATACAGATGTGCGTGCTGGCGATCGTGTGTCTGAATATCCCCGTGTTCTTTCAGAAAAAGCTGAAGGTGCGGATTCCCGATTTTATCGCCGTCATCGTCTATTGCTTTATCTTTATTCATTTCATTTTGGGCGAGATCTATCGCTTTTACGATCATTATATTCTTTTCGATAAGGTGCTGCATACGACGGGCGGCGCGATCATCGCCTTTATCGGCTTTTCCGTGGTGCTCTCCTTCACCAATCTCGAAAGCAAAAAAGTGAAGCTTTCCCCCTTCTTTATCGTCCTGTTCAGCTTTTGTTTCGCGCTGTCCATCGAGTACATTTGGGAGCTTGTCGAGTATGCCGTAGATACCGTCACTTACCGCCTTTCGGGGTTTATCGGCGCCTCCAACATGCAGCGGTGGAAGGACGGAATCGTCACCGCGGGCGGGGCGCCCGTTTCGGCGGAAGGGGGATACGTTACGTCCTCCCTGCGCGGGACGGGGCTGAAGGACAGCATGATGGATATGCTGGTAAACATTATCGGCGCGGCGGTTGTCTGCGGCGTGGCGCTGATCGGGCTGAAGCTCCGCCCCGACTGGTTTGAGGGAAAGCGGCTGATGTCGTATAAAAAAATTCCCGAATACGTGCGGGAAAACGTCGAGCGCATGAGCGAGGAGGAATTTTCCGCCGCGTACGCGCGCATGCTTGAGGAAAAGGAGAACGCGGAGAAAAAAGACCTGCGCCGAAAAAAACTTTTGGGCAAAGACGGGAAAGGAAAGAAGAAAAACGATTGACTTTTATAAAAAGAAAGGGTATAATACTTTCAAGAAGCGATGAAAAAGCGGGATTGACGAAGCTCGGCCGTTACGACAGAGACCCTTGCCCTCGGGCTGAAAGGCGGGGAGCGGTTTTCGGCATTCCCTTTCCCTTTGGAGCTTCGTCGGGGAACGGGGCGCGCGCCTCAAGTAGTCGGCGACGCGGTCCGCGCGTTACGGCGGAATAAAATAAGGCGGGGCGTTTTTTAAGCGTCCGCGCGAATGCAGGTGGTACCGCGGAAGTTTTTCGCCCTGCGCGCCGAGAGGATCGGCGCGCAGGGCGTATATTTTTTTAACGGAGGAACGGTTATGCAGGAAAAGATACGGGAATTGAAGACAAAGATCGACGAGGCCGTCCAAAAGACGGAGACGGGCAGGGCGTTATACGAGCTGAAGCTTAAATTTCAGGCGGAGCTCAAGGACATCATGAGCGGCATGCGGGAGCTGCCCAAGGAGGAACGCCCCACGTTCGGAAAGATCGTCAACGAGTTTAAGCAGAGCATGGAGGAAAAATTCGAGGCCCGCGCCGAGGTCGTGAAGAAAAAGGAGCTGGAAAGGAAATACGAGGCGGAGCGTATCGACATCACCATGCCCGGGAGAAAATATTCGGCAGGCACCCTGCACCCCGTCACGCTGGTGAAAAATCAGCTGATCGACGTCTTTGCGGGCATGGGGTTCAAGATATTCGAGGGGCCGGAAATCGAGACGGATTATTATAACTTCACCGCGCTCAACACGCCGCACGATCACCCCGCGCGGGACATGCAGGATACCTTTTATCTCGCGGAAAATCTGCTGCTTCGCACGCAGACCTCCGCGGGACAGATCCGCGTCATGGAAAAGGAAAAGCCGCCCATCAAGATTTTGTCCCCCGGCAGGGTGTTCCGTTCGGACGACGACGCCACCCATTCGCCCATGTTCCACCAGATGGAAGGGCTGGTGGTGGACAAGGGTATTACCCTCTGCGATTTGCAGGGCATGTTGGCGGAATTTGCAAGGAAAATGTTTACCGACTCGACAAAGGTGCGCCTGCGCCCCTCCTATTTCCCGTTTACCGAACCGAGCGTGGAGGTGGATTTAAGCTGCGCGGAATGCGGCGGCAAGGGCTGCCGCCTGTGCAAGGGCACGGGCTGGATCGAGGTGCTCGGCGCGGGCATGGTCAACCGCCGCGTGCTGGAAAACTGCGGCATAGATCCCGACGAATACACGGGATTTGCGTTCGGCATGGGAATCGAGCGCATCGCCATGCTCAAATACGGCATCAACAACATCAAGGCACTGTTCGAAAACGACGTGCGTTTTCTGGCGCAATTCGCGGAATAAGGAGGACGAAAACATGAAAGCACCTTTAAGCTGGCTGAAAGATTACGTGGATATCGATATTTCCGCGGAGGAACTCGCGGGGAAGCTGTTCTCCTGCGGGTTCGAAGTGGAGGAGCTTATTTATCTCGGGGAAAAGGTGAGCCGCGTCGTAGTGGGACAGGTGAAGTCCGCGGTTCCTCATCCCGACAGCGATCATATGAAGGTCTGCGTCGTCGATTGCGGCGAGTACGGGCACGACGTGCAGATCGTCACGGGCGCGCCCAACGTGTTCGAGGGCATGAAGACCCCCGTCGCTCTGGACGGCTCCACCGTCTGTGAAACCAATCCCGCAATGCTGGAAAAGAACCCCGACGGCGTGAAGAAGATAAAAAAGGGCAAGCTGCGCGGCGTGGAATCCTGCGGCATGCTCTGTTCGGGCGAGGAACTCGGCATCAATGACGATTTCTATGCCGGGGCGGAAGTCGATGGGCTGCTCGTGCTGGACGAAAGCGCGCCCGTCGGCGAGGATATCCGCAAAATCGTCGGTCTGGACGACTGGATTTTCGATATCTCCGTCACGGCGAACCGACCCGACTGTCAATGTATCCTCGGCATGGCGCGCGAGGTCGCGGCGGCGCTGAAAAAGCCGCTGAAGGCGCCCGATTGCTCCTATACGGAGCATAAGACGAATGCCGCGCCCGTCGCCGTCGAGGTGGTAGCGCCCGACCTGTGCCCGCGCTACATGGGGCATTATGTGGAAAACGTGACGGGCGGCGTTTCGCCCGCGTGGATGAGAAAACGGCTGGCACTGTCGGGGCTTCGCTCGATTTCCCCCGTGGTGGATATCACCAATTTCGTCCTGCTCGAGCTCGGCCAGCCTATGCACGCGTTTGACGCGGACGAGCTCGGCGGCGGAAAGATCGTCGTGCGCCGTGCGAGGCAGGGCGAAAAAATCGTCACGCTGGACAAAAAAGAGTTTACGCTTTCGCCCGAAAATCTCGTCATCTGCGACGGAGGCAAGCCCGTGGCTCTCGCGGGGATTATGGGCGGACTGAACAGCGAGATTAAGCCCGAGACGAAAAACGTCTTTTTCGAAGCGGCGAAATTTGCCCGCGACAACGTGAGAAAGACCTCCCGCGCCCTGGGGCAGAGCTCCGACTCCTCCTTCCGTTTCGAGAAGGGCGTGGATGCCTATACGACGGGGCTGGGCATGGCGCGCGCGCTTCATCTCATCGAGGAGCTGGGTTGCGGCGTCGTGACGGATTTGAGCGAGGATTGCTGCGCCGCGTCCCTCGAAAACAGAAAAATGACGGCGAGCGTCGCCAAAATCGACGCTTTGCTCGGCATAGAGGTGCCGAAACGGGAAATCGAGGAAATCCTCGCCCGTCTGAATTTCAAGCCCGTTTTATCGGGCGATACGCTGACGGTGGAAATCCCCGGCTACCGCGACGACGTGGACGACTATCCCGATCTGGCGGAGGAGATTATCCGCATGTACGGGTACGAGCATCTGACGCCGACCTTCCTCGAAAAGGCGAGCGTGACGGGCGGCGGGCTGACGGACGAACAGAAACGCGAACTGCGCTTAAAGAACGTTTTGCGCACCCAGGGCTTTAACGAAGCGTGCAATTATTCTTTCTATTCGCCGAAGGAGTTCGAGCTTTTCCGCCTCCCCGAAGACGCGGCGGAGCGAAATGCGGTGCGCATTCTCAACCCGATCAGTGAGGAACTGTCCGTCATGCGCACCTTCCTCGCGCCGTCCATGCTGGGGAACGCGGTGCGCAACTTACGCCGCGGCAACGACGAGGGCAGGGAGTTTGAGGTGGCGAACGTCTATCTCCCGAAAGCGCTTCCCTTGAGCGAGGAACCCGAGGAAAAAAGAAAATTGGCGCTGGGGCTTTGGGGAAACAAATACGATTTCTTCGATCTCAAGGGCGCTGTGGAGGCGATAGCGGAGGCGTTCCGTTTCGAAGTGAAGTACGAGCGCGCGGAAAAGCCCTATCTGCATCCCGGGATTTCCGCAAAGCTCCTTGTCGGAAACGAGGAGGCGGGCTGCATCGGCGAGCTCGATCCCGCGATCGCGCTTTCCCTCGGTCTGGATAAAAAAGTGTATCTCGGCGAGCTGGACATGGAGGTTTTGGGCGGCGTCATGCGGGACGGAATCGAATTTGTCAATCTTCCCAGATTTCCCGCGGTCAAGCGAGATCTCGCGCTGATTGCGGACGAAAAGCTCACCTGCGCGGAGGTGGAGGAAGTGCTGCTCCATTCCTGTAAATACGTGACGGAGGCGAGGCTGTTCGACGTTTATCGCGGCGGACAGGTGCCCGAGGGGAAAAAGAGCATGGCCTTCACGCTTACCTTTACGCCCGACGCGCATTCGGAAAAGGCGTTTACGCCCGAGGCGCTCGACGGGTTTGTGAAAAAGATACTCGGAAACCTCAAATTCAAGCTGGGCGTCGAGCTGCGCTGAAAGGAGGCTTTGTGAAAGCGGAAAGCAAAATCAAGACTCTCGGATTTATCAACGCGGATAAGCCGTCGGGGCTTACCTCGTCGGCCGTGGTCAATAAAATCAAGCGGCTGACGGGGCTTCCTTCGGGGCACATGGGCACGCTCGATCCTCTGGCGAGCGGGGTGCTGCCCGTGGGAATCGGCAACGCGACGCGGCTGTTCGAATATTTTTTGGATAAAAAAAAGGAATACGTCGCGGAATTTACCTTCGGCGTGACGTCGGATACGCTGGATTCGACGGGGGAGCTCGTCGTCTCGGGCCGCATACCGACGGAAGCGGAAATTTGCGGCGTTCTGCCCCTGTTCGAGGGGGAGATTTCCCAGCTTCCGCCCAAATACAGCGCGAAAAACGTCAACGGGCGGCGGGGCTACGAGCTGGCGCGGGCGGGCGTCGAGTTCGAGCTGGCGCCCAAGCGCGTGACCATCGACGAAGTGACCCTTTTGGAACGGGTGAAAGAGGACGCCTTTCGGTTCCGTATCCGCTGCGGCGGCGGGACGTATATCCGCTCTCTCGCGCGCGATATTGCCGAAAAGCTCGGCACAAAGGCCGTCATGAGCGGCTTGAGACGCACGCAAAGCGGGTATTTCAAAGCGGCGGAAGCCGTTTCTCCCGACGAGCTGACGGAGGAGAACATCGAAAGCCTGATTGTCCCCACGGAAAACGTTCTGCCTTTCGAAAAGCTTGTATTAAAGGGCGCGGGATGGGAAAAAATTTTTAACGGGGTGCCCGCGGCGACGGACTATCCCGACGGACGGTATAAGATTTATCGAGGCGATACGTTTTACGGGATTGCCGAAGTGAAAAACGGGCGGGCGCGGATAAAGACAAAGCTCTGCTGAAGGGAAATCGCATATGCTGAAGACGGTGGATTTATCGGGAAAATTCGATAGGGCCGCGCCCTGCGTCATGCTGCTGGGCGGGTTTGACGGCGTCCACGCGGGGCATAGAAGGCTCGCGGAGCGGGCGAAGCGCTATTCCCTGCCCGTCGGGATTATGACGATCGGCGGCGGCAAGGGCGAAAAGAGCCTGTTTACCTTTTCGGAGCGCGAGGATATTTTTAAGGGACTGGGGCTGGATTTTGCGTTCGAGCTGCCCTTCTCGGAAATCCGCGAGCTGCCGCCCGAAGCGTTTATCGACCTTTTGAAGAGATCCTTTCAGCCCGAAGCTTTCGTCTGCGGAAGCGATTTCCGCTTCGGGTTCCGCGCTTCAGGCACGCCCGCGCTGATCGCGGCGTCGGGCGTCCGCGTGGAGACGGAGGAGCTTCTTTGCATAGAAGGAGAAAAGGTCAGCTCCTCCTCGATTAAGCGATTGTTGTCGGAGGGGGACACCGCAGCCGCGGCAAAGCTCCTCGGCGAGCCGTTTTTTCTCAAGGGAGAAGTAGTCAGGGACAGGCAGGTGGGGCGGCTGATGGGATTTCCGACGGCGAACGTCCTTTATCCCGAGGAAAAATTCCCCTTGAAAAAGGGCGTATATGAGGCGCGCACGGAAGTGGAAGGCAGGGAATATAAGTGTATCGCCAATTTCGGCTCCCGCCCCACGTTCGGAGACGAAAGAGTGCTGACGGAGACCTATCTCGACGGGTTTTCGGGCGATCTGTACGGCAGGACGATCGAGGTGAGATTTATCCGATACCTTCGCGGCGTAAAAAAATTCGATGGCGCGGACGCATTGAAAAGACAGCTGGAATCAGATATAAGGAGAGTGAGACAGGGTGATTAAATTCGGACCGAGCGGCAATTCGGAAAGCTTTTACGAAGAGGGATTTTCCCATACGGAGGAAGCGGCGGTCTACGTAAAGCGGCGGGGGCTGGACTGCTTCGAATATTCTTTCGGGCGGGGCGTCCGCATGAGCGAGGAAAAGGCGATCGCAATCGGCGAGGCCTTTGCGGGGCAGGGGGTGGAATTGTCCGTCCACGCGCCCTACTTCATCAATTTTGCGAACCCCGACGACGAGATGGCGGCCAAATCCTATGCCTACGTATTGGACAGCGGAAAAATGGTGAAGCTGATGGGCGGGGAGCGCGTCGTGTTCCATCCCGCCGCGCAGGGCAAAGCGGGCCGCGAAGAGGCCGTCGGAAAGACGGAGGAGCGGCTGAAGATTTTACGGGACTATATCTATCTCAACGATATGCAGGATATGAAGTTTTGCCCCGAGACGATGGGCAAGCTGGCGCAGATCGGTACGGTGGAAGAAATCGTCCGCTTTTGTAAAATCGATCCCGTCTATACCCCCTGCGTCGATTTCGGGCACATCAACGCGCGCGAACAGGGCTCGTTAAAGACAGTCGAGGACTATCTCTCCCGTTTGTCGTATATGGTGGACGAGCTGGGTTACGAGCGCATGAAGCATTTTCACGCGCATTTTTCCAAAATCATGTATTCGGCGAAAGGGGAAATTAAGCACCTCACTTTCGAGGATAAGATTTACGGCCCCGAGTTTTATCCGCTGGCCGTCGCGCTTAAGGCACTGAAGCTGGAGCCGTATATCGTCAGCGAATCCGCGGGCACGCAGGCGGAAGACGCGGCGGAGATGAAAAAAATTTATAATAATTTATAATCGCTTTCCGCGTACGGTTGACGAAACGGGATTTTTTTGCTACAATATAGAAAAAGAGGTTTGTTTATGATAGAAACGAACGGAAAAAAGATATTCGAGGCGGTGGGCGCGGACGCCGTGTTTACCACCTGCGATTATTTGAGGCGGTACGTCACCAGCTTCTTCACGGAGGGCGGCTTCGTCATCACGGATAAGGACGGTACTTCGATGTACACCGACGCCCGCTATACCGAGGCGGCCCGCAAGGCGCTCGCGGACACGGAGGTGGCCGTAAAGGAAATCGACCGCTTCTCCCGGCCCGTCGAGCTTTTGAAAAAGTACAAGACGGTGGGTATTCCTTTCGAGCTTACCTTTTATCCCGAATATAAAAAACTGGAAGAGCTGGGGCTGACCCTCGTGGACAGCATGCCCGCGTTTCAAAGCTGCATGGCGTTGAAAAACGCTTCGGAGCTGGCGGCGATCGGCAGGGCGTGCGATATCGCGGAGGAGGGCTTTTTGAAGCTCCTGCCCGAGATTAAGGAGGGGATGACGGAGGCGGAGGTCGCCGCGCTGCTGGAATACAATATGCGCACTTTGGGCGCGTACAGCACCTCGTTCGATACGATCGTCGCATTCGGGCCGCATGCGGCCGTGCCTCATCACGAGACGGGAAATACCAGGCTGAAGTTCGGCGACGAAATTCTGATCGATTTCGGTTGCAAGGTGGACGGATATTGTTCCGACATCACGCGGACGGTTCTCTTCGGCGACGACAAAAAGCACGGGGAATTCAAAAAAGCGTATGAAGCGGTGCTCGCCGCGCACAATCTCGTAAAAGAGAAGCTGACCGCGGGCATGACGGGCGGCGAAGCGGACGCGATCGCGCGGGACTGCCTCGAGGAAAAGGGATACGGAAAGTATTTCACCCATTCGCTCGGGCACGGGATCGGGCTGAATATCCACGAATTTCCCTCTGTGAGAAAGGGCGGAACGGACGTCCTTAAAAACGGCATGGTGTTTTCGGACGAGCCGGGCGTATATCTCGCGGGCGAGTACGGCGTGCGTATCGAGGATACGGTTACGCTTAAGGACGGAAAAGTAAGCAGTTTTATGCACAAAACGGACAGAAATCTTGTGATCCTGTAAGCGAAAGCTTCCGGCGCAAGAGGAAAATAAAACAAAGAAAATCATAAGTTTAAGGCAAGGAGAAAATTTATATGGCACAGATGTTAGCAGGCGATATCAGAAAGGGCGTAACGTTCGAATATAAGAGCGGCGTTTATACGGTTACCGATTTCCAGCACGTGAAGCCCGGCAAGGGCGCGGCGTTCGTCAGGACGACCCTTAAAAACGTGGTGACGGGACAGGTGCTTTCCGATCAGACCTTCAACCCTACCGCCAAGCTCGAAACCGTGCAGGTGGAAACCAAAAAGATGACCTATTCCTATTTCGACGGCGAATTTTACGTATTCATGGACGAGGAATACAATCAGACGATGCTCACGCACGATCAGGTGGAGGACGCTCTCAAATATATCAAGGAAAACGACGTGGTCACCGTGAAATTCCTCTACGGCGCGGCGTTCTCCGTCGAACCCGAAAACTTTGTAGAGCTTAAAGTCATCGAGGCGGAACCCGGCGTCAAGGGCAACACTGCCACCAACGTCATGAAAAACGCCAAGGTGGAAACGGGCGCGGTCATTCAGGTACCCATGTTCGTAAACGAGGGCGAAACGATCCGTATCGATACGAGAACGGGCGAGTACATGAGCAGAGTGTAATTTCCCCGCTCGGAAGCTTGAAAATTAAACGTAAATTCAAAATGCAGGATCGGAATTTTCTTATCCTGCGTTTTGCTGTATTCTTTTGAAAGGAGCTTGGGTGATGAAAGCGGTGGTTCAGCGGGTAAAAGCCGCGTCTCTTAAAGTAGAGGGGAGGCTTGTTTCGGAAATTTCCTTCGGGTTGGTCGTCTTTTTCGGCGTAAAGGTCGGAGACGACGAAGCGAAAGCGGACTATATCGTAAAAAAGATAGCCAATTTGCGGATATTCGAGGACGAGGACGGAAAGATGAATCTTTCGGTGAAAGACGTGGGCGGAGAGGTTTTGTTCGTGTCGCAGTTTACGCTGTACGGCGACGCTTCGCACGGCAACCGCCCCGGCTTCACTTTGGCCGAGCGGCCCGAGCGCGCCGAGCCTTTGTACCTCTATGCGGCGGAAAAGCTGGCGGGACAGGGCGTACCCGTAAAAACGGGGATATTCGGCGCGGATATGAAGATCGAACAGCTGAACGACGGCCCCGTCACTATTTTGCTGGAGGCCGAATAACGGCGGCGTTTAAGGCCGTTTATCGATAGAAAAAGGCAGGATAATCATAGGAGAAGCGCATGCAGGAAATATCGGAGGAAGAATTTCACCGCGCGATGGCGAGAATAAAGGAATTTCGGGAGACGATCGGCCGTTTCGAAAGCAGAGAGGAATGCTTGTCCTATCTTTCAAAGGCCACTAGGCTGTCCCGCGAGGAATGCGGAGCGGCCTACGATCTGTACATAAAAATGGATTTGTCGGCGTTCGCGGGCGAAACGGATAAAAATACGGGGGAAGAAAAATGAAGAGAGAACTTGGGATTGCCAGATGCGGACTCGCCTGCTGCCTCTGCACGGCGGACTGCCAGGGATGCCGCTCGGACGGATGCGCGGGCGCGGCCTGGTGTGAAAACCGGCGGTGTTCGGAGGAAAAGGGGTTTGGCGGCTGTTACGAATGCTCCGTTTCCTGCGAAAAAGGGCTGTTGAAAAAGATGAAGCCGCAGGCATTCAAAGCGTTCGTCGCGCGCTACGGCGCCGAGGAACTGATGGACTGCCTGGAAAGAAACGAGAAAGACGGAATCGTCTATCACAGGGACGGGATAACGGGCGATTATGACGGCTTCGACGATATGGAAACATTGATCCGTTTTATTCGGGAAGGAAAGAAGCCGTGAAAATTGCGGTGATCGGTTACAGCGGAAGCGGAAAATCTACTTTGGCGAACGCGCTGGGCGAATATTACGGCGCCGAGGTGCTCCATCTCGACTGCGTGCATTGGCTTGCGGGCTGGCGGGAGCGGCCGCGCGCGGAGGAGACGGAGATCGTCGCCCGCTTTCTGGACGAAAAAGAAAGCTGGGTGATCGACGGAAACTATTGGAGCTTGTCCTTCGAAAGACGTCTCGAGGAGGCGGATTTGGTCGTCGTGATGCAATTTAACCGCGTTTCCTGCCTGCTCCGCGCGCTCCGCCGCTATCGCCGCAATCGCGGAAAGAGCCGCGATTCCATGACGGAAGGCTGCGACGAAAAGATCGATTTCGAGTTTGTGCGGTGGATACTTTGGGACGGAAGAAAAAAACGGCACAGGGCACGCTATCGGGAGGCGCCGGAAAAGTATCCCGAAAAAACGGTCGTCGTCAAAAATCAACGTCAGATAGACGCGTTGAAGAAAAAAATGAAAAAGTAAGGAAAGGCATTATGAAGTTTACATATCTGGGAACGGGCGCGGCGGAAGGCGTCCCCGCCATGTTTTGCAGCTGCGACACCTGTCGCGAGGTGCGGCGTCGCGGAGAATGCGAATTTCACACCCGTTCGCAGCTTTTGATCGACGGGGAGCTGTGCATAGATTTTCCGCCCGACGCCTATGCCCATTCGCTGAAATTCGGCGTCGATCTTTCCGCGGTGAAATATCTTTTAATCACGCACAGCCATATGGATCATTTTTACGCCCACGATTTTGTGTTGCGCGGGTATAAGTATGCGGAAAAGCTCTCCGAGCCGCTGTTCATCTTCGGCAACGGGGAGGTGGCGAGGGTTTTCGCCGAATGTACGAGACGGGAAATGCGGGCGGACGTTCGGGCAAATATACAGCTGCGGGAGGTGCTCCCCTTCGTCCCCTTCTCCTTCGGCCGCTATACCGCGGTCGCGTTGAAGGCCCGCCACAGCAAGGCGGAAGCCGCCTACGTATATCTGCTTGAAAAATCGGGAAGGTATTATCTTCATCTTACCGATACGGGACGGCTTCCCGCAGAGACGCTCGATTTTCTCGAAACCTACATGAAGGCGCGCGGCGCGGCCGTCGATCTCGTCACGTTCGACTGTACCTTCCTTTTTTACGAGGCGGGCAGTGAGTCCCGACATATGGGGCTTCCCGACGACGAGGCTATGAAAAAGGAATTCCTTCGCCGCGGGATCGCGGACGGAAATACCATGTATGTGATCACGCATTATTCGCACAATAACGCCCCCTTGAGCGAAACGCTGGAGCGGGCGGAACGGGAATACGGCTTTACGGCGGCCCGCGACGGCCTCGAAATAGAAATTTAATTTAGGCGGCGCTTCGGATATAGCTTTCGAAGCGTTTTTTATTATATCGACATATGCGCACGGGGACAGCGGAGCAAGTGCGCAGGCGGCCATGTAAAGGCAAGCGCATGAGGCAGAGGCGGCGCTTGACGAAAACAGTTTTTGCCGTTTTTTGCGAAAAAAGCATAGTCTTTCCTGAAAAGTGACATTCTGTTATTGTGGAAAGGAGGAACTATGGAAAAGAAATTCAGGCTGCTGAAAGCGGAAGAAATAGAAGTGAAGGTAAAGCAAGCGACGGAAAAGGGCGCGGTGGCGCTCATCTATAAGACCTCGCGGGTGGATATGGATATTCTCGACGAGACGGTAGGCGCGGAAAATTGGGCGGACGACTATAAGGAGATCCACGGCAATCTCTATTGCGGGATCGGTCTCAAAAGCTCTCCCGAGCAGCCCTTCGTATGGAAATGGGATTGCGGCATCGAAAGCCGCGAGGACGCGGGCAACGAGAAGAAGGGCGAGGCGTCGGACGCGTTCAAGCGCGCGGGCGTCAAGTGGGGGATCGGGCGGGAGCTTTACACCGCGCCGTTTGTATTTCTTAACGTTCCCACCCAAAAGGACGGGGCCAGGTATAGGCTGACCAATCCGTTTGCAAAATACGACGTGGCCGAGGTGGATTACGATAAAGGCAGACGAATCCGCCGCCTCGTCATTGTAGATGAGCGCGGAAAGACGGTATTTTCCTATCCGCGGGCGGAAAGCATGTCGGGGGGCGCGCGAAAACGTGAAAAGGACTGCGTCGGCTGTTCGCTGGAGGAAGAGGATTGGGAAAAGATCGGTTACACGCGGGAACAGCTGGAGGAGGTCGTCGTCAAGATGACGGGCAAAAAAATCGAGGCGCTTGACGAAAAGGAATGCGGCAGGCTGCGCGATTGGATCGATAAGGTTTACGAGAAGCGCCTGTCGGAGCAGAAGCTTTCGGGACAGGCAGGCCAAAAGCCTTTTGAAACGTCCGAGAAAGGCGTTAAGGCAGGATTGAAGAAAAAATAAATCCTCAAGTATCGTAAAATTTTTTACGGAAGGGCAGTCCTTGCAATCCAAAGCCCTGAATTTTTCTTGACAGGCGAAAAAAAATTTGCTACAATAATAAAGATAAAACTCGGAGGAATAAGGAGTGTATAACTTTTCTTGCTGAAAATTCAAACGCGCAAAGCGTATTTTTGCGGAGCTGACAGGCTTCGCGGGGATAGGCTTGCCGTAAAAGCAAGAAAGTGAATTGATTTTGTCAAAGCGACAGGCCGTAAGAAGCTTTCTTGCGGCTTTTTTTGCGCTTTTTTGAAAACGCGCATGGGAGGTGCTTATGACGATTCAATTTATAAACGTTTCTTTTTCCTATCCCCAAAGCGGGGAAAGCGTCTTTGAACATATTTCCTTTCAGCTCGATACGGAATGGAAAACGGGCCTTATCGGGCGGAACGGCAGGGGAAAGACCACGCTGTTGAAATTATTGAAGGGGGAATTCGAGGGCGAATATCAGGGGACGGTTTCCCGCCCCGCGGGCATAGAGTATTTCCCGTGCGCCGTAAGGGACGGGAAAGAATATGTCCTCAGTGTGGCAGAGGAGATCAGCGGCGCGGAAGAATGGCGCGTATTGCGCGAATTGTCTCTTTTGGAGTTCCCCGACGAGGCGCTTTACCGTCCCTTCGATACCCTGTCGGGCGGCGAAAGGACAAAGGCCCTGCTTGCGGCGATGTTTTTGCGCGAAGGCCGTTTTCTTTTGCTTGACGAACCTACCGATCATTTGGATAACCAATCGAAAAAGACGATTTCCGCATATCTTCGGAAAAAGGAGGGCTTCGTGCTCGTATCGCACGATCGGGAGCTTTTGGACGAATGCGTCGATCATATCCTTGCGCTGAATAAAACGGACGTGGAGGTGCAAAGCGGAAACTTTTCCTCCTGGCGGGAAAATACCGAACGCAGGGAAGCGTTTGAACGCGCGCGCGACGATAAACTGCGCAAGGACATCAGGCGGCTGAAGGAGGCGGCGCGCCGTACGGCGGACTGGTCGGACAAGACGGAAGCGGGAAAATTCGGCACGCGCAACTCGGGCTTGAAGGCGGATCGAGGCTACGTGGGGCATAAAGCGGCGAAAATGATGAAGACCTCCAAAGTCATCGACTCGCACAGGGAAAAGGCGTTGGAGGAAAAGTCCGCGCTTTTGCGCAACGTCGAGGAAGTCGGCTCGTTAAAGATCAGTCCTCTTCTATTTCATGCGGAGCGGCTTCTGGAAGTCAAGGAGCTAAGCGTGGATTACGGCTGCGGCCCCGTCTGCCGCGAAGTATCTTTTTCTGTATATCAAGGAGAAAGGGTTTGCCTGACGGGCAGAAACGGCTGCGGAAAATCCTCCGTCCTGAAAGCGGTTTTGGGAGAGGCGCCGTTCGGCGGAGCTCTTTTGAAAGCCTCAAGGCTTAAAATTTCTTATGTGGCGCAGGACGCCGCCGACTTATACGGCACTTTGGCAGAATACGCGGAAAGGTATGCGCTCGACGAGAGCCTGTTCAAGGCCGTGTTAAACAAATTCGGCTTTGACAAACGCGAATTTGAGACGGAGCTTTCCCAAATGAGCGCGGGACAGCGAAAGAAAGCGGCGCTTGCCCGCAGCCTCTGCGAACGGGCGCACTTGTATATCTGGGACGAACCGCTCAACTATATCGACGTTCTTTCCCGTATCCAAATAGAAGAGCTCATCCTGTCTTTCCGTCCTACGCTGTTGTTTGTCGAACACGACGCCGCTTTTTCCCGAAATGTCGCTACCCGTGCGGTATGCTTGTAAATTTTTCTCCACGCAGGGTAGAATTCTTTCCTTTTTATAACTCTACTGTTTAATGCTGAAAAATATGATTGTCATTTTAAGAATTTCAATGTAATGTTGCCGTATGACAAACAACCAAAGTTTCTTTGAAAGCATTGACAAATCCGAAAAAATTTTCACCAATGACTACACCGTGAGTAGAATTCGAAAAAAATCCTCTCTACTCACGGTAGAATCGGCTGTTTTTGCTCTACCGAAGAAGAAACGAAGGGAAACTTGGCCCGCCGCGCCCGCGCGGTGGGTTTTTTTGCGGAAAAAGTGCGGACAAATCGCTTCCGTGCATAGTTTCATTTTTGAAAGGGCATTTTTCATCGGGAAAAACGAAGTTGAAAAAAGTGGACGAAAAGCTTGATTTTTTGCCGATTCCGCCGCATTTCCAAACGGTTTTTCCCCCATTTTTTTGCGCGTCGGGAAACAGGAAAAAATGGTGCATAAAATAAATAATTATACTCGAAAAATATGCGCTGCAAAGATGGCTTCAGGGGCGATTTCGAAGATAGAGGCAAGGTGAATGGCGGTAGAATTAAGGAACGGGCAAGTAGAGGAGATAAACGCGGTAGTAGGTTGAAATTTCTCCCAAAAGCGGATAAAATAATATCAGTAGCAAAAAGCGCTGCCGCCCGAGGGAGACGTCTGCGGGCGCTGCGGCGCGGCATCAAAAAAGTTAAGAATGAAAGAGGAGATTGATTTTATGAAAAATACGTCGGCTGCCGTTAATGAAACTGAAGGTCGGACGGCTTACCTGGGAAGAAGAGGCTGGTCGGAACCCGACGCCCATATTTATACGCCGCTCAAGACGGAAGCGGGGAAATCGGTGCTCGCCAAGGGCGACCGCCGTACCTTTGCCGATACTGCTTCCAAAAAGGATAAACCCGTCATTCCGCTGTTTTTTGCCACGGACGATAATTATCTGCCCTTTTTGGGCGTGACGCTTTGTTCCTTAAAGGAAAACTCGTCTAAAGACTATCTTTATAAAGTGTATGTCCTTCATTCGGGCGTCAGCGAAAACTATTACGAAAAGATCATGCGTTTTTCCGAAGAGGGTTTCGAGATCTCCTTTGTAGATGTCAGCCAAAGGCTGCAGGAGATATCTTCTCTCCTGCACATGCGCGACTATTACACCTGCACCACGTATTTCCGCATTTTTATCGCGGGGATGTTTCCGCAATACGACAAGGCGCTTTATCTCGACTGCGATACGGTGATTTTGGGGGATATCAGCGCGCTTTATTCGTACGATCTGGGCGACAACCTGATCGGCGGCGCGCCCTGCGAAGGCGTGAACAGCTTTGAGGTGTATAAAAAATACGTCTCCGAAGTGGACGGCCTCGATCCCTCCATGTTTTTCAATGCGGGCGTGATCCTCATGAACCTCAAGAGCTTCCGCGAGGAAAATTTTTACGAGCGGTTCGCGGACCTTCTCAAAAAATATAAATTCACCGTCATTCAGGACGAGGACTATCTCAACGTACTCTGTCAGGATCGGGTGCTTCGTCTGCCGCGCGCCTGGAACAAATTCCCCGTAGCCAAGGATAAGCTTGCCCGCGAGGATTTACGCATCGTGCATTACGGCATGACGTGGAAGCCCTGGCATTATTCGGACATTCCCTATCAGGAATATTTTTGGGAATACGCCGAAAAGACGGAGTTTTACGGCTTGCTGAAGGAGATTTTCGATAAGTTTTCCTTTGCCGACATGGAAAGGGATATGAAGTGCGAGGCGGGATTGCAGGCGTTGGCGCGCAGCGAAATCGAACGCCCCGACAACTATTTTACGGTGTATAAAAAACAGTACGGAAGGATGAAATAAATCCGAAAAAGGATCTGCCATGGATTTGAACAACGTAGCTCCCGACAGAAGGGAAGTGCTTGAAAAGATTGCGCTTTACGAGCGGCAGAGGCGTTTTGACGAGGACGTGGAAAACGACCCGCCCGCGCCCGTGCTTCTGCCCGATCGGGTGGATTATCTCAACAAAAAGCTGAAGAGCAGGATTGCCACGGGGATCTCGAACTTCATCGCGGATCATTATTTTACGCGGCTGATCAAAAAGGACGTACTCATAATCGACGGAGTGGAAGGCAGGGAAAATCTCGCGGCGCTGAAAGGCGGCGCGATGATTACCTGCAACCATTTTTCGCCGTTCGACAATTACGTCGTTTATAAATCCATAGAAAAAGAGCTTCCCAAGGGCAAGCTCTATAAGGTTATACGCGAGGGGAATTACACCAATTTCCCCGGCCTGTACGGCTTTTTTTTCAAGCACTGCAACACCCTGCCTCTGTCGAGCAATCCGCGCACGATGATCAATTTTCTCTCCGCCGTCAACGTACTTCTGACCCGCGGGGAGACGGTGCTGCTTTATCCCGAACAGGCGATGTGGTGGAATTACCGCAAGCCGCGGCCTTTGAAGCTCGGCGCGTTCAAAATGGCCTGCCGTGCGGGCGTGCCCGTCGTGCCTATGTTTATCACAATGCGGGACGACGAACGGCTCGACGGCAGCGGTTATCCCGTTCAGCGGCATACGCTGCACGTTCTCGAGCCCATCTATCCCGATAAGACGTTGAGCGAAAGGGCGGCGGCCGAACGCATGAAAGAGACAAATTATCATCTCTGGGTGGAAAAATACGAGGAAGTTTATAAGATCCCGCTCGATTACGGAGAACAGGAGGAAAGGAGCGAATGATTTTATACGGTTCGATTATATTCGTCTGCGTTTGCCTTCTGACGGGGGTAAATGCCGTTTTTGCCGCGCCCCGTTTCGGGGTGAGCTTTTGGTTTATTCTCGGCGCAGTACTCATAAACGTCGTTGCAGTGATTGCCGTTGACGGCCTTTTTGCTTTTCTCATACGCCGTTTGCCCGAAAAGTGGTTTGGACACGAAAGAAGGTTTTTTCAGGTTTCGGCAAAGGAAAAAAAGTTTTACGAAAAACTAAAAATCCGCAAATGGAAGGACAAAGTGCCCGAGCTGGGACAGTTTACCAATTTTCACAAAAATAAAGTGGCGGAACCCCGCAACAACGTCTATTTGGAACGATATATGCTGGAGGCCGCTTACGGGGAAGTTATTCATCTCGCGGGCTGTTTTCTGGGCTTTGTGATTATTTTTTTCTATCCGCTGAAATATTGGCTCTGTTTCGGATTTCCCGTCGCCGTGATCAATCTGATTATGAATATATTGCCTTATTTTATCCTGCGCTACAATTTTTACAAGATGAAAGTGTTGTATCGAAGCAACGAGCGGAAGCAAAGGCGGGCGGCGGAAAAAGAGACGCTCCCAACGGGCGAACCGATTGAAATAAGCGCTTGAAAACGAAAATAAAAACCCGACAGTCATCGGGTTTTTTTGTTGGAAAAATGATTAAAATATTTTTAGACCGAAAAGATAGTCGGCCGATATATTGTAGAGTTGACATAACTTTATGATTTGCTGATAGTTCAATTCGAAAACACCGTTTTCAAAACGACTGTATTGTTGCTGGGTCATATACATCAGTTTTGCTACTTGATCTTGGGTGTATCCCGCTTGTTTTCTACTTTCTTTCAGGCGATTGCCCACTTCTTTTCTCAAATTAAAATCTTCCATAATTATATTTTATACTTTACATCACAAAAATGCTTGACTTAAGTCATAAAGTGATGTATAATAAATTAAATCATAAAATGATGTAAACAGCAACTCATAAAACAAAGGAGAATTTCAATAATGAGAAAATGCAGCACATGTAAACACTACAGCAGGTATTATGAAAAAGGCGGTATGGGATTTTCGCAGATAAAACAGGGGTATTGTCGGAAACACGCGAAAATTACTTTCGTTGAGGAGGAATGTGTAGAATGGGAAAGCGGCGCCGCGAAAAGGAAAGTGCGCGAACTCTGTTCGCAGGATAGGCTGTCTCAGGCCGTTGAGGATATCCGAGAAATAAAGCAAATCCTGAAGGAGAACCGCGAGGAGGCGGCGGAAGAGGAAAAAATCGATTGTCCGCCCGCAAAAACGTAAAATTTAGGCTTGACAAAACGCGCGGGACATGATATAATTATTCGTGTGCCAAAAAGGCGTGAAAGAAACGGAGCTTCTCCGAAAACAGCATTGACAACCGCCGATTCGGTTGGCCATACGCGAAAGCGTGGGCGATATATCCGTCGGGCGGTTTTTTTATGCAATCGGACGCCGTCGGCACGTTACGATTTAAGGAGGTACGGGAAAGTATGAAAACAGATGTAGTCATCGTGGGCGCAGGCCCCGCGGGTATTTTTACGGCGATCGAAATGTTGAGAAAGGACAGCGCGAAAAAAATCGTCATCGTCGAAAAGGGAAAATCGGTGGAAAACCGTCACTGCCCCAAGGCCAAAACGCAGAAGTGTATGAACTGCAAGCCCTATTGTCACATCACGACGGGGTTTTCGGGCGCGGGCGCGTTTTCGGACGGCAAGCTGTCTTTAAGCAGTGAAGTGGGCGGGGACCTGCCCATGCTGATCGGCGAGACGCTGGCGCAGGATACGATCGATTATACGGATAAAATTTATCTCGAATTCGGCGCGGACGAGCACATCGAAGGCCTCAACGTCGGCGAAGAGGTTAAGGAAATCCGCAAGCGCGCCATTCAGGCGGGGTTGAAGCTTGTCGATTGTCCCATCCGCCACATGGGCACGGAAAAGGCGCAGAGCATCTATCTCTCCATCGAAAAATATTTGCAAAATCACGGCGTGGAAATTCTTTTCGATTACGAATGCAATACGCTGTTCATCGAAGACGGGATATGCAAGGGCGTTTCCGTCACCAAAGCGGACGGCAGTAAGAGCATGGATATCTTTGCGGAGGATACCGTCGTGGCAACGGGCCGCCGCGGCGCCGATTGGCTGGAAAAGCTCTGCGAAAAATACGGCGTGGAACACGTCGCCAGCACCGTCGATATCGGCGTTCGGGTGGAAGTGAGAAACGAAGTCATGGAAACGGTGAACAAGGTGCTGTACGAGTCCAAGCTTATCGGCTATCCGAAGCCCTTCAAAAACAAGGTGCGCACTTTCTGCCAGAACCCCGGCGGCTTCGTTTCGCAGGAAAATTACGACAACAATCTCGCCGTCGTCAACGGACACAGCTACAAGGAGCTTAAAACCAACAATACCAACGTATCCATTCTCTGTTCGCACAATTTCTCCTATCCGTTCAATCAGCCGATCGCTTACGCGCAGAAGATCGGCGAGCTGACCAATATGCTCGGCGCGGGACATATCCTGGTGCAGCGCTTCGGCGATATTCTCGACGGAAAGCGCACGTGGGATAAAGAACTCACCCGCTCCAATCTCCGCCCCACCTTAAAGGACGCGGTGGCGGGGGATATCACGGCCGCCATGCCCTACCGCACGATGATCAACATCATCAATTTCATTCAGTCGGTGGATTACGTGGTGCCCGGGTTTGCGGCGACGGAAACGCTGTTGTATTCGCCCGAACTCAAGTTTTACAGCAACCGCATCAAAATGGACACCGATTTTAATACAAATATCAAGGGGCTTCACTGCCTCGGCGATTCCAGCGGCTGGACGCGCGGGCTGATGATGGCCTCGGTGATGGGCGTGCTGATGGGGCGTAAATTGGCATAAAAAAATCCGTCCCGTTCTCTCGGAGAAAAGATATGAAAATAAAATATTTCGGAACAGCGGCCTATGAGGGAGTGCCTTCCTTATACTGTCAATGCGAAACGTGCAAAAAGTCGCGCGCGGCGGGAGGCCGAAGCTTGCGTTCCCGCTCGCAGGCGCTGATAAACGATGACCTGCTTGTCGATTTTCCCGCGGATACGGTATGGCATGCCCAACGTTACGGATTGGACTTGAGCGCGGTAAATCACTGTCTCATTACCCACAGCCACAGCGACCATCTCTATCCCGAAGATATCGAAATTGCGCGGCGGGACTATTGCCAGGGATATACGAACACCCTGCATTTTCACGCCTGGGAAGACGGATATCGGAAGATTAAGGCAGTGACGGATTCGGAACTGATGCGTTCGGCCGCGGATGTCGCTTTAATAACGCCTTTCCACGCCTTTACCGTGGGCGGCTATCGCATACTGCCTTTGGAGGCAAATCACGATCCCGCGTCCTCGCCCGTGTTTTATCGTGTGGAGGGAGACGGCAAAAGCCTTCTCTATGGAAACGATACGGGATATTTTTCCGAAAAAGTCTGGGCGGAGCTGAAAAAGGCGGGGAGGCTGGATCTCGTGTCTCTCGATTGCACGGGCGGGGTCAGGACGGGCTGGAGAGACGGGCACATGTGTCTGGAAACCGACCTCGAGGTATTTCGGCGCATGGAGAAGGAGAAAATCGCCGACGAACGGACGATTAAGGTAATCAATCATTTTTCGCACAACGGAGGGGCGACCTACGACGAGCTGGCCGCAGAGGCGGCAAAGTACGGCGTCGTGGTTTCGTTCGACGGCTTGGAAATAGAATTTTAAGTTGCAAAAAGAACGGAAGATTTTTCCGTTCTTTTTGCAACTTTGAACAAAAAAATACAATTATTTTCGCGGAAAAAAAGGAATTTCGCATAAGACGTCGAATATATATATAAATTAGGCACAAAGTAGGCTTAAAGAAAAAAAGGAGGAGAAAAAATGACGGATAAGACCACGCCGATCTCGGTCAAGCAAAAGACCTATGAGATAGAAGCGCGTTTTCTTTCGCCCTATGCCATGAAGTCGGACGAGACGAAAGGCCGCGCGAGACAGGAACCGCCGTGCGAATTCCGTACGGATTTTCAGCGCGACCGCGACCGTATCATCTACAGCAACTCCTTCAAACGCCTGAAAAACAAAACGCAGGTATTTTTTGCGCCCGAGGGGGATCACTACGTCACGCGGCTGACCCACACGCTGGACGTTGCGCAGATTTCCCGTTCCATCTCCCGCGCGCTTTCCCTCAACGAGGATCTCGCGGAAGCCATCGCGCTGGGGCACGATCTGGGGCATACGCCCTTCGGACACGTGGGCGAACGGGTGCTGGACATGCTCTCTCCCACGGGCTTCGAGCACAACGTTCAGTCTTTGAGGGTGGTGGACGTCATCGAAAAAGACGGACGGGGGCTAAATCTAACGGCGGAGGTGCGGGACGGCATTCTCCAGCATAAAAGCACGGGCCGCCCCGCAACGCTCGAGGGCATGGCGGTGTCGCTGGCCGACAGGATCGCCTATATCAATCACGACATCGAGGACGCGATCCGCGCGGGCATCCTAAAGGAAGCCGATCTTCCGCCGCGGGCGGTGAAAACGCTGGGCCACGCCACGCGGGAACGGATCAACACCGCCATCACCGATATCTACGCCCATTCGCTGGGAAAGGCTGCCGTGTGTATGTCCGAGGAGGTGGCGGCGGCGACGTTCGAGCTGCGAAGCTTCATGTTCAAAAATATTTACTCCATCACCAACAAATCCATGCAGGACCGCGCGGAGCGCATGCTGAGCGCGATGTTCGAGTATTTCATGCGCCGTCCCGAATGTTTGCCCGAGGCCTATCTACGGCTTTCGGACGAGGCGCCCAGGGAACAGATCATTTGCGATTATCTGTCGGGCATGACGGACAGGTATGCGATCAACGTGTTCGAGGCGCTGTTTATCCCCGAAAACTTTTCTTTGGGAGGGGTGACGGTATGAGCGGCGGAGGCAGGGGGCTCGATCCCCGCTTCATGCAGGAACTGAAGCAGAAAAACGATATTGCGGAAGTGATCGGCAGCTATGTCGCTTTAGATAAAAAGGGCGGCAACTATTGGGCCTGCTGTCCCTTTCATCACGAAAAAACCCCCTCCTTTGCGGTGAACGAGTCGGAACAGTTTTATCACTGCTTCGGCTGCGGCGCGTCGGGCGACGTGGTGAAATTTGTGCAGGAGATCGAATCCACCGATTTTATGGGCGCGGTGCGTATCCTCGCGGCGCGGGCGAAAATTCCCGTGCCCGAAAGCAATTTCGATTCGGAAAAGGCCGCGCTTCTCAAAAAGAAACGCGACGCGCTGGTGGAGATACTGCTCGCGAGCGCGAGATTTTATCTCTCTAACCTTTACGGCGGAAAGGCGGACGCCCATCTCGAATATATCTCACGGCGGAAGCTCGCGCCGACGACGGTCAAGAAATTCGGCCTCGGCGCGTCGCTCGATTTCTATTCCCTGCCCGAATATCTCTCGGGCAGGGGCTATTCGAAGGAGAACCTGCTCGACAGCGGCGTGCTGACGGAGGCGAAAAACGGCAGACTTATCGATTCGCAGGGCGGACGGCTGATCTTTCCCATCATCAACGCCTTTGACGAGGTGGTGGGGTTCGGCGGAAGACTGCTCGAAAAATCCGACTTTGCCAAGTATAAAAACACCAAGGAGACCATGGTGTTCAATAAGAGCAAAACGCTCTACAACGTCAATCTCCTGAAAAAGCTCAAACGGACGCAGACGATCAAAGAGGTGATCGTGGTCGAGGGCTACATGGACACGATTTCGCTTTATCAGGCGGGGTTCCATAACGTCGTCGCTTCCATGGGTACTTCGCTTACCAAGGATCAGGCCCGTCTCGTCAAGCGCTATACGGAAAACGTCCTCATCAGCTACGACGGGGATTTTGCGGGGCAGAAGGCCGATTTGCGGGGATTGGAGATTTTAAAGGACGAAAATCTCAACGTGCGCGTCGTTCCCATGCCCGAGGGGCTCGATCCCGACGACGTGGCCAAGCAGGGCGCGGACGCCTATCAGGCCTGTTTGGACGCGGCCATGCCCCTCATCGACTATAAGATACATTCCCTCGAGAGAAAGTACGATCTGAAGCGCTCGGAGGACAAGCGCGCTTTTCTTGCGGAGGCGCTGAAGGTGGTGCGCACGGCGGAGAGCGAAAGCGAAAAGGAAGACCTTTTGAAAATGCTCCATGCAAAGACGGGCATCAGCTATCAATCGCTGGAACGGGATCTTCAAAATCTCCCCGAGGAGAAACAGATGGAAATCGCGGTGCCCCCGCCGTCGGAGATCGGTACGGACAAGTATAAAAAGGCCGCGAGATTTATACTTGCCGCAAAGCTTTTTTCCGCTCCCTATGCGGGAAATTGCGATCTGGAAGGTATTAAATTTGAAGATGATGTGCATAAAATCATAGCCGAATACATCATAAAATGCGAAAAGAACGCGGAGCGGGTGCGCCCGAGCGAGCTTTTCGAGATTTTAGACGAGGATTGTCCCGAATTCAACGAAATACTCGACCTCAATTACGGGGACAAGCTCTCGGGCGAGATTGCGGAGAAATTTTTTTCGGACAGCTTAGATAATATGGAAATTCAACGATTGAATAAAGAGCTGGAAATTTATAAAAAATTTGCCGATGAAGAACGGGAATCGGAAAAGAAGAAAGAATGGACTCAAAAGATAAGCGAAAATATTACGCTTTTGCGTAAATTCGACGATAAAAGATAAAACAGGCGACTGTTTCTGTTATCAAACGGAGGATAAAAAGTGAGTAACATATCCGAACAAAAACTCAACGAAATTTTGAACGGTATCATCAACAACTACAAGATGAAAGGCAGCATTTCCACCAACGCGCTCTGCGATATTCTGGAAAAGTACGATACCAGCGCCAATCAGATCGATTTTGTGTATAAGTCGATCGGCGAGGCCGGCATCCAGATCGTGGACGAGGACGAGCGCGACAGGGAGCTGTTCGAACAGGCGCTGTCGGACATCGGGCTGGATGATCCCGTCAAAATGTATTTGAAAGACATCGGCAGGGTGCCCCTGCTTTCCGCCGACGAGGAGATTCAGCTGGCGCAGCATATGCAGGACGGCGACGAAGCGGCGAAAAAGCGCCTTTCCGAAGCCAACCTCCGCCTGGTCGTCTCCATCGCCAAACGGTACGTGGGGCGCGGCATGCTCTTTCTCGACCTTATCCAGGAGGGCAATCTCGGCTTGATGAAAGCCGTGGAAAAGTTCGATTATCAGAAGGGCTTCAAATTTTCCACTTACGCCACCTGGTGGATACGTCAATCCATCACCCGCGCGATTGCCGACCAGGCTCGCACGATCCGTATTCCCGTGCACATGGTCGAAACGATCAATAAGCTGACGCGGGTGTCGCGTATTTTGTTGCAGGAGCTGGGCCGCGAACCCACCCCTCGGGAAATCGCGGAAAAGATGGGCGTTTCCGAGGACCGCGTGTGCGAGATACAGAAAATCGCGCAGGACCCCGTCTCCCTCGAAACCCCCATCGGCGAGGAGGAGGACAGCCATCTCGGCGATTTTATCGAGGACGACAAGGCCACGACGCCCAGCGATTCGGTCGCTTTCACCATGCTTAAGGAACAACTTTTGAGCGTGCTCGACACCCTGACTCCGCGCGAGGAAAAAGTGCTTCGGCTCCGTTACGGAATCGACGACGGCAAGCCCCGCACGCTCGAGGAGGTCGGCAAGGAATTCAACGTCACGAGGGAACGTATCCGCCAGATCGAGGCCAAGGCGTTGAGAAAGCTCCGCCATCCCTCGAGAAGTAAAAAGCTCAAGGATTTTCTCGACTGATGTACGGCAAGCGTATCGAAACGCTGTGCTCGCTTTTGACGGCGGCGGAGATTTTCGCGGACGTGGGGTGCGATCACGGGTACTGCACCGAATACATGCTGAAGAGCGGGCTCTGCAAAAAAGCGGTGTTTTCGGACATCAGCAGGGGCAGCCTTAAAAAGGCGGAAACCCTGCTCGCCCCGTACATAGCGGAAGGCAGGGCGCGGGCAGTGCTGGGGGACGGCCTTTGCGGCGTCCCCGATACGGCGGACGAAGTGTTGATCGCGGGCATGGGCGGCAGAGAAATTATCGGTATCCTTTCCGATAAACGGTACGGTTTTCTGCCCTCGGCTTTCGTGCTTCAGCCCATGCACGACGCGGAAAAGCTGCGGCGGTATCTCCTTTCCTCGGGGGCGTATCTCGAACGGGATTTCACCTTCCGCGACGGAAAGTTTTACGACGTAATCCGCGGCCGCAGGCTTCGGGCGGGCGAAGAAGCGCAGCGATATACCGACGCGCAGTTCCGCTTCGGAAGGGAAAATCTCTCAAAGCGGCCGCAGGCGTTTTTGGAGAGAACGGAAAAACAGCTGAAAGAAATAGACGCCTACCTTTCGGAAAGCGGGCTTCAGGAAGCGAGCCGCAGGGCGCTGGAGGAGAGAAAAGCTCGGCTGGTGGAGGTGTTGAGCGGTGAAGCTGAATGAAATTTACGCCCTGTTGGACGCACTCGCGCCGAAGGCGTTGAGCGACGAGTTTTGTAAAAACTACGGCGCCTACGACAACAGCGGCGTGCTGGTAGATGCGGGCGGGGAGATCGATAAGGCGCTGTTTTCGCTCGATCTGTCCCTCGCGGCGGTGGAAGAAGCGAAACGCGCGGGCGCGGGGCTGATCGTCACGCACCATCCCGCCGTCTATTCGAAGATAGGCGGTATCCGCGTTTCCGATTTCGATCCGCTGGGCAAAAAGCTGGCGGAGTGCTTAAAGCACGGGATATCCGTCGTATCCATGCACCTCAACCTTGACGCCGCGCCCTTTGGGATCGACGAAAGTCTTATGGAGGGAATTTTGTCATCGGCGCAAAGGGCGGGGGCAGGACTGCGGCCGCCGAAAGACGTCGCGGCGATTTATCAGCCTTTGAGCGTCGGCGGCTACGGCAGGGCGTACGACGTGCCGCCCGTTTCGCTGAAGGCTTTGGCGGAGGGAATAACGGACGTTTTCGACGCGAAGCGCGTCGCGGTGTACGGCGACGAACGGACGGTGAAGCGGGCCGCAAGCTTCTGCGGCGCGGGCGCGGACGAGGGCGCGTTGGAGTTTGCGGCGAGAAACGGCGCGGACGTCGTCATATCCGCCGATTTCAAGCATCATATTTTGGCTTTTGCCCTGGAGACGGGGCTTGCCGTAATCCAGCTTACGCATTATGCGTCCGAGAAGTACGGCTTTGAAAATTATTATCGAAAAATCCGTAAGCAGGCGGGGATTCCGTGCGTATTTCACACGGACGAAGCGCTGCTTTGACGGGAGGAGAATATATGTCACAGTTACAGGAAATTTTGAAGTATCAGGAGATCGACAAAAGGCTTTACGCGCTGGAGCGCGAAATCGCGGGCTGCGAGGAGCGCAAGGAATACTTGAAAGCGAAAAAGTTTTTGGAGACTGCCGCAGACAAGCTGGATTCGTACGACGCGAAGGCGGCGCAGCTGAAAAACATGGCGGTGGAATTGACGAAAAAATACCTCAAGACGGAGGACACGCTGAAGGATTTCGCCCATCTCGACGAACTCGTGGAAGGGGGCGCGGACATCGCGTTTTATAAAAAGAACGCCGTTTCCATCGCCGACCAGCTGAAAAAAATCAAGGCGGAGCTTTCCGCCCTGACGGCGAGCATCAACTCTACGCACGACGAATATCAGAAGCTGAAAAAGCAGGTCATCGCCATGCAGAAGCAGTACAAGGACGCTTACGAAAAATACAACGCGGTGAAGGCCTCCCGGGAAGGAGACAGAAAGGCGATCGAAGCCGAGCTTTCCGCCGCTTCGACAGGCATTTCCGCCGAGGCAATGGAAAAGTATAAAACCAAACGCAAGGAGAGGGTATTCCCCGTGGTGGGCGCGCTGAAAGATAACCGCTGTCCGTTCTGCGGTATGGAGCCGCCCCTCGCGGCCCGAAGCAAGCTGACGGGCGGGGGAACGATCGAGTGCGACAATTGTCACCGCATTATTTACAGCGAATGACGATCGGGCGCGACAATCTCCTCATGATTTGCGACGAATGGCGAACGGATACGGCAATACCCGACTCATGATTTACAGCAAATGACGAACGGATACGGCAATACCCGACTCATGATTTACAGCAAATGGCGAACGGATACGACGATTGCCTCTCCGTGTTTGACAAATAATAACAATCGCGGCGATTTCCGCACCGCGTAGCAGCAGGGGCGCAGGCGGAAGAAATTTTCGTTTCCCTCACGGCGGAGCGGTATAAGCGCATATAATGGAATGTGCAAAAAGTAATCGCTAAAATCAATTTGAAAGCCGTAGAGGACAACGCGCGGGCGTTTAAACGCCTGACGAATACAAAGCTGTGCGCGGTGGTGAAGGCGGACGCCTACGGACACGGCGCGGAAGCGGTGACGAGCGCGCTCTCCGCCGTCGCGGATACGTTCGCGGTGGCGTTGATAGACGAGGCAGTCTCCATACGCACAGCGGCGTGCGGAAAGGAGATCCTCGTGCTGACGCCCCCGACGGACGAGGTACAGGCGCTGTGCCTCGCGGCAAACGGCTTTACGGCCTCGGTGCCCGATCTTTGGACGGCGCGGCTGTTGTCCCGAACCTGCGAAAAATATTCTCTTGCGGTCAGGGTTCATTTGCAGGTAAATACGGGGATGAACCGCTACGGCATGAATTCCTCAATGCTCGGCAAGGTATGCAAATTTTTGTCGAAGGCCGGGCGCGTGTCGGTGGAGGGGTTGTATTCCCATTTATACGACCATTCGCGCGCGGAGTGCGAAAAGCAGAGGGCTGTATTTATGAAAATGAAAGCCGTCTGCGAACGGTATTTCCCCGACGTCCTCTGCCACCTTTCCTCCACGTACGGCGCTTTGCTCGGCGACGATTTTGCTTTCGGCATGGTGCGCGTGGGGCTGGGGCTTTACGGGTATCTGCCCGAGGGCATAGAGGAGGAGCTTAAGGAAAAGCTCCGTCTCCGCAAAGCGATGAAGGTATATGCGCGGGCGGTGGAAAACCGAAAGTATTCCTTCGGCGGGGCGGGGTACGGCGTCTTGAGCGAAGCGCAGAAAAAAGAGTTTACTTATCTCACCGTCTATCGGGCGGGCTATGCGGACGGATTTTCCCGACATAGGGACAACGGTATGCGGGGCGGCGAGAAAAACGCCAACAACCTCTGCATGGACGTGTGTATCCGAAAGGGCAGGGGCGTCCGCGGAAGCCTCGTTCCCGTCATGACGGACGCGGAGGAGACCGCAAAAAAAACGGGGACGATCTCCTACGAAATATTGTGCGCCGCCACCAAGCGCGCGGAGTTCGAATATGATTACAGATAAATTCAGCTTCGTCGAAAAACGCGAAAGCTCCGCCGCGGAAAGAAAGGCGTCTTTGAGGACGTATATGAAACGGCGGCGGGGAGAAAACGAAAATCGGGACATCAAGGAAAGCCTGCTCGTCGAAAATTTTTTCGCGGGCGGCTTTGCGGAAAAAGAGAGCTTTTTCGTCTATCTTTCCTTTTCTTCCGAAGCGCCGACGGACAAGCTGATCGCGCGGCTGACGGCGGCGGGAAAAAGAATATACGCCCCGCGCGCGGAGGGCAAGGAGATGGCGGCGGTGCCGCTCGGCGAAGATTTTTCCCTTTCCCCTTACGGCATACGCGAACCCCTCGGAAGCCCGTGGACGGGAAGCATCGACGTGGCCGTCGTGCCCCTTTTGGCCGCGGACGAACAGGGAAACCGACTCGGCTACGGCGGCGGCTATTACGATAAGTTTCTAAAGTCCCGTCCCGAAACGCTGGCGGTCGGCTGGTGCTTCGATTTTCAGCTCGTAAAGGAAGTGCCCCGCGAGGCGTTTGACGAAAAAATCGACTATCTTGTGACGGACAAGCGTCTGATCATGATAAAAAAGGAAGTTTGACGAAAGAAGAAATCAAAATCGGAGGAGAACTATGTCGGATTTCAAGACCAAATGGAAGGTATTCTGGAGGATTGTCGGGGAGTGCGCCCTGCGCGCGCTGACGCCCGCCGCGATGTATTTTGTCGCAAGTATCCTGCTGATGCTGATCGGGACTAAGGTAAAGACCCCTTCCGCCACGATTACGTGGGCGGTGGTATGCGCGATCGGCGCGCTGGCCTACAACGGCTTTTTGATGTGGGTTTGCGGCGGTTCCCATTACGAAATGCTGGTTTCGGGAAACCTGAAGCGGCGTTCGGCCATGCAGCTGGGCAGCGAGCTCAAAATCACCAGCTATAAATTTCAAAAGGAATACCGTCCCTGGAAGGGATTTATCATCGGCGCTTTCGCGGGGATTTTCGTGCTGATCGGCAGTATTATATTCGGCTGCAATCAGACGGAAATGATGCGTGCGGCGGCTTCGGAGGACGTTTCCTTAAGCGGCGGGCTGACCGCCGTCGTCCTCATTTTCAACTGTCTCGCAGGCTGGGCACTGTTCCCGTTTGTGACGCTGAACAACGCGGGCACGTACGTCAGCTATTTCCTCGCCTCTCTGCTGATCCTGCTTCCCATCGCCGTTTCGGGCGGGCTGTATATCGCGGGCGCGTACGGGCGCAGAAACAAAACTCTCCGCCAGCAGGAAATTGCGGCTCGCGCGGCGGAGGCCGAACAGAGCAAGCCTAAAAAGATCAATTACGGCGGGTTGCCCGGCACAAAGCCCAAAAAACGGAAATAAGAGGCGAACGTGAGAATTATCGGCGGAAAATACAGAAGCAGGGTGCTGGCGGAGTTTGAGGGGATGGACGTGCGTCCCACGGGCGACCGCGTGCGGGAGGCGCTTTTCAATATCCTTTCCCTGAAAATATACGGCGTGAGAGCGCTCGATTTATTCTGCGGCAGCGGCGCGCTGGGGCTGGAATGTCTCTCCCGCGGGGCGTCGGAAGCGACGTTTAACGACTTTTCCCGCGAGAGCGTAAAGATACTCGAAAAAAACCTGCGGACGCTGGGGATAGGAAAGGACGAGGCGAAGGTGTATTCGTTGGATTACTTGCTTTGTCTGAACGGATTGAAAGGGGAATTTGACCTTATCTTTCTCGACCCGCCCTATCGTTTCGATTACGGCGTTCCCGCGCTGACAAAGATTGCGGAAAAGGGATTGCTTTCCGAAAAGGGGATCGCGGTTTATGAGCGCGACAGGCCCTTCGAGGGAGAGATCGCGGGGCTGGAGAAGTACGACGAGCGGAAATACGGCAGGACGGTGCTTTCCTTTTTCCGCCGCGCGTGAGGAGGCGGCTATGACGTACAGAAAATGCGTATTTGCGGGGACGTTCGATCCCCCCACACTGGGGCATAAGGCCTTGATTGAGGACTGCCTCCGCCTGTTCGACGAGGTGGCCGTGGCGGTGATGGTCAATCCCGATAAACGTCCCTTTTTTACGGACGCGCAGCGGGAAGAAATGCTTCGGCTGATGTTTCCCGACGAAAAACGGATAAAAATCGTATTTTTTTCGGGCACGGCGGCGGAGCTGTTAAAGAGAGAAAATACCGAAATTTATGTGCGGGGGCTGAGAAACACGGTGGATTTCGAATATGAAAACGCCAACCGTTTCGCCTCGGAAAAACTGGACAAGGAGATTCTTACCGTATATCTGCCCTGCCCGCAGGAGCTGCTGCACGTCAGCTCGACCATGGTGAAAAACAGTTTGAAATTCGGCACGCCCATCGGCGAATACGTGACGAAAGAGGTCGAAGCGTATATTTACGCGGCGGAGGCGGACAAACGCGGAAGATAAAGAGTTAAGAAGGAGTTTTATAAAGATGTTGGAAAAACAATGCTATATTCCCGAACCGGAAGAATTTATCGCGGAGACCCCGCTTCCCGAAGCCTTGAAAAAGCTGAAACGGGAGAGAGACGAGGAGGTGAAGGCGGTCGTTGCGGGCAAAAGCGACAAGATGCTGATGATCGTCGGCCCCTGCTCGGCGCACGAGAGCGCGCCCGTGCTGGAGTATATTTCCCGCCTCGGCAGGCTCAACGAACGGGTGAAGGACAAGCTGGTGCTCGTGCCGAGAATTTACACCAACAAGCCGCGCACGAAGGGCGTAGGGTATAAGGGCATGTTTATCCAGCCCAATCCCGACGGCGCGGAGGACATCGTGCGGGGGATCCGCAGTATCCGCGCCCTGCATATCGCGGCGATGGAGGAATCGGGCCTGACGGCGGCGGACGAGATGCTCTATCCCGAAAACACGCCCTATGTCGAGGACCTTTTGTCCTATCACGCCATCGGCGCCAGAAGCGTGGAGGATCAGCTCCACCGCCTCGTCGCGGGCGGGATCGACGCGCCCGTGGGGCTGAAAAACCCCATGAGCGGAAATTTGAGCGCGCTCATCAATTCTATTTTTGCCGCACAAAGCCCCCAGGTATTCAAGTACCGCAATTATCAGGTGCGTTCGACGGGCAATCCGTACGCGCACGCGGTTCTCCGCGGCGGGGTGGACGCCTCGGGCGGAGACGTGCCCAATTTCCATTACGAGACGGTGATGAAGGTGCTGGAATTATACCGCGGCACGCAGCTGAAAAACCCCGCGATCATCGTGGACTGCAACCATTCCAATTCGGGCAAGCAGTGCCGCCAGCAGATGCGCATCGCCGAGGAGGTGATGCAGAACCGCCGTTACAGCGCCGATTTCAAAGGCATTGTAAAAGGCTTTATGATCGAAAGCTTTCTCGTCGAGGGCAACCAGGCGCACGACGAGGTGTTCGGGAAATCGATTACCGATCCCTGCCTCGGCTGGGAAAATACCGAGCGGCTGATTCTCGATATCGCCGACGAAGTGTGAGGAAAAAACATGAAGATCGCTTATCTGGGCCCCGAGGGCAGCTATTCCCATCTGGCGGCGGAAATTTTTCTCAAGGAGACGAAAGGCGCGGACGATAAAGCGCCCTTCGAACGGGACGAATGTATTCCTTTTCGCAACTTTCCCGAGGTGTTTGCCGCGGTGGAGTCGGGCAGGGTGGCCGCGGCGGCGGTGCCCATCGAAAACAGCCTGCAGGGCGGCGTTTTGCAGAATCTCGACCTCCTGCAGTGCGCGGACGGGCTGTACGCCGTTCGCGAGCACGTGCTGAAAATCGACCATCGGCTGATTTACAGGACGGGGACGCCTTTTCGGGAAATCGGCAGGGTGTATTCCCACCGTCAGGCGCTCGATCAGTGCGCGGCGTTTTTAAGCCGCGAGACGCCCTTTGCCGCGTTGAAGGAAACGGAATCCACCGCGCTGGGGATCGGGAAGGCGGCCGACGACGAGTCGGGCAAAAGCGCGGCGATCGCGGGCGCGCATACGGCGTTTATCCCCGACGGCTTCACCATGTCGGAGGAATGTGTTTCCGACGAAAAAAATAACTTCACGCAGTTTTTGCTGATCGAAAAGGGACGGGAAAGGCTGCCCGAAGCGAGCGACAAATTTTTCTTTTCCACGGTTTGTCCGCACCGTCCCGGCAGCCTGATGTCCCTGTTGAGGATTATCGCGGCGCACGGCATCAATATGACCAAAATCGAGAGCCGTCCCGTCAAGGACCGTCCCGGCGAATACCGTTTCTTTGTGGAAGCGGAGGGCGATGCGGCGGGGGAACGGGTAAAGGACGCTCTCTCCGAAATCGAAAAGGGCGTCCTCGAATGTAAGCTTCTCGGCGCATATAAAAGGGCAAAGTAAGGTTTGTCGCGGAGCGGCAAACGGCTTGAAATCCGTTACAGGGCGACGAACAGCAGACAGAGGAAAAACGCTCCTGCGGCCTGCAAAAGCTTTACGGACAGAAATACAAACAGGTTGACGTCCGCAGAACGCAGATAAGCGATTTGCTGAAAGAGAATGCTCGCGCCGCCCAGCGTGACGAGAAAGGCGCAGCAGGGTGCGGCGAGGGGCGTTTCCAGCCCCGCAAGCGCGAGACAGCCTCCCGTCATTTCCACTATTCCTTTGGAAAGCCCCTCCGCGCAGGGCGCGAGCTGCGGCAGTAAGCCGATCAGCCGTTGGAGCGGATAGAGCAATCCGAAATCGGAGGCCATGGCGGCCAGCACGTAAAAAACGGCGATACACCCGCCCACGCCGATCGCGGACAGCGCGGAGTTCTGTACGCATTCCGCGAGGGAAAAAGCTTTTGTCCGCGTCCTTGCGCTTTGCTTTTTGGTACAAGGGTTTCGTTTTCCGCCCCTTCGGCGCAGATGATAAAAAAAGCGCAGCAGGACGCCCGACAAAAGCGCGGCAAGCAGGTGCGCGGCCAAAATGGCGAACCCGATTTTTTTGTCGGAAAACATGCCCGCGCCCACGCTGCCGATGACGAACAGCGGCCCCGAGGTAGAACAGGCGCACGCGAGGATCTGCGCTTCGTCGTCCGAAAACACCCCGTCCGCTTTGAAGGCGGAAACGAGACTCGCCCCGACGGGATATCCCGAAAGAATGCTCATGAAAAAGCAGAAACCGCCCTCCCCGCCCGTGCCGAAAAGCACTTTCGCAAAGGGCGAAAAGACGCGCGAAACCCGCTGTGCCCCGCCGCTTGCGCGCAGCAGCGCGGTGACGAACAGGAAAGGGAATACCGCGGGCAAGACGTTCAGCGCCCAAAGCGCAATGCCGTCTAAACAAACGGGGACATAGCGGTCGGGAAAGACCGCGAAAAGCGCCGCAAACGCGAGTAAAAAGAGGGTGGGCAGAGCTTTTTTCAGTTTGGCTTTGAAATTTTTCGGTTTTGTTCGGGCCGCGGAGCGGGGGTTTCCCGCGGCGGCGGAAGAAGAATGCAGCATTTGTCTATTCCTATGAGGACAAGTCGGAAAATATGAAAGGAAATTTCGAAAAAGCGGAATAATAGAATAAGAGAGGTGAGAAAAGATGGGTAAAAAGAAAAAGCTCGGCTTTGCGCTGGGCAGCGGCGGAAGCCGGGGCGTGGCGCATATCGGATTTTTGCAGGCGATGGACGAAGCCGGGATCAAACCCGATTTTTTGACGGGCTGTTCCATGGGCTCGGTGGTGGGCGCCGCTTACGCTTCGGGCATGCCCCCGTTCGACATGCAGGAAATAGTATGCAGGCTGAAGCCGATCGATCTTCTGGACGTGACGATCAAGCCCGGCGGCCTGTTCGATACCCGCAAGGTACGAAAGGTACTGACGAAGGCGCTCGGGGATATCTCCTTTTCCGAGCTGAAGATCCCCTTCCGCTGTGTGGCGGTGGATATGTATTCCCAATCGGTGGTGACCTTTTCCGAGGGGAGCGTGGTGGACGCCGTCGTGGCTTCTTCGAGTATTCCCGCTATTTTCAAACCTATGGAAAAAGACAATATGCGACTCGTGGACGGCGGAATTCTCGAGCGGGTGCCCGCCGCTCAATTAAAGGAAATGGGCGCGGATAAGATCGTCGCGATAGACGTTTTGGGACAAAAGGAATGTAAGGAAAAATGCCCCAACGCCGTCGGCATGCTGCTGGAGATGATCGACCTGATGGACAATTACCGCACGGCGCGGCGAAGAGAGGAGAACGCCGGGATTATCGATCTCTGGTTGGAGCCCGAGCTTGGCGACATGAGCCAATATTCCTTCAAAAAGTTTCCTTATGCGTTCGATCAGGGATACAAGCTTGGGGTGGAATACGCTCCGAAAATAAAGGAATTGCTCGGATAAAACGAAAACGGAAGGGGCAGGGCTGCGACGAGAGCGCTTTTCCCGCTTCCCCACAGAGGAAAATATGGATTTATTCGATTTCAACAACAACGAAGAAACCGCCAAACCTTTGGCGGAACGGATGCGCGCCAATAATCTGGACGAATTTATCGGACAAAAGCATATCGTATCCCAGCATTCGCTGCTTCGCCGCGCGATCGCCACGGACAAATTGGGAAGCTGTATTTTCTGGGGGCCTCCGGGCTGCGGAAAAACGACGCTGGCCAACATCATCGCGCTGACGACCAACGGCGAATTTATCAAGCTGAACGCGGTAAACTCGGGTGTGGCGGACGTGAAAAAGGCGGTGGATACCGCGCGCGACAATCTCAAATTATACAATAAGCGCACCTATCTGATGCTCGACGAATGTCACCGTTTCAATAAGACGCAGAGCGACTCCCTCCTGCCCGCAATAGAGCAGGGGACGATTATTTTTATCGGCTCGACGACGGAAAATCCCTATGCGTCCATGACCCCCGCCATCGTGTCGAGGTGCCGCGTGTTCGAGTTTAAGCGCCTGACGGAAGAAGATATTTCCCTCGCGCTGCGGGCCGCCCTCAAAAATCGGCATAAGGGGCTGGGAAAAATGAACGTTTCGGCGGACGACGAGGCGATCGCCCACATCGCCCGCATGGCGGGCGGTGATCTGCGCACCGCATACAACGCGCTGGAGCTGGCCGCCATGACCACCGACCCCGACGCGGAAGGAAAGGTGCGGATCACGCTGGCGGACGCGGAGCAGTCTATTCAGAGAAAGGCGCTGAGCTACAACGAGGACGCCTATTACGACTTTTTATCCGCATTCTGCAAGTCCCTGCGCGGCAGCGACGCAAACGCGGCGCTCTATTACGCCATGCGGCTGATCGAGGGCGGGTGCGATCCCATGCTCGTGGCCAGGCGGCTGGTCATCCATTCGGCGGAGGACGTCGGCATGGCCGACCCGCGCGCGCTGCAAATTGCCGCGTCCGCGATGTATGCGTTTGAAAAGATCGGCTATCCCGAGGGGCTCATTCCCCTGTCGGAGGCGATCGTTTACGTCTGCGAGACGGAAAAGAGCTATTCGGTAAAGACGGCCATGCTGGCAGCTAAGGACGACGCTTCGAGGGTACGCGACGACGCGGTGCCGCCCTATCTGAAGGACAATTCCTTTGGGAGCCGCGAGGATAAGGCGCAAAGCAGAAACTATAAATTTCCGCACGAGTACGGCGGCTATGTCGAACAGCAATATCTGCCCGATTCGCTCAAGGACAGGGTATATTACGTCCCGGGTAGCAACGGTTACGAAAAGACGGTGAAGGAGATACGGGAAAGGAAGGGAAAAAAGAGATAAAAGCTCGGAGGGCCTTTGAAATGCTGTTGAGAAGCTATTCCGAAAAGGATCTGAAGGAAATTTTGGCGCTGTTTTACAACGCGGTACATCTTGTCGCGGCAAAGGACTATTCCCCCGCGCAGCTCGACGCCTGGGCGCCCCGCCTGCCCGACGAGGAGCGCTGGAGAAATTCCCTTTCCGCGCATTACGCGCTGGTTGCGGAAGAGGGCGGGAAAATCGTCGGCTTCGGGGATATCGACGGGACGGGATATCTCGATCGGCTTTACGCCGCTGCCGATTTTCAGCGGCGGGGCGTGGGCGGCGCGCTGGCGGACGCTTTGGAGAAATACGCTTTTGAAAGGGGCGCGGAAAAAATATCGACGTATGCTTCCCTGACGGCAAAACCCTTTTTCGAAGAGAGGGGCTACGTCGCGGAGGCAAGAAGAAGCGTGGAACGCCGCGGCGAAAGGCTGACCAATTTTTCGATGACAAAATATTTTTGAGTTTTTATGAAAGCAAAGGGCGCTTGGAAACGCGGCGATAAAGCCGCGGGGAGAAGCGCACCCGCTGTGCGGTAAAAAAGTTACCGCTTCGACCGCTCGAGTGAAAAAATCATCCTCAGGAGGATAAAGCCTTATGAAATGTTTATATTGCGACTGCACCGAAAGCAAGGTGATCGATTCGCGTTCGGCAGACGACGACAAGACGATCCGCCGCCGCCGCGAGTGTGTGGGCTGCGGCAGGCGTTTCACCACCTATGAGACAATCGAGGTGACGCCCGTGTTGGTCGTCAAAAACAACGGAACCCGCCAAGCCTACAACGCCGAAAAGATACGCAACGGCATCATCAAGGCCTGCGAAAAACGACCCGTGCCCATGGCCGTCATCGACGAGATCGTGGCGGATATTTCCAAGCAGATATACAACAGCATGGACAGCGAGGTCACTTCGAAAGAAATCGGCGAAATGGTGATGGAGCGCCTGAAAAAAGCGGACGAGGTGGCGTATGTGCGCTATGCGTCGGTGTATCGTTCGTTTAAGGACATCTCCTCCTTTCTCTCCGAACTTCAGGAGATGATGAAGGCGGGCGCGCAGGAGCGTCTCTCCGCCCGTCCAAGACCCGACGCGGGGCAGCTTGCGCCGTCGGACGGCAAAAAGGAAGGCGGAAAATGAGCGGAAGCGCGAAACGGGTACTTATCGGCGGGGTAGAGGTCGGCGGCGGCTCCCGCGTGAAGATCCAATCGATGACGACGACGAAGACGGCGGACGTCGAGGCTACCGTACGGCAGATCGACGCGCTGGAAAAGGCGGGCTGCGAAATCGTGCGCGCGGCGGTATCCGACGAGGCGGACGCGGCGGCGGTGCGGGCCGTAAAGGAGCGCATTTCTCTGCCGCTCGTGGCGGATATTCATTTTTCGCCCTCTCTGGCGGTGGCCGCCATCGAAAACGGCGCCGACAAGGTGCGCATAAATCCCGGCAATATCGGCGGGGAAAAGGAAATAAAATACGTGGCGGACTGCATCAGGGCGCATCGTATTCCCGTCCGCGTCGGTTCCAATACGGGCAGTATCGAACCGCATTTTTTCGAAAAATACGGCCGAAGCGAACATGCGCTTGTCGAAAGCGCGCTGTATAACGTCGGGCTTTTGGAAAAATTCGGCGTGGAAAATATCGTGATTTCCGTCAAGGCGTCCGACGTTCCGCTGACCGTGCGCGCCTATACCCTGCTGGCGGAAAGGACGGCGTATCCCCTGCACGTGGGGGTGACGGAGGCGGGGACGACGGAAGCGGGAATCGTCAAGAGCGCGGTGGGGATCGGTTCGCTGCTGTTGCAAGGCATCGGGGACACGATCCGCGTCTCTTTGACGGACGATCCCGTGCAGGAGGTATATGCGGCGAAAAATATTTTGCGCGCGTGCGGGCTGGACGAGGCGTTTGTGGAGGTGGTCTCCTGTCCCACCTGCGGCAGATGCGCGTGGGAAAGCATGGGGCTGGCAAAAAAGGTGACGGAATTTGTGCGGCCGTTTAAGAAAAAAGCCAAAGTGGCCGTCATGGGCTGCGTGGTAAACGGCCCCGGCGAAGCGAGGGACGCAGACCTCGGGATCGCGGGCGGAAAGGGCTTCTGCCTGTTGTTCCGAAAAGGGGTGCCGTATAAAAAGATAAGCGCGGAAAATGCAGAAGAAGAATTTTTCGAGGAGTTAAAGACACTGTTACAAGATGGAAACGAATAAAACGGAAGAATACTTAAACGAGATCCGCGCGCTGGGCGGCCTGCAAAACGCTATACTGACGGGAATTTCCGTCTCCAAGCGGGACATGACGGCGGAATTTTCGCTGATTACGGACAAGACATATGCGCCTGCCGAGGAGGAAGCCGCGCGGCGGATTGCGGGAAAATATCTGCCCGCCGCCTTCTCCCCGCGCGTGAAAATCACCAAGCGGGTGCCCGACGCGGAAATATTGAAAAAGCGGATATACGAATTTATGAATTCGCGTTTTCCCGCGGCGGCGGCCTTTCTGAAGGAAGAGGATATCTCCATCGAGCTGCTCTCCAGCGGCGCCAGCTTTTGCTTCGACGTGGCCTCGGGGGAACAGTCTCTTTTCACCTCGGGGAAGATCCTCGACGAGGTCAGCGCGTACCTCCGTTCGGTTTTCTGCGGCGCGTTTTACGGCAACGTGCGCATTGTGGAAAAGGAACGCGAGGAGATATCTTTAGACGAATTGCCCGCGGACGACGGCGAAGAATACGTACAGACGACCCGATTTTTCCCCGTCTGCAACTTCAGGCGTCTGGACGGCGCAGACGCCGTACCGAAATATGCCGCCTATATCGCGGACTGCGGCAGCGAGGAAAACGACGACCTCACCCTCTGCGGCGCGATTACCTATTTACAGGAAAGAGCTTATACCAAAAAGAACGAAAAGACGGGCGAGGAAGTGGAAAAAGTGCGTTTTTCGCTGACCGTTTCCGACGGAACGGGCAGCATGCGCGTCACCTATTTTCCCAAAAAGGCCACAGTGGAAAAAATCCGCGAGCTGAAGGTGGGCGACTGGGTGGTGCTCAGCGGCGCGAACGAGGCCTTCAACGGCAGTGTTTCCTATACGGCGAAAAAGATCAATTACGGTACCGCGCCCGAAAATTTTGTACCCGAACCCCGCAAGGGAAAGCCCGTTCCCGCCGTTTACCGCACCGTATTTCCCGAGCCTTACGTCGATTATACGCAGGCGGGATTTTTCGACCGTCTGGAAAAGCCCGACGACCTCAAAAATAATACCTTCGTCGTTTTCGACCTCGAAACCACGGGCCTGAACAATCAGCCCTCCATGGGAAAAATGGATCGGATCATCGAAATCGGCGCGGTGAAGCTCGTCAACGGAGACGTCGCGGAAAAGTTTTCCTCGTTTGTGGCGTGTCCCGATCGGCTTTCCCCCGAAATAATCAATCTGACGGGAATCCGCGACGAGGATCTCGTCGGCGCGCCGCCCATCGACAAGGTTCTGCCCGATTTTTATAAATTCTGCGACGGCTGTTTCCTCGTGGGGCACAACGTACAGTTCGACTATCGTTTCGTCCGTTATTACGGCGAGGAAAATCGCTATATGTTCGACCAGAAGCAGTACGACACGCTGACGCTGGCGCAGGAGCTGCTGCGGGGAGAGCTGAGCAATTACAAACTGAATACCATCGCGGATTATTACGGATTTGTATTCAATCATCACCGCGCCTTCGACGACGCGTTGACGACGGCGAAAATTTTTATCGAGCTGATTAAAAAAAGAAAAAAGCTTCCTTAATGCAAGGAAGACCGCTTTGACAAAATAAAAAGATGATTGTCGCATAGATATAAAAAAACGTCGGTAAATTGCCCGACGGGTACAAAAAACGGCCTCGGAAAATTTTTCCGGGGCCGTTTTTTACAAGCTTATCGATTGGCGTCGAAGCTGCAACGGTTTTTTCCCTGGCGCTTGGCCTCGTACATGGCGCGGTCGGCGGCGAGGAACAGCTCCTCAAACGTTGTGCCGTCGGCGGGGCACACCGCGATCCCGATGCTGACGAAGGGGAAGGCCGAGTCCTTTTCCGCTACCTTGGCGATACGTTTCAACAATTTGTCGCCCCTGGCTTTGGCGGCCGATCGGTCCTTGCAATCGGAGGAAAATACGATCAGCTCGTCTCCGCCCACGCGGCCGAAAACGCCGTTTTCCCCGAAGGCGCTTCGTATTTCTTCGGCCAGCAGCCGCAGCGTCTTGTCGCCCGTAAAGTGCCCGTAGGTATCGTTTACTTTCTTGAAATCGTCGATGTCGATCATGAAAAGTGACCCCGCAGGGACGCTTTCGAGCTGCTCCCGTACCTGTTTCGCGACGGAGACTTTGTTGAAAAAGCCCGTCAGTCCGTCCGTTTCGGCGATCTCCAGCAGTTTGTCCTCCCGCTGCTTGAGGTTGTCGATATCAACTATTTTGCCCACGACCGAAGTCGGGACCCCTTTTGTGCGGACGTAAAGAAACCGCACGAGTCACCAGAAATATTGCCTGCTTTCGGGATTGAGCAACCGTATCCGCGCTTCTCTTTGCGAGTAATCGCCCGAAAGCATCTGCCGGAAAGCCATCGCGTCCGCGGCATAAATATAGCTTTGGTCAAAGTTTTTGAGGAAGGAGGACTGAACGAGGTCATGAATTAAAAACAGCTTTTCCGCATTGGAGGTAAAGCGTATGGTATCTTTGGCGATATCGTAATCGAACAGCACGGTATCGGAGAACTGCTCCAGGAGCAAATAACGCCGTTCTTCCGAGGAAAGGCGTTTTTGCTGATGATTAAAAAGAAGGATAAAGGAAATACACGCCACAGCCGTCGCGCCGAGCAAAATTCCCGTCGCCACGAAGGAATTCCGGACGATCGCGCGGGAGCGCGCGGCCGCCGCGTCCGCAGTCAGGAAGATGGCGAGATGCCAGTCGTTATAATCGAGCGAGGCGAGCGAAACGTAGATAGGAGAAGTGTTTTCCTGTTCGAGACGAATGCTGTTTACGTCGAAAATTCCGTCGCAGGCGCCTGAAATCGAATAGAGGCATTGTAGATTTTTCCGTTCGTAGTCCGTTTCGCAAAGCTCGAATACGCTGCCGCCCGGCATGCCGTCCGCGACGGAGACGATCTCGCCCGTTCCCTTGGTCAGATAGCAGGCCGTCACCTTGCCCTGCGCGGGCGGATAGGGGGAAAGAGAAGTGAGGACGTCTGCGGGGATCAGCCCCCTGATCCCGCCCGTAAAGGCGTTTGAGCTGTTAAACACGGGCACGGCGATAGAGAAAGTCCAAACCTTCCGCGAAGTGGAATAATACACGTCGGAAATGACAGTCTCCCCCTTTTCTTCAGCGCGGCGACGGGCTGCGCGTTTTCGGGATATTTGGAAACAAGAATTTCCGGCTCCGAAGCGGAAGTATATTGAAATACGTTGGAGGCAGAACTCGAATTCAACGCCTTGAGATAGGCGTCGATGTACGTCTTTTCGGGATTTTCTCCGATGATGACGGAAAGCGCCTTCAGCGTATCCACTTCGTTGACAATGCCGGCGAGAACGCTGCTTTTCTGTTCGGAGGCGTAGGCGTTGAGGGTTTCCGTCGTCATCTCCTGAAACTGCTGCTGCGTGGATTTTCTGTAAAAAGAAAACGTGACGGCCACGGAGGTGGAGACGAATATAGCGAGAAACAGAAACGTGAGGGCATAGAAGAAAAAGCGGGGGCGGCGGGCGGACTTTTTATACGAGAGAAGATCGTGCTTTTGCTTGCGCTCCTCGCCCGTCAGTTTTTTCTGCTCGGGAAAGCTTAAGGAATATCTCCCCTGCAATTTTTCGTAGGACTCGTAAAATTCTTCGGGCGGGACGGGCTTGGAAAAATAATACCCCTGCACCCGCCTGCAGCCCAACCGCAGCAGGTGGCGGCATTGCTCGGCCGTCTCCACGCCCTCGCAGAGCACGCCTATTTTCAGCCTTTGGGAGATATTGATGACGTTGGGCAGGATCGCCTCGTTTCTGAGCGCGCGTTCGGGATTTTCGTTGAGAAACCTTTTATCCAATTTAAGTACGTCGAAATCCAATTCCTGCCAGATATTGATCCCCGCATAGCCGGAGCCGAAATCGTCGATGGCGACGCTGTATCCGAAGAAGCGCAGCCTGTCGATCAATTTTTTTGCGCCCGAAAAGTCGTTGAGAAAGATCGTCTCCGTCAGCTCGAACTGAATGAGCTCGGGCGAAAGGGAATACTGCGAAACGATGCTGTGAAAGGCGTCCGCTACATCGGGGTTTTGGGTATGCAGGCGGGAGAGATTGACGGAGGTGCGCACGACGGGCAACCCCTTGGCGATCCGTTCCGCCAAAAAGCGGCACACCTGGCGGCAGACGAGCAGGTCGAGCTCCGTGACGGCTCCGCTCGCTTCCATGGCCGGTAAAAAAGCGTCGGGCGGGATAATGGCGTCGTCCCTGCCTATCCTCCGTACCAGCGCCTCCGCGCCGCAGATTTCACCCGTGGTGAGATCGACTTTCGGTTGAAGAAAAAAAACAAAATTGCTCGTCCCGCAGGGCGAGGTTCAGGCTTTCCTCCAGCTGCCGCTGCAAAGAAATATCTTTGATAAGCTCACTGTTGAAGGAGAGCGTCTTTCCCTCTCCCGTCCGCTTGGCCTCCTTGCGGGCAAAGTTCGCCTCCTCGATCGCCCGCTCTACGTCGGCATTTTCGATACGGCTGAAGCCGCAGGGGAAATTGAGCCTGCACGCGGGATATTTCTGCTGTTGGGAGAGGAGAAAGCCCTTTACGCGGGATTGCCTGTCCGCGATGATTTCTTCGTCCGACGTCCCCTTTTCATAGCGGACGAAATAGAGAAAATGATCGGAATAAAACCGCGTATGCAACAGAATATCGTCGTTGCGTTCCATAAACGCGTCGATCGCGCTCAGGAGACGGTTTCCCGCTTCGTGGCCGTATAGGCGGTTGATATTGCGAAACCCGAAGATATCCACGCAAAAAATAAAATGCTCCCACCCTTCGGGCGAAGATTCTAAAACGGGTTTTATCCTGTCCGTAAACGTTTGCACGTATTTTATAAATTCGTTGTTTATGTTCATCGACTATCCTTAATCAGAAAGTTTGAGACAGCCGCAAAGCAAAAAAATGCTCCGTGTCGTCCCCACGATAGGAAAAGGAAAATATTAAATAACAATAATGCCTTTAAGTATAATTATCCATTTTCATTATTATATCACGGGGGGGGGTACTGTCAATACTTTTTGGAAAAAATGTAAAGTTGTCACGAAAAGAAAAAATCAAAAAAACCGTAAACAGTATGTAAAAATAGTTGCAAATCGGGCAAAATAATGGTATAATAAGGTTACTTAATAATCAGATACTGAGTATTGAGAGTGGTTCGCCACTCTCAATATTGCTATGTAAGGGTACTTTGCCCGAAGCGGGAAAGGAGAACGTCGCATGAAAGTGAAGCCTTTAGAGGAGATACGGGCCTTTTTGCAGCCCGTCGCCGACGAAATGAATATCGAGATCGTAGATGTGGAGTTTAAGCAGGGCCGTTCGCCCGCGCTCACCGTCTTTATCGACACAGACGGGGGCGTGGATCTGAAGCTCTGCGAAAAATTTCACCGCGCGATAGACGAGCTTCTGGACGAACTCGACCCGACGTTCGGCGCGGCCTATACGCTCAACGTGTCCAGCCCCGGGCTGGATAGGCCGTTAAAGACCGCGCGGGATTTTGAAAAGTGCATGGGCGAAAAGGTGGAAGTCAAACTGTTTGCGCCCCTTAAGGGAAAGAAGTTTTTCGAGGCGACGCTGGCGGGCTACGACGGCAACTGCGTCGTTTTGACGGACGGCGGCGAGGAAATGAAGCTCGAGCTCAATCGCATCGCGAAGATCAGCCGCGCGATCGATTTCGACGGGGAATGACGGACGGCGGGAATAAATCAAGAAATCAAACAGGAGAATTGAATAAAATGGTTAATAAGGAGTTTTTTGCGGCGCTTGCCGATCTGGTAAAAGAAAAGGGAATCAGCGAAGAAGCGTTTATAGAAACGCTGCAAAACGCGCTTGCGTCCGCGTATAAAAAACAGTACGACGGCGGCGCGGAGGTTTCCGTCGAGCTGGATCCCGAAAGCGGCACCATCGAATTCAAGGCGATTCAGCACGTCGTGGCGGAGGTGACGGACAGGGATAAGGAAATCTCGCTCGAAGAAGCGCAGGAGCTCGATCCCGCGTATAAGGAGGGGGACGAAATCGTCAGAAGCTTCGTGCCCAAGGATTTCGGCCGTATCGCCGCGCAGACCGCCAAGCAGGTAATCCTGCAAAAGCTGCACGAAACCGAGCGCGACAATACCTTCTCCGCGTTTTCCGATAAGGAGGGCGAGCTGATGGAAGGGTTTATCCGCAAGGTGGACGATAAAAACATTTCCGTCGAGCTGGGCGAGAAAAAAATCGAGGGGGTAATGCTTCCTCAGGATCAGACGCCTGCCGAACGGTACGTGATGGGCGATCGGCTCAAGGTATTTGTCAAGCGCGTCAAAAACAGCGGAAAAAATTCGCAGATCCTCGTTTCGCGCGCGGTCCCCGGCCTCGTCAAGAAACTGTTTGAGGAGCAGGTGCCCGAAATCGCGCAGGGGATCGTGGAGATCAAGGCCGTCTCCCGCGAACCCGGCCACCGTACGAAAATGGCGATCTGTTCCAACGATACGCGCGTCGATGCCGTGGGCGCCTGCGTGGGAAATAAAGGCTCGAGGGTCAACGCCGTCGTAGAAGAGCTCGGCGGGGAAAAGATAGACATTATCCTCTGGAGCGAAAACCCTCTGGAATTTATCGCAAAAGCGCTTTCGCCCGCTTCGGTCATTTCCGTGACGCAGACGGGGGAAAAGAGCGCCATCGCCGTGGTTCCCGACGACAAGCTTTCGCTGGCGATCGGCCGCGACGGCCAAAACGCCCGCCTTGCGGCGAGGCTGACGGGCTGGAAGATCGACGTCAAGAGCCTTTCCGCCGCCGAGAAAATGAACCTGAACACGACGGAAAACCGCGACGGAGACGACGAGGACTACTCGGACGAGGGCTTCGGGGACGACTTCGCCGACGAAGCGGCCGACAGTCCCGCGGACATCGAGGACGTCGGGAATATAAACGACGAGGCGCCCCTCGAGGGCGCGGAGACGGCCGAAAGCGGAGCGGAGGAGCCTGAAAAAGAATAATGGCAAAGACAAAATCCGTCCCTTTGAGAATGTGTATCGCCTGCCGCGAGATGATGCCGAAAAAGGATATGCTCCGCGCGGTGAAGAACGCCGAAGGGGAGATCAGGCTGGATTTTTCGGGCAAGGCGCCCGGCAGGGGCGCGTACATCTGCAACAAAGAGGAATGTATCTTAAGGCTGAAAAAGCAAAGGCTTCTCAACAAAGCGTTTTCCGCCGACGTCCCTTTGGAGGTCTATGCGGGGATAGAGGAGGAATTTTTTGCAAAACGATAAAATTTCGGCATATCTGGGGTTTTGTATCCGTTCGGGAAAAATCGTCTTCGGCGTAGATCGCGCGGAAGCCTTGAAAAAGGGCGTGCATCTTTTGATTGCGGATTCAACCCTGTCGGAAAACTCGATGAAGGTACTCGTCAAATTGAAAGAGAAATTTTCCTGTCCGCTCCTCGTGACGGAAGGCGTCTCCTTAAGCGAACTTTTACATCGGCCCGCCGTAAAAGCGGCGGCCGTCAAAGACAAAAATCTCGCTTCGGCGATTCTTACCGCCTCGGCAAGCGACGCGCAATATAAATTATATTCGGGAGGAAACAACTGAACCTATGGCAAAAAAATACGAAAATGTGGAAAAAGTAACGGAATTATTGGACGAAAAGCAGTTGGGGCAGCTGCAAAAACGTATCTATTCCACAGAAAAGAGCCTTGCGGAGATCCTGAGAAAGCTTTCCGCGCTGGAAGCCGACAAATCGGAAAGAGACGCCGAACTCGCAAGGGAGGAAGCCCTGCGGGACGAAACGCCGTCGGCTGAAGTTTCTGCGCCCGAAGCCGAAGCTCCCCGTCCCGCCGAAAAGGCGCCCGAAGCGCCCGCGCCTGCGGCCAAGGCGGAAAAGCCTGCCAAGCGGCAGACCGAGCCCGCGGCCAAGGCGGAAAAAACCGACGTTTCCTCAAACGAAGAAAAGAAGGAGCCTTCCGAAAGCGCGCCTTCCGTTCCGCTTCCCGAAAAATCGGCCGCCGAAGCTCCCGAAAAGGCGTCTGCCGATGCCCCCGTGAAAGAGGAAAAGGCGGAAACAACCGAAAGAACGGAAAAATCGGAAAAGACGGAAAAATTAGAGAAATCCGAAAAATCGGAAAAGCCCGAAGCGCCGAAAGCGACGCCTGCTCCCGTACAGAGCAGACCCGCACCCGCGGCGCCTGCGGCTGCCGCTCGTCCCGCGACGCCGGGAGCGCCCCGCGCGCCGAGGTATTTCCGCAACGGACAGGAGCAGGGCGTCTATATCGCAAAACCCGGCGTGGACGCCAACGCGGGCACGGGTTCGACCTACCGTCCCCGCACGGACAGACCGTCCCGCCCCATGGGCGACCGTCCGCCCCGTCCCCAGGGAGACAGACCTTATCCGGGCAGACCGGGCGCTCCCGGACGTCCCGGCGTCGCGGGCGGAAAGCCCCGCGCTGGCGGAGCGGCCGCCGCGCCCGTCGTCCCCAAGGAAAGCAAGATGTTTACCGCGCCTCCCAAGAAAAAGGTTTACGACAAAACCTACGTCGAAAAGAAGCCCGTCTCCAAGCGCACGCTCATCAAACAGCAGGGCATGACGGTGGAGGACTTCGACGAAAATAAGTCGGGTTACAGAAAGCTCCGTATCCCGAAAAAGCAGAAGCGCCAGGAGATCCAGTCGGTCAAGATCGATCACGCGATTGTGACGACGCAGGAAATTCCCCTCAAAGTACTTTCCGATAAGCTCGGCATTTCCGCCGTCGAAATTTCCAAACGGCTGTTCAGGGAGGGGATTATGAAGAGTATAAACGATTCTATCGATTACGACAACGCGGCTTTGATCGCCGCCGATCTGGGGATCGATCTCGAATACAAGCCCGAAAAGACGGCGGAGGAAGTATTGCAGGATGCGGTGGTGACGGAGGAGGATACTTCCAAGCTGGTCGCCCGCGCCCCTGTCGTCACGGTGATGGGGCACGTCGATCACGGCAAAACCTCCCTGCTCGACAAGATACGCGCCACGTCCGTCACCGCGGGCGAAGCCGGCGGCATTACGCAGAACATCGGCGCTTATACCGTAACGGCGAAGGGCAAACAGATTACCTTTATCGACACCCCGGGTCACGCGGCCTTTACGGCCATGCGTGCGCGCGGCGCTCAGGTCACGGATATCGTGGTGCTGGTGGTGGCGGCCGACGACGGTATCATGCCCCAGACCGTCGAGGCGATCAACCACGCCAAGGCGGCAGACGTGCCCATCATCGTCGCCATGAACAAAATGGATAAATATGAAATCAATCCCGACCGCGTCAAGCAGGGATTGATCGAGCAGAACCTCGTTCCCGAGGAATGGGGCGGCGATACGATGATCGTTCCCGTTTCCGCAAAGACGGGGGAGGGGATCGACGAGCTTCTCGACGCGATCAGCCTTCAGGCGGAAATCCTCGAGCTTCGGGCCAATCCCGACCGTCAGGCCAAGGGTACGATTATCGAAGCCAAGCTGGATAAGGGCAAGGGCCCCGTGGCGAGCATTATCGTACAGAACGGTACCCTGCGTACGGGCGACAACATCCTTTCGGGCACGACGATGGGCCGAGTCCGCGCCATGTTCGACGATAAGGGGCGCAGCGTAAAATCCGCAGGGCCTTCCATGGCCGTTTCTATTCTCGGTCTCGAGGACGTACCCAACGCAGGCGACAGCATCATGGCCGTCGATCAGGCGCTCATGAAGCAGGTTCAGGAAGAAAGAAAGAACAAAGAACGCGAAAGCATGATCAAGCAGCAGAGCCGCGTCACGCTCGACGACGTGTTTGCGCAGGTGGAGGAAGGCAAGATCAAAAACCTCAACCTCGTCGTGAAAGCGGACGTGCAGGGCAGCGTGGAGGCCGCGCGGCAGTCGCTGGAAAAGCTCGGCAACGAGGAGGTTCGCGTGAAGGTTATTCATGCGGCCGCGGGCGCCATCAACGAGAGCGACGTCATGCTGGCGGACAGCGCCAACGCGATCATCATCGGCTTCAACGTCCGTCCCGACACCAAGGCGAAGAAGCTTGCGGAGTCCAGCAAAGTAGATGTGAGAAGCTACCGCATCATTTACGAGTTGATTGACGATATGGAAGCGGCGCTCAAGGGCATGCTCGCGCCGAAGATCAGGGAAAACCTCATGGGCAAATGCGAAGTGCGTCAGACTTTCAACATTACGGGCACGGGCACGGTCGCGGGCTGCTATGTCACGGAAGGCAAGATTGTCCGCGGCGGCAAGCTGAGAATTTACCGCGAGGACATCATGATCTGCGAAGGCGGCGTGAAACAGCTGAAGCGGTTTAAGGACGATGTCAAGGAGGTGGCCAAGGGCTACGAATGCGGCTGCGCCATCGACGGCTTCAACGAGATCCGCGTGGGCGATATCATCGAGTGTTATGTAACGGAGGAAATCAAGGCCGAATGAAGGTTTCGAGAAGTTCCCGCCTGAACGGGGAATATCAAAAGGAGATCAGCGAGATTATCCGCACCCGCCTCAAGGATAAGGAGCCCAAGCTTTCGGGCATCATTTCCGTGACGGAAGCGGACGTCGCGCCCGATCTCAAGACGGCGAAAGTTTATATCAGTATTTACGCGAAGGACGAGGCGGAAAAGCTCGCCTCCTTCGATATCATTTCCGCCAACGCGGGCTTTATCCGCCACGAGCTGGCGCAGGTTATGCGCATGCGCACGGTGCCCTCGCTCACTTTCCTTTGGGACGGGAGCATGGCCTACGGCGCGAAAATGGACGAGCTGTTCAAAAAGATTCAAGGCGGAGAAGAAACGGACAAAAAAGACGATTGAAAACGGAAAAGGAGTATCAGTGAGCTTTGTAAATTCGACCCTTGAAGAGATAGCGGCGAGGGTAAAGCGCGCGCGCAGCGCGGTGATCTTAACTCATATGCGCCCCGACGGCGACGCGATAGGCAGCGCCTTGGCGCTTTCCTGCGCCCTGGACGCGCTGGGCATAGAGCATTGCGTATGCGACGAATCCGAGCTTCCCTCCAATCTTGCCTTTTTAGAGGGGCTGGAAAAAATCGAAAAAAAGCCCGACCCGCAAGCGGAGCTTTATATCGCCGTAGATTCCGGCGACGAGCCGCGCCTCGGCGCGCTGGCGGACGATTTTCGTCTCGCAGTGAAAAAAAGAGATACGATCAACATCGATCACCACGTATCCAATACCCGCTACGCAAAATATAATTACGTGCGCGAATGTTCGGCAAACTGCATGAATATCGCCGCGCTCATCGAAGCCATGGGGGTGCCTTTTAATAAAAGCATGGCGGAATATCTCCTCTTGGGGCTGCTGACGGATTCGGGGAATTTTTCCCACGACGACGTGACGGAGGAAACCTTTCTGACGGCGGCGAAGCTGGTGAAGGCGGGGGCGGATATTCAGTTTCTCAATTATAATTTGTTCAAAAAACAGCCGCGTGCGCGCGCGGAGCTCTACGCCGACACGATGAGCCGTATCCGTTATTTTTTAGACGATAAGTTTGCGGCGATCGTCATTACGCAGGCCGCCATGAAGAAATTCGGCGCGGACAACGGCATGACGGAAGGATTTGTGGATTTCCCCCTGACGGTGGACACCGTGGAAGTGTGCGCGTCCGTCATGGAGGTAAAAAAGGGGCAGTATAAAATTTCTCTGCGTTCGAAACGCTATGCGGACGTCAATAAAATCGCGGGCGTTTACGGCGGTGGCGGGCACGTCCGCGCCGCGGGCTGTATGTTGTTCGGCGACGTGGAGGAGATTCTCGACAAGCTGGTTTATACCGTTTCCCAATATCTGTAAGTTTTCTTAAATAAATAACAGCTCTTTCCAAACGGGAAGAGCTGTTATATGTTTACAATACTTAAATTTTAAAAATATTAAAAGATATTTTTTATAATAATATTGACAATTCTAATTTTATATGGTAATATATGTGGCAAGAAAAGCCTAATTGATTAGCGAAGGCTGAATTTAAGAAGTAGGAGGATACGCAAATGACAAAAAACAAAAAGCTTTGGTTGATTAACGGTATTGCATTTTTACTTGCCTTTCTTGTTGGTTTATATTATGCGGTTCCTTATTTTCAGAAACCGAACGTAAGCGTAAGAGCAATATCGGTCTTGGAAGAACCTGTTGATTATGAACATTTTTTCTATGAGAACGGACTGGAAAATGTTGATATGTATGTTGAGGAAGAGACTAATTCTATTTTTCTCAGCTTCAGAAAAATAATTGACGGCTCCATAGCTGAAGAAGATATCGGAATCGAATGCTCGTTAGATGAAGATATAACATTACAATTTATGTTTGAGTATTCGGCCGATACCAACGATTTCTATTTTTTAGTTGATACCTATGCGTTTCCGTCTTACTATGAAGGACACGAGCGTTTATCGGGCGTTCCGTTTTTAACGGAGGAGGGAGAAATCGATATCGGATTTGCCACGGAAGACGGGCCTGTATTTTTAAGCGACTTTGACGAAAATATGCTTTTGCAAAATTGCGGCTGGTTTTCGAGGGCTCTTAAAAAGGTAGCACTTGCCGCTACAGTCGTTGCGGTGACTGCTGCGGTGGTCGCAGTGGCGGTTGTGGTGGCTCCCGCCGTAGTTGCGGCGGCAACTGCAATAGGATCGGCAGTAGTGGGAGCATCTACAGGAGCTACCGCAATTGCCGCCCTCGGCGCAGCTGCAACTGCTGGCGCGGCCGCAATTTCTACAACAACCTTTGCAATAGCCGCGGCTACGGCTACGATTGCCGCTTGTGTTGCCTTAGTTGCGGAGATCGCGGAAGAATATGTGGAATTGACAGATACGTTCGCCCAAAGTACCGAAGAAGAAGTTCGGTCAAATAAGGCTTGGGATGGGCCGATTTATTATCCGTGTCTTCGCGTGGGTGATGGAATAAAACTGCAGGTATCACCTTTCCCCGTAAACGATGAAGTTGCTGTTGCTTGGATCAAACTAGGGGGAAATATGTACACTTATTTTTCGGACGACGCCGCCGGGATATTGGAATTAGCGGGATATGTTCCCCAATGTCATCCGGTGCACAAAGTAGGGCAATATCCTCATTATCATCCGTTTTTAGACAATGTAGAAGTAAAAATAGCAGGAGACGGAAGACAAGTATATGGCCCTAAACACAGTATTCATTCGTTTTATGGCAGAAGAAAATAAGAGGAGGGAGAAGTATGGATTACAGAGCGCCGTTTGAATTGGTGGATAGATTGCTGACAAAAAAATATTCGTTTAAACGTATTTCGTTTGAGGAAACGTGGATAGTAATGCCTGCGGCAGGGTGGGAAGACGGAAAAATAATTCCGTTGAAGCCTGAAGAAAAAACGGTACCGTTGAGGACGGAGGAAGAAGTGAACACCGATCCGGAGCATGTGGCGTGTTACTGGCTGGACGATCCTGAGGTTTTTAAGAAATATACGGATATGTCGCAACCGAATGCGCTTCTCTTATCACGTCTTTTGGTTGTAGTGGGTTTAAACGAAAAAAGAGACGAAACGGTGGAAATATATTCAGGTTGGGGGCGTGAATTTGAGTTGGCCAACGATTTAACTCGGATAGGGGAAAGTAGTTGTTTTGACGAATTTCATTCAAAAGAAAGAGTATCGGCGAAGTCGACTGGGAATAAATAGATATTTTTGAAAAATTATCACGGTGAACATGGAGGTAAATGCGATTACAAAAACAAAAGTTAAAAAGGTTACATGTGGAATAATTGTGTCGGTACTCATTATTTCTGTTATTCTTTGCGTCGGTCTAACCGTTCCCCTGTCGGCAAAACAAATTTTTTATAAGTCGCTTAAGAGTATAGTCGAATTAAAGGCTTCTGCAGAAAGTGTTGGAGATAATTATGGTACCGCGGTATTTATTGATAAAGACGGAACTCTTGTCACCAATGCGCATATAGTAACTTATAAGCATCAAGGTTCGATAAAAACTTTTGAGACATATTTTATCCGATTTGCTTCGGAGGAAGACTACAGAAACGTCGAGTTGCTTAAATATGATATTAAAAAAGATATCGCCCTGCTGAAGTTTAAAGATAATACCGCTCAATGCAAGCCTTTGAAACTCGGTGATTCGGATAAAGTGTTTTTCGGTGAGCGGGTATATGCAATTGGTAACGGATCTAATCTTGGATTGTCTATCACACAAGGCATAATCGGCATACCGAAAGTAAATATCGAGTATGACAACATAACGAGAGAAGCAATACAGTGTGATCTTACAATTTCCGAAGGAAACAGCGGAGGGGCTTTATTAGATAAAAAAGGCCGATTGATAGGAATAACGACGTTTCAGATAAAAGATTCTTCGGGAGATATTATATATGGATTAGCATACTGTATCCCGATTAATAGCGTAATAGATTTTTTAAACGGATAAAAATAAATTTTCGATAACGCCCGCGTCCTGACTGGCGCGGGCGTTTTTTGTCGGATATGCACGAAGATGCGCAAGTTTGCAAAAAAGAGGCTCTCTTCGCGGAAAAATATGCCGCCGGAGTTGATTTTTTTATAAATTGAGAGTATAATAGAGGAGAAAAAATCTCGCGGATTACGGAATCGATTATGGCACAGAAAACGAAAAAAACAGAAGAATTTATCTCCCTGAGCGCGGAGGCCCTCGGCGTCGTCTCCTACGCCGATTATTTTACGCAGACGCCGCTGTTTACCTCGCTTCAGATCAAGAATGCGGGCGCGGACGCGGCTACGGATCTGACGCTGACCGTCTCCAACGAAAACGGGCTCGTCGTCTCCTGCATAAAGCCGATCGCGGAAGTGCCTTTTGAAAGCTCGGTGGAGGTGGATCTCGGCAACGTGCTCTCCCCGCATTATTTCGTCGGGCTGGAGATCGTGCGCGAAGAAAGGGTGTGTATCGAGCTGAAGCGGGACAAGCAGACGATTGCGGCGGAGACGGTGACGGTCACCGCTCTGCCCTTCGATTATTGGCAGGGGACGTCGGGCAATGCGGAGCTGCTCGCCTCCTTTGTGCGCCCCAAGCTGGCCGACTGCGCCCGCCTGCAGGCGGAAATCGGCGTCCAGCTGAAAAAGTGGGGGGTACCCGGCGAGATAAACGGTTACGAGGGCTGCGATAAAAACGTCATACGACAGACGGCGGCGGCTCTGTATGCCTGTATCCGCCGCTATGCTTTCGAACGCGAGGAATGCGATATCTCCGCGCCCGTGGAGGCGGGGAGCGGCGTAAAGCTGTTGAACGAGCGCAGGGCCACGCCTCTCGAAATGGCGCTTCTTGTCAGCGCGTGTCTCGAAAGCCTCGGCCTGCACCCCGTGCTGATCTTAGGCGAAAAGGAAATTACCTGCGGCGTGTGGCTGTACGACAGCTGTTTCATGGACACCGTTTCCGACGATCTCCAAAGATTGGGAAAATACGTTGCCGACGGCATCAACAATTTAAGCTGTTTCGACGTCAACGATCTGTTTTCGGATAAAAACGTGGCGTATTCCACTTCGGAAGCGCACTTTGTTCAGAAACTCAACGCGGGCGACCGCTATGACAAATATGTGGATATCCGCCGCTGCCGCATCGCGCATTTGCTGCCTTTGCCCCTGCGCGCGCGCAATCTTAAGGGCTACGAGATACTCTCCGAGGAGGATATGTCCCCCGACGCCGCGCCCCGCAGCCTCACCGCGGTCAAAAAACTTTCGCTCGACGGAAAACAGAGCAAGGACAAGCAGTGGGAACGCCGTCTGCTCGATCTGTCCTTAAAAAATACGCTGCTCCATTTCCAGCCCGAAAAAATGGTGCTGCACGTTTTGTCCGCCGACCCCGATTCCACCCTGAAGGCGCTTGCCGAAAAAGGAGAGATGACCCTGGCGGGCGGAACGCTCGCCGTAAACGAGGTGGCGAGAAGGAAGGTGTTTTTCGGCGTTTCGGCCGAGGTGGCAAGCATGCGCGAGCTGATTGCGCTGGAGGTATCGGGCGGCATCATGCGCACGTTTTCCGAAAACGTGGTGCTGGACGAAACGGTGTCCCGCCTGATCAAGCGCAGCAAGGAGGCGGACGAGGAATCGGGCACAAAAATCCTCTATCTCGCGCTGGGCTTTCTGCGCTGGTATTCCCGCGAGGACGGCAAGGAAAATTACGCGCCGCTCGTCCTTCAGCCCGTTACGCTCAAAAAGGGCAAGGGGGGCGTCGGCTACGCAATCGCACCCACCGACGAGGATTTTTCCGTCAACTCCACGCTGCTGGAGTTTTTGAAACAGGAATTTAATATCGATATCCGCGGCCTGGACGGCGCGCTTCAGGGGCTGAAGATTTCCGAGATTCTCGCCATGGTGCGCATGGAGATCGTCAACATGAAGGACTGGGAGGTGTTCGACGACGTATATGTCGCGGCGTTCTCCTTCGCCCGCTATCAGATGTGGCAGGATCTTCGCAGGAATATGGACGAGTTTTCGAAAAACGAGCTCATTTCCTCCCTGCTCCATAACCGCTGCGAAATCAAGGATACCAAGGACGTCGAGTTCAGAGAGGACGACTGTCCGCCCACGCAGACGCTGATGCCCCTGCCCGCGGACTCGTCGCAGTGGGAAGCGGTGGCCTTATCCCAGACGGGCAAAACCTTCGTTCTGCACGGCCCTCCCGGGACGGGTAAAAGCCAGACGATCACCAACATCATCGCCAACGCCTTAAACGACGGCAAGCGGGTGCTTTTCGTCGCGGAAAAACAGGCGGCGCTGTCCGTCGTCAAAAAACGTCTCGATTGGCTCGGCCTGGGCGATTTCTGTCTCGAGCTTCATTCCAACAAAACGAACAAGGCGGACGTATTGCAGAAGCTGGCGGCGACGCTGGCGCTTGCGGGAACGCAGGAAAACGTCAGCCTTTCGGAAAAATCGGGCTCCATTATCCAGCTGAAAACCGATCTTGCGGAACCGCTTTCCGCTCTGCATAAAAAACGCCGTCTCGGCGTTTCGGTATATGAGGCGCTCCTCATCTGCCTCAAAAACAAAAACGCGCCCGATATCATGAACATCGAGAGCACGTTTTACGACAGCCTCACCAAGGAAAAGATAGAGAATTATGAAAATATGATGGTGCAGGCGGCCGCGGCGGCGAAGGAATGCGGCGGCGTCTATAATTCGCCCTTTTCCAACGTCAACCTCACAGAATACAGCCGCGACAAACGGGACGCCATTTACTGCTCGTCCGAAGTCGTCATCGCGGAGATCAAGCACCTGAAAAACTACGTCGCGCTCTTTTTGGAGCTCTACCGCCAGCGGATCAGTACGCTGACGCGCAAGAAGCTGGACGCCCTGACGTCGGTGGCGGGGCTGCTGGACGGCGGCACGCTGAATAAATATTTCAAGGAAAACGAGGACGAGTTTTACGCCTTTTTCAACGCGAACAAGCGCCTCGACGTCTGCCTCGACTATTATTTCAAGCGCTTCAAAAAGCTGGTGGATATCGGCAAGGAATACAAGGAATTAGGCGCCTGGCTGGATGCGGGCGGCGCGGATTACGCGCGCGACAAAACCGCCTCAGCCGTCGTCAAAAAACTGACCAAGGCCGCTTCCTCGCCGCTTAGCGAAGAAGATATCCTCAAGCATCTTCAAAACGTATGCGAAATTTACGAGGCGATGGAGCGTATCCGCGCCAATACCAAGCTTTCGCAAAATTTCACCTCCGCGTTCGGCAGAGTGGACTTTTTCGACGCGAGAAAAAATTTCCTCGCCGACCTCTATACCCTGCACGAGTTGTGCGCGACGCTGTTTATGGACTACAACGCGGACAGCTTCAACAGCATGTGCGTCCGCGCGGCCAACGATTACACCAAGCCCGTTCTGAAAGGCCTGCTCCGTTCGGTGGACAGCTTCCGCGCGGCGGAGGAGAGCTTTTTGGCGATCACCAACGCCGACCGCGGACAAATCCCCGAGGAGGACGTCCTTGAGTATTACACCGCCAAAGCGGGCGCGCTGATCGACAATATCGACATGCTGGCCAATTGGTGCATGTACCGCGCCACCGCGGAAAAGCTGAACGACGCGGGGCTTACGTTTATGACCGACGCGCTGGAGAGCGGCGCTCTGACGGGCGAAAATATCGTAGATAGCTTCGAAAAGAATATTTATAAAAACTTTTTGCAGACGAATATTCCGCTCGATCCCGTGCTGTCCCGCTTCTCCGCCGCCCTTCAGGAGGAGGAGACCGAGTCCCTGCGGCTGACCATGGACGAGTTTGCCAAGCTCTCCCGCGAGGAAATCCGTTCGAAACTCATTTCCCGCCTGCCTACCCCTTCCACGGAGGGCAGCCTCAGCCTCGAACTGCTCAATTTCCAGCGATTGGCGAAAAACAATCTCCGAGGCATGGGTTTGAGAAAGCTCTTCGAGGAGCTTCCCGAGCTGATGAAAGTCCTCGCGCCCTGTATGCTGATGAGCCCGATCACCGTTTCGCAGTATCTTCAGGCGGAAAACGGAATGTTCGACATGGTGATTTTCGACGAGGCCTCGCAGATGCCCACGTCGGAAGCGATCGGCTCGCTGGCGCGCGCGAAGAGCGCGATCGTCGTCGGCGATCCCAAACAGCTGCCGCCCACCGCCTTCTTCAGCGCCAATTACGTGGACGAGGACAATCTCGAAAACGAGGACATGGAAAGCGTGCTGGACGACTGTCTCGCTCTGGGGATTCCCCAGCGGCACCTGACGTGGCATTACCGCAGTAAACACGAAAGCCTTATCGCTTTCTCCAATATCATGTATTACGGCAACAAGCTGTGTACTTTCCCGTCGCCCGACGCGCCCGACAGCAAGGTGAAATTCGTGCGGGTGGAGGACGGCGTATATGACCGCGGCTTCACCAAGCGCAATAAGCCCGAAGGGGACGCGCTGGTCGCCGAGGTAATCAGGCGGCTCTCCGATCCGTCGGCGCGCAAGTCCAGCCTCGGCATCGTCACGTTCAGCAACGTCCAGAAGGACTATATCGAACGCAGGCTGACGGCCGCGATCGCGGAAAAGCGGCTGGACGGCCCCGCGTACGACCGCGAGGAACCCATTTTCGTCAAAAACCTCGAAAACGTACAGGGCGACGAGCGCGACGTAATTCTCTTTTCTGTCTGCTACGGCCCCGATAAGCAGGGCAGGGTTTCGCTGAACTTCGGCCCGCTCAATCAGGCGGGGGGCTGGCGGCGGCTGAACGTCGCGGTGTCCCGCGCGCGGGAGGAAATGGTGATTTTCTCCTCCATGACGGGCGCGATGATCGATCTGTCCAAAACGGGCTCCAAGGGCGTGGCGGGGCTGAAGGCCTTTCTCGAGTTTGCGGAAAAGGGCAGGACGACCCTGGCGATCCCTTCGGGCAACCTCGTCGCCAAAAAATCGGGGATAGGGAAATATATCGCCGAGGAGCTTTCCTCGTACGGCTACGACTGCCGCTACGACGTGGGCGTGTCCGATTTCAAAATCGACGTCGCCGTCACCGATCCCAAAAATAAGCATAAATTTATCCTTGCGGTGATGTGCGACGGGCCGAACCGTTTCTCCGTCAAGGACAGAAACGTGCTTCAGATTCAGACCCTCAAGCGCAACAACTGGAACGTCACGCGCGTGTATTCGGTCAACTATTACAACAACCCCAAGCGGGAGATCAAAAAGATCAAGGATCTCCTCGACAAGCTGACGGGTGCGGACAAACGCGGCGGTACGGGGCTTAACCGCGGCAAAAGGCCGTATAAGGCGGCGTCGCTCGACCAGCGTTTTGAAAACGCCACGTTTATCGCCTCGGGCGAAAACGACGCGGAGATCATGTCCCGTCTCAAGGCGATCGTTTCGGCGGAGGAACCGATTTCCTACGATTTCCTCGTGCGCAGGTGTCTTTCCTCGCTCGGCGTAAGCAAATACGGCGCCAAGGTAGATGCGCGCATGCAGGCGTTGGTCGCGCTTTGCGGGTTTAAGTACGAGCGTATTTTCGGCGCCGCCTATTACCGCAAAACGGACAAAAACACAGGCTTCGACCGCTATCGCGTGGAGACGGGGGAAACCTTGCGCAAAAACGAAACGGATTTCACGCCCTACGAGATTATCGCGCTCATACGCGGCGCGCTGGAGGACAAAGTGGCGCTGTATATGGACGAGATCATGGTGATTGTATGCAATCTCCTGCGCGTCACGAGGCCCACCGACAAATTTGCCGTCTATGTCAACAACTGCGTGACGCTGGGCGAGGAAAAGGGCTTGTTCGTGCGTTCCGTGTCCGACAGAATCTCGCTGGCCTAACCCTCAACGCTTTTACGGAAAATACACTTACGCTTTTTTTACGGAAAATACTCTTAAGCTCTTCTACGGAAGATGCTCTTAAGTTCTTCTACGGAAGACGGCCTTAAACGCTTTTACGGAATTCTTAAGCGCTTCCATAGAAAATACTCTTAAATGCTTTTATAGAAGATACTCCTTAACCCTTCTACAGAACATACTCTTAAGCGTTTTTACTAAAGAATCTCATGAAAAAATTTTTCAGCGTCGCCGAAAACAGATCGGACGGGAAGCTTTTCAATTTCCGTCCCGCTTTGTTCGCGGCGGCGTTTTTTGCGCTCGGAATCCTGTTCGCGTACGGGAAAAAGTACGGGGCTGTTTCGTCCCTGTGGCTTCTTGCGGGAGTTCCGATCTTCGCTCTCTCCGTAGGGTTTGCCGCGGACAGGCGCAGGGCGCTTTTCGCTTCGGGCGTTCTCGTCCTCTGTTTTTGTTTCGGCGGGCTGTCTTTTACGCGGGCGGTGCAAAGGTTCAAAGACTGCGGCGTTTATGCGGGCGGGCATACCGTCGTGGGGACGATCGCCGAAAAGAAGGAATACGGCCGCTTTTCCGTACTGTATCTCACCGATCTGTATATCGACGGAACGCGGGAGCAGGGGCAGCTCGTCGCCGCCGTGGGCGCTTCGCTTGCGGAGAAAGCCGCGCTTTCCGACGAGGTGGTGCTCAGGGGCACAGTAACGACGGATATCGACGAGTTCGGTCCGTATGGGTTTCGTGCGGGAGATATCGCTGACAACGTACGCTTCAAGGCGGAGGCCGTATCTTTAGCGGTGACGGGAAGAGACGGAAATCTTTTCCGCGCGGTACGTTTCCGTATAAAAAGCGCCCTGTATGCGGGCATGGACGACGATACGGCGGCGGTCGCGTACGCGCTTTTGACAGGCGACGTATCGGGGATCGAAAGCGGCCTGCTCGAAAACGTACGAAGGGGCGGAATCGCGCATATTTTCGCCGTTTCAGGCCTGCATGTGGGCGCGCTTTACTCTTTTTGCCTGCTGCTTTTCAATAAAACCCGGCTCAAGCGGCTTCCGAAACTTTTCCGTTTTTTCTTTGTGTCCGCGATCCTCGTCTTTTACGGCGGCGTGTGCGGCTTTTCCGCTTCCGTGACGCGCGCGGCGGTGATGTGTTTGACCCTGTATGCCTCCTCTCTGATCGGCACAAAGCCCGATCTTCCCGAAAGCGCGGGGCTTGCGGCGCTGTTTCTTTTGATTGTCCGTCCCGTCCTTTTGTTCGATGTGGGCTTTCAGCTCTCCTTTGCCGCCTGCCTCGGTATCGGAACGCTCTCCCATACCTTCCGCGCCGCTTTTTCCGCTCCCTTTGCGCGCGCCTCGTCCGTTTCGCAAAATACGGCGGAAAGTTTTTCCTTAAAGCTACAAAGGGGGCTCGTTTCCCTTCTGTCCGTCTCTTTGGCCGCGCAGATTGCTACCGCGCCCATCTTGCTTCATTTTTTCGGGTATGTCTCGCTCTGGGGACTTGCGCTCAACCTTCTCTTTGTGCCTCTCGTGGGCGCGGCGTTTTCCTTTCTCCTCGTTCTTGCGTTCGTCGCAGCCCTGCTGCCCCTTGCCGCGGCTCCTATCCTGCTGTATGTTCCTTCCATGCTCTGGTCGGCGCTTCTGCTGGCCTTCTATGCGGTCGATTTTTCTTCGTTTGCCGTCGAAGGAATACGCCTCGGCTCGGCCGCGCTTCTCTTTTATGCGTTTTTTATTTTTCTGTCGGACAAGCTCAATCTTCCCGGGCGTTTGAGAAAGGTTCTTTTGGGGATAATCTGCCTTTCGTTTGCGGCCGCCGTGTGCGCGCTCAACCTGTGAAAGGCGCGTCTGCCGAAAGGAAAAAAACGGTAAAACGTTTTTCTTGCATTTTCGGGACAAATATGGTATAATTAAAAGGAAAGCAAGCGCCCCTTACAGGCGGATGGGATATAAAAGGAAGCAAAGGCCGCTTACAGACAGATAGGGCATAGCGGGAAAGGAGACGCCGCTCAAAGGCGGGCGTATAGAATAAAAACTTTAGAAGGCGGAGCCGTTAAAAGAAAATTCGCGGGGAGGCGGAGGGTATGAAATATGTGGACTTCAAAAAATTTACGGACGAGCACGGCGCGCTTCCCGTCTATCTGTTCGAGGGAGAGGAGACGTATTTCCGCGAACGGGGCTGCGAGCTTCTCACCAAGCGGTTTCTGAAGGAGCCTACGCTCGATTTTACCGCGTTCGAAGGCGCCGCGCTGAAGGGCGATAAGCTCAAGTCGCTGGCGGACGCCGTCAACTGTTTTCCCTTTTTAAGCGAAAAACGCTTCGTCAAGGTGACGGAATTTTATCCCGCCGAAAAGGAATACGACTTCTATCTGAAACCCATTTTCGAAAACCCGCCCAAGGACAGTATATTGATGATTGTCAATTCGGGGAAAGGAAAGACGGGGAGCGCGCCGCTTGCGAAAAAGCCGGGCGTCACCTATGTGGACTGCGGCAGGGCGGACGAAGAAACGATAAAAAAGTGGATCTACGTCACGTGCAAGCGCGCGGGCGTGTATGCGGACGGCGTCACCTGCGGCAAGATAGCGGCGTACTGCGTCTGCGATATGTCCAGAATCGCCATGGAGACGGAAAAACTGCTGATCTATTGCCGCGCGCGGCAGAGCGACCGCTTAAGCGACGAAATGGTGGACGAGGTGGTCTATCCCGATTCCGAATATAAAATCTACGAATTGGCAAACGCGCTGTCGCGTAAAAATTATTCGGCCTATACCCGAATTTTAAGCGAGCTTTCGTCCAAAGGCTTCGACGAAATTTCCCTGCTCAATTCCCTGTGTTATTATTTCAAGGGGCTTTACGAAGCTTCGCTGACCCGCGGCGGCGACCGTGAGGTGGCGGCGGCGCTGGGGATCAAGGAATACGCGGCGCGCAAAAACCGCGAGCAGGCGGCGAAGTTTCCCAAAGGGGAGCTGCTGCGTTGCTACAGGAGCATTTACGAAGCGATCGGCGGGATCAAATGCGGCGAGCTTACCGCCGCCTCCGCGCTGAAAACGGTTACCGCGCGGCTGTTTTTCGGGGAAAAAAAGGCGGAATAGTCCTTTTGATACGGCGCATAAAAGAAAATGCTGTGAAAAACGCGCAAAGCTATAAAAAAACACTTTATTTTTAGGCGCGTATCTTATATAATATATTCTGTAATCGTATAGCGTAGGAAACCGTTTGCGGGAAACGACGGCGGGAGGAAAAATTATGAACACAAACGCTTTGGCGGCGGGTTTCACCGACGCGCTGACCAAACTCGGCGAAAATATCATAGGCTTTTTTACGGGCTTTACCGTGGCCTACGGCGTGGAGATAGTGCTTTTTTATCTGCTGATCTATTATGTCTCGAAGGTGCTCCGCGACAACGACGCCACGCGGCTGATGCTTCTGTATTGGGGGCTCATCGTGGTCATGGGCGCGATGAAATACGCGGTGGAGCTGTTCGATACGCAGTTCTATTTCTATTTCGTGCTCATTTTGTCCATGTTCATGCTGGTCATGTTCAACGTGGAGGTCAAAAAGAGCCTGTGGGACATTCACAGCCCCGCAAAGGAAAAGATAGAGAAGCTGGTCAACGGAACGGAAGCCCGTTCGCAGGCGGACGTGGAACACTGCATTTCGGACATCATCAAAGCGTTGCAGAACATGTCGAAAAACAACGTCGGCGCGCTGATCGTTCTTTCGAAGGGCAATCTGCCCAAGCAGGTAATCCAGAGCGGCGTGCGGCTGGACGCGGAGATCTCCACCCAGCTGATCGAGGGAATATTTTTCCCCAAGGCGCCCCTGCACGACGGCGCGATGATCATTCGCGGGCATAAAATCCAGGCGGCGGGCTGTTTTCTGCCGCTGACGCAAAAGACGAGTTATCCCAAGGATTTCGGCACCCGCCATCGCGCGGGGATCGGGATTACCGAGGTGGCCAACGTGGTGTCGCTGGTGGTGTCCGAGGAGACGGGGATTATTTCCGTGATAAAACAGGGAAACGTTCAGCGGTATGCCGATTACGATCTTTTGAAGAGCGCCCTGCGCGACTATTATTGGCAGGAATTGCCCCTGTCGGACAAGAAAAACAAATAAAGGAGGCGGCGAATGAATAAGCTCGGAAAATTTTTGAAAAACGTATTTGTCAGAAAGCTGTGGATCAAGCTGGCCGCCGTGTTTCTGGCGATATTCGTGGTATTGCTGCTGAATATCTGATATCAGACGGCCGAGGCTGTCACGTTGCGCGCGCGGCGCTTCATACAATATAGTGGCATGGAAATCTACTGACGACGGCGGGGAAAAGGAGAAAATCCAAACGGTAGAAAAAGGCGGTTCGTCCGAGGCGCTTTTTTCGGTAAAAGCGAGGTCTTTATGGGCATCAAGGTTTGTAAGTTCGGCGGAACGTCCATGGCGGACGGCAATATCATTCAGTCCGCGGCGAAGATCGTGGCCGCAGATCCCGAGCGGCGTTACGTGGTCGTTTCCGCGCCGGGAAAGCGTTTCGGCGGCGATATCAAAGTGACCGATCTGCTGTATAAATGCAGCGAGCTGGCGGAGACCGGCGGAGCTTTTGAGGCGGAATTTTCCAAAATCCGCACGCGGTTTTTGAATATCGAAAAGGAAATCGGGCTCGATCTGGGCGTAGAGGGCATGCTGGACGAAATCGAAGAACGGGTGCTTCGGGGCGAGGGCAGGGACTATTGCGCGTCCCGCGGCGAATATCTCGCGGCCCGTATCATGGCCGCGGTGCTGGACGTCCCGTTTGTCGATGCGGCGGACATCGTGCGCTTTAAGGCGGACGGCAGCCTCGACGAGGAGACCTACGCTTTGGCGGCTTCCGTATTGAAAAAATACGCCCGCGCGGTGGTGCCCGGCTTTTACGGCAGGGGCGCGGACGGAAAGATAAAGACCTTCTCGCGCGGCGGCAGCGATATTTCGGGCGCCGTATTGGCGCGCGCCGTAAAGGCTTCCCTCTATGAAAACTGGACGGACGTCAGCGGATTTTTCGCCTGCGATCCTCGGATCGTCAGCTCGCCCCGCTGTATCGACGAGCTTTCCTATCAGGAGCTGCGCGAGCTTTCCTATATGGGCGCCAACGTCCTGCACAGCGAGTCGATTTTTCCCGTCAAAAGCGCGGGTATCCCCATCCGTATCCGCAACACTTTCCGTCCCGAGGACGAAGGCACCCTGATCGTGGCCACGTCGGGCAGAAGGCGGGAGGACAACGTCGTGACGGGCATAGCGGGGAAAAAGGATTTCACCGTCATTCTGTTGGAAAAATCCATGATGAACTCGGAGATCGGCTTTGCCGCGAAGGTGCTGGAGGTGCTCAGCCGCCACGGCATCTCCTTCGAGCATCTCCCCTCGGGGATCGATACCATGTCCGTGGTCATCGACAATAAATACCTCGAAAACGACGATCTCGGCGCCATTTTGGAGGAGATCCGCGAAGCGGTGCGGCCCGACCATATCTATACCCACGAAAACATCGCGCTGGTGGCGACGGTGGGGCACGGCATGGCCAGGAGCGTCGGTACCTCGGCGCGGCTCTTTAAGGCGCTGTCCGAGGCGGGCATCAACGTCATCATGATCGATCAGGGCTCCAGCGAGCTGAACATTATCGTCGGCGTGGTGGGCGAGGACTGCGCGCCGTGTATCCGCGCCATTTATCGGGAGTTTTTCTCGTAAGGTCTTTGGCGGAAAGCGTTTTATGATTTTTCAAACTCCGATCCTCTCGGGTCGGAAATTCTTTATAGGAGGAGCGTCATGGACAGGCTGTTGAAAAAAAAGACGTACTTTGCGCTCCTGTACGTCTTTACCGCATTGTTGATAGAGATCATTACCTTTTGCGTGATGGGGCTGGGCGTATTCCCCTCCTTCTGGGGAATAGATCTCGCGTTTATTCTGGGTCTGGCGATCATTATTTTCGTCATTCCTTCGCCCGTCGCGTCCATTGTCGTCAACGGGGTTCTGCTGGGCGTTCAGGTTATCGTCGCGTTTATCAACGAGGCGCTCTACCGCATGAGCGGCATGGTGTTCAGTCTCAATATGCTCAACCTCGCTACGGAGGTGGGCGGGGTCTTTTCGCGCGACTTCGTCAATTGGTGGCTGGTGGCGGGGCTCGTCGCTCTGCTGGCCGCCGAAATAACGTGCATGGTATTTCTCAATAAATATCTTAAGACGGAGCACGCCCGTTTTACCCGAAATGCGGTCATCATTCTGTTGGTTTGCTGTATCATCGGCGAAAACGCCGCGATGATCCTCTATCAGGCCACGCTCAACACCTTCCGCAGCGCCACCGTGTCGGACGAGCTGGCCGATTATAACGACGACAATATTTTATACACCACTCAGTTTATTCCCTCGAAGGCCCTTAAAAAATTCGGGTTTTTCGGGTTCTATTTCATGAATGTTTCCAATACGCTCAATTCCCTGCTCGGCGGGGGGCAGACGGACGGCAGGCAGTCGCTTCTGGCGCTGGACAACTATTTTTCGCAGGGGGAGATGAGCGAAGCGACCTACGGGGACAACCTCTACACGGGCGCGCTGAACGGAAAAAACATCGTATTGATCGTCATCGAGTCGGGGGAGTGGTACGGCATCAATCAGGAATACACCCCCACGCTTTACGCCATGGCCAACGGCGGAATTTCTTTCACCGAATATTACGCGCGGGATAAGACCAATCATTCGGAGGCGATGTCCATTTTGGGAAGCTATCCGATCGACCCTCAAAACGACGTATCCACAAAACTCAAGGAGTCCAACCTTTCTTTTACCCTGCCCAACGTTTTGCGGGCGTCGGGATATACGACAAACTATTTCCACCCCAACACCAAAAGCTTTTACAACCGCAGCGTCACCCACGGCGCAGGCGGCAATTACGGCTTCGACACGGCGCATTTTCTGGAGGACATGCCCGCGTTGGACGGGTGCGACGAAAACGGGAACGTAATCAAAAAGAATTTCTATAACTTCGACAGGGACGCGCTGGTGACGGAAAATTATTTCGACGACTATACCCGTAAAGAGGAGGGCGACCGGGCGTTTTTTACCATGCACATGACCCTGTCCTCTCACGGCGCGTACAACGATCTCGTCGATTACGGGGATTATCCCTTCAGCGATTTTTCAGACGAGCGGTATTACGATTCCGATATGACGGAGGAGGAATGTCTGAAGGAGCAGGCCCGCTTAAAAGAGGAATTTTCCAAAAAAGCGGCCGTTAAAAACTTTGAAAAATATTACGAGCTGATCGACGGCTATCCCCAAACGTTCGCCGCGAAGGGGATCGAGCTGGACACCTCGGGCGCCTCCCCCTATTCGCCCGAAACGCTGGAAAAAGTTTACCTTCGGTACAAGCGTTTTCAGGCGGGGCTGATGGATCTGGACGAAGCGGTCAATTCGCTGCTTTACGACCTCGAGCGCACGGGCCGGCTGGACGATACGGCGTTTCTGTTTTATGCGGATCACACCGCTTATTACAACGAGCAGAACTATTATCTCAAAGGGGTGCCGCTCGGAGAGGGCTGGAATACCGCTCTCTATAATATCCCCGCATTTTTGTGGTACGGCGGCAGCATGGACTGCGATCTCGGCCTCAGTCGTCTGCCTTACGAGGGCTATCGCAATCTGTCCTTTCGGGCGTCGAAGGATCTTAAAAGTCCTCTGCGGGGCGGGACGAAGGCGGATAAGTTTACCTGCTCGTTCGACATTCTGCCCACGCTGTTGCAGCTGACGGGATACAGCTATAATACCAACCTCTATCACGGCGTCAGCATGTTTTCGGACAGGAGCAGCGTCTTTGTCAGCCGCGAATCGGGATTGTTTACCAACGATATTTATTACGACGGCACTACGGTCTCCGTAAAGGGCAAGGACGGCGTCTGGACGCATTACGATTACGAGAGTACGCGCTATTCGGAGGACGGCTTTACCGAAGACGTAAAGGCTTTTTTGAAGCAGACCTTGCGTTACTACGAAAAACAGTCCATGCTGGAGGAAATGTATAAATGCGACTATTTCTCCAGGCGGTCCGTATTCGGAAGCGTTGCCAAGGACGGTAAAATTTTTCATTATATTCGCCCCTGGGACGGCGCTTCGGAGGCGTAAACGTTTTAGTTTGTCAAAAAATCGTACCTTGCGGTGCGAAAAGGAGTGATAAGAAAATAATGAGAACTTACAAGATTTCGCTGAAAGAAGCGTATGGGATCGAGGGAGGACAATTGGAGTGTATCCTTTGCGAAAGTCCGTTTGACGCCCCCGCACCCGACTGGAAACGTCCCGCGGTGATCGTCGTCCCCGGCGGAGCCTATTGGGGCGTGAGCAAACGGGAAGGGGAACCCGTGGCGAGCCAATTTCTCGCCAGAGGCTTTCAAACGTTTATTCTCACTTACCTTTGCAGCCCCGACGGCGTTTCCTATCCCGAGCAGCTGATCGAGCTTTCGGCCGCGGTGGATTACGTAAAGAAGCACGCCGCCGAATATAACGTAAACGCAGACGAAGTGTTTGTCGTCGGATTTTCCGCAGGCGGGCATCTGACTGCCGATCTCGCGGTGGAATACGCTTCCGTCAAGGAAAAATCGGGCTTGGAGCTCGACTGCCGTCCCAAAGCTGTGGGGCTGGGGTATCCCGTGATCAGCTCTAAGGCGGGACACATGGATTCCTATACAAATCTGCTGTCGGGCTATACGGAGGAAGCAAGGGGGGAACTGATGAAGTCCCTCGATCTGGACCAAGAAGTCACCGACGATACGCCGCCCGCATTTATCTGGACGACGAGCACGGACACTTGCGTCCCTTCCGCCAATTCGCTGCTTTACGCTTTAGCGCTGGCAAAGCACAAAATTCCTTACGAGCTGCATGTATATCCGCAGGGCGAGCACGGCGCTTCAAGCTGTAACTTCGAGGTGAACGTACCCGCGGAATTTTTGAAGAGAAACGCCAAGTGGCTGGACGATTGCGCAAGCTTCTTCCGTCTGTTTACGGAAGAAAAGTATTGACGGGACGAAAAAATTTGATACGACGATAAAAAGCTTCCCCGACAAACCTGTCGGGGAAGCTTTTACTATTTTTGTCTGATGTGGGTATATACGCTTCCCGCAACGAGGGAACAATCGAGCGCTTTGGAAAGTTGAGAGACGTTCACCACCTGATAGCCGTTGTCCTTGAGAGCGGGAAGCAGCCGCTTTACGGCCTCGACGGTATTCGGATAGCCGTCGTGCATGAGTACGATCGCGCCCGGGTATTTCTCCTTCCATACGACGTCGTAGATCTGCTGTGCGGAAATTCCTTTCCAGTCCTCCGTGTCGATCGACCAGTCGATAAGCGGGGTTTCCGCCTGTTTTTTTACTTTATCGTTAAAGTTGCCGTACGGTACGCGCAGGAGGTGATTTCTCTTGCCGTCTATCTTGCAGAGAATTTCGTCCACGACGGAGATTTCCTCCCGGATTTTTTCGGGCGGCAGCTTCGTGAGGTCCTTGTGCCGATTGGTGTGGTTTCCCAGCTCGAAACCCGCGGCGTAAGCCTCCTTTAGCCGGGAAAAGGTGGTGGCGTCGATTCTGATTCCGTTGGAAAAGAAGGTTGCGGAAGCGGGGCAGTCGGGGTTTTGCGCATTGAAGGAAGCAAACGTCCGCATGAGCGGCTTCAAAGTGACGTCGGGCGCGTCGTCAAACGAAAATACGATCAGCTTTTTATTGATGTCAACGTGGGATACGTCTATGTCCGAGGTACTCCACACCGTTTCGGAGGTATCGTCGCGCGGGGGAGTCTTTTTAGCGGACGATTCTTCCGAGGACGCGGAGGAAGTCGAGGCCATGCTTGGGATAGACGATTCCGTTTGGGCGGCCGCTCTCTGCGTTCCGCAGGAAACGGTTAAAAAAGTAAGTAAAGAAAATACCAGGCAAAAAAGCTTTTTCATGACGGTTATACTCCTGAATGACAGTTGACAACAGTATCTGTTTTTCCGCCCTGTTTTATACTCCTTTTGGCCCGCAGGCCTTTTTCAACGCCCGATACATTGAGCGTGCGCGTTTGTGATTGTATTTGACCGCAGTACGTCTTAAAAATGCTTTTTTGTCAATATTTCAAACATATATAGACAAAAGAAAAAATATGTGATATAATAGATAATAAATCGTGTATCAATATATCAAGGAGCGATATCATGAGATACTATCTTGCGGTCGATATCGGCGCATCGGCGGGCCGTCATATTCTGGCGCACATCGAGGGCGGAAAGATAATTGCCGAAGAGATCTACCGCTTTTCCAATACGCCCGAAGCGCTGCCCGGGACGCCCGGCGCGCTGGGCTGTCAAGGCGGAAAGCGGCTGATGTGGAACGCAAAGAGACTTTTCCGGGAAATTCTCAACGGGCTGAAAAAGGCGGGGGAGCTGGGAAAAGCGCCCTATTCGGTAGGGGTGGATACCTGGGGCGTCGATTACGTCTTGCTGGACGAAAAGGACGAGCCTATCGGGGGCGTTTATTGTTATCGCGACGGCCGCACGAAAAGCGCGGTCGCTTCCGTTCACCGCCGCGTTCCGTTTGCGGAGCTGTACGCAAAGACGGGGATTCAGTTTCAGGCGTTTAATACCGTCTATCAGCTGTACGACGACAAACGCACGGGCAGGAGCGCGAAAGCACGGTCTTTTCTCATGCTGCCCGACTATTTTCATTTTCTTCTGACGGGCGTCAAAAAACAGGAATATACCAATGCCACGACGACGGGCATGGTCAACGCTTTGACGCATACGTGGGACGAAGAAATTATAGAAAAGCTCGATTATAAAAAGGAGTGGTTCGGCGAGCTGGCTCAGCCGGGGACGGAAGCGGGAGAATTTACGGAGGAAGTGGCGTCGATCGTCGGGTATAGGGCAAAAGTCATTTTGCCCGCCACGCACGATACGGCGGGCGCCGTTTTGTCGGCGCCGCTCGAGGGGCAGACGCCGTATATTTCCAGCGGAGCCTGGTCGCTGCTGGGCATCGAGCGGAACCGCGCCTATACGACGGACAAGGCGCGGGAGCTCAACTATTCCAACGAGGGCAGCGTCGGCGGCCGCTTTCGGCTCCAGAAAAATATCATGGGGCTTTGGATGATCCGGCAGGTTCGCCGCGAGCTGGGCGATAAATACGATTTTGCGACGCTCACCTCGCTGGCGAAAATCAGCCGCGTGGGAGAAACCGTGGACGTCAACGACGCCAGATTTCTTTCGCCCGTCAGCATGATCGACGCCATCAATGCCTCGGTCGGAAAACAGCTTTCCGCGGGCGGTATGGCGTACTGTATCTTTAACAGCCTTGCCAAAAGCTATGCCGAAAGCCTCGAGGGGCTGGAAAAGCTGACGGGGGAAAGCTATTCGACGCTGAATATCATCGGCACCGGAAGCAAAAACGAGCTTCTCAACGAACTGACCGCAAAATATACGGGCAAAAAGATTGTAACCGGCCCGACCGAGGGCACGGCGATCGGAAATTTTTTAATGCAGATGGTGGGGGCGGGCGAGCTTCCTTCCGTAGGCGAGGGCAGAAAGATGATCGAAAAATCTTTCGATATCGTAGAGCTTTGACGCGGAGAAGGCTCGGGAAAGGGATATGGAGGCATAATATGGAGAAACGCGGTTGTCCGCCGGGAGAATTTTCGACGCAACAGAGCTTGTAAAAAAAATTTTAAGGAGATACGATTATGGGTTTTATGGACGAATTGAAAAAGAGCGCAAAGCAGCTGACGAGAAAAAACATTTTCGACGCGCCGTTTATGAAGGAAATGCTCAAGGCGACGGCGAACATGTACCGTCTGGGCTGGGATGAAAGAAACGGCGGCAATATCAGCTATCTGATCAACGAAAAGGACGTGGCGGAATATCTCGACCCCGACGAAGTAATCCGCACCATTCCAACGGGCTTCGACGCGGGCAAGCTGATCGGAAAAATTTTTATCGTCACGGGCACGGGGAAGTATTTCAAAAACGTGGACGACGACCCCGAAACCAATCTCGGCATTATCCGCATCGCCAAAGACGGCACCACGGCGGAATTGCTTTGGGGATATAAGGACGGCGGAAGATTTACTTCCGAGCTGCCCGCTCATCTCATGAGCCATATTTCCCGCCTCGGAATCGACCCCGCGCACCGCGTGGTGATCCATTCGCACCCCACCTATACGATTGCGATGAACGCCGTTTGTCCTTTGGACGAAAAGGACTTTACGCACAGGCTTTGGCGGTCGAATACGGAAAGTATCGTCGTTTTCCCCGACGGCGTGGGGATTTTGCCCTGCATGGTCTGCGGCACAAACGAGATCGGGGAGGCCACCGCGGAAAAGATGAAAAAATTCCGCCTTGTCGTGTGGACAAATCACGGAATTTACGGCACGGGCAGGGATATGGACGAGGCGTTCGGGTTGATCGAGACGGTGGAAAAGACGGCGCAGATTTATATGCTCACTTTGGGCCGCGCCGTAAATATTATCCCCGACGAAACGCTGAAAGGACTGGCGGCGCGCTTTGGCGTCACGCCTCTCGACGGCGTATTGAAGTAAGGAGGACGCCATGGAACGTTATGCATGGAAAGCGGCGATCAAAAGCGGCAAACGCGCGGAATATATCCGCCGCCACGACGAGCTCTGGCCCGAGATGAAAAGTGTGTTGAAGGAAGCGGGGATCGTAAACTACTCGATCTGGCTGGACGGCGAGGAGGTTTTCGGGTATTACGAATGCGAAAAGGGGTCCGCCTACGCCGCGCGGATACAGTCGGAAAGCCCCGTCGTCGAGCGTTGGAACGAGTTTATGAAGGACGTGATGGACATGACGATGGACGAAAAGACGGGCGCGCAGCCGCTGCTCGAAGAGGTGTTCTATCTCGAATAAACGTCGGCGGCGGGAACCGGTTTTCCGCTTAAAAACCAAAGGCCCTGTTCAGCGCCTTTATTCGTTTATGAAAAATCCCCTGCTTTCGAATTTTCGAAAGCAGGGGATAAGTTTTACTTTTGCGGAGTTCTCCGTCCGATTACTCGCCCTTGAAGGGGAGAAGGGACGCGATTCTCGCGCGCTTGATCGCGGTAGCGAGAACTCTCTGGTGCGCCGCGCACGTGCCGCTCATTCTGCGGGGGACGATTTTACCGCCTTCCGTTACGAATTTCTTCAAACGGTTGATATCTTTATAGTCGATTTCGGTAACTTTTTCCTGGCAGAAAGCGCAGACTTTTTTACGGGGCATTTTTTTATAGCTCTTCCTTACGGCAGTCTTTTCTTCCATGACTTTTACTCCTTATGTTATTTTTTCCCTTGAAAAATCAAAAGGGAATATCGCTGTCGTCGTCCAGGCTCTGGAGGACGGGCTTCTTTTTAGCGGCGGGAGCTGCGGAACGGGAAGGAGCCGCGGGCGCGTCATCGAAGGAATCGCCGCTGCCCTTGGGGGTAAGGAATTCCACGTCCTGCACGATGATGTCCACCGCCGTGCGTTTGACGCCCTGGTTGTCTTCATAATTCCGAAGCTGTACGCTTCCGCTGACGGCAACTTTGTTGCCTTTTTTCGTGTAGCGCGCTACCGTTTCCGCCGTCTGGCGCCATGCGGTGCAATTAAAAAAGTCCGTCTGGCGCTCGCCGTCCTGAGAGGAATAATTCCTGTTGACGGCAATAGCGAAGTGACATACCGCAACGCCGCTGGGCGTTTCGGTAAGCTCGGGGTCGCGCGTTAAATTTCCGATTAAAAAAACCTTATTCATTACAATTACCCTTTAGTTAAGTTTTGTGATCATTCGTCTCAAAACTTCGCCGTCGATGCCCGCGATACGGTCGAGCTCGTTGACAACGCTGCCGTCCGCTTCAAACGTCATGAGAACGTAATAGGCTTCGTTTTTGAACTTAATCGGATACGCAAGCTTTTTCGTTCCCCATTTGTCCGTGGACACAACCGTGCCGTTCATCGATTTTACGATAGTTTCGTACTTTTCGACTTCGGCCGCCTTCACTTCGTCAGTGGCGTCGTTGTTGAGCAAATAGAGCATTTCGTACTTTGCCATAGTTTTGTTTCACCTCCCGGTCTTATTCGGCATACTTTTTCGGTATGCAAGGCTGATAACAGCTTGTCTCAAAGCTGTATTACTATTATACCCGATTTTTGCCTTTTAGTCAATTGTTTTTAAGGGAAAATAGGGCGATTTTTGTAAGTAACGCGAGGGTGGAATAAAATAAGGGAACGGATAATTCCGTTCCCTTGTCTGTTTATGCGCCGACCTTATCGAGAAGTTTTCCGACATAATCGACAAGCTCGGTGATGGTCAGTTCGCCGATCGTCGTTTTTTCTTGGCCTTGGGCATTGAAATAAGGCTCGATTTTTTCGAGGGGGCCGAAATCGTATTTGATATTTTTTCTGCGGAAAGCCTCGTCCAGCGTCAGTATTTTATCGTCGGATAAATCGTTCAGCGTGGCGCTTTGCATGTTCGCCGTCATGTTGGAAACGAGGGAATCAATCTCCTTGATCTGGCATTCCTGTTCCTTGCCGTCCTTTACGAGGAGATATTTCCAGGTGCCCGTAAGCACCTTGCTGCCGTCCTCGCCGAGCACGTAATTGCCGTCCGCGTCCTTTTTGTAGATTTTATCTTCAAACACCTGCTGAATGGTGAGCTTGTCGAGGTCGGCGGCCAGCGAGTTGATAGTGGAAGTATCCAAATGCTTGAGGAAGGTGCTGCCGTTTACCTGCTCCTCGCCGAGGATTTCCGCAAGCGTCATGGTATTGATCCGCGTATTGAGTTCGCCGATAGAAGTTTCCGCAAGATTTTTAAGGAGCGCGGGATCGGTGTCTTTGATGTCGATGACTTCGCCGAGTTTTATCGTATTTATCTGGCTTTGATCGCTCAATTGGGCAATTTTCCAATCGGAAATTTTTGCGAGAAGTTTAGAGTCGCCCGCAGTGCCCACGAGATCGCCGATGGTAAGATCTTTGGTGATTGTGGAAACGGGGGAATTGTCTCCCGACAGATCGCCGATCGTGCGGGGGGGATAGTCTCCCAGCATGACGACTTCGCCGTTCTCCATTTTATAATGCGTGCCCTCGACGCCGTAGAGGAGATACATTGTAATCTTGTCTTCGGGCTTCGTTTGAAGGATAGCCGAAAGCCGGATTTCGTTGACGAGGTTGGAATCCTTCAATTGCTTGATGGTGCGGGGCTTTGCGTCGCCGAGCATCCGGAAACCCGTCTTATTGCCTTCGCCGTCGAGAACGTACTCGAAATCCTCGCCCTCGTTTCCGTAGGCCAATGCGATGAGAATAGAATCGGAGCTTGGCGTGAGATCGAGAACGGTGGCAAGCTGAATATCCTTGATGATATCGGAGGCGTTATCGCCCTTCAGGTCTCCGATGGAGGTCTTTTTGTATAATACTTTCTCGCCCGCGCAGGTTTCGTCGGTATAGAGATAATATTCCGCATCGCCCGCGCTGTCGGCCTTGGCGTAGTAAATTTCCGTCTTCTGCGTTTCGCCCGTCCCTTTGACGAACGTCACCTTATATACGCCCTCGACGCCCGTCGCCTCGGCTGTGACCGCCTCGCCGTTGTCGTCGTAGAGCACGCCCTCTTTCAGCGTATATTTCTGCGGCAGCATGACAAATTCTTCTTCGACGATCGTGTAGTGAGTGTCCTTTCCGAACGCGAGGGAAATCATGATCGGATCGGAAGCGGGGGTGAGGTTCATGACGCTTGCCAGGGTAATCGTATCGAAAATCGCGCTGTCGCCCGCCGTGAGGTCGCCGATCGTGCGGGGACCCGAATCGCCCAGCCAGACGATAACCTTTTCCCCGTCCTTTTCCTCGATGACGTAATCGGTGCCCTCCTCGCCGTAAGCGAGCGCCAGCATCATGGGATCGGGATCTTTTTTGGCGTCGTCGAATTGATCGAGCGGGGAAATCCCCAGCACGTCGCCGAGCTTAAGGCCCTTTAACAGTCCGCTTGCCGTTTCGTCGTTTCTCAAATCCTTGACGGTGGTGGGCGCCTTGCCGCCCTCGAGACGCACGATCGCGTTCGTCGAGGCGTCGATCTCGTAATCGACGCCTTCGCTGCCGTACGCCAGCGACAACAACATTTTATCCGAGCTGCCGTCGAGGCCCATCAGCGTGCCCAGCTCCACATTGTCGATGAGGGAGGAGGCGTCGCCGTTCATCAAATCGTTCAAAGTCGTCTTTTTATACAGTATCTTGTCTCCCGCGCAAGTTTCCGTTTCATAAAGGAAATAATCCGCAGCTCCGGCCGCGTCGGGCTTTGCGTAATAGATCGTCTCTGTTGCCGTTTCGCCCTCGCCTTCGGCAATCGTCACTTTATAGACGCCGCCCGCAAGGAGCTCGGACACGGTTTCGTTGCCTTCGTCGTCGAAAAGCACGCCGTCCTTCAGCGTATAGACGATCGGCAGCATTTCTATGGTCTTTACGGTTTCTTCTCCGACGGTCTCTTCGACGACCTTATAATGCTTGTTTTTCGTGCCATAGGCGAGCGCGCACATCACGTCGTCGGAGGGATCGACCTTCATCACCGCGCCCAGCTCGATTTTATCAAAAATTTCGCTCGTTTGGCCGTCCGTCAGCGACCCGATGGTGGTGGGCGGCGTAAGGGGCTTGATTTTGCCGTCCTCGATTATGTAATCGGTTCCTTCGCTGCCGTAGGCCAGCGCGATGAGGATCGCGTCCGAAGCGGCCGTTACCTTCAGCGCGTCTCCCAGGCGGATATCGTTTAATATCCCCGTGAGGTCTCCGCCCATGAGATCGCCCACGGAAAGGGGCTGGTGCTTCAGAAGGTTGTTTTGCTTATCGAAGGCGTGATAGGTATCGGGCGTTTCGGCCGCCGCGAGGGAACAGACCAGCGTTCCTTCCTTGGTATATACCGCGTAGGTATAGGAAACGGTTTCTTCGTCGGCCGCCGCAGCTTTTACGGTCGGTTGGGCGGACAGGGAAAGAATATACCCGCCGTCCTCCGCGAGCCATTTTTTGCCCGTTTCGTCGTAGGCATACGTTTTTCCGTCCGCGTCCGTGATCGAGTTGTTTTCCTCGTCGTATTTGTATCGGAGGGGAGGCATCGTCACTTCTTTTTTCTCTTCGTCATAGGTATAGCTTTCGCCCTCGGCGCCGTAGAGAAGCGCGCGGATCATAGGGTCGGAATTGTCCAGCGAATTGGTCGCGTTCATGACGGCGGAAAGCGTCATTTTATCGAGCACTTTGTTGGTGTCCTTGGTGAGGTCGCCCACGGTGGTAGGGGCTGCGCTTCCCAGCATGGTTACATTGCCCTTGTCGTCTTTGACGGGGCGCCCTTCGCCGTCCACCGCATAATCGACGCCCTTTTCGCCGTAGCAGAGCAGCATCAAAATCTCGTAGCTGTCGTTACTCTCCACGAGAATGCCCGATTTATCGAGCACTTTGCCCACCTCCACCGTGTTGAGGGTGTCCGTGAGAAATTCGCTCATTCCGCTCAACGGCGTGGTCATGAGCACGTCCGTATCCACAGCCACCCCGTATTCCGAAATCTTTTTTACAATGCTCTCCGCCGTCTCGCGCACTTTCGGGGAAAATTTTTCCAAAGAGGAAAGGCTGGCCGTCTGATTCTGGAAATCGGAGGAGAGCGCGCCGAGGTCTTTCATCAGCTCGGCGATCGTCTTTTGGGCGTATTCCTCGGTGATATATTCGGTGTAATCGATGTCGGAGCCCGTGATTTTATTGACGGCTTTGAAGCCCTCCGCAATCTTTATCTTGGCGTATAAAACATACCCCAGGCCCGCGAGTCCGCCGAGGGTGCAGATAATGCCGAACAAAAAACCCAGAAAGACGGCGAGGAACTTTCCCCAAAAACCGCCGCCCCTGCGCTCGTATTCCGTGTCGTCGTAATATGTAGCCATACCGTTTACCTCACTTTTTTCGCTTCCGCCGTTGCCGGGGAAGCCGTTTGCGTCGTATTTGTCCGCGGCGCAAAACCGCCGCGTTTTCCGTATTTTCTTTTGTATAATTACATTATAATGCATTTCGGACGAAAATGCAAGTATTTGTCCGAAATTTTCACCGAAAGAAGAAAGTTACGGCCTGCCGTCCGCGGGCGGCGTATCGTCGGGAAACTCGGAAAGGAGGTTGTCGTTCGGAATGCCGAGATCGACGTTTTTCAGCTTCTTTGCGATGGCGCGCGTTCTGCCCGCGGCCGTCTCTATCGTATCCTGCGCCTCCTGAAGCTTTTTCTGCGTCTTTTCGAGCACGTCCGTAAACTTCCCGAATTCGTGCTTGAACACGGCCAGAAGCTGCCAAAGCTCCTGCGAGCGGCGCTCGATCGCCGACACCTTAAAACCCGTCTGCAGAGTGGATAAAAGCGCGCTCAGATTGGTGGGGCCGCAGACGAGGATACGGCGCAGGGAGAGATATTCGCTGAGATCGGGGATCTTCAGCACTTCCGCATAGAGGCTTTCGATGGGCAGATACATCACCGCGAAATCGGTGGTGCGGGGCGGCAGAATGTATTTCGACGCGATCGAGTCGGCCTGAAGCTTTACCGCCTTGCCGAGATTTTTCATCGCGCGCTCCTCCGCCTCGCGGTTGCAGGCGTTTTCCGCGTCGATGAGGCGCTGGTATTCCTCTATGGGAAATTTGCTGTCGATGGGGAGATAAATGCACGCGCCGTTTTTGTCGGGCAGAAGCACCGCGAAATCCACCATCGCGTCCGTGAGCGGGTTGAGCTTGACGCCGGCCGCGTATTGGTTGGGCGCCAGCATCTGCGAAAGGAGCGCGCCCAGCTGCGTCTCCCCCCAGGTGCCGCGCAGCTTTACGTTGGAAAACACTTTTTTGATGTCGGAGACGCTGGCCGCGAGGCTCTGCACCTCGCCGATCCCGCGATAGACCGCTTCTAACCGCTGCTGAATGACGGCGTAGCTTTCCGTCAGCTTTGTTTCCAGCGTCCGGGAAAGCTTGTCGTCCACGGTGCGCCGTATTTCGTCCAGCGCCCGTTGATTGTTTTCGGAAACGTAACGAAGCTGGTCGTTTACCGTCTTTTGCATATTGTTGAGCCGATATTCCGTCATGGAACCGAGCGACGTGATCGAATTGTTGGTGTAATCCGCGACCCCGCCGAGTTTGTCGATTTTTTCTTTCAGCGCTTCCATGCTCCCGTCGTTTTTCTTCTCCGTTCCCTTGTTCTTTTTGAGAAGCAGGGCGAACAGCAGCAGTATGCAGAGCAGAAGCAGGGCGATACAGATTAGGATAAGCGTTTTTTCGGTCATATATTTTTTCCTTGTATTTCCTTTGTGAAGTTGGGCTGCCGCGCGGGCGCGGGGAGGGGACGGCCGCTTTTTGTCGGGTTTTTCAGACGACAGACGGGGGACAATCAGCCGCTTTTTTTCGTCGGTTTTCTCTCCAGCGCGGTATGCAGGGCAGACGGGGCAAGAAGAAGCAGCCGTTCTTTTTTATTGTCCTTGGGACATACCGCGCAGTGCAGGAGCAACTCCCTGAGGACGGAGGAAAGCATGCGGGCGGGAATCCCGCTCTCTTCCAGCTCTCGTCCCGACACGGCAAGCTGCCTGAGCCGCATGGGCGCGCGTTCTCTCTGCATTTTTTCGAGCAGAGCCTGCCATTTCCGATCGGTAGGGCAGGGGGAAAGATCGTCCATACAACCCGAATAGTCCGCCTGCTTCAAAAGCATCAATTTTTCGAGCAGATCGGCTTGCCGGACGAAAAATCGACGAAGCTTGTTTTCTTTCGCTCTGCAGTCGAAATCGTACATGTGCCAAAGGACGAGGTCGGCGGTTTCCGCCGCGATGTGCTTGGGCGCTTTCAGCCGTTTGAGGATATCGCCCGCAATTCGCGCACCCTCCTCGGCATGATCGTGCGAGTCCCCGTCCCGCAGCGTGCAGAAAGGCTTTCCCACGTCGTGGAGAAGCGCGGCCAGCCGCACCTCTTCGTCGGCGTACAAAACAGCGCGCAGGGAATGCTCGAGAACGTCGTATTTATGAAAGTCTTTACGCTGTACCATGTCTTTACCGAGCGCAAGCTCGGGGAGAATTTCCCCGAGGACGCCCGTTTGCTCGAGCGCCTTCAGCCCCTCGTAATGCCCGCGCGGGTTATCGTAGCGTTTGTCCGCCTTCAAAACGGCGCACAGCTCCGCCCAGATGCGTTCGGGGGAAATGTCGCGGATGAGCGCGGCGTTGGCCTTCGCGCCCGCGAGACAGTCGGCGGAGGGGGAAAAGCCGAGCTGTCCCGCCTGCCGTGCGAGGCGCATCAGCCGAAGGCCGTCCTCGCCGAATACCTTTTCCGCCCGATCGACGGTGCGCAGGCGTTTCGCCCGTATATCCGAGATTCCGTTTAAGGGATCGGCGAAAGCGTCCGCCGCGATATCGTAATAGACGGCGTTGGCGGTAAAATCCCGCCGCTTTGCGTCTGAAACAATATCCTCCGTAAAAAATATTTCGACGGGGACATGGGTGCCCCGCACGTATCTGTCCGAACGGAAGCAGGTGTATTCGTAATCCACTCCGTCCGCGTCCTTAAGCTTCACCGTACCCGTGTGGCGATAGACCGCCTGCGGAAAAAAGCCGCTCTTCTCCGCCGCGGACAAAAAGACGTCCGCGCTCATGGGCGAACAGATATCCCAGTCGCTTTCGGCGGAGGAAAGGCCCGCGAGAAAATCGCGCACGCTTCCGCCGACGACGTAGAGCGGCGACGGGCAGTTTTTGGCAAGACAGGCAAGTTTTTCCGGGATGATTTGCTGCATAGACAAAATTCCTTAAAATTTTTTCCTTTTACAGTATATCAAATTACAAAATAAATTGCAATTCCCCGCAAAGTGTTATATAATAGTTCCGACGGGTTTTTTCAAAAAAACCGAAAAAAGACGAAAACCGTCAAACGCCTTTAACAATTTACACAAAGGGAAATGTTAAAATGTACCATATCATCGTCAATCCGATCGCAGGCGGCCGCAGGGCGAGGAAAAATCTGGAAATCGTAAAGCGGCTGCTGGCGGAACGCGGCGTCGGATATACCGTATATGAAACTTCGGGAGCGGGCGACGCGAAAGAGATCGCCGCGCGCCTCACCGCTCGGGACGAAGCGGGGCAGGCCGCCGAGGCGGCTTTGACGCAAACGGAAAATTTGCGGCCCGTCCCTTTGGAGCTCGTCGTCGTGGGCGGCGACGGCACCCTGCACGAAGTTCTCAACGGAATTTCCGATCCCTCCGCCTGTCGCCTGGGGCTGATTCCCTCGGGAACGGGCAACGATTTCGCCGCCGCGGCGAACATTCCGCTCGACGCGGAAAAGGCGGCGGAAATTATTCTCGGCGGGACGCCCAAAGAGACGGATTTTCTTTCCGTCGGCGGCGTCAGGTGCATGAACGTCGGCGGGCTCGGCATGGACGTGGACGTTTTGGTGCGCTGTAAAAAGGGCCGCGTCAAAGGAAAAATCAAATATCTTTTAAGCCTGCTTCAAAGCCTGTTTACCTTTAAGGGGTACGGGATAGAGCTTGAAAGCGGCGGACGGCGGGAAACGCACAAAGCGCTGATCGCCGTCGCGTGCAACGGCACGCAGATCGGCGGGGGGATACGCATTTGCCCCGCTTCCGTCGTGGACGACGGAAAAATCGACGTGATGACCGTGGAATGTATGGGCAAGCTCCGGATACTTAAAGCCTTTCTCTATCTCATGAGGGGAAAGGTTCTGGAATATGCGGGAGCGGAGCATTTTCTCTGCGAACGGGTGAAAATAACGCCCGCCGCGCCCTGCACGGTGCAGCTGGACGGCGAATTATACGACGGGCTGGATTTCGACGCGAAAATAGAGCGGGGGCTGAAGGTGTATCGCTGACGCGGGAAATGCGGAGAGAAAGGACAAAGAGAGGAAAAGACGGATCATGTTTGGCGGTATGTATAAAAAAATACTCGATCGGATGCCCGCGGGGGTGTTTGTATTCGACGACAAATTGCGCGTCCGTTTTACCAACGAGGCTTTTCGGCGTTCGTTTTCGGATAAGGCAAAGCACAGGGGGAAGCTTAAAGAGACGCTCGGCTGCGGCGAGAGCGCGGAGGAATGCGGCCAAGGGGCGTCCTGCGCATATTGCGCTTTCAGAAACGTCATGCTGGCGGCGGTGAAGGACGGAAAGGAAAAAGCGGATACCGTTTCGACGAGCGTGCGCCATGCGGACAGAACGGACAAAATCACCGTCCGTATCCGGATTTTGCCTGCGGACGAAAGCGGAAAATTGTTTCTCGGACTCACCGACGGCACCTATCAGACGGAGATCGCGCGGGAGATGCTTTCGGCACAGCGCATGCAGCAGCGGCTTTTGCCCGCGGGAAAGAGCATGGGGGGGATTCCTTATTCGTACATGTATATTCCTTGTCTCGAAATCGGCGGCGATCTGCCCGACGTTTACGAGCTGGACGGACAGACCTACGGCGTCCTTGCCGACGTGTCGGGAAAGGGGATATCCGCGGGAATGCTGTCCGCGTTTGTCAAGGCGGGCTTCGATAAAAAACAGACCTCGCTGGCGCGCGCGCTCAGCCTTTTGAGCAGTAAATTCCGCGAACTCAATTTGGACGAGCGGTCGTATATCACGGTTGCGGCGGTACGCATCGACGATAGGGAAAAAAAGCTCCGTTACGCGGCGGCGGGGCACAACGCGCCCATTCTGCTGAAAAACGGATTGGGGATCAATGAAATCGAATCCCCCGCGCCGCCTATTTCCAATTGGATGCCCGATTTCGTCTATGAGGAACGGGAGCTTCCTTTCGCAAAGGGAGACGTGCTGGTGCTGCTGACCGACGGCGTGACGGAGTGCGCCAATTCCGCGGGGGAGCTGTTCGGCATCGAACGCGCCGAAAGCGTTCTGCTTCAGTCGCGGGGCGCGGAGGATTTTATAGGCAAGCTTAAAACCGCGCTCACCGTCTTTTCGGGCGGCGCTTTTTCCGACGATATCACCGCGATCGCGTTCGATTTATAAGCGCGGGAGGCGGGACGATTAACTTTCAGGGAGGCCCTTTATGTACGGACGTATGCTCGATAAGCGGAAACAGCCGACGCGGGAGGAAATGGCCGCGTACTGCGGCGGCAATTCGGAATTGTTTGCCGCGCTCGACGAATGGCTGGCCCGGACCTATCGTACGGAGAGGGAAATCGCTTTTCCCTACGGGAACAATTATGGCTGGGGGATTGCGCACAGAAAGAAGAAAAAGCTGATGTGTTATATTTTTGCCGAGGAGGGCGCGTTTACCGTGATGATGAGGCTGACGGATAAACAGTTTGAGACGGCGTATCCCCGATTGCGGGACTATGCGCGGGAATATATCGATCGCAAGTATCCCTGCGGCGACGGCGGCTGGATCCATTACCGCGTTACCGATCGGGAGCAGCTCGCCGACGCGGAGACGCTGCCGGCGTTGAAATGTTTGTAAAAAATAAACGGCGGAGAAATTTCTCCGTCGTTTTCATTTATGGGAAAAGAAGTCAGCCGAGCTTGGGAAAGAAGCCGCGGACGGGCTTTATAGGGTAGATCGCGCCGATGAGGATTACCGCGATGAGGAAACAGCAGACGCCCTGAAGGGCGTTGCCGAGGAGATTCGGCGCGGCGCCCATGCCCATGCCGAGCAGAACGCCCTCGAAAAAGAAATAGCCCAGCACCATGAGAGCCTCGCCCACCAGCGCGGAGACGGCGCGGGGCAGAACGTCCAGCTTCTCCCTGCGGATTGCTTTTTTCAGCAATCGGGAAACGAAATAAGCGGCGACGGCCATAACCGCCTTGATGACCAGGGTGGCGGGGGCGTAGGAGGCGTAGCCGCCGATGACGTCCGCCAGCATGGTGCCCAGGCCCGCGGCCGCGGCGCCGTATAAAGGCCCCAGGAGCCAGCCCGAAAGAAGGACGAACACGTCGCCCATATTGAAATAGCCCGACGCGGGCAGGGGAACGACGAAAAATACGGTGGAAACACAGCACAGCGCCGCGAGGACGGCGGTGAAGGAAAGATGCTTGGCGAGAGAAATGCCCGCCGAACGTCCGGAGCCCGACGCGGGCGCGTCGTTTTGCATACAGATCATAAAAATCCGCTCCTTTTTCCGCATGAAAAGCGGAATGTTTATTTTGTGATACATTATAGGACGAATGTTCGATTTTGTCAAACACAGGGGGATTTTTTTCCGAAAATGCCGATTTGACAAATTTATTACTTGATTTGTTAAAAAATTACAAAGAAAAGTGAGAAAGCAATTTGCCTGTCAGCCGTTTGCATTTCCCGTCCGTTTTTGGTATAATAGAATCGTAAAATCGAATTTTTGGAAAAAACGGGGAAAAAAGACGAAAAGGACGCAAAACGTAAAAAACAAAGAGGTCTGGTATTCGATGAAACGTAACGGCATGAAACGCTATAACGGATTTCGGCGCTCGGGCTCGGGCAGCGTTTCCCTGCGCGGAAATGATTTTCGCATAGGTATTTTTGAGGCGCATAGCACCCTTTCTTGTCCCGTTATTCTTTAGAAATGTTATAAAGTACAGTCCGCCGAAACGAGGGACTGTGCTTTTTTCGTTGCAATTTTTATTCGGAGGTAAAATCGAACAATGGCTAAAGTGGCGATCTTAATGGGCAGCAAATCGGATTTCGAGGTGGTGAAACCCGCCGTCGCCGTGCTCAAAAAATTCGGCGTGGAGACGGAGGTCAGGGTAATTTCCGCCCATCGCACGCCCGAGGAGGCGCATACGTTTGCGGCCGACGCGAGAAAAAACGGTTTTGAAGCGATCGTTTGCGCGGCGGGCAAGGCAGCGCACCTAGGGGGCGTCGTCGCCGCTTCCACGACGCTGCCCGTCATCGGGCTGCCCGTCAAAACGGACATGATGGGCGGGCTGGACAGCCTGCTTTCCATCGTGCAGATGCCTTCGGGAATCCCCGTGGCCGCCGTCGGGGTAAACGGCGGGGAAAACGCGGGGCTTCTGGCCCTTCAGATCCTCGGGATAAAATATCCGGAAATCGCGGAAAAGCTGGCGGAGCATAAGGCCGCCATGAGGGAAAAAATCAACGCCGACGACCGTGCGCTTCAGGAAATGCTGTAAACAATAAAGGACGCAGGGAACTAAAAAAATTCAGGAGATAAAAAAATGGAAAAGAAAGAACAGCTGTACGAAGGAAAGGCAAAAAAGGTATTCTCGACGAACGATCCCGACCTGGTTATCGTCGATTATAAGGACGACGCCACGGCGTTTAACGGGCTGAAAAAGGGCACCATCGCGGGCAAGGGCGTCATCAACAACAAGATGAGCAACCTCATGTTTCAGCTGATGGAAAAGAAGGGCATTCCCACCCATTACGTCGAGGAGCTTTCCGACCGCGAGACCCTCGTCAAAAAAGTGCAGATCGTTCCCCTCGAGGTGATTATCCGCAACACCGCCGCGGGCAGCATGTCCAAGCGGCTCGGGATACCCGAAGGCACCAAGCTCGCCTGCCCCGTCCTCGAATTCAGCTATAAAAACGACGATCTCGGCGACCCCATGATCAACGATTACCATGCCCTCGCCATGGAGCTTGCGACGAAGGAGGAGATCGAGACAATCAAAAATATGGCGTTTGCCATCGACGAAATCATGATCGAGTTCTTTAAGAAGATGAATATCAATCTCATCGATTTCAAGCTCGAGTTCGGCCGTTTCCACGACAAAATCGTGCTGGCGGACGAAATTTCCCCCGACACCTGCCGTTTCTGGGATATGACCACGGGCGAAAAGCTGGACAAAGACAGATTCCGCCGCGATATGGGCGGCGTCGAGGACGCTTATCAGGAAGTGTTTAAGAGACTTTCCGAAAACAAGTAAGGCTTTTTCGTATGCGGCGTATGCCTCTTTACCGACCCGTAAAGAGGCGTTTCCCGTTTTGACGGAAAGAGGCCGACGGATCGCAAAACGACGATTTTTTAAGGAAAAAAGGACTATGTATTTGAGAGATTCGAAACCCATGCTCGACAGTATGCACGAGGAGTGCGGCGTATTCGGGGTGTATTCCACGGAAACGCGCGACGTCGCCAACACCGTGTATTACGGCTTGTACGCCCTTCAGCACCGCGGCCAGGAAAGCTGCGGCATCGCCGTCGCGTACGCGAATAAGGTGGAATACTATAAGGGTATGGGCCTGATTCCCGACGTGTTTTCGGGCGGGGCGCTCGCCTCTCTGCCCGAGGGGGATATCGCCGTCGGGCACGTGCGCTATTCGACGACGGGCGCCAGCCTGCTGGTCAACGCCCAGCCCATCGTATTTACGGGCAAATGCGGAAAAATGGCCCTCGCGCACAACGGCAACCTCACCAACACGGACGAGCTTCGCGCCGATCTCATCGCGGATAACGCCGTCTTTCAGACGACGATCGATTCGGAAGCGATGGCGATGCTCATCAACAAGTATTCCGACGGCGACATCGTGCGCGGCGTGCTTAGGGCGTGCGAGTGCTTCAAGGGCTCGTACGCGCTGGTGGTGATGACGGCGGATAAGCTGATCGCCGTGCGCGACCCCTATGGTATCCGCCCCCTCTGCGTGGGCGAACTGATGGACGACGTGGTGGTGGCCTCCGAAAGCTGCGCGCTCGACGCCGTGGGCGCCAATTTCCTCCGCGACGTGGAGCCGGGGGAGGTGCTGGTGGTGGACAGCTCGGGCATACATTCCTATCATATGGAATGCAAAAAGAAATGCAAGAGCGCGGCATGTATTTTCGAGTGGGTGTATTTTTCCCGCCCCGACAGTATTCTGGACGGCGGCAGCGTCTATCAGACCCGCATGCTGGCGGGAAAAATCCTCGCGGAAAACTATCCCGTGGACGCGGACATCGTTTCGGGCGTGCCCGATTCCGCCCTCGTCGCGGCGAGAGGCTATTCGCTGGCGTCGGGAATCCCGTACGTCGAGGCGCTGGAGAAAAACCGCTACGTCGGCAGAACCTTCATTCAGCCCGACCAGAAGATGCGCGAAAACAGCGTCAACGTCAAAATGAACCCCTTGCGGGCAAATATTCAGGGCAAGCGGTTGGTGCTGATCGACGACTCGATCGTGCGCGGCACCACGTCGAAGCGGATCGTGCGCATGCTGAAAAACGCGGGCGCGAAAGAGGTGCACGTGCGCATATGTTCGCCCGTGATCAAACACCCCTGCCATCTCGGCATCGATATGCAGTCGTACAGCCAGCTGATCGGCGCCAACAAGACGGAAAAAGAAATCTGCGAGTATCTCGGCGCGGATTCGCTGAAATATCTGACGGTGGAACAGCTGGTGGAAAGCTGCAAAGACGCGAAAATCGGGTTCTGCCTCGGCTGTTTCAACGGGGAATATCCCTACAGCCTGGAGGGCTATAAACCCAGCAAATTCAAATTTGAATAAAATAAAGACAACAGAAAAGAGGAGAAAAAGGCATGGCAATTTCCTACAAAGACAGCGGCGTAGATGTGACGAGGGGCTATAAAGCGGTGGATCTGATGAAAAAGTACGTCAAGACGACGTATAACGATAACGTGCTCGGCGACATCGGCTCGTTCGGCGGATTTTACTCGATTTCGGGCGAGAAGATGGAGGAACCCGTTCTGGTGGCGGGCACCGACGGCGTGGGCACCAAGCTCAAGTACGCCTTTCTGCTTGAGAAACACGACACGATCGGCATCGACGCGGTGGCGATGTGCGTCAACGATATCGTCTGCCAGGGCGCGAAGCCGCTTTTCTTCCTCGATTATTACGCCTGCGGGCGGCTGTATCCCGAAGCGGAGGCGCAGGTGGTGAAGGGAATCGCGGAGGGCTGCCGTCAGGCGGGCTGCGCGCTCATCGGCGGGGAAACGGCCGAAATGCCGGGCTTTTATCCCGACGGGGAATACGATCTCGCGGGCTTTGCCGTCGGTATCGTCGATAAAAAGAAGGTCATCAACGGAAAAAATATTCAAGCGGGCGACGTACTGCTGGGGATTAAATCCAGCGGAGTTCACTCCAACGGCTATTCGCTGGTGAGAAAGCTGTTCGGCGACAGCGACAGGGCGGAGCTGGAAAAGTACGACGAGCGGCTCGGCGCTTCTCCCGCCGAAGTGCTGCTTACCCCGACGAAAATTTATGTCAGGAGCATTTTGACGCTGGTCGCAAAGGTACCCGTAAAGGGAATCGCACACATCACGGGCGGCGGATTTATCGAAAATATTCCGCGTATTTTCCCCGAGGGGATCGGCTGCGAAATCGATAAAAATTCGTACGAAGTCCCCGCGGTGTTCCGCGTGATGCAGGAGCGGGCGGGCATTTCCGACGAGCAGATTTACAACACCTTCAATATGGGTATCGGCATGGTCGTATGCGTCTCTCCCGAAAACGCGGCCGCGGCGGCGGCTTCGCTGAAAGAAAGCGGCGAAGAGGTGGTTGTGCTGGGCAGGACGACGGAAGGCAAGGGCGTGACGCTGAAATGAAAAAGATAGCCGTGTTCGCTTCGGGCGGCGGGACGGACTTTCAGTCGGTCATCGACGCCAACGAGCGGGATAAATTTTGCGAAATCAAATACCTGGTGGCTTCGAAAGAGGGAATAGGCGCGATCGAACGCGCGAAAAAGGCGGGCATCGAAACGGCCGTGTTTTCCAAAAAGGACTATCCCTCTTTGGAGGAGCTTTATGAAAGGCTTGCGGCTTTTCTCAAGGCGGGCGGCGTGGATTATATCGTGCTGGCGGGCTGGCTGAAAATTATCCCCGCAAGCTTCATTGAGGCGTTTAAGGATAAAATCATCAACATTCACCCTTCGTTGATCCCGTCCTTCTGCGGCAAGGGCTTTTACGGGCTGAAGGTGCACGAAGCGGCGCTCGGGTACGGGGTGAAGGTGAGCGGCGCCACCGTCCACTTTGTGGAAGCGGACGTCGATGCGGGCGCAATCGTCATGCAGCGCGCGGTTTCGGTAGAGGACGGCGACACGCCCGAAAGCCTTCAGGCGCGCGTGCTGAAAGCGGAGCACGAAATTCTGCCCTTATGCGTAAAATTGTTATGTGAAGGAAGGATTGCAAAAGAGGGACGTAAGGTTTATATCCGCTGAAACTGCGGAAAAAGGGCGTAAGGCTTGCAGCTGTCGTTTGGGGAAAGAGAAAAGAGGGGAATAAATGGACGAGAAGAAAAGCGCGGCCTACTTGAGAGAAAAACGCATCGCTTTAGATTTGACTTTGAGCGAGCTTGCGGAAAAGGTGGGCGTGGGCGCGTACGACGTATCGTGTTGGGAGGCGGGATTTTTTCCCGAAGCGAAATACCTTCTGCCCCTTTCTCGGGCTCTCGGCGTCAGCGTCGAGGAGATTTTGAAGGGCGAGGACGAACCTCCCGAGACCTTTTCTGCGCCGCGCGCCTCAGGAGAGCTTCCCGAGGCGCGCCCTGCGGGGCAAGGCGCTTCTACGCCGACCTCTCCCGGACCTGCGGAGCAGTCCGCTCCTGCGCCGCAGGCTTCTCCCCGACCCGTTGAAAAGATTTCCGTGCCCGCGGCCGAAAAAGCCGCGGCGAAAGCGGAGGCCGAAACGCTTTCAGACCAAACGCCGTCAACCCCTTCCCCGCCGCGCCGCAGGGAAGAAAAGAGCTATTACGAGAAGCTGCACGAGAAAATGAAGGATATTGATTTCGACGTCGAAACGTATCCGTCGGGACAGAACGGTTTTTCCGCGTGGGAGCGCAAGTTCGGTTATATTCTCTGTTCGGCGTTTATCGTCATTCTATTATTGATCCGCATTTCGGGATTGATCGGTTATATAAACCGCGACAGAGAGGTGACGACGGAAAACTATACCGAATATGTCGGGGTTTCCGTTAACAGCATAAGCAGCTTTAATCCGCAGGAATACGACTTGTCGGTGACGGCGAAAAAGCGGATAACGAATTTTGAGATGACGGTGGAAGTGTTCTTTCACAATCCGTTTAACGGTCTGTACGGAAAGGATTCGGAGGATATCTCAAAAACGGTGAATTTCAGCATTGCGGTTATAGAAAGCGGAGAAACGGTTACCGAAAGAATAACGCTTGAGAAAATAATGTTTGACAGAAGGTTTGAAGTGATTTCCGTTTCGGGAGGGCTTGACTGATGGGCAACGACGAGAGAAAAAAGAGTTTGCGGCTGATGGCCTGTTTATGTATCACGGCGATCGCGGGCGCGGTGAGTATTTGTATCGACGGGGCGTTTGAGCTTTTAATCCTTTATGTAATTTGTATGGGCATATCTATTCCCACTCTGTATTTCAATTATTCTCTTTGCAAATCGGAAAACAGATGGCATTCGATTAAATACGAGCGCTACGCCTGCGACGGCGAGCCGAGCGAGTTCCGCCTGAATATGGGAAAGTTTGGGGAATGGACGGCGTTTATTGTCGGGTTGATCGTCGCAATTATCGCCGCGGTCGCGGGATAATATAAAGCTATAATATAAAGGGGAAAGATGGGAAAAAAGAAAAAACGCAGCATGATCGGCAGGGCTTTTCGCGGAATATATGCCGTCATATGTATCGTTTTGGCCGTTGTCGGAATCACGGCGATTGCCGTGCTGATTTTCGCCTTTGTAAAATTGTTTCAAGGATAAAGGAGCTGTTATGAATATTCTGGTGATCGGAAACGGCGGCAGGGAACACGCCGTTATACAGGCGCTGAAAAAGTCGCCGAAAGCGGAAAAAATTTACGCCATGAAGGGCAATGCGGGGATTGCGGAGCTTGCCGAGCCGGTAGATGTCGATTACTGCGATATCGGGGCGGTGGGCGATTGGCTGGACGCGCACAAGGACGTAGGCTACACGGTGATCGCGCCCGACGATCCGCTGGCGCTCGGGCTGGCGGACGAGCTGGAGAAACGCGGACACAGAGTGTTCGGGCCGAACAAGCGTGCGGCGGAAATCGAGGCGAGCAAGGCGTTTTCCAAGGGATTGATGAAAAAATACAATATTCCCACGGCCGCCTATGAGATATTCGACGAGTATGAAAAGGCGCTCGGCTACGTCCGCGCTCATGCTCTGCCCCTGGTGCTCAAGGCGGACGGGCTGGCTTTGGGAAAGGGGGTATTGATCTGCCGCACGTTGAGCGAAGCGGAGGAAGGGCTGAAGGAGATTATGCTGGACAAAAAGTTTGGCGCGGCGGGCAATAAGGTTGTCGTGGAGGAATTTCTCGAGGGGCCCGAAGTGTCCGTGCTGGCGTTTACCGACGGCAAAACGATTGTGCCCATGGCGACCAGCTGCGATCATAAGCGGGCGTTCGACGGGGACGAGGGACTGAATACGGGCGGTATGGGTACCTTTTCTCCCGCGCCCTTTTACGGAGAAAAGACGGCGAAGGAAGTGAGGGAAAAGATCATGCTTCCCACCGTAGCCGCCATGAACGCCGAGGGCAGGCCCTTTAAGGGCGTCCTGTATTTCGGATTGATGAAGACGAAGGACGGCATGAAGGTCATCGAATACAACGCGCGGTTCGGCGATCCCGAAACGCAGGTGGTGCTGCCCCTGCTCAAGACCGACCTTTTGGAGATTTTCGAGGCGGTGACGGACGAGCGGCTCTCCGAAATAAAAATCGAATGGGAGGAGGGCGCGTGCGTGTGCGTGGTGCTGGCGAGCGGCGGCTATCCCGTGAAATACGAAAAAGGAAAGGAAATTTCCGTCGGCGATCTGGAGGACGGCGTCGTCCTTTGCCACGCAGGCACGAAACGGAAGGACGGAAAGCTGGTGACGGACGGCGGACGGGTTTTGGGCGTGTGCGCCAAGGGCGCGACGATTGAGGAGGCGAGGCAAAAGGCCTATCGGAACGTGGAAAAAATCCGTTTCGAGGGCATGCATTACCGAAAGGATATCGGAATAAAATACCGCGATATCCCCAAGCAATAAAACAAATGACGGGCGAGACGAGGAGACATATGATTTACAGAATTTTTGTGGAAAAAAAGGACAACGTACAGGCGAAAAAGGAAGCGGAGGACATCGAAACCCTTTTGGGTATCCATGCGCGGGACTTCCGTCTCATTCTCCGCTACGACGTGGAGGGCTTGAGCGAGGAGGAATTGCAGGCCGCGCTAGGAACGGTGTTTTCGGAGCCGCCCGTGGATAAGGTCTTTCTCGAAAGGATAGAGATCCCCGCGGAGTATAAGGTTTTTGCGGTCAGCTATCTGACGGGACAGTACGACCAGCGTGCGGACAGCGCGGCGCAGTGCGTTCAGCTCCTGACGAAAAAATCCCGTCCGCTGGTGAAATGCGCGAAAATTTATGCGGTGAAAGGGGTTACGGACGAGGAGCTGGAGAAGATCAAAAAGCATCTCATCAACCCTGTGGAGAGCGAGGAGGTCGCGCTGGAAAAGCCCTCGACGCTGGCGCGCGAAACGCTTGAAAGCGCGGACGTGAAGGACGTGGAAGGCTTTGTCGATATGTCCGACGAGGAGATCGCCGCCTATCATAGACAAATCGGGTTTGCGATGAGTACGGCCGACCTCGCCTTTGTACGCGACTATTTCAAAACAGAGGGCAGAAATCCTACGGAGACGGAGCTGAAGGTCATCGATACTTATTGGTCGGATCACTGCCGCCATACCACGTTTGCCACCGAGCTGAAGAACATAAAAGTCACCTCGGAAAACCGTTCGGTGGAGAAAGCGTATCACCTCTACGAGGAACTGTACGAAGAAATCAACGGCACGCGGCCCGATAAGTATCCCTGCCTCATGGATCTGGCGACGATCGCGGCGAAAAAGCTGAAAAGGGACGGCAAGCTGGACAACCTCGATATTTCCGACGAAATTAACGCCTGCTCGATTTGTATCGACGCGGAGATCGACGGAAAGACGGAAAAATATCTCGTGATGTTCAAAAACGAGACGCACAACCACCCGACGGAAATCGAGCCGTTCGGCGGCGCGGCGACCTGTCTGGGCGGCGCGATCCGCGATCCTTTGAGCGGCAGAACGTACGTCTATCAGGCGATGCGGGTGACGGGCGCCTCCGATCCCCGCGAGAAGCTGGAGGATACGCTTGCGGGCAAGCTGCCCCAGCGCGCGATTACCCAGAGGGCGGCGGCGGGCTTCTCTTCCTACGGCAATCAGATCGGCCTGGCGACGGGAATCGTCGATGAAGTATATCACGAGGGCTATAAGGCGAAACGCCTCGAAACGGGCTTCGTCGTGGGCGGCGCAAAGCGGGATATGGTCTGCCGCGAAGCGCCCGCGGCGGGGGATATCATTCTGCTGTTGGGCGGTGAAACGGGCCGCGACGGGTGCGGCGGTGCGACGGGCTCCTCCAAGGCGCACGACGCCCGTTCGGTGGAAACGTGCGGCGCGGAGGTGCAAAAGGGCAATCCCTTGACGGAAAGAAAGCTTCAGCGGCTGTTCATGAACCCCGAAGTTACGCGCAAAATCAAAAAATGCAATGATTTCGGCGCGGGCGGCGTCTCCGTGGCGATCGGCGAACTCGCCGACGGATTGACCATCGACCTTGATAAAGTGCCCAAGAAATACGAGGGCCTGTCGGGCACCGAGCTCGCCATTTCCGAATCGCAGGAGCGCATGGCGGTGGTTGTGGACGAGAAGGATGCGGAAGCGTTTATCGCTTTGGCCGCCGAGGAAAATCTCGCCGCCACGCCCGTCGCGGCAGTCACGGATACGGGCCGTATGAAAATGCTGTTCAAGGGTCGGCCGATCGTGGATATTTCCCGCGAATTTCTCAATACCAACGGCGTAAAGCAGACGGCGGACGCGGAAATCGGCGATAAGGTCACCCGTTGGTTCGACGAAAAGGAAGCGGACTTTGCCGAGAAAACGAAGGAAGTGCTCTCCGATCTCAACGTCTGTGCGAAGAAGGGGCTTTCGGAAACCTTCGACTCGACGATCGGCGCGCGCACGGTGTATATGCCCTGGGGCGGGAAAAATCAGCTTACCCCCGCGATTGCCATGGCCGCGAAGATCTGCGGCGGCGAAACGGACGTGTGCACGGTTTCGGCTTACGGCTACTCGCCCTATCTCATGGAAACGAGCCCGTTTATCGGGGCGATCTATTCGATTGTGGCATCCGTTTCCAAGGTCGTTGCGGCGGGCGCCGATTATACGGATATCCGTCTGACCTTGCAGGAATTTTTTGAACGGATGACCCCCGATCCCAAGGTATGGGGCGTCCCCGCCGGCGCGTTGCTCGGAGCGGTATATGCGCAGATGGGGCTGGGGCTGGGCGCGATCGGCGGCAAGGACAGCATGAGCGGCACTTTCGAAAATATCCACGTTCCGCCCACCCTCATTTCCTTCGCGCTTGCGCCCGCAAAGGCGAGCGGACTTATTTCCAACGTCTTAAAGGGCGGCGAAAAGCTGTGGCAGCTGCCCGTTCCCAAGGACGATCAGAGCGTGCCCGACTTCGAAAAGCTGAAGGCGCTGTATTCGGAAGTGCATAAGAATATCGCAAACGGGAATATTACTTTTGCGACCGTCGCGGAAAACGGCGGCGCGGGCGCGGCCGTGATCAAGAGCGCGCTGGGCAACGGCGTCGGGGTGTATTTCAAGGAGAATGCGGGGGCGCTCTACCGCGAATGTTACGGCGATCTGATCGTCGCGCTGAAGGACGAAACCGCGCTTTGCGGCAGCGTCGAAAAGAGGTATATCGGCGAGGCGAACGGCAGCGGCGAATTTGTCTGCGGCGGGGAAGCCGTATCGGTGGAGGAAGCGGTGAACGCTTACCTGTCCCCCCTGGAGAGCGTTTTTGCCACGACGGCTGAGGCGGACGGAAAAGCGGAAGGCTGCGATTTTACCGCCGAGAAGAAATACGAAAATATCTCCGCGAAAGCCGCGAAGCCGCGCGTGTTTATTCCCGTTTTCCCGGGGACGAACTGCGAACTCGACACGGCGCGGAAATTTCGCCTCGCGGGCGCGGAGCCCGAGATCGTCGTCGTCAAAAACCGTTCCGCTTCCGATATCGAGGAAAGCGTAAAGGCGATCGCCGCGGCGATCGGGCGGGCGAACATCATCGCTTTCCCCGGAGGCTTTTCGGGCGGCGACGAGCCGGACGGTAGCGGAAAATTTATCGCCACCACTTTCCGCAATCCCTATATTGCCGAACAGATTGCCCGCCTTTTGAACCAGCGCGACGGTCTGATTTTGGGAATTTGCAACGGCTTCCAGGCGCTCATCAAGCTGGGGCTGGTGCCTTACGGACAGGTGACGGATATGACGGCAGACTCCCCGACCCTCACCTACAACAACATTTCGAGACACGTTTCCACGCTTGTGAATATCCGCGTGGCGTCCAACCTGTCTCCCTGGCTGTCTGCCTGCAAGGTGGGCGAAGTGTATAAAGTGCCCGTTTCTCACGGCGAAGGCAAAATTGTGGCGCCCGCTGCGGCTTTGGAGCAAATGCGGGAAAGAGGGCAGATTGCGACGCAGTACGCCGATCTTTCGGGACGGCCGACCATGATTTCGCCGTATAACCCCAACGGCTCGATGTGGGCGATCGAAGGGATCACCTCCCCCGACGGAAGGGTATTCGGCAAAATGGGTCACTCCGAACGCACGGGCGAAAATCTCTATAAAAACGTCGAAGGCAATTTTGATATGAGGATTTTCGAAAGCGGCGTCAGATATTTCAAATAACAAACCGATTAAAAATTATAAAAATAAGAACCGAAAACTTGTGCCGGCTTCCCGCTGCGAAGAGAGCGGAGCGGGAGAAAGCGGCAGACGATCAAAGGATCGAGAGAATAGAGAAAAGAAAAAGGAAAAGCGTTTTCCGTATCGTCCGACGGAAGAATGGAAGCGAAGCGGAAAACGGCGGGATATAAAAAATGATTGATTTGCATACTCATATATTGCCCGGTATCGACGACGGGGCCGCCGACGAAGGCGTTTCGGCGGAACAGCTGGAAAGTCTTGCGGCGCAAGGCGTGGATAAAGTGGTGTTTACTTCCCATTATTACGGCAGAAAGCGCAGCCCGAGACAGTTTCTCGAGGCGCGCGCGGCTGCATTCGAGCGAATCAAGGGGAGCGTTCCCCGCGGAACGGAGGCGTGCCTCGGCGCGGAGGTGCATTTTTCGCTTCAGACGGCGGCTTCCAACGAGGCTTTGTGCTCGCTGGCGATCGGCGATACGCGTTATATGTTGACGGAGCTTCCCTTTGCGTCCGATTGGAACCGCGGCCTTTGGCGGCGGCTGGAGGATTTTATCGCGGATACCGATTATGTGCCCGTAATCGCGCATGTGGAGCGATATGACGAGGCTCGGAAGAAGCCCGCTCTGCTCAGCGAGCTTGTGGAGATGGGGTGTCTTTTGCAGGTAAACACGCGCGCATTTCTCGAAAAATCGACCAAGGGAATGGCTTTCGCCTTGCTCAACCACGGGCTGGTGCATTGTCTCGGCACGGATACGCATAACCTGGACGACCGCGCGCCCGTCTATGCAGAGGCGAAAGAGGCGATCGAGGAAGCGGGCTTCGGCGACCGTTTCGAACGGATTCAGGAAAACATGGCCGCTCTGCTTGAAGACGAAAGAATAAAAGCGGAGCGGGCGAAACCCGTCAGGAGATTTCTGACGAGGTATTATTGACGGCCCGACGGTCGGAAGGGAGGGGCAGGGAAGAGATGAAAGCGGAAAACAGGCGCCGTATTTTACAGGTTGTCCTCACCCTTTTGACGTTGCTCCTCATCGGTTGGATATTTTCCAATTCGCTGAAAACGGCGTCCGAATCCTCCTCGCAAAGCTCTAAAGTGAGAGGCTGGATACAGACCTTTTTCGACGCGCTTTTCCCCGGCGGCGGAATCGAGGTGAGCGGGCATATTATTCGCAAGGTGGCGCACTTTTCCGAATATGCGCTGCTGGGGCTGATGCTCTATCTCACCTATCGCGCTTATACGGCGAAAAAGCTTTGGCTGTGGATACCCGCCCTGATCGGGTTCGTCGTGCCTTTCTGCGACGAAGGACTGCAGTTTTTTTCGGAGGGCAGAGCTCCCGCGCTGACCGACGTCGGGATAGACGTTTCGGGCGCGGCGTTCGGCATGCTCTGCGGCTGGGGCGCGGTTTATGTCGTCTGCGCGATTGTCCGCAGGCGGTCGCGCAAACGCGCCGAAAAAAACGCCTGAATACATAAAATCCCGTAAAGCGCGCATACTGAAGGGTATGAAAAAGCAGATAAGATTAAAGAGCGCGGCGCTGTGTTCGGCCGTCGTGCTTTCCCCGCTCCTCTTCAACGCAGCCTCCTTGGGCGGACTCAAGGACATCGCAGAGCCCTATCTGGGCACCTACGAATGTGAACAAATCTTTGTCGGCGACGAGGAAAAGACGGACAAATTCGATTATGTGCGTCTCGAGCTGAAGCCGAAAGGGGAAATGAAATTATTCTTTAAGGAAAAGGGCGGGCTTAAAAGCGAAGCGGAGGCTCGTTATACCTACGACACCGAGAAGAACGTTTTGACGATTTACGCAAACGTGGCTGGCGCGGAAAAAAAGAAACAGTTTCCTGTCAAAAAGGGAACGATCGACGTTTCCATTCGCTACGGCGGCAAAATGCTGATGATGAAGTTTGTGCAAAAGTGAGGGCGAAAGCCGCCGAAAAAGCCGTAACAAAGGCAGTTACGGAAATAACAGCGTAAGTAACCGAAAAAATCGCAACAAAATAAACCGTGGAAATGACGGCGCCAGCGGCCGCGAAAATAACAACCGAATATACCGAGAAGAATACGGCGGACCCCGACGCGGAAGCGTTTGAGGGGTCCGCTTTTTTGAAAAGAAAATACAAACAAATGTTTGAAAATGCTTGCCGTATATCGAAAATTATGCTACAATAGAGATGCTATGGAAAAGGTGCTCACTCCCGACCAGGAGAACGCGGAAAAATTAATAAAGGAATGGTTTTTCAACACCGACAATCTCGTATTTGTTTTGGCGGGGTACGCGGGCACGGGAAAGACTTTCTTGATCGACCGTATCGTTCGGGAATCGCTGCATCTCAAGGCGGGGACGGAAGCGGTATTCGTGACGCCGACGGGAAAGGCGGCCACGGTGCTCATCAAAAACGGCACGGTGGCGGGCACGGTGCACAGCCTTATATATACCCGCAACGAGGACGACCTCGACGTGGACGAAAACGGGGAAATCGTCGAAAGGGAAACGCTTTCCTTCACCAAAAAGGAGAAAATCGACGAAAAAATCCGACTTATTATTGTCGATGAGGCGTCCATGATCGGGGAGGACGTTCTGCGGGATCTTTTAAGCTTCGGCGTCAAATGTCTGTTTTCGGGGGATAATGCCCAGCTGCCGCCCGTCAACGGCACCTGCGGTCTGTTGAAAAATCCCGATTATATGCTGACGGAAATCGTGCGGCAGGCGGAGGATAATCCCATTATCCGTCTGGCGACCCTCGCGCGGGAGGGAAAGACGATCCCCTACGGAAATTACGACAACAAGGTGTGCGTGGTGGGGCGGAATTTCCTTTCGGCGGCGGAACGCAAGCGCATTTTTTTGAAGGCCGACCAGATTATCTGCGGCAGAAATAAGACGCGCGCGGCGCTCAACCGCGAGATTCGCGGCTATAAGGGAATTCCCGAGGACGCGCTTTTGCCCGTGGAGGGCGAAAAGCTTATCTGTACGCTGAACGATTGGGAAAAGCCGCTGGACAAGTCGGGAAACTTCCATCTCGTCAACGGAATCATCGGGACGGGAACGAATATCCGCGAAAGCATGGACTATCTGGCGTCCATGGATTTCAAGGCGGACTTCGCGGAGGAAAGCGTGCGGGTGCCCTTCGATACCGCCGTGTTCACCGAGGGGCGGTATGCGCACGGCTACGGCGACAGGGCGGTGAAGCTGGCGGACGGGACGATCGTCCACGAAAACAATTTCGCGCTTTTGCATAAGCTGAAATCGGTGTCGGAAGAACCCATCTGCCGTTTCGAATTTGCCTATGCCGTCACCTGCCATAAGGCGCAGGGCTCCGAATTCGATTTCGTCGTCGTGTTCGACGAATCGTGGGCGTTCGGCGGCGAGCGAAACCGCTGGCTCTATACCGCCGTCACGCGCGCGAGGGAAAAGCTGTTGATTATCCGCTGAAAAGCGCTTGACGGGAGAAACGCGCTTTTGATATAATAGAGTCGAAAACATACGAAAAGGAATAGAAAATGGACGTATTTTCCCGCACGGAACTGCTTTTGGGGCAGGCAGGTATGGAACGGCTGAAAAAAGCGCGCGTCGCGGTGTTCGGGCTGGGCGGCGTCGGCGGCTATGCGGCGGAGGCGCTCGCCCGCAGCGGCGTAGGGGCGCTCGATCTCGTAGATAACGACAGCGTGTCCGAGACGAATATCAACCGTCAGATCGTCGCGCTTTTGAGTACGGTGGGAAAGCGCAAGACGGAAGCGGCCGCGGCGCGGATCAAAGACGTCTCGCCCGCGTGCGCCGTACGCTGTTTCGACCTTTTCGTGACGGACGAAACCGTAAATGCGTTTCGTTTTGCCGACTATGATTACGTGATTGAGGCGATCGACACCGTATCGGGAAAACTGGCGATCGTCAAGGCGTGCGCCGCCGCGAAAACCCCGATTGTCAGCTGTATGGGCGCGGGAAACAAGCTCGACCCGACCGCTTTCGAGGTGACGGATATCTATCGGACAAAGGTATGCCCCCTGGCAAAGGTTATGCGCAAGCTCTGCCGCGAAAACGGCATTAAGTGCCTGAGGGTCATCTATTCGAGGGAAATCCCCATTGCCGCGGCGCAATCGGAGACGGCCGCAAAACGCGAAGGCGCGTATAAACCGCGGGTGCCGGGAAGCGTGGCGTTTGTGCCCTCCGTGGCGGGGCTGATTGCGGCGGGAGAAGCCGTCAAGGCGATTGCGGGCGTCTATGGAAACGGAATAGACCGCTCCTGAAAGTGACCGAAGAGGACAACGTATGCCCAAGGAATTGGAAAGGTATAAACAGATCGAGCGTTCGATCATCACCACGTACCGCAAGACGATCTGGTCGCCGTTTGTGCTGGCGGTAAAAAAATATCACCTCATCGACGAGGGGGATAAAATCGCCGTGTGCATTTCGGGGGGCAAGGACAGCATGCTGCTGGCGAAGCTCATGCAGGAGCTGCATCGCCACAGCGAGGTAAATTTCGGCCTCGTATTTTTGGTGATGGACCCCGGATATAACGCGGCCAACCGAAAGAGAATAGAGGAAAACGCCGCCCTCCTGCAAGTGCCCGTCGAGATTTTCGAAACGGACGTCTTTGCGGCGTCGAGCGCGGCGGGCGGGGATTCTCCCTGCTATCTCTGCGCGCGCATGCGGCGGGGATATTTATACGCGAAAGCAAAGGAATTGGGGTGCAACAAGATCGCGCTGGGGCACCACAAGAGCGACGCGATCGAAACGACGTTGATGGCCATGCTGTACGGCGGGCAGATCCAGGGCATGCTGCCGCGCATCAAAAGCACAAATTTCGAGGGCATGGAGCTGATCCGTCCCCTCTATTGCGTCCTCGAAGAGGATATTTTGCGCTGGAAGGAATATAACGGGCTGAGCTTTATCGCCTGCGCCTGCAAATTTACCGAAGCGACGGCCGCGGAAACGCCCGCCTTTTCCGCGCGAAAGCGCGTAAAGGAGCTGATTGCGGCATTGAAAAAAGAAAATCCCAACGTGGAGAACAATATTTTTCAGAGCATACACAACGTGCAGCTGGACACCATGGCAGGGTATAAACAGGCGGGAACGGAACATTCCTTTTTAGAGAAATTCGGGATAAGCGGAGGACGGAAAGAAAAGTGAACGAAGAGGAGAGACAGTGGCGAAACCGCTTTTCGGAGCTTGCCGAACGCGCTTACGCACGGGGCAGGTATGAGTTTACCGACTTCCTTTCCCTCGCCGAGATACAATATTTATATTCTGCAGAAAAGGAGCTCTCTTATGCGGGCGTCGCCCTTTGGGGCGGTTACGAGGGCGCGGAGAGACAAATAGCGGGGTTTGGAAACTGCGCCTATGAGGCGGCGTTTCCCGTCTGCTGTCTGAAAATAACGCCGACAAACGCAAAATTTGCCGAGGAGCTTACCCATCGCGATTATCTGGGCGCTTTGGTCAATCTCGGGCTCGAACGTTCCACGCTGGGCGATATCCTGCCCGTCCGCGGCGCGGCGTATGTCTATTGCTTAAGCAAGGTTGCGCCGTTTATCGTGGAAAATCTCAAACGGATACGCCATACCGACGTCGCCTGCGTCCCCACGGCGGAACAGGTATCCGCCAAAAAGGAAAAGACGGAGGAGACGCTGTTTCTCTCCTCTCCGCGGGCGGACTGCGCGGTGGCCGCGGTCTATCGCCTTTCGCGCGGCGACGCGGAGGCATATTTCGAAGCGGAGCGCGTATTTATCAACGGCAGACTTTGCACGCGGCCGTCCAAAGAGCTGGAGCAAGGCGACGGAGTGACGGTACGGGGCAAGGGTCGGTTTGTATTTGCCAAAATATCCGGCGAAAGCCGTAAAGGGCGACTGAGGTGCAGAATCGAAAAGGACGGGTAAAAGCTTTTGACGGCGGAGCCGTAAAGGGCGTGAAGCCTTAAAAATCGCCGAAAATATATCGAATAAAAGCCTGCCGCAAAAATGCGCGGCAGGCTTTTTATATGCGGAGAGAAATTAGCGTTTTTTCCGATATTCGGAGGGGGAAACGCCGTATTGCTTTTTGAAGCTCTTGGAAAAGTAAAGGGAATCCGTAAAACCCGTCTGAAAAGCGATCTCTTTCACCGACAGCTCCGAATTTAACAAAAGATCGAGCGCCTGTTCCATGCGGATATCGCACAGATACTTTTTCAGGGAAATATGCGTTTCCTTTTTGAAGATCGAACACAGATAAGAGTGGCTGAGATTAATCATAAAGGACAGGTCCTCTATTTTGAAATCGGGATTGGCATAATTGATGAAGATGAGATTTTTTATTTTTTCGATATAGTCGGAGGTTTCCGTGCGGGCTGCGGTATTTTTGGGCTGGCGTTCGCCCGCTATGTGCGCCGTCAGTTCGAAAAAGAAAGCAAACATTTTTTCTTTGGAGGTGGTGACGCCCGTGTTATTGGAAAAAAACGCATTGGCCAACGCCTTGACCCTGTCGGGCGATTCGCAGCGATAAACGGGGCTTTCCCTCGTAAAAAGGAGGTCTTTCATGTAGTCTCCCACAAGACTGCCCGTAAGGATAAACCAAAAATATTTCCACGGATCGGAGGGAACGGCATAATATTTATGCGTCTGATAGGGAGAGATAAAAAACATATCGTTTTCTTGCAGATCGTATTTTTTATCGTCGATAAACAGCGTCCCGCGACCGTTTAGGATAAAATGGAGAGTAAAATAATCCTGCTTCCGCGTATAGAGTAGCGGGGGGATATTTCTGAGGTCGTGAAGTCCTATTTCGGAGATATTCAGCTCCGTAAACGGTGAACGGTAATTCCTTAACACATTTTTTTCCGGAAAATGGTAGATACCCACTGTAAAACCTCCCGAACTCTTTTTTTTATTATAACAGATAAAACATGGTTTTGCAAATAAATCACAATAAAAAATTCCATATTAATCATAAAAAAATTTATAGACTTCCCAATCGTAGTATGATAGAATAAAATTGCGGTAAAGATAGATGCCGCAGAGAAAAAAGCGTTTCCGTCTCGGAATCGTCAGAAAAAGCCCAAGGAAGGGTACCCTTCTGTTTTGCGTTGCAAAACAGACAAACGTTGAGAGGAGCGAATTATGGAAAGCAAGATAAAAGTAGGCGTAATCGGTTTGGGCGGCCGCGGTTCGTCCATGCTCAAAAGCGTCCTGCTGAAAAATACGGAAATCGAAGTCGCGGCGGTGTGCGACGTATATCGTGACCGCGTGGAAGAAACGGCGAAGCTCGTTGCCGAAACGTACGGCAGGGAGCCGTCAAAGACCCTCGATTACCGTGAAGTGACAAAAAACGCGGCGATCGAGGCGGTGTTTGTGTTTACCGACTGGTCAACGCATATCGGCATTGCGATGGACGCTATGGAGCGCGGCAAGGCGGTGGCCATGGAAGTGGGATGCGCCTATTCCGTGCGGGAATGCTGGGATCTCGTGCGGACATACGAACGGACAAAGTCGCCGTTTATGATGCTGGAAAATTGTTGCTTCGATAAAGACGAGCTGATGGTCACAAATATGGTGCGACGGGGAAAGCTGGGGACGATTGTTTATTGCTCGGGCGCGTACGGGCACGATTTGAGAGAAGAGATCGCGGACGGATATAAAAACCGACATTATCGCAAGGATAATTACCTGCACCGAAACTGCGAAAATTATCCCACGCACGAGCTGGGACCCATCGCAAAGATTCTCGACATCAACCGCGGAAACCGCATGCTGTCTTTGGTTTCGTTTGCGAGCAAGGGCGTCGGAATGCGCGAATACATAAAGGAAAAACGTCCCGAAGAATATTCGGACGGGCTTGTTTACCGCCAGGGAGACGTCGTGACGACCTTGATCAAGTGCGCCAACGGCGAGACGATCCGGCTGAAGCTGGATACCACGCTGCCGAGGCGTTACGACCGGGAATTTACCGTCCGCGGCACGAAGGGGAACTTCAAACAGACGCTGGAAGCCGTGTTCCTCGACGGTGACGACGAGTGGGCAACGCCCGAAAAAGTGATAAACAACAGGGAAAAGTACGCGGAATATTTGCCTCCCGTCTGGAAGAATATGACGGAGGAGGCCAAGCAATCGGGGCACGGAGGCATGGACGGCATTACGGTGGGCGAATTTATCCGGGCGCTGAAAACGAGCGGCGAGATGCCCGTCGATGTATATGACGCGGCGGCGTGGATGAGTATAAGCGCGCTCAGCGAGGAATCCATCGCAACGGGATGCGTCGTGCCCGTCCCCGATTTCACGGACGGAAAATGGGTCACCCGCAAGTCGAAAGACGTAATAGAACTCGAATGAGCGTCCTGATTTTCTCTATGAAAAAAGACGCTTGAAAAGGGGACGGAATGAGAAATAAAAACGATACAAACGGACTCAACGGCTGGGGAAGATTCAGATATTCGGTATATGAATTTTTCCGCCGCCTCGGCGAGCCCTTTCAAAGAAAAAAGAAAAGCGCGCACATGCGCAATATGAAGCACAGCCTCTGGCTGTTTGCGTATCTGGTGCTCGCTTTGCCCATACTCCATTTCTTTATCTTTTATGTCTATGTCAATTTTGACGGGGTAGCGCTGGCGTTCAAAGACGTCTCCACGGGGGCGCTCACCTTCGGTAATTTCCGTTACGTGTTCAAAGAGCTGGTTTCGGGCGGAAGCGAGATGTTTACGGCCATAAAAAATACGTTTGCCTTTTGGATGCTGGGCTGGATTCTGATGCCGATCAATATACTCGTCAGTTTTTTGCTGTATAAAAAGCTTCCGGGATATAAATTTTTTCAGGTCGTGTTCTTTTTGCCCAGCATCATCGGCGGGGTGGTTTGGATGACGGCGTACAAAAATTTTATCATGCCTTCGGGGCCGCTATGCAAAGTTCTGGTCTCGCTCGGGGTTTTTGAAAAGGACGCTATTCCCGAATTTCTCGCCAATTCGTCCTACGCGCTGAAAGCGGTGCTCTCCTCCAATATCTGGCTGGGAATCCCCGCCAATATGCTGATCTACTGCGGCTCGCTGGCGCGGATTCCGCACGAAATCATCGAGGCGGGAAAGCTCGACGGGGTAGGCTTCTGGCAGGAAATAAGGCATATCACGCTTCCCCTGTTAGGGCCGCTCATCGGTACGCAGGCGGTGCTGAACATCATCGGGATGCTGGGCGCTTCGGGGAATATTCTGCTTTTAACCGAGGGACGGAGCGGCACGACGACCTTGAGTTACTGGTTTTACGATCAGATCGTCGTCGGCGGAAACTATAACGTTCCCGCGGCGATGGGGCTTTTGATGACGCTGTTTACGCTGCCTTTCGTATGCGTTGGCAGATGGGTCACCAACAAGATAGAAGATATCGAATATTGAGGAGAGGTAAATATGGAAAAATCCGAAAGTCTTCACGCGGTGAAGGGAAAAAGCGAAAAAATCGTATTTGCCGTCTTTTTCGTCATCTTCTTTCTCTATGCCTTAAGCCTCCTCTATCCGATGGTATGGATGTTTTTTTCTTCCTTGAAAAAGAGTTTGGAATACGAGGCGGGAGATCCGTTCGCTCTGCCCAAGTATTGGAAGTTTGAAAATTACCTCACCAGCTTTCGGACGCTCAAGGTGGGGGAGACGGGGTATTTCGGAATGATCTGGAACAGCCTCTGGATCAATGTCCTGTCGATCGCAGAAGGGGTGTTTGTCTCGGCGGCGGTATGCTACGTCGTGGCGAAAATCAGTTTTCCCGGCCGCAAGGTCGTCTATTCCGTAATTATTCTGCAAATGATGCTCCCCATTTACGGCTCGATGGCGCCCGCTCTGCTGTTGAGTAAAAATCTCAACATCTACGATACGCCTTTGCAGGTAATTATTTCCTCTTTGGCCGTGGGCGGCAGTAAGTTTCTTATCCTTCAGGCCTTTTTCAAGGGAATCCCCTGGGAATATGCGGAGGCGGCGTACATGGACGGCGCGTCTCACTGGCAGGTATTTGTCAAGATCATGTTTCCGCAGGCGCTGGCGCCGATGATGACGTTTGCCATTACCGATTTTATCGGCGGCTGGAACGATTATATGACGTCGTTGATCTGGCTGCCCAGCTTCCCTACGCTGGCGACGGGGCTGTATAAATATGAAGCGGCGATGATACGTTCGATCAATTATCCCGTATATTTTTGCGGCGTCATCATTTCCGCGATCCCCGTGCTTACCGTCTTTATCTGCTTCCGCGATACGTTTATGTCAAGCTTGAGCATGGGCGGGCTGAAAGGATAACGAAATTTTTAAGGCGATTTGTTCAAAGCCTACGAAAAAGAAGCTTTGAAAGGGTCGGAGGAAAGATATTTCGACAAGGAGAATTGTTATGAAGAAGACAGTTGTTTTTATGCTGGCCGCCGTTTTGTGCTGTTCGTTTACGGGTTGCACAAAAAAAGTGGATAATTCGGAAAATACCCTGGAGATCGCGTATTACGACGCCGGCTACGGGTACGAGTTTATCGAACGGTGGGGCGAAAAGTTTGAGGCGTCGCATCCCGGCGTATCGGTGGTGCTGTCCAAGTCCTCGGACGTCGATCCGAAAGATTTGCTGTCGGCGGGCCCCGGGGGAAATTCCGTCGATCTGTTCATTCACGGAACTGTTTTTAACAGCTACGCCTATATGGGCGAAAAAATGTTGAAGGGCTACGACTGCGTTTTAGAGCCTATCGACGACGTGCTGGAGAGCAAGATCGACGGCGAAACCGTTTACGATCGGTTTATGGACGGTTACGAGCCCAAAAAGGTCAACGGGCATTACTACAGCTTCAGCTGGGCGACGGGCATGACGGGGCTGGTGTATAACGCGACGAAATTCGACCGTGCGGGCTACGAGGTTCCCAATACGACAGACGAGCTTTTGAAGCTGTGCGGCGAGATTAAGGGGGACGGGGAGATTCCTTTCGTTTTTTCCTCCGCTACGGGCTACTGGACGTATCTGCGCAATGTTTGGTATATGCAGTATCAGGGCGTTGACGGCATGATCGATTTCTTTAACGGCATAGACGACGGTTCGTACAGCAGGGATATCTTTTTGCAGCAGGGCAGGCTGGTGTCTCTCGAAACGCTCGACAGCCTGATAAACGCCGAAAAAAAATACAACCACGGCAGCGTGAATACGTTGACGTTTACGCAAGCGCAGGCACAGCTTATTTTAGGCAACGGTCTGATGATGGTCAACGGCGACTGGCTGGAAAACGAGATGAAGAGCGTAGAGGACGAGGACGAAAACAAATATACTTTCAGGATGATGAATACCCCCGTCGTCAGCGCAATCATCGAAAAATGCGAGACGATCGCGGACGATGCCACGTTGAGCAGGGTGATCGATTATGTGGACGGAAATCTCGACAGAAGCGAAATCGCCGACGTTTCGGACGCGGATATAGCCAGGATCGACGAGGCGCGGCACTGCCGTCATTCCATCGGCGGACAGCACACCGTAGGTGTCCCCGTCTATGCGACGGCCAAGGAACTTGCCAAGGAATTTCTCAAATATATGGCGACGGACGAGGCGCAGCAGATCTATATGGATTGCACGTCGGGAAATATGCTCCCCTTTAAGTACGACATAGAAAAAAATGCGGAGCTTTGGGAAAAGAAGAGCGATTACAGCAAATCCATCTACGCCCTTACCGAGGGGGCGATCTATTACGGCGGCGACGGAAACGCCATCAACGGCCTTTCCGACTGGACGGGCGGACGGGAAAATCCCGAAATCTTTTTCACGGCGCAAAACGCGGCCGACCGTAAAACGCCCAAGCAGATTTTCGACGAGGAATACGCCTATTGGACGGTGGAGAAGTGGAACCTTCTCCTGAAATCCGCAGGATTGCTTTGACGGACGAAGACCTCGGGCAAGGAGAATAAAAGATGAGAAAACAAGTGATCAGCGCGGCGCTGTGCGCCATGCTTTTGTTCGGCGCGGGCGGATGCAAGGAAGAAGGCTCCGCGGGGAAGTTGGAGGTTTGGTCCTATACGGCGGCCGAGCGCATTCTGCGGGATAAGGACTATGCGGCTTCATTCAAAAGGGCGGGGCGGCTGGATATCCTCGCCTGCAAAAACGAGGAGGAGGGCGGACAGCTTATTCTGACGCCCGAAAAGGCGGTAAAAAACTATACGCTGGTTCTTTCCGATCTCAAATCGGCGGACGGTAAAACGCTGAAAAAAGAGAGCTTTTCCGTTTATCATCAAAAATACCGCAATGTAGCCGTGGCCTCGGAGGGGTATTCCGCGGGCTTGGGCTGGTATCCCGACGCCCTGTTGCCCATGGCGAAAGCGGAGGAATACGGCGAAAATAAAATCTCCGCGGGCGAAAACCAGGGCGTCACGGTAAGCTGCAAAGTGCCCGCCGAACAGGACGCGGGCAAATATACGGGAACGTTTCTTCTCCGCGCGGACGGGACGGAATACGAGATTCCCGCGTCGGTGACGGTGACGGATTATACGTTGAGCGACGAGGTCACGGCCAAGAGCTGTTTTCTGCTGGGCAGGCACTATCTGCAATTTTACGGAGACAGCACCATGGAAAATTACGAGAGATACTACGAGTATCTGGTGGAACACCGCGTAATGCCCATGTACCTGCCCGCCCTCAATTACGATATATCCGATTACACGGCCCGCGCCCACGAGTATGCGGCGAGAGAGGACGTTTCCTCTTTTGCGGTGCCGTACAAGGAAACATACAGCAAAACGCATAAGGATATAGACGTCGATTGGGATTTCCTGGAGGAAATGACGAGATCCCTTGCGCTGAAAGCGATCGAGACGGGCGTGAATATCGTCGGAAAATGCTACTATTATTTCGGAATAATAGATGAGGCGCGCATGGGCGGCATTGAAGACCGAGCCGCGCGGATCTGTAATCAGGCGTATCTTCTCGTCAACCGTCTCGCGGACGAACTTGCGGCCGACGCCTCCGTAACGGGAGAGATCAAGGACGAGGTATGCGCTTCGCTGCGTAAAATTCCCTGTCTTGAAACGAGCGAATATACCGAGCGGATGAACAACGGCGGCGAGGGCGTAAGAAACTGGTGTCCCTTATTCAACTATTTCGATACGGCGACGGAGCGCGAATTTTATAAGTCCCTCGGGACGGAAACCTGGTGGTATGGCTGTATCGGGCCGAATAATCCCTATCCCACCTATCAGATCGACGACGCCTTGATCAGCTCGAGAATCGTCAGCTGGATGCAGAAAGATTACGGCCTTGCAGGCAATCTGTATTGGGAAACGGTGTTCTGGACCCGTTACCGCGACGAGGTGCGCGAAAAGACGGACGTGTATGAGGGCGATCCCATGCATTTTCCCGGCGACAACGGGGACGGGTATCTGGTGTATCCCGGCGACGTTTACGGTATTGACGGCCCCGTAGGGAGCATACGGCTCGAAAGCATTCGCGACGGCCTGGAAGAATATGAGATGCTTGCGGATCTGGAAAAACGCTATGCGGCGACGGGGGTGGACGATACCGACCTGTTGCCGACGCTTTACAGCCGACTGTATGCGGGCGCCAGGGTTACGACGACCGCGGGGGAATTTATGCGGGTGAGAGAAACGCTCTATGGGGCGGCGGCCTTATGCCAGGGCTACGACACCTATATTTCGGATATCCGCGCGACGGGAGAAAAGACCGTGTTCGAGATTTTGGCGGCCGACGGCGTTGCGCTGAAAGCGGGCGGGAAGCTCCTTTCGGGCGCCGAAGCGGAAAAGGAAGGGTATAAGCGATATACGGTGGAAGTCTCCCTCGAGGGGCCGAGTAACGCGCTTTCCCTCACGGCGGAAAAGGACGGCAAAAGTCAGACGATGAGGCTCGATCTGGGCGGAAAGAGCACGCTGCTCACCACGTTGGACGGTAACGGCGCTCTTGAAGCCTTCTCCTCGGATATGGCGGAGCTGTCCGTGGCGGACGGCACGCTCGAGGACGACAATATGGATACCCGCGTTCTCAAAGCGGTATTCGGCGCAAGCACGGATAAGGTACAGTCGCTGAGATTTACGGCGGCGGGGCTGTCTGCGCTGCCCGAAAGCGACACGCTTCTTTTCGACCTCTATAATATGGGCGGAGACGTGGGCCTGACCGTTTACGTTTCGGTTTCCGCAAAACCCGTTCTCATCCCCGTCGGCGCCGTCACGCTGAAGCACGGCTATCAGAAGGTAACGCTGTCCGATCTTGGCTCGCTGGCCTGGGATACCTACGGCGACGTGCGGTATATCGCGTTCCATTTCGGCTCGAAATCCGACGTCGCAAGGACTGTTTTAATAGACAATATCGTGCTTCGGGCACGGGAGGTGACCGAATGAAGGGTGCGGGAAAAATTTTCTGCATATTGATGCTGGCTCTTCAGCCGATGCTGGCGGCGGGGTGCGCGTCGGGGGAGACGGGCGAAACGCTCTCTCTGCCCGAGGGGTATCGTTCGCTGTTCAATTTCGAGGAGTACGCGGAATTCGGCGGGGTCATGCAGAAGAACTATTTCGGGAAATATTCGATAAATACCGACGGCAGGTACGTGAAGAACGGCGTCGGCTCGGCAAAGCTGGAACCCTGCGGCGAGGGCTATGCCGATCCGTACAGCCGTCCCGCGCTGGTTATGTATCCCGCGAAAATCGCGGCGGAAAACGCGGATTTTTCCAAGGCGGAACGGGTGGTGTTCGATCTTTATAATACCTCGGACGAAAGCAAGGCCTGCTATTTTTCTTTGGGCGTCGCTTCGAGCGGGGACGTGCTGGAAACGGAGGTGATGACTTACGTCCTGCCTCCGAAAGCCTGGAGCAAATGCGTGTATGAAATAGAATACGAAAAGCTTGCGTATATCTACGATTTCACCTCGCTCGAGTATATGTCGTTGGAGTTTGACGGCCTCACGCCGTCCGACGCGCGCACGGCCTATTACCTCGACAACGTCCTTGTGAAAGATACGGAGGAAAAGAGAGAACCGACCCCCATCGTGCTCGGCGAGGGAGAGGTGTGCGATTTTGAAGCGGACTATCAGCGTTATCTGCTGTATGTCACGGGCTATGGCGCCTATACGCCTTACGTGCCCGAAATCACGGTAAATACCGATCCCAGTTTCGTCTCCAGCGGAGAGAAATCTCTGAAGCTTCACATACCGCACGGCACGGAAAACGAAAGCTGTTACGTACGGATCATGTTCTGCGAAGCGTTGATCGAAAAGCTCGATTTTGCTTCTCTCGGAGAGGGCTACGATATCGTGTTTGATCTCTATAACGACAGCGACTCGGCCTTTCATATCGAAAGCGACGTCAGAAGCGAAAACAAATTTTATGCCGTCGCCCATACGCCCACGCCGAAAAAGTGGGTGGAATGTCGTTTAAGCCTCGCGGAAGCAGCCGCGAAAAACCCCGCCAAAGAGGGAGAACCTTCCTTCCTTTCGCTGATAAATTCCTACGAGATCACCTACGGCAATTTTGCGGGGAGCAGTGCGGCGGACGATAAGGATATCTATATCGACAATATACGGCTGGAGCATCGCAGCAACTGACCGTAAAGAAAAAATAGGGAGGAAAACTAGGAATAAGCAACTTAAAAAAGTACTGCTCGCGCTTTTGGCCGCGGGATGCGTTTTATCGGCGGCCGCGTGCACCGAAACAAAGGCGTTTACGCGGGAGGAGGCGGAGGCTCAGCTTGACGGATTTATCGTCCCCGAAAGCGTGACGCAGGAAATCGGCAGCGAATATGCCATACCCAAGGTAGTGGTATTCGACAGCGACGGCGGGGAACATACGCCCGAAGTCTCCGCAAAGTGCGGGGATAAAACGGCGGAAATCGTCGGCGGAAAACTCAGGCTCGAAAAATTGCAGGAATATACGCTTACCTATACGCTGGAATATAAGGGCTTTACATTCGAAAAAGTCCTGCGCGTCAGCGTCACGGACACGGGCAAGCCGATCATCAGCGTGGATGGGAGCACTGCCAAGCATCGGGTAAACGAAGAGATGACCCTGCCCGAATACGAGGTTTACGACGCGGGCGGAATCGCTTCCGAGACGATTGAAATCTACGACCCCTCCGACAATAAAACGTCGGGCGCCGTTGACGGAAAGTTTATGCCCTCCGAGCGCGGCAGATACCGCATGGTAATCACCGCGACGGATACATCGGGAAATTCCGACAGCGCGCAGACGTATTTTTACGTTTCGGGCGAACGAGCGGAATTCGACGGGCTGGAAAATTTCGAGGAAGGGCTGGATGACGGTTTTCTTTCGGGGGAGGGACTCTCTTTCAAGCTTGAGGAAAAGGACGGAAACTTTTACGCTTCTACGGGCATGGACGCCTTCTGGCCGCACGTGGTATTCGACAAGGGCGCGTTCGACGGCTACATGGCGAAGGGGTACGACAAGCTGCACCTTACGCTTTGGGGAAGCAACGTTTCCTCTCATCAATTCTATTATGAAAAGGCGAAGGACGTTTACACGTACGGCGAGCTTAAAGCGGGGGAAAAAACGGAGCTGTATATTCCTGCGGCAGACCTCGAATATATGTTGGGGAACGATGGGATTTTCGAACTGATTTTCCTTAACGAAGTGCCAAACGAAAAATTTGAGCTGTGCATAGACGATATCTACGGCGTTTTCGACGGCGGTTATCTCAAGCAGGAAGCGGAGTATTCTCCCGCGGAGCTGTTGAAAAAAGAAATTCCCGACGCAAACCTCACTTCTTTCAAGGCTTATAAAGACGGCACGGAGACGGCGCACGGCGGGGCGGCGGATAAATTTAAGCCCGCAAGCGACGGAGCTTATACGCTGGAATATGCTCTCGAAGGAGGGCGCGGTGCGGCGCGGATCGTCTATAACGTCGTGACCAACGCTACCGACATAGGTTTTGAGGATGGCATGAGCTCGGCGCTGGCGTTCGATCAGTGCACGGCGGAGCTTTCGGACGAACACGTCACGGAGGGCCGAAAGAGCTTAAAGCTGACGGCGACGGCCGCGCAGGGATATCCTACGCTGAAGTTCAGCAGGTATTTCCTCGAAAACGTATTTAAGGAAAAGGAGGCTTTTGCTTTTGACCTCTATTTCGGCGGCGCGAAGAGCCATGAAGCCTATTACGAATATGCGAGCGGAAAATATCAATACTTTACCCATACGGCCTCTTCCTCTCTTACCGTTGTCGTAAAAAGAGAAGCGCTGGATTTCCTGCGGGACGAGGATTCGGAGTTTTTGGAATACGTAATCCTTAACGTAGAGGGCAGCAACGAGGAATTCTCTTTCTGGATCGATAACCTTCGCGGCGCGGATGTGACTCAACAGGCGTATTATACCCATCAGACGGAAGCCTGTAAAATCGTCGCGGAAGGAATTAAAAAACTTTATCTCGACGGCGCCGACGTTACGGCCCGCGCGACGATTACCGCGACGGACGCGACGCTTCCCGCCTCGCTTCTGACGGAAATCGGACGGAGCGAACTGCTGGTGATCGCGGAAGGCGGCGATCTGGTCTGTACCCTGGAGGTCATCGGCGAAAAGCTCGGTTTCGAGGACGGCAACGAAAGCCTCGCCCTTTCCTTCTCCGACGTGATGAAAACGAACGTGGCGTTGGATTTCCCGACGGAGGGGACGAAAAGCCTGCACGTCGAGGTGGGCGCGGATAACGGTTATCCTACGCTGAAGCTCGACAGAAAATTTTTGGAAAACGTGTTTGCAAATACGGAAAACGACGCTCTTTGTTTTGATCTGCGCGCCTATCTTGCGAAAAAACCGCACGAGGCTTATTTCGAGTGCGCTTCGGGAAAATATCAGTATTTTACGATTTCTCCAGATAAGACGATTACGGTGACAATTGAGAGAGCGGTTCTGGATTTCCTCAAGGCTGGCAATAAAAATACGTTGGATATCGTTATGCTGAATGCGGGCGACGCCAACGAGAGCTTCGAACTCTTTTTCGATAATTTCAGAGGCGTTAAAGCGGCTGCCCATACGTACTATACGGGATCGGGCACACCTTTTGAAATAAACGTATCGGGGATCAAAAAATTAGTCCTGAACGGAACGGACGTGACGGGAGAAGCGCAGCTTGCGGCGGCAAAGGCTACGCTTCCCGCAGGGCTGCTCAAGTCGGCGGCGGGGATAAACGAATTGCTTGTGATTTCCGATGCGGGAGATTGGATCTATCGTCTGGAGGTAATCGGCGACTCGTTGAGCTTTGAAGACGGAAACATTCCTTCCGCGCTGATGTTTGACGGCATCGCAAAAACGAACGTCGCGGGGGATTTCCCGACGGACGGGGTAAAGAGTCTGCATTTGGATATCAGCGTTGATAACGGTTACCCTACGCTGAAGATCGACAGAAGATTTTTGGAAAACGTGTTTGCAAACACGGAAATAAATTTCCTCTGTATCGATGTGACTCCCTATCTTGTCGATAAAGCGCACAACGACTGCTATTATGAATACGCAAAAAATCAATACGGCCGCTTTGACATTAAAACCAACCAGGCTTTCACACTGAAAATCAAGCGGGAAACGCTGGAATTTCTTAAGGCAGAGAATAAGGCGACGCTGGATATCGTTATTTTCAATAACGGAGATTTGAACGAAGCGTTTGAATTATTCCTCGACAATTTCCGCGGCGAAAAAGCGTAAACAGAAATATTGAGACGACGATGCCGTATAGTATCGTGCGGCGTTGCCTTAAAAAACGGCGGGGCGTCGGTCTTTCGGCGCCCTTTTTTATGGAGAAATTTTTATGGAACTCTATATTTTATCCAATACCGTCAAGCACCGTTTCGGCGATTCTTTCGGCCGCGGGACGCGGCTTTCTCTCGTCGGCGCAAGGGGGGAACGGGTCGCATTTCAGGCGATTCTGCCCAAGCCTTTTCACAACGCTTTTGCTGAGGCTGACGGCGAATGGGACGCCGAAATCTTTTGGGAAAGGTACGTTAAGCTCTCCGCTTCCTCTTCCGGGGTGACGGCTGAGAGGGAATATCCCGACGTCATGGTGGATGCTTCCCGTGCGGAAAAGTTCAAAGACAATACTTCCGAACGGGGGGAAGGCGTGCTTTGGTGTTTCGTAACTATCCCTGCGGACGCGGCGGCGGGACGCCATACCGTTCGGCTGGAAGTAACGGCTGACGAGGGAAAGGTGGCGGTGGAAGCGGAGATAGAAGTGCTGGATTTTTGTCTGCCCGAACAAAACGGAAATGTCACCTCTTTTGCAATCCGGGAAGATATGATCAAAAGCGCCGATCCCGGAGAATTTCGGAAAAAGTATGACGAGCTCGTCGAGGAACATCTGCATTACCGCCTTTCTCCGACAAAGCTTCTTCCGTACGGCACGTGGGGGATTGAGGAGGCGTTATCGGAGGCAAGGAAACGGACGGCAGACGTCCGTTGTGCGGCCTATTCTCTGCCCTATAAGACCTTTCGCGAGGATACGATTTACGAAAAGGGACAGGAATGCCTCGACACGGATTACCTCCGTAAGCTGCTGACGGCGTTTGCCGAGAACAGCACGGACGAGTGCGACCTTTTGAAAAAAGCCAATTTCTATATCACCTTTATCGACGAGCCCGCGCCCGAAAGGTTTCACAGCGTAAGGCGCGTTTACCGCGAAATCCACGACCTGAAACGGGAAGTGGCGAAAAGCGTCGATTTTACGGGCAGACGCGGCGTGGAAAACAGCCTTTTGACGTTGGATAATATCGTTACGGTATTTAATAAGGAGCCGATTTACGGCGAGGTGGATACCTGGTGCCCGACGTATTGGGGATATTTTAAGCCCGAATACGTCTATGAGGAAAAAAAGCTCCGCGGGTTGGGAAAAAAGAATTGGTGGTACGGGTGCGTGGCGCCCAAAACGCCTTTTCCCAATCTGCATACGGACAGCCCCATGCGCGACAGCCGCTTCGAAAGCTGGCTGAGGTTTTTGTATGATATTTCGGGCAACCTGTATTGGGCGACCAACCTTACGAAAAAATACGACGAAAAAGCCCGGGAATATACCGACTGCGACGTTTTGAAGGAAACTCTTCTCTTTCCGGGCGCCTGCGGGGACGGACTGCTCTTTTATACGGAGACAAAATACGGCGCGCCGCTTCCGTCGCTTCGGCTGTTCAGCCTGTATCTCGGTTTGCAGGAATACGAATATTTTATGCTTATAGAACGCGCCGCCCGTAAAGCGGAGTGCTTTTACGGCAGAAAAACGGATATAAAAAAGTCGTTGCGTTCCCTGTTTGACCGTATCGCCAAAGGCACGATGCTGGTCTATGATTTCGACGCGGAAGAATTGCGGCGGGAGCTGGGCGGACACGTCGTTTTTGCCGAAAATAATATTTTTGTGGAAAGCGAAGCTGCTCCCGACGCAAATCGTGCGCTCGTATATTCGCCCGCGGAAGCGGAAATTTTCTGTGACGGAAAAAAGGGCTCGGAAATCGTATGCGGGAAGGGGAAATGCACGGTATTTACTTTTAAGGCGGGCGAACGCTGCATTGCGGAAATCTCTGCAGAAATCGGAGGGAAAAGCCTGCGTCTGAAAAAACGGATAAGTCCCCGCAGAATATGGCTTCCGCCCGCCGAAGCGGAGGCGCGCGGCGAAAAAGTTTTTTGTGAACCGTTCGGAAAAGAACTGTATGTGCGGATCGGAAGCTTTGTCAACGAGGAAGCGCCCGCGCTGTTTCTGCCCGTCGAAGGGGATTTTTCCGAGGCGGACAGAATAGAGGTATTTATCGAAAGCTTTTCGGACGACGCCTTTATTCTCAATACGGTATTGATAGATTCGGAGGGGAAGAGATATTGTGCGGGCTACGGCGTGGCGGAAGAGAACCGTAAAAGCAAAATCTCCGTGGCTGTCTGCCGCCTCACGCAAAACCGACTGAACTCGGAAGCGGACGCTCTCCCTTGCGAGCACGCCGAAGAAAATGCCGCTGTTTCGGCGGGGTTCGGTTTCGGCCGCCTTTCGGGGATCGAACTGACGCTCGGCAATAACGTCAAGTTGCTCGACGACAACAGGGAACGCCGCCGATCGGAATATTCTTTTTTCATCAAGGGCGTTTCTGTGACCTTTACCGCATAAACAAAAAAACGTTCTTCCACGGAAGAACGTTTTTTTACTTGCCGAAATAGGCGCCGTTTCTGCACGCAAACGGATCGGCTTTTCTTGCGGTAGTACCGACTATTTACGAAAAGCCGCCCGTTTATCCAAAAAATCGATTGAAAATTTTTGTAAAAATACCTTAAAAAAACAAAAAACGCCGTCGGGCTATTTTTCGGCCGCGGCGTTTTCTCTTTCCGTTTTATATTCGGCGATCGCCTTGGAAAGCTGATCGGGGCAGGAAGTGCCGTTTCTGCATCTGATGCCGCAGAGAAGCGCCTGGATATCGTCGATATCCTTGCCTTCGACGAGCCTTGCGATCCCCTGAAGATTGCCGCCGCAGCCGCCGATAAACCGCACGTTGTGCAGCTTGTTTTCGGCATCGACGTCAAAGAGGATCTGCCTCGAACAGGTTCCTTTCGTGGAATAAGTAAACATAATAAATCACCTCGCTTGTACGATAATCAATCCACGAGCGTTTCGTAGATGGCGGAATAAAGCTCGGAAGCCTTGCTTTCCCAGTTTTTATAAATATTTTGCGCCGTTTTTTTGTCGGGAACGACAAATTTCAGCTCGAGCATGGGCTGAACGGGGGCGATGATTTTCAGAAATACGGTGTAAGTGCCGTCCTTGTTCTGATAGTAATCCGCCTTGCATTCCTGACGGTTGCGAAGCTTGCCGCTGTTCTTTTTGACGAAGGCGGAAATCTCCTCGCGGACGCTTTTGGGTATGTTGATGTAAAAATTGTTGAGGCTCTCTCTCCCGTCCGTGGTGATGGTGTAGAGCGGCTCCTCGTCGGAGGACAGACGGCAGATAAACCCGTCCTCCAAAAGCTTGGGCAGAAGCTCCATGCAGTCCATATAATTCAGCCAATTGTTGCTGGTGGTGCACATTTCCACGATCGTGCGCTCGGACAGGGCGCTTTCCATCTTATCGAAAACGAAAAGAACGATTAATTTGTTTACTGACGTTTCGCCCTGTATCTGCATTGGTAAAAGCTCCTCAAATGGTCGGAAAAAAGACCGAAAATAGTTTTTCGGCCAAATGAAGCCGCCCCTTAAACGGCGCGGCCGTCTTTCTGCAAAGGGAAAAATTTGTCCGCTTACGCGGCAAACTTTTTCAGCTTTTCCAAAAACGCTTCGCAGTCGTCGGAATAGATCTCCACCGTGAGGGGCTGGGAAAGATCGAGCGAGAAGATGCCGAGGATGGATTTTGCATCGACGACGTATTTGCCGCTCTTCAAAAGGATTTCATAGGGGCAGTCCTGCGTAATGGCGACAAACTCTTTCACCTTCTGGGCCATTTCGAGAGAAATTTTAACGGATTTCATTTTTGATCGTACCTCCAAAATTTTTCGGTCGCCTATATTATACATAAATTTACAAGCAAAATCAAGATATTTTCGGAAAAATTCTTTAATTATTTTTGTTTTTGTGCTATAATGACACTATGGGCTGAAAAACCTATAAACAATATCTAATTTCGGCAAAACGAAAGGACGGAGGTCAGGAATAAAATGGAACTTACGGAAAAGACTGTCAGCAAAAATTACGTCTATCGGGGCAAGATCATCACCGTGCGCGCGGACGACGCGCTGCGGCCGGACGGCAAGCCCTGCAAGCGGGAGCTGATCGAGCATCCCGGCGGCGCGTGCGTGCTGTACGCGGAGGAAGGGAAAATACTGCTCGTTAAACAATTTCGATATCCGTACGGCGAGGTGGTCTGCGAAATCCCTGCGGGCAAGCTGGAAAGGGGGGAGGACCCCGTGAAAGCCGCCGCGCGGGAGCTGGAGGAGGAAGCGGGCGTGCGCGCGGAAAAGCTGACGCTGCTTTTCGTAATGTACCCCTCGCCCGGATATACCGACGAAAAGATATATATTTATCGGGCGGAAAAGGGGACGCGCTCGGCCGCGCATCCCGACGAGGGGGAATTTCTCACGGCGGAGCTTGTGCCCGCGGAGAAGGTGAAAGAAATGCTGGAGGCGGGCGAAATCAAAGACGCAAAGACGATCATCGCGCTTCAGGCATATTTCCTGTCTGAAAAAAGCGGAAAGGGATATTGACAGAAGGGGCGGGGTGTGATATAATCTTCAAAGAAACGTCCGCAAGGGGAAAGGGGAACGAAAAATACATGATTTACGAAATAGCCGATCTGCGGATACAAATAAAAAACCGCTGTTCTTTCACGACGGAATTTTGCAAGGGGTATCTCGCGGCGGATCAGGCACAGCCGCCCGACCTGTCGGCGGCTGCCTCCGAACAAGCCTTTTCGGAGGAAAAGAAATCTTGTCCCGCCTATTCCGACGGATATATTGAAAATATCTGTATCTACCGCGATCTCTGCCTGCGCCTGCCGCGGCTGGAGCGCTTTCTGCTGCACGCGGCGGTGCTGGACTATAAAGGGGAGGGATACGCCTTTCTGGGGCGCAGCGGCGCGGGAAAATCGACCCATACGGGGCTTTGGCTGAAGTATCTGCCTAAAGCGAAAATCCTCAACGGGGACAAGCCGATCGTCGCCCGCACGGAGAGCGGCTTTTATGCCTACGGCACGCCCTGGATGGGCAAGGAAGGGCGCGGAGAAAAGGGCAGGGCGCCTTTGAAGGGGCTTTGCTTTCTCGAACAGGCAAAGGAAAATTCTCTCGTCCGACTGTCGGAAGGAGAGGTGGCTTCCCGTATTTTTACGCAGCTTTTGCTTCCGACCGACGAGGAAAACGCGGCCAAAACGCTGGAGCTGGCGGACGCGCTGATTTCGGCCGTTCCCGCGTATCTCTTGAAATGCACGATTTCGGAGGAAGCGGTGAAGCTGTCCTTCGAGGCGCTGACGGGCAAAAGCTACGAACGGGAAATTTAATAAAAACAGAGGGGTAAAAATATGAAGATCAAAAAGGGATTCGTCCTGCGCAAAGTGGGCGGAGAGAACATCGTCGTCCCCGTCGGGGAAATGAGCAAGTCCTTTCACGGCATGATCAAGCTCAACGAAGCGGGCGGCTTTTTGTGGAACTTTTTCTTAAAGGAACACAGCGAGGAAGAGGCGGTCGCCGCTTTGTTGGGAGAATACGAGGTCTCGCGGGAGGAAGCGGAAAGGGACGTCGAAAGGTTTGCCGAGATCCTGCGCTCCAACGCCTTTGCGGAGTGACGAACGCCGTGACGGACATAGAAAAAAAAGAAAAACTCAACATCGAGGAAGTCCTTTTGAAAGAGGGCAAGTACGTCGGCCCGACATCGGGCGTCAGTATGCTCCCGATGCTGAAGACGGGGCGGGACAGCGTCGTGATACGCCCCCCGGCCGGGCGGCTGAAACGGCTGGACGTGGCCCTTTACAAGCGGGGCGGGGATTACGTGCTCCATCGCGTCATAGAGGTAAAGGACGGGGGATACGTTATCCGCGGGGATAACTGCTACGGCGACGAGGCGGTGCGCGAAGGGGACGTGCTGGGGGTTCTGACGGAATTTTTCCGCAAAGACAAACACGTTTTCTGCACCGATAAAAAATATCTCCGTTATGCAAAGCGCCGCGTGAAGCTCTATCCCGCGAGACGGTTTTTCGCGCGCGTGAAAGGTCGGCTGAAAAACGTCGTCAAGGCGTGTCGGGGCAGGGGAAAAAAGAAAAGAGACGGGGCGGAAAAATGAAGAAAGACAAAGGGCAGGGTACGGAAAAGGGAAAAGCGTGGCTGAAAAGGGAAATGCGCCCTTATAGGCCCTTTATCCTTTTTTTAACGGCGCTCACCGTTGCGGGTACTCTGCTTTCGCTGGCCTTCGCCTATCTCACCCGCTATCTCGTCAACAGCGCGTCGGAAAAGGACGGGAAAAGATTGATACTCTTTGCCGTTATTCTGCTTTCGGCGCTTTTGCTGCGCATTCTCGTTCAGACGGCGGTAAAATATCTCTCCGAAAAGGGCCGCGCGAAAATTTCGGTGAAGCTTAAAAATAAGCTGTTTTTCAGGACTCTCCGCGCCGATTACGCAAGCTTCGAAAAGTATCACAGCGGAGATTTGCTCAACCGTTTCGATTCCGACGTAACGGAGGTGGCGGCGGACAGCGTCAATATTTTCCCCGCCGTCGCGGGAATGATCGTACAGTGCGTGGGCGCGGTCGCCGCGCTGCTGACGCTGGACCCGCTGTTTACGGCGATTTTTGTCGCGGGGGCGGCCGTCGTCGGGATTTTGACGGCGCTGTTCCGCCGAAAGGTGATGAGCTATCATCGGGAAATGACGGAGGCGAAGGGCGAGAGCCGCGCGTTTATGCAGGAGAGCCTGACCTCCGCGCTTACGCTCAAGGCCTACGGCACGGAGGAAAAGTCGGCGGAAAAATCGCGCGGGCTGCTGGATATTTATTATCGGAAAAGAATGAAACGCGCCCGTTTCACGGCGGGCATGAGCGGCGTCTTTTCCCTGCTCGGCAACGCGGGCTTTATCTTTGCGGTGATCTGGTGCGGCGTGGGGATTATGCGCGGCACGACGGATTACGGGTCTATCCTCTCGATCGTTTTGCTGTTGGGACAGCTGCAACACCCCGTTTCCGCCTTTTCTTCCGTCATGCCTTTGGTATATGCCCGCGCGGCGAGCGCGCAGCGGCTTTGCGAGCTGGAGGAAATCCCGCCCGAGCCGCAGGGGCGTTCGGATATCGGGCCTCTTTATGCGGAGCTCGAGCGTTTCATCGTAGAGAGGATTACCTTTGATTACGGCAGGGAAAGGCTGTTCTGCGGTGCGTCTGCGGAAATCGAAAAGGGATCCGTCGTCTGTATCACGGGCGGATCGGGCAGCGGAAAAAGCACCTTGTTCAAGCTCCTTCTAAATGTTTATACTCCCTTGAGCGGGGGCGTTTACGCGGCGTTGCACGGAGAAAAAATTCTGCTGACGGCAAAGGAACGTGGATTGTTTGCCTACGTGCCGCAGGGAAATTTTCTCTTTTCGGGGACGATACGCGAAAATCTCATCTTTTTTTCGGAAGAAAAAGACGAGGCGTTGTCGGAAAGGGACGGAAATACGTCGGAAAAGAATAAGGGTAACTCGGAAAGCTGCGAAAGCGCGCGGGAAAAGAATAAGGGTATTTCGGAAAACGGCGAAAGCGCGCGGGAAAAGAAAGGCGATGTTTCGGAGAAAAAAATAAGAGAGGCCCTGAAAGCGGCATGCGCGGAGTTTGTGTGGGAGCTGCCCGAAGGGTTGGACACGCCCTTACGGGAACGGGGCGGCGGACTTTCGGAAGGACAGCTTCAGCGGCTGGCTGTAGCGCGGGCCCTGCTTTCCGACCGCCCCGTATTGCTGCTCGACGAGGCGACCTCCGCTTTGGACGGGGAGACGGAAAGGAAGCTTTTGGAAAATATAAAAAATACGTCGGGAAAGACCTGCCTGATCGTCACGCACCGTCCCGCCGCGCTGGAGATCGCGGACAGGGTTCTGCGTATCGAAAACGGGAAGATCGAATAGAGAGGGGGAGAGAAATGGATAGGGAAACCTTTTTGAAAACGGGCGCGTACTTTCTCGGGCTGGTGCGCTTGGGAGCGGAGGAAAATCGGAAGAAGTCGCTCTTTCCGAAAAAGCCCGACGGGGTGAAATGGGCGGATATTTTTTATTTGTCGGAAAAACACTCCCTTTCCGCCGTCACGTTTCGGGCGTTGGAAAGCGCGGACGAAAAGCCCGAGGGGGAAGTGTGGGAAAAGTGGGAGCGAGCCTACCGCGTCTGTGTGCACGCCGACATTCAGCAGCTGTTTGCCTGGGACGAGCTCAAAGAGGATTTTTCCGAAAAAGGGATAACCGTATTGCCCTTGAAAGGATTGCGCATTAAAAAACTTTATCCCGAAACCGTACTTCGGCTGATGGGCGATCTGGATATTTTGTACCGAAAATCGCAGTTTTTTGAAGTGAAAAACGGCCTGCAAGCGCTGGGCTATATCTATAAAAAGGAGAGCGCGGGCGGACATCATCAGATTTTCGAGCGGCCGCCCGTGACGCACGTGGAAATGCACCGCGCGCTTTTGCCCGACGAGTCTCCTTTTGCGGAATATTATGCCGATCCCTGGCAAAGGGCGCTGCCGACGGACGAGGAAAGCGTATATCGCTTTTCTCCCGAAGATGAATACATATTTATGCTGATGCACGGCTATAAACATTTTTCGGGCGCAGGCAGCGGTGTCAGGACGGTGCTGGATTTTTACCTTTTCCTGAAGGCGTACGGCGATACGTTAAACAGGGAATACATCGACGGGGAAATCGCCGCGGCGGACGCTTTGGCAGAAAAGCGGGGCGCGGAGGGTGCGCCGCTGAAAAATTTTGAGGCTACCCTCTTTCGGGAAATCGGGCTTTGGTTTGAAGGCGAAAGCGCCGTTTTGGACGAAACGGGGCTGGAAATTCTTTCCGACGGAGTTTACGGCAGGGCGGAAAAACGCTGGATCAAAGAGAGCCGAAAAGCGGGGCGCGGAAAATATCTGTTCGGACGGCTGTTCCCGCCCTTCAGGACGATGAAACAGGCCTTTCCCGTCCTTAAAAAACTGCCTTTTCTGCTTCCGTTTTTCTGGATATGGCGTATTTTGCGGGGCGTTTTCAAACGCCGAAAAAATATCGCGCGAGAAGTCAGGTGCGTAAACGAGGAATTCAGAAAAGAAGAAAAGTAAACTCGCGTCCGCAGGACGGTTTGGAAAAATGAACCGTGCCGCAGGAAAATTGAAAAAGACCGAACCGTGCCCGTCGGGGTGCGGAAAAGAGAAGTAAATCCGTATCTATTGCGGGCGGAGAAGGGAAACCGGAAGCATATCCGCGAAGAACGGCTCGGTATAGAAAACAAGAGTTTGACGGAACGGAAATTCGGTTATATTAAGATAAAACCAACGAAAATCAAAGGAGAAAAGAGTATGAGCAAAAAAATATTTATCGTGTCTTCCTCGCCGAGAAAAAACGGCAATTCCGACTTTCTGGCGGAGGAGTTTGCGCGCGGCGCACGGGAGGCGGGCCATGCCGTGGAAAAGGTAAATCTCCGCGATATGGAGCTGTAATTCTGCACGGGCTGTCTTTCCTGTCTCAAGCGCGGCGAATGTATCCTCAAAGACGGAGTCAACGCCCTGCTTCCGCGCGTGAGCGGCGCCGACGTGCTGGTGTTTGCCACGCCAATCTACTATTACGAGATGTCCGGGCAGCTGAAAACCTTTCTCGACCGCATGAATCCGCTCTATCCCAAGGAAAATTCCTTTAGGGAGGTGTATCTGCTGGCCGCGTCGGCGGACGACGCGCCCGAGGCGATGGACGGGGCCGTTAAGGGGATCGAAGGCTGGGTTGCCTGCTTTGACGGGGTTTGTCTCAAGGGCGTCGTCAGGGGCACCGGCGCGAACGCCGCAGGAGAAATAAAAGGAACGAAAGCCGCCGGCGAGGCGTACGAAGCGGGCAGGGCGGTTTGAAGGTTAACGGCGGAAGCAATTAAACTTGACGGCGAGGCGGAAAGATTTCCGTGAGGCAGACCTCGGCCGAAGCGCACGTCGGCGTCACCGTCTCCGACACGGGCCGAGGCTTGGAGACGAAACGGCGGGTGGTCGATACATTTTATCGGGGAGACGCCTCCCGTTCGGGCGAGGGGAACGGGCCGGGGCTTGCGCCGACGTCGAAAGTCGTCGAGCCTGCGGCAAGCTCGTTCATGGTCGAAAGCGAGAAGGGAAAGGGCTTTGCTTTTAGGGTTCGGCTTCCCGTTTCGCGGGGAAAAAACCGTTTTGTGAAAATCTATTGATTTTTTTGCGGGAATATAGTATAATAGATATATAAAATCTATCGCAAGGAGAAAACAACATGTTTAACGCACTGTTGATCAGTACGGGCGCCATCGTCGGAATCGTCGTGGCGGTCGTCGCCGTGATCCTCGTCATTGCCCTCGTCGGCTGGTGGATCAGTATGGGCAACGCCCTGATCCGCCTGAAGAATAAAGTGGAAGAAGCCTGGGCCACCATCGACGTGTTCCTCAAAAAGAGATACGACCTTATCCCCAATCTCGTCGAGACGGTAAAGGGATATTCCAAACACGAGAGCGAGACCCTCCAAAACGTCATTGCGGCGAGAAGTTCGGCGATGTCCGCCAAAACGCCCGAAGCCAAAATGGCGGCCGAAAAGGAATTTTCGGGTTCTATCCGCACCTTTATTTCCGCTGTGAGTGAGGCGTATCCCGACCTCAAGGCAAACGCTAACTTCCTCGACCTTCAAAATCAGCTGAAGGGCATCGAGAGCGAACTGGAGAGCGCGAGAAGATATTACAACGGCACGGTGAAGGCGTTTAATATCAAGATCGAGGTATTCCCTTCCAGCATCGTGGCCAACTCCAAGCGCTACGAAAAGAAGCCCTATTTCGAGCTTGACAGCGCGGAAGAACGCAAAAACGTCAAGGTGCAGTTTTAACGGGAAATTTATGAAACTTTTTCAAGGAAAGCTTTTTTCCTCCTTTGCGAGGAAGGTGCTGGCCGCGGCGCTTGTCGCCGCGGCGGTCTGTTTCTTCGCTTTATTGCCCGCAAAAGAAAACGGCGGGGGCATGTCTGCGGTGACGGCGGAGGCGAGTTCCTCTGCGTCCATTTCGGTGGAAAAATATACCGTAGAAATGGACATCGCCCAAAACCGCAGGATTTCCGTGCGCGAAGAAATCACCGTCCGCTTTTTGAAAAGCGGGCTGACGATGTTCTACCGCAGTCTCCCCATCGATCAGGGGGACAAATATCTCGATTTTTCGGCGGAATGCGAAGGAAACGACGCCTTTTCGTGGTACGTGGCCGACAATCCCGACATGGACGGGTTCATCGACGTAAACTGCGTGGGCAACGCGGGGCAGGGAAAGGTTTGGAGGTATAAGATTTCCTATACCATGATTTCCACGAGCGACGAAGTAAAGGACGGCATGCTGCTGGACGTAGTGGGCGCGGGGTGGCCCGTGCAGCTCAACGACGTGGACGTCACGGTGAAGTTTCCCGGGAAAATCGCTTCCTATGAAGTATATAGCGGCGGCTTCGGAAGTTCGGGCAATCAATACGTCGAGGTGACCCCCGATGCGGCGAACAACGCGCTTCTGCTTCACGCAGACAATTTGCCTTTAGAATACAACGACACGTATAACGAGACCATGGCCGCGGCGGTTACCCTCCGTTTCGCTGCGGAGGCGGGCGTGCTTCGGGGATATACGGCCTCGCGCATCTTTACGGCGCGCATGGGCGTGTTTTTGCTTGTGGGAGTTATCGGGCTGGGCTTGTCCGTGCTGATGTTTTTCCTCTTCCGTAAAAAGCGGGAGATTATCCCCGTAGTGGGCCTGAAGGCGCCGCAGGATATGGATCCCCTGCGCATGGGTAAGCTTATCGACGGAACGGTGAACGACGAGGACATCACCTCGATGATCTATTGGTTTGCCTCCAAGGGCTATTTGTTTATCAATTTCGAGGACGAGAAAAATCCCGTGCTTGTCAGAAGAGTGGTCAATCTTCCCGAAGGGACGCCCGCGCATCAGAAGGTGCTGTTCGACGGACTGTTCAAAGGACAGGACAGCGTGGCCGTTTCGTCGCTCGCCAATAAGTTTTACGCTTCGGCGGATAAGGCGAAAACCCTGCTTGCCGCCAAAGAGATACCTTATTACGAAAAGAAATCGGAAATAGGCTTTATCCTCTGCTGTGTATTGTCGGCGCTGACGTTTTTCTGCGTGCCGTTTTTCGCTTCCCTTACGGTGGGCGGAGGATATAAATATTTCGGGGGCTTCTTTATGGCGGTTCCCGTCGTGATCGTCGGGTTTTTCCTGCGGGCGCGGATTAATCTGCGCTATAAGAGCAAGGGCTCGGTGACGGGCTGGCTGATCGCGATCCTCGTCGTAGAAGCGCTCGCTACGCTGTTTTATATCTTCTTCCAGGGAAAACATATCATAGACACCTATGAAAAGCTGCTCGTTGCGATATTTGCGTGGTCGTATATGTTTATCGGGGCCGCCGCGGTGTCCCGCACCGAGGAATATACTCTCGTGCTTGGGGAAATACTCGGCTTTAAGGAATTTATCACGGTGACGGAAGAGGATAAAATCAAGTTTATGCTGGAGGATAATCCCGAGCTGTTTTACGATATCCTGCCTTATGCGCAGGTGCTGGGTGTGACGAAGGAATGGGAGGACAAATTCAAAAACATTCTTCTTCAGCCGCCTTCCTGGTATGTGGGGTCGAGAATGACGATTTTCGATTATATGCTGATCAACGCCTGCCTCAGAAGGGCTACGGCAAGCATGATGACGCGTCCGCAAAGCAGCGGCGGAGGTTCGTTTGTGGGCCGAAGCGGCGGCGGTGGCTCGTTCGGCGGGTTTTCGGGCGGCGGACACGGCGGCGGTGGCGGCGGCGCAAGATAACGCCTGTTTTCCTTTTCGGCAAAAAAATTTCATAATTTTGACGGCGGCGTTCTAAACCGCCGTTTTTTTGCGTTAATTAGAAGTGGGACGGCGAAGCGGCCCCTTAAAGCGGCGCAAAAGGAGACGGGATATGCGGAAAATGAAAGGCTTTGGAGCTCTTTTCACGATGGTGGGCACGGTGATCGGCGCGGGCTTCGTTTCGGGGAGAGAGCTTTTGCAGTTTTTCGGCTGCTTTCGCATTTCCACCGTCTATTGCACGGGCTTGCTTTTCTTTTTTTCCTTTCTCCTCTGCGTGCGTCTCGGTAAAATTTACGGAGGCTTCGAGGGCGCCCTGAAGGGCGTGTTCGGTAGGCTTTCGAGGTTTGTCAAGGCGGTGATTTTATTCGGCTCTTTCGTCTCGTGCGCGGGCATGCTGTCGGGGCTGAACTCCCTCCTGCCGCATGCAAAGCCCTTTCTCTCCCTCGCGTTTCTCGTCTTTGCCTGCTTCGTTTCCGAAAAGGGGGTGAAGGGGATCGGGACGGTTAACATGATCGTAATGCCCGCCGTTCTCCTTTCCGTCACCGCGCTTATTTTTTCCTCGGGCGCGCTTTCTCCCTCCGAACCGCCGAAAGCGGGTTTCGGCTCCCTGCTGTCCATGTATCTGTATATCTCCATGAATACCTTTTTGTCCATGCCCGTGCTGTGCGACCTGGGAGCGGAGCTCAAGGATAAGCCCGCCGCTTTGTGCTGTCTCGTCTCCTCGCTGATTGTCGCGCTGGCGGTGGGACTCATCCTTTCCGCCGTCTGCTCGGACAAAAGCTCCTTTGCGTATGACCTGCCTCTCTCTTACGTGCTGGGCGGCGTAAAGCTGTTTCCGCTGATCGCGGGGGGCGGCATGCTGACCACCTTGCTTTCCTCCTTTTATCCCTTATATACGTTGGCGGGGCGGAAGCTGGGCATCGCGGGAAAATGGATTCTGTTCGCTTTGACGGAATGTGCCTCCTTTATCAGCTTTAAGAGCATCGTCGCCACCGTGTATCCCGTCCTGGGCGTGTTCGGCATGGGCATGGCGGCGGTGTGTGCGGCTGTATATTTCGGAAAAACTACGGTGAAAAAGGAAATCGCCGCGGCATTGTCCCCGCCGCGCGGACGAAAGAAGAGAGTGGCGCACAAACGGCCTGCGAGTGCGGAACGAATAAAAGCGGTAAAGTATCCCGATAACGTGGGAAAGAGCAAAGGAGTAAAGTGCCACGATAGCGTGGGAAAGGGTAAAGACGTTAAAGTTATCCCGAGCACGTGAGAAAAAAATAAATAGGATAAAATATCCCGATAAAGGGGGAAAAGGAGCGGCTCAAGGATTTTTGAAGGAACGAAAAAACAACTTGTTCAGATATCCGCAATCGACGGGAAAAAGGGGCGTAAAAACCGCAAAAGAATTAAAAAAATATCTCAAAACAGTTGACATAAGAAGCTTTTTCTGTTAGAATACCGATACTTGAAAAATAAATATCATTCATCGGAGGGTGACATAAACGCGATTTATGCACCGGATAAGATGGCCGGAATAAAACCGACTGACTTGTCCGGTGTTTTTTTGAGGAAAGTATGATTTTTGACGGAAAAAACTTGAAGAAAACTTATTTGCATTATCTTTTTGCGGGGATCGGCAGCGCCGTTATCGTTTCCATTTATTCTATCGTCGATGCGATTATGGTGGGACAGTACGAGGGATACAACGGCACGGCGGCTCTGTCCGTCGTCATGCCTATCTGGACGATTATTTTAAGCCTCGGGCTTTTGTTCGGCGTTGGCGGCGGCTCGCTGATGTCCAAGGCGCGGGGCGAAGGGAACGAGCGGCGCGGTAGAGAATTTTTTACCTGCGCGCTCGTCTGCGTTTCCGTCGTCGCGCTTGCCGTATGGGCTTTGCTGATCTTTTGCGAAACGCCCCTTCTGCGGCTGTTTGGCGCGGACGACACCCTTTTGCCCTTGGCAAAGGGATATCTTAAATGGATGAAATTTTCCATGCCCCTCTTTACCATGGGGCAGTTTCTCGCGTGCTTTATCCGCAACGACAATGCGCCCGCCAAAGCCATGGCTGCCGTGATTACGGGCGGGGTGTTCAATATCGGCGGCGATTACTTTTTCGTGTTCGTGTGCGATATGGGCGTAGAGGGCGCGGGGCTGGCGACGGCGCTCGGCCAGGTACTGGCGATACTCATTCTCTGTTCGCACTTTTTCTCTAAAAAGAACGGCCTGAAAACGGTGAGGTTTTCGGCTTTTTTCAAAAAGGCAAGCGCGATTTTCGTCGCGGGATTTTCCGTATTCGTCGTCGATATCGCCATGGGAATACTCGCCATGCTGTTCAATAATCAGATTATGAAATACCTCGACACGTCCTCGCTGGCAGTCTATGGGGTAATCGTCAATCTTTCCTCGCTGGTGCAAAGCCTGTCTTACGGCGTGGGACAGGCTGCGCAGCCGATCGTCTCCAAAGCTTACGGCGCGGGCCGAACCGAGGATATCCGCCGCGTGCAAAGATACGGCATCGTTTCTGCGTTTGTCGTGGGATTGCTCGCGTTGGCGGCGGCGGAGGCCTTTCCCTCCGCAATCATCAGGGGCTTTATGAAAACCGATTCCGTCGTCGAGAGCATCGCGCCGCGGATTCTGCGGATTTACGCCCTGTCCTTTGTATTGCTTCCCCGCAATATCTTTTTCACCTATTTCTATCAGGCGATTATGAAGCCCGCCGGCGCGCTGACGATTTCCCTTGTGCGGGGAATCTGCGTGAGCGGCCTGCTCATTTTCATTTTACCGCTGATTTTCGGCGGGGAAGCATTGTGGTGGGTGATGCCCGTTACCGAACTTCTCACGTTTGCCCTCGGCCTGCTGCTCGATAGGAAATACCGTCTTCCCGCAGGCGGCGACAAACGCGGCGTTGCCGTGGAGAAGGCAATTAAATTATAAAAAAGGAAAGACACGACAGCACGGCCGTGTCTTTTTATTTTAGTTTCAGATTTTATTTTCTAAACCGAGTAAGTAATCGGCGCTTACACTAAAGGATTTACAGATTAAATAGATGCTTTCTGCGTTAGGCTGTATTTTCCCTGCCGTCCAATCAGATACGCTCATTGCAGAGATACCTGCTTTTTCTGCAAATTTGCGCTTACTTAATCCCGTCTCTTTTATAAATTCACTTAATCGAATTGCAAATAAATTTTCCATGCTTAAATTATAAGATAAAATTTACAAAAAATCATTGACATAAGACATGTCTTATGATATAATACGGATATAAGATATATCTTATAAATCAAAATAATTAAAGAGGTGCCAAAATGGAAGAAGAGAAAACAAACAAAAAGTGTTTTCGATGCGGTAATTTCAGGTGTTATTACACCAAAGGGCAGTATCGCTTCAGTAAAACGCAGAAAGGATATTGTTTAGAGAAAGAAGAAATTGTAGATAAACACGGTACTTGTTCGAATTGGAACAGCAATTACAAAAAATTTTATTCCAGCAAGAAACAGGCAGTAAAGGTTTTACGCGAGTTGTTGTTGGAAATCGCGGCGATCCGACAAGTTTTACAATCGGAAGAGGAGCAGGACGAGGACTATAAAAAATGAGAAGCGCAAAGAAAAAAGTTATCCTCTGCAAAAATTGTGCGTGTTATCATGCGTTTTACCGCGAGGGGTTCGTCGATTTCTGGAAAGAACAAAAAGGAATATGTTCCGAACGGAAAAAGATTGTTGAAGAAAACGATACGTGCGACTTCGGAAAACCGCCCTATCCTATCGCAAATGTGACAATACGTGCGCTTGACAAAGCCGTGGAAAATCTGGAAGCGCTTGAAGGGCTTTTTAATAAGGCATGTTTTTAATTGCGATACCAGCGGTTGAATGGAGCGGATTTGATCTGGAACTAAAAAAGTATTTTATAAAAACTTATGATAAGATAGAGACATGCCTCAATAAAAGAAGAATTATGACGGCAAAATTTTCGGGCGAATTTTATAAAAGAATATAAAGTCAGAAAATCCCCGAAAATCAAAAAATAGCGGGACGCTTTCCGATTTACCTCGGAAGGCGTCCCTTTATCGGAGGAAGTTTATGGCCGAATGAGCGGGAAGCGCGGCGCGCTTAACTCATTTGTCCGTATTTTTGATGACCGCCTTTTCGATCAGCGCGACGATCGCATACATGCCCGCGGCCAGCACGCACAAAATGACGACCGAGGTCATGACGAGGTCGAGCTTGAATACCTGCCCGCCGTAAACGATCAGATAGCCGATACCCGCCTTGGATACGATATATTCGCCCATGATCGAACCGATCCACGCCATACCGACGCTTATTTTCAGCATGGAAATAAACGCGGGCAGGGACGAGGGGATAACCAGCTTTTTCAGGATCTGCCATTTATTGGCGCCCATCGAACGGAGCAGAAGAAGTTTGTTTTCGTCCGTTGCCATAAAGCCGTTGAGCATATTCAGGATAGCGACGATCAGGCCGATGAGAACCGTCATAAAAACGATTGCCTTACTGCCCGTGCCGCACCAGATGATGATCAGCGGCCCCAGCGCGATTTTCGGCAGGGCGTTTAAGACGACGAGATAGGGCTCCGAAATCTTGCGGAAAACTTCGCTCCACCACAGAAGCAATGCAATCGTATATCCTGCGACCACCGCGATAAAGAAACCCAAAAGAGTTTCCCAAAGCGTCGTTCCCACGTGATAGAACAGCGTTCCGTTCTGATAAAGGGAAACGAGCGTTTTCCAAATCCGCGAGGGCGAGCTGGTGATGAAGGGATTGATCCACTCGAAATGAGCGGAAAGCTCCCAAAGAATCAGAAATAAAAACAATACCGCCAGGCGCACGATATGCACCGTGGCATTGGTGCGTTTGAGCTTCCTTAAGTAGAGAAGATGTTCTCTCGAGTATTCTTGTTTGTTTTTCATGCGTTTAATTCCCTCCACAACAATTCGAACCAGGTCGAAAATTCCTTGTTTTCCCTGCGTTTCAACGGTTCGTTTTCGGGAAAGGAAAGGGTGTGCCGGGAAACGACGCGCGCGGGACGGCGGGAGAGCACCACGATTTTATCCGCTACGGAAACCGCTTCGCTGATGTCGTGCGTGATGAGCACCGCCGTTTTATGCTCGCTTCGGATGATCTTATACACGTCGTCGCAGACGCTCAGGCGCGTCTGGTAATCGAGCGCGGAAAAGGGTTCGTCTAACAGCAGAACGTCGGGATCGACCGCGAGCGTGCGTATGAGCGCGGCGCGCTGACGCATACCACCCGAAAGCGCGGACGGATAACTTTTCAAAAAGTCCTTGAGACCGTATTTTTCGGCGAGTGCGAGCGCGCGGGCGCGGTTCTCCGCCGTGTCCATTTTTTTGATTTCGAGGGGAAGAAAAATGTTTTTTTCGATCGTGCGCCAAGGGAACAGTTCGTCTTTTTGCAGCATATAGCCGAACGACACGCCCGAATTTTTCACTTCGCCTTTCGTGGGGGAGAGAAGCCCCGCCGCAAGCGACAAAAGCGTGGTTTTTCCGCAGCCCGAGGGACCGATAATCGCGACGAATTCGCCTTCCGAAACGGAAAACGTCAGATCCTCCACGGCGACCGTCTCCCCTTGTTTGGTGTGATAGTTCATCGATACGTTTTCAAATTGTAAAACTTCATTCATGGGTTGACCTTCATTGGTTTATCTTGTCTTTCTTCCCCGCGTTCCTCTTGGGAGGAGGGGGAGGAAAACGCGGGACGCCGGGGCTGTATTCACAGGACCCGGCTGCCCGACTTTGATCAGTTATACACGTCTTTATAGGCCTGATCCGCGTAGGAGGTGTTGATGAGCTCGGCAAACTGTACGCGGCGGGGAAGCTCGCCCGCATTGTCGATGATGTCCTGAAGCCGCGTGAAACTGTCTTGAGTCATCGCCATGTTGGTGACCCAGGCGTCGATGTCCTTATAGCTTTGCAGGGATGTGGAGATCGAGGAGACGGACGTCGATTCGAAATAGGAGGTTAAGTAGGGCGCCGCCGTTCCGACGGGCGTCTCGTTGATGTATTTGATCGCCTTCGTCACCGCGCGAAGGAATCCGTTTACCTCCGTTTCGTGCTTTTTGATCCAGGAATTTTTAGACATGAAGCAGGTGTAGGGAACGGCGCCGGACGCCTCGCCCACAGACGCTACTACATAGCCTTTTCCCGCCGCCTCGTATTCGGATGCCACGGGCTCGAACATCGTGCAGTAGTCGGCCGTGCCAGCCTCGAAGGCGCTGGTCATCAGGTTGAACTGAACGTCGAAATTGAGCGTCAGATCGGTGCCGTCGTGAAGGCCGTTTTGATTGAGCACGTACTCGAAGGTCATTGCGGGAACGCCGCCTTTGCGGCCCGCGAGGATCTCTTTCCCTTTCAGATCCGTCCATTTGAAATCGGGCTCGGATTTTCTCGAGACGAGGAAAGAGCCGTCGCGCTTGGTGAGCTGGCCGAATACGGAAGGGACGTCCGTGGAACCGCCCGCGAGCACGTAAAGCGCCGCTTCGGGGCCGCAGAAGCCGATATCCGAATCGCCCGAAAGCACGGCAGACATGACGTTGTCGGCGCCGCCGCCGTTGGTGAGCTCGATCTTCAGGTTTTCGTCCTTGAAATATCCCAGCGCGTCGGCGAGATACAGGGGCGCGTAGAAGATAGAGTGTGTGACTTCGTTGATTTTGAGCTTAGTGAGTCCGTCGTCCTTTTCTCCGCAGGCGGAAAGGGGAAGGATGGCGAAATAAGCGGAAAGTGCGATAGCCGAAAGTTTTTTCATAGGGGTAACTCCGTTAAAAAAATAGAATAATATATCATATGTGTCGGCGTTAATAATTGACAATCGTCGCCGAAAGGGATATAATAAAAAAGCACACCGTCTCCCCCCGAGCGGGACAGAGAAAAAAGGATTTAGAGATTATGGACATGCAAAAGACGTACAACCCCAAGGATTTCGAAGACAGAATTTATGCCGATTGGGAAAAATCCGGCTATTTCCGCGCGGAGATCGACCACGACAAGGTTCCCTTCACCGTCATGATGCCGCCTCCCAACATCACGGGACAGCTGCACATGGGACACGCCATGGACGCCACCATGCAGGATACCCTCGTCCGCTTTAAGAGAATGCAGGGATATTCCGCGCTCTGGGTCCCGGGCTATGACCATGCGTCCATCGCCACCGAGGTGAAGATCGTCGAAAAGATGAAGGAAGAGGGGCTTTCGAAGGCGGACGTCGGCAGGGAAGGCTTTTTGAAGCGCGCTTGGGATTGGACGGCGCAATACGGGGGCCGCATTACCCTACAGCAGCGCAAAATGGGCGCGTCGTGCGACTGGTCGCGGCAGGCGTTTACCATGGACGAAAAATGCTCCCGTGCGGTGCGCGAGGTGTTTGTCAGATTGTATAACAAAGGGCTGATTTATCAGGGGGACCGCATTATCAATTGGTGCCCCTGCTGTAAAACCGCCCTTTCGGACGCGGAAGTGGAGTACGCCGAGGAGGCGGGTTCCTTCTGGCATATCCGCTATCCCGCCGCCGACGGCAGCGGCGAGGTGATCGTCGCCACCACCCGCCCCGAAACCATGCTCGGCGATACGGCGGTGGCCGTTCACCCCGCCGACAAACGCTACGCCCATCTCGTGGGGAAAACGCTTCTGCTTCCCCTGACGGACAGAAAAATCCCCGTGGTGGCCGACGAGTACGTGGATATGGAATTCGGCACGGGCTGCGTGAAGATTACGCCTGCGCACGACCCCAACGACTTCGAGGTGGGGCGCAGGCATGATTTGGAAGTTATCCGCGTCATGAACGACGACGGGACGATGAACGACAAGGCGGGCGCTTACGAGGGTCTGGACAGATACGTTGCGCGCAAAAAAGTGGTGGAGGATCTCGAGGCGGGCGGATATCTCGTGAAGATAGAACCCCATTCGCACAACGTGGGGCATTGCTACCGCTGCCATTCGACGGTGGAGCCCATCGTCTCGAAGCAATGGTTTGTAAAAATGGAGCCGCTCGCAAAGCCCGCGATCGCCGCGGCGATGAAAAATAAAGTCAGATTTGTGCCCGAGCGTTTCTCCAAAACTTATTACAACTGGATGGAAAACGTGCGCGACTGGTGTATTTCCCGCCAGCTTTGGTGGGGACACCGCATTCCCGTTTGGTATTGCAAGACGTGCGGAAAGGTGATTTGTTCGAAGGAGGACCCGACGCATTGCCCCGAATGCGGAAGCTCGGAGCTGAGACAGGACGAGGACGTGCTGGACACCTGGTTTTCCTCCGCGCTCTGGCCCTTTTCCACCCTCGGATTTCCCGAAGAAACGGAGGACTATAAATATTTCTATCCCACCGACGTGCTCGTGACGGGATACGATATTATATTCTTCTGGGTGGCGAGAATGATTTTCTCGGGGATCGAGCACACGGGCAAGGTACCTTTCCACGACGTGCTTATCCACGGAATCGTCCGCGACGAGCAGGGCCGCAAGATGAGCAAATCGCTGGGCAACGGCATCGACCCGCTGGAGATTATCGAAAAATACGGCGCGGACTCGCTGCGGCTGTCTCTGCTGACGGGCGTCGCGCCCGGCAACGATACGAGGTATTCCGACGTCAAAGTGGAATCCTGCCGCAACTTTATCAACAAGCTGTGGAATGCTTCCCGTTTTGTATTTATGAACGCGGAGGGAAAGAAAATCCCGGCGATCGAAAGCGTAAAATTTACGCCCGCGGACAAATGGATTATTTCCCGCCTGCAAAACTGTATCCGCGAGGTGACGACCAATCTCAACAAATACGAGCTGGGCGTGGCCAGCGAGCTGGCCACGGATTTCGTCTGGGGCGATTTCTGCGATTGGTATATCGAGCTGTCGAAGCCCGCGCTCTACGGCGAGGACGAGGAGCGCAAGGCGGGTACGCTGGCGGTGCTCTGCTTTGTTTTGGAAAACGCTTTGAAGCTGCTTCATCCCTTTATCCCGTTTGTGACCGAGGAAATTTATCGTAATCTGCCGAATACGGAAGGCAGTATCATGACGGCCGCGTTTCCGAGATATAATTCCCGCATGGCGTACAAAAAGGAAGCGAAGGCTTTCGAAGGGGTTATGGAGATCATCAAGGCCGTGCGCGGCATGAAAAAGGCGGCGGATTGTCCCCCTTCCAAAAAGGTGGACGTCTATCTCGTTACGGAGAGCAAACGCCTCGTTCAGGCGAACAGAGACAGCATCATGAAGCTTTCGGGTGCGGGCGCGGTGAAGCTGGTCGAAAACGGCGCCGCGGTAGAAGGAAAGACCGTTTCCCAGGTGACGGAGATCGCGCAGATCTATATTCCCTTGGGCGAGCTGGTGGATATCGAAAAGGAAAAGGCGCGGCTGGCCGCGGAGATCGAACGCATGGACGGTGAAATCGCGCGGGCCGAAGGAAAACTTGCCAATCAGAATTTTGTCAGCAAGGCGCCCGCCAAGTTGGTGGAGGATGAACGCGAAAAGCTGAAAAAGTTCCGCGATATGAAGGAAAAGTTTGCAGCGCAGCTGGCCGAGTTGTAATAGTAATCAAAAAAATCGTTCTTCTTTGAGGGGAACGATTTTTTTATGCGGAATAATACGTGGACGGAATAATACGTGGACGGAATAATACGTGGACGGAATAATACGTGGACGGAATAACGCGCCGATGGCACAACGCGACAACAAAATACCGTTGAAGTGAAAAATACACCGGCAACGACGGATATTGACTCCGAGTACGGAAAAGTGTGGATAGTCGGGGATTTTTTGTGGATAAGTAAAGAAAAAATGTGTAAAATATTTTCAAAAGGAAAATTTTTCAAAAAGAAAGAGCGGATACTTGACTTTCGTTGCTTCTATTTGTTATAATAATATCGATAAATAAATATCAATAAAAAGGAAAAAACGGATGAACGAGCTGGAAATTTCCAAGGCGACGATCGGGCGCATGCCCTTGTATCTGCGATTTTTGCAGGAGGAAAATTCGCGCGGGGAGAAATACATTTCTTCCGCGGTGATTGCACAAAATATTCCCGTATCGGCGGTGCTGGTACGGAAGGATCTGGCGTTGGTTTCCTCGAAGCCGGGAAAGCCGAGGCTGGGCTTCGAGGTGGTGCGGCTGATCGCCGACATCGAGAAGTTTCTCGGCTACGATAATTTGTCCGACGCGGTGATCGTGGGCGCGGGCGGGCTGGGAAAGGCCTTTTTGGGATACGAGGGCTTTAAGAGCAACGGACTCAACATCGTGGCGGCCTTCGACGTCGATCTCCGAATCGTCGGGGAGGAAATCGCGGGAAAAAAAGTGTATCCCATGGACAAATTTTCGGATTTCGTGCAGCATAAAAAAATCAATATCGGGATCATCACGGTACCCAAGGCCGCGGCTCAGGAGACTTTGGACACAATGGTGCGCGCGGGCATAAAGGCGGTGTGGAATTTTGCGCCCGCGCCCCTGCGGGTGCCGAAGGGCATTATTTTGAAAAACGAGGATCTTTCCGCGTCGCTCGCGCTTCTGGCGGGCGAATTGAGCAAAGGAAGATAATCCGTCGCCGACGCGGAGACGGCGGGCAAAAAAGGAGGTCGTTATGAAGGATTTTATCGTGAACGACGAAAAGTCGTTGGAAAAGATGTTGAGTCGGGTGCGTACGGCACAGGAAAAGTTTGCCTCTTATACACAGGAGCAGGTGGATAATATTTTCTTTGCGGCGGCGGCCGCGGCCGATAAGGCGCGCATTACGCTGGCAAAAATGGCGGTGGAAGAGACGGGCATGGGCGTGTTTGAGGACAAGGTGATCAAAAATCACTATGCCGCCGAATATATCTACAACAAATATAAGGACGCCAAAACCTGCGGCGTCATCGAACGGGACGAGGCCTTCGGCTATACGCGCATCGCGGAGCCGATCGGCGTGCTCGCGGCCGTCATTCCTACCACCAATCCCACCTCCACGGCGATTTTTAAGGCGCTGATCTGTCTCAAGACGCGGAACGGGCTGATTATTTCCCCGCATCTCCGCGCGAAAAAATGCACGATCGAGGCGGCGAAAGTGGTGCTGGAGGCCGCCGTCAAGGCGGGCGCTCCCGACGAGATCATCGGCTGGATAGACGAGCCCAGCGTGGCTCTTTCGGGCGCGGTGATGAGGGAGGCGGACACGATTTTGGCGACGGGCGGACCGGGCATGGTCAAGGCGGCGTATTCCTCGGGCAAGCCCGCGATCGGCGTGGGCGCGGGCAATACACCCGCGGTGGTGGATGCTTCCGCCGATATTCCGCTGGCCGTCTCGTCCATTCTTCATTCGAAAACCTTCGATAACGGTATGATCTGCGCCTCCGAGCAGTCGGTAATCGTGGCAAAGGAAATCTATGCGAAATTCAAAAAGGAGATGCAGCTTCGCGGCGCGTATTTCCTGTCCTCGGCCGAGGCGCAGAAGGTGAGAAAGACCATCATCGTCAACGGCGCGCTGAACGCGAAGATCGTCGGACAGAGCGCGCATACCATCGCCGCGCTTTCGGGCTTCGAGGTGCCCGAGGATGCGAAGGTGCTGGTGGGGGAGGTGACGTCCGTGGAACCGAGCGAGGAATTTTCCCACGAGAAGCTGTCGCCCGTTCTCGCCATGTATAAGGCCGAAAGCTTTGAGGACGCCCTCGACAAAGCGGACAGGCTTGTCCGCGAAGGCGGGCCGGGGCATACGTCCGCGATCTATATCGACGAACGCACGCAGGGCGACAGGCTTTCGAGGTTCAGGGAAAGGATGCAGACCTACCGCGTGCTGGTCAACACGCCCGCGGCGCAGGGAGGGATCGGAGACCTCTACAATTTCCGCCTTTCGCCTTCGCTGACGCTCGGCTGCGGTTCGCGCGGGGGGAACAGCGTATCGGAGAACGTCGGCGTGGGACAGCTGATCAACGTCAAGACCGTAGCGGAAAGGAGAGAAAATATGTTGTGGTTCCGTGCGCCCGAAAAAGTTTATTTCAAACGCGGCAGTCTCCGCCTCGCCCTCGAGGAGCTGGGTGAAAAGGAATACGGCAAAAAGCGGGCGTTTGTCGTCACCGACGAATACCTCTATAACAGCGGCATGGTGAAGGAAGTGACGAAGGTGCTCGACGCGATGAACGTCACGCATATGGAATTTTTCGACGTCACGCCCGATCCCACGCTTGCCTGTGCGCGGGCGGGGGCGGAGCTGATGAAAAAGTTTAAGCCCGACGTGATCGTCGCGCTGGGCGGCGGCTCGCCCATGGACGCGGCGAAGATCATGTGGGTGCTTTACGAACACCCCGAAGCGGATTTTCAGGATCTCGCCATGCGGTTTATGGATATTCGCAAGAGAGTGTATTCTTTTCCCCGCATGGGAGAAAAGGCGATGTTTGTGGCGGTGCCCACGACCGCGGGCACGGGCAGCGAGGTGACGCCGTTTGCCGTTATCACGGACGAACGGACGGGCATGAAATATCCCCTCGCCGATTACGAGCTGATGCCCGACGTCGCGGTAATCGACGCGGAGCTGATGATGAACATTCCCAAGGGACTTACCTCCTGCGCGGGGATCGATTCGCTGTCCCACGCGCTGGAGGCCGTCGCGTCCGTCATGGCCTCCGATTTTACAAACGGCATAGCCAAGGAAGCGATCAGGCTGATTTTCGAGTATTTGCCCGATGCTTATACCCTGGGCTCGGCCGCGCCTCTGGCCCGCGAAAAAATGGCGCATGCGGCGAGCATGGCGGGTATGGCGTTCGCAAACGCCTTCCTCGGCGTTTGTCACTCCATGGCGCACAAGCTCGGCTCCTATTGGCACCTGCCGCACGGCATGGCGAACTCGCTGCTGCTGGAGGAGGTGATCCGTTTCAACAGCGCGGACGCGCCTCGGAAAATGGGCACGTTTCCGCAGTACGCCTATCCCGAATGTAAGAGAAGGTACGCGGACGTCGCGCGGTATATCGGCTGCAAGGGCGGCACGGACGACGAGCTGGTGGAGGAATTGATCGGGAAGATGAAAGAGCTTCAGCGCGTTGTCGGCCAGCCGTCGAGTATCCGCGAGGCGATCGGGGACAAGGGCACGGAGGCGGAATTCAAAGCCTCTCTTGAGCAGATGAGCGAGGACGCGTTTGACGACCAGTGCACGGGCGCCAATCCCCGTTATCCCTTGATTTCGGAAATCAGGAAGATGTATCTCAACGCCTATTACGGGAAGCACGAACCCGTCTAAAAGCGTAAAAGAAAGGGGCAGGGCTGCGGCGAACGCGACACTGTCCTTTTTTATAACTTCAGCAATAGGGGAAATCGGGTAAAATAAATGTAAAAAAAGCGTGCGGATATCCCGATACGATTGACAATTTTCCGATTTTGCGGTATGATATTATATGAATATAAAATCATTAAAAGCCGACGAAAATATTTTTTCGAAAATTCAGTGAAGAAGGAGCAAGCATTTATGAGAGGATTGGAAACTTCCGTCGTCCGCCTCAGACACGAGGTATTCAAAGAGGTGGCGAAGGTCGCTTACGAGTCCGCCCCCGAGGAAATTAACAACGATATCGAAGCGATTCCCTATACCATTACGCCCACCGAGGTGCCCCAATACCGCGAAAGCATCTACCGCGAACGGGCGATCGCGGCGGAGCGGGTGCGCCTTGCCATGGGCATGTCCCTGCGCCCCTCGGATAAGCCCGTGCACCTTACCAGCGGGCTGGATCAGAGCAATATTTCCGATAAGTATTACGAGCCGCCGCTGATGCAGGTGATTCCGTCGGCCTGCGACGCATGCGAGGACAACGTTTATGAGGTGAGCAATCAATGCCGCGGCTGCGTCGCCAAGGCGTGCGTGGCGGCCTGTCCGAAGGACGCGATTTCCATCGTGGACGGAAAATCGGTGATCGACAGGGAAAAATGTATCCGTTGCGGCAAATGTAAGGCAGCCTGTCCCTACGACGCGATTGCGCATAAGGTGCGCCCCTGCTCGCAGGCGTGCGGGATAAAGGCCGTCGTCACGGACGAGCTCGGCCGCGCGAAGATCGACAACGACAAATGCGTGGGCTGCGGTCAATGTATGGTAAGCTGCCCGTTCGGCGCCATCGCGGACAAGTCGCAGATTTTTCAGCTGATCAGGGCGATTAAAAAGGGCGACTATATCGTGGCGGAGGTGGCGCCCGCCATCGTGGGGCAATTCGGGGAGAACGTTTCCCTCGCCCAAATCAAGGGCGCCCTGAAAGATATCGGCTTTAAGGAAGTGCACGAGGTGGCCAGCGGTGCCGACGTCGGCGCTTCCACCGAGGCGCATCATTACGTGGAGGAAGTCGTTCCCGGAAAGCTGCCCTTCCTTTTGACGTCGTGCTGTCCCGCTTGGGCCATGCTGGCGAAAAAGCAGTTTCCGCAGTTGATCGACGAGGTTTCGCAGGCGCTGACCCCCATGGTCGCCACGGCGAGAAAAATCAAGCAGAAGTCCCCGCAGGCGCGCGTCGTGTTCATCGGCCCCTGCGCCGCCAAAAAGCTGGAGGCCTCGCGCGAATCCGTCCGCAGCGACGTGGATTTCGTCATTACCTTCGAGGAGCTGGCGGGCATGTTCGACGCAAGGAATATCGATTTTTCAAAATACGAGGAGGAAAATTCCCTGCACGAGGCGACGGGTGCGGGCAGAGGGTATGCCTGCGCGGGCGGGGTTGCGTCCGCAATCGAACAGTGCGTCAAGGCGTATTATCCCGGGGTAGAGGTGAAGATCGAGCACGCGGAAGGGCTGGACGCATGCAAAAAAGCGCTTATCCTTGCCAAGCTCGGCAAAAAGAACGGCTGTCTCATCGAGGGCATGGGCTGTCCGGGTGGATGCGTCGCGGGCGCGGGAACCAATCTTTCCGTGGAAAAAGCGACGGTTCAGGTCAAGAAGTTTGTGGAAAACTCAACGAAAAAAATCCCCGCCAAGGACCTGTACGAGATCGATCTGCCGTAAAGAAAAAGTAAACAAAAGAAAGGGATAAAAGTCGGCTTCGTTTTGCGTTTTCGAACGCGGAAGGGGTTGACTTTTTTTGTGGAAACGGGTAAAATAAAAGGTGCTTGTGCCACTACGGCAAAAGGAGACAGAAGCATGTCGGAGTTTCCGCAATACACGGAAGAACAGGAAAAAAAACAAGGGGCGGGGAAGGGCGCAAGGGGCGCCGCGAAGCTGGGTGAGGAGCCTGTCGGAAAGCTTTTGTTCCGCCTTTCCGTGCCTACGATTGCCGCGCAGCTGGTCAACGCGCTCTATAATATCGTGGACAGAATGTATATCGGCCACATGGAAGACTCGGGAAAGCTTGCGCTGACGGCCATGGGCGTTTGTCTGTCGCTCATCATGATTATTTCCGCCTTTGCCGCGCTGACGGCTATGGGCGGGGCGGCGCGCGCGTCGATTATGCTGGGCAAAGGGGATAAGAAGGAGGCGGAACGTATCCTCGGCAACTGCACGATTGTCACCGTAATCGTGGGGGCGGTTTTGACCGTCGTATTCGTCGTCTTTGCGGAAAAGCTTTTATGGATGTTCGGGGCGGACGAGAACACGATCGGCTATGCCGTGCAATATATGCGCATTTACGCTTTCGGAACGATTTTCGTGGAGCTGGCGCTGGGGCTCAACGCCTTTATCACCGCGCAGGGCTTTTCTCTCATGGGCATGCTGTCCGTGGTGATCGGCGCCGTCGTCAACATCGCGCTCGATCCCCTGCTGATCTACGGCTTTTCGATGGGCGTGCGCGGCGCGGCGATCGCCACCGTGGTTTCGCAGACGGTGAGCGCCGTTTGGGTGGTGGGATTTCTGTTGAGCAAAAAGACCATTCTCAGGATCAGGCTCAAATATTTCAAGGTATCCTGGGCCTCCTATCTGCCCTGTGTATTTTTGGGCGCGTCGCCCTTTATCATGCAGTTTACGGAAAGCGTCATTTCCATTTGCTTTAACGTTTCCCTGCTTAAATACGGCGGCACGCTCGCCGTGGGCGCCATGACCATTTTATACAGCGTCATGCAGTTCGCCATGCTGCCCCTCCAGGGGCTGACGCAGGGCGCCCAGCCGATCGTCAGCTATAATTACGGCGCGGGACAGCGTGAGCGGGTGAAAAAGACCTTTGGCATTTTACTGCGTTCCTGTCTGATCTATTCGACGGCGCTGTGGGCGACGTGCATGCTTTTCCCGCAGCTGTTTGCCAAAATGTTTACTTCGGACGCGGAGCTCGGCGCGTACGCCTTGACTCCCCTGCGCGTCTATATGGCCATGTCCCTCATCTTCGGCGCGCAGATCGCCTGCCAGCAGACGTTTATCGCGCTGGGAAAAGCGGGGATTTCCTTCTTCCTCGCGGTACTGCGCAAAGTGATTTTGTTGATTCCGCTCATTTTTATTCTGCCGCATATTTTTTCCGCCGATAGTACGATGGCGATATTCCTCGCGGAACCGATTGCGGATACGCTCGCCGTAGCGACTACGGTGACGACTTTCGGAATATTGTTTTCAAAATATCTCAAGGGCGGAAAGGCGGAACGCCTGCCCGTCGGCGCGGAAAAGACGGATTTTTCGGAAGGGGACTGAGAGGGCTTAAAAAGCAGACGGGCAGCGTTTTTCGGGAAAAGCGACGGAAATTCTTGCAAAAATCCGTTGGGTATGCTATACTGAAAACATGATGGATTTAAGCGGATTTTCGGGAAAACGGATATGCGCGGCGGTGTCGGGCGGCGCCGATTCGATGGCGCTTCTGCACATGCTGAAAGCGCGGGAGGATAAGGACGGCTTTTTCCTTTCCGCAGTCAACTGCGAGCACGGGATACGGGGGGCGGACAGCCTCGGGGATACCCGTTTCGTGGCGGAAATCTGCGCCCTCTGGGGGGTGCCGCTGTTTACCTTTTCCGCCGATTGTCCCGCCGAGGCCAAAGAGAAAAAGCTCAGCCTGGAGACCGCCGCGCGGGAATTCCGTTACCGTTCCTTTCAAAGTCTTTTGGATGAGGGAAAAACGGATTTCGTCGCTACGGCGCACCACAGCGACGACAATGCGGAGACGATACTCTTCCGCCTTTGCCGCGGTACCTCGCTTTCGGGTTTGCGCGGGATAGAGCCTCTCCGAGGCGGCTTTCTGCGGCCTCTGCTGGACTGGACGAAGGAGGAGCTGGAGGCGTATGTAAAGAGGGAAAACGTTCCTTTCCGCGAAGACGAAACAAATTTTGAAACGGAAGCGACGCGGAATAAATTGCGGCTGGAGATATTGCCCTCGCTCGAAAGGGCCGTCCCCGCGGCAAAGGAAAACCTGATTCGCTTTGCGCGGCTGGCCGTCGAGGACGATAAGTTGCTGTATCGTTTATCCGACGGGTTCGTCGAAGAAACCTCGCCCGAATTTTTCGGGGACACGGGGTTGCGCGTAAAGGTTTCGGGGGATGCCCCCCTGATGCGTCGGGCATGCCTTGCGGCGCTGAAAAGGCTGGGGATAGAGAGGGATTATACGGCGGCGGGGCTTGACGAGTTGCGCGCGTTGGGCGAATTGCAGACGGGAAGCCGCTTGCCCCTGCCGAACGGCTTGACGGCGGAAAGGGTTTACGATAAGATCGTCTTTTTTCGGACGGAAGAACGGGCACTGTCGTCGGCTTGGAAGGGCGAGCCGTTTCGGGAGGGGACGTTTACGGTGGGCAGGTATGCGGTCACCGTTTCCGCCGTATCCGTCGGGAAAGAGAAAATTAAAAGCAGGGCGTTGTGGCTCGGCTCGGACGGCGTATCCGTTGACGGCGAAAAAATTCAAAGCAGGACGCTGTGGCTCGACGCGGACGCCGTACCTGCGACGGCGGTATTCCGACGGAGACGGGAAGGGGATTCTTTCGAAAAATTCGGCGGCGGAAGAAAAACGCTGAAAAAGTATCTCGTAAATAAAAAAATTCCCGAGGCGGTACGTGCGGAACTGCCCGTTTTGGCGGACGAGCACGGCGAAGTTTATGCCGTATGCGGGGTGGAAATCGCCGAGCGAGTAAGGGTGACGCCCGATACCGTGCGCGTCGTCTGTATTACGATTAAAAATAAACGATAACGACACGAAAGAAAAGGAGAAACTTCCATGAATCAGGACTTGGAAAGAATTATGATCACCGAGGAACAGATCGCCGGCCGAGTGCGGGAGGTGGCGGCTCAACTGGATAAGCTTTACGAGGGCAGGCGTCCCGTCGTGGTGTGTATTTTGAAGGGGAGCGTGATGTTTTTTTCCGACCTCATCCGCCATATGGAAACGCCACTGGAGCTGGATTTCATGGCGGTGTCCTCCTATGGGTGCGGAACCACTTCCACGGGCTGTCTGCAAGTAAAAAAAGACCTCACGACGGATATCGCGGGACGGGACGTGCTGATCGTCGAGGACATTATCGACTCGGGGAATACTCTCTATAACTTAAAGAAACTGCTCAATTCGAGATCGCCGTCCAGCGTCAATATCGTAACGCTGCTCGACAAGCCCCAGCGCCGCGAGGTGCCTATGGAACCCGAATACACCTGCTTTGTCATCGAGGACGAATTTGTGGTGGGGTACGGCATGGACTACGCCGAGGAATACCGCAATCTGCCGTATATCGGCGTGCTCAAACGCTGCGTTTACGAGAAATAGAGCGCCTTGCCGCCGCAAAGAGAGGTGGAGAAACTATGTCGAGGGCAAAGATTCCCCAAGGGGAAATGAATGAGGAAGCGAGGACGTATATCGTGGAGGGCCTGTTGCGCATGATGCGCAAACGTCCCTACGAAAGTATTAAGGTGACGGATATCGTGCGGGAGGCGGGCGTGTCGCGCATGACCTATTACCGACATTTCAAAGCGAAATCGGACGTGCTTACCTGTCTGATCGATTACATTATCAAAAGCGTCAATCCCGTCTGTCACGAGGACCGTCGCAACGGGGATTGGTACCGTTTCTGGCTGACGATGTTTGATTATGCCGACCGTTACGCCTCCGCCTTGAGCACGATTATCGACGCGGGACAGGAGCACGTGATTTTAGAGTGTCTCAACCGTTCCGCTTTTCCGCATCTGCACAAAGACGAAAACGCAGAGACGTCGTACCGACTTTACTTTTTATCGGGCGCCATGTATAACGTCTTTATCGAATGGCTGAAAAAGGAAAAGCGGGAAACGCCCGAGGAAATGGCCTCGGTCTGCTGTTCTTTCATGAAAGGCTTGGTATCCGAGGACGCCGAGACGATAAAAAACCGCCCGTGAGCATGCTCGCGGGCGGTAAAGTTTTTTGATAAGGCAAAATTAAGAGAATTGAGCCGTTTTCAAGGTATAGACCAACGTTCCTAAATTATAGGAGAGCGGGGTTTCCAGCCGCAGCATGACGTTGCGATAGACGTTGTTGGTCAGGCTGGGCTGCGTTTTGGCGTACCATGCCGTCAGCGTGGAGCCGGGGTTGGTGATCGCCAAAGCGATTTTTGCGGGATAATAAGTGATCTCGCGGGACTTGCCGACGCCGTCGATCTCGAAATCGAACGTGTCCGTCTTTTCCGCCTCGGGCGTAACTTTGACGGGCTGAACGGCGCGGGAAGAGGCGTTGTAAACATTGACCTGCTGCGCCGCGGTCAGCGTCATGCCGCGGATCGCAAACAAAAGCTCCTCGTTGTCGATGTAGGAATATTTCTGGGAAATCTCGAAATTTGTCGTCACGCTGCTGTCGTCTTTCGTGAGATCGGTGAGCACGGCGGTGCCGGCGGCGCCGTTATTGTTATAATCGACGACGACGCTATAGTTGTATTCGGTGTAGCAGGCCTCGAGCGTTACGGGCGTCAGGCCGTTGGGGGAATGGCTGTGCACTTTCTTTTCGGAATATATAGGCTGAAGCCCCGTCTGGATGCTTCGGAAAAGCACTTTGGAAGTGACCGTGTCCTTAAAGATCTCCGACGTTTCGTTGCCGAAGAGAAACTGTACGGAAATGCTGAAATCGGTGCTGTACGAATAAAACAGCTCGTCCTTTCCGTCAGAATTTTTTTTGATTTCGGTAGAGAGAACGGTGCTGTAGGTCCCCGAGGTATAGGAAACTTTATAGGAGGAGTTAAGCCCGCTGTCCTTTGCAAGGGCGACGTCGTAAGTGAGCTTTTCGTCGTTTGCTTTGGCGTCTATGGTGTTGATGGCGGTGTTTTCGTACCAGTTGGCATTAAAGCTGGTGTAACTTCCCGTGCTGCACGAGGAAAAAAGAATCGCGCAGAGCGCCGAAGAAGTTAAAATAAGCATTTTTTTCTTTTTCATGTGATGGCTCCGATTTTTCAAATCCTTATCATTATAACACATCTTTCGGAATTTGTAAAAACAAAATAGAGATTTATGCGAATTTAATGTGAAAAAAAGCTGAAATTTTTTCGCGCGATATGCTATAATAGAAAGGAAGCCGTTCGGGCGCGGAAAATTTGCGGAGATTTCCCTCGCCTCGTCGGGGCGTACCCGGCGCGCGGTATATAGAAAAAATCCGTAAGTATAGAAGCGGCGAGGGATTTACAAAAGTTTTCGCGCCTGTTGTCGAGGACGGGCGGAGAAGAAGGTGCGGGAGGCAAACGGATGATAGCGGTTTTGAATGCTCACACCCTGTCGGAATGTATGGAGATCATGGCGGAATATGCGGCGGCGTACGAAAGCAGGGGCGGGAGAAATCTCATTTTCTGCGAGGACAGGCTCACGCTGATCGCGGAGCAGGCGCTGACGCGGAAAACGGGCGGTACCTTTTTTTCTTCCGTCACGACGTTTGCGCGGTTTTTGAAAACGGACGAAAGGATTTTGACCAAGCAGGGTTCCGTCATGGCGATCGGGGGAATCATGACCGAGCTTCAGCGCAAAAGGGCGTTGAAGTGTTTTACGTCGGCCTCGGGGATCAAAAACAACGCCAAATGTATTTACGAGACGGTGGCGCAGCTGGCCGCGTCCGAGGTGACGCCCGAAACCCTTGCCGAAAGCTTGTCTCTCCTGCCGCAGGACATGCTGAAGGACAAGGTCTCCGATCTGGCGGCGATTTACGAGGGATATACCGCCTTTTTGAGAGAGAAGGGGTATGTGGACGAAAGCCGCTATCTTTCCCTCCTGCCCGATTGTATCCGCCGCGACGCAAGTCTTCGCGGCGCAAATATCTTTTTCCTTTGTTTTACCTCCTTTACGGCGCAGGCGGCGGAGGCGATCCGCGCGGCGGCCGAGACGGGCGCCAACGTGCTGGGCATATTCTGCTCGGGAAAAGAGGAGTTATATACCAACCGTGCGTTTTCCGCCTTTACAAAGGCCTGCGAGGGGTATGGGAAGGTGCAGGTGCGTTCGCTGGGGACGCCCCTCGAAGGGGAAGCGGAAGTGCTGCGCGCGGGGCTGTTCAATCCCGAACGCCTGGCGGGCGAACGCATGAAAACGGATAAAATACGCATTTTCGAGGCGGAGGACAAAAGCGGGGAGGCGGAATATATCGCCGCGAATATTAAAAAGCTTTTGGCGGAGAGGCCCGCTCTCCGTTACCGCGATATCGCCGTCCTCGTGCCCGATATGGCGGGATATTCGCTGCCCTTCAAAAAGACGTTTGACGAATACGGTATTCCTTGGTTTTTCGACGAGAAAAAATCCCTCAAACGCCACCCGCTGAGCCGATTTTTGTTGAGCTGTTTCGCCGCCGTGCGCGAAGGCTACTCGCCCGCGGCCGTACAGGGGCTGACGCAGAACGTCTTTTTCGGGCCGAGCGACGCTTACCGTAATTATCTTTTGAAATTTGCCAATTACCGCGGCGGCGCGAAGAGGGAGATCAAGACGGGGGAGCTCGTCGATGCGTACAACCGCGCGGAGCTGGAAGCGTGCCGCGAAAGGCTGCTGCAGGCGACGCGGGGCATACCCCGAAAAGCGCGGGGAAAAGAATACTGCCGTGCCGTCAGGCGGATTCTTTCGGAGTTTTCCGTCGAGGAAAAACTGAAGGAGCTTTCGGAGAGTGTCGGGGAGACGGGATACGGAAGTTATCTTTCTCAAATTTCAGGCGCGCTCAAACGGGTGCTGGACGAAGCGGAGCTGTTGACGGGGGAACGGGAGATGACGGCCTCGGAATTTGAGACGGTGCTCGCCGACGGGCTGGACGCGACGGATATTTCGCTGATCCCCTTAAAGGCGGACGCGGTATTTGTCGGGGATATAACGGACAGCCGTATCGAGAAAGTGCGCGTGCTGTTTGCCGCGGGCATGACGGACGACGTGCCCCGCAACGCCGACGACACCGCCCTTGTTTCCGATCGGGAAATCGAGCGGCTGGCCGAGGTGAAAACGTTGCTGGAGCCTACGGTAGCCGAGGTAAATCTTCGCAGCCGCGAAAGCGCATCGCTTAATTTATGTACCTTTACGGATATGCTCTGTCTCTCCTATCCCCTGGCGGCGGACGGCAGCGAGCCCTCTTTAAGCGACGTATTCCGCTACGTTGACGGGCTGTTTGCGGACAAAAAGGGCTTGCGGCTTCAGGCGGAAAAGAAACTGCCCGACGCGGATTTCAAATACAAATGCTCGGCCGTATCTCCCGCAATCCGCGAGCTGCTCATTAAAAAGAACGAATACGAGCGTTGCCGCGAGGATACGCGGCGGGAATATTCCTCCCTGTATGCCGCTCTGGAAATTTTGAGCGTGGAGGAAAGGAACGACTATCTTGAAAAATGCGAGGGGCAGGTACGCGTCGAATGCGGCGAAAAACTGTTTTTCAGGGATGGCCAAATTTCGCCTACCATGCTGGAAAGCTATTTCTGCTGTCCGTTCTGCAATTTTGCTTCGCAGGGGCTGAAGCTTAAGGAACGGGAAGAAACAACGGTGATGGCGGCCGATTCGGGTAATTTCGTGCATGCTCTCCTAGAAAAGACCACGGCAAAGCTGGGCGATTGCGCCACGGAGGCGGAAGCGCGCGCTTATGCGGAGGAGGCGGGACGGGAGCTTTTGAAAAAACCGCTGTATGCGGCGCAGGCGGATACGGCCGCGGGCGGCTATTCCTCCGACAGCCTTCTGGCCGAGGGCATGGAAGTGGCCGCGGCGGTATTCCGTCAGCTGAAGGGTTCGGCGTACAGGGTGGAGGAGACGGAAAAGGCGGTGAGTACGCCCGCGTTCCGCGGCAAGATCGATCGGGTGGACGGCACGGGAAAATTTGTCCGCGTCATCGACTATAAGACGGGAAATATCGACGATTCGCCCCTCTCCTATTATACGGGCCGCAAATTGCAATTGCAGCTGTACATGTCCGCCGTCAAGGGCGGGCGTGTTCCCGCGGGCGTATTTTATTTCCCCGCGTCCGTTTCCTACAGCAAGACAGCGGAAGGGAAATTCCGCATGAAGGGATTTTTGAACGGCGACGAGGAGGCGCTCCTCAGCGGGGACGTAAGTCTCGGGGAAGGAGGCAAAAGCGAATTTTTCGACGCGCAATTGAAAGATAATTCCCGCCTCGACAAAGTGATGGACGAGGAGACGTTTCGAAATTTTCTCGATTATGCGGTGTATGAGGCGCGGCAGGGCTCGGAGGAGCTGAAAAACGGCTTTATCGCGCCCACGCCCTACAAGGGAGAATGCACCTATTGCCGTTACGGGGGCATGTGCGGGTTTAACTACGACCTGACGCCCGAGCGCGTGGAGGAGAGCATCAAGCCGAAAACGATTGCGGAAATCGCGCGTCGGCACCGCGACGGCGAGGACAATGCGCACATTGACGGAAAAACGGCGGATGGGGCAGATATGCATATCGACGGGAAAACGACGAAAGATGAAGCTACGGCATATATAGACGACAAAATCGCGGAAGAGAGGAATAAAGTCTATATTCACCATACAACTGCGGACGAGGAGGCGAAACATGAATAATTTTACGGAGGAGCAGCAGGCCGCAATCGCCGCGGCGGGAAAAACCATCGTCTCCGCTTCCGCGGGCAGCGGCAAAACCACCGTCATGATCGAAAAAATCGTGAGGCTGATTACTTCGGGCGTCGATGTCAGGGAAATCCTCGCGGTTACTTTTACGAAAAAGGCGGCGGCACAGATGAAGGAAAAATTGCGCAAGGCGCTGATCAAGGCTATCAATTCGCCCGATACGTCGGCCGCTCAGCGTTCCGAGCTGAAAAAACAGCTCGCGGAAGTGCCCGGCGCGGATATCTCCACCATACATTCCTTTTGTTCCAAGCTCATTCGCTCGCACTTTTTCGCCGCAGGCGTGGACAGCGATTTTTCCGTCATAGCCGAGGACGACGCCGACGGAACCCAGCTTCGCAGTAATGCTCTCGACGAGGTATTCGAGGAGGCGTACGAACGGGGCGACGAGCATTTTATGCGCCTGTTGTCCGTCTATTGGAGAAAAAAGAGCGACAACCGCCTGCGCGGTATTCTCACGGATACCTATTCGAAACTGCGTATGCGGGCGGATTACAGAGACTTTTTGAAAAATGCCGCTTCCTTTACCGAGGAAAAATTCGATTCAATCGCGGAAGGATTGTTTTCGCGGTTAAAGGAAAAATGCGCGTGGTATTCGTCGCGCGCGGAAGCGGAAAGGGCTTATTTCGAGGAAGTCGGTCGAAAAAAATCCGCCGATAACGCCGAGGAGCTGTTGACGGCGCTCGCTTCTCTTTTGACCGCGCCCGACTATTTTGCCGCCTGCGCTCAACCCTGCCCCGCCTTTTCGGCTAAGGAACGGCTCAAAAAGGACGATACACCGCAATTCGCCGACCACGTTGCGGCGCTTGCCGCCGTCAAGGATAAGGTAAAAGGGATTTTTGCCGAATTGGCCGATACGCTTTCGCGGGAGGAGGAGCTTCAAAACTATCTGTCGTCGGGCGCGATTGCGGAAAGTCTTTCGGAATATCTTCTGAAATTCGACGAAAAGTACGGGGAGCTCAAGCGCGAAAAGGCGCTTTTGGATTACAACGACCTGGAGCATATCGCGCTCGAGCTGTTGTCTTTACCGCAGATTGCCGAAGAGGTGCGGGGAAAATACCGTTACGTGTTTGTGGACGAATATCAGGACGTCAATCCCGTGCAGGAGAAGCTTTTGTCCGCGGTGGGCGGGGAAAACGTGTTTCTCGTGGGAGATATAAAGCAGTCCATTTACGGCTTCCGAGGAAGCAAATCGGTATTTTTTGCGGAAAAACAGCGGGAGTTTGAGGGAACGGCGGCCGCGTCCTCCCTCTATCTTACCCGCAATTTCCGAAGCTCCGACGCAGTGCTCGACGCCGTCAATTCGCAGTTCCTTCTGGCGATGACGAGAAAAAATTCGGACGTCGATTACGCGGACGGTTCGGTGATGGAGCGGGGGGGCAGGTATGCGGCGGAGAGCGGCCGCGTGCAAATCCATCTCCTTCCGAAAGACAAGGAAAAAAAGGGGGCGGAGCGTCGGGGCGTCTATTCGGTGGAGGCGAGCTGGCTGAAGGCGAAAGCGGAGGCTTCGACGTACGCGAAGCAGATCCGCCACATTATCGAAAGCGAACGCAACGCGCGTTGGTACGATCCCGACGACGGCGTTTTCAAACGGGTGGAATATTCGGATATTGCGGTTTTGTCGAGAAAAAAGAGCGGCCGTATCACGGAGGTGATCGCCGCGCTCTCCGACGAGGGGATTCCCGTAACAGCCTCCGCCGCCGTCAATATCTGCGATTATCCCGAAATAAAGGCTCTCGAGGACATTTTAAGCCTCATCGACAACGCCGAACAGGATATTCCGTTGTGTTCCGCCTTGCTCTCCGCCATGGGTGACATGACGGCCGAGGATTTGTCCGCTATCCGTCTCGCCTATCCCGACAAACGTTTTTTCCGCGAATGCTGCCGCGCGTATTCGGCGGAGAAAAAAGACAAAATTGCGCATAAACTAAACGGGTTTTACGCCTATTTCGAAAAGGTCCGCGCGTTGGCGGCCGTAGCCGACGCGGGGGAGATTTTGTCTAAAATTCTCTCGGAAACGCATATGGAGGCTCGGCTCCTTTCCCGCGATAACGGCGCGGGCTGTCTGAAGCGGATACATCGCTTTATCGCCGAAACGCTGGAGCCCGAACCGCTCACCGTGCACGAATTTCTCGATCGGCTCCGCGCGCTGGGGGGGCGTATCGAATACAGTGAAAACGGCGGGGAAAACGCGGTTCGTGTTTTGACGATGCATGCCTCTAAGGGGCTGGAATATCCCGTCGTCATTCTCGACGATCTCAGCGTGCTCTTTCACGGCGCGGACCGCGACGAAGTGCTGTTCGACGAGGAATTCGGCCTCGCTCCGCGGTGTTACCGTCGGGAAAATATGACCGTCTGCGGGACTTTGCTCCGTCGGCTGTGCGAAAAGAAAGGGGAGGAGGACAGCGTCAAGGACGAGCTGAATCTCTTTTATGTGGCGATGACGCGCGCAAAATACGGTCTCCACATGATGTTTACGGGGCGGCCGCCTGCACCCGACGCGCGCTACGCACGATCCTGTGCCGATTTCGTTGATTTTTCCGTATGGGAAAAGTATATCTCGGAGGAGGAATTGTTCGAGCTGCCCTATCAGGAACGGACTGCACTCGTCACTCGTCCCGATCCCGAATTGACGGATTCCATCGTCAAAGCGTTTTCTTGGGAATATCCGTTCAAAGGCACGGAGCGCCTTTCGGTAAAAAGCTCCGCCACGGCGCTTTTGAAGGCACAGGACGGCGAAAAGCCGAGGGAGTACGCGCGGGAGTATTTTTCCGTTCCCGTTTTATTCGACGAAAGTCGGGAATACGAGGCGGCAGAGATGGAAAAAACGGCGCCTCTCCAGGGAACCGCGTACCATGCTTTTCTGGAACATTTCGATTTTTCTCTGTTGCAGAGCGGATACGGAGAAGAATTTCTGCGGGAGACAGTCTCGCGGGAGCTTGGCCGAATGAAAAAAGAAAAGGCTTTGCCCGAGGAGCAGTTTGCTCTTTTGGAGGAGAAAAAGCTGGCGGAAGTTTTGTCCAATCCTGTTTTTTCCGAGCTGTCGGGCATGCGGCTGTATCGGGAACAACAGTTTCTTGTCTCTCTTCCCGTGGGGGAGATGTCGCTTGAAGCGCCCGCCGCGTGCGGGACGTGCGCGGAAGAGACCGTGCTCTTTCAGGGGGCGATCGATCTTTTGGCTGTTGCCGATACGGGGGAGGTGCGCATAATCGATTATAAATATTCGGGAAAGAGCGCGGCCGCGCTGCGGGAACATTACGCGTCTCAGCTGTCGCTGTATAAAAAGGCCGTTTCGCGGATTATGCGTCTCGAGCCGAGCCGAATCCGATGCAGCATCGTCAATATCCGCCTCGGTTTCGAAACGGACGTGGAGTAGGTAAAAAACGGACGTTCGGCGCTACCTTGGTATCCTCGAACGTTAAAAAATCGAAATTCGGCAAAAAGAGACAATATGCGGCAAAAGGGTGGAAAAAGAGCGGTCGCAATCGGCGTATAATTCGGAAAAAACGATTGAGAGGTGCTCGTTATGCGCGTATTTGCTTTTTTGAACGGCCTGTTCGAAGGAATTCGTCCCGAAATTTTTATTGCGGCGGGGATCGTGCTTTTGGCGGTAGATTGCCTGATCGCGTTTCGGGCGGAGCGGGAAACGGTGTTTGCGGCGCTCGCCCTGTTTACGGGCGGGCTGTGCTTTCTGCCCGCGCTTATTTCCTCCCGTTTTTCCGACGCGGACACGATGGTGTATGGACTGCTGCTGCTTGTAATAGGTTCCTTTTTTTATCTGTTGCTTCTGGCGTTTTTGAAGATCAAAGAGACGAGGCGCGCGCGTCGGGAAAAGAGGGCGCGCGAAAGCCGACAGGCGATGTTTACGCTTCCCGACAAGGAAAATTCCTTTGTGCGCGACCGTCTGAATACATCTCTGCACGTCGAAGAAGAGGTTCCCGACGGCACGCAGCGGGAATACGATATGGACGAAAGCAAACTTCGGCTGAATCATGTCCGGGATATGCTCGCAAAACTCAAAGCCGCGCCGCTTGCCCCGGGCGACAGGCTGGAGAGCGAAGAAATCTCCCGCCTGATTACGCTCTACGCAACCAAAAACCGCCTCACGGCGAAAGAAATACGCGACCTAAACGATTGCCTTTCCGCCATTCTCAAAATGACGGCCAAGTACGCGCTTTGAAAGGCTAAACGACCTCGGTGACGGCGGGCACGGGGAGAAGCTCGGTTGTCAAACGGATGAGCTGTCCCGAGGCAATCGCGGCCTTCAGGGTTCCGCGGGTGACCAGCGTACCCGCGCGGATAGGGATCGGTTTTGCGGGAATATCCGAAGTTACGCGCGCGCCGAGCGGAAATACGGGTTCCTTGCGAAGGATTACCGCGTCGCCGAGCGCCGCGATCGCGGCCGCGGAATAGGTTTTTCCCGTATCGGCGATTAATTTTGTAGCCGTAAATTCTTCCATGACGAGATCGGCGGTAATCCCTAAATAAAGCCCTTCCTCCGAATAGATCGGGCGGCCTGTGAAAAATCGGACGCAGTTTTTGGGGACGGCGGGGCGAAGTCTTTTAAGAAAGACGTTTTCCGCCACCGTATCGATACAGTTTACGCCGACGGAAAATTCCGTATAATCGTTTTGAGCGGGTTCGCGGCTGCACAAAAGATATTTGACCGCGCGGGATTTCAAGGACAGGCATACGCCGCGGCATATTCCCCTTACCGCTTTGCCCGAATAGACGTTTTTGCCTACGATTTCGCTGAGTAACATGACGATACCTCCGTGTGAGAAGATGGAATATATTCTATCATAGAGGCTGGGAGGACGGAAAAAACGAGAGATATCGGCCTTTTTTGTCGAATTTGAAAAAAAGTTAAAAAAGGCATAGCAAAATGCTTGCAAAAAATTGAAAAGTTTGATAAAATAACGCAAGTAAACAAGTGAAATTGGGGTATCGCCAAGCGGTAAGGCATCAGACTCTGACTCTGACATTCGTTGGTTCGAATCCAGCTACCCCAGCCATCAAGAGACTACAAAAAAGATATTTAGCCCTGAAACCCCGCTGCCAGCGGGGTTTCAGAGCTTTCAAGGGGCTGGAAATTAGTATTCAATTCCGTAGATATAAAATGGGCTTTTTGCCTTACTGACGTGACTCGAACTCTCACACAACTAAATAATCGCAAAATTTGAACGCATAGAGCAGAAAAACTCTATGCGTTTTTTGTTATCCAAAACCCGACATGAGGAAGAAGACAGGATGAGAAAAGAAACGAATTTAGAAGAAGTAAAAAGGATCGCCTCTTTATTTTTATGGCTGTCCCCGCACGAAACTGAGTTTTCGCCGGTGATTGTAAAACATCCGTTCACAGATTGTGGAATGGTAGTTTTACGTAATTCCCAGCAAGAACCCGAACAGGCAAACATCTTAGAAAGTGAATCGGCGCTTGCGCGTTGGCGGGAAGAAATAGAAAAGCAGCTCCAGCAAGCCAGGTCTGTCCATGAGATCTATCCGTTAGTGACCAAGTCGTACACCTTTGCGTTTTTGAAACATACGGCAAACTACCTCTCCCAAAAAGACCTGTCCGAAATCCTTTCCGGGGCGTGGGTAAATACAGAATGTCCGAATATGGATCAAAACTTAAGTCAACGCCAAAAGCTGGCGTTATTCCAGGCAGCGGATCCTATATATCTAATGGACGAAAGCGAGCGAGAGAAGTTAGAGCGTTTAGAAGAAGAAGTAACGGTCTATCGCGGAGTGACGTCGTACACCGCGAAAAATATCCGAGCGTTGTCGTGGACGCTGGACTATGAAACGGCGGCCTGGTTTGCGCACAGATACAAAGAGGAAGGTAAGGTATATGAGGCAAGGATAAATAAGGAGCATATCTACGCCTTATTCAACAGCAGAGGGGAATGGGAGGTAATCGTGGATCCGAAATACTTAACCGAGTTAAGGGAAGCGCCGAAGCAGGAAGAAGGGCCGACGCTTACGCAATAAGAGATGTATAAGCCAGCAACAACTAAATAGATGATAAAAGCCGATTGTGAGAGCGGGAATTCCCGGGAAGAAACAATCGGCTTTTTTCATGCCCAAAAATCAAGACAAGCGAGGTAAAACATGAATTTCAGGAACGAAAAACACAAGACACTCTTTCAAAGCACCGCCAAAGGCATGGACACGGCGGACAAAGCGCTGATGTGCCAGTTGTATCTGTTGACTGCGGATAGGAAACTATGGCAGTTATCGAAACAGTGGATAGACAAAAACCGAATCCCGCTGCAGCATATCCATCTGCGAGCGAGCGGGGAGGAAAGCTATATCTTGCTCTGCTGCGCAAAAGATCTGACGCTGGGAACGAAACATTTGAGTATAGACGATCTTGCGGACAGGGAAGTGATTACGCCGCAGATGTTTGAAATCCTGTGTAACGCGATAGCAATCAGACGTTTTGGTCTGGATGCCATCCAATATCAAGGAAGGGGAGAAAAACGATGATTATGCTGAAACTGAAAAATGCAGATCAGGAAACAAAAATTGACTTTCCGTGCCTTCATGAGCATATACGTTATCGACTGGAAGAAATAGGCTTGGACGGAGCGAATGCGCCGAAGGTATTGGTGCGTGAAGTAGAAGCGCCGCGTGCGCTTTCCTTTTTGGAAGGACTGGAAGTGAACGTAGACGAAATAAACTATTTGGCGAACGAAATAGAGTCCTTGGAGGAAATACAAGCAGAAAAGCTATACGCGATTGCGGAATATAAGGGCTATAAAGAACCGAAAGACCTGATCAACGCGAAGTTCAACCTGGACAGCTATACGCTGATACAGGATGTACGGAACCTGGAGAAGATAGGTCGTATTCATCTGTCGACGTTGAGAGGCGGATTAATGCAAGAGGAATTGGAGACGACAGATTTTACGAAAATCGGCCGGGAATTGATCGAATCAGGCAAAGGCATCTCTACGAAGTACGGTATACTGTTTCGGAATGAAGAAATCGAATACAAAGAGGCATATGACGGCCAAGTTTTTCCGGAAGGCTGGTACGGCTGGGAAAATCGTATGCTGGAAGTAGAGATCGGATATGACGGAAAAAGCGAGTATGTATATTTACCGGATGAAGATCTTGCGATTAGGAAAGCGCTCAAACGCTTAGGCGCACCGTCGTTAAAAGCATGTACGTATCAGTTAAAAGGTGATTGTTTTGCGGAACGAGAGTGGGCGGAGAAGTTCCAAGTTTTTTTGGACACGGAAAGCATCCTGGAAGTGAACGAGTTGACGAAATTACTCGACGGGCATAGTGTGTACATGGATAAGCTATTAAAACTGAGCAAATACGCGAACGCGGAAACGCTGGGGCAGGTTCGTAAACTCGCGGAACGAATCAATGAATTCGACTATCTAAGCGGGATATGTGACGCGCAAGGATTAGGCAAATATCTCACCACATGTGATCCAGACTATTGCGTGGCAGATGAATTACACCCTTTCCTGGACCATGCGGGGTTCGGGAAAGCGTTTCTGAAAGAACATGACGGCCGATTTATTGACGGGGGATGTATGTATATTTTGGACGGGGATAAAACACTGGAAGAAATACTCGGCCAAAGCAAAGCTCCGGAGCAAGGGATGTAGAGATGGGAACGGAATGGGAGAACCTGGAAACAACAGAGAATAGACAAGTAATCGCGTTTACGATCGAGAATAGGACCAAAGCGATCGGGATCCGATTCCCGTGCAGCGAACGGGATTTAGAGCAATCGCTCAGGGCGATCGCCGCGGATACGGAAAATCCCCCGAAAGTGTATGTGCGGGAGGTAATATTCCCGAAAGAGCTGGCGTTTTTAACCGGCAAGTACGTGGACGTGGATGAGCTCAATTACCTTGCGAAACGCATGCGGCATTTTACGCAGGAAGAAGCGGACAAACTCTACGCCATTGCGGAGTCTACGGGCTATAATCAACCGAAAGACTTAATCGATTTTACGTTTAATATAGACAGGTATATGCTGGTGCAGGAGATTGGAGATGTGGAATCGATCGGGAAAGAGTATTATTCGTATACGGGTTACAGAACCCCCTCTTTGCAAGACTGTGCAAAGAAAGGCTGGGAATTGCTCGGATCGAAGCAAGGAAAATTTACGCATAAGGGGCTGCTGTTTCCGTTGGAATGGATAGAATACAAACCCATGTATGCCGGGGAGGCATTCCCCTATGATTGCGATCGGGACGATGCGTTGCTGGAAGTGGACGTGTATTACAGATGGAAAACAGGGTGCGTATATTTACCGACAGATGATAGAACGCTCCAAAAAACGATCAAACGCTTATGCGCGGCGGATGAGAAAGCGTGTCGGTTCCAGGCCCGGCTACGTGCTGCCTATCCGCATGAGCTTGGCTTCTATGAAATCCGGGCTTGGGAAAACAGACTTAACGAACTACTTGAAACGGAAAGTATATTTACCGTGAACTTATTCGCGCAGAGAATGGTAGGGGGAAAATTGGATTTTCATAAACTGTCCGCCGCCTCACAATATGTAGGGAAGTCAGATCTTTCTACGCTGATAACGCTGACCGAGCATCTGACTGACTTTGAATATCTGCAAGGTGCGGCGGATTATAAAGCCGTTGGGGGATTGGGCTTGAAGAGAGCGATGGATACGGACCTGCCCTTAGAAGCCGCGAAGTTCATGGACTACGAAGGTTATGGGAAATACCTTTCGGAAAATCAAAGCGGTCGGTTCATCGAGGGCGGGTTTGTATATCTCAAAGCCGGGATTACACCGGAAGAACTCCTGGAAATGTCGGAACTCTCGAAAGAATCGGAATTAAAAACTATGATGATGGCCCAGTAAACAGTAACACTCATAAAAGGAGAAGGAACAGATGATCACACTTAGAATCCAGAATACAGTCCTGGAAACAGAATTACGCCTGCCGTGCAGTGAGGCGGACCTGTCGCAATGTTTGCGGGAGATTGCCATAACAGCGGAACCGCCCCCGAAAGTATACGTAAAGAAAATGATAGACCCGCAAGGCTTTGCGTTTTTAAAAGGAACAGAGATAGACGTAGATGAACTGAACTATTTAGCGAAACGTATGGACAGTTTAACGTTGGGAGAAACGGACAAGCTCTACGCGATCGTAAGCCAAAAAAGCTATATGGAGCCGAAAGAGCTCATCAATCTGACGTTCAATTTAGATTGTTATACGCTGATCCACGACTTACGGGATATATCGTCAGCAGGCAGAAATTATCTATTGACCGTGAACGGCGGAATGACGTCGGAGGAATTATCGGGCAAAGACTTGGCAAAAATCGGCCGTGACCTGATCGAATCGGGCAAGGGTATCTATACGGACTATGGACTGTTGTTTCGAAACGAAGAAATTGGGTTTGAGGAAATGTACGACGGCCAGGTCTTTCCGGAGTATTGGTATCGGGGAGATATCCTGCTCAGTGTAGAGTTGAGCTACGACGACAAGCGCGAGTACGCATATCTGCCGGAGGAATTTTCAGCGATTCGAAAAGCGATACACCGTTTAGGCGCGCCGTCTGCGGAGGCTTGCGCGTATACGATAAGCGATTATGATTTTCCCTCGGATTGGTGGGATAGATTTACCCGGCTACTTGAAACGGAAAGTATCTTTCAAGTCAACGTACTTGCGCAGGAGATAATGGACCAAGAGGTAGATTTTGACAAACTGTCCGCGGTGTGCGGCTATGTGGGAAAGTGGGATTCGGATACATTATTAACGCTCGTGAAAAATCTCGATGAGTTTGAGTATCTGGAACGTGCGCAGAATTATAAGAGCGTGGGGATATTGTCGCTGAATAGAATATTGGACACGAAATTCCCTGAACCAGCCGCAAAGTTCATGGACTACGAAGGTTATGGGAAATATCTGTCGTCAAACCAGGGCGGTCGGTTCGTCGTAGGCGGGTTTGTGTATCTTCAGGAGGGAATCACGATACAAGACGTTCTGAAAACCGAGGAAGCCCCGACCGAGATTCAGCCGGAGCCAAGACTATAAAAGATAGGGAGGGAGTAAACCTATGATTACTTTGGAAGTGAACTATAAAGAATCGAGTAAGAAGATAGAATTTCCGTGCCGGGAAAGATATTTGCAGATGGTGTTGGAATGCCTCCACGCCCCGGAAACTCTGCCGCCAAAGCTGTATGTGAGAGAAGTGCTAAACCCACAGGGTTTATCCGGGTTGGGAGACCAAGTCCTCAATCTCGACGAAATCAATTATCTTTCTAAGCGTTTGGAAAATCTTTCGGCAGACGAATATGACAAATTGTTGGCGATAGTCAAAGCCCAAGGCTACACGGACCCGAAAGAGGTGATCAATGCGACTTTCAATTTAGACTGTTACACGCTGGCGCGAAGCAAACGCGAAACGTCTTCCCTTGGTAAAAAAGGCATAAAGACGGAATACGGACTACTGTCCCAAACTCCGGGAAAAGAGTGGACAGAAGTATATGACGGTCAGGTATTTCCTCGGGACAGGTATCAAGAAAACTATTTTCTGGAAGCGGAAATCGAGTACGGCGGGAAAAAGGAATATGTGTATCTGCCGAGAGAAGCGCTTGCGATCACAAAATCGCTGTCGCGTTTGAACGCGCCGTCTTGGGAGGTGTGCAGCTATGCGTTAACGGATTTTAAAAGTAAGGACCTGGTGTGGAAGAATAAATTCGAAGAACTCCTGGAACGCGAAAGCATTTTCGATGTGAATCGGTTTCTGGAAAATCTTCGTTCCTGCGACTGGAATTTCAAAAAGCTGAGCGCAGTGCTGGAATACGCAGGTGCGGGGTCAATGTCGGAGCTAATTAAACTTTCTGAGCGGATATATGATTTCGAGTTCATACCTAAGGTGGGTAACGCGGAAGAAGTGGGCCGGTATCTCATAGAACATAACTATGACAATGAGGTCTTAGAAGAATTAAAGGAATTTATCGACTACCAGGGCTTAGGCGAGCGGCAAGTGAGTGACAATCACGGCCGCTTTTTACGTGCCGGGTTTGTATATCTGGACAGCGGCGCAACGTTGGAAGAACTCCTGAAAGACGATGAGGAAGAATCGTCCGAAGCGTCTTTGAATTGTACGCTGACGCAGTAAAAACAGCAAAACTCCCCGCAAGGGGTAAAAACGGAGGTTATATATTATGAAACACAACACAAAGACAAGCACGAAGAAAGCCCTTCGGGGCTTGGCGGTCGGTCTGGCGCTGGCGCTGACGATAGCCGGAGGCGGGCTGCTGAGCCACCGGTACGGCTGGTTCGGTGACACGCCCACGGCAGAACTGCCGGAGAATCCGTCCAAGAACCCGGAAACGGGCGACACGGTGACGGTCACGCCGGGAATCCAGCGCGGGATCAAGCTGACGACCAAGGCGTTCAAGACGGAACGCGGTACGACGGCGCAGCTGATCACGGCGACGATTACGCCGGAGGACACGGCGGATAAATCGGTATCCTGGAAAATCGGGTTCGTCAACCCCGCGGCGTCGTGGGCAGCGGGCAAGAACGCGGAGGATTACGTGACGATGACTCCCGGCGGCTCGCAGGCGACGGTGGAATGCGACCAGGCGTTCGGCGAACAAATCGTGATTACGGTCACGGCGCAAGCGAACAAGGACGTGAGCGCGGAATGTACGCTCGATTACGTGAAGCGAGTCACAGACATCACGTTCGCGGTTAAGAAAGGCGGGGCGGTCTATACGGGAAGCACGATCGATTTCACGGATCAGGTAGGCGAGGCAGCCGCGTATAGTTTCACATACTCGCCGGTATATAGCGTGTACACGATCGACGATACGTTTACCCCTTCTGCAACGCTGGAAGCGACGCAGACGATGCTGGACAAGTTCACCGCCTACGCGAAAACGGTCGATGCGGAATTCGAGAATACGTACACGCTGAAGAAAGGCGCGAACCCTGGCGGCACGGCGTCCATTCAGGGGAATTATTATGAGTTGTTGAACTCCATTATCAGTTTCAATAGGGTTTCCTCGGGCGCGCGCATCGATTTCGGCAATGCGGAAAAACGAATGGATGTCGTGGAATGGAACAAGTTTGTGCGGCTGTTCAAAGGTTTTACGGCGAGCGCGACCTACAACACCGAATTTATGCGGCTGAACGTGACGTACACGGGGAAGAGTTCCTCCTATACCGATTACGTTTCCTATAAGCTTGGTACGATCACCGCGGATATCTTGCCGGAGAACATCACGACGGATAAGAGCCAAATTATTTTTTAATTGACGGTGAACAGACTTCAGCGGGCAGGGAATCCTGCCCGCTGAATTTATAAAAGACCAAAGGAATCAACCGGAGAAAAATACAATGATGACGACAAAAATAAAAAAATAACAGGTATCCTTGCCCTGAATGTGGCAGCGATGCTGGCGGGCGTGGTATGCGGCGGATTGCTGCAATCCCGCACGGATAAAGGAATAGACCTTTCGACTAAGGCAACAGAAGTCCAAGGCGGCGCGTTGATAGACGAAGGCAAGTCGAACGGGGTAAAGCTGACGAGCACGAAACTTACCGCCGAGGACTACGCTGCGAACGGAGTGAGTGCGCAGACCGAGAGCGCGTATACGCTGACGGCGAACGTATATCCGGAAGATGCATTGTGCAAAGTGGATTGGACGGTATCGTTCACGAATGCAGCCTCCGCATGGTCGAGCGGGAAAACTGTCACGGATTATGTTACGGTGCGTACAGCGACGGACGGGGCGCTGACGGCGGTGGTGGAAAACAAAGCGGCGTTCGGGGAACAAATCCAAGTAAAAGTAGCGAGCCGGGAAAACCCGGACGTATATGCGACGTGCCATGTGGAGTACCTGCAAAGAACGGAAGGCTATTCGTTTGCGCTGCACGGCAATTTTCATTACCAGGTAAGTACATTGGGTAATAGGACGGCGTCCATCAGGCCGGATTTTATCTCAAGTCCGGAAGCCGTGACCTCTATTACCGTGAATAAATCGACCGTATACACGCGCGCAAATACAGATTATGCCACGTATTATCGGTTAGAGCCGACGCGGGAATTTGAGCAGGCGATCAAAAACGCGGGGCTATCCGTATCGGCGCTAAAAGTCTATTCCGGCGGACACGGCGGCGAGGCGAAAGAATTTTTCGGGAGCGAATGGGGCAGAGCGTTGTATGGATCGAGCGCCGCCGATAAAAACAAGTTGATAAACGCCATCAGCGGCTTTAGCGGTAACGCATATCAAGTATCGGTGATGGATATGGAAGGGATGACGGGACTTGCCTTATTTTATGTGACTTTTGACGCTTCCACGATCCTCGGTCAAAAAGAGATATTGCGCGTGGAGGTGGACGAAACGGAACTTGAGTTTTAACGCTCAAAGCAAAAGAGGGAATAAAGGAGGAACGATATGAATGATTCAGGCGGGAATCCCGCCAAAAGAAAAAAGATAGTGTTGTGCTCTGCCGTTGTGGGCGCGGTGTTGGTGATTCTTTTAACGGTGATAGGAATATTCTGTCTGACAGGCGAAGAAAAACAAGACGGATACTACGTGGAATATACCGGAACACGCTATACACCGGGCGAAACAGGGGCATCCATGTCTTTGACGAGCGGAGAAACGTATGAGTTTTGCGTCAAATCGGATACGGGCGCGAAAATGGAATATTCGGCGAAAATAACGTCGAACCCCGAGAAGAATTTTTCCTTCCAAGTAGGGAATGAACTACGCTGGTTTTATGACGAAAACGAAACCCGGAACGATTATTCTCAAATTTTCGGGCTGACGCAGGCGGAAGAGAAAATCATCTTGACGGTGCCGGAGGGATTTTCGTTGCGTAGCGCGATAGAAGAGCGTCACGGCGGCAAAGTGACCTTAAATGAAGGGACCAAGCTCGAAGCCGGGTGTTATTTCCGGCTTGTCATTTCTGTGGAAGAAACGACGTTTAGTATGGATCTTTCCGTCGCTCTTCCCGTGACGGGGATCGAAATCGATCCGCCCTGGATCCTGTTTTAATAAACGGTCAAAGAAAAAACCATATCGGACGGGCAGAATAAACTGCCCGTTTTTCGATAACACAATAAAAAAACGGAGAAAAGTATGATGAAAAGAACGTTACAGTGGAGAAAGATATTGAATACGTTAGCGATAGGCTTGGCGCTGCTCCTTTTAGGGATGATATTCGGCGGGATCTTGCAATACGGCCGGGACAAAAAGTCCATGAACCTTACGGTAACAACGGACGAAAAGAAAGCCGATTCTAAGAATACCACGGGCGGGGCAATCCTCGAAACGGGCACGGAAAACGGCATGAAAATTATAAAAACCAAGCTTACGTCGAGCGAATACGAATCTTACGGCGTTTCGTCGTCCTCAGAAACCGCCTACACGCTCACCGCGACGGTTACGCCGGAAGATACCGCGGATAAAGCTGTGGATTGGAGCGTGGGATTTGTGGACCCTACGTCAACCTGGGCGGTAGGGAAAAGGGCAACGGACTACGTGACGATCACTCCGGAAACAGACGGCGGATTGACTGCGACGGCGTCGTGTACGGGCGCGTTCGCGGCGCAGATAGAGATCCGAGTCACGCTTCGCAGCAACGTAGCGGCAACCGCCAATTGTCTTGTCGATTATGTGAAAAAGGTGAACAAGGTGACATTGGGTTTAGGCGAAGATTCGCCGGATACGGAGCACCGTGGGCATTCGCTGCGGATCGGAACAAGCACACATCTGACGGTAACGTTTGAATTGGGCGAAGGTACGGTAAAAGGTATTCCCGGGATTCAAGGTAGTTTAGAGGTAACGCTTGCGAATACATTTTCGTCTGCCATCCGGCGTCAGGCAAGTTTCGTGGAAAGCAACTCTTTCTCAAATCCCGCCAAAGTTACGATTACGGGCGCTCAAACGACGATGGATGATGCAAACGGAAATCCGGCAATGAAGGTAACCGTCAGCTCACCCCAGGTAATGACGTTTTTGACAATGGAAGCGGCGATGTCTTTTACGCAGGAACAAAGAATACGCTACAATAACGCATTCGTAACCGCGCCGTCAGCCTGTGGGGAAGATCCGCACGCGAACGTGGCGCTGGCGTATTATTATACCTATAGTTTTGACGACATTTCATCGGGCACGGCAAAGTGCTACGTGTATTTTTGGCAAAACGATCTGTCGCTGCAAGGCGTTGCGCTGGACGTGAATAAACCGTCGATGTGGTTTTAATTAAAAAAGGACAGGCGCAACGTCTTGTATCTTTAAGCGCGAAGAAGCGGAACAGTATTTGGCACAAAACAAGAAATAACAAACGAAGGAGCATAAACGAATGAATATCCACAAGCAACTTGAAAGAAAAAGGGTTGTCCGAGGCGCAAGAGTTCTTAGGACCACAGGACAGAGGGGGTGATGAGGGTAAACCCAAGCGACTAAAGAATCTCTAAAGGACTTTGATCGGGTATGAGTATCCGATTTTTCGATATGTTCGCAGGCATCGGCGGATTCAGGAGCGGATTAGAGAGCGTAGGCGGGTTTGAATGCGTCGGTCACTGTGAGATAGATAAGTATGCCAATCAAGCGTATAACGCCATATACGAACCCAAAAAAGGAGAGAAATATTTTGAAGACGCCAGAACCATCCAACCCAAAGACCTGCCCGACTTCGACCTTATCTGTGCGGGATTTCCTTGCCAAGCTTTCTCTGTGGCCGGGCAACGTCTCGGCTTCAACGATATGCGCGGAACTCTCGTGTTTGAAGTTGCCCGACTCGTTGCAGAAAGACGACCTGCATTTTTATTATTGGAAAACGTACCGGGGCTGTTATCGCATGACCAAGGCCGGACGCTTAATACCATCTTCTCCGTGTTTGTTGAAATGGGGTATCATCTGGAATGGTGTGTGCATAACAGCAAATATTTCGGAATCCCGCAGCAGCGCAGACGGCTGTATATTGTCGGACATCTTGACGGACGAGGTGCCGGAGAAATATTTCCTCTCGGACACGGCGCTGCGCAAGCTCTTAAACAACTTATCGGGGGACCGCAAGGCCAACGCGTATATGAAACGGACGGAATAGCGTGTACGCAGTGCGCGGGCGCCGGTGGCTTTGGCGGAAAGACCGGATTATATTTCATAGACATGAACGTCAAACCCAAAATCACAGAGGAAGCGCGGTGTATTACAGCCCGGCAGAACGCGGGTGTGAGCAATCGCCGTGGCGAGCATTCGGGGGTATTGATGGAAGACTTGCCGCGGGCGATTCTCACGCCGGAGCGCGAGAAAGTACGTCAGCAAGGCCGGCGGGTAAAAGAACCGAACGAGGCGATGTTCACGATTACGGCGCAGGATCGGCACGGGGTCTGGCATCAAGGCAGAATCCGGCGCCTGATGCCGATTGAGTGCTGGCGGCTCCAGGGCTTTACGGACGAACAATTTTATAAAGCGGAATCGACGGGTCTGAAAGACGGGTCGCTGTATAAAATGGCGGGGAACGCGGTGAGCGTACCCGTCATTTCTGCGATCGGGAGAAAGATCAAAGAAGTGGACGAAAAATACAACATTACGGGAGAAAACCATGGAACCGAAAGACGAATTCAAGAATTGGCTGAAAGACGAAACGATAAAGCCGTTGACGAGAACAGTCGATAGGATGAATAAGGTGTATATCAAAATTCCAAAACGAGAGAATTTTTTTTACTTGTTTTGTCAGTGGCACAATAAGAGCCCGGAAGCAGAAAGCGGGCACGATTTCGAATACGCGGCGCTGTATAACAAACAGGACGGTTTGGTATATAACGCGGGATTAGACTTTCAGGAAACATTCCCGGAAGCCGCAACGGGTCCTAAAATTTCACGGCTCTCAAAGACGGTCAACGAGTCTATCCGCACGCGGCTGGAAGACTTTGTTGCCCAGAACCAACCCGATCTTTCGATGCGGAAAGTATCCGAAAAAGGTTTGGCTGAATTGGAAGACTATAAAAAATATCAATTAGAAAAAGATATACAGCGTTATTTTCTGAAAGGCCTGGGAAATTCGGAAGATGAAAATCAACGCTATTATGATCACGAGTGGACGGAGGAGGATCTGTTAGACTATCTGGAAGACGCAGACGGGTATATCGAGAGGACCGCAGAGAAGATATGGTCGAAGCGAAGAGAAGCGATTTTATTGCAACGGCAAAGAAGAGCATTGATAAAAACAGGCGTGGAAGAGCTGGAAAAAGAGTCGGACAGCCCGTTGCACCGTCAGAGGAAGATACTCTTGTCAATGCGTAACAGCCCAGCGAAAACGGTGAGCGTTACGATCCATAAAAACGGCGTGGAATATACCTTTAAAACAACAGCCGCGGAATTGTGTCGGGAAACTGTTGCTTCCTATTCTACGTATCCCATGCCGGCAAAGGACAGAGAACAATTTGCAGCGTTGTTTGGCCGGCATGCGTCATATGGCCCGGAAGACATCGTAGATATTGCCTATCGCGGTAAATCGCTTTATAGTGCGGAAGCCTATGAACCGCAGGAACCGGAAGAACAGGAATCGGAAAGCCCGACATTGACGCTGTAACAAAATACGGAGGAAAGAAATGCAGGAAAAAACACTCATATTAGAATTATCCCGAAACAACTTACAAGGAAGCGGGTACTTTTACGCGTCGTTGGAACTGCCGGCTAAAACTTACGAGCTCCAGGACGCATTGCAGCGATTGCGGTTGAGAGCGGAGGGGGAAGACTTTTTTGAGGTCAGCGTAGGGAGATGTCCGTTGCTGCCGAGTTTGGAAGATAGGCGTCTGGACTCGCCGAGACTTTCGGAACTGAACTTTTTTGCCCAAAGGCTTGTCGAGTTAAATGGGGAGGAACAAGCGGTGCTGAAAGCTGTGGCGCCGGGATTTATCAACGAGGACGAAGAACCGCTGGGCATGAAAGACCTGATCAATCTCACTTACGGTTTAGACAAAGTATCGATAGTCTCGAACGTGGGCAATGACAAACAGCTCGGCGCATTTGTAATCGAACACGGATTACATCCGGATATCGCGGCGATCCCGGATGAATCGCGGTATTTATTGGACGAAAGACGGATAGGCGAATTACAGCGTAAAAACGAAGGCGGGGTATTTGTAGGGAATCAGTATATCATAGCGGGGGAATACGCACTGCCGAATATTTATGACGGAGAACACTTGCCGGAAGCGCCCGCGGCGGACGATTACGTGTTTCGGTTAGAGATCGCAAAAGCGCCGGAAGAGGACATAGCGGAGGTAGAAGAAACCGGGAAATGGATCGAGCTGCCGATGGATAAATCGAACGCGACCGCTGTGGCAAAAGCGTACGGAGAAGAAAGGATCGAGGACTGCGTATATCTGTACTTTGAATCGAGCATAGAGCAGATAGACGCGCAGCATTTTCAGGATATGGCGAATTTCGATACCTTAAACGCTTTGGCGGCACGGCTAAAAGAACTATCTTTTGCGGACCAAATCAAGTTCAAGGCAATATTGGAAGCGGAACAGCCCTATAAAATCGGCGACGTTTTGGACATTGCGGAAAATTTGCAGGACTATGAGCTGAACGCAAGTGTGGCCTCCCAGGAGGCTTTCTTTAAAGATTATTTAATCAGGCATCTCGATATGCGCCTGGATCCGTCGTGGCTCAAAAGTTTAGATAGTGGCAACAAAGGCCGAGAGCTTTTAGCGCGTCTGGGCGCGACGTTAACGGATTACGGGATCATCTCGGCGCGCGGCCGGTCGCTGTACGAACCGGTTTCGCTCCGGGAACCGTACACCCTGATGGCTGAAAAATTCGAACTCATCGAAGTATTGGGTCAACCGGCGTTATTTACCAATGACCGGCTCTCGCCTAAGGAACTTCCCGAAGGCGTATATAAATACGAGCTTCGAGAGGATGACGACGGCATCATTGCGGGGGTGGAAGCGCATGTCCCGGTCAATCACGGCGGCACGGTGCTGACGAAAACGCCGTTGGAGCTGGGCGAAAACGGGTACCAAGGCTTTGACGACGACTCGTCCCCAAACTTTTTAGGCGAGAGGATGACGATCCGGGAATTCCTGGACAAGGACTTTGAACAGCAGGAAGAACAGCATGGAATAGGAGGACTCGAACGATGAGTATTCAGACGATTACGATAGAGTATCTGCGTAGGATGGAGGGAAAAGAAGGCATAATCCTACAAGGCTGCGGCGGCCCCGCGCAGGAATGGCTGGACGGGATCAACGATTTATTCACGAAAGAGGGATTGTTGAAAGACGGCTCGAAGTTTACGGACTGCGCGGTCTTTGACAATGCCGGCGTGACGTGTATCCTGTACCCGTTTGAAGGCGTGGAGCTGGAGCTGGGCAAACTCGCAATTTGGCGGCTTCAAACGTACGATCAGTTTTTTGGTGCCTGGCTGTCGGATTATGTGGAGAACAGCCTCGGCGGATTTATATCGAAAGAAACTCAGTCACGGCAAAAGCCGGATTGTCCGTTGATCGGCCGGGACGGGAATATCTATAACCTTATGGGTATAGCGTCTCGGACTTTGAAACAAAACGGTATGAGAGAACAAGCCAAAGAAATGTGCGAACGGATTACTTCTTCCAAGAACTATTACGAGGCTTTGAACATTCTCGGCGAGTATGTGAATATCACGTCCGTAGCCGCCGAGGACGAAGCGCTTGACGAAGCGAGCGAAGGGCCGGAGATACGATGAAACTTGAAATCAGGAACTTTTCAGGCGAGAAAATCCAATTAGAACCGAGATTGGGACTGTATATGGTATCGGATTTAACGGGTACGAGGTTACCCGGTCTTGCGGTTTTTCTCGACGAGCTCACCTCGGCGGGACGGGAGCCGTACTGCGCGTTGACGGTTTCGTTCGGGGAATTCCTCGGCATCAAGAACAGCGCTTATATCGATACAAACAATTGCGGGTTTGCCGAGCAGTTACTGAAACCCGAAATTGCGCAAGCAACGGGGCTATATAAAACAAGCGGGTTTTGCCGCTATCCGTTATGGATTTTTTCGGAGAAGTTTCTAAAAGAAGTGGATGCGGAAACGTATCGAACATATGCCAAAGAATACGATAGCTATATGTCCCGGAGGAATCCCGAAAGCGAAGAAGCTGAGGAAACCGTCCCGGAGGAAGAAGCGCAGGAGCAGACTACCGCAGCTAACGAACTTGGAGGAATCAGGTGATGACGATGATGACGGTTCAAGAATATCAAAATCAGCTCGACGAACTTTTAGACGGTATGAGTATAGCGCAGCTCCATGTTTCGCCCGACTTTCTATGCAACCAAACGGAGGGTTTTCCGACCGTACTGTGCGTGTTATGGGATCAGGGGAAAGCCTGGATAGCGATCTATGAAGATCTCGTAATGGACCGTGATGAAACAGAACTTAATTATTACCGCAGCCGTTGCGCAGAGTTTGGTCTCCGGGATTGTCGGAGCGTTTCAGACTTCAACGCACTGCTTGAAGAACTCGGCGAAGAAGCGTATGCAAACGGCGCGCTTCATGAACCGGAAGAAGCGTATGCGTATGAAGAATCGGAAGAATGGGACGAGGCGGAAGAACGGGAAGCGCGACGGGTGTATCATAAGATCTATCTCCCCGAATTTGTTTTTGAGCCGTACCGAAAAGGACAAGCGCCTGTCTGTTTTTCGGAATTTATGACGAATGAATGGTCGGACGAGGAATGCCGTGAGCGTTATAAGGCGCAATTAAAAGGTTTAGAACCCGGTCAGCAGGTGCGATAATGATGAAAGCATTGTGGTTTGTGATAGGACTTATACTCGGCGGAACGCTTGGAACTATTATTATGTGCTGTTTCCAGCTCCATCGCGTGAACAGCTACGAAGCGGAGCTTCGGCGTCTAAGAGAAGAACGAGATACAAAAAAATAATCCCCGAACCGGTATCAATCGCCCCGAGCGCGAAAGATACCGGTTGTTTTCTTTCCCGGGGCAGATACCGAAACGGGAAAGCGAGGTAAGACATGAAAACCCCGGTATCGTGGGTGGGGAATAAAACCTCCATCCTTGCGATCCTATACGCCGTATTTCCAAACGAATACGGCCGGTTCATCGACGTGTTCGGTGGTTCGGGCAGCGTACTGCTCGGCAATCCCGAACCCTGCGCGTTCGAGGTATATAACGATTTTGACAAAAATCTCGTCAATCTGTTCCGGTGCATGAAAGACCGGACCTTGGCGACGATCCGGGAATTAGGCTTTTGCCATTTAAATTCCCGCGCGGACTTCAACGCCATCCGAAAATTCTTTAAAAACGAGAAATTCACGGACGCGTATTGCCGGGAAGAACAAATCCTGACGGAAATCATGCTCTCGGAGCCGGACGCGGAAGAACTGAAAGCCATGCGCGGGAAACTGACGAAAGACTATGACGTGCGCCGTGCGGCGATGTTTTTAAAACTCCTGCGCTACAGCTATGCGAGCGGCTGTAAATCCTACGCCTCGCAGCCGTTCGATATCCGACGTTTGTTCGGCTTGATCCAGGAGCTTCAAGATAGGCTTGCGAACGTGGTGATCGAGAACCAGGATTTCCAAACGCTGATCCAGCATTACGACCGCCCGGAAGCGTTTTTTTATTGCGATCCGCCCTACTTTTCGAGCGAAGAGATGTACGCTGTGGAATTCGGCTGGAACGACCATGTGCGCTTGAAACGGACCTTGGCGGGGATTACGGGCAAATTCCTGTTATCCTATAACGATTGTCCGGAGATTCGGGAGCTGTACGCGGATTTTTCTATCTTTGATTTTTCCCGTGTGCATTCGATGGCGCAGCGGTATGAGGCGGGCAAAGAATTCAAAGAACTGCTGATCGGGAACTATGATCTGTATTCCCGGCAGAGTGAAAAGCCTCGGCAGCTGACGCTGTTTGGCGAAACAGAGAAACAGTTTGATTACGAAAAGGTGTTAAAGGAGAGCATCATATCATGCAAAATGAAAAAATAACAACGGAAAGTATCCTGTTGGGCATACCCAGGGAATTGATGACCGCGGCGGGGCTTAAGGAAGGCATGCTGCTGCAAATGACCGCGGAAGCGGGGAAACTCGTAATCGAGCGGGTAGAGGATACGAGCGATTATGTGTGCGACGGGGATTGCGATAATTGTCCTATCAACGCCACGGATTGCGACGGGGACTGCGCGGTCTGTCCCTGTAAAAACAATTGCGAGCAAAGCGAGGTGTAAACAAATGAAAATCTATCGAATCATGGGCAAACGCGGGAGGATCACGATCCCGTATGCGCTACGGCAAAAATTAGATATCGGTCCAAACGACGTATTGTCGTTCAGCGAAACCACGGACAAGCGCGCCATTGTCGTGCGAAAAGAACGGATCTGTGATTGTGAGAAAACGGAGGTTGCCGGCACGGACGAGCTGACGCTGTATGACTTTTTGAACGGACTCTCCGCCGAGCAACAACACGCGGCGTTGGTGCATTTATCGGTGAAATGGGCAGAAGCAGAGGGGCATAAGACATGAAAGAGGATAAACCGTTGTATCCCTATTCCTGGTCGGAAGCGAAGCGTTCGGGGCAAATGGATCAATGGTGGGAAAGCCATCACGAGAATATAGCGTGTGCGCGGGCGCTCGAACAAAAGATCTCGGACGGGTACCAGGATAACCGATTATCGAAAATGTGTGCGAAAGAAGTAATCGAGGCATACGGCTACGATCGGGTGAATTGGGTATTAGCAAACACGGTGCAGGAAAATATCCATGACGGGCGCTATAGCGAAGCGAATAGAAAATGGGCGCGCGGGTTTTCTGTCCCGAAAGAAACGTTGGTACGCAACGGCGAGTTTGCCGTGCAATCGCATGCGGGGCTTGTGGATCTGGTGATCCGTCAAGCGCGGGAGGAATGGCAAAAACTCGGTCTGTTCGATAGGGAGCAGTGCTATGACGAGAATATGGATTACACGAATAAAGTAGTGGCGATCGATGCGGCGGCGTTAAAAGACGAATACAAAACCCCGAAAAGCCAGTTATTCTATGCCAAATTCGGCAACGGCTGCCGCCCGGACTCGCTGGGCAGAAAAGTATTCGGGCAGCATCTGGATAACGGCGAAGAGGGATGTTATCTGCGCAGCGAAATCCTGGGCGTGGTAAAATTGGAGCTTTTGCCGGATTGGGCAAAAGAAAAGCTATCCGAATGGACGGACGCGGCTAACCCCGCGCAGGAACCCAAGGCCGCGGCAAACGCCGGGAATCCGGGCATAGCACAAAAATGAACCGAGGCGAAAGAATCCAAAAAAGGAGCAGGACATGAAAGATAGGAAAAGGGTATATCCCCAGTCGTTGGCGGAAGCGAGGCGGTTGCACGAGAAAGACGAGTGGATAGAGAGCTATAAAGAGAACTGTATCTGTGCGCGGGCGATAGAATTCGCGCTCCGGGACGGGTACAAGGATAACCGGCTAACCGAAACCTGCGCGAAGGACGTGATCAGGGAACACGGCTATGATCGTGTGAATTGGGTATTGGCAAACACAGTTCAGGAAAATATCCATGACGGGCGTTACGGTAAGGGGAATAAGGCTTGGGCGCGCGGGGTTTTTATCCCGAAAGAACCCGAGTTTCAAAATTCTACGTTTGCCGTCAACGCTCATCCCGTGCGGATAGACGCTTTTGTGAGCCAGGCGCGGCAAGAATGGCAGAAACTCGGTTTGTTCGATAAAAGCCATTGTTATGCCGAGAATATGGACTATACAAACAAAGTAGTAGCACTGCGGCCGGAGATTTTGAAAGACGAATACAAAACTCCTAAGGGGGTGCTCTATCTAAACAATTCGGAACAAATCGGCAGTAAAAAGGCTGTTTCGGGCGGTTTTTCATAGACAAACCGATTGACCGCCGACGAAATTACATCTTTTTTACACCCGCAAGGATATTTCTCGATTTTAGACAGTTGAGAAGTATCTGAAAAATTGAATATGCTTCCGTAGTTAAATGGAGATAACAAACCCCTCCTAAGGGTTAATTGTGGGTTCGATTCCCGCCGGGAGTACCAAAAATGACGAATGCAGTCTTGCATTCGTCATTTTTTTGTAGTCTTTCATGAATTCGACTTCGGTTCGTCAATACGGCAAAGCCGTATTCTTGCCGAAGGGCTCCCGCTTGCGGGAAACGGCAAATTCCCGTCGAAAGAAAGACTTGTAGTCATTTTTTCGAAATATTGTTTAACGCAAAAACCACCTTCTCTTCGGCAAGCCTGAACCAGTCTTTATAGGATAGGAAATGGATAAGTTTACGATTGATAATATGAGAAGGATTATAGAGGCAAAGTCACAGCGCCTTGACGACCGATAAAACTTATAAAAAGAACGGGATTTCATCGTTTGACGGAATCTCGTTCTTTTTAAATATAACATAGCCGATCGCATTGCTAACAAAAATTATAAAAACCCGCCTATAGGTCGATTAACGGATTATAGACGAGTTTTTAAGCGTTTTTTAAAGTTTTAATATTCAGTCATTTCGGGCGTCTGTCCGATTATTTTCAAGGTGTCGTAAAGTCGTTGTTTTATATTCATTTTCAAATCGCCGCGGTACCAGTTTTTAAACTCGCCGTATTCAGCGCACTTACGATGTTTTAAATAATCGAACAGATATCCGCTCGCTTCAAGAATAGATTTTTTCATGTTCTCGCCATCGGCTCCGTCGCGGTAAATTTTTGCGTCGTGCAGGGCGACGTACCATTTATAAATATAGTTAAGCGTTTTTGCGGAAAGCAACCATTTTATCTTAAAATGCGTTTTAAGCGGTTCGCTCAGGTTTTCGGTTATTTTTTCAAACCTTACGCAAATTTCGTCGCTGTTTGCAATAATCGGTTTTATTGCGGCGGCGTATTCGTGGCAAAGCCATTTATTAAGATCTTTATCGAAGTTGTCGGTCATGCGCTTGCCGTAGTCTATAATACTGCCTTCTTTTAAAACAAAGTTGGTAATTCCCGCGGGCGGGGCGGTTTTCGTGTAGTTAAAATATGTACTTAAATGCTTTTCAAGGTATTTTGAATCGAGTTCGGGGAAACTTTCGTAAAAATCGGTTATCGCATTCTTTACTTCATCTGCGTGTTCGCCGAACTTTTCGCAGTAACGGTTTAAATAATCGTCGGGTACATAGCGACTCATGCTCCAGGCCGACTCGGCGTACGCTTTCAGTTCGAAAACGAACTCGCGTACGTTGGAAACGTTCATTATAAAATAATCTCTGTCGCCTTTATCGTAGGCGAGTTTCATATTATAATACAGTTTTTTAAGCCCCGTTTGCGGTACAAGGTGCGGTCCGCATCCGTAGTACTGTAAATGGTAATAAATGCCGTATTTTCCGTCTTTTTCGCGCGGAACGCGATCGTACTCGTCGCCGTAAAGCTGAGTCGGGGCGGTATCCGCAAAGACCATTGTCACGCCTTCCGGGAACTTTAAATATCCTTTTTCCACGAGCGCCGAACCTTCCATCCAGAGCGTAGAAGTAAAATGTCCGGCTTTGCCGTCGGTCGCGGCAAGAATAATATCTTTTTCTTTTTGGTAGGCTTTGCTTATGAACTTGCCGCTTTTTTCAAGAACTTTTTCGGTGGGAACGTCGTCCTGCCAGATGGGGCGGTCGTCGCCTAGTCCGCGCAAACCTATCTGCCACACGACGTTATCGTATTTTGCCCATTTGTCAACGTAAAAACTCCATACGTTTTCCATTATTTCAGGGCATTCGCTGTACGAAAATCTGCCGGTTTTTCCGTATTTTTTGCAATAATTTTCAAACGTGAACGACGAAACGCCGAGCGGTTCGCAATGGTGTTGCGAAAGATAAATTCCGCGCTCGGCAACTGCGTCGGCAAGGTCTTTTTCAGGCGGGTTGTCAAGGTCGATAAAAGTCGCGGGGATAACGAGGTTCAATTTTAGGCGTAAAACGGTTTCAACCACTTTTTCTATCACGGTTTTTGCAACCGTAACGTAATAATATCCGCCGCCTACAAGCCTTGCGCCGCCGCCGTCTTTCCAGCCTTGCAGTAAATCCTCGTCGTTTATAAATACGCCGCGGAATCCGAATCCGTCCGGTTTATCGGCTATATCAACCTCGGACAACTCAACGGCGTTTTTCTTAACGATTGCAAGGTCGTTGAAAAGGTAGCAGGGATCAACGTCCAAAAACTTTTCGCTCAGCGTATAAATTCCCCACATAGTGCCCAGATATCCGTCGGCGCGAATTACGATGTTTCCGTTTTCGGTTGTTATCGAATAGCTCTCGTCTGCGACAGGTTCTGCCGAAGTTCGCGTGTTTTCCTCTATTATAATGCAGTTTTGCGTTACGTTTTTAACTATTTTCGGTTTTACGCCGAACGTGCTTACGCGTTCAAAATCGCTTATAAGGTCGTTCACAGCTTTAAAAACGTATTTATTTGTGTTTTTAAGGCAAATATCCGCGCACTTTTTTTCGTTGAATAAAAACATAAAAGCTCCTTATTCCGGGTCGATATGCTAATTTTTGTTTGACTTCGGCGAAACGCCGAATTTCTTTTTGTATGCTTTAGTAAAAGAGTCGGCGGAAGAGTAGTGCAGTTTATCCGCAATTTCGTAAATTTTAAGCTTACCTTCCTTAACCAGAACGTCTGCCGTTTCAAGTTTGCGGTTCAAAAAGTAATCCCGAAGCGTGCTTCCCGTGATCTTTTTAAACATAGAAGAAAGGTAATTATAGTTGTAATTTGTAATCTGAGTAAGTCCGTTAAGATTTTCCAGATCGTAAATATTTGCGTCGATATAATTCATAATACGATTACAGAATCTTTCGTTTCCCGACGCGTTTTCCGAGAACGCCGCCTGACTTTTTTCGCCGAATTTGCGGATCACGCAAATGATTATATTGTATATTGTGTATAAAAGATAATCCTTATAGTACATCTGCTCGTTCGCGAGTTCGCCGATTATATCTATCAAAAGGGAGTGTATACGTCTGTCGTATATAATGCGCGACTCGGGGTCGGCGTGCTCGATCGCTATTTTCCTCATAGGCTCGCCGAGTTCTTTTTTGTCGATTATAAAAGCTAAGTGGTCATACTGAATAGGGTCGTCCACCGAAGCGACTATACCATGTAAATCGCCCGGGAATCCAACGAAAATATCATTCTTTTTTACGGGTATATATTTATCGTTGGTAAGCACCGTCGCGCTGCCTCCGTTAACGACCGTCAGTTCATAATATCCGTCGTGAACATGATCGGTAACGATCGTTCCCGGGCTGCAGTAATATCTTCCCGCCTGAACCAGTTTTATTCCTCCGAGATCGACCGGATCTTCAAAGTACTGATTGCATATTTTATAACCTATGAGTTCTACCATATCTGAATTATAAAATAATTTTTCTTCTTAGTCAATCGAAAATCAGGTAAATTGTTTTTTTTCTTCTTTTTTGAGTGCAAATATGAAAAAAAGACGGAAAATGTATTAAAATATGGCATTGACTTTAATCTTTTGCTGGTATATAATTAGGTTGTAAATGTAATGCCTATCGTTTTATGGTTTATATTCTGCGTTGTTCTGTTATCAAAATAAGTAAAAAAAGAAAACTAACAAGCAAAATAAGTATTGAAAAGCAACGTTGGACAATATAATTCATGAACGTGTAAGTGGTATGTTTTGCCGTCATATACGCTAAAATAAAGAAAAAACTTTGCAAAAGGCATGCCTTTTGCTTGACAAAGGTTCTTTGTCAAGCAGTACGTCTTAACTGCGAAAGTATAACCGCAAAAAATTAAAAAAAGAAAAAATAAATTTAAGACTAGATTCAAAAAAATTCACTTAAAGGAGCGACAACATGAAAAAATCACTTTTCAAACGTATCGTCGGTTTCGGGCTTGCATGCATCGCCGCAATATCTATGGCGGCGTGTAGCGGCTACGGTAACGAAGACGATTCTAAGAAAGATGATCCCACAAAGACCACGCTTAACATTTTTACCTATAAAGCGGGTTACGGCGACGAATGGCTTAACCGTCTTGAAGACGCTTTTGAAAAAGCATTCGCCAACGTTTCGTTTGAAGAGGGTAAAACGGGTGTTCAGGTTAAACATACTTCGGATATGTTGCAGTTTAACGCCGCGCAGGTTCAAAAATCGGAATACGATATTTTCTTCTTCGAGAATGAACATTATTATAAATATATTGACGTTTTAGAAGATCTTAGCGATATAGTAAACTCCAAAGCGTCGGCAGATGATTCGCTTACCGTATTGGAAAAACTTGACGCACAGCAAACCGATTATTACGGCGCGAAAGTCGGCAACGAAACGCATTATTATGCGTTGCCTTCGTATTTCGGTAACTACGGGATAATTTACAACAAAGACCTTTTTGAAGACAAAGGGTATTATCTTGCTGCGGATAAATCCAACGGCGCGATTATAGGCAACAACAAAAACGCTAAAAAATCCAGCGGTCCCGATGGTAAGGAAGGCACTCCCGACGACGGACTTCCCGCAACATACGAAGAATTTTTCACTCTTTGCGATGAAATCTTCAATGCGAACGATACCCCTGTATGCTGGCCCGGGAAATACAGACAGCATCATCTCGGCAACCTTATGGATAATCTCGTTTCCGATTACGAGGGTGTTGAGCAGATGCGCATAAACTACGATTTTGACGGCACGATTGCCAAAGATCTCGTTGTTTTAGATGCAAACGGTAAAGTCACAAAAGACAGTAACGGCAATATAGTAACCGAGGAAAAGCAGATCAACTCGTCGAACGGTTATGATGTTGCCCGCCAGATCGGTAAACTATATGCAATGCAATTTATCGAAAAACTTATAACCAACGATAACTACTATAATAAAGATGCGTTCACCGATTCGTTCAGCCATACCGATAACCAGGAACTGTTCCTTATGGAAGGTACCGAAGATTTTGGAACTGACAATACGTCGATTGCTATGCTTATCGACGGGCCGTGGTGGCAGGAAGAATCGGCCGGCGTATTCACCGAAATGGAAGAAGTGGACTCGAAGTATGCCAGAACAAACCGTAATTTCGGCTGGATGCCGCTCCCCAAGGCTACTGCGGACAAAGTAGGTCAGGGCAACGTTTACTCCGATTATCTTAACGCTTTCGTATGCGTTAAGGGCGGACTTTCCGAGGGTGTTAAAAAGGCGGCAAAAGAATTCGTTAAATTCTCCTGCACCGATGCAATGCTCAGAGATTTCACCGTTACGACGGGCGCGTCCAAAGCGTATAAATACGATATGAGCAGCGATATGAACAAACTTTCGTCTTTCTCTAAAGACGTTATAAACTACGTTGCCAACTCGAAAATTATCTACAAATATTCTTCGAGCAACTTCTATAACGCAAATATAGCAAATCTCCAATATGACGTTGTTTATTCGGCAAGAGTAAACGGTTCGCTTTACAGAAACGTTGTAGACGGAATAAAAGAGGGCGGCGCAACCGGAACCTCGTACTTTGAATCGTTCAACGATTACTTCAAGAAATACTCCTTCTGGAAATAATAATTATGCTCGTTCGGGCGGGCGGGGGAACCCTGCCCGAACGACTGCATTTATTTTTTTACTTTGCCCGTATCGGGGATTGAATGATGAAAAATCTTAAATCAAAATCTTTTAAAAGCGCAAAAAGCATGTGGTTCTACATTGCTATTTTAGCAATTCCGCTGCTTCAGTTTTGCATATTTTATATCGGGGTAAACGTCAACTCGTTTATTCTTGCGTTCAGAAACATCACGCTCGATGCCGAAACGAAAAAATATGTTTTTTCGTGGACGTTCGATAATTTCATAAACTGGTTCGCTGACGAAAACGAGTTTTTGCAACTTACCCAAACGCTTTTGATTTCGCTTAAGTCGTATGCTATTTCGCTTATAATAGGCGTTCCGCTCGGCTTGTTTTTTGCGTACTATATTTTTAAAAAATTACCGGGAGCAATGTTTTTTCGGTTTATGTTGTTTATGCCGTCTATCATAGCGAGCATAGTTCTCGTTTCGATTTTCAGGTATTTTACCGACTACGTCGTTCCCGAAGTTTTAAACGTTTTCCATATAGAACTCAGCGGAACGCTGTTATCGGAAAAAAGTATGAGGTACGCAACGGTTATGTTCTATAACCTGTTCGTAAGTTTCGGCACTACCGTTTTGCTTTATTCAAACAAAATGGCAAACATTTCGCCCGAAATAATCGAAGCCGCTCAGCTTGACGGAGTAAGCCCCGCGCGCGAATTTTTCAGTATTGTCCTTCCGCAAACTTTCTCTACTTTATCGATCTTTTTAGTTACGGGCATTGCGGGTATATTTACGAACGAGATAAACAACTTTTCGTTTTTCAACTATTACTGGAAACCCGACACGGCAACTTTGGGCTTTTTAATGTATTTCAGAACGCAAAAGGCAAAAGGCGATATTTCGCAATATCCGCCGCTTGCGGCTCTCGGTCTTATGATGTCCGCCGTGGCGATTCCTCTTACGTTTTTGGCTCGTTGGTTCTTGAATAAAGTAGGACCGAGCGAAGATTAAGGGCGGAGGTGAGAATATGAAAACACATAAGAGACGTTTAAAAAGCAGATTATCGCCTCTTACCGTCGTAATGCTTGTCGTTCTTATTTTATACTGCGCGTTTTTGTTAGGAATGCTTTTGTGGGCGGTGCTTACCGCGCTTAAAGAACCGCTTGCGTTTAACCGTAACAAGGTAGGACTTCCCAATCCGTGGTATTTTGAAAACATACCTTACGTTTTAAAAAATGCCGAAATACGGAAAGAACAGGGCGTTGTGCCTTTCGGTGAAATAGTATGGAACTCGATTTTATACTCGGTAGGCTGTGCGCTTGTAAACACGTTTGTTACCGCCGTAGTAGCTTACGCATGTTCAAAGTATAAATGCGCTTTCTCAAAATTCATATACGGGCTTGTTCTCGTGGTAATGGTAATTCCCGTGGTCGGCAATCAGACCTCCGAAATTCAGATGTCTATGAACCTCGGGTTATATGATAAAATGATAGGCATGCTCGTAATGCGCGCAAGTTTTTTGGGTATATACTTTCTCGTGTTTTACGACATGTTCGGCGCAGTGCCTTCGGCAGTCAGCGAAGCCGCCGAAATCGACGGTGCGAACGACGCACAAATCATGCTCAGGATATTCTTTCCTATAGCGAGCAACACGTTCCTTACCGTATTGCTTATAAACTTTATAGGTTATTGGAACAACTATCAGGTTCCTATGATTTACGTTCCCAACCACCCGACGCTTGCCGAATACGTATTTCAGATCAGCACGTTTTCTAAATACCCGTTCAGCAAAGCGCCCGTGCAACTTGCAACTTCGCTCATTCTGCTGTTGCCCGTTGTCGCATTGTTTTGCTTTACGCACAAGCGGCTGTTAGGCAATCTTTCGATCGGCGGGGTTAAGGGCTAAACCGATAAAAACCGATAAAAAACAATAAGAAACGAAAACTATAATAAACACAAAAAATTAAAGGAGAATAAGAATGAAACGCGGATTAACGATGATTATTATCCTTTTGTGCGTGGCGATTTGTTCGACGGTTACGGTTTTTGCCGTAGGTGCGAACGCCGCAGTGTGGAGCGACGTCAATATTGCCGAGTTTTACGCTTACGGCGATACTTTCGACGTTCCCGAACGCACTTTTACCGTCGGTTCAAACACAGTAAAAGCACTTCACACCGTGACGTTCCCGGGCGGCGATGTCGTTCGCGGGAAAACGGTAAAACTCAGTGAAATGGGTAATTATACCGTGCGCTACTATGCAAGTATAGGTAAAGAACAGTATTCTGACGAAAAAAGTTTTACCGTTCAGGGTTTCGGTTACGGGGTTAATAGCGCTGAAAGTTCGGTGGCTTATGGTCGCTATACCGAATTCGGCGCGGATTCCACGGGGCTTATAGTAAAACTCGCAAACGGAGATAAACTTACGTTCACAAAACTTATAGACGTTGCCGCTCTTACGCAAAGCGACGCGCTTTTCAAGTTTTTCATAACGCCCGAACATCAGGGCGCAGCCGACTTTAACAAACTTACTCTTACGCTTACCGACGCGCTTGACAGTTCAAAATATTTGAAGATTGACGTTAACCGCGGTCAGTTTTCATCGGGCGGCGTAGGTGTTTCATGGGTTATGGCAGGCGGAAACGGTCAGGATATGGTCGGTTACGAAAAAGGTAAAAAACTGCATGTAAACGACGATGTCGGTACGGCGTTATACATTTCGTTTGTGGCTCAGAACAACTCGGGCGACGGTTGGTCGGGACCCGCGGTCGACGTAAAACCCGATTTGAGTTACGGCACGATATCTTTTGATTATAATTCTAAAATCGTTTATGCCAATTCGGATATAGTGTCCGATCTCGACAGTTCAGACTATTACAAAGATTTATGGCGCGGCTGGTCGTCCGATAAAGCAAGACTTACGGTAAGTGCAAGCGGATATTCGAGCGCGACCGCAAACTTCTGCATAACCGATGTTTTCGGCATGTCGGCGGACGAATTAAGAGATAACAATTTCATCGACGACGAAGCTCCCGTAATCACCGTTGACAGCGACTATACCGAAATGCCGCGTGCCGAGGCAGGCAGGGCATATTCCGTTCCCGCGGCTACCGCATACGACGATTATGCGGGCACTTGCGAGGTTGCAACCGAGGTTGTTTACGGTTATCACACCGAAGAACCCGTTTCGGTAACTCTTTTAAACGGTGTTTTCGTTCCCGACAGGCCGGGGATTTATACCATAGTTTACACGGCAAAAGACGGTTTCGGCAAGACGGGAAGAGAACTGCTTTTCGTTCAGGCGGTTAAAACCGTTCCCGAAATAGTAATAACTCCTCCGTCCGTTTTATCGAGCGTAGAACTCGGCACATACGTTGAAATTCCCGAACCGATCGTAAGCGGCGGCAGCGGAAAAATCAATATCGAAACCGCAGTCGTTTTCGGCGGCGAACGCACGATTATAAACGGCGGTTTCCGTCCCGAAACTGAGGGCGAATATACCATAGAATTTGTGGCAACCGATTATATCGGCAAAACGCAGTCCGCGACGCTTATCGTCGAGGCGACGAGGGGCGATAAGCCGGTATTTGTCGACAGCGTTAATTTGCCGCCCGTATATATAAACGGCGGAAGATATATTCTTCCCGAACTTTATGCAAACGATTACACTTCGGGCAGCCTAAAGCGCGTGCTTTGCGACGTTAAAGTCGTTGACGTAAACGGCGAAAAGATTTATAAAGCGGGCAGCGAATATGTTCCCGCGGTAAATAACAACGGCGATATCGCCGAAATAACTTATTATTCGGGCAGTGCGGTATATCCCGCGTTCAATGTTCCCGTAATTATAGGAAGAACGGATAACACCGTACATATGTCCAACTATATTTACGGCAAAGATATTACCGTAACTGCCCGCGACGAAAACAATGCGTTATATACCACAGGGCTCGCGGTGATACCGTCCTTAGGTAATTCGAGTTGGATTTTTGCAAACGCTTTACTCAAAAACGAAGCGTCGGTTACCGTAAGCACGCTTGCGGGCAAAACCAATTTCGGCGCGTTTGAATTTACGTTCATCGATGCATTAAACGGAAAGAAAATTACCGTTGCCGCGGAAATCGGTTCGGCAAAAGTAACGTTTACGCATGGCGGTGAGAGTTATGTTTTAGGTTCGTCTGTTAAAAACGGCGGCGAACTTAAAATAACGTTCGGCAACGAAAAAATCAACATAGTGTGCAACGATTATACGGCTATGTCTATTCCTCTTACCGTATACGATGACGGCGATGCGTTCGACGGATTTACTTCCGACAAAGTTTATATCGGCGTAACTACTACAGATAATGAAACCGACAGCCGTTATATGGTTTTATCGGTAAACAAAAACGCGCTTTCGTACAGAAATCAGGATAACGGCGCGCCTTCGTTCACTATTCTCGGCGACTACGGCGGAAAACAAAAAGTCAATTCCGAATACGTTATAAACCGCGGTATTTGCAGCGACGTATTCGCTCCCGAAGCAAGCGGAACGCTTTCCGTTACCGCTCCCGACGGAACGACCATGAAGGACAAAAACGGTAAACTCTTGAAAGACGTTTCGATCAACGAAGAATACGTCATAACGCTTACACAATACGGAAAATACACCGTTTCGTACGTTATCTCTGAGGTTAACTGGGTAGGCAACCGCAACAGACCTAATATAACCGTTACCGTGCCCGATGAGGAAGCTCCTGTTATAGAATTTACCAAAGTTCCGTCTGCTACGGCGACTGTCGGCGAGGTAATCGTAATGCCCGAATACAAGGTTAGCGATAACATTTCCTCCGAAAGCGAAATCACGGTAAGGTCGTTCGTTATAAACGCACAGGGCAGGTTTATCGAACTGACCGACGGAGCGAACGCAATCAAGTGCGAAAACGCGGGCAAATATACCTTTATTGTGTATGCAACCGACGCGGCGGACAATTCTTCGTCGCTGTGCTTTGAAGTAAACGTAAGGTAAGGTGGAAAATATGAAAAAAAGCATATTCAAAGCAATTATTCTTTTGTTAACCGTTATATTTATGTTTTCGGCTTTTTCGGCTTGTAAAAACAATAATACGTCCGTCGACGGCGACGACGTAAAGATGGTTACAGACGAAAAAACTCATAAAGTAGAAGGCACGCTGCACGATGTAAACGTCAATTATAACGCCCCCGTCGGCACGCTTTCGGCAAACGGAAGAACCGAATACACGGTTGTTTCGGCATCCGAATACAGCGTTGCTTCAAAGTTTGTTTCCAAACATTTAAGCGCGGCAACGGGTGTAAATTTCCCCTTAGAATTTGCCGAAGAATGTAATTTGTCCGCGGGCAAATATATCGTTTTCGGTTTGAATGATCTCATAAAATCGACGGTAACCGTTCCCGAGGCTTCGGTTCTCGGCGATCAGGGTTACTACATTAAAACCGTAGGCGACGACGTACTCGTATATTTCACAAGCGAAGACGGCGCACAACTTGCGGCTATAGCGCTTCTACGCGCGCTCGTCGGTTACGATATGATGTCGGGCGACTGCGTTATTTACGAAAAAGCGGGCGACGTTTTGCCCGCAATCGAAATAACCGAACGCCCCGATTACGAATTCCGTATCAACAGTAACGAAATGAAGGGCGATGCCAAATACGGCATGGGTTTCACGCAAAAATCGGGAATGCTTCAGACCGAAACCGGCAATGTTCACAACCTTTACGATTTCTTCACGCAGGAAGACGTAGAAAATCACAGCAAGTGGTTTTCCGAAGGCGCTATCGTTCAAAGAGAGGCTGTCGGCGGCGGTTTGGAACGCGTCCGCATAGGTCAGCCGTGCTTTACCGCTCATGGAGATAAAGAGGAATACGAAGCTCTTTTAAACCACATGGCTGAACAAATCATCGAAATTTTAAAGAATAAACCCGACGTTGTGAATATGCGTATATCGCAGAATGACGTTATGGATGAAAATATGACGTGGAGATGCACATGCGCCGCATGTAACACAAGTTACGATTACTACGGAACTTTGGGCGGGGCTATGCTTTCTTTTGCGAACGACCTTGCGAAAAAGGTTAACGCATATATCGACGCTAACGAACCCGACAGAATTTTCAATCTTATAGTTCTTGCTTATCAGGAAGCTTTGCAAGCACCCGTTCAGCGCAAAAACGGCGAGTACGTTCTCGACGAAAAAGGCAAGGGTATTCCCGAAACTCGTTACGACTTCGATGAGCAAGGTAATAAAACTGTCGTGTTAGACGAAAACGGGCAACCCGAAAAACTCGTTTGCGGTCGTGGCGTGGCATATGAATTCGCTGCGTCCAAGGCAAACTGGATTCATTCGTTCTATGAAGCGGAAAACAGGGAATTCGCTTCGGCAATCGAAGCGTGGGCAGGGCTCGGTTCGTCCAACCTCTATATTTGGTCTTACGAAATAAGTTATTATCAATATTTGTATCCGTATAACAACTATCACATATTGCTTGATAACTTCAAATACTTCAAGGAATTCGGCGGTAACTACATTTACCCCGAGGGCACGTGGGAAAACATGAATAACCCCGGCTTTGCCAAACTGCGCGACTATATCAACTCAAAGGGCATGTTCGACGTGAACTCCGATTATAACGAACTTGTAGATAAATTCTTCAAGTACTATTTCAGAGAAGCCGCGCCCGTCATGCGTAAATACTTCAACGAAGTACAGGTTAACTTAACCATCAACGAAAACATCACCGGCGGTCGAGTTCACTCTTACGGCTTGTCAGATAACCGAGTATGGCCCGAAGCGCTTGTAACGGGTTGGCTTAACTCTTTCGAAGTTGCTCAAAACGAGATTTTAAAATATAAGGAAACCGACGCCGAATTATACGAAGCTTTATCCAAGCATATTTTAATCGAATCTTTGTTCCCGAGATACGTTTTATGTACCAAATACGATAAATCGTTCAGCACAAGTCAGATTAAAGAAATGCGTAAATCGTTCCTTAAAGATTTTGAGGATCTGGGCAACACCACGCATCAGGAACACTATGTAATTTCCGACGTTACTTCCGGTTGGAATCTGGACTAAGGGGGGACGATTATGAAAAACAAATTATTGAAAATTGCCGTTTCTTTAATCGCGGTAATATCGCTTGCCGTAGCATCGGCAACTTTGCTTATCGGTTGCACCAAAAACAACGATAACTCGGGCGATTCGTCCTCGGGCGGAGATAAAACCATAGTGAAAATCTCGGCTGAAACAGCGACGGTTGCCGAGTTTGAAACCATAAAACTTTCCGCCACCGTAGAAAACGGCGACGAAACCGTAAAGTGGAGCACGAGCGACGGCTCAGTTGCCACGGTAGACCAAGACGGTCTTGTGCTCGGTGTAAAAAGCGGCAAGTGCAACATTATCGCAATGTCGGGCAAGGCTATGGCGACTTGCGCGCTTACCGTAACCGACAGCGTTTACGCACCCGTTATAAAAACAGCCGATAAAATCACCGTCGAAAGCGGAAACAGTTACGTCGGCAAAATCAGCGTTTTATTCAGGGGCGAGGACGTAACCGAAAGGACTAAAATCGAATGGTCGTTAGCAGACGGTTACGAACAGGTTTGCAACGTGGTAAAGGGCAACGGAACGGTTACTTTTGTTGCGAAAACTCTCGGCGAGGCGGTCTATTACGTTTCGGCAACTTTTAACGGAATTTACGTAAATAAGAGCGTGTCCGTAAAGGTCGTAGAGCCGATAGCGACCGTTGTGCCCGACGGAGGAATCACGGTCGGCGACGACGGCTACGAATTGAAATTATTCACCATAGCCGAAGCGGGACAAACCGAAATGCCTTTAAGTTTTACGGCATATCAGGGTAGTAGCGTAGTTGAAAATGCGGTTATCGATTGGGATCTCGATTCCGAACGGTACGATCCCGACATTGCCGAAATTACGGGGGCGAACGGAAATTATATCGTTAAAAAGGTTTCCGCCGGTACGACCGACATTATCGGCGCTTACCGCACGCCGAATGGCAAAAACATTACCGTTTCCATAAAAGTTATCGTCGAAAAGGCAGTTAAAACGCTTGATATCCGTCCGGAAATCGAGGTCGAAGATTTAAAGCCTGTAACGCTTCCCGACTCGTTTAACGAAAACGTTTTGTCGCTTACGTTAGACGGAGTAAACGTTTATTCTTCCGTGTCGGGCAAGAACGTCGTTCTCAACAAGGATAAACTTCCCAAAACGGCTGATAAACTCGGCGCAAGAGAGATGATTTTGTCTACCGCCGACGTTGAATACACGTTTACAGCGGATATTTACACGCTTATAATAAGCAACAAAGCGGAATTCGATCAGATGCGCAGTCTTGCCCGCGCGAACGGCGACATAAGCAACACGGGCGTGCTTGACGGTTATTTTGTGCTCAACGGAAATATTGAATATAACGCAGGTTTTGTTTCTCTTACAGACAGCGGCGAATTATGGACGATAAACAACAAACTCGGCGGCGCAGGCTGGAACGATCCGTCAAAGTACGGCTTCAGGGGCGTATTCGACGGGCGCGGCTATAACGTAAACGGAATTACCGTCAAAGCGGCTACGAGCGGCAGTGAAAGCGGCGGTATCTTCGGATTTACGGGTAACAACGCCGTTATCAAAAACGTTTCGTTCACAAACGCCGGTGTAGAGGAAAATAACGGGTTTATCTGTTCCTACGGCGGCGGACTTATAGAAAACGTCAATATAACTTTCGCAAAATTAGGCGCAGGCAACGAAAACAGGGATTTGTTCAGCACTAACGGCGATCCCAGAACCATGGGCGCGTTTTTCTCGTGCGGGGCTTCGGATTCTGCAAAGGTCAGGAACTGTTTCGTGGACGCAATAGGCGCGGATATCGCTTACGTTACCAATAAAGACAGATCCGATCTTGCAAACGTAGTTTTGGGAACAAGAACCAAAAACGTAGAAAATCTCGTTGTTGTATGCAACCATGCCCGCGCAGATAAAATCTTGACCGAAAGCGGTTCGTCTTATACCGCTACGTCTTATAGCGATTTTTCGACTTCTGTTCCGTTAAAGAGCATAATAAGCGAGTTCGATGAAGACATATGGTCGGTTATAAACGGCATACCGTTTGTTAAACACGCAATCGAAACTATCGACCTGCATCAGCAGATAGAATTCGTTCAGATTGCCGAAATGATTGCTTTAGGCGGCAGTTCGATTGTTAAGGTAAATACTCGTTACGCAGGCATTACAGCCGAAAATCTTTTTGGCGGCATCACGCTTGAAAACGGCGTAATCAGCGTACCGCAAGATGCCGGCGCCGGCAGTATTACGATAAATGCGATTTCCTATCTGAATGGTTCGCATGTAGCCGTTGAAATCGAAATAGCCGATTCGCGTGACGTAACCGTATCGCATGAAAGACAAATTGTCGAAACGACCGCAAGCGAAATCGATCTTTCGTTCGCAAGCGATTATGTCGGCGAAAATGCAACAGTAACCTATAACGGCGTAATACTCGGAAGCGGCGCTGTAAACAACGGCAAACTTACTGTAGATTTAACAAAAGCGGGTGCAACGGGCGAACTTACGTTTGAAGTCGTATCGAAGAAGGGCGGTGTGTATTACACGTTCGGTTACAACGTTTTACTTGCAACAAAGATTATCCGTACGGTGGCAGATCTCGACGTTCTTAAAATTAAAACGATTAGCGAGTCGATTTACGGCTATTACGTTCTCGGCTCGGATATAGATATGAAAAATGCAAAACTTTCGCAAGATTTAACGGGGCAACCCGGTTATTGGGAAGGCGGTTTCGGATTCAGAGGTACTTTTGACGGACGAAATCACACTATATCCAATTTTACCGCGGGCGCAAACGGTTTGTTCGGCAATATAGGAAAGGGTGCAATAATAAAAGACGTTAATTTTGCAAACGTAAGCTGTAATAACGACTATCTTTCCGCAGTGCTTGCAAGAACAATAATAGGTGCTGAAATAAACAATGTAACTATAGGTGTAATCGGTTTTGCGGGAACGACGTGTGACAGCGGACTTTTAGCGTCGAGATATACAGACGGCGCTATTATGAAAGACGTGAAAATCGACGCAAGCGAATGTACTGTTTATTCGTTATTCGGAAATCAGGTGGGAGATAAAGCAGACAACACCTACAGCGGAGTCGAAATCAAAGTAAAATCGTACACAATGTTTGCAAATCAAGGTAAAGACGTAAACAGCAGTGATAAAGCGATTGCTCCCGCAGGAGTGGACGTCGTCGTTGCATAAGGCAAAGCGAACAAAAGGTTCAGACGCATTTTGCGTTGTAATATAAGATAACAAAGTTATCGAAAAATTGGAGGGAAAAATATGAAAAAACTCAAAGCACTGCTGGCGGTTCTTTGCATCGTTTTCGCTGCATGCGCCGTTATGGCTTGCGGCTTTGAAGACAGTGAATCTGCCAAAACCGTGGTCAACGCACCCGTTATAAATTCAAAAGTTTATAACGGCGAAAAGCAGACGGCGACCGTTGAAGCAAGCGACGCTTACACCGTTATCGAAAATAACGGCGGCGTAAACGCAGGCGAATATAACGTCGTGTTAAAACTCACCGACGAAAACGCTTACGAATGGAAAACACCGGACGAAGCCGACGCAACTATGCTTACGCTTAAATTTGTCATTATAAAGGCGACAAACTCGGTAAGCGAGCTTACGCTTGATGGATGGAGAGCAGGTGAAACCGCAAACGTACCTGCGGCAAACGCGGAATTCGGCGAAGTAAAATTTGCTTACGCTACTGAACAAAACGGCACTTATACCGAAAACGTTCCAACGGCGGCGGGTACTTACTTTGTAAAGGCGTATGTAGAAGCGACCAAAAACTATGACGGCGCGGAAGCCGTAATTTCTTTTGAAATTACAAAAGCAAAGAATGAAAACGCCGTTACCGTTTCCGCCGAAGATGTTAAATACGGCGAAAACGTAACGCCTGTTGTAACCGCTAATGCAACTCATATTCCGGATGGCGCAGAGATAGTTTATACTTACGCTCTCACTTCCGACGGCGAATACGTTGCATGGGAAGCTATCGAAAAACGCGCAGGCGCATATTTCGTAAAAGCAACCGTTGCCGAAGACGACGATTATAAGGGAGCTTCCGCTATTGCCGGATTTGAAATGACAAAGGGCGACAACGCGATAAACGATTTCGAGATCGATGCCGTTACTTGTAAACAGAATATAGTTCTTAACGCAACCGCAACCGCGGGTACGGTCGTTACTTATAAATACGCAACCGCGGCTGACGGCGAATATATAGATATTCCCGCCGACGGTCTTGTTGCAGGTACTTATTATGTTAAGGCTTACACGGCAGGCAACCACAATTATGCCGCAGCCGAAAGTAATCCCGCAACACTTACCGTAAACCACGCTTACACATGGACTACCGACGCAAACGGTAACGATTACCGCGCTTGCGCATGCGGCTCTGCCGAAAGATTTGTTTTCGATACGAGCGCAGAAGTACTTGAAAAAACCGAAAGCGGTTACTCGCTTAAACTTTACACCGCGGAAGACGAGGGCAAACCCAACAAAGTAACGTTCTCGTTCAAAGTAACGCTCGGAACAACCGTTACCGAAAATGCCGTTATGGCTTGGACTCAATCGACCGAAGGTATTGTTGAAATTACGGGCAGTGCCGAATATACCGTTAAAGCTCTCGCTATAGGCGAAGCCGTTTTAACAGCTACTTACACCGCCGCGGATGGCAAAAAAGCGCACGTAACTATCAACGTAACCGTCGAAAGACTTACAAAAACGGTTGAAGTCGCCCATGAAACAATCCTTGCCGATTTAGCAACCACCGAACTCGATCTTTCGTTCGCAAGCGCATATTTTACAGAAAACGCAAGCCTTGCTTATGGCGATAAAGTTCTCGGAAACGGCGCGTTAAACAGCGGTAAACTTACCGTAGATTTCAGCGAAATGACCGACGCAGGCAATCTTACATTTGTCGCCACTACAGATAAAGACGGCGTGTACTATTCGTTCAACGTGAACGTTCTTCTGGCAACAAAAATTATTCGCACGGTAGACGATCTCGACGTTGTAAAAGTAACTCAGACTAATATCGATAACAATACTTCGATTTACGGTTATTATGTTCTTGGCAACGATATAAACGTAAAATGGAGTAAGCCTATGATGGCAAGTTTGACTTACAATGGTACTGTAAAGAATTGGGAGGCAAATTTCGGTTTCCGCGGCACGTTCGATGGTCTCGGTCACACGATATCCGGTTTTGCGGTTAGTATAAACGGTATGTTCGGACATGTCGGCAAAGGCGCTGTTATTAAAAACGTTAAGTTTGATAAGTTCAAATATAACGGACATTATAACGGCGGATTGTTCGGCGGTACGGTACGCGGAGCTGAAATAACCGACGTTACCCTTAGCAACGTAGAATATACGATGCCTACAGAAGATCCTGAATGTACGGGGTTTTTTGCCGGAAGATTTATGCAAGATAACAAGCTGACCAACATAAAGATAGATGCAAGCAAATATGATGTCTACTCTGTTTTCGGTCGTAACATATCTAATAACGCTTACACTGATGTTGAAGTCAAAGTAAAATCGTTTACTATGTTAGGATATAACGGCGATGTCATGAGCGACGAAACAATGTTGCGTAAATTGGAAGGCGTAACCGTTATAACTGCGGATACAACCGTCGAAGCATAATTATACAGTAGGGATTCCATTCGTCATCACTAACAAAACAAAAAGCGTTGCCGTTGCCGAACGAATACCGGCGACGGCAACAGCCTATAAAAAACTTTTATTAAATCTTTTATTATGAAACTGAACTTTGAAGAATACAAAAGCAAGGTCTATGCCTGTTGGACGGGTAAAAACATAGGCGGCACGATAGGCGGTCCTTACGAGGGCAAGCGAGAAATTTTAAACGTAACGGGTTTTACCACTAAGCCGGGCGAAGCTCTGCCTAACGACGATCTCGATCTGCAGCTTGTATGGCTGCATGCGGTCGAATCCGAGGGGGCAAAAAACATTACAGCCGAGGTGCTCGGCGAGTATTGGCTGTCGTTTATAAGCGGATACTGGAACGAATACGGTATTGCGCACGAAAATATGTTAAGAGGCATTATTCCGCCTCTTTGCGGCGATTTCGATAACGCCTGGAAACATTCCAACGGCGCATGGATTCGTACGGAAATCTGGGCGACTCTTGCGCCCGGTTATCCCGATCTTGCCGTTCGTTTTGCCATGGAGGACGCAAAAGTCGATCACGGCTCAGGCGAGGGCACTTATGCTGCTGCGTTCGTCGCCGCAATCGAAAGCGCGGCGTTTGTCGTTTCCGACGTAAACGAACTTATTGAAATAGGTTTGTCAAAAATTCCCGAAAACTGCCGGATGGCTCAGACCGTCCGTCTTGTAATAAAGTGTTTTAACGAGGGTAAAACGGCTATAGAAACAAGAAATATCGTTCAAAAAGCAAACGCGGATATCGGCGACGGTTGGTTTCAGGCTCCATCCAACGTAGGTTTTGTAGTAATCGGCTTGCTTTACGGCGAGGGTGATTTTAAAAAGTCCATGCTTACCGCGCTTAACTGCGGTGACGATACCGACTGCACGGCAGGTACAATCGGCTCGATAATGGGCATTATTTACGGCGAAAAGGGGTTGCCCAAAGACTGGTGCGAATATATCGGTGACAAAATAGTTACAGGCACTATAAACCCGTGCATTGCTTTTCCGTCGGTAAAATCCTGCAAGGAGTTAACCGAAAGAGTTTGTTCGCTCGCGCCCGCCGTTTTGCGACTTAATTCTACTAACGCTTTGAGCGTGGAATTATGCGATAAAACCGAGCTTTCTTCAGACGAAAAAGCCAAATTGCCTTTACCCTACGGAAAAGCGGAAGAAACCGACGGCATGCGCGCCTCACTTTTTTCGCTTAAAGAAAACGCGTTTTCTAAAAAAATCGGCTGTATTACGGTTGTTTTAACTTACGAAAGCGGTTTAAAAATCACGCCGAACGAGGAAAAGACGGTATCGCTTAAAGTTATAAACAACGTAAAAGCGTACGGCAATCTTCCGCACACGGCAAGATTTAAACTTTGGCTGCCCGACGGCTTTACGGCGGATAAATCGTCGTTCGACGTTTTTGTGCCGCACTGGACGCCGTTTACGCTCGATTGCGTGTCCGACGAAGTCAAAATAAAAATCAAAGCGGGTGAAGAAATCGACGCGCTGAATGAAATTCTTATAGAAGCAAGCGTAAACGGCAGATATACAAAAGAGTATATCTCGCTCGTGTTCATTGCTGCAATATAATCCGATAAACATAACAGAAAAAAGATTTATGAAAAAAAATTGTTTATTTACCCTTGGACGAAAGACCTTGCAATTATGATTTTTGCGGGTTTATGGTGCAAAACAACAACGAAATAAACTTGTAAGGCCCAAAAAGTCTGATTTAGGCTTAAAAAAAGCACCTGCAGACTATCATTCTGTAAAAAGATTTTTAACGAACGAATGTGCCGATGCCGATTACCTTATTTTAGCCGTAGATATGCTTTTATACGGCGGGGTTGTCCCGTCAAGATTGCATTATTTATCGCAGGAAGAAATATTTTCAAGGGTGGATTTTATCAAAACTTTAAAAGAAAACAATCCGAAATTGAAGATTTTCGCGTTTTCGCTTGTTATGCATTGCCCGACTTATTCAAGCGGCGACGAAGAACCCGATTATTACGAAAAATACGGCAAACAAATTTTTCGTTATGGCGTCAACGAGCATAAATATATCGAAAATCTTATAACGAAAGACGAGTATGAAGCCGAAAAAAGTCGGTTAAACGTACCCGAAAAGTACCTGAACGATTATCTTTCAAGAAGAAAAGAGAATTTGGCGGCTCTTTTTCGCACGTTAAAACTCGTAGGCGGTTCTATAGACGAATTTTTAATTTTGCAGGATGATTCTAATCCGTACGGTTTTACTGCGTTGGATCAAAGAAAAGTAAAAGAATTTACAAAAAAAGAAGAAAAAAATATAGAGGTTCATTCCGGCGCGGACGAAGGAGGACTAACTCTTCTTGCTCGTATTTTGACGAAAATAAAAGGCTATACGCCTAAAATCTGCCCGATTTATCCGAAAGAAGAATGTAAAAACGTTATTCCGCTTTTCGAGGACAAAGAAGTTTACAAGAGCATAGAGGCTCAAATCGAAAGTGCGGGTGCATCCTTATCTGACGAAAAGGACTCTGAAATTTATCTGTTTTGTAATCTGCCGGTCGGAAAAATGCAGAATATAGATAATCTCAAGGGTAGGCAATACGATGAAAGAGATTGCCGATTATAATACGGTAAACTAAAAACATATTTATTGCATGGCATAGTGAAGATATTATACCAAAATATAAAAGCCTTTTGCAATAGATTTCCGTTGATAAAAATTATTTTAATAGGGCATTTATGAAAAAAACGAAACTTGATGCAAATTTTATATGGGGCGTTTCTTGTTCCGCATATCAGATAGAAGGCGCGGAAAGCGAGGATGGCAGAGACGATAGCATTTTGGATAGCAAGTTTACGAAAGGCAAAGTTCTCGGTGATATGAACGGAAAAATCGCTTGTGATCATTATCACAGATACAAAGAGGACATTGCCCTTTTAAAGGAACTCGGAATAAAGAATTATCGCTTTTCTATAAGTTGGACAAGAATTTTTCGCGATGGTATTGGCGAGGTGAATTTAAAAGGTGTTGAGTTCTATAAAGACCTTGTTAATCGACTTATAGCCGCAGATATTACTCCGTGGGTTACGCTTTTTCATTGGGATTTACCATATAAGCTTTATGAAAAAGGCGGTTATCTTAATCCGGAAATTAGCGATTGGTTTGCAATCTATGCCAAAAGTATCGTCGATATTTTCGGTGAAAAAGTCAATAACTACATTATCATGAACGAGCCGCAGTGTATAGTAGAAGAAGGACATTTTATGGGTACGCAGGCGCCGTTTTTGCAGCTTTCCAGGAAAGAAACCTTTACCGTTGCGCACAATTTGCTTTTGTGTATGGGTAAAGCGGAAAAGGCAATGAGAAAAACCGCAAAACATAAGTTGAATATCGGTATAGCACCATGCATCACCCCGATGATGCCAATGAGGGAAGAGGATGCGGAACTTGCCCTTAAATACAATTTTTCGCCGAGCGGAGATTTTTGGGACGGATGTTATTTTACCGATGCGGTTATAAAGGGTGAGTTTACGGACGAGTATAAAAAGTGGTTCGAGAAATACGATTATTATCCGTCCGAAAACGATATGAAGATAATAAAGAGTAAACTCGATTTTTTCTGTGCTAACCTCTACAGAGGGTTTTATATCGAAAAAACCGTAGACGGGATAAAAAGAAAACCTGTTACGCCGACGGACGATTTTTCCGCTATGGACTGGGCTGTTACACCCGAAGCGGTAGATTATCTTATAAGATATTATTACGACAGATATAAAATGCCGATAATTTTATCCGAAAACGGGGTTGCGCTTTCGGAATGGAAAACGCTCGAAGGAGATATACCCGACGATATGCGTATCGATTATATGAAACGCCATATCGAACGAGTGAAAAAAATGGCGGAAAAATATCCCGTAAAAGGTTATTTCTATTGGTCGTTTACCGATAATTTTGAATGGGCGTATGGCTATTCGAAACGGTTCGGGCTTGTTTATGTGGATTATAAAACGTTGGAGCGTATCCCCAAAAAGAGTGCTTACTGGTACAAAAAAGTAACAGAAACAAACGGCGAAGATCTTTCGAATAACTGATTTGTCGTAAAATTGTTTTTATAACTTGATTTGAAAGGTTTATTATGAGAGTAGGTATAATAGGACTTGGAGCGATTTCTCCGCTTCACATAAGGGCAATTTTAAAGTACGGACAAAAAATAACGGCGATTTGCGACGTGGATTCCGAAAAACGGCAGAAAGTCAATGCCGAGTTCGGACTTAATGCGGAAGAATACAGCGATTATAATGCGCTTCTTGCAAGCGGTAAGGTCGACGTCGTTCACGTTTGTACGCCGCACTACCTGCATGCGGAAATAATTTGCACGGCGCTTGGGGCAAACATACACGTTCTTTGCGAAAAGCCGCTTGCCATAAATTTTGAACAACTTAACGCTATCGAAAAAGCTGTTAAAAATTCTTCGGCAACGCTCGGCGTTTGCTTTCAGAATCGCTATAATGCTTCGGTGTTGTATCTTAAAGAGTTTTTTAAGGATAAAGAAATTATTGCCGCAACTGCTAATCTCGTATGGAACCGGGGCAAAGACTATTATTCTTCGGCAAAGTGGCGCGGAAAAAAGCAATACGAGGGTGGCGGCGTTATGATAAATCAGGCGATCCACTCGCTCGATTTGTTACAATGGTTTTGCGGAATGCCTGAAAGCGTTATCGCGCATTGTTCGAATAACTCGCTTCAAGGCGTAATCGACGTCGAAGATACGGCGTATGGTTTGTTTTCGCTTAAAAACGGGGGTAATTTTATTATAAACGCAACAAATTCAGCGGCGAGCTGTTTTCCGATAGTTCTTATGTTTCAATCAAAAACCGATGCAGTGGAACTTTCGGGCGATAATCTTATAGTCAACGGCAAGTTCGTTACAAAGTCCGACGGGACCCCGATTTTCGGCAAAGAAGAATGGGGCGTCGGGCATGATAAACTTATCAAAAAATTCTATAATTGTCTTGAAAACGGCAAAAAATTCCCGATTGATTTTTACGAGGCCTCAAAAACCGTAAAACTCATATTAAAAATGTATCAATCAAACGGTGAAAAGGTAAATATTTAATAAAAAATGAAGAAGATTGTTATTTTAGGTTGTGAAAATTCTCATGCCGATATATTTCTCGGCTTCATAAAGAACGACGCGGCGTTTTCCGACGTTGAGGTTTCAGGCGTTTACAGCGATGATAAAACCGCAGCCGAAAAACTTGCCGAAAAATACGGCGTTAAAGTTATGAGTGCGTATGACGAAGCGGTGGGTAGGGTTGACGGCGTAATAGTTACCGCTCGTCACGGCAATAATCATTATAAATACGCCGCTCCGTACGTAAAAACGGGCGTGCCCATGTTTATCGATAAACCTATAACCGTAAACGAGGGGGAGGCATTGAAACTTGCGCGCGAATGTAAGGCTGCGGGTGTAAGACTTACCGGCGGTTCTACATGCGTTCACGATGAACGTGTGCAAACTCTTAAAAACGAGCACGACAATAATAAAGACGGAAAAACTATTTCCGGTTTTATACGGTGTCCTATAAATCTTAAAAATAATTATGGCGATTTCTTTTTCTATTCAGAGCACCTCGTCGGTATTATGTCAACCATTTTCGGCTATTATCCCGAAAGCGTAAAGGCGTATAAAAACGCCGAAAAAATCACCGTCGTGTTCAGATATAAAGATTATGACGTAACCGGTTTATACGTTGACAAAAACAATTTATATTACGCAATGCGTATTGCAGAGAACGGCGTACATGGAGAAGAGTTGCCGATAAACGAATTAAATCCATGTTTTAAGATGGAATTCAATAGTTTTTACGGGCTCCTTTGCGGCGAGAAACAACGCCTTTCTTATGAAGATTTCATTGCTCCAGTCTTTGTGCTTAATGCAATTCAAAGATCTTTGGAAAGCGGCAACGAAGAGAAAATAAATAAATTCGAGGTGTAGTAATGAATAAACTGATATTATCCGCTTTTGCGGACGAATATGCCGACAGTCTGAAAGAACAATGCGAGGCGTTGAATAAGTTCGGTATCGAATATATCGAGCTTCGCGGAGTGAACGGTATAAACGTTTCGGTTCTTACAGAAAGCGAAGTAAAAGAAACTAAAAAAATACTCGACGATTACGGAATAAAGGTTTCGTCGATAGGTTCGCCGCTCGGCAAAATCGATATAAAGGGCGATTTGAACGGGCACTACGAAACTGCGAAAAGAGTTTACGAAACGGCAAATATTCTCGGCGCGAAGAACGTGAGGATATTCTCGTTTTATTCAAAAGAAACGCCGTTTGATAAATGTAAAAGCGAAGTTTATGCGGGGCTTGAAAAACTCGTCGGTTTGTCGGAGAGTGCGGGGCTTACGTTGTGCCACGAGAACGAAGCGCGCATTTATGGAGAAAGCCCCGAAAAATGCCTTGAAATAGCCGAATATTTCGGCGGTAGAATCAAGTGCGTTTTCGATATGGGCAACTTCGTTTTAGACGGCTACGAGCCTTTGTCGGCGTATAAACTGTTGTTTGATTATATCGAGTATTTTCACATAAAAGACGCGTTTTTTACGGGCGCGATAGTTCCCGCGGGCAAGGGCGAAGCCAAGATAAAAGAAATTCTCGACGATTACAAGGAAAACGGCAGAAAAGATACGTTTATTACCTTAGAGCCGCATTTGCAGACTTTTTCGGGGCTTAACGCGCTTGTCGGTAAGAGCTTTGATAACCCTTATAAATACGAAAATCAAAAGGCGGCGTTTACTGACGCCGTGGAAAAATTGAAAGGTTTATTATGAAAACTTTTGTAAAAGACAAATTAGAAGTAGAAATATTTGAAAACAGAACGCTTATGGGCGAAGCCGCTGCGAAAGATATTTCGGCTAAGATAAAAGAATTACTTGCCGAAAAGCAGGAAATCAATATGATATTTGCAGCCGCGCCGTCGCAAAACGACGTTCTGAAAGCGTTGGTCGAAGATGAAACCATAGAGTGGAACAGGGTAAACGCTTACCACATGGACGAATATATCGGTCTTGATAAAAACGCTCCGCAGGGTTTCGGCAATTTTCTTAAAGCGCATATTTTCGGACTTGTCCCCTTCAAAAGCGTTAATTATATAGATATTACGGCAACCGATCCCGAAAAAGAAGCAGAGAGATACGGAAAACTGTTAAAAGCCAACCCGACCGATATAGTCGTTATGGGAATAGGCGAGAACGGGCATATCGCATTCAACGATCCCGACGTTGCCGATTTTAACGATAAAAAGGTGGTTAAACCCGTTAAACTCGATGAAATTTGCCGCAATCAGCAAGTGAACGACGGTTGTTTCAAGACGATTGACGAAGTGCCTACGCACGCAATGACTTTGACCGTTCCCACGCTTGTAGCTGCTCCGTGGCTGTTCTGTATAGTTCCTGCGGCAACTAAGGCTAATGCGGTTTACGAAACTATAAACGGCAGTATAGACGAGCATTGCCCCGCGAGCATTTTAAGAACGAGAGATAACGCAAAATTATATCTTGACGATAAGAGTTCGGCGTTATTATGATAGAGATTAAAAGCGATAAAATAATAACCCCAAACGGTTTGCGTTCTGGGTGTTTATATATCGATAACGGACTTATAGACGGTTTTTTTGAAAAACAAAGAACCGATATTGCTTGCGAAGAACGTTATGATTTTATGGGTAAATATGTGTCGCCGGGGTTTATAGATTTGCACACGCACGGGGCGGGCGGCTATCCGTTTATAAACTGTACCGAAGATGACGTAATAAACGCCTGTAATTTTCACTTAAAACACGGAACGACGAGCATTATGCCGACCGTTACGGCAGGTGCGTTTGAAACAATGCGGGAAGCCGTAGCGAAAATAGCCGCAGTCAAGAGAGAAAATAAAGCTAAAAGCAACATAATCGGCGCGCATTTAGAAGGTCCGTATTTATCCGCAAAACAGTGCGGGGCGCAGTGTCCTAAATTTATTACAAAACCACAAAAAGCGGCTTATAAGTCGATTATCGAGGAGTTCGGCGACGCAATAGCGCGTTGGACTTACGCTCCCGAAAACGACGAAAACGGCAGGTTTTGCAAGTATTTGACGGAACACGGCATAATCGCATCGGCAGGGCATACCGACGCTAAATATGAGGATATGAAAACGGCAATCGAAAACGGATGCAATCTCGTAACGCACTTATATTCGTGTACGTCAACCATAACTCGCGATCATGGTTTCCGCTCTCTCGGCGTAATCGAAAGTGCGTTTTTGCGCGATGAACTTTGCGCCGAAATAATAGCCGACGGCAAGCATTTACCGCCCGAGCTTATAAAGATGATAATAAAAATCAAGGGCGCCGATAAAACTTTGCTTTGTACTGATAGTTTGGCGATAGCGGGAACGGATATAAAAGAAGGTGTGATGAGCGGCACTGAATTTATCGTAGAGGACGGCGTTTGCAAGCTGAAAGACCGTTCGGCATTTGCTGGTAGTATCGCCACCGCTGACCGTCTTGTGCGAGTGATGACCAAAGAATGTGGTTATGATATAGTAACCGCGGTAAAAATGATTACTGAAACGCCTGCGAATATATCAAAAATAAATGCGGGCAGTATTGAAAAAGGCAAAAGAGCCGATATTATCGTATTTGACGACGATATAAACGTCGAAGCAACTTTTGTTGTCGGACAAAAAATTGATTCAATACAAATTCAGGAGATAAAAAAATGGAAAAATTAAATCTTGCAATAATAGGACAAGGAAGAAGCGGTCGCGATATACATGGCTCGTTTTATCGTTCGGAGCGAAACTTGTATTACAAGGTAAAATATGTAATAGATTTCGACGAGGGCCGTCGAAAAAAAGCTGAGATATTATTTCTGGGTTGCGAAACTTTTTCCGATTATAAGGAATTATTTGATAAAAAAGACGTGGATCTTGTTGTAAATGCTTCTTATTCGGAAATGCACTTTGCCATTACAAAAGATTTGTTAATGCACGGAAAACACGTTTTGACCGAAAAGCCGTTTGCCCGCAATCAATTTGAGTGCGAAGAACTTATAAAAACAGCCTGTGATAACAACGTAAAACTAATAGTGTTTCACAATACTCAACCCGCGCCTTTCTATGTTCACGCGCTCGACGTTATAAAAAGCGGAATATTGGGAGACGTCAAACAAATAAGTATAAGATATAACGGGTTTTCTCGCAGATGGGATTGGCAAACGTTGCAAAAGAAGATGGGAGGCAGTGCATATAACACAGGTCCTCATCCTATCGCTATGGGGCTGGGCTTTTTAGATTTCGACGAAAACTTTAAAGTGGTTTATTCAAAATTAGACACTGCGCTCACAAGCGGAGACGCAGAGGACTACGTTAAAATATTGCTTACAGCTCCCCAAAAACCGCTTGTCGATATCGAAATAAATTCTACCGACGCATTCAGCAATTATACAATCAAAATTCAAGGCTCACGCGGCACGTTCAAAAACACGCCGGAAAGTTACACGATGAAATACTATAAAGACAGCGAAAACGAAAGTCATGCCGTCGTCGATACTTTTTTGGAAGATGAAAACGGAAATCCGATTTATTGCAGAGAAAAACTTAATGTTCACGAAGAAAGCGGAAATTATCAAGGGACGGCATTTGACGTCGGTACTGCGGCTATTTATGAAAACGCTTATTTTGCTATAACCGAAAACGCCGAACTCGCAATGCCTTTAGAGCATGCGGCTATGGTTATAAATGTAATCGAAACGGTTCATGCCGAGAATCCGCTTCCCCTCGAATTTCTATAATCGAATTACATAGCCTTATTGCGGTAAATAAAATATGTTTTCGATTTAAACTTATTAATAGCATGAGTAAAAAGCGCGACTAAGTCGTTTTTTGTTGACATAGCGAAAAATATTGTATAACATTAAACGCGTAGCAGATTTAAAGCAAGTCGCGATGAGTACGCATACGAAAGATTTTTGATAAACGGTAAATATTTATGGGTGAAAATTACGGAAAATTCAGCAAAAAACCGGGCGGTTACAGAATAGAAAAGTTACCCGAAGCGGGCAATTATGAGTACATCTATAAAAACGATGAAACATTAGTTAAAGTCGACCAGTACGGAATAATAACGGCGCAGATAAATCCGCCTGTAGGCGAAGCTGTTTTCAAACGTGAAGAACGTGAAGTCGGCTCGCCGGTTAAAGCTTATTTTTCGGACGGAGAAAGCGTATTCAACAATTTTGACGCGCTCCGCGCTGATAAGTTGACGATTGACTTTTTGCCCGAAAAATCGATCTATAGGCTGACTTTTGGTAAAACCGAAGTGGTAACCGAACTATTCGTAACCGAAAAAAATAAACGGTTTGTAATGAATGTTACGGTTAAAAACCTCGGAGAACAAGTAAAAGAATATTCAATTTTAAAGTGTGCTTTTCCGTACCTTAATGAACTTTTAATGGCTCCGTGGGATAAGCCGGAATGGTACACGAGAACGGAATATTTAAAAGATAAAAATGCATTTTTAACCACGAAATACAGCGTTGCAGGCAAAAAGGAAGAAAGAAGATATCTGACGATTGTTTCAAACGATGAAATTAATAACAGAGAATTGAGTCTTGAACGTCTTACTGCCTTAACCAAAAATTTCAGCGTTATACCGGATAAAGTCGGCGGAGTAACAGAAGATACGCTTTATGCGTTTAAACAATGCGTTTCAACTCTTGCAACGGTCAATCTTAAAGGTGGCGAAAGTTATTCGTTCACGCAGGTATTTGCCGTAACCGATGATGAAAAAAAAATAGTAGAAAATATAGAAAACTCTGTAAAATACTTCGATTCAACGGTTCAAAAAGCCGAAGAAGAAAAGCTGGCTGAAAAACACGCTGAATTATTCTCGGTGAGAACGGTTAAGACGGGCGATCCCGATTTTGATAGTTTCGTAAACGGATTTTTGCCGCTCGAAATGTACTGGGTGTCTTCGCTCGATCGCGGCTGGCCTACGGGAATGCGCGGCGTAAGAGACGCGGCGAACGATTTTGAGGGCATGCTTTGTTATGATAAACAAATGTGCAAAGGCGTAATCGAAAATATCTTCTCTAAGCAGCGTGGCGATGGTTGGTATCCTCGTCAGGTTCCGTTCGGCACCGGCACGAAATTCGATTTAAGAGAGTTTGTAGATTCGGCATGTTTCTTTACCGAATACGTTTACGACTATCTTGCATACACGGGCGATTATTCCATTTTAGAAAACAAGTATGGTTATTACGATTGCGAAACGCAGGAAAGCGGCTTAACGCACCTTAAAAAAGGTATGGACTATCTTTTATCGGATGACGCTTTGGGTGTGCATGGGCTTGTAAAAATGCGCGGCGGCGATTGGCTCGACTGTCTGAGCGGAGCAGGCAAAAAGGGCAGAGGCGAAAGCGTAATGGTGTCTTGCCAACTCGTAATGTGTCTTAAATATTTGGTTGAAATATTAAATAAAGTCGGACAGGTAAACGAAGTAGAAAAATACGAAAAGGCTGGCTATAGGTTGAAAAACGCCATAAACAAAGCCGCATTTAACGGTAGATTTTATAATGCCGTATATACCGATAACGATACATGGCTGTTCTCCGAAAAAGATGAGGACGGCGAAGAAAGGGTATATGTTCCGACTAATGCTTATGCGGTTATAAGCGGAGTGGCAAGCGGTAAAGAAAACGAAATCTTTAATGAAATCGCAAAGTTGAAAACTTCTGACGGATACAAGCTTTTCTCAAAGCCGCTCGGCGGAAAGTTCATAGACGGAATAGGAAAAATGGGCACGGGCGACTTTCAGCCGTACTTTGCCGAAAACGGAAGCGTATACAATCACGGCTCGCAGTGCTTTTTAATAAGAGCGCTTGCAAAGGCGGGAAGATATGAAGAAATATCCGACGTATTAGGTTATGCTTTACCGCTCTATGCAGATAAACACTCGCCTGAAAAAACTTGTTCCGCACCGTATGCAATTACAAACTGTTATCATCTGGTACCATCGTTTTACGGCAGATCGGGTTTTTCGTTTTTAACGGGTAGCGTGGCAATGATAGAGCGTGCAGTCTATTCGTGGGTTTTCGGTCTTAACTTTGCGTTGAATAATATCGTCATAACCCCATGCGTGCCGAAAGAATACGCGAATGCGGAAATAACCACGCCGTTTAACGGTCACAATTTAACGATAAAATACGTCGGTTACGGCGCGCAGATCGAAATTGCCGAAATCAGCGGCAAGTCGTTCGATGTATCCGCCGAAGGACGTTCGGTGTTGATTGATAAAGCATTGATTACCGATGATTTGACTATCATCATAAAACTCAAATGAATAAAATATTATAGAAATAATGTAAAAGCCGATTAAAATCAACTATGCGGAATATGCCTATGTGGAATATATAAGGATGATTATTTTTGAATGGTAGAGTTACACAACAGCAACAACGAAAGGCAATGAAATATGGGAACATTGATATATCTACAATTTCTTCCTAATGTCGATAAGCAATTTAATGTGTAATTTTGCTTGATAAATCTGATTTCATTTGGTATCATAGCAAGCGAAAAATAGAGTGTCGTTTGGCGTTAAATTTTTTGAAAACGGCTATGAAAATTGGTATTGTTTTTGGTATTATTTTAGTTTGAAAATTATTTTGAAATATAAAATTTACCGAAAAACCGAAAGAAATTAGCAGTTTTAGACGAAATATATTACTCAAAACGCCCTAAAATGCGCAATAATTGCCTATTTTAATAGAATTTTGAGAATTTTTCAAAACTCCTAAGGGGCCGTTGTGGGTTCGATTCCCGCCGGGAGTACCAAAAAACCGCTTGATTGAAAATAAAATCAAGCGGTTTTTCTATGTCTTTTTACATTTCAAAATCTCTTTTCTTTGCCCGTTTCATCTCCAAGAAATCGAGATATTCTTCGTACTCTTCCAAAGTTTCAAAGCCGAGCCTTTGCATTTCGGCTTTTATGTGTCTGAATTCAGCCACAGCGTCGGTTTCGTCCGTGTCAGATACAGTTTCTTGATCAGATGATTTAAGGGTTCCTGCGGGCTTTTCATCGGCTGAAAAGATACTGCCAAGTTTGTCTGCCGCCATCTTGTCCGTGCTGCGCAGCGCATAGGCGTAAATATCGCTGGTTGTGCTTGCGCGAGCGTGTCCCGCCCTCGCTGCAACGGTTACAATGGGAACGCCTGCGGCGATCTGCAAAGTGATGTTCGTATGGCGCAAACTGTGCAGGGAATAATGGTCGATATTCGCTTCCCGCAGCATTTTATTCAGCCACCCCGTGAATGTGCTTGGATAAAGCCTCTTTCCGTTCTCCTGCGTGAAAAGGTAATCATTTTCTTCCGTATAATCACCGAGTTCCGCGCGACGTTTTGTTTGCCATTCTTTGTACTCTTTCAGCGTTTCAAGCAAGACTTCGGGAATTGCAAGAGTCCGTTTGGCCATTTCCGTTTTAGGTTCTTTTTCTATCATTCCAAATCCCGTTACGGTCGTTACCGAACGGCTTACAGTAATCTCTCCCTTGTCAAAATCAATATCTTTCCATTCAAGTCCCGCCACTTCGCCGCGGCGAAAGCCTGCAAGCAGAAACAAAAGCATTGCAGATTTATAGCGAATATCGGGGTAGTCCAAAATAAATTTGTAAAAGCGTTTGGCATCCTCGTCGGACATACATTCGATTTTATGAGGCGGGCGTTTCGGAAAATTGATATAATCTGCCGACGCATAGTTATCCGTAATCAAACGGTTTTTCTTTGCGAGAGATAGGACGGCACGAATGATACGCTTGAATTTATGTATCGTTTCGTAGGCGTAAGGTTCTTCTGTTATTTTCTCGTCAAAGAGTTCATGGAAAGGAATACCCGTGCGTTCGGCAAAGTCGCTGCTCCAATTTTTACTGACGGCTTTTCCCGCGAAAGCATTTGCCAATGTACAACTTTGTATATTTACCTCATACCGCAGTTTCATATAGTTTAAGCCGTGTTCCTCTAATACAGAACGGAATTCGGGTTTCGGAAAAACCTTTAAAATTTTCTTTTTCATGGCGTCGAGTTTGTCGTAAAAATTCTGAATGATAGCAGGAGTAAGTTCTCTCAATTTATATCCGCCGATATACTCATTCGCAAGAGAAATACTGTCGCGCGCTTTTACATAATAGCTCAAAGAACAATCGCGTTTGATTTTTTCCAACCATTGTGCCGCGAATTCCCTGAATGTAATATTCGGTGTATCGACGGTCGCCGTGGCTCCGTTCATGGTTGCTTTGATTTTGCGTTCAAATTCTTCCGCAAAAGTCTGGACGGCGCGTTCTTCTTGCTTTGCGGTCATCTTCCCGTCGGGACGCCATGTCGTTGTTTCGAGTATTGTTTTCCCGCTGCCTTTATCTTTGAATTTGACCTGTACGGTATAAGCGTTCCCGCCGTTCTTTAATTGTCGTTTTCTTATTGTCGCCATATCAACAAGCCTCGTCAATGTCCAAGTTCAGATAGGCAAGCAACTCATCGTAGTTGATAAGAATTTTCTTTCCTGCACGGATAGACTTGATACAGCCGCTGTCGCATAGCTTGCGGATAAAATGATAGGTAACGGCCGTTTGGCTATCCGCTAGTTTCAAAAGTACAATCGCTTCTCTGATGGTACGAATTCTTGTTTTCCTTATCGGTGTATTCTGCATTCACATCTCCTTTAAAATTTTAGAAAGAAAGGCAAGCGAATTTACACCCCACTTGCCCAAAGAAATCGGGTATCCCGATTGTCTTAGAATGTAAGTGAGACTCAAACTGAGTCTCACTTCTTATCCTGTTCCACAAAATAGGTCTTTTTGCTTCATTTTCGTTCGGTTTGGCTTCACCCCTCAACAAATCAAAATTATCCGTCATCCGATTTATGAGATTGCCGCTTGCGGCTGCCCGTATAGACGATAATATTTCCGTTTTGTCGGTGCAGCGAATTATAACTCGGCTTTCGCTTGATCTGTCCGAATACTTCCAAAGCGGAGAGGTCGTCCTGTATCGTCCGTTCGCTCACGCCGAACTCTCTCGCCATGACCGCCACAGTAAACCGCCTCCCGCTGCGCCTGCGGATAAACCGCAAAAGTGCATCCCGCCGTTCGTCTTTTTTGCTCATATTTACCTCCTATGACAATATTTCGGGACATACAAAAAATCAGCCCGACAACGGACTGACTTTTCATACTCTATTCAGTTTTGAGAAAAGTCCCCTCATAATATAGCCATAAGGGGCGCAAAAAATCGTACCCCCTATAAAACAGAGCCGAAAATTGCTTCCAACAGTTTAACTTCTTTCTCGTTTGCTAATCTGTATTTCTGTAAATTTACTTCCGCTTTTTTAATAAGTTTACGGACTGCGCCTTCGGTTACGTTCAAATATCTTGCAATCTCTGTTTTCTGAATATGCAAATATTTATGCCGAAAGTACGCATCTGCTTGCCGAAAGGTAAGCAATGAAAAGATTTCCATTTTCTTATCGCCCAAAACTCGTCTGCAGAATTGTTCTTCTCTCCATTCCGATTTTTCTTGTTCTTCCTTATCGAGAACATCTAAAAAGTCTGTATCGTCAGCAGAGAAGTCAAAGCCGTTTTCCATAAGTAAATTTAAGGAAACATGCCGACGTGTTTCTTTGCGTTCTACTTTCTTTTCATACTTTTCCAACTGCGCGAACGCCGCAGCAACTTCGTCGGAAACCTCGATTTCTTCCGAATGCCCGTCGGCAAATTTGTATGTAATGAGTGGCATATACTACTCCGATAAATTTATCGTTTTTACTTTTTTCGGGTGATCGGTCGGCGTGCAGTTCGTATTCGTTTCTGTAATCACGACACGGATAAGTTTACTACAACGGGGACACAATATATCCACATCCGAGCCGCTTTCACCTTTGCATAATTTGTACCCGCATATCGGGCAAGACGCGTACATTTTCATTTCAAATATCCTCATTTAGTTTTTAGCAGATTGCTTTATCTGCGAATGATAGAAGTAATTTATAATGATGGGTTTGCCTGTGGGGTTGCGCAGGAAAGGTTCTTCGTCGATTACATACATGAAATCGTTTGCGCAGGCGTAGTCCGCAACCTTTTGGTCTAATATCTTCCAATAGGTCGTATCGTTCTTATTATAGATTTCGCGGTACAGCGGCAAAAGAGGGGGATACTTTTCCTCAATATAGTTCATGACGTCTGCCTTGAAATTGCCGCGCAGATTCAGATTTTCCAGCCAGATATAGTCGCAGAAGTCCTTGATTTTTTCAACAATGTCAAATGCTTCGGTGATTTCAGGGAATATGGGCGATATAAAGCAGGTCGTTCGAATGCCTTCTTCGTGGCACTTTTTCATTGCCGCAATCCTGCGCTCTATGGAAACAGCGCTGTCCATATCGTTCTTGAAATTTTCGTCGAGTGTGTTTATCGACCAACTTATAAGGGGAGACGGGAAAGTCTTTATCAAATCGAGGTCGCGCAGCACAAGATCTGACTTGGTGGTGATAATAAGGTTTATTCTGCTGCCCTGCATCTGCTCTAAAAAGGCGTGCGTCCGGCGGAACGTTTCCTCCTGCGGATTATAAGCGTCCGTGACCGAGCCCACGATCATCGTCTGCCCGTCGTACCTCTGCGGGTTTTTGATCGGCTCCCAATGCTTGACGTCGAGAAAGGTTCCCCACGGCTCGTCATGCCCCGTAAAACGTTTCATGAAACAGGCATAGCAATACTTGCAGGCGTGCGTGCAGCCTACATAGGGATTTACCGAGTAACCGGCTATGGGCAGGTTCGATTTTGTGAGTACGGTTTTTACCCGTATATCGCGTATCTTTACTTCGTCCATATCAGCCTCCAAGATTGTTGAGGATGCGTTTCAGATAGCTTTCAAATTGTTCGATCTCCTCGTCCGAAAAGCCTTTGTAATAAATATCTTCGATCTCTTTTGTCACGCCATCGTATTCATCTTTGAGTGCGGCGGCTTTTTCAGTCAGGCATACAAGTGCGCTGCGCCTGTCGTTTGCGTTTTCTTCGATGCGGATAAGCCCCTGTTCCTGCATTCGTGCAAGCATGGCGGTGAGCGTAGTCTTGGCAAGGCCGCTCTTTTTAGAAATCTCCGTCGCCGTCATTTTCCCTCCCTGCCAGAGTACATACAAAATTTTTCCCTGCGCGCCGTTGAAAGCGTCGATATTTTTTTCTTGCAATATCTTATCGAACCTGCGCCCGCCGATCTGTTTTATTTTGGAAATCAAAAATCCGCCCTGTCTTTGCTTCATATCCCGAACTCCTTTGGAAATTCCTGTATCATCTCATCGGTCGGCACGACGCCTTCCAGAGCCGCTTTCATAAAGACGGGGACGCCCCGCGCCTTTGCCTGCATACATAAATTGTCCGCCCATTCCTTTTTTGTAGGAATCTTTCCCTTGCAGTTTCCCGTTTCCGTGCCGATGACCGTCCAACCGATGCCCGAAAAATCGACCTCTCCCACGCCGTCGGAGAGCGGCTCAAACGTGACATGATAATGCTTTGCTTTTACATTTCGCCTTAAAATTTCTATGCGCTTTCTTTCCGCTGCACAGGTGACGGTCACGCCGAACCAGAGATTATCAAGATCGGTCTGTATATTCAGCCGTTCGGGGCGCTTTGTCAGAAAAAGGTATTGATTGTGCGGCGTCTGCGCCGCCTTTTCAAATACTTTTTCCGTCCAGTCGAACTGCCAATATGCAAGGTCGCTCATGCCCGTGAGCAGAAAAACTTTCGGCTCCTTTGTATCGAATAAACGAAGTTTGTTTTCAAAAAACTGCGGTTTGAAAAAGTCGTCCGTGATGTGAAAGCGGCGGCAGTTGTTACGCGCGTAGCAATATCGACAACCAATCGGGCAGCCGATAACGATATTCAGATTTTTGATCTTATCTTTGATGGGAAATACCATAATTTATTTTTTCTGCGCGGCGGCAAATTCCCCGTAGCCCTTCCAGCCGAATACCGCATCGACGCTTTCGTCCGCATAAACATTCTTTACGTTGCAGATATGCAGAACATGGTCGTCCGCATCCACGGTCTCACAGACGCTTGCTACAATGGCAAGGCGGGTTGCTTCGGGAATTTCGATTTCCGTGCCGGCGAGTTTCTGCATGGCAATGCCGAATTTTTCAACCTTATCGGTAGCCCTTCCCGAAGAGGTACCGCAGGCGATGAGTGCGCCCGTAAGCGAAACGCCGGGAACCGCAATAACTACTTCTTTATTTTTTGCAAGAAGTTCCAAAGTGTAAGCGCCCTTGTTCAGTGAAAACACGACTTTCCCAGGGTTGGTGGAAGCATACGTCCAAAAAGCGAGAGTTGCCATGTTCGTTTTCCCGTCCGCCTTCTTGGAGCAGATAAAAGTCATGGGATTAGGGGAAGTGAAAACGGGTGCCTGTGCGATCTTGATTTCTTTCATAACAGTGTCTCCTGGAATTATTTATACTATATAGTACGAATACATAATACTATATGGAACTAATCCTGTCAACTCTATTTGCTCTTTTTTCTAAAATTTTACATCCTTACCTTACACCCGAATTACACCCAAACAGAATAGTATATTATAAAAGTTAGCAAGCACAACGCATAAAGCGTAAAAAAATAAGCGTTTATAGTGGACAAAATGCCTTAAAACGGCTATAATGCACACTATAACGCTTAATTCTTATTGCTCCAAAGGATCAGTTATTCTACGCGTGTGGCGGCAACGGCTGCCGCCCGCACGCCCGTGGCACAAAGGTATTCGGCCGACCGCTAATCGGCGACGAATCGGAAACGTACTATTGCCGCGAGGACATTCTCGGGGTGTTGAAATTAGAGCTGTTGCCGGACTGGGCGCAGGAAAAACTCGCTGAATGGACGAGCGCGAAGGAACAAGCCGAAGTTTCCAAAGACCTTGGCAGGGGAGAACAAATATGAAAATCAAAATTTATCAGATCGATACGGCTCGGGACAAAAACCGAGTCAAATTCATGGGATTAAAAGAACTATCCAAATACCGGGGCATGAGCGAGCTCGACGCGTCGCTGTATAATGAAGTGTTTTCGGGCGAAGTGGACTGCAAGGATTTGGAAGAGGTTTATGAAATGTTTAATCTCGAGCCGCATCCGTTGCATAGGGGGCATTCGTTGTCGATATCGGACGTGTTGTTGACGGACACGGGCGCGTTCTATTGCGACCGGGTAGGCTTTGAAAGGGTAGGGTTTGAGGAAAAGCTGGCTCAAAAGCCGGAGAACCTTTTGAAAGTGGTGTACGTAGAGCCGAACAAGCCGGCGTATGCAGCGGAGATCGAGGCTACGCTCAAAGCACAGCAGCGTGCGGTAAAGGGACGCATACAACTTGTAGATAACGGCGATGATACGGCGATTGTGTGTAACGAGGACGCGAAATTGCAGGGTATGAAAGGCAATCGCAGGCTCGGGAACGGCAAGTCGGTCATTGCGGGGCCGTTTTTTGTCGTAGGGATGGGAGGAAAGGACATTAGGTCCTTGACGGACCGGGAAATACAGAAATATATAGACCGGTTTTCTATGCCGGAAGAAATAACGCAAGAGGAGGTGGAAGCGGATACGGGCTATACCTTTATCCCGTTGGATTAAATGGATCAAGATACCGAGAACGAACAGAAGCTGACCTGCATGAAGAAAAAGGTCTATATCTGCGCGCCGCTGGGCGGGCAGGTGAACGAGAATATACAAAACGCCATACGGTATACGGAATATGCCTTGAAAACAGGCGCGGCGCCGATCACGACGCATTTTTACGCGCTGTGTTTGAACGATCATAACCCGGTTGAGCGGAGGATGGGCATGGAGGCAGGACAAAGTTTGCTCTGGTTTTGCGACGAGATGTGGATATTCGGCGGTACGATCAGCGCGGGAATGAAGGAAGAGATTCTGTTCTGCAAAAACCTGCGTATCCCGATGAGAACGATCGGGGAGAAAGAACTAAAAAGAGTATTGGGAGGAGACCTACATGAACAACAAGAAAAAATACGGGAAATGGCTGGCAGTCGCGGCGGTACTGCTGCTGACGACGCTGATCTGCTTAATGACGAGTACCACCTTAGCCTTAGCTGAAGGGGATGTCGCGGGCGCGGTAGAGGAGACTTGGCAGGCGGCGCGGGAACAGATCAAACAGGTCGTGAATAACGTTATTTTCCCGATCGTGGATACAATCCTGGCGATTTTATTTTTCGTGAAACTCGGTACGGCGTATTTTGATTACCGAAAACACGGCCAGTTCGAATTCACGGCGCCGTGCATCCTGTTTGCGTGCCTGGTATTTACGCTCACCGCACCCTTGTATATCTGGAAAATCATCGGATAGGAGGAAAACTGAAACTATGAATTTTTTCGAGAAAGAACTGCGCGGCATGTTCCAGCACCGAACGTTGCTCAAGGATCCCGTCTTCTGCGGCAAGGCAATGCTTGCCAAGCTCGACGACGAACTGCGGATCAGGTTCGAGTTTGTAATTAGCAATAAAATAGACGAATACACGGGAATCGAAGCAAAAATCATCAACCGCACGGGCGGAATGGTAGATAGGAACGTATTCCGTTTCGCGGATATCATCGGCATGAAACAAACGCCCCTGTGCGGGAAGCGTGAACCGTATATCTGGGTGGAGCCTGACAAAACGGCAAGCTGGTACACGCCGGTGAGCGACGCGGAAAAACAACGGATTGCCAATGCGGTCATGGCATATGTCGAATTATACCAAACCCCGCAGCAGGGACCGGAAATGAAGATGTAACAAAGAATAAGCCGAGCGTAGGCACGGGAGGAAAAAATGTTTGATTGGCTGAAAGAGCTGGTGCAAGGGATCGGGGAATCGATCGCGCAGGCGTTTGCGGGGCTTGGGGAACAGATCTCGGGAAGTATCTGGAAAACCATGCTCGGGTGGATCTATGAAACGGTGTACGGCGCGGCTGCGGACTTTTTCACGAAAATGGGTAACATGGGCGCGGAGATTTTCGACCTCCAATGGGTGGAAGCGACGATCCGGCTGTTCACGTTGTTCGGCTGGGGCTTATTCGTGGCGGGCGTAATCGTCGCCGTGTTCGATCTCGCCATCGAATACCAAAACGGCCGCGCGAGCGTCAAAAGTACGATGCTGAATATCTTAAAAGGCTTTTTCGCGTGCTCGCTGATCGGCGTGGTGCCGGTGGAACTGTATAAGTTCTGCATATCCTTGCAAAACACATTCGCAGGGGAGCTGACGCGCTTGTTTTCGGACGGAAAGGTCGTGGATATTTCCGAACAGAGCATGCAGATCCTGCTTGAAAAGTTCTCCCCGAGCGCGATAGCGACGAGCGGGTTATTCAATATCCTGATCTTAATCGCGTTCGTGTACTGCGTCGTGAAAGTGTTTTTCCAAAACATCAAACGCGGCGGCATTTTATTGGTTCAGATGTCGGTCGGGGCGTTGTATATGTTCTCCGTGCCGCGCGGGTACGCGGACGGGTTTGTGCAGTGGATAAAACAGGTGGCGGCGATCTGCTTGACAGCGTTCATGCAGACCACACTGTTATTTTTAGGGCTGATGACGTTCCCGGGCAATATGCTTTTGGGGCTTGGGATCATGCTTGCGGCGAACGAAGTACCGCGGATCGCGCAGCAGTTCGGACTCGACAGTTCGGTAAAAGTGAACATGATGAGCGTGATGCACGCGACCACGACGGCGGTGAATCTGACCCGAACCGTGACACGGGCAGGAAAATAAGGAGATACAATGACAGAAAATAAAGAATTGGAACGCAGAGACATCGTCATTGACCGCGAGATGGAGGTGGATGACGACAATCCCCATCAGATTAATTTTTATATAGAAACTTGGTTCGACGTGGACAGGAAATTCGACCTGAACATCAACGCCGAGGACGGGACCTGGCTGAATATGTACGGCAAATACGACCCGTATGCGGATGACTTACAAATCGAATGCGAGATCAGCCGAGAAGAGAGCGGCGGCACGTATTTCGATTATACCCCGACCGGGAATGAAACGAAACTCATCAAAGACATGCTGGCCGAGAAATTAAAATACGAGCATCATCAGACGCCGCAGGAGTTTTGCGAACAATACGCCGACGAGGAACAAACGCTGGGAGGGTAAATGAAACAAGGAAGATCAGGCAGGAAGGCGGTTGTCATTCTTGCCGTTTTTAATGTGGTCTTGCTCTGCGTCAGTATATTCTGCATGATCCGTACCCATCAGAACAATCAAAAGATCAACCAAGCGGAAAGAGCGTTTCAATAAACTCAAACATTATCAGGATCAGATCATCGGTTCCCTGCTTTATTCTTTAGAACAATTACAGAATCGAACGAGTCAAAATCAAGAACGGGTACGGCAACTTGATAAAGAAATAGCAGATCTTGCTGCGAAGAATCTGATTGTGACAAGACTGCATACGAGTGGAATATTGGACTCCTCGGAATATTCTGCGCAGACTTCAGAAATAGAAAACAGGCTGAATGAGCTTCGGAGTGAACGAAGGAAAAAACTTTCCGAAGATGAAGATCCTGCTATTGAGGAGCTGAAAGAACTCAATGAAATTATGGAAGAATACCAGCCGAGCAGTCGGTTCAATGAGGAACTTTTTGAACAAATCGTCCCAAAAATCATTGTTGACGATAGTACGAAAATAACATTCCATCTTCTCGGTGGCTTGGAACTGACCCAAGAAATCAATGAAAAAGGCAGGTGCAAAGTCGTATGAAAAACAGAAATGTACCTTATGGTTATACGTATATAGAGGGGGAACTCGTCCTCCATTCTCAAGAAAGCGTTATTGTATCCGAAATTTTTCAACAGTACCTTGCAGGAAAGTCATTACTGAAAATATCGGAAGAACTAAACGAAAAGGGAATCGAGTACAGGAAGGGAATAACTGATTGGAATAAAGCGAGATTGAAACGAATACTTGAAGATGAACGATATTTGGGAAAAGGCGGTTACCCGATCATAATCCAAGAAGAAACCTATCAGAAAGCCCAAGAACTAAAGAATGCAAAGAATACGCAAAAAAATATAGATAAAAAAGCGGCGATTTTTCAAGTCAACGTACCTGTCAGATGTCCGAACTGCCACAACAAAATGTGTCGCAAATTTGACCATCGTTTCAAGAACAAGGTCAAATGGAGATGTCAAAGCAAAACCTGCGAAACTTTAATCTTCAAAGAGGATACAGAATTGGTTCAAGATATAACCGAATTATTAAACGAAGTGATGGTCAATCCCGAAAAACTTCAGGTTCCCATAGAAACGGAGCGTGAGCCGAGCAGGGAGCTGCGAATACTCGATAATGAAATTGCGCGGATGTTCGACAGAATCGATATTGATAAAGAAGAATTACAAAAAAAGCTGCTAAAATACGCGTCGCTCCATTACATAGAACTTAGCGCGACCGTGTGTAAAACGCAGCGACTGAAAGATCGATTCAAGGAAGCCTCGCCAACAGAAACCTTTCCTGCGGAGCTTTTCGATAAAACCGTAAAAAAATTAAATCTCTATACAGACGGCTCAGTGGGGATAGTACTGATGAACGATCAGGAAATAAAGAAGGAGGGATAACCATGGAAGCAACCGCAACGGTTCAGGGTCCGAAAAAAATACGAATTATTGCCCCAGCAAATAACATACAGAAAACGACAGCAAGGACGCATCAGCTCCGCGTGGTTGCGTATTGTCGGGTGTCTACGGAACAAGAGGAACAACTCAACAGTTATGAAGTACAAAAGCAAGCATATACGGAAAAAATCAATAGCAATCCCGAGTGGAAATTGGCAGGCATTTATGCGGATAAGGGCATCACGGGAACCAGCGTCAAAAAACGCGACGGATTCAATGACATGATAAAATTTTGCAAACGCGGGAAAGTCGATATGATCATCGTAAAATCCATATCCCGATTTGCACGAAACACAATGGACTGTCTAAAATACACGCGAATGCTGAAAGAACTCGGCGTGGACGTGTTCTTCGAGGAGCAAGGAATTCATAGTACTCAGCTCGGCGCGGAATTCTATATCACCATCTATGGGTGTATTGCGCAAAGTGAGTCGGAGAATATCAGCGCCAACGTGAAGTGGGGGAAAGCTCAAAGCGCAAAACAAGGGAAAGCGGCGTTTCATTATAAATATTTTCTCGGATATAAGAAAGGCGAAGATGGGCAACCTGTTATAGACGCAGAGCAGGCGGAAGTGGTAAAATTTATTTATGACAGATTTCTCGCGGGAGATAGTAGCCTCCTGATCGCCCAACGGCTGGAAGAGTTGAAAATCTTATCGCCTACGGGAAAAGAGAAGTGGTGCGTTTCCACAATTCGGTCGATCCTTTCTAACGAGAAGTATAAAGGCGATGCTATTATTAATAAGACCTTTATAGATGATTGTCTGACGAAAAAAATCAAAGTGAATAACGGAGAACGTCCGAAATACTACGTAGAGAATAATCATCCCGCGATTATAGATGCGGAAACGTTCGGACGGGTACAGGAAGAACTCGCAAGGCGGGCGGGAAAACGAAAGGTTAAACAGGTGGGCACGAAAACAGAGCAGGGCAGGTATTCGAGTAAATACGCTTTGACAGAGCTACTCGTCTGCGGGGAATGCAAAACGCCGTATAGAAGATGTACCTGGACGGCGAGCGGAAAGAAAAGAGTCGTGTGGCGATGCATCAATCGACTCGATTACGGGAAGAAATACTGCCATAATTCGCCCACGATCGAAGAAAGCGTGTTGGAAGAAGCGATTATGAGCGCGATCATGAAAACGGCACAAGAGAACGTGGACGTATTAAAAACGCTGAAACTGCATATCGGTATGGGATTAGGCACAGAAGATACAGAGGATAAAAGCCTTGATATACAAATACGAATCGCGGAGATCGACGCCGAGCTGAAAGAAATGATCAATGCGATATCCGCCAATACGGTGGAAACGTTCGATGAGGCGAGAGCGCAGGAGCTTGCGAAAGAAAAAAGTAATCTTCTGCAACAGCTTGAACAATTCGCGGATATCCAGCAAAAAAGAAAAAACGCCGCAAGCCGATTGGAAAAACTCTATACGATACTTGATGGGTTAAAAAACCATCCGCTCACTTATGACAACCAGCTTGTTCGTCAACTTTTAGAGGCAGTAATCGTGGAATCGAAAGAGCAAATCAGAGTGATCTTTATCGGCGGCTTGGAAGTGGTGCAGACGCTTGAAACGTGAAAAAAGAAAATAATTGTTCAAGCCTGTCTAAACGGCTTGAAAAGTATCCGATAAAGTGATATAATATATATGATAGGGTTACAACAACAAAAGAACGCAAGTTCATAAAGGAGAAGAAAAATGTTGGAAAGAAAAGCGGTAGAGGGAACAATCGACAGCGAATAGGGTTTTTATGTGGGTGACATCTGTTACGCATTGTCGAACAAAAATTACCACGAAGAATGGGGCAAAAAACACGGCTACGAGAAAGGCATATATGAGATAGACGGGCATAAGTTCGCGGTCGGCAACACCGCCTGTGGTGACGGCGAGTATGAAGGCACGGATGGATATAGTTATAGCGTCGATGCGGGTGTTATCGGAATTATGCCGATGGAATTATGCGAAAAGAACGATACGGAAACCCTCAACCAATTGGGCAGATACGTCAAGGCAAAACGTGCGGAATTCAAAGCGGAGGACGGAATGTTCCATATTCGCTTCGATACAGGCGAAACGATAGACATAGATACTCAAGAGTGCATCGACGAGGGATATGATGAGTTCGATATTAAGGAGGATTGGTAACGCTGCTTCTTAAAATATGGCAAATTTTACGCAAATCAAGTCTTGAAAATCGTTAGAATATTAGAATATAAGTAAATTTATCTTTTCACAAATTTCTCCAAATTACTTGACAAAGCTATAACTATTTTGTATAACACTATGATTTAGTGAAGACATTAAATGGAAAGACGAGGGCTATTTGGAAAAATAGGGAGGCTGTGAAAATGAAAAAAATTGTAATTTTTGTAGTGACTTTTTCAATGATGGCGACCCTCGGCGGATTTACAATCTGGAAAATTAGGGAAAACCGAGATCGCTCTGGTGAATTGTACGAATTCAAAACAGAAATGCCGGAACTGACAAAAGAAGATGTCTCAGAACCGAGCTATCCGTTTGGGGGAAAAACCGCCTATAAGCTGTTGATATCGCTAAAAGGTAAGCAGGTAGTAGAACTTTCGTACATTACAGATTGGGAAACGGAGGCGCAATACCTGTTGGAAATCACGGAGGATATGACCGTTTCTTCGGCTCCGACGGAATATTACAGTTACATTATAAAAAGCGATGAGGAACTATCCATTGCGAAAGGCGAATGGGTAAAGATTAAGGGGTTTTATTACGCGGACAAAACATATTCGGGAACGATGAAAAAATTTGCGTTCGAGTATACCATTCGGGGAACGATTCGACCCTTGGAAGAGTTAGAGGAGGAATTGTTTGAAAGCTATCCAAAAAGAGCAAGGTGAACAATGCCGAAACAGAAAGCGATATCGGAACAAACGTCGAGAGGGAACAGGCCGATAAAGCAAGTAGGCGAGAGATATTACACCCCAAATAATTTAGTCGAAAAAATACATTATATTCAGGAGAAATAGGGAATGAAATTGTTTAAGTTAAAAATAAGATTGGCGAACTATGAGAAAGAAGTGAGTCGGACTATTTTAGTGCCAATAGACATAAATTTTGAAGAACTTCATGAATGCATCCAAAAGGCAATGGGATGGAAAAACGAACACTTATATAATTTTAAAATCGGTGAGGTAGAAATAGAATCGGAAGAAGAACAGGCGGAAAACGAAATAGACCAAAAAGAGTCTATCTATACCAAGATAAATGAACTGCTTAGAAAAGGAGATAAATTCCAATATACGTATGACTATGGAGATGATTGGCAACATGATATAGAAGTATTGGAAACGATAGAATTTGGAAGCAAGAAGCCATTGATATTAGAGGGAACAGGTGCTTGCCCGAAAGAAAATAGTCGCTGAAAAGAAGGTTTAAAAAAATTGACAAAGGAGGTTGTGCGGATAATTTCTGCATGACCTCCTGAATTCCTTTTGATAAAAAAACAGAGCAGGGGAAAGAAAAAAAATTATAAAACGCTTGCAAAAAGGTCAAAAGTATGTTATAATAAATATAAGATAAAAGATCATTGTGAGAGTTCGTTACCTATTGAAAAATCCCAAAAAATCTTTTTTGTAGTCCTTTGCCATCTACGTTGACCGAAATTACTGATTCGGTCAAAAAAGAGTCGAAAACGTTTGTTTTTGACTCTTTTTGTATGTTTTTTGCCCATTTTTGAGGGTAATTTCAAGGTCAACATAGGTTAGTTGACCTTGTCGATTTCATTGCTGATTTTGGGCGTTTTTTTAAAAAATCAAGGTTTGAACTTACAACATATCGATTTTAGCCCTTTTTGAAGGATGGTTTGCCCTACATTTTAGCACCATCCTAAAAATTTTTTGGCTCAAAGTCAAATGTTGGGGTGCGGATTATAAAATTTCACAATACAATATTTTCGGATATCAAAATTTGTCTGTTAGCCGAAGCATAAAAGTATACGTTTTCTGAAGTTTTCAAAGTTTCTGTAACCGTATCCTATGCCAGCCAAAAACAATTCGAACCCCGCCAAAACGCCGATATTTCCGTGCTTTATGCCGACTTACGGGCGTTTTATTGAAACGATAGTCGGGACATGTCCGACAGCTTTACGAATTGTTGTATTGAAGCGATAATAAGGTTAATTCGGCGACGACGAGCGGAATCGATGATAATTGCCTTTAAGACTCGTTCGGTATGGAACGTTTGGCTTTGTAAGGGGTTGTTCCGTAATATTTTTTAAATAGTCTGTGGAAATGCGGAATGCTTTCTATTCCGATCTTATCGCAAATTTCCCGTATAGTGTAGTTCGCTGCCGAGAGCAGATAATGCGAATAGTTAATTTTCAGTTCGTTGATTTTTTCGGTAAGCGTAACACCGTAATTATCCTTGAATTTCTTGCTTACGTACGACTTGTTGTATCCGAGATGGTCGTATACTTCGTCTATCGCGTTGAAATGCGCGAAACACGCCGTCAGAATCATATTGCATTTAAACATAAATTCGTTATTGAATTCGTTTTTTCCCGCACATGATATTATTGCGGGACCGAGCAGATTTACAACCATGCAATGATTGTATTTTTCCATTTTCTCGATGTTTTGCGAGGATATGTACGTCGATGTATTTTCCTCAAAACTTTCCATATTGCTTTTCGAGAATTTATATTGAATAAAATGTTCCTTATTTAGTTTTTCCAATATTTCTTTATCTACAAAATTACAGCATTTTTCGAATAGCGCAGGCGAAATCATATTATCTCTGTGAAAGCAGGTTTGCCCGGGAATCCTTTTAAATTCATGCGGAATGAACGGCGCAACGATAACCGCGTCACCTGTTTCCATAAGGAATTCCTCACCGTGTATTTTATGATATATGCTGCCCTCTTTTATGTAAAAACATTCGTAAAATTCGTGCGAGTGCAAGTGTTCGTCGTTTGACGACGTGAGTGCCGTGCTGAAAGGCAGTCCGGACAAGTTTAAAATCTCCATAGATTTCACCTCGAAACATGTGTGTTTGAAATGAGTATATGTCATTTGTTTTTAAAAGTCAACAAAAAAAACAAATAAAGAGAATATTAAAACAAAAAACAGATATTGAAGATTTTTTTTATAAATGATAAAATATACTAAGTCGATTTATAAAAAAGTTTTAAAAGGCAAGTATTATAAGAATTATCGGCGACGAAAGATTATAGAAAAAACAACGAAAAACCCGAATTCGACGGAAACAACCGTGAGATATATCGTAAAGCCGACGACAAGCGGAATTATCCCGACGTTTTGCCTTTCTATAATTCCCGTCAACAGTGCGCCGATATGAAAATTGAAATACAAATGCGGTTATATTGATATGGAATTTATCGAAGAAATAGTTAAAAACGGCGAAAGAAGCGAGTTTAAGGCGAAACCGTTCTGGTCGCTCAACGGAAAACTCGAGAAAGATGAACTTTCGAGGCAGATAGATGTTTTAAAGAAAATGGGCTTCGGCGGAGCGTTTCTTCATTCGAGAACGGGGCTTAAAACCGAATATATGGGCGAAGAATGGCTTGACGATCTGGAGTTTTGCGTGGAAGAACTCGAAAAGCGCGAGATGGAATCCTGGCTTTACGACGAGGACAGATGGCCTTCCGGAACTTGCGGCGGAACGGTCGCAAAAAAGAAGGCGAACAGGCTGAAATCCATTGTTTGCGATATTTCCGACTGTTCCGACGGCAAAAATTTCGTCAAGCCGAAGAGGTTTATCGCTTTATTTTCGGTTTTGTTCGACGGAGATCGCCTTGTTTCGTATAAAAGAGTAAATTCCGCCGAGGAAATCGTCAAGGGTGAAAAAACAGTATGTTTTTATTGGGCATATATGTTACCGTCAGATTTTTACAACGGATATACGTACATAGACACACTGAATAAAAACGCCGTGAAGGATTTTCTGAAAAGCACGCACGAGGTTTATAAGGAAAAATTCGGTGAAAAATTCGGAAAAGAGATAAAAGGAATTTTTCAGGATGAAGTAAATCGCGGTCCGCTTTTCAACGGATTCGTTCTCGGCGATAAAGATTGTCTGAAAAAAGTGCCGTATACTTACAGGTTGTTCGAAGAGTTTAAAAAAATAAAGAAGTACGACCTGAAAGAACGTCTGCCCGAATTGTATTTCAGATACCGCGGAGAAAATTTCTCGAAAGTCGCGTACGATTTTGTAGACGTTCTCATGCGGATGCTTCTCGCAAATTTTACCGTGCCGTATGGAAAGTGGTGCAAAGATAACGGACTTATCGTAACGGGGCATGTTCTGCACGAGGATACGTTGTCCTGCCAGACGACGATGATGGGGAGCGTAATGCAGTATTATCGGTATATGGATTACCCCGGAATCGATAATCTCGGCTCGTGCAATTATTGTTATGAAGTTCCGAAACTTGCGGCGTCCGTCGCGAAGCAGTTTGGCAAGAAGTTCGTTTTATCCGAAATGTACGGTGTTTCGGGGTGGAGGATGTCGTTAAACGATTATAAGCACGACGGAGACTGGCAGGCTTTTATGGGGATAACTTTCAGATGCCCGCATTTATCCTGGTATACGATGAAGGGCGAGGCGAAAAGAGATTGTCCCGCATCGATAATGAGCCAGTCCGGCTGGTATACGGAATATAAAGCCGTGGAGGACTATTTTTCGAGGCTCGACGCCGTGTTTTCGTGTTGCGACGAAATGACGGAAAATCTGATAATTCACCCTGTTGAATCGGCATGGGGTTTATCTCGTTATGGCGAATACGTCGATTATTTCGGTGTTACGGACGACGAATATAAGCGGCTCGAGAAAAATTACAAAGATCTTTTCGGTATGATTCAAAAATGCGGAGTCGACGCCGATTACGGAGACGAGGGGCTTATAGCCGAATCGGGACGAGCGGAAAACGGATTGCTTTACATCGGGAAAAAGGGATATAAAAGAGTTGTCGTTTCGGGGCTTGTTACGATAAGGAGTTCCACACTCGCTCTTTTAAACGAGTTCGAAGTGCAAGGCGGAGAGGTTCTGTTTGTTTCGGAATTTCCGAGATTTATCGACGGAATCAAGGTTACGGACGACAGGTTCCCGGGACGTAAAATTTTGCCGTTAAATGAAAAGATTTTATTCGACAAGCTGAAAGAAACCGATTTTCCCGTGAGGGTTTCGCCGCTCGGATGCGGAGTGTTCGTAAGGCGGTTAAAAACCGACAAAGGCTATGTCGCCGCGTTTTTAAACAGCGATAAAAACAGAGAAATAACGGTAAAAATCACCGTTCCGACAAAGAGAAACGTCGCAAAGTTCAACCTTCGGAACGGTCGCGTCGAACCTTTAAACTTTATTAAGACGGACGAATGCGTAACGTTTGAATATTCGTTTGCGGGCGGTGAAGAGTTGCTTGTTTTCGAAACCGATAGTCTTTACGTCGCCGAAGAAAAAGCAAAGAAAAAGGAAGTTAAAATCGAGCGGAAAGAGTTCGACTATTCGCTCGGCGAGGACAATTTTCTTCTTTTGGACAACGCGAGTCTTTATTGCAACGGAACGTGGGACGAACGCGGCTACGTTCTCGGAAAAGACGATAAATTAAGACGAAAATACGGGTTGAGCTTAAGGTCGGGCGAAATGATTCAGCCGTGGTTCAAAGAAAAATTCGATAAAGAAAACTATAATCGTAAGTATGGCGTTCATGCGCTTAAATTCGAATTTTTGCTCGAAACGACAGAAATAGGGGAGATATTCCTCGTTGCCGAAACCGATATAGAAAAAGCCGAAACGTTTATAAACGGCGAAAAGTTTAACGGCAAATGGGAAAAAGGCGACATAGACAATTGTTTTTTGAAAAGCGCGATAGATTCGGAAACGTTTAAACTCGGACTTAACGAGATAGTTATAAAGTTTGATTTTGAAGAAAAAATCGACCTCGAAGCGATTTATCTGCAAGGAAAATTCGGCGTTAAACGAGGCAAAACGGATTCCGTCGTAAAGCTTCCCGAGAAGCTCGGAATCGGAGATATAGCCGACGCGGGCATGCCGTATTACACAGGAACCGTGGAATACGTTATAGAAGTCCCGAAAGGATTTTATGACGTTTGTTTCGACGAAATCGGCGGCGCGGCGGCAGTCGGAGTGAACGGAATACTCGTCGCTTTCGCTCCGTTTATCGCGACGGATATAAAATCCGACGGCAAGTTAAAGATAGAATACGTTTTCGGGCGGAACAATTTGTTCGGAACGCATGTCGGAGATAATAATTCTACCGGGAAAAGTTTTGTCGCGCAGGGAATGAAAAAACTTCCGAAAATATATTTGAAAGAAACAAAAGAGATATAAATATGGAAAAAACAAAGACGAAATAACAACTAATTTAACGAAAGGCTGGTATGCGGCGATAGGTTACGGAGTTATCAACGCCCTTCTGAATTTGTTCGTTATGCTGGCCGTTGCGTATTTATCCCCGGGCGTAGTGTTTCCCGTAATCTTCGGAGGAGGGTTGATTCTCACCCTGCTTTTGTCCGTGGCGATTTTCAAAGAAAAATTGAACAGGTATCGGATAATCGGTTTTGTCATCGGAGTTATTTCGATCGTCCCGATGAACGTATAAAAGCGCTCAGAATATTAAATATCGTTATTCCGACGGAAAACGTCGGAGTAATCCGTCGGTTTCGACAATCCCGATAGGTTTCTCATCGGGACATGCGTATCTGACATGATATATCATATCTGACATGAATATATATCATGAGTTTATATCCTTTGTTTTTAAAAGTCAACAAAAAAACAAATAAAGAGAATTTTTTAGCAAAAATAGGATATTGATAATTTTTTTATTTATGATAAAATATTATTATCGAAGTATTATCGAAAACTCATAAACGAAAACTCATAAAGGAAGGAATTTATATGTTAAGCAAAAAATTCAAAAGTTGTTTTTTATCCCTTTTCGGTTTTATTTGCGCGATTTGTTGTTGCGCGACAATTGCTGCGACAGGGAATAGAAACTTAAGCGTCAGCGCGGCGGAAGGTGTTAAAGAATATACCGTAGGTACGGTGTCGTTCCACACTCTCTCGAATAACGGCAAAATTTACGTTTTGTTTTACGACGGCGAAGGCAACGAATGCGATTTAGGTTATACGCAATGGGTTTTGCCCGATGCGTACACCACGAAATTCGAAGAGTATCTGACGATAAACGATAAAAAAATGTCGGAAGTCGACAACGTTACAATTCAGGGAATGGATATAAAGAACGCTCTTTGCATAAGCGGATTTTATCTTTCAGAGGGCGGAACGATAACAATACCTAAGGATGCGGTTTTCGAAAATGCTTCGGCAAAACTCACTTTCACCAGAAACTATACTATTACCTGGGACGGAGAAAAGTATACGGTGGAAGCGGAACATCAGGAAGTTGTTTTCCCCGATTATGTCATGGAAGAAGGCATGCTTTCGGATTTTACCGATAAATCCGTAAAACGCCTCGGCGGGCAGGATTATCACGACGCCGTACCCGATAAAGCGGGTTGGGATACGAATTATCATTCTTTCTTCAGAAGCGGTTTCGTGAGCGCGGACGACGCTCCGGAAGGTTCGACGAACGGCGGTTATAAATTCGAATGGGATACTACCACGGGTTTGCTTTATCCGTCGATCATGTTCCGTTTCAGAGACGATATTCCGTTTAAAAGTGACGACGAAATGGTTTTCAGAATTTATTTTTCCGAAACGCTTGATAAATCGTTCAGCTTCTGGATAACTTCTTCGACAAATCCGAGAGTGTGGGAAGCGGAAAATATGGTGAGCGGACTTACGTTAACGATGGGCGGTTGGAATGAAATCCGCGTTCCCGTCGGCGATTATCTCGGCAGAGACGGCAAAATCGCTCCGATAGCGTTCACGCTTGCGTACAATCAGAGTTTCGGACCGAACGAGGACGTTCCCGGAGGATATCTCTTATTCGATACGGTAAAGCTCAGAGAAAGCGTGAAAGTCGTAGACGAAAATTATAAAATATACGATATAAGCGAAATAATCCCTTTAAGCGGAGAGAAAACTTACAGCGGCGAGCTTGATTCGTACAGCGATACTTTTGATTATAATAAAGATTGCAATATCGCGTTTGCGAGAACCGACAAAACCTTTACCGGCATGAAAGTCAAAGTTAAGGTAAGCGATTTAAGCAGATTCTCTTTCTATTTCGTGCTTAACGGAACGAATAAATATTTTATTGACGGCGGCGTATTCTTCTGGTTCAACAACGATTCCGTTCTTATGGGAACCGCGACCAAGACTTACGTCAGCGAACCTTTGCCGGAAAGTATCCGCGCAAACGAAGAGTTTACCGTGGAAATGACTTGCGCTCCGTATTACGTTGACGGAATGAAGGCGGGTAATTACGTTGCCCTTAAAGTCGGCGGAACCGAAATCGGAAAGGGTTGCTTTGTTTCTAACGCAAGTTGCAACTTCGGCGGTTGGACGGGTTTATATCTTCACAATACGATGAAAGGCGTAAACGTGACGGTTGCTCCCGTAACGCAGGCGGCAGAACCCGCTATTTCGCTCGCTCTTTCGACGAGCCTTAACGCGACGAGCATCGCAGTTGGCGAAAGTCTCGGAACCAAGGTTAAAGTAACGGGTAAACTCTATAAGGCGGACGATATAAAATACGTTATCGTATCCGGCGACGAATATGCGGAAATCGACGCCGACGGCTATATAACGGGCAAAGCGGACGGAAAAGTAATCGTGAAAGCGGTTGCGACGAACGATTTCGGAACGTTTTCGAGTAACGAGATCGAAATAACGGTCGGCAAGGGCGAAGCGCCGAAGAAAAAAGGTTGCGGCTCGTCGGTGGAATCTGGTATTTTCGCTATTCTCGGATTGGCGGGGTTAGCGACGATCATGATAAAAAAACGCAAAGGAGAGTAAATAATAGTATGAAAAAAATATTGACCGCCGTCATAGCGAGTATAATGGCATTCGCTTGCGTATTTTCGATGACGGCATGCGGCAACAAAAACGGCGGCGACACGTCGGTTAGCGTCGATAAAGACGCGATGAAAAAGGCTTACGGCGACTGGACGGGCAAAACCCTTGAGGTTTACGTGCTTGACAAGGGGGTTGGAACCGACTGGGTCAAAGATGCGGTGAGAAATTTCAATGCGGGAACGGGCGCGAAAATAACCTCGAAAGCCGATGAAACCTTGAACGAGTCATTGGCGACTTTCCTCGACGCGAGAAGCGGCGCGGACGTGTATTTCAGTTATGCTTCTCAACTTCAATGGGTTCAATGGGCTAAACAAGGTAAAATTCTCAGCCTTGACGATGTGGGCTTCAATTATAAGGAGGCTATTGAAAAAGTCGGAGTTATCGACGGCGTAAGGTATACGATGCCTTATACGTTTGCTCCTACCGGCTTTGTTTACAATCAGAATTATATAAACGAGATACCGTCCAACGGCGAGTTCGAGCAAGGCAAATTTCCGTCGACGTGGCAAGGGCTTCTCGATATGTGCGATTCCGTAAACGAGAAGTGGAATAAAAAAGCTCTCGGACAGAAAGTTGTTCCTATGAGTTACGGCGGATCGGTCGGAGATATGAAGTACATTTTCCTTGGTGTCTGGGCGCAGATAGATCCTGTAGGTTTTAAAAATTATTGGGAACAGACAACCACTTCCGTTGCGGGAGAAAGCAATAAAAATCTCCTCGTAAACGACGGTGCGATAAAAGCGGTGGACAGCGTTGCGAAACTTCTCAACGCTAAAAAGAACGAACAAGGCAATTACTATCCGTCGAACGCTTTTGCCGATTCCACGAGCCATTCCAATCTTACGGCGGAACAGAAATTTTTGAACGGTCTGTCGGTGTTCACCATTTCGGGATCCTGGTTTGAAAACGAAATGAGGGAACATATCGAGGAAGGTGAATATGATTTTTATCATTTCGCACCCGCTCCGAAGGTCAATGCGGACAATCCGACGGCTATATACATGAATTCTCCCGCAGAATTTTTCATGGTTGCCGCAAACGGTAAGAACAATAACCCGCAACTTGCTAAAGCCTTTCTTAAATATATGGCAACCGAGGAAAGATGTCAGACGTTCCAGTCTTATACGGGAACTCCCGTCGCTCTGCAATACAGAATGAACGTATCGACGTTGTCGAGATTTGCCAATGAAGTCGCGGGGACGTTAAACGGCACGACTTTGGCGGTTGCCGCATCCGATCAGATTGCTTCGCTTACGGGGGCTATCAATCTTGACTTAAATTCTGCTTTCAAGACGGTTGCCACAACCGGATATACCTCCGAGCTTGCGAAAACGACTGTTGAAGGCTTGTACAGAAAGCAGGTGGAAAACTGGGGCGATTTTATGAAGTCGTTCGATGAATAAAGTTAAGGACAATTATGAATAATAATGTAAAAACCAAACAAAACGCCGGAATATCCGTAAAAACGAAAAAGATGATTTTCGTATACGGGTTTCTGGCGTGGCCGATATTGCATTTCCTTGTGTTCTGGTTCGGCATGAATATCGGCACGTTTGCAGACTCGTTTTTCGAATATAATTTAGCCGGACAACGCAGTTTTGTGGGGTTTGAAAATTACGTTACCGCATTCAAGATTTTCTTAGGTAGAAAAGATAACGGAATAGTCAACCATTACGCGCTTTTAAACTCGTTGTCGTTAATTCCGTTATCTCTTCTTATAAATCTGCCGTTAACGCTTATATTCGCTTATGCGATATACAAAAAAGTGTTGTTATACAGATTTTACAGAATAGTTCTGTTTCTGCCCGCGGTAATTTCCGTCGTCGTTCTGTGTCTCGTTTATCGTATGGCGCTCGATAACTCGTCGGGAATAATAATTCAGTTTTTAAGGCTTATCGGGCTTGGAGGAGACGGAAGTCAGTCGAACACGGGTATAGTTCCCGTCGGCGGTTTTCTCGGCAACGACAAAACGGTGTGGGGGACGATTCTCGTTTTCAGCGTATGGACAGGCGTAAACGGAAACCTTGTATATTTCAGTTCCGCCATGGCAAGACTTCCGCAAAGCGTATTCGAAAGCGCGGAGATTGACGGTGCAACGCAATTAAAACAATTCGGCAGTATATGTATACCGCTTATATGGCCTACTATCACAACATTGTCCGTAACTCTTGTTGCGGCGGTGTTCGGCTGGATGATGCCGTCGCTGCTTCTTACGGACGGAACATCCGAACGGGCGAGTACGTTGGGGCTTATGATAACGGTTTCGGTCAAAAACGATTCCACAAACACCGTAATAAATGCGATAGGCGTTCTGGTGGCGGTTGTCGGCTCGGCAATCATTCTTACTTTCCGTTATTTCATGAGCAAAATCACAGAGGAGGTAGAGTATTGATGAAGATAAAATATTCTGCCGGCGATAAGGCATTCCGTATCGTATGCTTTATAGTGATGGGCATTTTCGCTATCAGTTACATAACGATCCTTCTTTACATGGTATTCGGCTCGTTCAGAACGACCACGGCGTTTTCGCAAAAACCGTTTAACTTTTTCGATATTTCGCTCAAAGCGATTAAACGAAACTATACAAAGGCGTTTACCTATAAAGTAGGCGGGCATACGGCAATGCCGAAGATGATTTTAAACTCCCTTATATACGTCGGAGGAACGGTTTTATTATCCGTGTCGGTTCCTGCTATTTCCGGGTATATCGTCGCGAAGTATGATTTTAAAGTCAAAAAATTTATAACAGGTATAGCTATAATTACTTTGGTTGTACCGACGATAGGATCTGTTACGATGACGTACAGATTTATGGAAAGTCTGCACTTGCTCAACACGTTCTGGGGAGTATTTCTGATGAGTGCCGGAGGCTTCGGATTCAGTTTTCTGCTTTTTAAGAACTTCTTTTCGGCAATTCCGTGGGAGTATGCCGAAGCGGCATTTATCGACGGAGCGGGCGATTTCAAGGTGTTTGTAAGCATCATGTTCCCGCAAGCGACGCCGATACTGTTATCGCTCGGCATAATGAATTTTATAAGTTGCTGGAACGATTATTATACGCCGTATCTGTTTTTGAACGATTATCCGACGGTCGCTTACGGGTTGACCGCGATAATGTCGAAATTCGAGGCGAGCGTTCCGATAGTTTTTGCTGCGCTGACATTTTCAACGATCATTGTTCTGATTTTATACGCTGCGTTTTCGAAAACGATTATGGAAAGTATGTCTGCGGGCGGACTCAAAGGATAAACTTCAATAAAAGGAAATAGAAAATGCTAAAAAGAATACTCGGTATAGGTTTGGCGTTGACTTTCTGCGGACTTGCCGCGGCAGGTTGCGCGAAAGGCGGCAGCGGAAACAAAAGAACGCCGGTAGTGCTTCCCGATTATGAAAGTATGCAGTCCGAACCGCTTACTCTGAGCGGGTGGGTTTCTCCCGAAGCGACGACAGAAGCATACCGAGATTATAAAGAAGCCGGATTTAATTACGTATTTGTCGGCGCGATCGGCTCTGCGGAAACCGATAAAGTTCTGGATATCTGCGATAAACTCGGAATAAAGGTATTCGTAAACGTATATAAGGACGTGGATGCAATGGGCGTTACCGTAGAAAAATACAGTAAGCACGTTTCGTTTGCGGGGTATAACTTCGACGAGCCTGTTATTTATAAAAACATAATCAACTTTAACTACGGGATTATCGATATCGCGGAAAAAATGAAGCCGATACACGAGAAATATCCCGACGTCGAACTTTTAATAAACCTTAACCCGACGGAAAGCGTTGATTTGAACTGGGGAACTCCGAAGTTTACTTACGAGGAGTATCTCGAGGCGCAGAAAACGTATATAAATTCCATTTATAAAGACGGAACCGCACATAATTGGCTGTCCTGCGACAGTTATCCGATATGCTACAATCCGGCGGCGAAACAGCAGTATTATTTAAAGACGAGCTGGCTCCAGAATCTTGCATACCTTGCCGAGACAAAGAGAGATTGCGAGTTTAAACTGACGACTAATTTCTTTATTCAGGCAATGGCTTACGGAACGCCGGACGGATTACATGACAGAAAGCCGACTTACGAAGATATAAGAATGCAAGCGTATTCTTTGCTTGCTTACGGTTTCGACGGCATTTCCTATTTCTGTTATACCACGCCTCCTTCAGGCGGAGAATTTCAGGATTATCAATATGCCATGATCGGTCGCGACGGCAATAAAACCGATATTTACGAAGCGGGCAAAGCCGTCAACGAAGAACTCAGAAGTTTCGAGAAAGTTTACAAACAGTTCAATTCCGGCTGGCTCGGCGTTTGCCCCGTTTACGGAACGAACAATACAAGTGCGGACGAATTTTATTTCAATAAGTCCATGGACGCTCTTGCGAATCCTTTGGAGCTGAAACGTTTAAGCGAACTGAAAGGATTTGAAACCGACGAGGATGTGATTATCGGTTATATGAAAGACGGCAGCGGCAACCCCGGTTTTATGGTTGTAAACTATAACGATACTTCCCGAAACAAAAAGGTAAACGCGAAGATGGATTTCGGCGATTATACGCAGGCGCAGGTTTACCGCAAAGGCAAAAAAACAGTAGTCGATTTAAAAGACGGCGTGCTTGACGTTGCGCTGGACGTCGGCGAGGGCGTATTTGTGATTCCATGTTCATGATCGCGGTTTTACTACGTCCGCAATCGGCAAATTTTAAATTATAATAAAAAAACAGGTAATATGATGTTAAAAAAAATACTTAGTATGGGTTTGGCGCTGGCTTTCTGCGGGCTTGCTTCGGCGGGTTGTGCGAAGGGCGACAGCGAAAACAAAAGAACTCCGATAACGCTTCCCGATTACGAAAACATGCAGTCCGAGCCGCTTATGATCAACGGCTGGCTTTCGCCTCCGCCGACAACGGATGCATACCGCGAATATAAAGAAGCGGGGTTTAACTACATTTTCATCATGGGGCAGAACGCGGGTGCGGTAGGATCCGAGAAAATGGAGAATGCGCTCGAAGTTTGCGACGAGCTCGGCATAAAAGCGTTCGTCGACATATCGAGAAATCTCTCGGCTATCGACGCCACTATCGAAAATTACAGCAAACATCCGTCGTTCGCGGGGTATAATTACGACGAACCCGTAATATACAGAAACACCATCAATATGTCCGACGGTATCGTAGATATCGCGGAAAAAGTAAAAGTTATGCATGAGCAGTATCCGACGGTCGAATTTCTGGTTAATCTGAATCCGTCGGAATGTGTTGATCTTAACTGGGGTACGCCCAAGTTTACTTACGCCGAATATCTCGACGCGCAGACGACTTATATCAATTCGATTTATAAGGACAGTTCGTTGCATAACTGGTTGTCTTGCGACAGTTATCCTATCTGCAACAATCAGACGTCAAAACATCCGTATTATTTAAAAACGAGTTGGCTTCAGAATCTTGCCTATCTCGCCGAAATAAAAAGGGACAGCGAAGTTAAGCTCACGACGAATTTCTTTATTCAGTCGATGCCTTACGGAACGCCTAACGGAATGTACGACAGAAAGCCGACTTACGAAGATATAAGGTTGCAGGCGTATTCATTGCTTGCCTATGGTTACGACAGCATTTCGTATTTCTGTTACGCAACCCCGAACGCGGTAGGCGAGTTTCAGGATTACCAACAAGCAATGATCGACCGTGACGGCAATAAAACCGACATTTACGAATCCGGCAAAGCCGTCAACGAGGAACTCAGAAGTTTCGAGAAAGTTTACAGACAGTTCAATTCCAACTGGCTCGGCGTTTGCCCCGTTTACGGAACAAACAATACAAGCGAGGACGAATTCTATTTCAATAAGTCCATGGACGCTCTTGCAAATCCTTTGGAGCTGAAACATTTAAGCGGTCTGAAAGGATTCGAAAGCGATGAAGACGTGATTATCGGCTATATGAAAGACGGCAGCGGTAATCCCGGTTTTATGGTTGTAAACTATAACGATTCTTCCTGGAACAAAAAAGTAAACGCGAAGATGAATTTCGGCGATTACACGCAGGCTCAGGTGTATCGCAGAGGGAAAAAGAGCGTGGTCGATCTTAAAAACGGCATACTTACGCTTGAACTCGAGGTCGGCGAAGGCGTGTTTGTTATTCCATGCTCGTAAAAAGGAGAAAAATGAATCGTTTAATAACAGATATTATTCTTACCGCATGGTATCCGCCTACACCCACGGAAGAAAATTTCAGACAATATAAAGAATGCGGATTTGATCGTATCTTCTTGCTCGGAGAATATGTGGACGGTGCGGGTACGCCTAAAATGGAAAAAGCTCTCGAAATGTGCGATAAGTTCGGCATCAAAGCTTTCGTAGATATATCCGGAAGGCTCGATTTAATTGAAGAGTGTATCGATGAATATATGAAACACCCGTCTTTCGAAGGATTCAACTACGACGAACCCGTAATATACAGAAATACGTTGACTAAAATGGACGGAATCGTCGATATTGCGCCCGTTGTTGAAAAAATGCATAAGAAATATCCGACGGTTGAGTTTCTTATCAATCTGAACCCTACCACTTCGGTAAAGTTGCCGTGGGGTACGCCGCCGTTTACTTACGAAGAATACCTTGAGGCTCAGGAAAAGTACATAAACGGTATTTTTGACGGATCCGAAACAACGAACTGGCTTTCGTGTGACGATTATCCTATTTGTTACGATCCAGAAACCGACAGACGTTTTCTGAAAGATACATGGCTGAGAAATGTCGAATATATCGCGCAGGCGAAAAAAAACAGCAGATACATACTGAAAACGAACTTTTTTATACAGGTTATGCCGTATGGCGTTCCCGCAAATCTGCACGACAGATTACCGACCTATGAAGATATTTCGTTACAGGCGTATACGCTTCTGGCTTTCGGTTTTGACAGTATTTCTTATTTCTGTTACGCAACGCCGACGGCGGCCGAATTTTCCGAACGTCAATATTCGATGATCGATCGGAGCGAGCAAAAAACGCAGACATATTTCTGCGGACAGAAGTTGAACGGGATTCTGAGGAAACTGAACCCGATATATAAGCGGCTGAAAAATAATTGGCGGGGCGTTTATCCTGTTTATGGCGATAACGCGGCGGAAAGGAATGTTTCTTTCGGGCTTTTAAAAAAACCGCTTGCCGCAAGCAATATAGACGAAATGGTCTCGGCTCGTTCCGACGAGGATATTCTTGTAGGATGTTTTAAGGACGAAGACGGCAAAGCCGGCTATATTGTCGTAAATGCGGGCAATACGTTTTCCGCAAAGAAAGCGAAGTTTTCCATACGTTTCAAAGAAACGGACCTTGTTTCCGTTTACAGAAACGGAGAAGAAGAAATCGTTCGGTTGACCGATAACGAATTTAACGGCGATCTGGACGTGGGCGAGGGAATACTTATTCTCGCGCGGTAAAATAAATTTTATGCGGCTTAATGCCGATAAAAAATAAAAATCAGAAAGAGAGGAAAAAAAGATGAAAAAGATTATAATTCTTTTGATTACGATCGTTGTTGCATCGATAGCGATGGGCGTAGTTGCCGGTTGCAAGTTTGATGGCGGCGAAAGCACTCACGAACACAAGTATGCCGACGCGTATACCTGTCACGACAGAACGTGTACCGTAGAGGGGTGCGGGCATGTCGAAAAGGCTACTACGGCGCATAAGTTTGCGGATGAATTCACTTGCCACGACAGAACCTGTAAAGACTGCGGAAGCGTTGAAAAGGCTACAACGAAGCATAAGTTCGCGGACGAATTCACTTGCCACGACAGAACCTGTATGAATTGCGGAAGCGTTGAAAAGGCTACCACCGAACATTCCTGGGGAGAGTGGGTTACCGTTCGCGAGCCGAGTTGCACGGAAAAAGGCGTGCAGACGCGCGAATGTGACAATTGCGGAGATACGGAAACCGCAGATCTTCCGGCTAAGGGACACACTTACGCCGACGAATTTACCTGTCACGACAGAGTTTGTACCGTTGAAGATTGCGGACATATAGAAAAGGCTACAACGGCGCATAATTTCGGGGATTGGGAAATCGTTAAAGAGCCGACATGCACCGAAGAAGGTTTAAAAGAAAGAATTTGTAGCGTATGCGGCGATAAGGAAAGCGAAAAAATCGCCACCGAACATTCTTTCGGCGAAGACGGCGTCTGCACGAACTGCCACAAGGACGTTAAAGAATTTCTGATAGCGTCGCAAACGGTTGCGGCAACCGTCACGGCGAACGCAAAAGCCGGCAAATACAGCATTTCGTCTACTGCGTCCGACGGTGTTTACGCGATAATCCACGGAGATATTCTTACCGAATTGAAAAAGTTGGGCTATACCGCTCTTTCGGTCATCGCAAAGAATCCCGCTTTAGGGTTGGCGGACGACAGCAGTAAAGTCAAGCCGATATACGTTGCGGCCGACGACACGGCAAATCTTTGGTCGGAAGGAACCGCTATAGCGTATTACGGATGGAAAGAATTCTGGGATGCCGGTAAGAGCGTTCAGTTTTCAATCGATCTTAACGAGTATGCGGGCAGAGATATTTATATCTACACCGAGCATGCAGACGTTTATCCTTTGGAAATCATGATTAGCGAATTCGGTTACGAAGATAAATCCGGTTGGCTTGTAGGCAATAACGCATATTGGGGTTCTGTCGAGTATATCGAAGGCAAAGGCTGGATAATGAAAGACACTACGGACGGAGGCGCGCAGGGGCAGTTCTGGAGCATAATCCCGAAGGCGGTTATTCAGAAGAAAATTTCCGAAGGCTATACTAAGATGACGATTGTCTACGCGAATAGTTTCGAGGGCGTCGATAATCCGAATGTCGGAGATTTTATAAACACCAAATCAATGATTTGTCCTATAAAAAAGAGCGGCGGCAACGATTACGATTACGTAAGCGGAACTATAGCCGAATATTGCGCGGAAGTTAACAAAGACGGCGTGAAATATTACGAACACCACGTAGATCTCACCGACGCAAATCACGATTTTACGAAAGACATTGACGTTTTGTGTTACAATAAGGATGTCTACGAGAAAAAAGTTACTTGCGGTTACGTTGCCGATATAGTATTCGAAAAAGGCGAACCCGTAGTGCAGGAAGATAAGTCAGGCTGGATGCTTGGCAGCCCAAGCGATAACGGGGCCGTACGATATATCGAAGGAAAAGGCTGGGTAATGAGCCCGGTAAGCGGTTCGGGTGATTTCTGGTGTCTTATTTCGGGTTCGGTCATACAGAAAAAGATTGCCGAAGGGTATACGAAGATGACTATTGTCTATGCAAATAACCTTGAGGGCAGCGAAAATAAGGATACGGGTAACTTTGTTAATACCACGTCGAGATTGTACCCTTGTAAAGCGGGCGGCGGATATATTTCGGACTACGTAAGCGGCGCGATCAGTAGTTACTGCATAATAAACGCTGCGGGAAATTACGAACACACTATTAGTCTGACTGACGAGAAAATTGATTTTACGAAAGATCAGTATGTATATTGCGTGGCTGCCGACAACAACAAAAAAGCTGTTACCCGCGGATACATCGCGGATATAGTATTCTCGAAATAATTCGAATTGAAATAAACAGGCTTATTTTTGCGATAAGCCTGTTTATCGGTAAAAACATTTAAAGGAAACGATATGAAAAAGATACTTATTTTAGCGGCATTATGTTCCGCGTTGATTGTTTCCGTGTTCGGTGGAACGACGGCAAGCGCGGCAACTGCGAAAGAGGACGATTATAATGCTTATATTGTTGCTACGGGTGCCGAATGTCTTACCGAATATTACACGCAGATAGGCGACGGAAACGCGACGGTTACGTTCGATTTGCAGTGGAGAAGCGAGAGCGGATATTTCGGAGTTGTGGCGGGCGATTCGAAAAAACTCGGTAAACTTTCCGAAATGACCGATTATATGCTTTTCGGGGACGGAGTTGTTTCGAGCAAAACTTTGGATAACAAAACCGATATATTTGAAGCCGGATATACTTACCGCGTTAAGTTCGACGCGAAAAACGGCGCGTGGACGGTCGATAAAAAGGGTATTTGCGAAAGCGCGGACTCTTTTGCGAACGTTTTAACGGTTGCAAATTCATTCACGTCGTCGAATACCGTCGGGCTTGCCTGTTATACAAAAGACGAGAAGTCGGCTACGGCGGTTATAGACAATCTCGTTATAACTAATAACAGCGGGAAGTACGAATACGTCAGGAATATATTTTCGGGGCTTAGCTCTATTAAGGACGGCAGCATGAAAACGCTCGCCACAAACGCTTTAAGCGGCGAAAAGTCCACTCTCGGAAAGACTTATATTCAGAAGAGTTGGTTGTGTAACGTTCGTTTTATTGCCGAAAACGGCGAAATTTTAAGCAGTCAGAAAGTTTCGGGATACGGAACTGCGACCGCGCCCGTTGCGCCCGCAAAAGAGGGCTATACTTTTAAATGCTGGAACAAAAGCACGACGGGCATAATTACGGATAGCGTGTTTTATCCGATTTACGAAGCAAAAACAATCGAACCCGACGAAAGTTCTTCCGTTCCCGACAGTACGAAAGAATCCACCGATTTTTCAAGTTCGGTAAGTTCCGTCGATTCGGGGAAAACTTCTTCGGGCGGTTGCGGTGGCGGCGTTGCTTCCGTTTCGGTTTTGTCCGTTGCGGCGGTTGCCGCTTCGATAGCGATATGGAGGAAACATCGTAAATGAAAATCTTAAATAAAATTCTTATACTGATTCTCGGTGTGTGTTTGTCTATGGGTGCGGTTTTTGTTGGCGGAACGGCAAAAGTTTCGGCTGAAAAAGGATTAAAAAACAATTTAACCGTAAGCGGAGGAACGTTGACGGAATCCGATAACGGTTACAACGGTACGGAAGCGGTAAAATTGACTTTCAACGGAAAAACTTCGGTTTTACGCGTAAAAAATAACGAAATAAACGCTTTGAAAACGTTCGATACGGTTACGGTAGAATTTCGTCTGAAATACGACGGAACGGGATATAACAATACGCTCAGAGTTTACAAAGCCGAAGGCGATCTTGTGGACTACGGCTATCCCGCGAACGTTTGGAACAGAGTTCGTTTTAAAACGATGGTTTACACCGAAAACGGCGAAAATTTCGTTAAAATAGAACTCGATTTTGCCGCGAACAAAACGGCGTATATATCCGACTTGAAAGTAACCGCAAGCGAAGAAGATAAACCCCTTCTCGGCGGCGTTAAACTTATTTCACTCGAAAGCATCACTCTTGCCATGGGATACGTCGTGATTACGCCCGACAATAAAGTTATCGTAATCGACGGCGGCTACGTCGGCGGGGATACGGATATTATGCTGAAACTGCTCAGAACGTTTACGCATAAAGTGGATTATTGGTTTTTAACGCACTTCCATACCGACCATACCACTGTTCCGGCGCAGTTGATCGAGTATCAGGATATCGTAATAGAGAATTTGTATTACGATTTCCCGACTTCGCAAATGGTAAAAGATTTGAGCGGCGACAGCGATTATCCGTTTTGCGATAAATTTGAAAATTTAGTCAAAAACAATCCTCAAAAGGTTAAGAACGTAATAAAACCGCATTATAAAGACGAATATAAGTTGGGCGAATACGTTACTATGAAAGTTCTGAACAATGCCTGGTATACCGAAAGAGACGGTAACTACGGAAACAATTCGGGCATAATGTTCAAAATGGAAACGCCCGGCGAATCGGTGTTGTTTACAGGCGATATGGGTGATCGCGGCGACGTATATCTCAATGACGAATGGTCCAGAAAGGAAATTGAGAGCTGTACGCTCATACAAATGGCTCACCACGGGCAGCACGGTACGAGCGACGCTTTTTATAACGCGATAAAAGATATTAAAGTATGTCTTTATCCCGCTGTAGACTGGATATATAACAACGATAACGGTTCGGGTTTCAACACCGCGAATCTTGATTCGTTGCACACCCGCGATCTTATGCGCGAAAGAGGCGTTATGAATATTTATACGAGCGGAATGGGACGGAAAATAATCCTTTAATAATCCGTATGCAAAAACGATAGTGACAACCCGGGCGATAATCGTCCGGGTTTTTCGGTAGACTTTACATGAAATTCAATCTCTAAAGAAAAAACAATCGGCTATGTGTTGTTTATCGTAGTAACTTTTGTTCTGTTATAAAAATGCGGATTGGCGAGTAAAAACGGGGAAGACAAGTAAGACAAGTAAGTCTTCCTCGTTTTGTTGTAACATAAATTAAATCAATAACGGTGTGTAGGATATCCGCTGTAAATTTTGCAATGTAATTCGCACGAAAATACCGTCGCGCGAATTACGATTATAACAAATTTTTTAAGCGGGTTTTATTGTTGCGCGGTAACGCTTGGTATATACTGTTTGTCGCCCATAACTACGATTTTGTAGTTGTTGTTATGAACGTCTTTGAAATGAATGAGAAATGTGAACACCTTTTCGATTTGTCTTATGTAAAAAATCGGATAACGGAAATAAAAGCCGGCAAAAAGCGTTTTTTTACCATAATAATACCCGAAAATAGCGTGTATTTCTCATAAAAGACAGTATTTAGTAGGGAAAATAATCATTTTTCAAATGCAGCAAAATTTTCCCGAAAAATCAATCTGGGCGGGATTTTACTATTGAAAACGGAAGATTTATTTGATAAAATATTTATACCGAAACTTAAGCGAGCTACGGCAATACAGAGGTAAAAGATGAAACAAGCTGAATGGATATGGTATCCCGACGACTTTGAAATTGAATTATCGGGGAAATTCATGGCGGAAAGGTATGAAAGAGATATTCCTATACCGCCGTTCTGGAGATTGGATTCCTGCTATAAAAACGTAAAATTCAAGAAAATTTACGAACTTTCCGCCGCCGAAACGGTTAAAATCGAGGCGGAAGGGTCGTTCAACGTCATGATAGACGGGGCGTATCTTTATTCGGTTAAAAGCGAATTTTCCGTCCCGCGCGGGAAGCATGAAATTCTCGTTTCCGTTTTTAACGATAAGGGATTGCCTTGCTTAAAACTTGCGGGCGACACGATTTTAACGGACGACACCTGGCAGGTGACGTGTTGCGATCATATTTTTAAAAACGCCGCTTGCGACGGGGAATTTCTGAACGGTAAAACCCCGAACGGCTTTTCGCTTCCGTCAAAAGAAAGAGCATACGTCGAAAAATTTCCGTCCGATACGGGCGATATTTACGATTTCGGCGAAGAGATGTTCGCGAGAGTGGTTTTTTCGGGCGCAAAGCTTTCGGATAACGCTAAGATTTATTACGGCGAGAGCCTCGAAGAGGTTTCCGATAAGGAACATTGCGAGCTTTTAAGCGAAGATTTCGTGGTTAACGGAGATAAGGTTACGACGAAAATCGCCAAGGCGTTCAGATACGTTACTGCGGAAGGAATAGATTTTTCCGGAATTTCGGTTGACGAAGAACTTTCCCCGTCGGTTTTGAGAAGTTCGTTCGAGTGCGATAACCAAACGGTTAACGAGATATACAAAGTCGCCGCGAGGACGATGGGGCTTTGCTCGAGAGAGTTTATCTTAGACGGCATAAAGCGCGACCGCTGGCTTTGGGGCGCGGACGTGTATCAATCGTCGCTCATGCATTATTACAGTTTTTTCGATACAAAATCGATTAAGCGTTCGATGACGGCCCTTTTCGGGAAGTCGCCTTTTTCCCTGTACATAAACCATATTATGGATTATACCTTTTTGTGGATAATCTGTTTCGACGATTATTACAGGACTCGGGCGACGGGTACGAATCGGTTTTGCGGCACAGCCACGAGTTTGTGGAAATGGTTTTCGTGGAGAGCGGAAGCGCGGTGCAGAAGGTGAATTCCGAAACGGTGGAACTTCGCCGCGGCGATATGTTCGTCATCGCGGACGACAGCGAACACAGCATGCGCCCCACCTGCGAAGAAAACGATTTCAAAGTGGTAAACATTATCTGGTGCAAGGATTTCATCGAGTTCGATTATTCGGCGTTTTCGCCGTTGAAACCCGTGAATATTTCCTCCCGGCAGGAAATGGTTTCGCTCGTGTATAAAGCCCTCGATACTTACGAAGGCAACGAAAAATACTGCGACGGAATAATGCGCGGCTGTATATATTTTCTTCTGAGCGGGCTGGGGCAGATGTCGGACGGCGAAACCAAGAGCATGAGAAATCACAGCGCGGATTACGTGGAACTTGCAGTGAAATTCATTTCGGATAATTTCTACAAGAAAGTTTCGCTTGCGGACGTTGCGGAATACGTCGGGCTTTCGAGCGGATATCTTCAAAAGCTCTTCAACAGAGAAAGGCAGACTTCCGTTATCGAATATCTTTTGAGATACCGCGTTGAACAGAGCTGTAAATTACTGATAGAATCGGATAAAACGATTTCGGAGATAAGCGACGTGATAGGTTTTTCCGATATAAAAAACTTCCATTATGCGTTCAAGAGAATAACGGGCATAACCCCCAACGAATACAGGCGCGCGCATAAAATAAGATCGGCGGAGACGAAAAACAATGACTGACGGTACGGCTTTAAAAGGAAACGGGCTTGTTCCCCGTAATAAATTAAGCACGGAAAAAGTTAAAGCGATAATCGTGATTTCCGTTGTCGCGCTTTGTCTCGTCCTTTTCTTTTTCTGCAACATTCTCACAAAAAGTCAGATGGATATAGGCGTAACTTTTTCCTATTCCTTCATGACCGTCCTTGCCGTTTTGTTTTCGGGCGGGGAATATTCCGCTTTCGACGAATACGGCAACCCGATAGACGTTTCTCTGCCCGCCGCGGTTACGGCGACGCTTACGGTACTGTTTATCGTCGTGCTTTTAACGCTTGTTTTTACCGCTTTGAGATATACAAGCCTTAAAAACGCGAAAAATATTTCGACGATTGCTTACGGGGCGTATCTCGGAAACGCCGCGCTTATTCTTACGGTTTATATATGGCTCATGTTCTTTTCGGGAGAAACGAGCAGTTTATACGGCGAAACCGTTAAATATTACACTGCAACGGCTTGAGCAATTTGCGGATATCCAACAAAAAAGAAAAAACGCCGCCAGTCGGTTGGACCAACTCTATACGGTACTCGACGGATTGAAAAATCATCCGCTTACGTATGACAACCAGCTCATCCGTCAACTTTTAGAGGCAGTAATCGTGGAATCGAAAGAGCAAATCAGAGTGATCTTTGTCGGCAGCTTGGAAGTGGTACAGACGCTTGAAAAGTGAAAAAAGAAAATAATTTTTCAAGCTATCCAAAAATAGAAATAGCAAGGTGAAAAGAAGGTCTTTTAAGAAAATTGACGAAGGAGGTCATGTAGATAATTTCTACATGACCTCCTAAATGTCTTTAGTAAACATAAGGCAGAGAAAGAAAAATATTTGTAAAAAGTTCAAAAGTATGTTATAATAAATTCAAGCTAAAAGATGACTGTGCGAGTTCGATACACACTGAAAAATCCAAAAAAATCTTTTTTGTAGTCCTTTGACATAAATCCTATATATTGTGCTTTGTTTGAATTACGACACGATATATAGGATTTTTTAATATTTTTTACGTTTTTATGTGCTTTTGAGAGGTAAAAGCTGCCCGTAAGCCTTTATTTCAAAGCTCAAATAAAAAACTTTATTCATCTGCTCTTTCATGAAATCGTCGGGAAAGTGAGTATATACAAGTTTTCTCTTGACCCGCAGAATTAATCCTTCCGCCGAGCTGTATAGAAACTCAACGCGAGGAGAAGCGGCCGTCTATGTCGAAAGTTTGCGTATCTCCTTTCTCTGAAGGAGCTGAAAATAAGGAGACGGACTGTATCGCCTTTCGTATCGGAATCAAGAGCGATGAGAAAAACGTCGGCGGAATCAATCTCTTGGGCGAAAAATTCGGCGATTATCCCAAGGATATCACGATGACGATACGGTATAAAAAGTAAGCGCGGCGCTTCGTCGCTTGAGGGTAGTAGCTACGGAACGGACAAAAATAATCCCTTGCGGGTTTGAGGAGAAGATATGATATTATCGATCGGTGAGATCCTTGCGGATATGATCGGAGAGGAACAGAACGGCGTAACGGCGTTCAAAATGTACGGGGGCGGCGCGCCCTTCAACGTGGCGGTCAACGCGAAAAACGCGGGTGCAAAGGCAGGCTTCATCGGCCGGGTCGGTCGCGATCCCGTGGGGAAATTTTTGAAAGGGTTCGCCGCGGGCGTCGGGCTTGATTTTTGCGGGATACAGGAAGACGAAACGCGCAATACGACGCTGGCTTTCGTAACGCTTAAAGGCGGGGAAAGAGATTTTGCTTTTTTTCGTCACGATACGGCGGATTTTCATCTCGATTCGGCGTCGGTCGCTTTGGAGCAATGGCCGGAAGTAAATATCGTCCACGTCGGTTCCCTGATGCTAAACGAGCCGACGGGTCGAAAATTTGCTTCGGAGACGGTGGAGAAGATCCGACGGGCGGGGAAGCTGTTCAGTTTTGACGTCAATTTCCGCGCGGATCTATACGGGAGGATAGAGGATGCAAAAAAGTCGTATGCTCCCTATATAGCGGAAGCTGACATTCTTAAATTTTCAGAAGACGAGCTGGCTGTCTTTACCGGCAAGGCGGAGCTGGAAGCGGGCGCAGAGGCGGTATATAAAAAGGACAGACTGTTACTTGTAACGTTGGGAAGCAAAGGGTGCTATTACCGCATCAACGGCGGATACGGCTTTGTGAAGACGGAAAAAGTAAAACCGATAGACACGACGGGCGCGGGAGACGCATTTTACGGCACTGCCTTGGCGGGATTGGACGGCCGCCCGCCCGCGTCGCTTGCGGAAAAGGAGCTGCGGGAAATTTTGAAAAAGGCGAATGCAGTGGGCGCCGCGGCGACTCGGCATAAGGGCGCGCTGCCGTTGAAAGACGGGGCGTTTTGAGCGGTATTATAAAAGACAAAGAAAACATCTATGGATATCTACATCCCGAGGGGTGAAATATCCACAGATGTTTTTTATTTTTCAAGCTTGATAAGGGCATCAGAAAAGCGCAATGAATAAATTTTAATCTTAACATCGATATAATTTTGAAGGCTTCTTTCCTTTTGCGCGTACAGAAGGGCTCCCGCCTGCATAAACAATTGCGAAAGGAAAATTTTTTAAGGCTCTAAATAGGTGGCTGAAATTCGGATGCCCTGCTGAAAATCCCCGAAATTTCTTCCGAATAAATTTAATCCGCCGACATATTTGGCGTTTTTTTTGACTCCAAGCCGGAAGCGTAAACATTTTTCTTTGGTAATAAAGGCGAAATCGTCTATCGAGATTTCCGAAGAAACGTTTACCTGATTGATCCATACGCCCATTTCGTCTATTCGTATCTGCACCAGCATTCCGTACTGTGTAGATGCCGCCGGCCAGCTTTTTGGCGTATATTTGCCGCTGCGTCCGCCGAAATCCCCCGGAGAGGTGTACGTCCCGATCTCTTTGTCGTTCAGCCAGAACGTGATGTCTGATTTGAAAGAATTGTTATAATTGGCGCATTCCGAGCAGACTTCACAGGAAATCTGCAACGCTTCGAGCACCTTATTTTTAATCGCGGCGTTGGAAACGTGATATTCGAGATATCCCTCCGTAAACCATATGATTTCTCCTTTGATCCGCTTATAATTATAAAAAATATCGGGAAGAGCCTCGGCGCCGATGAGATTTCCGTCCGCATCCGCGATCCCGCAGGGAGGGACGATGTCGAAAAGATTAAAGCTGCCTACGGGAAGCTCCGTGCTGAATGCGTGAGAAGAGGAGGGAAAAGCATTTTCGCTTTCGTTTATAAACAAAATTTCCAGGCAATGCTTTTCCAGCGCGACAATCTTTTCGTTTCCGCGTTTCGAGTGATTTTGCGTAAGGTTGACCAACCCCGCTTTCTGCAAAAATTTCACGTGAAAGGAAGTGTTGGACAGGGACATATTCAGCCGCTCCGCAATTTCCTGTATCGTGTAAGAGTTTGCCGTCAGCAGAGAAAGTATTTTTCTCCGCGTGGAGGCGTTGAGCGCGGTGGCTACCCGTTCGAGCTGCTCGTCGTTGCAAAGCGTGAGCGTGAGCTTTTTTTGAAGCAATAAGTCCCTGTTGGCAAAAAAATCTTTCGGCATAGCTTCCTCCTTCTATAAAAATATGCTTCATTTCTTGCATTATAAACGATCTGTTTTATAAAGTCAAGAAAATCGCTGTAAACTTCGATAAGTATCGAAGTATAAACAAGCGTTGCGTATATTTTGAAAATGTGGCTTGAAACTGTAATTATGATATGATAAAATGAAGTTGAAAAAACAAGGAGGATGATAAAATGAGAAGGACCTGCAAGCTGTTGATGGCAATATTTTTAGGGGTAAATCTGATTTTTGCCGGCGGTTGTTTCTTTACGAGCAGCCAGGGGAGCGGCGACGACAATATAGAAGCGTCGGATTTTACGCTGGATCCCGCCAAAGAGTATAAGATAGAGTTTATGATGTGGGGCGCAAAGGACGAGGTGGACAATTATACGGCGCTGATAGACAAATTCATGGATGAAAACGAAAACGTCACGGTAAGCATTACCACGCAGGATTCGACGCAGTATATGAGCACGCTCACGGGGAGGCTTTCGGGAACCATGCCCGACCTTTTCTATCTTCCCGAATACGAATTCCGTCCCTGGGTGGATTCGGGACGGCTTCTTTCCATCAGCAACGGGTTTACGGAAGCGGAATATTCCTCCCTTTGGTCAACGGCGGTGGATTGGTACTCGTATAACCGCGCCGAAAAGACGCTGGGTGTTTCGGAGGGCTCGGATCTCTATTGCCTGCCCAAAGACATCGGGCCGTGGGCGCTGATGTATAACGTCGATATGGTTGATGAAATGGTGAAAAACGGAAAGCTGACGCAAGGGGAGGCGGATTTGCTGGCGGACTCGGACAATCCTCTCACCTGGAAACAGTTTACGGATATCTGCGTGAAGATACAGGGCTATTTCGGCACGGAAAAAAACAACGATAAGTTTTATGCCATACCTTATTACGAATTGAGCAGTGCGGTTTGGTCGAATAACGCCGATTATTTCGATGAAAACGCCATGCACAGCACGATTTCCAGCGACGAATTTTGCGAAACGATAGAATGGCTTTGGGATCTTATGTACACCTATAAGGTTGTGCCCAAATCCACGGGAGATTCCGCGCAGAATATGTTTCTTGCAAAAAATTCCGCGTTTTGCTGGGTGGGACCTTACCTCACGCCGATGTACCATCAGCAGAAGATGAATTACCGTTTGCTGCCCGTCCCGTATAACGGCGAAAATCCCGAGGCCAGGAGCACCACTTGGATAGGTACGCTGGGGCTGGCGATCAGCAAATCGACGAAGTCTCCCGCGGCGGCGCTCGCGCTGATGAAATATCTCAGCCTCAACGAAAGCGCGCAGAAAGATTTTTATACGCGCGGCCAGCTGATCCCTAATCTGAAATCGATGGCTCTGGACAGGGAAAGCTTTTTGTCGGAAAATGATGGGTCCGTGGCGCTATGGCCTGAAAACCGAAGCGTATATTGCGATATCGTAGATGGCTTCGGCGGGGATACGAAAGCGGCGCTCGGAAAAACGGGCGGGGACAAGATCGGCGGAAAGGTGCGGCCGCATTATCATACGTTTGAAAATTCGTGGCTGAACGCTCTCAATACAGAGATATCGGATATCTATGCGCTGAAAGATAAATCCGGCATCAGGGCGCGTCTGAAAGCGTATGACCCCACTATGCAGGCGTATCTCGATCAGTCTAACCGAAGCGCGGGAATTATCGTGGATTAAGGAAAAATACGGACTATGGCAAAAAGCAGTTTGAAGACAAGAGAAAAATTTGCCGCGCTCGGCTTCGTGGCGCCGTTGTTTATAGGCTTTGCGCTGTTTACGGCGGTTCCTCTGGTCGTCGCCGTCATTTACAGCCTTGTCGATTATATGCCCCTGCAAGGCAAAATTTCGCCCGTGAGCTTTAAGGTTTATGCCGAACTGTTTAAGGGGCAGCTCACGATGCTCGGCTTCGGTCAGGCGATAATCAATACGCTGATTATCATGCTGAGCATTCCCGTCAATCTTTTGCTGGGGCTGTTGTTTTCGGCTTTGATCAGCCAGAAAAATTTTCGGGGCGGTACTTTTTTCCGCGTAGTGTATTACCTGCCCGCCGTGACGGGTGCGGTGGCGATCACGCTGGTATGGAAATTGATGTTCAACGAAACGCAGGGGATCGTCAACGTGGCGCTGAAAGCGTTGGGCGTAATCGAGGAAAATATCAACTGGCTGGGGATTACCTCGGGCACTGTTTATCCGCGCCTGGTGCTTATTCTCAAAAATATATGGGGCGGAATCGGCGGCGTAATCCTTTTATATGTGGCGGGCGTTCTGAATATTTCTTCCAGCTATTACGAGGCCGCGGAAATCGACGGCGCGGGGAAGATCAGGCAGTTTCTGGCGATTACGGTACCCATGCTGACGCCCATTACTTTCTATCATCTCATCACTTCCGTCATCGGCGGCTTGCAGGCGTTTATGGATACCCAGCTGTTGGCGGATACGCGGGTGACGCAGACGATCGTATATTTTATCTATGACAACGGCATCAACAACTATCGCTACGGCTACGCGAGCGCGGCGTCCGTTCTGTTGGCAATCGCGGTGATGATTATCACCGTCCTGCAATTTAAGCTGTCGGATAAATGGGTCTATTCGGAGTAACGCCATGAGAGAAATTGTGAGACAGAAACAAAGGAAAACGTCGCTCTCCTCTACGGGAACAAAAATTATTATCTATACTATTTTGTGTCTGGCGGCGGTTACGACGATTTTTCCCTATCTTTGGATGGTGCTGGCGTCCCTGAAAACAGGGATAGAAATTTCTACTTATCCTGAGCAGATATTCCCTAAAAATCCCAGCTTTACGGCTTACCGCAGAGCCTTTGAAGAGCTCAATCTCTGGGTGGGGATCAAAAATACGCTCGTACTCGTCGTCTTTGCGGTGCTTTTTCCGCCTGTCGTTTCGGCAATGGGGGCGTTTTCGTTTGCAAAGCTCGTGCTTCCCGCCAAGCGGGTATTGCTGCTTGTCCTTCTCAGCAGCATGATGGTACCGTATGCGGCGTTGATGCTGCCGCAGTATCAGATCTGGCAGTCGCTGGGATTTGTGGGGACGCTCTGGCCGCTGATTATTCCGAATTTTTTCGGCGGGGCGTTGATGACGTTTTTCTTTATCCAATATATGCAAGGCGTCCCCACCGATTTGTTTGAGGCGGCAAAAATCGACGGCGCGGGATATCTCAACCAATTTTTCGCAATTATGCTTCCGCTGGTGAAGCCTGCCCTCAGCGCACAGATTGTATTTGCCTTCGTCGGTACCTGGAACGATTATTTTATTCCATCTATTTATCTCAATAAAACCGAGGTAAAGACGCTTCAGCTTCAATTGCTTTCCCTGCAACAGCAGCAGAACAATTTGATGGACATGAACATGGTGATGGCGGGCTCGGTGATTTCGAGCATTCCCATGCTGATCGTATTTACGACCTGTCAAAAATTTTTTGTCGAATCACTTGCCATTTCGGGCATAAAGGGTTAATGAAAAGATTTATAAGGAGGAAAAGAATGAAAAAGAGAACTTTGCTGCTTACGGCGGGGATACTCTTGTCGGCAGGTATGTTTGCGGCGGGCTGCGCCGTGGACGCCAACGGAGGGTATTCGGCTTTTCGGCCGGATAAATCGGAGGGAAATTCCGATTTCGATTTCCCGTCCAATTCCTTTTCGGCGGACGTGAAGCTCGACGGCTATCTCGACGACGAACGCTGGGCACGGGAGGACGTCCTTTCGTTGGGAAGCTGGGACGACTCCGACGCCGAAAGCGGGGAATACGGCGCAATCGTTTCCGATACCGCCGATTACGCGCACTCGAAGCGGGCGATCATCAAAATGTTCCGCGGAAACGTCGGCTTTCATTTCGGCTTTGAGGTGAAGGATGACGACGTGGCCTATCTGAGCCTCGAAGACGGCGATCCCGCCATCTGGACTGACAATATTCTCGTCAATCTCTGTACGGCGATCGACGGCGGCGTCGTCCCCATGTCGGACGATTACTATTTTATCGTCACGGCGTTCGGCAACAACTGTTTCCGCCGCGGCGCCAACGTCGCGGGTACCTGGGGCGCATGGAGCGGCGTGCTCGATTACGAGGCTTCTCTGCACTATGCGGACGACGGAGAGACCGTGACGGGTTTCGGCGTGGAGCTCGTCGTTCCCTATACCCAGATCGGCTTGAAAAAAGACAGCCCCGTCGGCGTCACCTTCCGTTCGTGCGACAGAGTGAGCGCCGGCAATTCCATGATCGAGCGGGAATGGTGGTATAAGGGCGGCACGCATCATTTCAATACGCCGAATACGTACATTATCTGGGGCGGCGACAATCGGCTTTACGAGTATTACGATTATAAAATGCCCGACGTCACCGTCAAGGGGACTGCGGTGGATTACGTCACGGGCGACGCGCTTGCGGGCGTGACGCTCGCCGAAGGGGTAACGACCGACGAAAACGGAAATTTCGTTATGGAAAACGTAGATCCCAATACCGATCTGATCCTGACGGCGCGGGGCGAGGGTTTGCTCGGCGAGCAGGAATTTTCCGTTCCGCGCGATAAAATGCGGGTTTTGAACGGCGGAACGCTCACCGTCACCCCGAAATTTTTGACCAAGAAAAACAAGATTACGCAGACGGTGAAGGGCGTGATTACCTCGCTGGGAAAAGTCGAGGGGGCCACGGTGAAAATAGGGAAAGAGGAAACGACGCTTTCCGCGGACGGGCGTTATTCGCTCGATTGTGTATTCGACCAGCCCGTTTTGAAAATGTCGGTGAGCGCGGCCGGGTCCGACGCGGTTTATGAAACGGAGATCGCTATCGGAGACGCCGTGAAGGGAGAGGTGGAAAAGAACCTCGAGTTGCCCGTCATGAGCCGTTTGTCGCAAAAATTCGGGACAAACAAAACCGCGGAGGGCTATCTCGGCTGGACGAAGGAAGGGCTGTTTGTGCGGATTATCGGTACGGAGCCGACCAACGGCTATGGCGTGGCGTTTTCGGCGGACGGCAAAAAGGGAACGGTGGTGCTGTATCATTCCTTCGGGACGATGTGCGTTACCGATTTTATGACGCAAAGCTGGGAGTACGCGCCGCCTTCCTCTTACGGCATAGACGCGGAAAAGCTGACGGATTCGCGGGGGCGCAATATATATACCTTTGTCGTGCCTTATGAAAAGCTCGGTATCGGGTACGGGGAGGCGCTTAAAATCGCGCCGTTCGAATACACGTCGGCGGGACCGTTCGCCTGGTACGAGGACGAAAACGGCGTTTCCTATCCTTTCGGCGACGCGGAATTTTTAACGAAATATCCCACTCTTTCCGCCGACGGAGCTATCTCCTTGATATTCCCCGAAACGGTGCTTTCCGGCTACCGTATCGGCGCCTTTGGAAAGACAAACGCGACGGCCTTATTCGAAAAGGTAGAGGGACAGACGGACGGCATTCGGGTAACGATCGACTATACGCCGGCGGACGGGTTCTGGGGCTTTGGCGTGATGTTTTTCGATTTTTCGTCCGGAAAGGGGATCACCCAGCTCTATGTGCCGGGATACGGAACGATAGATCATAGAGAATATGGAAATTGGGCCTGGAACGGCAATTATGTGCCCGCTTCCTCCCTGGGCGTACTCTCGAGCGAAAAGACTGCCGACGGCAAGGTGTCGATCGAGCTGTTTTACGGCTATGCCGTTTTGCAGGGCGAGAAGTACGGATTGGGCATTTCGGCGGATACGCTCGATATCGGTATTCAGATGTTCGAATACGTGCTCGACGGCTCCGGCAATCTTTATACGGTCTATAACTGCATCAACGGCGAGGACGGAACGCCGCTTCCGTTTGACGGAGGAGCCGCTTCTTTTATCAAATGGAGAACGGCGGAGGATGTCCCCAAAAGCACCTATACCTACGAGCACCTGGGCGCCCACGATATTTCCGTGACGCTGGAAAAGCTTGCGGACGGAATACGTTTGACGTATGCGGCGCGGGAGACGTCCCAGCTTTTCGGCTATGGGATATGCCTTGATCTGCCCGACGGAGCGCAGGATATCAGCCTGCTTTATGCGACGACGGGGAATCTTTCCCTGCTCGCGTACGGAACATGGGCGTGGGAATATAAGCTTCCGTCGGAATTCGGCGTTTCGGCAAAGCGCTCGGAGGCGGACGGCACGACGGTCTCCACCCTCTTTTTAAGCTATGAAATGCTGGGGATCGACGCGGATTTTCAATCGGTAGGGCTGTGTCTTTTTGAAGTCGTCAACCAAGGCGGAGCGCAATTCGGCATTTACAATTGTATGAAAAACGGGGACGCAGAAATCGCCATAGACGGCGGCACGGAAAACTTTGCCAGATGGGACACGGCCGAAGGATAAGGAGAAAAAATGAAAAAATTTTGGAAGGGAATACTTTTTATGGCTTTGGCGGGAACGACGGCGCTTACGGGCTGTTCGTCCAAAGAATCGGGAAGGCCGATCTCCACCGCTCCCGTCGAGGGGTGGACGGCGCCCGACTATAAGACGGAATACTACGACAACTATCAGTATAATGCCTACTACAATCCCGAGGAAGCGGCCGAGCATTTGCCCGATCAGGGGATGTACGGCTCGGGAAATGCGTTTATCCTGCGCTATAACGGCCTGTACTATATGTATATGGGCTCCTCGAATTTCGGTTCTTCTTCGCTTCCCTGCTGGAAGTCGGAAGATCTGATGACCTGGGAAAAAGCGGATAACGGTGTAAACGCTCAGGGCTTTATCGCGGAAGACCCGCGCCTGAGCAACACCTATCCCCCCTGCGTCAGACAGTACAATAACGTTTTTTACATGTACGTGTATATCAAAAACGACGTAATCGAGCAGGGAAACTATATCCTGAAAGCGGATTCGCCCGTCGGTCCGTTTGAATTTGTGACAGGCACGGACGGCGCGCCCGTCTGCTACACGATCGATGCGACGACGCTGAATATCGACTGCGATATTTTCATCGACGACAACGAAGACGTGTATTTTATGAGCGGTCATCAGGACAATTATTTTACGGGAATCCGCGCCTTTCAGATGCCGACCATGGACAGCGTCGCCTATGACGAAAACAGTTATATCAATATCGCGGAAAGCTCGGTGGGCGGCTGGACGGAGGGTAACGGAATCTTCAAACGCAACGGAAATTATTACCTGATGTTTACGGGCTCCAATATTCTCAGCCCCGGATATCTCACCCACTATTCCACGGCGCGGGGGGACGGCTGGAAGCGGGCGTTTGGGACGGAAAACAAGGTAAACGCCGAAGGCTTTGAGCAGGGAATCGACTGGCCCATGGGCTGCGAAACGGAGCCTACTTTTTATTCGCTCGGTCACGCCACCTCCGTGCTCGGGCCGGATATGGACGGGTTGTACTATCATTATTTCAGCGTCAATTCGTCGGGGCCGAATTGCTCGTTCGCCATCGATCGCCTTACCTTCAACGGAACGGGAATGGATTCGGCGCAGACGCAGTTTCATTCGGTAAAGCCGAAGCGTCCGAAGATTTACAGTTATTCCCCCGAAGCGGACGAAAACTTTGTCAAAAGCGGGGAGGTACTCCTTTCGAAAGAAAAGACGGCTTCGGCGTTCACCGCGGAATATAATTTTACGGGAAGCGGCGTAAAGTGTATCTTCGGATATATAGACGAAAACAACTACTCGTACGTCGAAACGGATCTCGCGGCGAAAAAGGTACGGGTTTTCAGCGTGGCGGACGGTGTGGCCGCGGAAAAGGGAAGCGGAGATATCGTACGCGCCTACGACGCGCCCGACCTTTTGCAGACGGTGCGCGTGGCGTATCGGGACGGAAAGGCGGACGTTTATTTCGACGACCTTTTGAAGATTGAAAACCTCGGATTGGACGTCGGGGCGGGAAAATTCGGCTACGGCGGCTCGGACGCGACCTTTGGCTATACGGCGGCGTCGTCTGTGGCAAAGGGACTCAGCGACGCGGTGGAGCCAAAGCTCTCTTACGTCAATATCGGTGCGGAGAGTTATCTCCCCCAAGGCGTTTACGAGGGACACGGGTCTTCGTTTGGCGCGGGCGGCGGATATGCGGAAACGGACGGGAAAGAGTACGGCGGAGCGCATGCGGGGCTTGGAAAAATGCGCTTGAAAAACAGCGGCGACAAAGCGGTGTATCTCGTCGATTTCGCCGCGGACAGGACGGGCGCAGATACGGGCTATTATGCGCTTCAGATGACTCTGAATAAAAATCAGGCGGGAAAAAAGCTGGGCGTGCGCGTGGACGGGGGTGAGATGTTCGTCGTGGAAATCCCCAAGGTGCTCCCGACAAGCGGCGAAGCGCTCGTCAAGACGACGGTTGCGGAAATTCCCGTCGGAAAGGGCGTAAGGCAGATCGAATTTACCTGCCTGGGCGAAGCCGTGGAATTTCATTCGTTCACCTTTACGGAAAGCACGGGCAATGTTTTTTCCTACGAGCAATCGCTGGAAAGCGCGCCTGCCACGGGTATGGAGCAGCTTTCGCTGTGGCGGTTCGAAAAACGCGAGGGGGACGAAACGGCTTCTCTGGTATCGAGAGAGGGCGCTCGCTCGCTGGCGTATTTCGGGGGCAAGGGCCTGCTCGATTATACGGTGGAATGTGAATTCCGTATCAATGAAGAGAGCATTTACACCGCGGGATTTATCATTCACGGCGCGAGGTATTCCAATTCTGCCTATGTGACCGAGGATTATAAGTATATGCAGGGCTATTACATCGCCTTCAACAAACGCATGGTAAAAATCGAGAAGCTCAATTACACGCACACGGACAGCAATGCGGCGGCAGAGAGGCTTTCTCTCGACGTCGGGACATGGAATCGGGTAAAAATCGAGGTGAAGGGCAACTCGATAGAAGTTTTGGTGACTAACGCAAAGGGAGTATCCGAAAAATTGTCGTTTACGGACGATATCGTATTCGGCGGCGGACGGTTCGGTTTCTATTCGGGCGGAGCCTCCATGTCCTATAAAAATTTGAAAATCACGGGGTAAATCGATTGGAAAAGGGACTTGTACTGTTGTATGAAGATTTTGGCGAAGCCTGGCTTTCGCCGCTGAAAAAATCGGGAATAAAGCTGTTGGGGCTGCATGCCGACCCGCGTCGCGCGGGCGTCGGGGAATTTCTCGATTTCGTCGAAGGGAACAGGGCCCTGATCGGACGTTTTGAGAAATCGGGCATACGGGTGGAATATAAGCTGCATACGCTTAACTATCTTTTGCCGCGGGAGCTGTTTGCTTCGGATAGCGCGCTGTTCCGAATGAATCAACGAGGGGAACGGACGGACGATTACAATGCCTGTCCCTCGTCGGCAGAGGCTTTGGCGCTCATTGAAAGGGGCGCCGAACGGCTTGCCCGCCTATTACGGCAAAGCTCCCGCCGCTATCATTTTTGGCTCGATGACGATTTGGGCGGGGATATCCGATGCCGTTGTCCAAAATGCCGAGGCCTGAGCGCGGCGGAACAAAATATCCGCTTCTGCGAAGCCATGCTTCGGGGACTTCGGAGGTACGACGCAAAGGCAACGCTCTCGTTTCTCGTCTATGGAGAAGAGGCCGTCGGGAGGGAGCTTCCCGAGGGACTTTTCCCCGAATACGCGCCCTTTAAGAGGCGGCACGATATTTCCCTTGCGGAGGAAGAAAATGCGGCGTATCGCGCTCGCTGCGAAAGCTTGATCAATCGATGCGGCGGAGAAGAGAGCGAAATTTTAGAGTATTTTTTGAGCTATGATTACGCGGCGTTTTGCAAAGACGGAAAGCGGACCGCCGAAGATATTGCCTATTACCGCTCGCTGGGCGTGGGCTTTTTGACTACCTTTACGGTGTTTCCCGAAAAGAATTACGTGGAGAAACACGGATACGAAGGCATTATGAAATACGCTTTGTTATAGGACTCAGGACATGAAGAAAAAAGGAATTATTATACTCAACAAGGATTTTTCACGGGAGTGGCTGCCCATTCTCAAAGAGAGCGGTATCAATACGATTGGCTTTCATTCTCTCTATCAATTCGGCGGGATGGAGGGGCATCTCGATTGGCTGTTGAATGAGGACACGCAGAAGCTGATAGCCGAATTTGAAGCAAACGGCTTCGAAATAGAACATCAGCTGCACGCCGTGGACTGGCTGCTTCCCCGCAGTTTTTTCAAACTACATCCCGAATGGTTTCGCGTAAACGACAAGGGAGAACGGGTAAACGACTGGAATTTATGCGTCAGCAATCGGGAGGCGCTTTCCTTTCTCGAAACCTCGGCTTATAAGCTGGCGCTGCTGCTCAGACAAAAGTCGCACTATTATTACATCTGGAGCGACGACTGCGTCAACAGCGTCTGCTATTGCGACCGGTGTCGGCGTTATGGCGGGGCGGATCAGAATATGATCATTATGAAGCACGTGCTGAAGGGGCTGAAAAGATACGACCAAGAGGCTAAACTGAGCTTCCTTTCCTATCAGGATTCTTCGGACGTTCTCACCATTCAACCGGACCGGGATATGTTTTTGGAATTTGCACCCATCGGGCGCAATCATGCAAAGGCGCTCGACGGGAACGATGAAGCCAACGTAAAGGCGAGAAAAACTCTGGAAGAGCTGTTGAAAATTTTCCCCGCCGAAACCACGCAGATACTCGAATATTTTCTGGACGTTTCGCTGTTTTGTCAATGGAAGAGAGAAAACGCCAAAGCGTTGGATCTCGACGCGGAGAAGCTTGGCAGGGACATCTCCTATTACGCCTCCTTGGGCGTAGGAGGAATTACGACGTTTTCGGGCTTTATGGACGGCGAATGGCGGGCAAAATACGGGGACGGGGATATCCGGCTCTACGGAAAAGCGCTGGATGAGTTTTTTGTCCGGAAAAATGGCAAGCCTTGGCAGAATTGTATAACAGCCGCTTCCATGGGGAGTGCCGGTGATGAAGCCAACTCCCTGACGGGGCGTTATGATACAATCGAAAAAACGTTTCGGTAAAAGATCATGTCGGTTTATCGTACCGCAGATTGCACGCACAAATGAGAATACGGATAGTAAAAACGGCTTTATCTGACAATCGTGACCGCAAAAGGTATATACAGTTATAACGGGATAACAGCCTTTTACCCGCACTAGTAAACCGGCTTTCCTGTCGCATTAATATCGTTTTATATAGCTCCTATATATCGCGTCTCTCCTTCAAAACGGAGGCGATATATAGGTTTTTTATGTTGAGAAAAAATAGGGCTGAAAGCTTTTATATCAAGGCTTCGGCAATACTTTTTTCTTTTACTTTTTTCGTGCTTACGGCGAAGCGGGCGTAAACTCTGCAGTGTCCTTCAGAGACCGACAATATCGCCTCGTCGTATGGCGCGCGTAAGGCGATTGATAATGATTCGGAGATCATAGAAAAAAATTTTTCAATTAAATCGCAACAATTTTTTTCAAACCTATTGACAGATAGAAAAAATCATGATATAATTAAAATACGATCAAGGAAACACGAGTTTCTAAAATAAACACGAGTTTCTAAAATAAACACGAGTTTCTAAAAAACAACGATAAATGAGGGGGAAGGATGAAAGAAAAGCTGTCTTTGTTTTTTCAATTAGGTAAAAGCATGGCCAAGGCAAAAAGGACGATAACGTCGTGCTTCATAGCATTGAGCGTTATATTTTGTTGCGCTTGTTCGGGCGGGCCGATAAACAGTTCGATAAGTTCTTCTACGGATGCAAGTTCTTCTTCGGACAAGGAAACGATTCCGGAAAAGGATCCGGAGACGGAGGATATTGCAATGTCATCATTAAAAACGCTTCGTTCTTTGAGCGGAACGGACGCTTTGGGCAGAGAAGTGACGCCGGTGGCGTCTTTAAGCGAGTCGAGACAAGTCGGCATGTTCTATTTTTTATGGACAGGTGAACACGGAAGTACGGGCGCTTCCAAGGACGGACATATACTCGATATTTCAAAACTAAACGTTTCGGAAATTAAATCGTCATCGGATATAGGGCGTCATCATTACTGGGACGAACCTTTGTACGGTTATTATCGCTCCGACGATCCGTGGGTGTTCAGAAAGCATCTGGAATTGTTTGCGTTGGCGGGCGTCGATTATCTGGTTTTCGATTACACAAATTCCTGGGGCTCGGATACGCAGCGTCCCAACAACTATTATAAAGACGTCACGGACATTTTGTTCCCCGTGGCCTTGGAAATGCAAAATCAGGGCTGGGATATTCCGAAATTTGCGTTTATGCTCAACAATACTTCGGATAAAACGGTTAAGTGGCTGTATAACGATTATTATACGAAAGAGGAATATAACGGGCTTTGGTATCGCGCGACGGACGGCTTGGCAAGGGATAAAAACGTCGAAGGCAAGCCTTGGGTGGTATGCGGGGATTCCGTGGAAAATCTCGAGGAAAACATAAAAGATAAGTTTTACATAAAACGGACGCAATGGCCGAATGAGAAACCCTCCTCGGACAAAACGTGGGACTATGAGTATAAAGACGACGGATTTCCCTGGATGAGCTGGGAGCGGACGAAAGACGGCGCTCGCAAGCAGTACAGCCATAACGGAATCATGTCCGTATCCATAGCGCAGCATGTTTCGGGCGCGTTTTCCGATTCGGTGCTTATCGAAAATAATTATAACGCCGTTTACGGCCGCGGCTGGTCGTCGCTCGACAATAACGGGTACGGCGGCAATAATAAGGAGCGCGTCGCCGCGGGCAGTAATTTTCAGGAACAGTGGGATTATGCCGTCGGGGAAGCGCGGAAGGGGAACGTCAACAATATTTTCGTGACGGGCTGGAACGAATGGGTGGCGCAGAAGCAACCCGCCGGAAACGGAAGAAAAACGAGCTATTTCGTAGATCTTTACGACGACGAATTTTCGCGGGACGCAGAAATGAGCCGCGGACCTTTAGGCGACAATTTCTATATGCAGCTGACGGAAAATATTCGGGCGTTTAAGGGCGTTCCCGCCGCGTCAAAATCTTTGGCGATGCAGAAAAAGAGCATCGACTTAAACGGCAGTCTGGGTCAGTGGGACGGCGTTTCGGGCTTTGAGGACTTCAAAGGGGACACTGCCGTGCGCAACCACGCAAGCTCGAATACCTCCCTGCCCGCCTACACCGACGACACGGGAAGAAACGATATAGTCAATACGCGCGTGGTTTACGACGAACAAAGCATTACTTTTCTCGTTACCTGCGCGAAAGATATCACCGACTATGAAAACGGCGATAAAACGTGGATGAATATTTTTCTCGACGTATCCGCCTCGTCGGAAACGGGTTGGAACGGCTATCAGTACGTCGTAAACCGTACTTTTGAAAACGGCAGGTCAACCGTGCAGAAGCTTGGTGCGGACGGCGAAGGGACTGCCTCGGCAGGAACGGCACAGATCCGTAAAAAGGGAAGATACCTCGTCGTGCAGATTCCCCGCGCGGCGGTGGGTGCCGCTGCGGACGGCTTTACCCTCCGTTTTAAGGTGAGCGATCATGTTGTGGAATATAAAGATATTCTCAATTATTATGTCCAAGGCGACGCGGCCCCTATCGGCAGATTTAATTATACCGTAAAGGGATAACCCCAACCCGAAAAATAGGAAAGGACGTCCTTTCCTTATCAGTTCTATAAGAACTGATATAAAATCTTATCGGAAAAAGCGTGTAAGCGTTTTTATATCAATTAATAACAGGAGGAAATGTTATGAAAAAGAAAAAACTCGCCGCGGGTCTGCTCTGTCTCACCCTGGCAATTTCGGCATTCGGCGCGGGCGCGATGTTTGCAGGCGTTCCGTCTATGCCCGGTTCCGCAGTGGAGGCTTACGCCGAAACCGTTACGGGAAAACAGGCGGCCGCCTCCGCAAGCGCGTTTGACTCAAACGGGTGGTTTACGCAGGACGCCTATAACGCTATGGCGGATAAGACCAATACGGTCAGTACCGATCCTAACGTCGCTTATCTCGCCTATTTGAAACCCGAAGTGATAGGCGGTTACTCGATGTTGGCGAGCTTTGCAAACGGAAAGATCATCAACAATAAGCAGCTTTCCGTCGCAGACGAAATTTCTTTCGAAATAGGGATAGTGGAAGGCACGGGACACGGCAATCGTTTTATTCATTTTATGGATTCCGCTTCCATCGGCGAATATCTGGGCGTGAAAGAAACAAATACGAAATTCGGTATTATGTTCGATTGCGACGGTGCCAAGGCGGAAATTTACGTCAACGGAGAAAAACAGACTTTGACGGGCGGCGTAAACGTAAAAACGCTGGAAAAAAACAAAAAGGCAATTTGGGAGAAGATGCCCGTCGTACATTTCGTCAGCGTCAAATTCGGAAGCGATACGGAAAAGACGAAAGTTTATATCGACAGCGAATTGGTGGCCGAGCTTGATATCAAGCAATCGGATTTTGAGTCGGGTAAGGTGCAGCTTGTATCCGATTTCTGGGGCGGAGGCGGCGATCCGTGGGTGTTTTTCAGCGCCTTTGATCCTTTTACGGTGATAAAGGCTCCCGTAGCGCAAAATCCTATCATCGCCAACGGATTTGATAAGGATATCGTGGTAGAGCTTACAAAGCCCGTTACGGAAATCAGCGTCGAAAACGCGGCGGATACCAAGGTGACTTTGGAAAAAGATATCGATTATACGGTAAGCGGCAACACGGTTACGATCAAAAAAGAATTTATCGCGGGCAAACCGATAAATTACTTCAAAGCGGATACGCAGTTGATTTTCGAAACGGCGGACAGCCGCACGGCTTCTCTGGCGTTGAATATTCTCTATTACGATCCCCCCGTCTATACGCAGAGCGGCGGCTCGGCTGTGGTTGCGGAAGCGTTGACAAAGGATCTCACTTTCGAGGTGGGTTATACGCACGAAGAAGCCTATACGATGAAGGTAAACGGCGCGGCGCTCGCGGCGGAAAACTTTACGGCGACCTGGGCAAATAACAAAATTACCGTCGCCCTCAAAAAAGAGTATATCAACGCTCTTACTCAAGGCGCTTACACGTTTGAGCTGACGACGCTGGCGGGAAAAGTGGAATACTCCGTTTACCGCAAGACCGCGGCTAACGAGTGGGTGCTTGTGGACGCGGAGAAACCCGTCGTCGAGGAAAAGGTGGAAAAGAACGCGAACGGCTCTACGAAAATCACGCTGAGCACGCTCGGCCGCGCGTATTATTCGGAAAAAATCGACGTCACGAAACCCATATATTTCGAAATGGACATAGAGACGGCGAAAACGGGCGCTGCGGACTGGCTGGCGGTATCCTTGCTCAACAACGAGACGTTGCTTTCTTCTTTCAACGAAGCGAACGGCAAGGACAGGTTTACTTTCCTTTACGGACATAATAAAGGTGAATTTCAGTCCCCGAGCATTCTTCCCAACGCGCTTTTCAAGCCCGAATATATAAATAAAAATGGCCCTCAGTTGTTCAAATTGGTGATTGCGGAAGCAAACGAGGACGGCACGACGAAAGCGGGGCAGATGACTGCGCTCTATTTCAACGGGTATAAGATTTTCGAAACGGATAAGCAAAATCAGGCCGCCTTCAAAAACGGCGCCTATCTCGGATTTTTCTCTTCGCTTGCGCAGTTTACTTTCACTACCCGTACGGACGTTACGTCGCCCGTCGCAAATACTTACGGGCTGGAATATACCCTGGGAACGGACGAAAATCTTTCCGTGCCCATGTATAACGCGACGTCGGTCAGCGCGGTCAAATACGGAGATACGGTTCTTGCCGCGAAGGATTATACGTTTGCCGAGGGCACTTTGACGATCAAAGGCTCCTTCCTCAAAACCATCGCTTACGACGACATGATGACGTTTGTCGTGACGGCGGACGGCGTGGAGGTGAAAATAAACGTCAAGGCGCTTTCGGAGGTAGATCCCGAAAAATCGTTTGTCGCTTACACGGGCGCGGACGGCGCGAAGTTTGACAAGAAGTTCGCGGGGAAAACCGTGGAAAAAGTGCTGGATACGAAAACTTCCGCCGCACTTACGCAAGAGCAGTATTCCTTCTCCGCCGACGGCACTTTAACGATCGCTAAAGCGTATTTCACGACGACGGGAACCTATTCCTTCGCGGTGGTGACGGACGACGGGCTTTATTTCGCCGTGGCAGTCAATTACGAATACGACGCAAACGGACTTGCAAACCGAATGGAAGCAAACAACGGCTCCTGGGCGGACAACACGCTTACCGTGTCCGGCGAAAGCGATTATCTGTTTAAGGATTTCGTCGATCTGACGCAGGAAGGCGGCGTGTCCTATACGCTTGACATCTCGAAAATTAACGGTTATTATAAATCCGGACTGGACGGCTCGAAAAACGCCTATATCGCTTTGTCTTTCTACGATATGTTCAGCGGCAATACGATTATGCTGAAGCTGTACGCCAACGATACGGAGGAAAGCGGCGCGCAGATGGCTTACGTCGAACTGCTTATCCGCGATAAAAACAATAAGCCCGTTTATATGGGCAATACGGCCATCGAGGACGAGAAAAATTATTTCGACGAAAGCATAATGACGAAAAACGTGCTTACGTTCTCTGTGGAAAACAATGCGTTATGCGTCGAGTTAAACGGAGATTACAGCATGTATCTCGATCTGGGCGATACGGTGCTGACGACGCTTCAGCTCTCCGTCGCTTCCACGGCCGACATCGAGGGCGTGAAGAACGAATTTGCCTTTTCGACGAAAGCGGAGGCTCCCGTCGAGCCCGAGAAGCCCGGCACCTCCGAAAATTCAAGCGGCTCCGAAAAGACGGAAAGCGGCGCTTCGAAAGGCTGCGGCAGCACGGTGGCGAGTTCCGCCATACTTGCGGCGGGTACTCTCCTCGCTTCCGCGGCAGTCGTTTGCAAAAAGAAAAAATCCGATAAATAAATTGCCTCGGTTTCGGCGGGCGGGAGCGTCCGCCGAAACGAAAGGATAATGAAAAGGACAAAGAGTTTATGCTGAATAAAGAAAAACGGATCCGTCCGCTTTGGGCCGTATTGTCTGCCGTCGCTTTGGCCGTCGCCGTTTTATTTTCCGTCCTTACGGGATACGCGGCGGGCATATCGAAAAAAGACAGCGGACTGTCCGTGACTTTAGCGGGCGGGGCACCCGTGACGGCCATGGCCGAAAATGGCGCATATCTGGCGGCGGCCGACGAATCGGGCGTGGTTTCCTGTTACGATAAACCGACCGATCGGCTCCTTTGGCAGACGTCCAAAAAGCTTTCGGACGGCGAAACGAATGCCGTCGTAAAATCGCTGGCGATTCGCGACGGCTGCGTTTACGCGGCGTTCGAGGATAAAAGCGTCATGCGTTTCGCCGCGGCGGACGGAATCGTGCAAGGCGTCGTTTCGACCAATTATATTCCCGAAAATATGATTTTTTCTTCCGGAAGCAGTTCGCTGTTTGCCGTTTACGGCAAGACGGGCACAAAGCGGGAGGTTTATCTTTTCCGAACGGATTTTGCGGGCAGCGAGGCTTCTCCCGTAAGCTGGAGGGAATATCCGAAGCTGGACGCGGGGGAATACGCGGTCAGCTCGGGCGGCGTGGAAACGGGCGTGCAGGGGATTTTCGTTTCCGACGAGTACGTTTACGTCGCTTCGGACATGTACACGGTACGTCGGTTTTCGCATGAAGGAATGGCGGAGCCGTACGAGGAATTTTCGACGAAAGCGGAAAAGCTGGTCTGCTTTTACGAGGTGGCCGACGGCTTTGCGGGCGTCGATCTCAGAGGCAATTTTTATCGTATGGACGCTTCGTTTTCCACGCGGTTTTCCCTTTCGTCGGGACGCTCTTTCGATACGGTGCGCCGTGCGGGCGATATGTTTTACGGCGTTTCAAACGGCGTGGTGACGGGGATTTCTTCGTCGGGCGAAAAGCTTTATACCCTTTCGGCCAAAGGGAGCGAGCTTGTCCTGGCAAAAGCGGAAGGCTTCGCCGTTTCGGGCGATAAGGGAGTAAAGTATTACGCCAACGACTTTGCCGCCTCGATGGAAGGCTGGTCTTCAAAAACGGGGATTTTTGCCGTCGCGCTTGCCGTCTCTCTTCTCTTTCTCGTCTATGCGGGGCTGTCCGTTTATCGCCCCGTGCAAAAACGGGTCAATCATGCGTTCGTCTGCGTGGGAAAAACCTTTGTAAAACACCGTTTTGCCTATCTGGGCCTGATCCCCGCGTTTGCGCTTTTGGCGGTATTTTACTATTGGCCCATCATACAGGGCTTTGCGCTGTCCTTTTTCAACTACAACGGCGTAACGAAAGTGTTTGTGGGGCTTCAGAATTTCAAAGACGTTTTGCACAATACGATATTTTGGAGCTCGACGGGAAATATGTTTATCTTCCTCGTCACGGATCTTTTGAAGGCTTTGATTCCGCCCTTCTTTTTTGCCGAGTTTATTTTGGCCGTAAAAAATAAAAAGTTTTCTTTCGCGGTCCGCGTACTGTTGTTTGTCCCGGGAATTCTTCCGGGCGTAGCGGGGACTCTGGTATGGGTAAACGGCATTTTCGGCAGCGACGGTTACGGACTGTTAAACAGTATATGCTCGCTGTTTGTGCCGGGCTTTGTGCAGACCTGGATAGGGCCGTATCTGGAAAGCCGATCGTTGATTTCTCTGATCATGTTCGGTCTGCCGTGGGTGGGCTCGTACCTGATCTTTTACGGCGGCGTAATGGGGATACCGAAATCGTTGTTCGAGGCGGCGGAGCTGGACGGCTGCGGCTGGTGGCGAAGAATGTTTACGATAGACCTGCCTTTGATTTTTTCGCAGTTGAAATATATTTTCATTACGTCTTTTATCGCTTCCGTTCAGGATTACGGCAGGCTGTTCATCACCGATCAGTCCACGGGGCACGGCTTGAAAATACCCGCGCTGCTTATTTACGAATATATTTACAAAGGCGGCAGCGAGCCGAATTACGGACTTTCGAGCGCGATGAGTATGTTCCTGTTTGCGTTTTTGCTGATAGCGACGATCCTCAATTTCCGCAAGCAGAAAGACGACGCAAAATAAGGAGGCCACATGCAATCAAACCGCATTATCTTGAGAAGCCGCAAAAGCGGCAAAGGCATAAAAAGCGGCTGGGCGCAGGCTCTGCTTATCGCGTATCTCGTCCTGATGGTATTTATCACGCTTTTGCCCGTCATCATTACGTTTACGCTTTCTTTGAAAACGGAACAGGACATTTCTACGGGCAGCCTTTGGTCTCTTCCGACAAAAATTCAATGGGCAAATTATTCCTCCGCCTTCACGGAAGCCTTATCGAATATGGGGATTACGCTGTTTATCGATCTCGTTTCGGTATTTGCCATGACGATGATTTCCACCTTTACGGCATATATTTTTGTCCGAAAGCGTTTCCCCGGCAGAAATATTCTCTTTTATCTGATCATTTTACCCATGCTGGTGCCCGGAGTCGTATCTCTGACGCCGCAATACCTCACCATCGTAAAAATGGGGCTGTTGGGAAGCTGGTGGTCGCTGATTCTTCCTTATGTCGCGGGAAATCAGATCGCTTCCGTATTTCTTTTCCGTACGTTTATGGCGCAGCAGCCCAACGATATTTACGAGGCGGCGGAAATAGACGGCGCGGGGGATTTCCGGATGTATTTTTCTTTGAGTCTGCCGCTTACGTTCGGGATTATCATGGTGCAGGTAATTTCTATTTTTTCCGCTATTTACAACGACTATCTCTGGCCGCTGATGATGTTTATGAACAACCCCGAACACGGTACTCTCATGCCGGCGCTGAAAGAGCTTGCCGTGCGCGCCAGCGAAACGATCCTGCCGAGCGGCCTGAAGGCCGGGCGAGGCGCCACATACGCTTTATATCTCGTCAGCGGTATTCCGCTTATCTTTTCGACGGTCATCGGATTGAAATTCTTTATAGACGGAGAATTTGCTTCCGGAATGAAGCTTTAATAATTAAAAATTGGAGAACAACGATATGAAATCTTTGAAAAAAATTCTCGCCGCAACTTTTTCGATGCTCTTTCTCTTTTCGTTTGCGGCATGCGGAAACAGCGGCGTTTCATCTTCTTCGGGCAATCAGGGAGAAAATTCGTCCTCTTCGGCGGAGGAGGGCGGCGGAACCGTCAAAAGCGGTACGATCGATATTTTTCTTCCCATCGACGCCGATAGCGAAACGGCTTTGAAAAACGTGGGAAATTCGTATGCGAAAATGATGAAAGGCAAGGGCGTGAACGTGCGTATCAACGTGCGTTCGTCTCAGGACCCGCAAGGGTATATCACTTCCGTGGACGGGCTTTTGAAGTACCCCGATAAGCAGGCGGGGGATATTATTCAGGCAAATACGGTGGCGCAGTATTACGGCACGGGAAAGCTGGTCGATTTTACGCCCTACCTCAATTCCAAAAATCCTTACAACGAAAATAAGGTATGGAAAACGACGCTTCGCGAAGACGCTTACCGCACGGACGACAAGACGCAGGAAATCTATAATTTGTCCATGGAGGGAAACGCGCTGGTCGCTTTTTACAACAAAAAGATTTTTGCCCAATACGACGTGGAAGTCCCTTCCGATTGGAACAGTCTGATTTCTGCACTCGATACACTGAAACTGGCGGGCTATACGGCTCCGCTCGGGCTCAATTACGATGCCGGCGGGTTGGACAGCAACAACTTCAACTGGGTGCAGCAGATGTACATGGATCAATATTTTCGTGATATGATAGACGACGCGCATTCGCAGTCGAGCGATTACAGTTATATTTCCGAAATAGACGACGTGTGGGAATACGACGCCGCGGATCCGCTCAACGATTCGAGAAAGGGCTATAGCTATAACTTTACCCGCGTCGTAAATTCCTATTTCAAGGACGGCAGCAAGTACAATACAAAGTCGGCCAGATATGCGGAAATGATGAAGAATATGAAAAAGCTTGTTTCCTATTCTTCCTCGGATTATTCGAATTCCGTCGTGCGTCAGAGATTCCAGCAGGACGCATTGGCTGCCGAAGGGAAAAATTATGAGTTGAAGAGCCGCGTGGCCGTGTATCTGCTTCGCCTCGATTACATCACCGACCACCAAAAATCCTTGGGGCAGGCTCTGGGGAAAGCTAACGGAATTCTTCCTATTTCCGAGCTTTCTCAAATGCTGGGCTGGTTCCCTCTGCCTGCCATGCCGAACAACGGCGGAGCCGGAGCGCCTGCGGCGGACAACGTGCGGACGTTGGGCGGCCCCGATCATCATCCGTTTGCTTTGGTAAACCGCGACGCCGATAAAACGGCTCTTTGCATGGATTTCCTGAAATATCTTTTCTCGCCGACGGGATTTGACGAATATTACAAGCACTATAAAAATCTGGGTAAGGTCTGTGCGATGCAATGCTATCTGAAGGATTATACGCTGCCCGCGGAGGTATCTATTGCCGGTAAGCTCAATTTCGACGGAGATTGTTCGACCAATCCCTACCGTTTATTCGCTAACTGGTACACCGAAAATACGGGGATTATGGCGCCTTCGGGAAAGGTGCAGACGCTGGTCAACAGCCAGATTGCGGACTACCTCCGCGCGGACGGAGACGGAAGCGACTGGGCTTCTTACGGGGCGAATATTTATAATATCATGGCGGACGGCTTCTCGAATTATGCCTCCTGGCGTAAATTGAAGTGGAACGATCTTGCCGCTTATACTTCGGCGAACGTAAATTATTCCACGGACCCGATGAATTGAGTTTTTACGTACGAGCAGGTTCTTCCCGCTCGTACGTCTGATTTGGAGGAACCTTAAATGACGAAAAATATAAAAAGTTTGGCCTTGTGCCTGGCGTTTTTTGCCGCTGCGGCTCTTTCGGCCTGCCAAAGAAATCCGTCGGTCAGTTCGGAGAGCAACGAGGGTACGCTGGCGGAACGGGCGGAGGGATTGGAAAACGGTTTCCTGAATACGACGGCGACGGACGATTTCGGACGAAGCTTCGATACCGTTTCCGAATACGAAAAGGATAAATACGTCGGCATATTTTATTTTCTTTGGAACGGGTCCGATCAAAGCCCGATCAAAGACGTGACGAACAATTACGAAAAAAACGATACGCTGATGAGCGAATTGCTAGCCCGGGCGGCCGACGGCGGGACACCCGAGGTGAATTCTTTCCATTATTGGGGCGAACCGCTTTACGGATACTATAATGCGGACGACGAGTGGGTTTTGAGAAAGCATATCGAGCTGTTTATCCATGCAGGGCTAGATTTTATAGCGTTCGACACGACCAACGCCCGCATATACGATTCGCAGGTTTATACCTTTCTGGATCTGCTGCTGGAGTATAAGCAGCAGGGCTTTGAGGTGCCGAAAGTCATGTTTATGACCTCCGTTGACGTCGGGGATTCGAAAACGACCGTACAGCTTATTTACGACGCGTTTTACGATCCCTCCATGCATGAGGAATACGAGGAGCTCTGGTTCCGCGGCAACCGTAATAAGCCCTGGATTATCGGCAGCAAAACGGGAGATTCGGTGACGGACAGCTATTTTTATTTTAAGCTTCCGCAATGGCCCAACGCCGCGATACAAAGCTCGAAGTTTCCCTGGATAGACTGGAATTATCCGCAGGACATATATAAGGATGCGCAACTGGGCAACGTGATGAGCGTGTCCGTCTCTCAGCACGTCGGCCTGATGGGAAAATCGAACGGCACCTATGCCGATTTCAGCGATTCGGGATTATTTGCTCCGGAAAACCGCGCGGAACTGACGGGAAAGGGATTTTCGTTTTCGGAGGAATATATAGAAAAAGTATATAACGCCAATTGGGGACGGGGATACGATCACGCGACGAAACAGAACAGCCGCGCCCGCGCCCTTGAAGGCACCAATTTCGAACAGCAGTGGAAGACCGTGCTCGACCGCGAAAAGGACGGGGAGGCGTCAAACGATATCGGATTGGTGTTTGTGACGGGCTGGAACGAATGGATCGCCCAAAAGCAGGCGAACAGCCGTATTTTAGGGGATAAATATTGTCATTTCGTCGATACCTTCAATATGGAATTTTCAAGGGATATCGAAATGAACGCGGAGTATCTCGACAACTATTATCTTTCCCTGGTCCGCAATATCCGCGCCTATAAAGGCGTCGCTTCGGCCGCCGCATATTCGGAGTCGGAGGATTGCTCCGGCTTAATGAATAATTTGGACGGCTGGAACAGCGCTTCGGCCGCCGTATATCGTGATTTTTCGGGCGAAACCATCGCGAGAAACGCCGTGGATACGTCGGGACAGTCAGAGCTGGTAAACGTTACGGGCCGCAACGATATCCGTGAAATCCGCGTGATGAGCGACGCGGAAAAAATCTATATGCTCGTTCGGACGGAAGAAAATATTACTCCGCACGCGGCGGGCGATACGCATTGGATGAATGTGTTTCTCGGAATCGGCGGCCAAACGGGCGGCTGGCAGGGGCTGCAATACGTTTTGAATAAAAATCCCGGAAAAGAAAAGACTTCTCTGCACCGTATGACGAATAATTCGTTTGACAAAATCGGCGAGTGTAATTATACTGTAAAAGGGAACGTGCTGCGCATAGAAATCGACAAGAAGCTTTTGGGGATTTCAGTTGCGGATTATACGCTTAAGTTCAAGATCGCGGATAATCTTCAAAAAGACTTTGACGTCGCCGATTTGTATGTCAGCGGCGACACGGCGCCTTTGGGGAGAATGTCGTACGTTTACCGTGCGGCGGCGAAATAAATACGGAAGGAAAGGGAATACGTTATGAAAAGGCCGATCAACAGAAACGATGTGGCAAAACGGGCGGGCGTTGCTCCATCGACGGTATCCCATGCGATGAACGGGACAAAATTTGTAAGCGAGGCCGTAAAGGCCCGCGTCTTTCAGGCTGTAAAGGAGCTGGATTACGAGCCGAATCTTCTCGCAAAGAGCGTTCGCGTAAGCTCGACCCGACAGATATCGGTGCTTATAAGCGCCCTGGACAATTTTGACGAGTTTTATCGCGGAATGTACGAAGTCGCTTTTGAGGCGGGATACCGGCTGTCCGTTATTATAGCCAACGACAAGAGGGCGGACTATTACGGCGACTGTTACGCTTATCGGTCGGAGGGTATCGTCAATATGTCCCGTTTCTTTTGCTCCGAGCAAAATTATCGCAAATTTATCGAACACGAAATCGCTGTGGTAAACGTAATTTCGGGAAAGGACAGCTTTGAGGTGAGCTTGAACTATGCGCCTGCCATCGAAGCCTTCGTGCAGGATTTGAAACGGAAAAACCGTTCGAGGGTAGCGTTTATCGCCGATACCTCCAAAACGGAGATCGAGCCGGACACACGATATATCGCCATGCGTTATTATGCGGAAAAATACGGCGTCGGTTTTGAGGAAAGCCTGCTTCGCTGTTTCGAAGAAAATACGGTTACGCTCAATCCGTCCGAGTTCGGCTACAGATCCATCGCGGACATTTTGCAAAATCGTTCGGACGTGGACGCCGTATATTGCGTAAACGATTATATTGCTATGGGCGTTTATAAATATCTTTTTGAGATCGGGAAGAAGATACCTCAGGATATTTCGGTCTGCGGCTGCGACAACATTCTTTCGGGCGAATATACCTGTCCGGCGCTTTCTACGATGTCCGTTGACAGAGCCGAATTTGGAAGAAGCTGTATGAAAAGTATTCTTTCTCAGCTTCATGGAGACAAAAATTTGGAGAAAAAGAGAATTTTATACGCTTCTTACCTGCCAAGACAGTCGGTTTAATCGAAACGGACGCGTTTTTTTGAAAAGCGGGGAAGCTGCTTGCTTCCCACGAGAAGGGGCAGATGTCGGAAACGGCGGATTGCGGGGGACGGAACGGAGGGCGTTGTGTCTGCGTTTTTTTCCGCAGGAGGAGGAAAAAGATCTTCCGTCCCGTCCGCGTTTGACTTTTTCGGCAAAGTATGATATACTCTTAAAATACCCGCCTCTGCGGGGCGATAAAACGAAATACGCTGCCCCATAGTAAGACGGAAAAGAAGTTTTCCGCCGCAGGGGGCGTAGCTTTACCGAAAGGAGGGCGTCATGCGACTGGCCGAAGCCGTAACCGAACGACAACTGCGCAATATCGGGGAGCTGTATTCTACGGCTTTTCCCGCAGAGGAACAAAAGCCGTTTTCTCTTTTGCTGGAAAAGCGCGACGAGGGATTTGTCGAGCTTTTATCCATAGAGGACGAAAAGGAGACGTTTGTCGGGCTTGCGATCGTCATCGTATATGACGATCTGTGCCTGCTCGATTACTTTGCCGTTCTGCCGCAGCGCCGCGGCATGGGAGCAGGCTCAAGCGCCTTGAAGCTGCTGCTGAACCGCTATGCGGACAAGCGGCTGCTGCTGGAGATTGAAAGCACGAAAAAGGAGGCTTCCAACAGCGAACAGCGGTTGAGACGCAAGGCGTTTTATACCGCCAACGGCATGGCCGCCCTGGACTATTGCGTCGATTTGTTCGGCGTGGAAATGGAAATACTGACCTATCGCTGCGACGTTTCGTTTGAGGAGTATCACTCGATTTTCGAAAATGTGTTTTCCCCGCGTGCAGCGAAAAACGTAAAGCTTATAAAATAGAATCGGATAACAGATAACGCCCCGCTCCGAAATTTTTATTTCGGGGCGGGGCTTTTATAACGAAAACGGAACTACGATTTACGTAGTTCCGTAGAAACCCACCGGCTATGCCGGCGGAAAAACTTAAGAGCTTTAGCTTCAGGCATTTGCGTGCTATACGAAAAAGCTCCTTTGTTCTAAACAATATGTGAGGCTACCAACCGCACAAAGAAAAGCACCAAGGAGGACGTTAAATGAAAAACCAAGATAACGACACATATAGTTTAGCGCACATACGGTGGAAATGTCAATATCATCTTGTATTCACGCCAAAGTATCATAGAAAAATAATATATGGGGCATTGCGTGCGGAGATAGGAAAAATACTGAGAGAATTATGTAAACGGAAAGACGTGGAAATCATAGAAGCGCACACAATGCCGGATCATATACATATGTTAGTGAGCATACCGCCGAATGAAAAAGTATCGTCGTTTGTAGCGTATCTGAAAGGGAAAAGTACGATGATGATATTCGAGCGGTATGCTCACATGAAATATAAGTTAGGGAACAGACATTTCTGGAGTAGAGGATATTTCGTAAGCACTGTCGCATGTTTTTATGGACACTCATATCGGGAGCTTTATATGATAAGATCGAATTAGGGGGATTCCAATATTACTAAAAGTTATGTTAACGCTTTATGTGCAGAACTCAACTAAAGAAGTTTGTCGGTAAGAAAAATTGGCCAAATGGACATTAAGAAGGTTTTTCATAAATTTACTGTTCAATTTTTTTGAAAATTGCCCAGATTTCTATAGTAGCTAAAACATTTGTGTCGGTTCTCTGAGGGGTTGTGATACCGTCGGACCATTTTACAAAATAGTATCCCGGATTTGGTATAGCGGTGATGGTATCGGCGTTCCCGTTATATGGCATATCTTGCCAAATTTGATAATTTCGTTCAGTGCTGGTTTGTAAAAATCCGCCGTCGGTTGCCCAGTATCGGATGCCAAGATTAAAATTTCCAAGCCAATAATCATGTGCAACACCTACTTTCTGTCCCTGCATATCCGCTTGACCAAGTAAAAAGAGTTGTGTATATTCTAAATCTGATAAAGGCGTCTCCCTGTGTGCAAGGGCATTGTGATACAAATCGTTTTGAAGAGAAGCTACATGAGTAAATTCATGGAAATATGTATCTAAAAAACTATTCCAATTTTCCTGATCTTCAGGATTAAGTAAAACTTCTATCCCTGGATTGTTAATGGTTATATGTCGAAACTCTGTATCTAAATAGATTATTCCATATCCATATGTAGATGTGCCGCTTGCACCAAGTAGATTTAGTTGACGATTGACATCGTTCCAATGATAAGAAATAAGCATGCAACGATAATCTTTCATTCGCTGTGCAATTTCAGGTACCCAAAACGGGTTGAGATCATATCCCCATTGATCAAAATCACTGCCAGGGAAACGGGTAAAATATTCGGATATAAGAGGATTTTTCAGCCAATAAGTATCGATATCAAAAGTGATGTATCCATAAAAAACATCGTTTATCATCTCGGAAAATTTGTTCGGAATCATTTCACAAATTTTCTTTTCCGTCGGGGACAACTTGTAATCGACTGTAAGTATAGAGCCGTCGGCTAAGGGGAAGGAAGCATTGACTTCTTCGGCAAAGACCATTAAAAGTTTATAGGTAAGAGGTTCTTTTGCCGTCCATTTAGCATAGAAGGTATCTGTATCAAGTTCGAAAATTTCTTGGCCGAGCAACAGGCGTCCGTCTGCATCTGTGACGGGAATGGTGCGTTCTTTGTCCGCATACCAGCCGCCGAAAACGGAATAATCTTTTTGAGGAATGGAAAACATAGTTTCATTCAGTCGGTCGATATGCAAAGTAACGGAAGGCGGGATATTATATGCAGTGGAATACTGATCGTCATAAGTATAAGTCTTCTGAAGTCGGTCGAACAAGGCGGTAAAAGAAAGAGATTCCCTAACATCGCTTTCTTTTCGGGAAGGAGAGGTTACGCCGTCGGACCAACCGATAAACATATAGCCCTTTTCGGGAACAGCGGTAACGGTTTGGGATGTTTCCCGATATAAAACGTTTTGAGAGGAGGCACCTTCAATATAACCGCCCGTGCTGGCCTGATATTCAATTGTAAAAGCTATTTTTTCAAAACAAGCGATGATTAAGGCATCGCTTTGAACGTTGGTATCCGTTCGGTTGGGAGTCTGTACTCCGTCTGACCATCCGACGAAGACATAACCATCGTTTGGAACGGCTTTCACGGGAAAAGCATCCTTGCCGGGAAAAGGGGATTGAATTTGAGGCCCGGAAATGTATCCGGCGTTGTCATCGTTTACGGTATATCGAAGTACGTAAGTGCGTGGTGTATCACCAAAGTGACAAGCCGGAATAATTAAAAGGATCAGTGTCCCGATAAAGGCTGCAAACAGCCATTTTATGAAGTGTCGTTTCATGGTATCAGTATAGCAGATTTTCCGATTTTTGTCAATAGGGGGAATTTTTATAGCGCTTAAGTTTGCTGTTAAAGGTCTTCTCACCAGGATGAGTAGGAAGTTTGTGTAAGGAACTTTGGTGTTTTCTCCAAAATTGCTGTGTGACTTTGACAAGACCGCAACCTAACCGGCTAAAGCTAAAAGGTATGATAATGTCCAATACAGACAATTAAATGGGAAAAAATCTCGATAATTGGAGGTAATTTTGAAAATTTCAACAAAAATATGTTGACAAAGAAAGATCTATATGCTATACTATGATTACAAAGGTTAAGAAGGAGTTTGTGGGTGGCAATTCGAGACTGTTGAGCGTGGTTGATGAGATAAGGAGGGAATATACCAATGGAGAAGTATTGAGTGTGATATTGTCCCTGTAAGGGGATAGTATTGCACTTTTTTGTTTTCTATTAAAGCTGATGCAGTCCTTAATGCTAGTTTTAAGTACTAAATTAAACAATAAAAAAAGAGGGAAGTAAGATGAAGAAAAGAATATTGAATATCATAATATGTTTGACGTTAGCAATGTTTTTGATTATGGGTATAGGATGTAATGGGGGTGTAAAGTTTCAGTCAATGAGTACAGGACGGAGTAATTCAGGAGAGACAGACGAGGCGGGGAGTTCGGAGGATGAGCAAAAAAATAGATGAAGAACAAAATGTTTCGGCGACAATAGGTGAAGGATTTGTTACGTCGTCATATGAAACATTAAACGGCGTAGATACGTGTTATGAAATAGCAATAAGCTCTGTGACAGATTTTGAGAATAAGGTACTTAATGAGTATATTGTTGTTTACAATCAGCTTGAAGAGATTGTGGATTTGCAGTATAGGAGTGAAGAAGGGATATATTACTTTTATAAAGATGGTGGATTTAAGAGCGGGTTTACATATTCAGTAGAACTTTTGAGTGATTCATTGATATTTGTTGATGATAGGTTTTCGGGAAAACGCAGTATGAGTTTTACTGTTAGTGCACCGGAAACGGTGGAAGTAGAAGAAAGGAAAGATATCAGGGTGATAGAAAATTTTCCGTTGGTTTCGTATCAACCTGATACAACATTAATAGTAAATGCGTCTGAAGACTATGGGATAAAGGTTGGTGAAATAGTTAAGTTTGCTGTATTTTTTTATGAATTTAAAGTACAGCGGGTATTTGTTGCGTTATCTGTAGAAAAGATGGATAACGGGAAAGAGCAGATGCAGTTTAGAGAGGCTGCAATTAAGGAGATTTATGATAAAATAAATATATCAACGGCAACGCCAATAACGGCGGATAACACATATGTGCGTTATCGGAATGATCCTATACCGGAAGATATATCGGATGATAAGGTGACGGAGACGGGATACGAATTTACGACGGCGCAGGCGTTTACGCCCGTATCGGTAAAATTGGAAAACGGATACGGCAAGACGGCGACGGCGGCCCTGACGGACACGGAAATCCGTTTTGCCTCCGATTCCTTCGCCACGGGGACGTACGAGTTTACGCAGTCCGTCACGCAAAACCAGCAGTGGAACGCTTTCGATAACGGCGGCCTCGTGACGGTGACGGACGAGGACGGGATTGATTTGCAGCTCGGCGTACAGGGCAACGGCGGCAACTTCGGGATATTCTTTCTGCCCGCAAACGGCGTGGGCTGGCCCGCCGCGATTCCCGCAAACGGCTTCTGCGTATTTTTTACCAACGCGGACGGTAATCGGCTCTGTCCCGAAGTGTATATGAATTATCAGGGCAACGGCTGGCTTCAGCTGACGACCACCTCCGATCCCAACGACGGCTCCTTTCCCAAGATCGATCCCGCGGCGCCCGGCTCTTCCGATTGGACGAATATGAAATTTTCGCTGAAAAAAGTCGGCGGGGAATGGGGAATTTATCTCAACGACGTGCTCGTTCCCTTTAAGGGCAATTCGCAGCTTGCGGGCACGCCGTATGCCGAGCATATCGGAAAATCCTTCAACCCGCTCGCCGTGGCGTTTCCCGATGCGGAATGGAGGAACGCCGAAGGAAAGACGAATTTCGGCGTAAGCGGCTGGGCGGGCGACAACGCCGTGAAATTTTACGTGCCCCGCGTCGGCGTAACGGCGGCCGTCACCGATCTTTACGGCGCGGCCGAAAAGTATGCGGCCATGAAGGCCTGCGACGCTCAGGGGCGTGAGGTTTCCCTGCTCGGCGGAAATCTTACCGAAACGGGGCTGGAATACATTTCTTACGACGTCGGACGGATCGCAAAACTGACGCTGGAAACCGCGGGCGGCGTGAAAAGCGAATTTGCCGTCGATTACGCAAGCAAAACGGCGGACGAAAGGGTGACGCTGGGTTCGGCGGAGACGACGTACGACAAGACGCTCACCGTCAAAGACAAGGACGGCGCGTCGGTCGCGGGCGCTTCGCTGACCGTAAAAGACGGTGAAACCGACGTTACCGGCTATATCAAAACGATCGATAACGGCGACGGAACCTATACGATCAAGGGCATAAACAAGAGCTTGACCGTAACGGCGGAAAAGGGCGGGGCAAACGGTACGGTTGCGCTCGATAAGGAAAGCGCGGAAAAAGAAGTTTCTATTTATAAGGAATATTCCTTAAACATTACGTTAAAGAGCGGTACGGGCGCTTTTCTCGAAAATATGCAAGACGCGCTCTCCGTCTATACCGATGAAAACAAAGAGAACGCGTCCGTGATTTACGACGCGGAAAGCAAAGTCTATGTCATTTCGGGGCTTTATGAAACGAACGGCGTCAAGACCGTGCGTTTCTCGGCCGATGGATATGCTCCCGCGAAAACGACGGTTACCTCCGCAAGCGTTTCGGCAGCGCTCACGGCCGTAAGGCTGTATTCGACGCAGGTGACGCTTGCCTACACCTACGGCGAGGGAGAAGGGAAAAGGACCGTGGCAATCGCGGGTGCGGAAGATTACCTTACGGTATATGATTCGGCGACGGCGTCGCAGCCTGCCGAGGGCTTTGCGGTAACGTATGCCGAGGGCGTATATACCGTTTCGGGAATCCGTGAGGATTCGGCGGAAGCTAAGTTTATCAAGTTTGAAATGGAAAATTACGGTTTGCGCACGGCGAGCGTAACGTTCGATACGGCCGCGCAGGGCGTTTCCATGACCACGACCCATACCTATTCGGCTGTGATCGAGGTGCTTGACGATAACGGCGGCGTTATCGAGGACGCGGTGATCATTACGGATGCGGACGGAGATTTTGTCTATGACGAGGAAACGAAGGCCTACGTCCTCGGGGGACAGACGGACGTCGTGGAAGCGACGGTGACGGCGGCGGGATATTCGGGCCGCACGGTTTCGCTCAATCCCGAGACGCAGAAGGTTACGGTGACGCTGGCGGATACGAGCGCCTTGAAAGCGGCTATCGACGCGGCGAAGGCCGCGAAACAAAACGTCGCGGTCAGCGTGGACGGCTCGGAGATAGACGTCTCTCAAAAGTGGACGACGAAAGCCGGCCTCAACGCTCTCAATGCGGCGATCGAAGCGGCCGAAGGGGTGTATGCGGACGCGGCTGCGGATAAAGACGCGCTGGCCGCGGCAAGGACGGCTTTGGACACCGCCGTGACGGCTTTCAATGCGGAAGTAAAGGACGGCACGAAGGCGGAAGTCCCCGTGGATAAGACGGCTCTCGAAGCCGCCATAGACGCGGCGGAGAACGCGAAAAAAAGCGCGGCGGTCAGCGCGGACGGGAAAGACGTCGAACCCGATAAAAAATGGACGACGCAGCAGGCGATGGACGCTTTGACTGCGGCCGTCGATACCGCGAAAACGGCCGCGGCGAAAGAAGACGCTGCGCAAGCGGAAATCGACGCGGCAAAGGCGGCGCTCGAAAAGGCCGTGGCAGACTTCAACGCGGGGCTTAAAAACGGCACCAAGACGGCGGAAGGATCGTCTTCGGAGGGTTCTTCTTCGACTTCCGAAAGCGGCGGGTGCGGAAGCAGTATCGCCGTAGGCGGTATGCTGGCGGCGGCCGTCGTCTGCGGCGCGGCGCTTCTTCTGAAGCGCAGGCGCGGTTAAGATAAAAAAACGCGCCCCGTGTTTCGCGGGGCGCGTTTGGTGTTATAATAAATAGAATACTTTAAGGAGTGGGGATTTATGCAATTTGTATGGGGCGGCGTCCGCGCCGAAGCAAATCGGGAATTGACCTTTACTTACTGCTCGGAGGAGCCTTTCGACGGGCTTACGCTTTGCGCGGCGGATTTTTACCGCGTCTGGGCGGACGGGAAATTTATTTCCTACGGCCCCGAGCGCACGGCCGCGGGATATGCGCGCTTGCGGCGGCTTTCTCTTTCGGGCGTCCGCGAGCTCGTCGTGAAGGTGACGGCGTACAACGTCGCATGCTATGCCTGCGACCAACAGCTTCCCTATTTCGGCGCAGAGGTGACGCGCGGCGGAAGGACGATTGCGGAAACGTCCGATTTCGTCTGCGAAAGCGTTTCCGACCGCCGTCGGGACGTTCCCCGATACAGCTTTCAGCGCGGGTTTCTCGAGGTTTACGATCTCCGTCGTCCCGCGAGGGAGACGCTTCCCGTCTATTCCGTCGAAGCGCCGATCCTGCTGGAAGGGAACGGCGACAAGGCGGATTATGCCGAGGCAGGGTTCCGCTTTCTCGGTGAAACGAGTTTCGGCGGGTTTGACGAGGTGCGCGAGGTATGGTGGAAGGACAATCCGCTGTATCGACCCCCCGAGGGCGCTTTCGACATACAAAGAGATCTGATCGGGGAGACCGAAACGGGATATCTTGCGGCGGATTACGAACTGCCCTCCGAACGGTCGGGCTTTTTGCGGCTGGTTGTGGAGACGGACGCAGAAGTGAAAATTTTTGCTGTATTCGACGAGATCCTGCCCGACGGAAAATGGATTTTCCGCCGTTCTGCCAACAACGATTTCATCTGCTGGACGCTGCCCGCGGGACGGCACGAGGTGATGAGCGCGGAGCCGTACGCATTCAAATATCTGAAGATTCTTTCCCCCGGAAAGACTAAAATCGTTCCGTCGCTGGTCACGCTGGAAAACGGGAGCGCCGACTGTATTTCCGTGGAGGGAGACGCGCGTGTGAAAGCGGTTTTCGAGGCGGCGGCAGCTACGTTCCGTCAAAACGCGGTGGATATCTTTACCGATTGTCCCGGTCGGGAACGTGCGGGCTGGCTCTGCGATTCGTATTTTTCCGCGCAGGCGGAGCGGCTGTTTACGGGGCGCAACGAGATCGAAAAGCGTTTCCTCGAAAACTATATTCTTGCGGACGTGCCCGAGATCGAAAAGGGGATGCTTCCCGACTGTTTCCCCGCCCAGCATCACGACCACGCCTATATTCCCAATTGGGCGATGTGGTTTGTTCTCGAGCTGTACGACTATTTCCTGCGTACGTCCGACCGCGAAATCGTGGAGCGGGCAAAGGAAAAGGTTTACGGCGTCGTCGATTTCTTTACGCCCTTTCTCAACGAATACGGCCTTTTGGAAAACCTGCGCGGCTGGATATTTCTGGAGTGGAGCGTTTCAAACGACGCCGCGTACGTATCGGGCGTCAACTTCCCGTCCAATATGCTCTATGCGCTGATGCTGGAGACTGTGGATAAGCTTTACGGCGATCCTGAGCTGAGCGAGCAGGCAAGACGGGTGCGCGGGCAGATACTTCGGCTCTCCTACGACGGAAAATTTTTTGCGGACAACGCCTTGCGGCAGGAGGGCGAGCTGGTCAGATGCGCGGATCACGTAAGCGAAACCTGTCAATATTACGCGCTGTTTGCGGGAATGGAGACGGACGCGGAATTTCGGCGGAAAATGATGGAGGAATTCGGCCCCCTGCGCGCGGACGCCTATCCCGAAGTGGGGCGCAGCAATATGTTTATCGGAAATTATCTGCGCTTTTTTTGGCTCTGCGGCATAGGAGAGCGGGAGCGCGTAATCCGTGAAAGTCTCGATTATTTTTCGGATATGGCGGAAAAGACGGGTACGCTGTGGGAAAACGATTCCCCGAGCGCAAGCTGCAATCACGGCTTTGCCTCCGTGGCGGCGGTGCTTCTGCTCCGCTGTCTCACGGGTTACGAAACGGTTGAAAACGGCGCGCCCGTGTTCGATAAAAATTTTACTTCTCCCAAAAAGTACGGCGTAAAAGTGACCTTTTCCTATCCGGACGGGGAAAGACTCGCTATGGACTGCTGAACCTGTTTAAAGAGAGTTTTGCTTGAATTTTGAGAGCGAATGTTTTCGAGCCGTCTCAAAAAGCAAAAAATTGTTTATTCCCTTGAGCGAGCGTTTATAAATAAACATGGATAATTTTGAATTTGCCGTACATAAAAATTTCGGGCGTCTCAGCGGCCCGCCCTATACCATCGACCAGGTTTTCCGCCCTGCCGAATACGACTGGCCGGGCGATTGGGAGGGCCGCGCGCTTCTCGCTTTTGCGATGCACGCGCGCCTGAACGGGGGCAAGATACCCTGCATGGAACAATTGATTGCGGCTCTGCCTGAAAAGACGAACGGGCGGGGCCATTTCGGCGCGCCTTTTTCTCCCGGGCGCATTGACGAACAGCAGCTCGCGGGGCATAACTGGTTTCTGCGAGGCCTGTTGGCGTATGCGGAATTGCCCGAGGCGGAGAGAAGGGACGAAGCGAGGCGTTTTGCCAAAGAAACGGTGGAGAACCTCTTTCTGCCCGCGCTGGAAAATTACGGAAATTATCCCGTGCGCCGGGATAAGGCGGCGGGCGGGGTCAGCGGAAACCGTTCGGCGGTAAACGATGGCTGGTGGCTCTCCACGGACGTGGGCTGCGCGTTTATCCCCCTCGACGGCCTTGCGGAATATTACGCCGCGACCAAAGACGAAAGCGTGGGCGCGGGGATATCTTCCGCTGCGGAACGGTTCGGGGGGCTGGATTTTCTCGGCCTCAAAATGCAGACGCATGCCACGCTGTCCGCCCTGCGAGGGATTCTTTCTTTTTACGAGACGACGAGGGAGAAAAAATATCTCAAGCTCGTCCTGGAGATTTTCGGTCTTTATCTTAAAAACGGCATGACGCTGACGTATGAAAATTTCAATTGGTTCGGTCGGGAGGATACCTGGACGGAACCCTGCGCGGTGGTGGATTCGCTGATTTTGGCTATCAGGCTGTTCAAGATCACGGCCGATCCTAAATACGAACAACTCGCCCGACGCATTTGGTTCAACGGCCTTCGCTTCTGCCAGCGAAGCAACGGCGGCGCGGGGCCCAATTCCTGCGTGACAAAGGCACGGCCCTTGCTCCGCGTCTCTATGTACGAGGCGCCGTTCTGCTGTACCATGCGCTATGCGGAGGGGCTTCGGTATGTCGCCGAAAACAAGGCGATGTTTGCGCGCCGCGACGGAGAGATCTCTTGTGAGGACGGGCGTTTCTATCGCGACGACCGTCTGCTGGTGAAAGACGAAAGCGGTACGTTCAAAGAAAGCGAGACTGTTTTAGTGAAGGGAAAAGCTTTGATAGAGCTTCCCACGCTGAACCGCACGCCCGAAGCCGAGGCTAAGAACGCCGTTTTGCGGGTATGGTTTGAGGATTGATAAAGGAAAATATATGAGACAATATATGAGACAATATATCGCGGGCGGAACCGAATTCAATACGAGAGAAAAACACGTCGGCGCGCCCCTTTTGAAACGGGTTTTCACCTATGAGGGAAGCACTGAGGAAAAGGCGGCAATCGAGATTTCCGCCGCAGGCTTCTATCGCCTGTTTCTCAACGGCAGGGAACTGACAAAGGGCTTTTTCGCCCCGTATATTTCCAACCCCGATCACATTATCTATTATGACGAGTACGACGTGACAGGGCTGCTAAAAGAGCGCAACGCGCTGTGTATTCTGCTCGGAAACGGCTTCAACAACGCGCTCGACGGCGGCATATGGGACTTTGAAAAGGCTCCTTACCGCTCCGCGCCCAAAGTTTATCTCAGGCTTTCTGTCGGCGGCAGGGAAATACTGACAACGGACGAAAGCTTCGAGGTGTTCGATTCCCCGATCACCTTCGACGATCTCCGTTGCGGCGAACGCTTCGACGCGCGTTTGATCCGTGAAGGACTGCTCGGGGCGGACGGCTTAAAAACGGGCGGGCGCAGGGCGGTTTGCGTTTCCGCGCCCAAAGGGGAATACAGAAAATGCGCCGCACAGCCGATCAAGGCGTTTGAGACGATACGCCCGATATCCGTCACGGAAAGCGGCGCGGGATATATTTATGATTTCGGACAGATAAACGCGGGGCTTTGCCGCCTGAAAATAGACGGGAAAAGCGGCCAGACCGTCGATATGACTTTCGGGGAAGTTCTGCAAAACGGAAAGCTCGACCTCTCCAATATTTCTTTCGGGGATCGAAGCTTTGAGGGCTACGTACAGCACGACCAATACATATGCAGGGACGGCGTTCAGGAATACCTGCCTTCCTTTACCTATCACGGGTTCCGCTATGTGGAGGTGAAAGGCATTACCAAGGAACAGGCGACGAAAGATCTTCTCGAATACGTCGTCATTCATTCCGACATCCCTCCGCGCGGCCGGTTTTCGTGCAGCGACGAAACGGTGAACAGGATTCAGGAATGTGCGTTGCGGAGCGATACTTCCAATTTCTATTATTTCCCCACGGACTGCCCTCAACGGGAAAAGAACGGCTGGACGGCGGACGCCTCTCTGTCGGCGGAACAGCTTTTGTATAATTTCGACTGCGCCGCGTCCCTAAGAGAATGGCTGAACAATATTCGCAAGGCACAGACGAAAGAGGGCGCTCTGCCCGGCATCGTTCCCACGTCGGGGTGGGGTTACGAATGGGGGAACGGCCCTGCGTGGGACAGCGTTTTGATCGAGCTGCCCTATCAGCTTTACCGCTTTACGGGCGATAAAGAGGTAATCGAAGAAAACGCGGAGGCGATAGAGAGATACTTCGATTATCTGGAAACGAAAAAGAACGGGGACGGGCTGTTCGATTTCGGGCTGGGCGACTGGTGCGAAGCGGGAATGAGAAGCGAGGACGCCTACTCTACGCCGCTGGAGGTCACGGATTCGCTGGTGTGTATCGAGCTTGCGAAAAAGGCGGAGTCCATGTTTCTCGAGATCGGAAAAACGGAAAAAGCCGAAAAGGCGGCCGCGTTTGGAAAAGGATTAAAGGAAGCTTTTCGCAAAAAATACGTGAGCGCGGCGGGCGAAGTATCCTGCGGGACGCAGACGGCTCAGGCTTTGGCGATCGTATTCGGAGTATTTTCCGAAACGGAGCTTCCTGCCGCTTATGTGCGGCTTGCGGCGTTGCTGAAGGAAAAAGGCGGACATTTGCAAACGGGCGTGCTGGGTGCAAAGGTTTTGTTCGACGCCCTGACAAAGGGCGGATATGCGGAGGAAGCGCTATATTCTATCGTGCGTAAGGATTTTCCCGGCTATGCTTATAACCTCGGTTGCGGCGCGACGACGCTGTGGGAAGGCATCAACGAGCTGGAGACTTTCGGCGGCGTCTTTCGGAGAAAGGACGGCGGCAGGCTGCTTTCCTTAAATCACCATTTCTGGGGAAGCGTGTCCGCCTGGTTTTATCGCGCGATAGGGGGGCTTGACGTTAAGGAAAAGGGCAGAGTTGAAATTTCGCCCGCGTTTGTCGCTTCCCTGGATTGGGCGGAAGCGGAATACGCCGACGGGGAGCGCTTCGTAAAAGTGCGCTGGGAGAGGAAAGGCGGGGAAATTTTCCTCGATACCGAGACGAAAGGATTTGTTGGAAATATCGGTGCGGCGGGTTATATGTTTGAGAACGGCGAGGCAAGGGAAGAACTGAAAGAGGGAAAGCGCACCTATCGCCTGGTGAAAAATTGAACGCCCTGAAAAAGATAAAGACGCGGAAACCGTTACGAGGTTCCCGCGTCCGTTTTTTTCTTGAGTTTTGTTTTCATATATTCCTTTGGGGTCATGCCAAGCTTTCTGCCGAACGCCCGATAGAAGGTGCGCAGGGAATTAAAGCCCGAATCGAAGGCGGCCGAAATGACGTCCCGCCCCTGCTGCATGACGTCAACTGCATAATTGACGCGCAGGCCGTTGACAAATTCGTTCAGGTTCATGTTGAAATAGGCGTGGAAAAGCCCCGAAAAATAATTGGGGGAATAGCCGTATTTTTTGGCCAGCTCCGTCAAAGTGATCTCTTCCTGAAAATGCTCGTAGAGATAGGACAAAATGTCCTTGATCAGCGTGGCTTGTTCGTCTTTCTTTTCGGTGAAGGGGATATCCTTGGCGATCATTTCAAACAAGGCCATTCCAAGGCTTTTCGCCAGAGAAGGCTTGTTTGTTACCCGTGCGATGTCAAACATGTTCAGCAGGATGACGGCGTTGGCATAGGTTTCGGGATTTTGCAACAGGCGCTCGGCGAATTTCATGTTTTTATGGGCGTTGAAAAAGCCGCTTAAGTATTCGAAGGGGAAGATGATTACGTTTACGACAGGCGCTTCCCCGCAGAAAAAATAGGCGTGCACTTCGTATGGATTGGTGACTAAAATATCTCCCTTTTTTACAAAATATTCGTTATGGTTGATCAGTGCGCGAAGCTTTCCCTCGCGGCCGATGAGGATTTCCACCGCGCTGTGGAAATGCGGTTCGCTCTCAATGGCGTGGAGGGAGGCGATAGAGCAGGACTCCGTGTCCCAGATCTGTTCGTATTGTTCCGCTTGCATATAAATTTTGTCCTCGTCTTTTCGTTTGGCAGCTAACGTTTCCAAAGTATAGCACATCTTATTTCCGTTGTCAAGACAATCGTAACTTTTGTCGCTTAACAGGATTGAGCTTGACGAGAAAAGGTGGCTCTGCCGATGCGGTAAAAAGGCTCTTTTATCCGCAAAGCTTTGCGGAGGGAGCGCTATGCGGACGGGGAAACGTTACGGCAATATGATATCTGCAGGCCGAGGCGGAGCGAAAGGGGAATGCGAAGGAAAAACGTCCTGACCGAAAAGTTTTTTATTTGCTTCTCGTTCCGTTTGTTTGTGAAAAAATGTTGACCGCCGTCGCCGCATATGATATAATTGTTTTGTCGATTTAATTATTAAGGCCGAACATAAAAACACGAGGAAAAAGGCCTGAAGGAGCGGAAAATATGTTGAAAAAATATTACGAAAAAGGAAAGTCCGTGGGAGTATTGCCTGCGCGGACCTACTATGTGCCGTTTGAAAAGGGGGCGGCGAGGTCGTACGAGCGAGAGGCAAGCGGACGGTTTCTTTCTCTGAACGGAACGTGGCGGATCACCGCCTACCAAAGCGTCCTCGACGCCGACGGCTTTTGGGAAAAGGAAGGAGAAAAGGAAATCCCCGTACCTTCCTGCGTGCAGTATTTCGGGTATGATTATTTTCAATATACCAACGTACGCTATCCGTTCCCCTTCGATCCGCCGTATATCCCGTCGGAAAATCCTGCTTATCATTTTTCCCGCACCTTCGAGTGGCGGGGCGAAGCGGAGGAAAAAGCGTATCTCGTTTTCGAGGGCGTGGATTCCTGCTTCTATCTGTATATAAACGGCAGCTTCGTCGGTTTTTCGCAAATTTCTCACCGAATAAGCGAATTTGATGTTACGCCGTTTGTACGTGCGGGGGAAAATAAAATAGACGTCCTCGTGCTGAAATGGTGCTTCGGCAGTTATCTCGAGGATCAGGACAAATGGCGTTTTACGGGCATTTTCCGCGACGTTTATCTTTTGCGGCGGCCGAGAGCGCATATCGGAGATTATAAAATAGAGACGGAAATTTGCGGCGCGGACGGAAAGGTGACCTTCGAAAACAGGGGAAAGCTTGCGCTTTCCGTTACGCTTGACGGAGAGACAAAGACGATAAAGGGCGGGGACAGGGCTGCGTTTATCGTAAAAGCCGCGCGGCTTTGGAGCGCGGAAACGCCCAACCTTTACGATATGGAAATCGTCGGCGGCGACGAGGCGGTCTTTGCTCGCGTAGGCATACGTACTGCCGAGGTAAAAGGCGGGATTTATCTTTTCAACGGCCGGCCCATAAAGCTGTACGGCGTTAATCGCCACGATTTTCACCCCGAAAAGGGCGCCGCGGTTTCCAAAGAAGATATGCTGGGCGACGTGCTGCTTATGAAAAGGCTCAACGTAAACGCCGTGCGGACCTCGCACTATCCTTCCTCGCCGCTCTTTTACGAACTCTGCGACGAGTACGGGCTGTATGTGATGAGCGAAAGCGACCTCGAAAGCCACGGAAGCACCTCCTGCGGGGACCCTGAGCTGAGCTACGGCAGAGGGTTCGGGCTGATTGCGGACGATACGACTTTTGCCGAAAACGTGTGCGAGCGCGAGCGCTGTAACGTAGAGGAGCACAAAAACAACGCCTGTGTGATTATCTGGTCGCTCGGAAACGAATCGGGCTGGGGAAAAAATTTCAAAAAAGCGTTGGACGAAGTAAAAAAACGGGATTCCCGTCCCGTGCATTACGAAGGCCTTTGGTGCAGAGACGAAAAGGAGTACGGAGACGACGAGTATTATTCCGCGCCGCTCGATATGGTCAGCCGTATGTATCCTGAAGTGGAATGGCTGACGAGCGGTTATCTGGCGGATAAAAGAGAAACGCGGCCGCTGGTGCTGTGCGAATACGCGCACGCCATGGGGAACGGCCCGGGAAATCTCAAAGAGTATTGGGAGATCATGGAGAGCTCCCCCCGCTTTATGGGCGGCTTTATCTGGGAATGGGCGGATCACGGCGTCAAATACGGCGCGGACGGATTCCGTTACGGCGGCGACTTCGGGGAGATCGAGCACGACGGTAATTTTTGCGTTGACGGCATCGTTTCCCCCGACCGAAAGATAAAGGCGGGCACGCTTTCCATGAAGAAAGCGTATCAGCCTTTGCGCTTTAAGCGAGAGGGAGAGAGGCTGCGGATATTCAATAAAAACTTTTTCGCGGCGGAAAGCGGCGAGCTTCGCATAACTCAAAACGGAAAAACGGTAACGGAAAAGGTTTGTCTCGCGCCCCGCGACGGGATTTCTCTGCCCTGCGAAAGCGGAGAGCTTGCAGCGGAATATTATCGCGGCGGCGACAGGGTTGCGCTTGCACAGTTTTTGGCGGAGCGTCCGCCGATGGCCGCGTTTGAGACGACGGAGGTTTGTTTCGAAAAAAGTGGGCATACCATGTATGCGACGACGGACGCCGCAAGATATGCGCTCGATCTCGCGAGCGGAGAGATAGAGGGGATCGAGATAAACGGGAAAAAATACGGGAGGATAAAGTTTAGTCTCTGGCGCGCGCCGACGGATAACGATATGCATGTGAAAGCGGGCTGGAACGGTCATTTTCTGCGTTTCGCAAAGCCCGAAGTAAAGAAATACAGAATCGACGGAAGTTCCGTCGTGTTTGACGTTCGGGTGGGAAGCGTTTGTTTCAGGCCTTTTCTGAAAGCGGCGCTTCGCTATACCTTTGGAAAAGGCGGGGTGGAGATAGGGATAAATTATGAGGTGACCGAAAAATTCTATTTCGAATTTTTGCCGCGCGTCGGTTTTGTGCTGAAGCTGGACAAAAAATATAACGGCTTGAAATATTTTGCCTACGGTCCGCAGGAAACGTATGTCGATTCTCACGAGTTCGCGCTGAAGGGAATGTATGAGGATAAAGTGGAGGCGCAGTATCATCGTTATGTAAAGCCGCAGGAAAGCGGAAGCCATTTCGGTGCGGAGTGGGCGGAGGTTACGGACGGAAAAAATACGGTTCGCATCGAAGGAATGGGCTCTTTTTCCGCGCTGCCCTATTCTGCGGAGACGTTGACGGATACAAAGCACGATGACGAGCTGCCCGAAAGCGACGCCGTTTATCTTTCTGCGGATTTGTATATGAGCGGGTTGGGCTCCAATTCCTGCGGCCCCCTGCCGCTGGAAAAATACCGCGTCCCCAATAAAGGAAAGGGGCAAATACGGTTTCGTTTTTTATAAAATGAATATTCGCCTATAAAAATTACCTTTTGTAAAGTTAAAAAAGAGCTCCCGCCGATTGATATGCACCCCAAAAGTTGGACAGACTTTTGGAGGTGCATATTTTTATGTCAAAAGAGAAGAGATTTCAAACAAAATACTCGCCAGAATTCAAGATAACAGTTATAATGGATATGCGTGAAAATCGTTTGAGCTACCGAGAAACTGTTCGTAAATACTGGGGGACAAAAAGCAAAACGGAAGGAAATAAGTATACAGGTAGGGTCAAATTGTGGGAACGCATATACTTACAAGAAGGTGAACAAGGACTCATGACAGAACGTCGAGGGCAAAAAAGTACAGGCAGACCGAGGAAGAACCCATTGGACAAGTCTGCGGAAGAAGACTTAATTGCCGAAAACCAAAGGCTGAAAGAGCGTAACGAGTATTTAGAAGCGGAGCTTGCCTACATAAAAAAATTAGATGCCTTAGTTCGGGAGAGCGAGCAACGGAACGGGAAAAAGCCCAAGCCGTAACAGAACTAAGGCAGACATATAAATTAAAAATGTTGCTCAAAATTTCTGCACTTGCCCGCAACACGTTCTATTATCATCTGAAAGAGAGCAGAACGGACAAGTATAGCGAAGCGAAGAAAGCGATAACGGAAGTATTTTCAGATAACGACGGTCGTTACGGCTACCGTCGTATCACGGATGAATTGCACGCCAAAGACATGAAACTCAACTACAAAACGGTGTCGAAGCTCATGAGAAGCCTGAATCTACACGGCAAAATGCGAAAGAACGGACAATATCATTCGTACAAAGGCGAAGTGGGAAAAGTGGCGGATGATCTCTTGAAGCGGGATTTCAATACAACCGAGCTGTTTGAAAAGCTCGCCACAGATGTCACGCAATTCAAGGTGAAAGAAACAAGGATATATCTTTCTCCGATCATGGACTTGTACAACAATGAGATCGTGGTGTACTCGATATCGCTGCACCCTGACCTTGCGCAGATGGGAGAACTGCTTAAAGAACTGAGCAAGAGATTGCCGAAAGGAGCAAAACCTATCCTACATTCCGATCAAGGCCGGCAATACCAACACGCAATGTTTCAACGATATTTGAAAGAACACCATATCAAGCAAAGCATGTCGAGCAAAGGAGATTGCATGGACAATGGCGCGCTGGAATGTTTCTTTGGCAGGTTGAAAGTAGAGATGTACTATGGAGAGAAGTTTGATAGTACGCAAGATTTCATACAAAAGCTACACAAGTATATCTACTACTGGAACCACAAGCGGATTTCTCGCAAACTAAAAGCAATGAGCCCGGTGCAATACCGAACTCATTACCATACAATCTAATTTATTTTTGTCCAAACTTTAGGGTTCACTTCAGTTCTTGTCGTTGGACGTAAAATTCGGGGCATTTGAAGGGGTGGAAAAGGACATCATGGGATGCTTTAAGTTCGGCACGCCCTGCAAGCATAAGCTGATCAGCATGAAACACGAGGTAAAGGGTACGGCGCGTTTCGGCAATAAAAAAACAATGCTGAAAAACGCGGTAGGGTATATCGAAAAAGACTGGGGAAAATCCTTTCCGAAAGCATATTGCTGGCTTTAATGCAATCAATTTGAGGAGGGGGAGGCCGCTTTTTTCTTGTCCGTGGCCGATATCCGTCTGCCGGTTTTAGGCTTGATCTGCGTTTTACTTGCCGAAGGCAAGGAATATAGATTTGCCACTTATAATTTTTCGCGGATCGAAAAATTACAAAAGGGAGAAATTGTTTTAAGAAAGTCCGACATGCGTTTGCAAATTAATTTTTCGGGAGAGAACGCTCAGGCTTTGTCCGCGCCCGAAAAAGGAAAGATGAAGAATATGATCAAAGAGGATCTGGACGGCACAATCGACTTGAAACTGTGTGAAAACGAAAAGGTTTTATATACGTTTCACGGCAAAAACGCGGGTATGGAATGGGTAAATTTGAAATAGAAATTCAATTTTGCCTATTGACTTTGTTTTTCTTCTATGCTATAATAAATCGCGTAGGAGGGGACGTTTATGAAAATGATAACGGCTATCGTCAACAAAAAGGACGCCGGTTCCGTCTGCGACGCGCTTACGAAGGAGGGCTATTTTTTCACCAAAATGGCGACGACGGGCGGGTTTCTGAAGGCGGGAAACACGACGCTTCTCATCGGGACGGATAACGATAAGGTAACCGCGGCGGTGGAGATTATACGTAAAAACTGCGCGCAGAGGATGCAGATGGTGCCGACGATGCCGTCGGGAGAAGGCGGATACCGCGGCTTTAATTATTTCCCGACCGAAGTTTTGGTGGGCGGCGCGACCGTTTTTGTCACGGACGTAGAATATTACGAAAAGATGTAAACAGGCCTTTTATCGGCGCAAGCATAAAAAGATAACGCAATTATCGGAACTGAAAAATAATTGAAAAAGGTCATCGTACAAAAAGTACGGTGATCTTTTTTATATAAGCTTAATTGATGACATTAAAATTGATGAAATATTTGACGATAAATTGTTTCTTTCTTTATTTTTGTATAGATTTGGCGATAGAGGATAAAAAAGTAAATTTTTTTGAAAAATCGTAATTATTGACACTAATTCGCTGTAAATTGACTTGAAAAAGGCAAAAACGTGTGTAATAATTAGTATGAAAGCAATTGTTGGAAAGTATTTTTTTATTTGGTAAACATTTCCGACGGGGAAATTTGCACAAATAAAAAATGAAAATAGTAAGGAGGCAAAAATGAACAAAAAAGTTATGCTTTTGCTGGCCGCGGTGTGCACCACGGTTGCAATCGGGATGGGAACCGTCGGCTGCAACCGCGGTAATCCCGATTCGTCAAAGGATTCCCCAAACAGTTCGTCCGAGACTTCTTCTCCCGCCGAGGAAGCCGCGCCCGTTTTGAAGATATCGGGTGCGGAAATGACGGTGCCTGCGGGGAAACAGTTTACTTTTCCCACGGCGACCGCCACCGATGAAAAGGACGGAAATCTGACGGAAGCCATCCGCGTTTGCGTGGTGGATAGGGAGACGGGCGACAGCGTTTATCCTTTGGACGAAAATGAAACGATTCTTCTCAAAGAGGCGGAATGGACGCCCGGCAAGGCGGGGGAATACAAAGTAAACTATTCCGTCGTCAACGCGGCCGGAAAGAGCGCGGAGGCGTCTTTGGGCGTGAACGCGTTGAGCGCGGAAAAAAACGCCGTCTCCGCTAAAGAGGACTGGCTGGCGAGGAATGCACGGTTCGATGAGGACGGTTATCTGGAGATCGGACGGCCGAAATCGGGGGAGACGACCAGTTCTCTGCCCGGGGCCGCCTATGCGGGGCGAAAGATTAAATCGGGGGATATCGTAACGGTCCGTTTCAACTCCGCCTATCTCGACGGAGGGGTTGCCCGTTGGTATATGGCGTTTGGGCTGACTTCGGGATATGCCGCAGAAACTCCTTCTGTTACGGAGGATACCGCTTCTCCCTTTATCCTTGAAATACGGCAAAATAAGCTGTATGTGCGCAACGGTAAGGAGGTGACGGAATTTACCGAAAGCTTGCTGGACGGGGAAGATCATACCCTTTCCGCAAAATTCGACGTAAGCGCCGCCAAGGTTACCTATTCTCTCTGGATAAACACCGACACATCGAAACCCGCTTCGGGCGCGGCCTTTGCCTATAAAGAAAAAATGGACGAGAGCGGCACGCCCTATGATCCGAATTTATTCGATCCGGAAAAGTTCGGCGGATATTTTACGATGATCGGTTCCCGTGCGGATACGTCGAAGGCCGAAGATACCATGCGGATCCAGGCGTTTACCGTAAACGGGGAGGCACAGCTTGAAAAGCCTGTCCTCAAAGTGGAAGAGCCCGAATATGCCTGGTATCTCAACGAAAATTGCGCTTTCCCCGCCGCAACGGCAAAGGACGGAACGTTTGGCACCGACCTGTCGGAAAAGGTAGAAGTGTTTGTCGTGGATAGCGAAGGCAATGCGGAAAAGGTGACGGGCGCCTACCGCTTTGCCGAAGCGGGATTGTATCGGCTTAAATATCGGGTGAGCGACGAGTACGGCAACATTACGGTAAAGTCGTTTGCAATCTCCTGCGCGCCCGCCAAGACGACGGAAAATCCTGTTTTGACGGTAAGCGGCTACGACGACGGCGCTGAGCTTACCGCCGAGGCCATGAGCGAATTTACCCTCCCCGCCGTGGCGGAATGTAAAGATTCCAACGGCGAAGATATTTCGCAAAGGCTGTCCGTAGCCGTGACGGGTCCCGTGACGGCTTCGCTTGAAGACGGAGGAAAATTTATTCCCTATGCGGCGGGAGAATACGCGATCGTCTATTCGGTAAGCGATTATACGGGCAAAGAGACCACGTTGACGCTGAAGCTTTCGGTGACGGCTCCCGCGGACTGTGCGGGCAATCAGGTCGTAAAAAATCCCGACGCTTTCGCCGTCAACAATTCCGAGGTGCGCGGGGGCGGAATATATCTCAACAGCAGCGGCTCGTTTACTTATACGGGACAGATGATCTACGAGGAAAAGGTAAGCATGCTGCTCGACTGGACGATCGCAAGCTCGCACGAGATCAGCGATTTGGGCGGCGTATGGGACGGCGCGTATTTAACGATGATCAATATGCGCGGCGGCGCTTCGTTAAATAAAGTTCCTTCAGCTACCTCCGAATGGCCGACGGGCTTTATCATTCTCATCGATCCGTACGATCATCTGACGATTCAGCCCGCGGGGCATCAGACGGGAATTTTGGCGAGGCTCAAATTCGATAACCTTCGCGAAGCGTTTTACGGGAAGGAAGTATTGCTGCAGTATCAGATTACGGACATATTTAACGAAGACGGCAGCCTCGACAGCTATTGTATTCAGCTGTGGATAAACGGAGTCCGCGTCGGCAGCGCCGAGCTGCCCTGGACTTATACTTCCTGGGCGGATTCGGAGGGGAATTTCGTTATCCGCGCGCGTCAGGCAAGCGTATATCAAAACCTTTCCAAAGCGGGCTGGTTAAACGTGACGACCTATTGCGGGGACGACAAGACGGGACGGCCGAACATCGTCAAATGGCTTTCCGTTGACGGCGTATATGTCGATAGCAAATTGAACGTCAGCGGCGAAATCAAGGAGATTTCCGTAACGGAAACTTATACCCTGCCTACGGTTGAATTGCTGTTTGACGGCGTGGCCATGCCCTTAAAGAAAACGCTGTATATCGGGGCTTCCGAAACGGGACGGGCGCTTGCGGACGACACGACGGAATTTATCGTGGAAAGCGAGTACCTCGAGGGCTTCCGCATCGAATATTCTTATGACGGAGTAATCTATTATACGATCGAGGTAACGGTGAACGGAGCCGTCGAAGAGATCGTCTGGACGGCGGAAAAAGAAGGGCTTGTGACAAAAACGGCGCACGCTTTTCCGCTGCCTGCGGTTTCTTCCGCGAAGATACTCGGCGAAACGGTTACCGAGGGATATACATACGACGTCGCTTATGCAAGCGGATATACCGAAAAGGGACTTACGGCCGAAAAATTGGCGGCTTATTCGCCGATCCTACCTGCCGATTACACCGTAACGGCGTATAACCGCGGCCAAAAAATCGGGAGCTACGCCGTGACGAATACTTCGGGCGTAGGGGATATCGCGGGGGAAAGCTTTACGGACGGCGACAAATTCAAGGTATTTTATACGGGCGAACTGCTCTGGGAAAATACCGTTACCATGAATATCACGCTGACAAAAACATTTGACGTCCTTTTCCTGCCTGTTCGCGGCAGTGTGGCCCATATCGAATCGGTGTCCGATTACGCTACCTGGCTGGGCGGCGTATGCTTCCGCTTCTATAACGGACAGATTCAACTTCTGCAGGAGATCGATAAAACCGCCTATGCGACGTACGAGCTTCCCGCTTCTTTCACCGCGCTCGGAGATCACGTCATTTGTTATTCCGTCGTCAACAATAAAAATGCGGACGGAGAGATCATCTCTATCACCGTAGCTCTCTGGCTGGACGGCCAGTTGATGACGTCTTTGGCGGGGAATACCTCTACGACGATCGCCGTCAGCAATATCGAAAGCAGCGGCGGCTTGCAGCCCGCGCCCCTGTGGGGAAAACAGTACGACTATATTACGCTGAATTCGCTCTATCTCGACGACGCGGACGGCACGAAGGTCGCCCCTGCCTATCGTTCGGATACGGATTATACAAAAACGCTGGAAACGGTGACCGACGTCGCGTTCGAGCTTCCGCTTATCCGTAAAATCACGGGAAAGGCTGCGGCAGCTGCGGAAATTTCGCTCGACGGCACGCCGCTTACTTCAAATATTTACACCTTTACCGAGGGCGGAACCTATACGTTCCTCTATACGTTTGAAAAGGGAGATACGATAGAAGTGACCGTCCGCGTGACGCAGATTTCGGAAGAACCCGTCTTTAGCTTTACGGGACAGGACGGCGCCGAGACTACCGTGGAGCGCGCGATCAATACGGCGATCGACATTCCCTTCCCTTACGGCTACGGGGAAACGGACCTCACGGAAAAAGTCACGGTTCAGGCGATTTACGGAAATTACGTAAAGACGCTCGCTTATGCGGAATATACCGCGTTCAAAAACAACGTCAGAGAGGATTTCGTGCTGAAATACATGTATATGGACCAGCTCCTTGCCGAGAAACACGTTAAAGTGACGGGCAAGGCGACGGGAAACGTCGTCACGGACGCAACCAATAAAACGGGCGGCACGGAAGCGGACGGCGTGTGGTCGGGAACGCTGAGCCCCGCCTATCTTGCGGAGTATATGCACGATTATACGGCGAGCATAAAATTCAGGCTGGATACTTTCGGCTATGTGGCGATCGGGTTGAGGGGCGAAGCGGCGCTCAATCCCACGTACGGGTACGACTGGCCGCAGAATTCGCGCTTTGCATTGGATAACGGACGGCTGTGGCTGTATATCAAGGGCGACGCGCCTATCGCTTCGTCGGATATCTCGAGGATATGGAACGACAGCCTCGTGGGGACGGACGTCATATTTACCGTTAAGGTGAACGACGAATTTGACGAAAACGGAGCGTTTGTCGGTACGGCGGTAAAATTCTATATAAACGGCACGTTATTACAGCTGGACGACGTCGGCCTGCACAAAGGCAATACGCTTGCGGACGGAAATACGATGTATATCGCGGCGACGAGAAGCGACGTAAATTGGGAAGTATGGAACGCGCCCCTGAATTTCGGGATGTTCAGGACGAGCGCCGTCTGGACGATAAAAGAAGTATATTTTGACGGAACGATTGCGGGCACGGCGCGGGGTTAAACGGGCTGTACGGAAGCGGAAAAATTTTTTCCGCTTCCGTTACCGGGTGCCGGGGAGGAGGTTTCATTGAATAGAAAGAAAAAAATAAACGAGATAGCGGTGAAGATAAAACGCAATTCCCTGTTGTATCTGATGATGCTTCCGGGCATGGCTGTTTTATTGCTGTTTACGTACGGTCCCATGGTGGGGTATTGGCTGGCGTTTGTGGATTATAAGCCCCGTCTGGGAATGTTCGGCTCGCCGTTTGTGGGATTTTTATGGTTCAGATCGCTGTTCGACGGGGGCTTTATCTGGGAAATGGTTGCCAATACCCTGAAAATTTCCCTCTTAAAGCTGGGGCTTTGCTTCTGCGCTCCCATTGTCCTGGCGTTTCTGCTCAACGAGGTGAGAAACAAGCCCTTCAAGTCGGCGGTGCAATGCGTCTCCTATCTGCCGAACTTTATCTCCTGGATTATCGTTTCGGGCATGATGGTCATTCTCCTCGATACGGACGAAGGCCTGTTGAATTCGATCATCGTTTCTTTTGGCGGACGGCGGATTTCCTGGTATTCCGAGCCGAAAAAATGGTATGGGATTTTAACCGTTTCACATCTTTGGAAAAATATGGGCTGGAGCTCCATTATGTTCCTTGCGGCGCTTACCGCTCTGGACCCCGAGCTTTTCGAGGCGGCGGAGCTGGACGGGGCCAACCGTTGGCAGCAGGTGCGGCGAATTTCCGTTCCGGGAATTATGCCTACGGTTTCGATTGTGCTTATTCTCTCTATCGGAAATATTTTCAAGGACGATTTCGAGCAGATTTACGGCCTTGTGGGAGAAAACGATATTTTGGCGGAAACGACAAACGTGATTTCCACCTGGGTGTATAAACTTGCAAATTCGGGGTCGGCAAGCAGCTATGCGTTGGGTACGGCGGCGAGCCTGATCCAAAGCCTCGTTTCCCTGATCCTCGTCGTCACCGCAAATGCGGTGTCGAGACGGCTCGGGCAGGACGGGATTATGTGAGGAGGACATATGCGCATAAAAAGCAAAGGTGAAAAGGTGTTTTCCGTAGTCAATTACGCGCTCCTTGCGCTGTTGGGCGTCGCTTTCGTACTGCCTTACGTGCTGATTCTCGTGATGAGCTTCACCTCCACCGATTCCTATTATCATAAAGGCTATTCGCTCTTTCCCGAAAGCCTTACCCTGGAAGGCTACAGGATGATTTTCGGGCGCGGCTCGGAAATTTATACGGCCTTTTACAATACGCTGCTGATCACCTTTCTGGGGACGTTGATCGGCCTCGTATGTACGGCGCCCGTCGCCTACGCCCTTTCGAGAAAACGTCTCTTCGGCAGAAGATTTTTCAACGGCCTGATCGTATTTGCCATGCTGTTTTCGGGCGGGCTTATCCCTTCCTTTTTACTGCTGGCGTCGCTGAATATGCTGAATACCTATTGGTCGATCGTCGTGCCGGGGGCTTTGGTGCCGTGGTACTGTATCCTCATACGCACGTATTTTATGTCCATTCCCGATTCCCTTGAGGAATCCGCCAAGCTGGACGGCGCAAACGACCTGAAGGTGATGTGGGTCATCTATATGCCGCTCGCCCTGCCCGTGATCGCCACGGTTACGCTGTATTTTATCGTGGGCTTTTGGAACCAATGGTCGGCCTCCGTCTTATATTTCGACAGCATGCATCGGGATATGATGCCCATCGGCGTGATCCTGCGGGAATATATCCAGAACAATTCGCAGGCGTCGGGGTCGGGCGGTACGACTACGCTTCCCGTTTCCATGAAAATGGCTACGGTCGTCGTCGCCACGCTGCCCATTGTCTGCACGTATCCTTTTTTACAGAAATTTTTTATCAACGGAATGATGGTGGGATCGGTGAAAGGTTGATTCCGCGGGAGATAATCTATGAAAAAAACGATCAGTTTATTTTTGAGCGGCCTGTTGCTCTGTTTCGCATTTGTCGGCTGCAGCCGTAAAAAATCAGAGGACGCCGTCGTCGTATATGCCGAGTACAACGGTGCGTTGGGAACGTACGACAAGGAAGTGAAAACGGCCATCGAAGAAAAGTTTTTCCGCGATACGGGCGAAAGCATTTCTTTGCAGATAGAGGCCGTAGGAACGGGAGAGGCGGGCAATAAGATGGGGCAGGCCATGGCGAGCCCCTCGGTACAGCTGGACGGCTTTGCCTTTCATTACGGCGGGGATTCGCCGTTAAACGGCTATATTCTGGACGACGCCGCGATGGATCTTACGGACTGTCAAAGCCTGGCCCCCGAATTTTTTAAGTATCACAATACCGCGGAATACGATCCCGACGGCCTCTCTTATTATGCGGGCGTATATAAAGACAAACTATATTCCCTGTCCTCGCAGGAATACACGTCGGGCTGGGGGGTGCTGGTCAGAAGGGATCATATGGCGAACACCGATTATTCGCCCGACGAGTACGATCTGGCCAATCCCGACTGCAAGACTTTGTCCGTTTCGGAGTTTTACGATCTGCTCTGTCAGCTTCAGGCTAACAACGAAACGGTGCTGCGTCCGCTCGTGGGCATGTCGTGGGAGGTGGACGAGGTGCTGGGGCAGTGCTTTAATACGGTCGGGTATGGAAAAAAGGTAAAGGACGCGGACGGGAGGATTATTCCCTCGTACGCGGAGGACGGGTATCTCGAGCTGATGGAATTTGAAAGACGGTTACAGCTCGAAAAGCTGTGGATTGAAAATCCGAGCGCCACGTCCGTGGATCTCAAGCAATATTTCGCTTCGGGAAAGGGCTCCGTGTTTGTCGAATGGCCCGAAGTTACTTCGCAGGCGAGCATTGCCGCCAATCTGAAATCGGAGATCGGCGTCGATTGTATCATGCTGGCGCCCCTCAAGGCGGACGGCGAGGAAACGTCCAAGGGAAATCTCCGCCGCGAATACGCCTTTATGGGCATGATGGTGCCTTATAAGTCGGAAAATTACGAGCTGCTGCTGAAATATATCAACTGGCTGTATTCGTCCGTGGAAAATTATGAGCTTGCCTATTACGGGATCAAGGGCAAGCACTGGATTGAGGGCGAGGACGTAGTGATCGACGGCAGAACGTATAATACGTGGGCATATCCCGCAGGAAAGGAAGCGGAATACACCGCTGCAAAGCCGTATTCGGGGATTTATTGTCTGCTCGAAAGCGTCAACATGTCCCGTCGTTTATACGCGGGATACACGCAGCAGCAGAAGCTGTGGATCGACAAAATCCGAAACTCGGAAAGCTATCCCGAGCGCTACGCGACGGAAGGCGTGCTTCTGCCCGCAATTCCCTCGTCCGACAGGGCGTTGCTGAGGGCGGACACCGCACACGGCAAGGAATATGTCGGCGTGCGCAAATATGCCTGGAGCGACGCGCCCATCGCGGACGGAGCGTCTTTGCCCGAGCTTTTTGCGGCGATGAAAAACAACCTTTACGGCAAGTACGGGATACTGCTGGATTTTTATACGGATTCCTATAACGAAATTATAGCATCCCGCGCCAAGAAATAAACGGAGAATAAATCATTTATGCTTGAAAACGAGAAAAGAATCGGAATATATACTGAAAACGGAAAACTGATGAAGGACGGAAAACCGTTTATTACCATAGGCGTCAACTATCTCGGCTTGTTTTACGACGCGCTGAGCCGTAATTTCGACGTCGAAAAGGGATTGAAGGGAATGGAGGTGCTTGCCGGTTACGGCGTGAAGCTTATTCGGGTTCCCGTCAACGCCACCTACAGCCTCGACGCTTTTTTGCTCTATTTTCATAAACGTGAGGAATGGTTCGGGCTGCTCGATAAGATTGTCAAAAAGGCCGAGGAACTGCATATCGGACTTTTGTGCAGCTTCTTTTGGTCCGAAAGGGTGATTCCCCGATATTTCGGGGAGGAGGTGGGCGATTCGATGCGGCGGGAGGACAGCCGTTCTTCGCGGTATATGGAGGAATATGTGCGGGAGTTTATTCTTCGCTACGGCGAATCGGAGGCCGTCTGGGGCTGGGAATACGGCAATGAGATCATGCTGGAGGCCCAGCTTCCCGCCGCGGCCTGGCGCGACGGAAAGCGGCTGTTCGGCTGCGAGGACGTCATCGCCATGTATAACCGTTTTATCCGCACGGTTTCCCGATACGACCGACACGGTCGGTTTATCGGTTCGGGCGACGCGGGGCTGCGACCCTGCGCCTATCACGCCTATACGGAAAATACCTGGACGGCGGATACGCAAACGCAGCAGCTGGAGATGATGAAAAAGCTCTATCCGATGGAAGGCATCAGCTGGCACGAATACGCCAATACCGTCGCGCGCTTTTCCGATCCCGACGTTTTGCCCGAAAAGGCGATCTGCCGCTTCGATACCGCCGAAAACGCGGGCGGCGTCGTTTATAGGACGTGGGGCGAATATATGCGCTATCTCATGGAAACGGCCGGGCTGATCGATAAAGTGGCGTATCTGGGGGAAACGGGCTTTACCTATGCCGATGCGGACAGACGGCTCACATACGACGAGTGCAGGCAAATGGCGGACGCCATTTCAAAAGCCGCCTACGAGGAAAATTTTTCCCTGACGATTTTCTGGAATTACGATCCCTATTCGGAGGAGCTGGAGGACAGGTTCGATATGAGCGGCACGGGCTGGGACGCGAGCTGGAACGAGCGTTGGACGGTGGGGAAAGCCACGTTGGATTCTATCAAGGCGTACAATCTGTTAATGGATAAAAAAATGGCGTTAAACGCGCTGAAATAAGGAGAAATCATGAAAAATAAATGGAAATGCGCATTTATTGCACTGTTCGGGTTATCTTTGGGCGTACAGGCGACGTTTTCTTCGCTTGCCGCCAAAGCGGAAAACCGCATCGATCTTTTCACCAATAAAAGCGATTGGGTCGTACAGGAAAATCTCGGCTCGACGAAATTTAACGACGAGCATGAGCTGGAGATCATCGGCGTGGGCAGCGCCTCGACGGGCGCCGTCAACACCGCCGTCTATACCAGGCAGAAATTCGGCTCGGGGAAAATAGCGTTCGACTTTACGGTGGAGTTCGGCGAAGGCGTGGACAAAACGGATTATCATGCGGGGAGCGAATGGCTGGTGAGCTGTTTCTTCGGGGTCATGTTTCTGCAAAACGTAGAAGTGAACAACCCTACGGGTTCGGTCGGCGTTCCCTGGGATACGCCGGGCGGCTATCCGTATATGCTCTGCTTCGATACGGAGACATCGGGCGGGGAAGCCAATCGGGCGAAACAGCTGGGGCTTACGCTGAGGCGGTATAAATTCAGCGGCTCGCACAATTATACCCGTTGGTCCACGGTGGAACCGACAAACGAAACTTTTTATAACAGCCTCGGCGAAGCGTATGAATCAAAGGTCCCCGATTTTTATAAGCCCGTTACGACGGAAATGATCTGGGACGGAAAGAAGCACAGTGTGGCGCTGGAATGGGGAAATCTGTCCGTCGCCGACGGCGATGAAGTGGATGCCGTCAAAATAGAGGCGTGGTACGACGGGGAAAAGGTGATGACGGTCATCGACGAAATGCCTTTTATGGGCGAAAAGTTCGGCGAGGAGGTGCCTGTGGATAAGCGGGATATGAACGGATATGTGGCATGGTACTGCTTCCACGACAATTCCTCTCCCAGTCTGGAAGCGTACAGCTACCTGCTCCGCGTCTCTTCCATGACGATCGAGCCCGGCCCCGATAACGTCCCCCAGGGGGATACGCCCCTGGACAGCTCCTCGGACGGCGTTTCTGCGGGCAACGCTTCGGAAAACGAAAATCCTGCGGGCTGCGGTTCGGGCTGCAAAGGTGTGATCAGCTCCTCCGTGCTTTTGCTCGGTGCGCTTGCGGCGGGCGGGGCGGCTCTGTTTATCAAGAAAAAGGAGCGTTGATATGGACTTGAAAAAGAAGCTCGGACGTATTTTCAGCCTGCTGTTATCGGGGTGCCTTTTGGCCGCGCTTGTCTCCTGCGGCGGCGGAAACGAAAGCTCCTCACAACCGGGGGAATCGGGGTCTTCTTCAGGCGGGGTGTCGGGAGAGGAGCATCTGGGGCTTTACCTCGAGGACGGAAAAATGAAATACGACGGGAAGGAGTTTTACGGGCTGGGCGTCAATTATTACAGCTTGTTCAATTACACCTTCTCGCATCAATGGGATACGACGGTGCCCTGTAAGGCGCTCGAAACGCTCGCTTCCTACGGCGTAAAGGCGATCCGTTTTTCCTGCGAGCCGCCCGGCACGCTCGGCGCGGCAAAATGGGACTGGTATTATCAAAGACCCGAAAGGTATTATGCGACGCTCGATACGCTGGTGGAAAAGGCCGAAGAGGTAGGCATAGGGCTGATTGTGGAATTTTTCGGCGATCTGTACTCGATCAGCGACTATTACGACGAACCGCTCGCTTCCGCCGTCCTCGACGAAAACAGCAAATCCTCTCAATTCCGCCGCGATTACGTACGGGAGGTCGTGACGCGGTATAAAGAGTCTCCCGCGATTTACGGCTGGGAATTTGGCAACGAATTGGCCTGGAATACGCTCCGTCCCTCGGGATATGTGCCCGTCCCCGCTCTGCCAGCAAACTCGAAGCGCCCCTCGCGTACGGAGGAGGATATATTGGGGCTTAAGGAGATTAACCTGCTGTATTCGAGATTCGCAAAGGCGGTAAAGGAATGCGACCCGTATAACCGCATCGTCGGCAACGGCGACCAAAGCTTGCAAACTTCCGCATATAACGCTTCCTATAACGACACTTTTGCGACGGATACTCTCGCCGAACACAGGGAGATCCTTGCAAAGATCAATCCCGAGGGAATGGACGCCGTGTGTATGCACCGCTATGCGGACGGGGTAAACTTGCCTCAAGCTCCCGATAAGCTGGATCTTATGCCCTCGTCCAAACCCGTCGAGCTGCTGGGCGAGGACGGCAAGCCGTTTGTTCTGTATGATACCTGGAAAGATTATTTGCAGTATATGCTGGACGAATCGGCAAGATTGGGCAAAACCTGCTATGTCGGTGAAGCGGGGTGGTCCTATCAGGACGCAAAGGAAAAGCAGACGTACGAAAGCGCGCTTACCGTCGTCGAGACTATTGCAAAAGCGGCGCTGGAGACGGAATATCCCTTGATCCTGTTCTGGAATTACGACCCGCTTTCCATGCCGAACGAAAAGGATTATGTCGATAAAGGCTCGGGGATAGAGTACAGCTGGAATGAAAATTGGGATAAGGGCAAAGCTTATCTGGAGACGATCAAAAAATACAACGCAAAATTCGACCAATTGATTGCCGCGGGCAAAGGATAAACGAAAAAATGAAATTTTTTGGAAAATGTGCGGTTTTTTCCTTGCTGTTTGCGCTCTCTGCTTGCTTTTTTACGGCGTGCGGAGGGACGGAGATAAAAGCTTCGGAAAGCTCGGACGGTGCCGAGGCTTCGAACGTAAGCTCGGACAGTGCGGAAGAAAAGGGACGGCCCGGGTTGTACGTCGAGGACGGAAAGCTGATGCGGGACGGGAAGGAATTTTTCGGGATAGGGATTAATTATCTGGGGCTTTTTTACGACGCGCTGGACGGAAATCCCGAATGTATCGACAGCCTCGAAACACTGGCGGAATACGGCGTCAAATGTATCCGTGTGCCCGTAAACGCCACTTACACGGAAGAAGTTATGAAAAAACAGTTCGACGACGAAGAAAATTGGTGGGCGCTTCTCGACCGGATCGTCGCCAAGGCGGAGGAGGTCGGTATAGGACTGATCTGCGGTTTTTTCTGGTCGGAGGACGTCATTCCGAATTATTTCGGAGAGGAGATCGCCTGGTCGATGCGCGAGGAGGAGAGCCTTTCTTGGAGCTATATGGACGGATATATCCAAAGGTTTATCGGCCGTTACGGCGAATCCGAAGCGATTTGGGGCTGGGAATACGGCAATGAAATTATGCTGGAAGCACAGATACCCGATACGGCTTCCCAACCCCGACGGTTTACCTGCGACGACGTCGTGGCTCTTTATAAGCGATTTGTCTCCTCCGTAAAGAAGTATGACAAGCACAACCGCTTTATCGGTTCGGGCGATGCAGGACTGCGGGCGTCGAGCTATAATATTTACAATTATAATTCCTGGTATGCGAATACCAAAGAAGAACAGCAAGAGATGTGCGGCAAGCTCTATCCCATGGACGGCGTCAGCTGGCACGCCTATGCCGACAGCGTAAAGGCGCTCGACGCGCCCGAAAATTTTGTCGATCCGCCCGAATTCACCGACGGAAAGGGCGGCAAAACAAAGCTATATACTACGTGGACGGACTATTTTGGGTACGTCTCCGAGCTAGCCAAAGCGCACGGAAAAATTGCGTATCTGGGCGAGACGGCCTTTACTTATCCCGATTCGAAGCGGGAGATCGGCAAAGCGGACGCCTATAAGGGAATGGAGGGGATTTTGAAGGCCGCGTACGAGACGGACTTTCCTTTGACCATTGTCTGGAATTACGATCCGCTGGCGGTCGAGCTTTCCTCTGTCACGGGGACGTCGGACCGTTGGGGAAACGCATTCAGCGAACAGTCCGAACGCGGGCAGGGAATTTTGTCCTGCATTAAAGACTATAATCGGAAAATCGACGAAAAACACCAAATGAGCTGAGCGCGGAAACATCGGAAAAACGGCCTGAAGGGATTCTTTCGGGCCGTTAAACAATATAGAGGAAGCGGATAACGCGGGGTAATTTTCGTCCCGACTTTACCTTTTATTTTTGCCGCGACAGAAGGTAAAGGCGAAAAGATAAGACACAAAGATTTGACAGGTTCGGTTGAAATATGATAAAATAAAATTAATCGTCGCGGGAAATACGGCGGCGAGAGGATAAGGCTAAAGAGCTTGGGAGAATACGGCATATGAAGGATATTTTCAAAAAGCTCGGCGCGGTGGGAAGCGAATACGCGCCGATTCCTTTCTGGAGTTGGAACAACCGTTTGGAAAAAGACAAACTGCTGGCGCAGATCCGGGATATGAAAGCGGCGGGCATGGGCGGATTTATTATTCATGCACGCACGGGGCTGACGACGGAATATCTTTCCGAGGAATGGTTTGCATTGGTAGAGGCATGTCTTGACGAAGCGAAAGCACTGGGCATGAACGCTTGGATCTACGACGAAAACGGCTGGCCGAGCGGGTTTGTGGGCGGCAGGCTTTTGGAGGAGGAAGAGAACTTTGCACCCTATCTCGTCAAGGAAGAAAGAACCGAATTTGACGAAACCGCGTTTGCGGTATTTGAAAAGACGGGGGCAGGTCTGCGTCGGCTGCAAAAGGGCGAGGTCAGCGGCGACGGGATATATCATACCGTCTATGTGCGCCGTTCGCCCGCAAATACGGATATTCTCGAGCCCAAGGTGGTGGATAAATTTCTCGCGTTGACCCACGAGGAATATTATCGTCGGTTTTCGGAGCGTTTCGGAAAGGAGCTGGTCGGATTTTTTACCGACGAGCCGCAGTATTTCCGCTGGGCTACGCCTTTCTCCTATGCCGTAGCGGAGCTTTGGAAAAAGGAATACGGCGAAGACATTGCGGACAACATTATCGATCTGTTTTACGACGACGAAAGCACGTATCCTTTCCGCGTCCGCTACTATACGGCGATGAACACGTTGTACACCGAAAACTATTATAAGCGGTTGTACGATTGGTGCTCCGCCCACGGCTGCAAGCTGACGGGACACAGCGTGGAGGAAAGCCGGCTGTTTATGCAGATGTGGGGGTGCGCGGGCTGTACGCCTTCTTACGAATACGAGCATATTCCGGGCATAGACAATCTTGCGCGCAACGGTTCGGCGAAGCTGTCCGCAAGGCAGGTTGGCTCGGCGGCGGGTCAGCTCGGCAAAAAGCAGGTGCTGACGGAAACATTCGGCTGCAGCGGCTACGACGTATCGCCGCGGGAGCTTAAGGCGATCGCGGAAAAACAATACGTGCACGGCGTAAATCTGCTCTGTCACCATTTGTACGCCTATTCTTTGGCGGGACAGGGGAAGACCGATCACCCGCCCTGCTTCAGTCCGCACATGACCTGGCGGAAACAATTCCCCGAGTTCAATACATATTTTACCCGTCTGGGCTGGCTTCTCGCCAACAGCGAGACCTGCGTGAATTGTGCGGTGATCAATCCCCTGTCCTCGGTATATTTGAAATATAACCGTTTCGACGAAGCGGCCGCGGCGCGTGTGGACGAAGCGTTTGACAAGCTTCAGGAGACGTTGAACCGCTACGGTATCCTTTACGATCTCGTTGACGAGAGATTACTGCGCGGGTACGGGTGCGTGCAGGAAAAATCGCTGAAGGTGGGAAAAAGGGCATATGATTTCGTCGTGGTGCCCGAGTGTGAAAATTTGTCCGCCTTCACGAAAGAAGTGCTGGGGGCGTTTGTCGGAAGCGGGGGAAAGATTATGGCGGCAGGCGTTCCTCTCTATACGGACGGCAAGGCGGACGAATGGGAGTTTTTGCATTCGGATACGACGTTTGAAGAGATCGCGTCGAAGGGAAAAATAAGGCTCGAAACGGACGGCAGGGCGGAATACACCTATCGGAAAGGGGACGGGTTTGAGTTTCTTTATATCGTCAACGTGGAAAAAGAGCCCGCGCGGGTGGTCGTGCCCGCGGGATATTCGCGCGTCGATCTTTTGAGCTTGAAAGCCTACGAGCAGGAGCGGGAAATAGTTCTCGGCGGCGGAGAGAGCATATTGCTCATGCCCGTTTCGGGAGAGAAGGGTATCTCTTACGGCGCGGAAAAAGAACTAACGTCGGAATTTCGTTTTGCGGGCGCGACGGACAACAATCTCACTTTGGATATGGTACAAATCAGCTTCGACGGCGTAGCTTACGGAGAGGAAGAGCCGCTTGCGGAAGTATTTGACAGGCTTTTGCGCGCGCAATACGAAGGAAAACTGTACGTCAAATATTCTTTTACGGTTAAGGGCACAGGCACGAAGCTGGCGCTCCGCCGCGAAAAGGGAAAGTATCTCTCGTCTTCCCTCAACGGCCGGGCGTTGGATTTTACCGAGAGCGCCTACGACTTTATGTTTGAGGAGGCGGATATTTCCGCGACGGTAAGAGAGGGAACAAACGAATATATCAACGAGCTGAATTTTTACGAACGGCCCCATGTTTTCTGGGCTTTGTATGCGCCCGAGGCGACGGAGAGCGTGCGAAACTGCCTTTGGTATGATACCGAGCTTGAAAACATATATCTGCGCGGGGATTTCTCCGTAAACGGAGAACGTGCCCTGATGCCGCCCGCCGCGCCCGAGCGCATGGACAATCTGCAGAAAAACGGTTTTCCGAATTTCGCGGGCAAGGTGAAGTTTTCCGCGGCGGTGTTCGGTGAGAAAAAGCGTGCGAAATTGAAAGTGGAGGGAGATTATACCTCTGTCGAAGTATTTGTAAACGGCAGGGAAGCGGGCAGTTTTCTCTTCGGAAAGGAAATTGAAATAGAATTGAAAGAGGGCGGAGAAAATGCTCTGGAAATCGCAGCGGTTTCTTCTCTTCGCAATATGTTCGGGCCTCTGCACTTCAAAGGAGACGAGGACGAGGGCGTCGGCCCGTTCAGCTTTACGATGAGAGGGGCGTGGAAAGAGGGAAAATGCGAATATTATGCTCCCGATTACCGCATCAGGCCGTTCGGCGTCAGCGCTGTCAAAATCGCTTTCGAAAAATAGAAGGCTGATTTTCGGGCAAAAGCAGGACAAAAACTGTCGGCTTATAAATGCAGAGCCGATGTGTGCCGACGGCAGAAATCGGAAAGAGAAGCTTTAAGCGCAATGCTCAAACGGCTAAAATACGATTTTTGAAGGCGAACGGGCGCCGAGGAGAAAAACGGAGCAATATTGTATTTTGATAAATAAAATTGTACCGATAAAAAAGGTAAATCATTGGAAACGGAGCGGAATCGGTTTTTTCAACCGACTCCGCTCCGTTGGATTTCAGAAGGCGTTTATTTGTATCGATAAGCGTCAGGCTGCCATTTTGTTGGCAACCTTGTACTTCCAGATCATCTCCGCATGATTTTGTTCGTCCGTCATGATCGCGTTGAGTACGTTTCTTACTTCGGTGGAGGCGAAATAGAAAAGGTCGTTGTTATAGTCTGTCGCAACATATTTTTCCGTGGCGATGATATCCGTACATAAAAATTTGTCAAATTCCTTTTCTTCCTTATTGCCGGAATGGGAAGCCTGAGGCTCGTATTTTTCGGCTTCGGGCGCGCGATTTTTGATCTGCGGGACGGTTCCGTTCATCAGGCTTTCCAGCATCTCGTAATGCCGTTGTTCGTGACCTGCAATTTTTTTGAACAGGCTTTTCAGTTCGGGGTCCTTTGCCTGCGCGGCATAAAAGCCGTATTTTTGTATGCAAAGTTGTTCCTGGTTTTTGAGCTCGGTGATCAGCTGCATTTCCTTTTGATTGAGTTTCATGATTGACGTTTGCGCGGCGAATTTCGGAGACGGCCGGCCGCGTAATCCTCCTCTTTGTTTTTTTGTCTCCGTCAAAGAGTATTGCCAAAATTTTGCGCCTTAATCCCGCGTTGTCCGTATTTATTTTTGCGGCTTTTTAATCAAACGATAAAAAATCCTGCCGCTTCCTATCGCGTTGCTTTTGAAACCGAGTTAATTGAAAATAGTAGTGCTTTGGTCCGATTGGGGCGTCCAGTGCGTATGACCTTTTTTTCGGACGGATTCCCTGTATTCCTTGGGCGTCATTCCCGCGTAGCGCATAAAATTTTTATTGAAATTCTGTTTTGTCCGGAATCCCACCTGCGAGCAGACGGTTTGAAAGGGCAGCGAGCCTTTTTCGATCAGAAGCTTGGCCTTCATCACGCGGTAATTATTGAGATATTCCAACATAGTGCAGTTAAATTCCTGTTTGAAAAGACGATTTAGATAATTCTGCGAGATATTTACGTGCGCGGCGATATCCAAACTGCTGATGTCGGCGTGATAATTGGCGTGAATATATTGAAGCGCGATACGGAGATATTTGATAAACGCTTTGTCGGAATGATTTTGGGTATCGTAATCGTTTGAAATCTGAATGAACAGGGCTGATAAACCGAGATTGATAAAAGTATCCTGTTGATGATCGGCGTTACGATCTGAAGTTTCCTGAAGCACGGTGAGCAGCTGCGCGACGTTTCCCGAATCGGAAAGCTTTATAATCGGCTCCTTTTGCCGAAAAAATTCCGCAAAAACGTTATCCATAGAGATCAGATTGCCGAGCGTGAGCCGCAGGGCGGCATTAGGGCCGGAAAATTCGGTTTCCAGGTTTATGATGCGCGTGGGCTCGGAAAAAACCTCTATGGTATGTTTTACATCCATGTCGATTACTACGTAGTCGTGGTTGAAAAGGGTAAGCGTTTTCTTTTCCTCTCCTTCGTAATAGGCCACCTCTACCGTGCCGTATTTCACGTACATGATCTCGACTCGGCGGTGCGAATGCCAGGACATCGTAAAATTGGCGTACTCCCTGTTATAATAACAGCTTACGTTAGGCGCTTCGTTTTTCGTCTCGTTTGCATACATGGAATAAGGTTTCATACCGCGTTTATGCCCCTTTTTTTCTTCCGTTTCAAGTATAACACGATTTTTTTTCTCTGTCAACGTTTTTGAAAAATAGTTTGAAATCGTTTCCGTTTTACCCCTAAAAACGGAAACGATTTTTTTATTTCTCTTGACAACGCTCGTTTCTTTGTTATAATTAAATCAAAATAAGCCCGAAAATCAGGCGCGATTACAGGAGGTAAAAGATGAAAGAACTCAAAAAGCTGTTTGTATTATTGCTTTCGGCGGTGTTCGCCGGCAGCTTCGGAGCCTGCGCGGCGGGCGGGAGCGAATCGTCGCAGAAAACCCCGCCCGCTTCACAGAGCGAAACGAACGGGGAATCCGACAGCGGCGGAACGGGAGACTCTTCCTCTTCAACGGAAGAAAAAACGGTCCCCGAGTATCTCGAAGGGAAAGCGGAAAAGGCGGGCCGCGTCGCGTTGGATAAGCTTTCCGACTGCCCGGCGGATTTTGTGTTGAAGGTAGAAGGGAACGACGAGATCAAAATTTTGCAGCTTACCGACACGCAGATGATCGATCCCGAGCAGGTGCGCAGGGGAGGCGGCAAATTGCCCGATCGCTACGGCGACCGTGACGCCTGTATTTATGATATCGTACGCCAGACAGTGGAAAAGACGCAGCCCGATCTCATTCTCATAACAGGGGACTACGTTTACGGCGAATACGACGACAACGGCACGCTGTTCAGGGAACAAACGGACTTTTTCGATTCGTTGAAAATCTATTGGGCGCCCGTTTTCGGCAATCACGACAATGATTCCAACAGCGAATATTCTCAATGGGTCGATCCCGAATATCCCGAATGGTATGCGCGGAAACAATGCCAATACCTTGAAGGTGCAGAATATTGTCTGTTCAGAACGCGGGCGAATATTTCGGGCTACAGCAATTATTCGATCGCGGTCGAGCAGAACGGGACGATTCTCCGTTCGATCTTCATGATGGACACGCACGGATCGGTAGGGACGGTTCAGGGGCTGACGTCCGCTCAAATGGATTGGTATAAGGAAAGCGTCGAGGCAATTGACGCCTATGCGGATAAAACCGTCCCCAATTTCGTCGGGATACACGTCCCCTTGAAAGCGTTTGCAGACGCGGCCAAACAGTATGGCTATACGGGGACGGGCGTGCCCGACATCACGATTCCCGAAAACGACAAGGGCGACTTCGGCACTATGAGGTCGGCGATCGGTACCTGGGACGGCGACGATACGGCGTTTCAAATCTTTAAGGCCAACGGCGCAGACGCAATATTGGCAGGACATCTGCACAGCAACAATACCTCTATTCTCTATCAGGGCGTACGGCTTGTGTTCGGCATGAAGAGCTCGACATACGACAAATACGACGAGACGATGCTGGGAGGGACGCTGTTTACGCTGACGGGAACGCAATTCAAAGTGGAGCTGTGCCATTACGAAGCAGAAAACAAAAATTAGGATAAGGAGAAAAAGTATGAAGAAAAAAACAAAATTCGGTCTGTTGGGGCTCGCCGCCTCGGCGGCTTTGGCCTGTGGTCTTGCGGGGTGCGCCGCAGAGGTCTCTTCGGAGTCGAGCTCCGTCGGCGGAACAAAGGATACCACGCCTCCGACGATCACGTTCGCCTGCAACGAAGCATATCTCGCCGCATTAAATTCGCGCTTTACCATTCCTGTAGAAGACATCCTCGTATTAGACGACGTGGACGAAGTGACGCCCGTCTTTTCCGTTACGTTTGGAAAGGAAACCGTCGCCCTGTCGGATAACTCGTTTGCGGTGGAGCGGGAAGGCGTCTATACCGTTTTGGTTGAGGCGGCGGATAAATCGGGAAACCGTGCGGAAAAGACGATAGAGGTACATACTTCGAAGGAAAACGAGATCAATTCCTTCGACGACGCCGTGCGGGTGGGGCAGGCGGTCGCCAAGGGGTATGCCGAAGTGTCGCTCAATACCGATCCTCAATTTATCAAGGAGGGCACGGGCAGCCTGAAGCTGCAGGTCAATACTCATTCCGCGCTCGGCTGGCCGGGAGTGATCGTCAGAAATCTTCCCATAAACAATATTCTCGATTATTATTCTATTTCTTTCTGGGCGTATAACGACGGAAAAAAGGACGTCGATATTATCCTTAACCGTAACGACGCTTCGCTCAAAGCCAAATTCACTCTGCAGTCGCAGATATGGACGAAAGTGGAGGTCAGGGCGCGCGATTACGACGAGGTGTTTAAGGTGATGGAGGCCACCGCCTGGGGGGAGCCCGAATGCGGTATGTGCGAGGATCTCAAATGCGTGACGTTTCACCTGGTGAATCCCGCCAACTCCCCGCAGTTTGACATTTACGTGGACAGTCTCCGCGTCAACGAGGAGGCCGCGTTCGATACGCTGGACATTCGGGCTGACGTGGAACACCCCGTCGTCGGCGTAAAATATTCCATGCCTGACGTGACGGTGACGCGGGGCGGCACGGCTGTGGAAGCACAGATCGCTTATAAGGTATTCGATGAAAATTATGACGAGGTGCCTTTTACGGGCAAAGAAATCACTTTTGCCAAGGAAGGCAGATATACGCTGCGCGTGGAGGCCTCTTACGAAGGACTGATCGGCCGGAAAAACTATATGCTTATCGTCGCAAGGACCCGCGCGGACAATGAAATCGAATTTTTTGAATCGGATTCCGCGCTCTCTTTCTTCACTTCCGAAACGCTGACGCTGGGGATAGACAGGACGATAGATATGCCACGACGCCAACGGCTCGACGGGATCTTTGAAAATCGGCGCCAGCCCGTCCATATGGCCCTATCTGACCATCGGGAACGTCCCTCACGCCGACCTGAACGGCATCGCATACATCTATTTCTATGCTAAAATAGATTACGATCTCACTGCGACGCAGACGGCCTATCTCGGTCTTCGAAACGGAAAACAGAACCGGGTGCTGAAACGTATGAAGCTCTCCAAGCAATGGCAGGGATATTCGTTTACGAAACAGCAGCTTTCCGATCTCGGGATAGATACGCTTGACGGCTTGCAGATTTCCGTGGAACTGTACGACACGACGGATACCGCAAACGACGGCTGGGTACCCGTGGCGTTTGATACGTATATCGATAATTTTACAGCCTGCAAGGAAGCGGCCCCCACCGAAAAGGAAAATGGCGTCGTCCTCGATTTCGCCAACTACCGCGATCTGGACGATATAGATTCCTCATATGCGTCCTATTGGTTCTTCGATCCCGCTTATACCCTGAACGGCGTCGGCTCCATGCAGTTCTCCTGTACGGACGGCAGATGGCCCTCGATGACTTTTGGCTCGAGATTCTCGGCTTATGAGCTTGAATATGTGAAAAACCTGCTTTTAGACGTTTACATTCCCGAAATAGCCGCGGGGCATACCGTGCGTATCGGCGCCAACAACAAGGGCTATACGAAGCTTTCCGCAACGGCCGCGGGCAAGTGGATAACGGTGGCGATCCCCGTCAGCGCTTTGCGCAATAAAACGGTAGAGGGCGAGGCTGTCGTCCTTTCCACACTCGAAAACGTTTCCCTGACGTTCGGGAAGAGCGACGGAAGTGCGGATATCAATTTCGGAACGCTCTATATCGGCAAGGTCTCCTTAGAATATTACGACGTGGATCCTTCGGACAAAGATCACGTCAAGCCCGCGGGTGTCCTGTATGATTTTTACGATTTCAGGGAAGCGGAGGAGATCAAGCATCCTGCGGCCAGCGGAGAATATACGCGGCTCGACGGGGACAGGACGGCGAAGCTCGTCATGTCAAACAGCGCCTGGGGCAAGATTTATCTTCCCGCATCGGCAGACGAAATGGTGGCCGATTTGACGGGCGTATCCTATATTTATCTGGATATCTTCGTCGATGCGACCTATGTGGAAAACGAATACGTGAGGTTTGTCTATCTCTATTGGAACGGCACAAAGTATGTGGAAAAGTTTTTCGAGTCCATGATCCCCGCCGACGAATGGATCACGGTGAGATTCCCCGTGAAAGAGGGCACGGCGAAGCTTTCCGACCTGTATTTCTATTTCGTGAAATACAGTAAGACGGCCGAGGGAAAATACGACTGGCAGGCGATCGGCACGCAGGATGGCGAGGCGCTGTATATCCGCGAAATCGGCTACACGTCCAACGAAACGGCGCTGCGCGACTTTGACAGTGAAGGCGCGTGGAGTACGGGTATCTTCTATGTGAAAAACGACGATTACGTCGTATTCCGCAACGGCAATACCGCTTTTGTGAAAGAAGGCGAGTATTCTATCGGATTGATGGCCGCGCCCAGATGGCCCGCTTTCTACTTCACCGACGCTTTTGTCGATTGGCTGGAGGCGAAGGGCTATACAAGCATCTCCTTCGACGTGTATATAGACAGCGTGGAGGGAAACCGCGTAACGAAGATCGAAGGGATAGGCGCAACCTCGGCGCCCGTCAATAACGAATGGTTTACCGTTACGGCCCAAGTGAGCGCGTTGAGAGGAAAATGTATTCAATTTAATCACGAGGCGGCAAACAGATTGTTTTTCTATATCGATAATATGGCGTTTAACAAGTCATGACAAGAGGCAAAGATGAAAAAAAGAATAAAAATATTGAGCAGTATAATGGCCGCGGCTTTGTTCTCCGTTCCCCTTTTCGGGGGAACGGGCTGCGGGCCGGCGGCGGGAAAAGAGGGCGTACTGAGCATCGCGGCCTTCGAGGGCGGCAACGGCAGGGAATACGCAGAGGCGTTGGCGCAGGCCTTCGGGAAATATCACCCCGAAATCGAATTTGATGTCTCTTGCGATCCGACGGTTCCCGAAAGCGCGCAGACGGCGTTGGAGGCGAACTCCAGCTCTGTAGATGTCTATATGGTCAACGGACTGAACATCGGCTTGCTGTGCGAAAATTCGGACGGGGCGCTAGCTCCGCTCAACGACGTTTACGGCTCTCTTCCTAAGACGGACCGGGAGGAGGGAAGCAAGACGATCGAGCAATTGATACGTCCCGATATCCTTTCTTCGATGAAATACGGAGGAGACCGCGAACCCTACGCGGGCAACTATTATGCGCTGCCCACGGGCAGCAACCCGTTGGGGCTGGTGCTGAATACCACCTGTCTCGATTCGGTTCTCGGCGTCGGAAATTGGGAGGAACCCCGCACAAGCAACGAGCTTCTGGAGCTTTGTTATAAAATTCAGCTCGCGGATAAAACGGTGAAGATCGACACCGAGGAATATACCGTATATCCGTTTATTTATGCGGGAAACGCCGTGGAATACTGGCGTTATATGTGGTATGTATGGACGGCGCAGTATGACGGCGCGGAAGCTTTTCAGGAGGCGCAGTCGTGCAGGATAGACGGGAAATACGCGCAGGAAGCCTATTTTTCCGCGGGGAAGGAAAAGGCTTTGAGGGTGCTCGAAGCGTTGCTTACCCGTGCCAACGACTATTGCCATCCCGATAGCATGACCAATAAACATACCGCTTCGCAGAAATATTTCATGCAGGGCAGGGCTGCGATGATGAGCGTCGGGGACTGGATCGAAAACGAAACGGGTACCGCTTATAAGCCCGATCTGCGTTTGATCAAAACGCCCGTGCTCAGCGACGTGGCGGATCTGATCGGCCTTACGGGTACGGCTGCCGAAAAGGACGCGGCGTTGTCCGATATTGTGAAAAAGCTCGACGAGGGCGCGACTTCGGACGCGCGGCTTACACAGGAGAATTTCAAAAAGCTGAAGGAGGCGAGGAGCATGGCGTTTACGCTTGCAAATTCGCAAATCGCGGTGATTCCCGCAAATTCCGTCAATATGGATATGGCGAAAGAATTTTTGCGGTTTATGTATTCGAGGGAGGGCTTCGAAGTATTTCTCCGCTCGACGAAGGGCTCGCGCCTGCCCGTGGAGGATTACGCGATTCCCGCGGATTTCGAAAGCTCGATGACGGTATTCGGAAAGTCGATAAAGGCGATCGCGGAAAGCAATCCCACTTATATTTTCACTTCAACGAGCGATCCGATCCGTTTTCGCGCGGGGCTGGGGGAATTTCTTTCCAACGAAAAGCCGGAGATCGCTTTAGGCAAAAAGACAAACGCCCGCACCGCGGCGCAATATCTCGAGACGGAAAAAACCTTGATGGCGAGCCAATGGGCCGCCTTTATGAGCCAGGTTTCGTAAAGAAATAAGGAAATGCTTTTCGGACGTTTTTTTCAAAAAGGCCGCCGGACGGATAACTCCGCGGCTGGCAGCCCGGACATATTTCCTTTCGTAACTTCAATCGGCGATAGGTAAAAGAATGCAAACAGTAAATTATAAAAAACAAAAACGAACGATCAGAATCAGGCGTAATCTGTTCATTTTGGGAATGCTTTCAATCGCCTTGATCAACTTTCTCGTGTTTTGGCTGTACGTGAACGTCGATTCCATTCTCATGGCGTTTCAGCTTCCTGCGAAGCAGGGCACCGAGTGGTCCTTTGACAATTTCACGAGGTTTTTCAAAGAGGTGAGGATTCCCGCATTCGAGCTCGGCCTCGCGATAAAAAATACGACGCTTTTGTACCTGGTGGGCACGTTGATCGCTCTGCCGCTCAGCGTACTGCTCGCGTATTACCTGTTTAAGCGGGTGCCCATGTCCAATACCTTCCGCGTGATCTTTTTTCTTCCCTCGATTATTTCCGCGGCGGTGCTGGTTACGCTATTCAAATACATCGTCGCGCCCAGCGGCCCGTTCAACGAGATTCTTTCTTTTCTTACGGGCAGGGAAGTACATATCGAATGGGTGACGGACGAATTATACTCGATGCCGACCATTCTTTTCTATACCCTGTGGACGTGTTTCGGCGGAAACATCGTCCTGATCAGCGGCGCGATCTACCGTATCCCCGAGGATATCCTCGAGTATGCCAAAATCGACGGCGTGGGAATGGCGCGAGAGCTTTTCAACGTGGTCGTCCCCTTGATCTGGCCGACCTTTTCCACACTGTTCATCTGCGGCACCGCGGGACTTTTCACAAACATGGGTCCCGTGCTCCTGTTTACGGAAGGCCAGTTCAAGACCATGACGCTCGGCTATTTTATCTTCGATAAAGTGACGCTGGGGCAGTATAACTATCCCGCGGCGATCGGTCTGATCTTTACGTGTATCGGCGTGCCGCTCGTTCTGGTGGTAAAACGCGCCGTGGAAAAGTGCTTCGAGACTGTGGAATTTTAAGGAGGGAAAAGCGGTGGAAGAAAGCTTCAAGAGAAAAAACCGTGCGGAAAAGATTATCTTATGGCTGGTCTTCGCATTGTTCGCGCTGTATGCGGTCAGCCTGCTCGTCCCTTTCGTCTGGGCGTTTTTCAGTTCGCTGAAAACGGATGACGAATACTACAATAAGGTGTTTGCCCTGCCGAAACAATGGCTCTTTTCCAATTACCTCAACGCTTTTAAGGAGTTTAAGGTGGGAAAGACGACGTTTGTCGAAATGTTTGCCAACAGCTTGTGGCTGGCGCTGATGGGATCGTTTATTTCCGTCATGGTGACGAGCATGACCGCTTATACGGTAGCCAAATATAAATTTCACGGAAGAGATTTTCTCTACAAGCTGGCAATTTTTCTCATGGTTATCCCCGTCGTGGGAAACCTGCCCGCCATGTACCGTCTCATCGTCAGTCTGGGGCTGAATAATCCCATCGGGATACTCGTGCTGTGGACGGGCGGGTTCGGAATGAATTTTATTATTCTGCACGGCGTCTATAAATCCATTTCCTGGACGTATGCGGAGGCGGCCTTTATGGACGGCGCGTCCGACACGCGGGTATATTGGCAGATCATGCTTCCTCAGGCCTTGCCCGTGCTCGTGTCCGTGGGAGTGTTGTCCTGTATAGGAATCTGGAACGATTATACCACGCCTTTTCTGTACTTAAAAAATTCGCCGACGCTCGCGCTGGGCATCTATCAGTTCGATATCGCGCAGCAGTATCGGTCGAACATTCCCGTATATTACTGCGGGGTGCTGATGTCGGTAATTCCCATTCTTATTCTATACTGCTGTATGCAGAAAACGATCCTGACGAACACCGTGGCGGGTGGCCTGAAGGGATAAAAAATTATCTGAAGGAGCTGATTATGAAAAATAACCTGAACAAAATAATGTCGGCCGTACTTGCGTCTGCAGTGACGGTAGCCTGTCTTGCCGCCTGTTCGCCGGACGGAGAGACGAGCTCTTCCACGACGGACGGAGGAAAAAACTATATTTCCTCAAGCTGGACGAAAATGCCCGAAAACACAAACGAAAATCTCAAATATTTCGCCTATTTCCACAGCGACGGCTTCAACGGCGGCGAGGAATATTTCAGCGATATCGCCGCGCTCAACAACGCCAACGTCATGATGATCAATTCCGCCGCAGAGGTAGCCGTAGGGGTGGAGAGGCTCAGGCAGACCCGCGAATTCGGGATGCAGGCGTTTGTCACGCTGCACGGCTTGTTTCAGAACCAACAGGTGGGAAAGCTCGGCAGCGCCCTGCTTTCGCCGAGCTGGCTGACGAACTGGCGTATCATTAAAAAAAATTATCAGGAATTTATCGACGACGGAACGATTCTCGGTTTCTATTTTGACGAGCCGTATTGGAACGGGATAAAGGAAGAGGATTTCCTGCTCGTTTCCCACACCGTGCGCAGGGACTGCCCCACGCTTAAGCTGATGGCCTGTCTTACGTCCATGGAGATCGGCGCAACCGCGGGCAGTATCCCCGAGGTTTCAGGGCAATACTATCGTTACTGCACCGATGTGATGTACGATTCGTACATGGATTGGGACGACGCGCAGCGGCGGGATTTTGCCGAAAAGCTTAAGGCGAAGGCGACGGAGGGACAGTATCTGTGGGCTTGCCCGAAAGGCTTTGTGGATAGCTATGAGGAAGAGGGCAATGCGCAGATGATCGAGCACCTCAAGGGCTTTTATACGCAGGCCATTCAGGACGAACGCTTTGCGGGGATCGTCAGCTTTTCCTATGCGGGCGGCCTCGACGGCGGCGATTGGGGCTACGGTCTCAATACATTTTTCGACGTCGATCCCGAAAACAAATATTACGATAGTGCCTTAAAGGAATTATATTTACAGATCGGGCGGGAGATTACGGGCAAGACGGAAAGCGCGGCCGATGCCCCGACGATCGCCGTGGAGAAACAGGCGGCGGTGCTGCCGCTCGGAGAGGTGACCGTCCCCGAAGCTGCGGTTACGGATAAAAACGGCGGAGGATTGAATGCCAAAACTACGGTGTATGCGCCCGACGGCACAATCGTGGAAAACCAAAACGGAAAATTTTCGGCAAAGTACGGCGGCAGATATTGTATTGCTTATACGGCCACCGACGCCTCGTATAATACGACGAAGATAAAACAAGGGCTTTGGGTGCGCGATAGGGGCGAGATAAGTACCTTTGAGGACGAGCTGTATTTTTCCGACGTACTCCTCGGCGCCGACTGCGGCTGGAAGGCCGCGATTGATTACGATCGCACTTATGCCGGCAGCAGGGGCGCGTTGAAAGTGACAAAAACGCAAGAAGATCACTTGAAGTTATATTTTAACTCGCGCGGAATGCTTGCAGAATCCTTCGGCGCGATCAGCGCGGCCGTGTATAATCCTGCCGTGACCGATGCGGAAAACATCGCTTTGTTCATCGAGGACGGCGAAGGCCGCACAGTTTATGCGACGGCCCGGCTGCTCGCAAAAAAATGGTCGGAGATCCAACTTTCAAGGGAATATATTTTATCCCGACAGCCTGGATTCGATTTTTCCTCGGCGAAGATCGGCGTCATGCAGACGGACGGGGAAGCCGTTCCCACGTTCTATTTAGACAACGTATATGTGAAATGAAAAAAATAATAATCAAAGAAAAAGAAATCGAACTTGTCTTTTTCGTCTCTTCGGAGGGGAAAACGGCTTTGGTCCACTGCGGCAGCGGCGGCTTTACAGGCGATGAACCGGGCGAAAGCGAGATGGCTTTGCTCTCACCCGTCGAAATCGCTTCGGCGGACAGCGGATTCGGCTCTCACCACGGCGCGAAAAAACTTTGCGGCGCTTTCAGCCGAGCGCTGGTCTATAAAGGCCTCGAGGACGGGCAGACGGACGAGGGCAGGCTGGTGCGGCTGCTGCTAGAAAGCGAAAGGGCGAAGGTCGCCTGCTGTTATCTTTTTGTCTGCGGGCGGCACGGCGTCGTACTGCGTACCTGGTCGGAGGTGACCGCAAAGCAGCCCTTCGCGCTGGAGTATGTGTCGGCGTTTCGGTTTGCGGGATTGTTTCCGCCTTTCAAAGAAGAAGCTTACGATCGTATTAAGGCGTATATTCCTCACAATACCTGGCACGGCGAGGGACAATGGCGTTGCAGCAGTCTGTCGGAGCTGGGGCTCAACGGCTGTCACAGCGGCGGCGTCAATTTGAAAAGAATTGTTTATTCAAATACGGGAAGCTGGTCGAGCAAGGAATATCTGCCCGCGGGCATACTCTCTTCCGGGGAAAAATATATCCTGTGGCAGATAGAGTCCAACGCCAGCTGGACTGCGGAGATCGGGCAGACGAATATGCGGCCGTATCTCGCACTTTCGGGCCCTTCCTTTTTAGAAAACATGTGGCAAAAGAAGCTGGCGGCAGGCGAAACCTTCACGACGCCGTACGCCGCGCTGACGTTTGGGGGCGAGCTCAATTCGTGTATCGCCGCGCTCACGGACTACCGCCGCCGTTTCGCGGCCGCATATATCGGGGACAGGGATTTGCCTTCGCAGTATAACGGGTATATGCACGCAAATTGGGACTTCCCCACGACGAAAAGTCTTCTCGCTCAGCTGGAGGCCTGTAAAAAAATCGGGATAGAGACGTTTGTCGTGGACGCGGGCTGGTTTTCCCGCGGGTGTTTCTGGTCGAAGCTCGGCGATTGGCTGCATCCCGAGGAGCCTTTCGAGGGAAAGAGCTTCAAGGAGCTGATCGACGTATGCCACGAAAAGGGCATGAAGGCGGGGCTTTGGATGGAATTGGAAGATATCGGCGTCGAGTGTCCGATTGCCGCCGAGGCGGAAGCTTTACTGATGCGGAGAGACGGTATAAAAGTCTGCGACAACGATCGCTATTTTTTCGATTTTTCCTTGAAAGAAACGCAGGAATATATGGACAACATCGTGGATTCGGTGGTGTCAAAATACGGGGTGGAGTATATCAAGCTGGATTACAACTGCGACTGCGGCATTGGCTGCGACTCGCCGAACGGAACGTTTGGAGAAGGCCTGGCGGCGCATGCGCGGGGATTTTCGGGGTGGCTCGCGCGTTGGCATGCCCGCCGTCCCGAATTGGTGATCGAAGGCTGTGCAAGCGGCGGTATGCGGCTGGATCATTGTTCGCTCTCCGCTTTTGCTCTGGGGAATACCTCCGATCAGATCTGTTACGACCGCACGCCGTATATCGCGTGCAACCTCGCGGCCTATCTCGTGCCCGAACGCATGGGCGTATGGGCATATCCTCTGGCGTCTCAATCGGAAAATGAGATCAATATGAATCTGGTGAATGCGATGCTTTTCAGGCTCCAGCTTTCGGGGGAAATTCATAAGCTGGACGAAAGGCGGCTTGCGCTTGTGAAAGCGGGCGTAGAATATTATAATTCTTTGAAAGAATTCAAGCGGACGGCCGTTCCGTACCTGCCCATGGGCTTCAGCACCTTTTTCGATACGACGGTCGCCTTCGGCCTGCGCGGCGAAGACCGAGTGCTGCTCGCCGTCTATAATCTCGGAGGCGATATGCGGAAACGTATCCCGCTGACGGGCCTGCGCCCCCTGTGCGTCAAAACGGCTTTTCCCCTCGGCTCGGACTGCCGCGGGCTGCTGGAAGGAGAGCTGTTGACCGTGGAATTTCGGGCACGAAAAGAAGCGGCAATCTTCGAGATAGAAATGAAAAACTGAAAAAGGGAGAAAAGTATGGCGAAAAGATTCGGCGCGATGCTGGATATGTCCCGCAACGGCGTCATGAAACCGGAGCAGGTAAAGACATTTGCCCACACGCTTAAAACGTTTGGATACAATATGCTGCAGCTCTATATGGAGGATACCTATGAAATCCCCGGGGAGCCCTATTTCGGATATATGCGCGGCAGATATACGCAGGAGGAACTGAAGGATATCGTTTCCCATTGCGAAAGCATGGGCGTAGAGGTCATTCCGTGTATTCAGACGCTTGCGCATCTGAAAACTATCTTTCATTGGAACGTATATGCAGAAATCAGGGATATCGACGATATTCTTCTGGCGGAGGAGGAACGCACTTATATATTGATCGAAAATATGTTTAAGGCGTTGCGGCCCTGTTTTACGTCGGAATACATCCATATCGGTATGGACGAGGCGCATATGCTCGGGCTGGGAAAATACCTCGATAAACACGGGGTGAAAAATCGTTTCGGGATTCTTCGCGCTCATCTGCAAAAAGTGCTTGCGCTGGCGAAAAAATATGGTTTTAAGCCGATTATGTGGTCGGATATGTTCTTCCGTCTGGGAAATAAAGGTGAATATTCGTCCTTGGCGCCCGTCGTCACCGAGAAGATGAAAAAAGCCGTTCCCGAAGGCGTCGGATTGGTGTATTGGAATTATTATTACCATGAAAAAAAGATTTACGACGAGATGCTTTCGGCTCATAAAAAATTGGGAAGCGAGATTTGGTATGCGGGCGGAGCCTGGACGTGGATGGGGTTTGCCCCGGGCAACAAAAAGACGCTGGAAACCGCCGTTCACGGAATGAGATCGGCGGCAGAGCACGGCATAGAAAACGTATTTATCACCCTGTGGGGAGATAACGGAAAGGAATGTTCGTACTACGCCGTTTTGCCCGCGCTGTTTGCCGCAAAGAGATTTTACGACGGATGTACGGATATGGAGGCGATTAAAACGGAATTCGAAGCGGTTACGGGAGAAAGCTTCGACGGACTTTGTGCGTTGGATCTGCCCAATTATATAGGAGGAAACGATCAGTGCACGCAAAACGCCTGCAAGGTCATGTTTTACAGCGATCCGTTCAATGGTTTTTTGGACAGTACCATTCCTGCGGATGTGAGCGGAGCCTACAAGGAGATTGCGAAAAAGCTTCGCCTATATGGTCAACGCAGCAGATATAGTTATATTTTCGAATGTGAAGCGTCGCTGTGTGATTTCCTTTCGATAAAATATCAGCTGGGCGAGCGCACCCGAAAAGCGTATCAGGCGGCGGACAGGGAAGAATTGCGGCGCTTGACGAAAGAATATGCGTGCGCGTCGGAACGGTTGGATATTTTTTATAAGTCTTTATATAACCTTTGGAAGCTGGAAAATAAGCCGCAGGGCTTTGACGTCCTCGAACTGCGTATCGGCGGGCTGATGCTGCGCCTTCGTTCCTGCGGCCGTCAGCTTATCGGCTATTTGAACGGGGAGGAAAAGATCTTGCCTGAATTGGAGGAAAAATTGTTGGATTTTTATGGAAACGGAGAGGATTTCCGCAGGGAAATTCCTTGTCTGATCGATTGGATTTTCAACGCGAGCGTAAACATCATCTGAAAAATATAAAACGAAAAGCAGGCCGTTTCCTATTTGGACGGCCTGCTTTAACCTATCAAATTATAAAGGAAAAGAGAAAAAAATAGGAGGAAATCGCTATAACTGCCTTGAATCACATAATCACGTGGATTAAAATTTTGCAATTGACTGCAAAACTCGCTTAACACGAAAACGAAAAAGCGGCTACGAAGACCTGCACGGAAGAAAAAAATTGGGTGATTGAATTATATTTATAAATTTGTAATATAAATATAACTTGCTTTAAGTATTATATTCATTTATTTTGAATAAATAATATATAAAAAGGAATTCCAAAGCCTATGCTTTTTATGATTATGTAGAAGTGACGGAGAATATAATTACGGTACGTAGTTATGCGCTGAATTATGAAGATTGGTGCGGTGAAAAAATCGGCGGTAAATTCATTTATGGATTTCGTCTGTGCAAATAAAATTTGATTTTTGTCATAAATCAGCTTTGCGGAAACCGTCTGCAAAGCTGATTTGCCATTTTTTTTATAAGTTCAAGCTTTCAGCTTTATCGGGAGCCGAAGCTTTAATCTTATTATAAACAGGATATTTATTAAACAACGTATAAGATGAAAAATGACGCTCAAAAAATTGCCGGGAAAATTAGGAATTGTATTTTTATGAAAAAATCATATTGAAGGTTCTGTATTCCGTCGGTGAAACGCCCACTACTTTTTTAAACAAAAAAGAAAAATAATACGGATCAAGATAGCCTAAATTTGCCGCGATAATTTTTATTGTAAAATTTGTGGAACGAAGCATTTTGCAGGCTTCTTTCATTTTCATAGAAATAAAATAGTTGATGGGAGAGGTGTTTGTATTTTTTTTGAAAAGCAAATTCAGATAACTTTTCGATAATTTGAATTCGTCGCATAAATCCTGCAGAGTAAAATTTTTCGAAATATTGGTATTGAAATATTTGATGATTGCGTTTAAGTAAGCGTTGTGCTGATTTTGGTCGGAGCTTAATTCATCCTTATAATACGTTTCGGATAAGATCATTTGCAGAGTTTGCGACATATAAATAAAGTTCCCCGCCGTATAGCTGCTGTCGATGACGCGGAAAAGCTGATTGAACAGAAAGAGCATTCTGTTTGAGGAATAGGCGGAACGGAAAACAATCGGGTTTACGTTTTCCAGCGGATAAAAGTTTACGTCCGTTCCGTTGAAGTGTACCCATAAGATCGTCCACGGCTCTTCATCGGAAGAATAATACGAGTGGGGACAGCGCTTCGGAATGCAAAGGGCGGTGTTTTTTGAAAGTGTAAAGGGCTGATCGTTTATTTTAACGACTCCCTTTCCGGTAATGCAATAGAAAAAAATATACTCCTCCACGCCCTGAGGCCGGCTGACGTAATGGCCTTTGGCGTCGGGAAAAAATCCTACATCCGTCAGATACAAACGTTTTACAAAAACGTTTTCATGATATTTTGAAAGAATTTCCTTGGGAATAATCGTCATTCTTTCACCGACAAACCCTTCCGCTTTTGTGTTGCTGATAATATCCATACGTTTATTATAAAAGAAAAGTGTATTTTTGTCAATTTCTTTATGGAATATAATAAATCAATTAAAGATATTTTTTATTGCAATGGATATTTGGTTGAATTATAATAGAAGAAAGTCATCAAAGAGGTAGGGTATTTATGAAAAATGTAAAAGTTACGGAAACAACAGTCGTGCTTCCTACATATAAAACCTGCGAGCCCGAAAAAGGCCCGCTGTTTATCGAGAAACGCGCTTATCAAGGCAGCTCGGGAAAGGTATATCCTTTGCCTGTTACAGAAAAAATCTCCGATCAAAAGGAAGACGTCTCTTATCGGGCCCTGATTCTCGAAAACGATTATTTATACGTAATGATTCTGCCCGAAATAGGTGGAAAGATTCACCGTGCATACGATAAAACAAACGGTTACGATTTCGTTTACTTTAATCGCGTTATAAAGCCGGCGCTTGTGGGGCTTGTGGGCCCTTGGGTATCGGGAGGGATTGAATTTAACTGGCCCCAGCATCACAGGCCGACCACTTTTTCTCCCGTGGATTACTATTATACGGAAAACGGAGACGGATCCTGTTCGGTGTATGTGGGGGAAACAGACCAGATGTACGGTACGAAAGGAATGGCAAAAATCAGCTTGTACCCCGACAAGGCATACATAGAAATTGAAGGGCAGCTGTATAATCCCACGGATCTTCCGCAGACGTTTTTATGGTGGGCGAATCCGGCGGTCCCCGTAAACGATTATACGTATTCGGTTTTTCCTCCCGATGTCAACGCCGTTATGGACCATGGAAAACGGGCGGTATGTACTTTCCCGATCGCTACCGGGGAATACTATAAATATGATTATTCGGAAGGCATGGATATTTCCCGTTATAAAAATATCAAAGTGCCGACGTCCTATATGGCCGCACATTCGGATTTCGATTTTATCGGCAATTATGACGAACGGACGGAAGCGGGGCTGTTGCACGTTGCCGATCATCACATTTCACCGGGCAAAAAACAGTGGACTTGGGGGAACGGCGATTTCGGAAGGAGCTGGGACAGAAATTTGACGGAAACCGACGGGCCGTATATTGAATTGATGACGGGGGTATTTACGGATAACCAGCCCGATTTTTCGTGGCTGAAACCGCACGAGGAAAAAACTTTTACGCAGTATTTCATGCCTTATAAAGGAGTGGGACAAGTCCTCAACGCCACTAGGGACGCGGCGGTGGGCGTGGAGTGTACGGAGCGGGAAAGCCGGATCAAGGTTTACGCAACCGCGGTTTATAAAAATGCGAAGATTTCCGTCGAAAATAGAAACGGGTTTACGGAAAAAAAGGTTTGCGATCTGGCTCCTGACGCTTGCATGTTTTGGAAATTGAAAGAAAATCTGTGCAATACCGATTACGTCGTTACCGTGAAGGACGGAGACGGAAACGTGCTTGTCTGCTGTAAAGAATACAAAAAGGAGAACAAGCCTATTCCTCGCCCCGCCGAGCTGTTGAAAAAGCCGGGCGAACTGAAATCCTGCGAGGAATTGTATCTGGCGGGAGAACATCTCGAGCAATACCGCCACGCCACGTTCGATCCGACGGATTATTATCTGGAAGGGCTGAGAAGAGACCCGTCCGATATCAGGCTGAATAACGCTTACGGGTTATATTTATACAAAAACGGACAAGTCAAGGAGAGTGCGGCATATTTTCGTAAGGCAATCGAAAAACAAACCTGGAAAACCCCCAATCCCTATCTCGGAGAATGCTATTTCAATCTCGGGCTCGCTTTGGAAACATTGGAAGAATATGAGGAAGCGTACGACGCTTTTTATAAATCGACCTGGAGCGATGAAACGCGCGGAACGGGATATTACCATCTGGCTAGGATCAAATCGCTTCGGGGACAGTATCGTGAAGCGCTGGAATTTGCCCGTACGGCTTTGATAAGAAACTGGCACGATATTAAAGTGCGCGGATTTATCGCCGCGATGAATAGGAAATTGCAGATACGCGACGAGGCGTTTCTTTTGGAGAGCTGCCGGCTCGACCCGCTGGCGATGAATTTGCTTTACGAGGAAGGGGCCTTCAAAGGAGATTTTTCGTCGTGGAAGCTCCGAATGGGCAAAAGTTCTTTTAATCGTCTCGAGCTGGCGTTGGAGTACGTCGCTTGCGGGTTATACGACGACGCTCTCCTTATCCTTGAGGAAGCGGCGGACAACCCGATGATTTATTATGCGGCGGCGTATGCCTGCACGAAGAAAGGAGAAAGAGAAAAGGCGTCGTCTTACGTTCGCAAGGCGGAAGCAATGAAGACGGACTATTGCTTCCCCAATCGCGTGGCGGAAATCGCAATTCTCGAAAACGCGATCGCAGCGGAAAAAAACTGCGCCAACGCTTGTTATTATCTCGGAAACCTATATTACGATAAAAAGCAATATGCACAGGCGATCGAATTGTGGGAAAAAGCGATTCGCCTCAAAAAAGATTTCGCAATGGCGTATAGAAACCTTTCGATTGCATATTTCAATAAAACAAAAGATAAAGCCGCCGCTTTGTCCGCTATTAGGAAAGCGTACGAAATCGAACCGACCTATCCCCGTTTCTTGCTGGAATACGATCAGCTTAAATCCAAACTCGGCTTCGGCGTTTCCGAAAGATTGGATTTTTTGTCCGAGCGGAAAGAGACGGTGAATGAGCGAGACGATTTATCCCTGAGGTATATTTCTTTATTGAATTGCACGGGAAAATACGAAGAAGCGCTTTCTTGTCTGAAAAATCGGGTGTTCCATTCCTGGGAAGGAGGCGAGGGCAAGGTTAGCGAGCAATTTAAGTTTGCCTTGTTTGGTTTGGCGCGGAAACGATTAAAAGAAAAAAAATATACGGAAGCGATAAAACTGCTGGAACAGACGTTGGTTTATCCCGAAAATCTTGGGGAAGGAAAGCTTCCGAACGTTCACGATAATCAGGCGTACTATCTTTTGGGACGAGCCTATCGGGGGGTAAGCGATTGGGAAAAAGCAAACAAGTATTTTCAGCTTGCAAGCGAAGGGGAACTGACGCCCGGAAGCGTACTTTATTATAACGATCAGCCTTCCGATTATATCTACTTCGCAGGATTGGCTTTCGCAGAATCAGGAAACGACCGCCTTTCGAAAAAGGCTTTCAATCAATTGATTTCTTTCGGGGAAAGGCATTTTTTCGATGAAGTGGAATACGATTATTTCGCCGTTTCCCTGCCCGAAATCGAGGTGTATCAGGACGAATTGAGCGCAAGAAACCGCAACTACTGCAATTATCTTTCAGCACTGGGGTATGCGGGACTCGGAGAAAAGGAAAAGACCGTGACGCTTTGCAAAGAAATTCTTCGGGAACAACCCGATTATCAGGGGGCGATCGTTTTATTGCACGAAAATGAATAAAATGAAAAGAGAGACTACGGAAGAACTCCGTGGTCCCTTTTTTCATTGACAGGCAAATCGGTTACACATATTGAACGTCGGCAAAAAATCCTTTTTATATGCTTACCAAACGCAAAAAATCTTTTTGTATTATAAGGGGCGAAAAAATATTTTTTGGGAACCCCGAAGGGGGAGAAAAAGGACGGAGGCAAGCCGAGGCTGCATGTCAAGCTTCAGAAAAAAGATTTTTAAGTGAAAAATTCCAAAAATAGCCCGAAAAAGCGAAAAAACACACAAAAAAGGAGTGCTTTGATACGCTCCTTTTTCGTATGTTTGAAGGGTACTCTAGGTGAAAGTATTTATGGCGGTTACTGCAACGGTGCGCTTAAGGCCTATATATAAGGATATTAAATAACTCTATTATACACTTCTAAAAAGCGATATACAAAATTTATCGAGAAATTATTTTTGATAATGAATAAATAATAAAAATCCCTCCGTAGCGATGTTTGAAGAAAACATTAAAACGAAGGGTTCTTTTATAATTTTTTCGCAAAAAAATTATAAAAGAACGGTCAATCTTCGGACGCTTAAGTTTCATATAATGCAGGAAAAATAGAAGAGAATCGGAAGCATAGGATTGGGTGTATTGATTGGTTTGCCGGATTTTAAATATATTGGATTAAAAGAACTTCAGAAAGAAGAGAAGCGTCGTATCCAACGGTATTCGGCATAATCCGGAGACGGTCTTTGATTTGTACGGCTTTTAATTTGATAAAAGCGCTATAAATTTACCGTAAATTAAGATACATTAAAGGAATAATGTAGAGAGCAAAATTAATACTGAATGTTACAAACAGTTAACCGTAGAAAAAATAAGTAGCTTTTTAGTTATTATTCTGTTTGCATTTATAAATAAAAGCTTTAACCAAAATATTTAGAATAAACATTAGTTGGCAACGTGATTTGGTATCGACTTCTAAAGTGGTTTCAGCGTCGTTTATTAATTGAAAATTATAATTTCCGAGTTTTGCGAGCGAAGAAGTGGGATTAACCGAAAAGGTTATTACAGTTGCGTTTCTCGATCGTGCTATTTGCGCTACGCGGACAACCTGTTCGGTTTCACCGCTTAAAGAAGCTAAAAATATAACGTCTTTATCGGAAAGGTTTTCCGACTGAATATAAGCAATATGGGTGTCCTGATAAAGTGTAACATGTTTGGATAGAGACAGGAGATGCCTGGCGGTATATTCGAGTGTTAATTCGGTTAAACCTTTCGCAAAAAAATGTATCTGCAAGCTTTTAGCCATAATGTCTGCGACTTTTTCGATTACGGCTTCATCGAGAAGCGCGGAGGTTCTTTCGATATCGCTTAATTCTTCGGCTATCGTATTTTGTACCGAAAAGGCTTTAACCGGCAAAGAATCCTCGGCGTTTTTCAGCGCATTATTCTTTATGAAAAATTTAAGATGACTGAAGCCTTCCAAATTAAGCTTATGACACAATCTGATTATTGTAGTTGTCGAAACAAAAGTGTTTTTTGCCAAAATCTGAATGGGCATATCGCAAATTTCGTTTTTATGATTATCGATATATCTTAAAATTTCCAGCTCGAGCGAACTTAAAGAGTTTAGAACCGAAGACGGAAAGAACTTAAACATGGGATTGCTTCCTTAATTATATAAATATTGAGTATTTCTATCTATATAATATATTATAGCACAACAAAGCGCTTAAATCAATAGCAAATGAAAAAAATAATGTAATAAGTGACATATTATGTAACAAATTACACCTTGATCTCATTTAGTACGTTTTTGGCAAAGGGTATTGAAATAACGGTTTACATATGTTATACTGTCCGTGTAGTGAAAAGCTTTGCTAGAGGTGTTAAACATTATGAATAATGGCAAGAGATTGAAAATTGTGTTGGTGGGCGGCGGATCGACTTGGACGCCGGGGCTGCTAAAAAGTTTGTGCATAAAAAAGGAAGAATTTCCGATAGAAGAATTAAGAATGTTCGACATAGACGAGGAACGTCAAAGACGGATAGGAGAATTTGCGGAAATATTATTTAGAGAAGATTATCCCGAAGCAAAAATTATTTATACTACCAATAAAGAAGAAGCCTATAAGGATGTCGATTTTGTATTCTGTCAGATACGTTCGGGCGGATTTGACATGAGGCAATACGACGAGCGCATACCCTTGTCTTACGGCGTGGTGGGGCAGGAGACCTGCGGGCCGGGCGGGTTTGCCTACGGCTTGCGCTCGATCCCCGATATGATAGAAATTATTAACGACGCAAGAAAATATGCCGGAGATCCTTGGATATTAAATTATACGAATCCTGCGGCCATAGTGGCTTTGGCGTTGGACAGAGTTTTTCCTGACGATAAAAAAATCATCAATATGTGCGACCAGCCCGTCAATTTAATCAATTCGTTTGCCAAGATATTGGATGTTGCTCCGTCAGAAATCATTCCCGAATATATAGGGCTCAATCATTTCGGCTGGTTTACAAAGTTGAGCGACAGGCAAGGAAAAGATTTGTTGCCCGAGTTGAGAGAAAATATATTGGATAAGGGCTTTGCTCCGAGCGATGCGGCGGAAAGAGACGCTTCCTGGCTTGTGACCTACGGAATGGTAAAAAGAATGGTTTCGGACTTTCCGGAGTATATCCCCAACACCTATCTTCAATATTACCTTTATCCGGAAAAGGTAGTCGAACACCTTGATGCAAACTATACGCGGACGGACGAGGTGAAGGCTGGCAGGGAAAAAAGAGTGTTTGAAGAGTGTGCAAAGGTTAAAAAAGAAGGAAGCGCAAAAGGATCGCTGATTGCAAAAAACGAAGCGCATGCCGATATGATAGTGGACGTTGCGTCCAGCATTTTTTATGATAAAAATCAAGAATTTATCCTTATAGTCAAAAACGACGGCATTATAGATAATTTCAGCAAAGACGCGATGGTTGAGTGCAGGGCAAAGGTCGGCAGAGACGGAGTTAAAGGTTATCGTTTCGGAAATTTGGACGTTTTTATGAAGGGACTGATGGAAGGACAGCTGGCATACGAAAGCTTAACCGTCGATGCGTATTTCGAAAAATCCTATGAAAAAGCGTTGCAGGCATTGACGATGAACAGAACGGTTGTCGATGCGGGAAAAGCCAAGGCTATTCTTGACGATTTGTTGGATATCAATAAAGGGAAGTGGCCCGAGTTAAAATGAAATTAATTATTAATGCGGACGATTTCGGGTTGTCGGAGGGGATAACTTACGGAATTTACGACGCCGTTAAACGAGGCGTAGTGACATCGACGACTATGATGGTAAACATGAGGGCAAGTGCGCTTGCGGGAGAAATAGTCAAAAGGGACGATTCTCTTTCCGTCGGTTTACATTTGAACTTAAGCTTTGGAAAGCCTTTAACAGATTGTTTCAGCCTGACTTGTGAAGGAAGATTTGTCAAACCTAAAAATTGCGATATTCACGATCAATTTACAGACGAAGACCTCGATAAAGAACTTGACGCGCAGTATAAAAAATTTTGCGAACTGACAGGTAAAAAACCTACGCATATTGATTCGCATTTATATATGCACCAGATCTACGATAACGTGAGGCTTGCGGCGCTAAGGCTTGCAGACAAATACAGAATACCCGTAAGGGAATACGGGACGAGGTTTTTTAAGGCAATCGGCTACGACGGAACCTTCAAAGTGCGGAAAGCAGAGAACGAAAGAGACCTTGAAAATAACTTTTATAAGATTATCCAAGTTCATCTACAGTCGGAGGAAATCCTTGAAATGTTGGCGCATCCGGGGTTTATCGACGACTATGCCTTAAATTGTTCTTCGTATAACCTCCAGCGGACAATCGAGCATAAAGCTTTGACGGGTTCGAATATCAAAAAATTTTTATCGGATAACAATATAGAGTTGATAAATTATAATCATTCGAAATTTTATTTCCAAAGGTAGAAAAATGGCGGACATCATATTAAAAAACATAGTAAAAATATACGATCCAATCGTGCCGAAAAAATCGTTGTTCAAAAAAAAGAAAAGCGCGGAAGTTCAGGGTACACGGGCGATAGACGGGGTCGATATTGTTATTCCGTCGGGGAGCTTTACCGTTTTGCTCGGGCCTTCGGGCTGCGGTAAGACGACGCTGCTCAGGATGATAGCGGGTTTAGAAACGATTACCGACGGTCAGATAATAATGGGAGATATAAATATCACCAATTTAGACCCGGGAGACAGGGGACTCGCTATGGTTTTTCAGAACTATGCGTTGTATCCTCATATGACGGTAAGGGAAAATATAGAATTCGGGTTGAAAAATGCCAGAATACCCAAATTTGAAATTGCGGAAAGAGTAAAAGAGGCGTTAGAGGTTGTAGGGCTGACGGAATTTGCAAACAGAAAGCCCGCCAAGATGTCGGGCGGTCAAAGACAGAGGGTGGCGCTCGCAAGGGCAATATCAAAATATCCGGAATGTTTTTTGATGGACGAACCGCTGTCTAACCTCGATGCCAAGCTGAGAAGCGATATGCGCTCCGAGCTTATTTCTCTTCATGAAAAATTGCAATCGACTTTTATTTATGTCACTCACGATCAGATAGAAGCGATGACGATGGGCACAAACGTTGTCATTTTGGATAAGGGCAGGGTAATGCAGCAAGGAAAGCCCGGCGAAGTTCACAACGATCCCAACTGCGTGTTCGTCGCCAAATTTATCGGGGATCCGGGCATGAATATTATCGAATGCGCAAGCGGTTATAAAATAGGCTTCAGGCCGAGAGACGTCATATTCGACTGCGGCCGCCATGATTCGGATACGATAATAATAAACGATAAGATAAGCAGCTTTGAAAATCATGGTTCGGAGTTTTTATATTTGGTGGATATAGACGGCCAGAAAATTTTTGTTAAAGAAATGAGCAAGGCTCGCAGACAAATCGGCGAAATTTTAACGTTCGGTATATCGAAAAAGAATATTTATGTTTTCGACGAACAAGAAAAGAGGGTGTATGATGAAGAGACAATCGACAGAGTCTATAGAGAATTTAAGAACGGTAGGGAAGCGTTATAACGAACTTTGCGATTTGATAGATCAGGCAAAAAACGATAAAAAATCGCAAAAAGACAAATCGGAAAAAATTAAATTCGATAAAAAAATACAAGGCTTAAGACAAGAGCTTAAAGACTATAAGTCGTCGCTGACAAAAGAAGAGCTGGAAGCTTATTCGGACTATAAGAAAATTCGTCTCGATATAAAATATTGCGAGCTGAGAAGGAAGGGCGATAAAATCGAAAGGAAAATTTTCAAAAAGCTAAACCCGGCGTATATCTATATGATTCCGGCGGCGTTCGGCGCTTTGTTCTTTACGCTTTGTCCTGCGCTGTTTATGATTATCGGTGCGTTTTTTAAGGTGGATTTGGTCGATTTAGGCTCCTCTTATTTTGTCGGCTTCAAAAACTTTATAATGATTTTTACCAGAGATATAGAGTTCCAGAAGGCTCTCGGCAATACCGCGCTGTTTGCTTTTATAACGATTATATTGTTGATGGCAATAACCGTCCTTATGGCGTCATGGCTGCAAAAAAACACAAAAATAAACAATTTTGTGCAAACCTTGATTTTTACGCCTCATATTTCTTCGATGGTCGCCGTAGCCATATTGTGGGTATTGATGCTGGACCCTATAGGTATAATAAATCAGATATTGGCGGTATTCGGAATTAAGGGGCCGAGCTGGCTGTTGGATCCAAGAACGTCGCTTATCTCGGTGGCAATCGTTTCCGTATGGAAGTCGATAGGCTATTATACGCTGATAATAATCGCGGGGTTGCAGTCTCTGCCGTCAGACGTGTATGAAGCTGCAAAGCTGGATAAAGCGGGAAGGTTTACGACGCTCAGAAAAATTACGCTGCCTTTGCTTGCGCCGACGCTTTCGTTTGTGTTCGTAATGAAATTTATCAACTCTTTCAAATCGTTTGCGGCGATAGATGTTATGACGCAGGGCGGGCCGCAGGGGTCGAGCATAGTTTTAGGATATTGGATATACACCGTGGGCAGGGTAAATTCAAACTACGGTCAGGCAATGGCCGGCGCGATTGTCATGACGATAATGGTTGCTTTCTTTACGATTATTTCGAATAAAGCGTTTAAGGATAAAGGATAAACTATGAGGACGGAAAATTATACCGACGCTTATTCTCCGAAAGAGATTAAGGATAAAGAAAAGTTTTTACTTTGGGTCAAAGTTAAAAAGCGGCTTATATATATTTTGAAGGTATTGAACTGCATTTTTGCTTTGGGCGTAGGGCTGATGTTTGTTTATCCGTTTGCCTGGATGGCTTCTATGTCTTTAAGGCCGCTTACCGAAGCCTTAAAATTTAATCCGAATATCATAATAAAAAATCCGGTATGGGACAACTACATTTTTGCGTGGAATCAGGCGAGAATTTCGCATTATATCGGCAATTCGCTGATATATTCGGCTTTGGTGATAGGGCTGCAATACTTAACGATTATTCCTGCGGCTTATGCGTTTGCCACGATGGAATTCAAGGGCAAAAAATTTTTGTGGGGAGTAAAGTTTTTGGGCATGATGCTCCCCGCCGAAGCGACCCTTATACCCGTTTATTTTTTCTATAGCAAGCTGGGGCTTGTCGATACCTGGGGCGGGTTGATTTTGCCTTCGTTGTTTTCCATGTTCGGAATTTATATGTTTATGGGCGCGTTCAAACAACTTCCCAAAGAGGTTATCGAAAGCGCAAAAATGGATAAAGCCTCCAACCGCGTAATTATGTTAAAAATAATGGTTCCTATGGTAACTCCTATTTTAATAACTCATTTAATTACTTCCTTTATAAGCAACTGGAACGAATATTATTGGGTGTTGGTTATGACGAACAGCGAGTCTTTAAGAACCTTGCCTGTTGCCCTGAGAGGGCTGTTGCAGGTTGACGAAGGCGTTCCCCAATGGAACGTTGCCATGGCGGGAACGATGATTCAATTGGCTCCGATACTGTTGATGTATATTTTTGCAAGCGGAAAAATTAAAACGTCAATGGTTGGAAATAAAGTAAAAAGAAGGTAAGGAGAAAAGCTATGAGAAAGAGCAGGAAATTTGGCGCGATGTTGTTGGCCGCGATGGCAGCCGTTATGGTCTTCGGATCATGTTCGGCTCCGGGCCCGTCGGAGATCGTTGACGGGGAACTTTATCCGGAAGGAAAAAATTGGGAAATGATAACGTCAAAGCCCGCGGAGCCCGTCAATATTACCATGTGGATACCGAACTCCGCCACATCTACGATGGGCGTCGGTATTCAGACGCTGGCGGATTTGTTCAATCAGGAACAAGCGACGAACAATCCGGGAAAAAATATTACGGTAACCGTTGAGTATCAAGGCAAATCGAGCACGCTTAACGAAAAGCTTCAGGCGTCGATCCTGTCGGGAAACAATCCCGTTATATCGGCGATAGGCGTTTCGTCCGTTCCTCTGTTCGCGCCCAGAACGATAGATCTTCGCAGGGTGTTTACATATGAAGAATTGCAGGCGCAAAATCAGGGACTGCTGCAATATTCGTTGTATAACGGCGAATTTGTATTAAATCCTTATTTCCCGAGCGCGAGCAACATTATAGTCGCAAATAAAACGTTGCTGAACTCCAAGGGCGCTACGGTGCCGACTGCCGCAGACATAATCAAACAGCCCAAAGGCGACGATTGGACTTGGGATAAGTTTATCGCGGCGTCAAAGAAGGTTACCGATACCGAAAAAGGGATTTACGGGTTTGCCTCCAACTCTTTGGATCCGATCGGAATGATGTATCAGCAGGGCGGAAGCTTATATAACAAAACGGTTACCGAGCTTGCGTTTACCAACGACGATAAGTTTGCCAAAGGACTTGAATTCTGGCGCTCTTTGGTTACCGAAAATTGCATGTTGAACCCTAATTCCCGTTCGAATCACGGAACGATTATCGTTTCGGAATTTTACGAGCAAAAAGTGGGGATGATATACACAACTTCGTCCAATATAGTCAGCTTCTCGAAGCAGGCGAAAGAAAATAATTACGAGCTGGAAGTGCTGCCGTTCCCCAAGAAAACCGACTATTTTACGAATCAGGGCGGTTCGGGCATCATTATTTTGGATAATAAGCCTCAAAAAGAAATAGACGCTGCGGCGGAATTTTTAAGATGGCTCAACAAACCGTCGAATATAGCCAAAATGTGTAAGACGTCGGGATATTTGCCGTTACACCCCGCCGCCATGAACGAACCCGAATTGGTAGAGGTTTACGAGGAGACCCCGCTGTTGAAAACGGCTGCGGAACTGATGATATTCGGCGTTAAATCTCCGCAGGGAAAGGCCAAAGTCGCCTGCGATTCCGAAATCAACAAATACTGCAAATATATCTGGACCGAGCCGGATATGAGCATCGAGGAGATCGTTAAAGCGGTTACGGAAAGGGCTCAGTACACAATAGAGGCTAATCAGTAATGAGAATTTCAAAAGACAGGGTATCGTTTTCGATAATAGGTTTAGGTGGGCGCTCACGCGCCTACCTAAATGCGTTAAAAGAGTTTTTTGCGGGGAAATTCGAAGTGTCGGCTATTGCCGAACCGGACAAGGAAAAAAGAGAAAATGCCGTCAAAGAATTTAATATTCCCTCCCGAAATGTTTTTGAAAGCGACTTGGCTTTAATGGAAAAGCCGAGATTGTCCGACGTTGCCGTTATAGGCACGCAGGACGGTTTGCATTACAGAGAGGCGACGGCGCTTATCGGAAAAGGCTACGATTTGATTCTTGAAAAACCTATTTCAAGCGATATAAACGAAATAGCGAGTTTATATGAATGTTATAAAAAGCATCCGGGCGTTACCGTGGCGGTTTGTCATGTTTTGAGGTATAGCAAATTTTTCAATAAGTTAAAGGAAATTATCGCTTCCGAGCGGCTCGGCAAGGTGGTTTCGATAGCGCATAACGAAAATATAGGGTATTATCACTACGCGCACAGTTACGTGCGCGGACCGTGGAACAACTCCAAAACCAGCGGACCGCTTATTATGACGAAAAGCTGCCACGATATGGATATACTGTTATACCTCTTGGGGGATAAGAGAGCGAAAACCATTTCTTCCGTAGGCGGCCTGAGCTTCTTTTGCGAAAAAAATTATAACGCGGAAACAATGGCTGAAAAATGTGTAAGCTGTCCTCAAAAAGACGTTTGCGCCTATTCCGCCGTACGTATTTACGGAACAAAAAAAATCAAATCGATCGTATTCGATATGTCCAGCGCCGAAAAAATCAACGAGAGCCTCGGCAACAATAAGTACGGCAGGTGCGTGTTCAAATGCGACAATAACGTTTGCGATCATCAGTCGTCCTCGATCCTGTTCGACGACGGCGTAACCGCTACTTTCAGCCTGTCGGCTTTTACGGCAAAGGTCAACAGATCGATTAAAATCATGTGCGAGTACGGGGAAATCAGAGGGATAGAAAAACCTTACATTATAGAGACCACCGATTTCAGAACCGATAAGACAACCGTTATTGATCTCGATATAGCGGAGGGCGGCCACGGCGGTGCGGATAAAGATTTTATGAAGACCTTTATGGATAAATACGTGCAGTCTTTGCCGATGGAATCGTCGCTCGATAAGTCGATCGAGTCGCATGTTATGGCGCTTTTTGCGGAAAAATCAAGACTGAACGGCGGACAGGTTCAAAATGTGGAAGAATTTATGAGGGGTATCGGGTGAACAGTGGAAGAAGTAACTTTTGCGCCTAAAATTAAAAGATTCGGGGCTTATATTATCGATTTTTTTATTCTTTTTGTTTTTTGGTATTTGTTGACGAAAAAGGATTTGGAAAAAGTAAACGTCCTGATGGAAACGCTTGACCCCGACGCCGCGGGCGCGGCAGATATTTTTGCCGAAGAGATAATCAAGCTATACGTCAGTTTTGTCTTTAAGCTGATGTTTGTCGAAGTGTTATATTATTGTCTTGTCCCCGCCGTTTTGGGAAAAGGAAGAACTGTCGGCAAGCTTATTTTTAAAATTAATTTGGTCGGCAGAGATACGGGCGAAGAATTAAGCGTGCCGAGGCTGTTTCTGAGAGAGCTCCTCGGAAGAGCGGTAATTGAAACGCTTTTTGTAATACCCCTTTTTGTTTCCATGTTCATGCTGCTGTTTACCGAAGACGGCAAAACCGTAAGAGATTTATTGGGAAGATCGATTACCGTGGAACAGGTGTAAAATGATCATAAAAAAGGTTGAAACCATCAAGGAAGCGGAAGCCGCGATAGAATTTGCGAACGAACAGTTTGAAACCGACTTCAAAAAGCTCGAGCCCAAAATTTATTTGCACGATACTATCGGAAAAACTTTTATGGCTTTCTGCGGCGAAAGCATGGCGGGCATGTTTTCAATATACGAATTTGCTTATAAAAACTTAAAATGCATGTCGATTGGTACGGTATGCGTAGCTCGGCAATACAGAAACAGGGGCGTTATGAGCGGCTTTTTCGAATATCTGAAAAAAGAAAATTATTTTGATAACGATATGGCTACGCTGAACGGCGATAAATCGAGATACGAGCATTTCGGTTTTTCGAAGGTTATTGAAAGCTATGCTTATAAATTTTCGGTGTCAAAAAATTTATCCGCCGTAAAGTGCGAGCGCGCCGAAGCCAAAGACGGAGAGTTGCTTTATGACATTTATCGAAAATATAATATCGGCGTTTGCCGGCTTAAGGAAAATTTCTCGGACGTTTTGAAGACCAACGGAAATACCGTTTTGAAGCTTCATTTCAACGATAAATATTCTTATGCGGTTTATGATGAAAAAAACGCTGCTGTTTTAGAATGTTACGGGGATATCGATTTTTATGAAGTCTTAAATTCAATAGGGCAAAGTTACAATCAAACCTCGATTTACGCCGAGGCGCCTTATAATTGTCACGATTCTCGCCTTGCAAAGAACGCTAAGGGATATACCGTCAGATTAAAAACGAGTATAAACGTTTTGAATATTAAAAAATTTATCGAACAAACCTGCGTTGCGAAAAACAGAGAAATGCGGGAATATCATTTTAACGTGGACGGCAAAGGTTACAGGCTGAAAACCGATCGGGGAAACGTATGCGTCGAAGAAACGGACGGCTTATGCGATAAGAAATATAAGCCGTCGGAATTTATTTACGCGTTGTTTAATTTTTGCGGACAAAACGATACGATATCGGAAATTATCCGTCCGATAATCCCCGCAAGTTTTACTTGTTTGGAGTGTATATGAAAAAATTATTATATATAAATATCGACGGATTTTCCTATTCTTACTATGAACGGCTGAAAAGGGAAGGAAAATCGCAAATATTTGATAAATTGGCGGGAGACGGAACGTTTTTTTGCAATTTATCGAGCGGACTCGTGTCCATTACGAACCCGATGCAAAGCGCAATTCTTTGCGGGGCTTACAGCAACAAAACGCATAATTTTTATCAGCATTTCGATAAAAAGTCTTTACAAATCGTCAAACATAAACGTACCTTTGACGCCGAAAACGTAGCCGATGTTTTTTTGAAAAGCAATAAGACCGTTTGCTCGCTACACCAGTTTATGCTGGAAGATAACCCTTGCAGGGAAGGCGTAGAGGGCAATACTTATATTAAAAGTCCGTTGGCGCACAGTAATTTTAAGGACAGGTTTAAGATATTGAAGGATATAGCCCAAGGAAAGTACGTAACAAGCGGCGAGAAAAAAATGTCTTTCAAAGAATTTCCGGACTTTATGGCGGTATATTTTGACGATATAGACTCTCTCGGGCATAATAACGATTACGACGACGTTCCCAAAAGGCATAACTTCGAAGACAGACAAAAAGATATTATTGATTGTCTGGTCGAGTTTCAACAAGAGCTGGATGAATTTATAAATATTTGTAAAAGCACGGGGCTTTATAACGATTTGATAATTTTGATCGCCACCGATCACGGAATGACTCCGTTTTTCGGCAAATCAAAATTGTCTGATGTCCTGGATTTAATAAATAAATCCGGAATAAAAGCGGACTCGGCTTTTGATTTTGACGGCGAATCGCAAATTATCGCGCTGCCTTATACAATAGAGCTTTCGCTTTATTTTATAAAGCCCGTGACTTCTTCGCAACGAGAACGCTTAATAAGTTTGCTTGAAAGCAAGGACTACGTGGACAGAGTGTTTGTGAAAGAGGAAATGGAAAAAAACTACGGGTTTGATGAAAGAGGTCCCGATATGCTTATCAGCCCGACTTACGGCAATCATTTTTATAAAAAGGATTGCGAAGAGAATTATTTCGGGGCAAGTCACGATTCCTTTCACGAAACCTCTCAACATATTTTCGGCCTTGTATTCGGCAACGTAAATCATAAAGGTCAAATTTATACCGATAAAGTAAACGTAATCGAACTGCTGCCGTCAATATTGAAAAACTATTTTAATCTGACGCTGAAGGACAGCGCCGTTCAACCGATAGAAATATAATGGAGCGTTTAATAAAAAAATTAAAATAAATCAGGAGCGGGAAAATGAAAAAGAAAATACTTATGACAATATGTTGCTTTTTGTCGTTGTTTATGCAAACATCGACATTTTCGGATATTCCGTTAAAAGTGCAGGCTGCGCCCTATCTCAATTCAAAAGATTTATATAAAGCTCATGAAAACAATAGCGTCGGTCTGCCGATATATAATAATCAAACGATTTCCGTTCAAGGTATCGTTTCGGTGGATATAGGGGTATGGCATGATTCCGCATCGTATTTCACAATTACAACCGAAAAGACCGACTATAGATTTGCGGGAGGAATTGCCGTATATTTACCGGGTTATAAAATTCAAAATATAAACAGAGGAGATAAAGTGGTCGTTACCGGAGTGTTGAAAAACAACGGATACTCATCGGATATGGGTACTTCGGTTATTATTCCAAATTCAATAAATGATATAACCAAGATCAGCGAAGGGCATATTTTGCCTGACGCTTATCCGATTTTTACAAACCCGTTGTATGAAGAAGTAGAAAAGGATCCGGGGTTTCGCTTTGAAGGTATGCCTGTAAGAATTATGGGCGTTATCAATAATTTTGACGATGTCGGTACGGTTCGCGGTTTTTATGTCGATGGGAGCAGAGACGGAAATTATAATGACGGCATCGGAGCTATGAACGTTAAAATTTACGATTATTCTTCTATTGATATAAGCAATTATAAAAATGGCGATTACGTTATAGTTGAAGGGATTCTGTTCCAAAACGACGATACTTCCCCATATACTTCGGGGTATTATATAAGGCCGACAAATGGCAACGACATAAAAATAGTCGACGAAAACGCCGAGCTGCTTCTTAATGAGGTTTCAAGGAAAGATAATGACGGAAAAAGTGTTTTAAGCGGCAGGACCATAAAGACGAAAGGCGTAGTCACCGTCGATTCGGGTAAGTGGAATAATCTCTCAAATGCATTTACGATAGCTTCTTCCGTAGCCGTACCCGGAATGGATCCCGTATATCCCGAAGGAGCGGCGTATGTATATGCTGCAGGGGCGATCAATACGCCGGTGGCTATCGGCGACGAAGTTTCAATTATCGGAACATTAACAAACAACGGTTACGATTTCGGATTGAATTGTATTACGCCTTTATCGATTACAATAAACAGCCATAACAATAAGGTGATTTCGGAAAAAATTATCAGAAGCGATTACGGCTATGATGAATTGAAAGATAAAGAAAGCATGCCCGTTAAGCTTCAGGGACGAATCTATAACATTGATAAAGAGGGCGTTACGCAGGGCTTTAAAATCGATGCGAGCAGAGATTATAATTGGACTGACAAAATCGGGACGATGAATGTTAAATTTTATAATTACTCGGGCATAGATTTAACCAAGTTTAACGAGGGGGATCTGATAATTTTAAGAGGCATTTTACAAAAAAACGATACCGCGGCTCCGTTTGATTCGGGCTATTTTGTAAGGCCGAGGAATTCAGACGATATGATTTTGAGAAGCGAACATACCGAGAGAACCGTTTTTATTCAGTTGGATGCATTCAGAAACGATTATATCGGAAGAAACGGCTGGGATACGGAAAACATGCAAACGCTTATAGACAACGGATCAAGATGCTTAAATTCTTATGGCGAATACGTTTCTATGACGACCGCCAATATGACGACGCTTGTAACGGGCAGCCATACTTCTACGCATCTTGTTCCTGCTTTGGCTTTTTATGACCCGATATCGGATAGAAGAGTCAGAAATCTTCAGAATTACGATGTCCCGACGGTCGGCGAGGTATTTCAACAAGCGGGGCTTTTAACGGCGTCCGTATTACAAAGAAAATTGCAAAATCGCGGAGCCGACTTTATGCTTGACGGCGGAACTACCGCGCAGATTAAAGCCGACGCGGTAAATATCGTCAATTCCGATGACCCCGATTTATTGGTCGTTTTATTCAATACATCGGATAGCGTTGCCCATAAATACGGAACAAGCAGCGCACAAATCAAACAGGCAGTAGAAGAGATTGACGACGCAATAGGAAGCATTAAAGAAGCGTATAGAGCTAAGGGCAATTTAGCTGATACCACTTTTATTATAAGCTCGGATCATGGAATGGACGATGTTTCGGTTAACTTAACGTCAGCGTTGGTAAACGCATTGCAAAGCACAAATATCCCTTTCGAAAATGCGGCTCTCGATATGGGACCTTTTGATAGTGAGACTAAAGTGGTGTATAATCTGGCTAGCGGTGCGGCTCAGATTTATTTCAGAAAACCGTTGACGGCAACCGAACAATCTACGCTTATAAGTGCATTGTCAAATATTACGGGCGTAGCCAACGTTTATAACAGAACGCAATTAGACCAAATGAATACTCCTAAAAATTTAGGGGATTTGGTTGTCGATTGCGATGTCGGTTATGCTTTTTCGACATCGGCTGCAGAGCACGGCTCTTATGCCCAAAGGCATACAATCCTATTCTTTAGCGGCAGGGGAATCAAGAGCGGATTCTCTTATTCTCCCGTCTGCCGGACGGTTGACATTGTTCCCACGATTTATTATTTGAACGGATTGGTATCTCCGGCTACGGTTGACGGCAACGTCTTAACTTCGATTTTAACTGATTAGAGGTTTTTTATGAGGTTTTTATTTGCTTCCGATTCCTTTAAGGGAAGTTTGTCGTCCGAAGACATCGGTAAAATTTTAACCGAAGCGGCAAGAGAAATATTTCCCGGTTGCGTTTGTAAAAGCATAATAACGGCCGACGGCGGTGAGGGAACCCTTCAGGCGATAAAAGCCGCCAAGGGCGGAGAATATATTAATGCCAAGGTTAAAGACCCGCTTTTCAGGGATATTACCGCAAAGTATTTGGTCTGCGGCGATTGCGCCGTTATATCGGTTGCAGAAGCCATAGGGCTTACGCTTTTAACGAATAGCGAAAGAGATCCGTTAAAGGCAAGCTCTTACGGCGCAGGGCAATTAATCGCCGATGCGATAGGCCGCGGATATAAAAATATTTATATCGCTTTAGGCGGCAGCGCAACCTGTGACGGTGGAATCGGCGCATTGACGGCATTGGGCGTTGAGTTTTTTGACGAAAACGGTGATGTTTGCAAGGGCGTCGGCGAAGAATTAATTAAAATAAAAAACATTTCGCTTAAAAATTGTCGTGATTTCAGCGGCATCGGCTTCAATTTGCTGTGCGACGTAAAAAATGCTTTGCTCGGAAAATCGGGCGCAAGCTTTATATTTGCACCGCAAAAAGGAGCCGACTGTAAAACGGTACTGCAGCTGGAAGCCGGAATGCAGAACTTTGCAAAAGTTGTTCAAGGATATTTTAATTGCGCGGCCGATTTTGAAGGAGGAGGTGCGGCCGGCGGCTTAGGGTTTGCCTTCAAAATATTTTTGAACGCAGAAATAAAAAGCGGAATAAATTACATTTTGCATTTGAATAATTTTGACGGTGAAGTTTTAGACGCCGATTGCGTTTTCAGCGGGGAAGGAAAACTTGACGGGCAAACGTGCGCAGGTAAGGTCGTTTCGGGGATTGCCGAGCGGTGTAAAAAATTTAACAAACCGCTTATTTGTATTGTCGGTTGCGTTGGAGACAATACAGAACCGTTATACGACACGGGCGTTGCGGCTATATTTTCCATAATAAATAAACCGATGGATATATCCCAAACGATTGAAAACGCAACCGACCTATATTCTGCCGCCGCAAAAAATATTTTCAGATTATTAAAAACAAATATGTTGGTAAGGTGAAGGTAATGAATCAGAATATAATCTATTTACTACGGCTGTTTTTAGCCGTAGTTCTCGGATTTGCCGTCGGTTTCGAACGCAGGCTTCGTTCGAAAGAAGCGGCGCTTCGAACGCATACCATCGTCGCCGTTGGGGCGTGTTTGTTTATGTTGGTGTCAAAATACGGTTTTTTTGACATGGACGGAGCTAAATACGATGCGTCCAGAATAGCGGCGCAGGTGGTATCGGGTATAGGTTTTATAGGCGCGGGAATGATTTTATATAAAAAGCAAGCCGTTCACGGCCTTACCACTGCGGCGGGAGTGTGGGCTACTGCAGGAATTGGCATGGCAACGGGCGCGGGAATGTATCTGCTGTCGGTTGGAGCCGCCCTAATGGTTATTTTTGCCCAATGCATAATGCATATCAGATGTAAATTGTTTAAGAATGACAAAAACGGCATAATTAAAATCGTGTTTACCGGCGAAGAAAACATTTCCGAGATTAAAAATATTTTTAAGGTTGAAAAATTTTATAGTCTGTCGGTAAAAAGAATTGAATCTAAAGAGCTTATCACCGTTTCGATAATAAATAACGCACGCTTAAGTGAAGAGTATCTCCTTTCTCAAACAATTCAAAACGGCTTTATATTGTCTTTCGACTATAACAAAGACGACGAAACATAAAAATAAAGTCTCTGATAAATTAAATAAGCCAATTAAACTATCCGAAAAAAGCTTTGATTTAAGGCATATTTAAGGGACGTGGAATAAGAGCGGAGCGGATGCAAGCGGCCATATGAATGCCGACCAAATACACGATGTTGCCTTATTTGTTAAGTATGTTTGTTCTTTAAATCATGAAATCTCTGTTATGTTATTTTTCGTGAAGCATATTTACCGATTAAAATGCTTTTTTATGATTTTTTTGTTTACACTATCTATAGTTTGGGCAAAGTCATTTCAACGAGAGCGATTCAGAGGTGAATAAAGAAAAAACACCATTGAATTCGAACCTCTATGGTTCAAAACTCAATAGTGTATTCAATATCGAAAAGGTAATAATATCGGGAAATATATCCATTTGGAAAAAATATCTTGCCAAAGCGGCGAAAAGGTGGTATAATAAAAGAAAAGGCTAGCCTTTTCTTTTGCTCTTTCAGGGCAAAAGAAAAAAACTTATCCAGCCAAAGACGGAACGGGAAGATGTATCAGTATCAATTTGACGGAAAGGCCTATGAAAAATACCGCGACGGGAATATGCTGTTTGAAATAAAGCGGCACAGCGTAAAATCATATTACGCGCATTTTCATTACGCCGTGGAGATATGTTTCGTATTGAAAGGCTCGTTTGAATATTCGATAAACGGCAAAAAAGGCCGTGCGGACGAAGGAGAATTGGTGTTTATCAACCCCGGGGAAATGCACGAGTATTTTGAAAACGACGATTGCGAACTGTACGTCGTGATTATGAGCGAGTTATATTCCGCAGATTATATAGCGGAATTCGGCCCCGTGCATTTCGATAATCGTCTAGGCAATTTGGCTGTAAACGCGAAATTGAAAGAACTGTTTGACGAATGTTTTGAAAACCGCGGTACAAACTGTTTTTTCGAAAATAAGATTTTCGTAAACCGAATGTATAGCCTTCTGTATCGCAATTATACCGCCACGGAAAAAACAGGCCGCGAATTATTTTTGAATAAATTACTGGAATACATATACACCAATTATAAAGAAAACATCACCGTTGAAAAGCTGGCCAAGGAATTTTCCTATTCCGCAGTGACGATAGCCAAACTGTTTCAGCAGGAAATAAAGGTGGACTTCCGCGTGTTTATCAACAATATCCGGGCGGATATGGTACATAAAATGCTGAAAGACGTAAAATATAAAGACTGGTCGCTGGCGCAAATCGTCATGGAATGCGGTTTTGTCAGCCTGGCCACCTTTTACAGAAGCTATAAACGTCGTTTCGGCTGCACGCCCGAAAAGAAACACTGCTGAATATTTTTTTTGAGAATACAACGGAGCGTAAAAAGCTTCGTTGTATCTTTTTTGATACGATAAGTATTTTTTTTGAGTGGAAAATTTTTTCACGGGGGCTATACTTAATATATAAGAAAAGGCTGATAAAGCCGAAAATTTATATGAGGTGTGAAAGATGAAAGGTAAAAAGATTATCAAAGCTCTTCTTGCCGTGTGTTCGTTGGCGACGATTGCGTTTGCCGCCGGTTGCGGCGCACCGGTAGATAGTTCGTCCGGTCCGGACCAATCGAGCCACTCGTCAACCCCTTCCGAATCGACGTCTCCCCCCGACGGTTCCTCTTCGTCCTCTCCTGCGGAGGCCGTTTACGAATTTGAGGGTACGAAGGACGTACATATCGCGGCGTCTGCGGAGACCTATGATTTTACGGCCGGCGTAACAGCTACGAAGAACCTGGAAGCTGCAGAGTTTACCGTCGATTCTTCGGCCGTCAGATTCGGTACCCCCGGCGAATACGCCGTCAAGTACAAGCTCGACGACTATGAAGAGGAAATAAAAGTGTACATATACGGCGACCCGGTATTTGTGTCGGCTGCGACGACGCTCAGCTATCTCGACGCGCAGACGGAAACGGGCCTGAAAAAGGCAGCGACGGCGAAAGACTTTTTCGGAAACGAATTGTCGGTTAAAGTGGAAGAGGGGATTGCCCCCAACGCGTTGGGGTATATCGAATACGGCAAACATACCGTCAAGTTTTCCGCGACGGACAAAGTTGGAAACAAAAAGGAATACACCTTAGAAGTGACGGTTTCCGACGCGGACAAACCCGACCTCGCCGATATCGAAATCGATCTTGTAGACATTGAAAAAACGACCAGATACGACGGATTACAGATAAGCAAAATCATTTACGACGGCGCGGCGCTCACATCCGACGATTATTCCTTTATCAACGGGTATCTCGCTTTCTCGGAAGCTTTTGTCCTCGATAAAGAGGTTGGGGATTATCAGCTGCTTGTCGTCACCAACGGCGGTTATGACGAAGTTACCCTTTCCGTTACGGATAAAGAAAAGGTGAAATACGCTTTCTCCCTGTCCGATATGTCCTATGCAAATATCCTCGGTTTCGACGGGGCGGAATTGCTCAGCCACCAAAGAAATATCACCTTTAAATATCTGCTGAAGGACAGCAATGACGCAGAAGTGGAGCTCACCGCAACGGATACGGGTTATACTTTTGTTCCGGGTCTGGAAACCTCTTTCTCCCTCACCCTTACGGCAAAACGCAACGGTACCGCCGTGGGTACGGAGGAATATCCTTTCACCGTTCAGGACGACGTATATATGTGGATGGTAAACCGCAAAAACGACGCGTCCAAGACCAACTATTATTTCCTCAACGACGGAGAATACGAGGCGGAATACGACGGAGCGGAATCTCCCGACGGCAACGGCTCTCTGTATGTGGAAAACGTATATGGCGAATTTAAGGGCGTAGTACAGTTCTATCTCAACGGTGTTTCCAACCTCGCCAAAGGCGCGAAACTCAACTTCTATATCTATAACCCCACGGGCATCAAATTAGGGGCGTATATCTATACGAACAGCGGTTACTGGAATGCCGGTATGACGGGAGGTACTATCGACGGCGTATTGACCGATCAGGCGGAAATTTCCGAACAGACGGGCTGGCAGAAAGTTACGCTGACGCTTCTTCCCGGATTTGACGGTTCGCTGGGCGGTATGTCGAATCCCGCCGACGATAAGGCGTCTAAGGCCGAGCTTCGCATTTTTAATCCCGATAATTGGAAATGGGAGGGGGAAGGCAGCTTCGGTTTCAATATCTCCAACATTTATGTGGAGACGGTACACGGTACGGAAGGCATCAGTTATGACGAAACGAAGCATCAGAATACGGGCGTGGCAACCCTTCCCGTCACCCTTGCTTCCGCTTCCTCCACCGACGGCAGACATTGGTTTGAATACGAAGTGAAAAAGGGAGATATCCCCGTCGCGATGTCCGAAGAGACGATGAGCTTTACGCCCGCGGAAGAAGGGACATATACCTATACGATCACCTGCTATTGGCGGGATGAGAAAGTAGATATCCGGACATATACGATCGAGGTGGGCGGCGCGTTGGCGCTGGCGGTAAATCCCTACTATCAGTACGACATCAACGGCAAAGTGGCCCTGCCCAAGGCCAGCTGCGCAATCGCCGGCGCTGCTTTGAAATATACCGTGACCAACTCCGCAGGCGATGCGACCGTACTGGGCGAGGACATGGCGTACGATACGAAAAAAACAAACGGATCCTATACGTATAAAGTGGAGGCGTTTGTGGGCGGCACGGTTGTGGCGACGGCGGAAAAGGTTCTTCCTATCCATGACGGCCGGGTAATGTACGGCAGCGGTATCAGTGCAGACGGAATGCCTTTGATGTATAATAACACGCCCGAATTTACCACGGAAGTTGCCGCTCCCGGCGAACTTGGCTCAATGAAACTGGACGGCAATAAAAATACGCTTGAAAAGAAAGAGCTTGGAAATTTCAATATTCGTCTTGACGAAAGAGCTTTAGGAAAATCAATGGTTGTTTTCTATATCAAGCATACTTCAAAGGTGGGGTTAAGCGTTCAGGGATTTGCTTCAAATACATGGATTTATACAAATTTTTGGTTTAACGGAACGCGTTATCAGGAGGATTCTTTTGTGATTACGGGCGTTGAGGACGGTTGGCAGAAAGTGGAAATGCATTTGGCGAACCCTCTCGGAACCCCGGTGGAAGGAGCTGATATCCGTCTTAATATCATAACGAATCCGCAGGAAGGGTATCCTTGGTCGGAAGGGGACGAACCGGTCATCTACATTTCCAATATCTACTATGTCGATCCGGCGTAAACGACAGGAAGAAAGAAAAGTGAGTATTTTAGAGGAAAACCGCATACAGGTTGGGGCGTACTGTTCGCCCCAACCTCCCTGCGAGAGGGACGGGGTAAAATATCCCTCAAAAATTACGTCCGAACATTATCGGGCCTTGGCCGAACTCGGCGTGACGGTGGTTTACGGTCACGCCGAAATCATCGGCCGGGACAGTGAAAAGTGGGTGTACGAGGCTTTGCAGATGTGCGCGGAGGCGGGCGTCAAATATTTTGTCCGCGACGGGATAGCGGAGGAATACGTGTCTTTGGGTTTCCGCGAATATCCGGCCTGGAAGTCGTTGGCGGCCGCCGAAAAGGCGGAACTCGACAAACGGTTTGAGAAAAGCATCAAAAAGTATAAGGATTATCCGGCGTTTGCGGGGATTTCTTTTTACGACGAGCCGGGCAGCGACAGCTTCGAGGGGATAGCCGCGGCGAAGGCGGTATTTCAGAGGATATGTCCCGATAAGGTGTTTTACGTCAATATGCTGCCTCACCATATTTCCGCCGAACAGCTGCAATACGGTGCGTGTCAGACAGGCGTGCCTGCGGCAACCGACAAAATGCTGGCGGTTGAGCGGGGCAACGACAAGAGATATGTATATTTTACCGAAAAGTTTATCAAGACGGTAAAGCCGCAGGTGTATTCTTACGACAGTTATCCTTTTTTGACACTGGGTAACGTGGAGAGTATGATACATACGGCGTTATACGAATTGCCGCAGATTTGCAGCTATAACGAGAGGACGTATGGCGTTCCGTATTGGATGTTTTTGCAGGTGGGCGGCAAATGGGAGGGAAGCGCAAACCGCGTCACCGACGAGGCGGAGATGCGGTTGCAAATCGGTATAGCTATGGCATACGGCGCAAAGGGCCTTCAGCTGTTTCCCTGCTGTTTTCCCAACGACTGGCTGGGCGACGATGTCGTGGAGGCGGGCGTGTTTGACCGCTTCGGGAAAATCACCGAACAGTACGAATATCTGAAAAGGGCATTGAAACAGGTGCACGCCTGCGGCGGGTATCTTGCGAAGGCTGAACAGAAAGGCAGATTTTTTGTCGGCGAATACAGCGGCTTGTTGCCGCCCGAGGAAGAATTGAAAAAAATTCAGTGGAACGAAACCATTTATCGGGGCGGATTTCCCGAGCTCGGGCGGCTGGACGCGGAAAGAGAAAGCTGTCCGACGGCGGAGGTTACTTCCCAGTTTATTCTTTCCCGTTTTGAAAGCGAGGCGGGTAAGGAAATGTATCTGGCCGTGAACAATTCCATCGTGACTGCGGCGAATATACGTCTTTGTTTCGGCGAAGATAAAAAGTTTACCGTCGTCTATCGCGGGGAAAGCAAGCGTCGCGAGGGGGAAAACCTGTATTTCCAAAGGGTGCTTCCCGGGGATAATCTACTCATTGTCATCGAATAAAAATCATTCGTAATCAGAAAGGAGAATGTATCATGAAAAAGAATGCGATAAAGCTGGTTGCAATAGCCATGTCTGCGTTGACGGCGGGTGCAATGGGCGCGTGTCAGTTGGGTACGCCGGTAAACAACGGCAATAACAAGGGTAAAAAAGAAATAGTCGTTTCCATTTACGACGGCGGGCTCGGCACCGACTGGTTCGACGCCGTCATCGAGGATTTCGAGGCGGACTATACCGATTATTTCGTTACGGTAGAGCCGAAAAAGCGTACTTTGGCGGAAATCGAAAGCCTGATTGCGTTGGGTACGCAGGCGGATATGTATTTTTCTACCGTGTCCGACTTCCATAACCTCATTTATTCCGATAAAATTGCCGATATCAGCGACGTTCTGGAAATGAAACCAGACGGGGAAACCCGTACGGTGGGCGAAAAGCTGGCCAACAAAGAGACGTGGAGCGTCATTTCCTCCAAAAACGGGCAGGGCTGCTATATGCTGCCTTATGAGGACGGTATCGCGGGCTTTAACTATGACCACGACAAATTCCTCGAATACGGGCTGTTGTACGAGGCGGCAAACGACGAGGCTACGAAAACGGCGTTGACGACGCAGAAAATAACTTATCGCGCTGAGGGCGGAAAGCTGATTTTCGTAAGCGCCGAAGGGGAAACCAATTACGAGGAGGGAGACGTCATTCTTCGTGCCGGCAAGGACAACAAATACGGCACGTACGACGACGGCCAGCCTATTACCATGGAGGAATGGGATCAGATGTTCCTTATTCTCAAGGGCCTGGGCAAGGCGGTTATCTATTCGGGAAAAATCGTCGACTACACGACGGATATTTTCAACGGCATTTTTGCGCAGTACGACGGCATGGACGCCTGGAAAACCTTCAATACCTATAACGGGGAATATACCTTTGAGGGGGATTCCGCCGCTACGAAAATCGACATGGAAACGGGGTATAGGGTATTCGGCATGACGGGCATTAAAAAGGCCACGGAATTTTTGCAGGAATATCTCAACAACCGCGATTATGCGCACGACAGTTCGTTTATGAGCGAGGAATGGCACACGGACGCGCAGGGTAAATTTGTTATCGGCAGCGCTAAAAATTCTATGGATGCGCCTTTCACCGGGCTACTGGTGGACGGCGTATGGTGGGAAAACGAGGCGTCTTCCGTTTTTGAAGGGCTGGTTGAGGACGACAGATATGCCGAGGATTATCGGTACGGCACGAGGGACTATCGCATGATGCTCTATCCCGAGATTCCCGGGCAGAAGGGCGCCGACGGCCACGGCAACGGATCCGTCCTGTCCACCCGTGCGGCGGGTTCGTGCATTATCCCGAAACAGGATAACGCGGATATCCTCGAAAAGACGAAAATTTTGTTGGCGTATTCGTTGAAGGACGAACATCTGCGCCATTTTACCAAGGTCACGGGTGTGCCGAGGGCGTACGATTATCAGCTGACGGCTGCCGATAAGGCGGAAATGACTGTATATGCTCGTAATATGTGGGAATTGTATAACGACAAGGCAAATATCAAGCTGGTACGTCCGCTTATCGACAGATATCTGACGCCCGTGCCGTATATGACGTCCAAGGGTTTTGACGTCAACTGGTTCTCTAAGGTTGGCGAAGTATCCTACAACATACCCATTTCCGCATTGCGTATCGCGGAAACGTCGCTGAGCGCGGAAATCAGTGCCGACCCCGTGAAAACGGTGTTCGAGGGCTTTGAAAAGCATTTCAAGGCAGCCTGGCCGCAGTATATCCTCGAATTGAATTCCGCAATGGGGAAATAATTTTCCTCTTTTCAAAGGAATAACCACATGAAAAATTTTTCCAAAGTCAAACTGAAAAAATATGGATTCGTATGGACGATCATGGCGTATCCGATGCTGCTGTTTATCGTGTTTTATCTGGTATGCAACTTCGGATCGCTGGTGATGGCGTTCCAGAAGAGAGATTTCCTCGGCAACGTCACCGGATGGGTGGGGTTTGCCAATTTTACGAAGTTCGTAAAAGACATTGCAGAAACGGAGTTGATGTCCACGGCATTAAAAAATACCTGCCTGATGTACGGCACCGATCTTCTTATCGTGTTGCCCTTGCAGCTGCTTTTCAGCTATTATCTGTTCCGTAAAATTCCGGGGCATAAGGCGATCCGTTTTATCGTAATGCTGCCTTCCATCATCTCCGGGTTCGTCGTGTGTCTGGTATTCAAAAAATTCGTGGAAGGGGCGCTGCCCTCGATGATGAAAAACCTTTTTGGGCTGAAAACTTTCCCCAACCTGATTTCGGAGGTGAAATACACCTTCAAGACGGTGTTGTTCTATAACGTGTGGATGTCGTTTACCACCGCGCTAGTCATGTACAGCAACGCCATGAATCAAGTTTCGGACGAGATTTTGGAAAGCGGTAAAATCGACGGCGTGGAAGGGGGCTTGCAGGAAATGTTTTATCTTGTTTTGCCCATGATTTTTCCGACGATTACCACCTTCCTCATTACGGGATTCAGCGCGTTTTTGTCGATGAGCGGACCTCTGGTGGCCTTCTTCAAGTTCAATGCGCCGCAATCTTCCTATACGCTGGGGTACTTTTTCTACATACAGGTGGCAGGCTCGTCCAGTCAGATCATGTACCCGTATCTTGCGGCGGGCGGATTGATTATGACGATTATCATGGCTCCTTTGACCTTCCTTTTGAAATACGTGCTGGAAAAATACGGACCCAGCACCGAGTATTGAGGTGAAACTATGAGTATGATGCATGCTTTGGGAAATAAAACGCTCAGCCGGATATTCAAATATATCACGCTTACCGCCCTTGTACTCTTTTGTCTGTCCTTGATCGCTCTGCTTTTCTGGATGACGTACACCTCTTTCAAATCCACCGTCGAATATTTTGAAAACTCTTTCGCGCTGCCGCAGAAACTGAGGTTCGACAACTATACCAAGGCGGCGGAGATGCTGCAGATAGAGCTGCTTTCTCCTTCGCGCGGGCTGATCGTTTACGACTTCTTTGATATGTTTTTGATCAGCGTCATCTGGGCGTTCTGCATCCCTTTCGTGTCGCTGTTCTTCACGCTGATGGTCTCCTATGTCATGTCCAAGTACGAGTGGCGGGGCAGAAACGCCATTTACCTGCTGGGGATCGTTATTATGGTAATGCCCATTTACGGCTCGACGGGTATGCAGATGGTTATCAGAAAGGCTTTGGGAATGTACGACAATCTTCTGATGACGGTGATCACTTCGCCCGGATACTGTTTTTCGGGTATGTGGTTTCTGCTCTTTTACGCGGGCTGGAAGGCCATTCCCATGGAATACAGCGAGGCGGCGTTCATCGACGGGGCGGGGCATTTCAAGTCCATGTTCGCCATCATGATGCCTATGATGATACCCACCTTTTCTGCCATCTTCCTGCTTAACTTTCTCAGCACGTGGAACGATTACAACACCTTCCTGCTGTGGTTGCCTTCGTATGCCAATCTGGCGTACGGCATGTATCTGTTCCAGAACGACGCGTCGAATTACGGCGCGGCGATGCCGCAGATTATGGCGGGCTTTATCATCTGTATGTTGCCTACCACCGTCATCTATGCGGCGTCTCAAAAGCTCATCTCCTCCAAACTGACGATAGGCGGTTTGAAGGGCTGATAGAATAAAATAAGGAATCGAAATATGAAAAACGGAAAAATGAAATTTTGGCTGCCGGCTCTTTCCGCCGTTTTCGCGCTGGGCTGTTGGCTCGTCCCGGCACGGGCGGAACAGGCCTTTGCGGCAGATAGCGAATACACCGCGGAATATCGGGAAGAAGGCGTGAAAATCCCTCTCCTGCATACGGAAAAGGGGCAGTCCTATCGGGTGGAGGTATTCGACGCCGCAGATACGGCGTACGCTTCTCCGCTGGAATTAAAGGACGCATTCACCTTTGTTCCGGATAAAATCGGACAGTATCTCCTTCGTTATCTGATATCCGACAACGGTATCGAGTCGTATAAATATGCCTCGCTCACCGTGGAGGACACCACTTCGCCCGTCATCGAATTTTCCGTAAAGGAAAGCTATAAGACGGGGGAAACGCTGGCATTGAATCCCCGCATAACGGATAACACCGCGTCGATGGCAACCGTTGCCTATACGCTTATCGTCAATGGTAAGGCGGCCGATTCCGCCATAAAAAACAACGCAGTCGTCTTTACGGAGGAGGGCGAATACAAATTGCAGATCTCCGTCAAAGACGGCGGGGGAAACACGGCGAAACAGCTGTATTCGTTCACAGTGGAAAAGGGCGGGGACAGCGCGTCCGACGGCGAAAATACGCCGGAAAAGAACGGGTGCGGCAGTACGGCTTTTGCCGGGACGTCCGCCGCAGTGGCCGCGCTGAGTGCGGCGCTGCTGGCAAAGAAACGCGCAGGGGGTAAAAGACGATGACCGAAAGAAAGAAAAACATTTTAGGCAAACTGCTGATTTCTGCCTTTTTCGTCGTTGCCGGTGCGGGGGTGCTGAGCTTGGAAACGGGCGTAAGTACCGCCGCGGAAGAGGTAAAGCCCGCCGCTTATGCGCTGGCGTATCGGGAGTACACCATCGAAAGCTATACCCCGTCCATGATGGTGAAAGATCCTTTCGGAAACGTAGTGGAGACGGCCGACGGCACGTTTACGCCTCTTCGCGCGGGGGATTATACCCTGTTCGGCGCGGGAAAAACCACCGTCTTGAGGGTGTTTGCCACCATTCCCGAAACGACGTACAATTACGAGTACGCGTTTGAGGAGGAATACAAGACCGGAGAAATGATCTCCTTTCCCTTCGTGACGGTTTCCTCGGCTGTGCAGAATAAAATAGACTGCGATATTTATATCGAATACGAGGGCCGAATCGAGGAGATTCTTCCCGAGGGACAGGATACCTATCAGCCTGCACGGGCGGGCAGCTATGCCGTCGTTTATGCGTACGAGGATATTTTCGGGTATATTTCCACCTCCGCCAACTATTTCGAGGTGAAGGACGCGCCCGTCATCGGATATCTGCCGCCCGAAACGCTCTCGCTCGGTAAACGTATTCAGCTGAAAAAAATATACGCTTATAACGGGGAAGAAAGCGTAGAGGCAAATCTCGAGGTCATCTCTCCTTCCGCTCAACAGGTGGATATTTCCTCAGGCGCTTTTTTAGCTGACGAAATGGGTACGTATATTTACGTCGTGACGGCGGAAATCGGCGGGGAAACAGTAGAGGAAAGATACGAAATTCCCTGCGATATTTTTACGCACGACCTGTTTGATCCCACAACGTTGGCGCAAGCGCCCGTCAGCGGCTTTGCTCTTCCCGAGATATGTCGGAAAACGGGCGACGGAGTCCTTTTGGAAGCCACAGGCACGGGCGGAAAATATACCTATAACAGCGTCATCGACCTCAACAGCATTTCGCGGGATACGAATCTGCTCTCTTTCTTCCCGTATTCCGCCGACGGTATCGGCCACGTGGAGGATTTGCAGATAATTTTTACCGATATTTACGATAAGGACAACAGCGTGGGCATACAGTTCAAATGCTCGCCCTTCCACGACAATCTCACCTATGTCACCGCTTTCCATAACGGCCGGCATTACGCCTTCGACAACGCCAACTGGATCTATACCGGCGTAAACGGCCCCGTGCTTATCGGCGACCAGTATTTCTTTGCCGGATTGATGAGAAATCATTATTCCATGCAGATGAAAGGAGACGACGGACTGGAGGTTTATTCCTTGACGCTGGATTATCCTAACCGCCAGGTGGTACTCGATTTGACCTCGGAGGGTGAGGGCAGGTATGCGTTGATGGACTTCGATAATCCCGTCTGGTGCGGCGGCGCGGAGTATGTCTGGGACGGTTTCACGACGGGCGAAGTATATATGACGGTAGAATTCGGCACGGTGGTAGGCAAAAGCGCGGCGGTTATCGTTACCGAGGTGGCGGGGCAAAGCCTTTCCGGCACGGAAGTAAACGATGAATTGCCCCCGTCCCTGGTTATCGATATAGAGGACGAATACAAGTCGGCCATGCCTTACGGCGTGAAGGGGGGTTCTTACGCCATTCCCGCCGCCCGTGCGCACGATACTATTTCCGGCGAGGCAGAGGTAAGGGTTTCGCTTAGCGTAAACGGGCAGAACGTGCCATATCAGGGCGGAGAATTCGTTCCCGATAAGGCGGGCAGGTATGAGGTTACATACGAGGCTGAGGATCTTCGCGGCAATCGGGCGAAACGTACGCTGGTTTTTGAAGTATATGAAACCCGCCCGGAAACGGAGATAGGAATCGGAAAATACGACAAGCCCATTCCCGGAAAATATTTTAAGATTCCCGAAGTGACGGTAAGCGGCGCTTCCGGCAACTGCGTGGTAAAGACGGAAATCGAATATAACGGCAGCAGGATAGAGGCGGACCGAAAGGGTAAAGTTTTCGTCGATAAAGTGGGAGAGATAAAACTTCACGTCGAGGGTTTCGACTGGCTGGGACAGAGAGTAACCGATACGCTTACTATTCCCGTAACGTCGGACGAAATGCGTATCGGCGTGGCGGAGCGGTACGGCTCCGTGCAGAAGGGCAGGACGCTGGTATTTCCGGACGCCGAGGTGTACGATTTCGACGGCAGGGGAAACAGCGACGTGGTGCAGAAGATTTTCGTCAACGGCCGTGCGTTGGAGGGCAACGAATATACGGTGCAGGACGGCGACGCGGCGTTGGAAATCCGTTACGAAGTGACTTGTGCGGGAAAGACGGCGGAATATTCCTATACGGCCTCCGTGTATGACGGTCTGGAAGATATCTTCCGTACGGACGGAACGTATTCCGTCGCCGGCGGACACGATGACGAAATCCATTTCGCCTTTGAAAAGGACGGATATTTCGATTTGCTTAACGCCGTTTCCCACAACGCGCTCAGGCTGAGTTTTTCCGTCCCCGTCTATGGCTTCGATTACATGGACGTATATCTTACCGATTCGGCCAATTCCGAAATTTCGGTGTTTGTGCGCTTTACCGAATATAGCCGTACCCAGGTAAGGATGCAACTTAACGGAAAGGGGGATTATTATCTTTTGGACGGTTCGCTTTCCGCCAACGTGTTATTTTCCTTCTTCTACGATTGCGAGCGGCTTATCTTCAAGCGTCCCGTCAACGAAAAAGTGATTTTCAAAATCGACGAATGCGTCAACGGCGACGCCTTTAACGGATTTATCAGCGGCGGTGCGTATCTTAAAGTGTGCGTCGGCGGCGTTAAGAGCCGCTCCGTCGTCCGTCTTGCCGGCGTTTCCAACGAAACGTTTGTGACAAATCTTTTGACGGGCAGAGATTCCGTACAGCCGGTAATCAGTACTTACACGGAAAAGGAATTCGTAAACCAAGCTTTCGGCGGAACGTATATGGTGGAACCCGCCAGGGCATACGACGTCGTACAGGGGACGTTTGACGTCCGCACGACGGTTACGGCGCCCGACGGAAGGAAGCTTTGCGACGCGCAGATTCTAAAAGAGAATTTTTCCTTCAAGGCCGACCAATACGGGACGTACAAGGTGGTTTACGAAACGTTTGACAACACATATACGATAAAGTCCGTCAAGACTCTTTCCGTAGAGGTGAAAGACGAAACCGCGCCCGAAATTTCGCTGTCCGGCGAGGTGAATGCAGAGGCCGCGCTCGGCGATATCTTCACGGTAACAGGCGCTACGGCGACGGATAACGTCAATACGGAACTCGACGTGAAAATTATAATCTACGATCCGCAGTACCGCAATAAAGTGGTACAGGCGGGAGAGATATACCGTTTTACGTACAAGGGCGTATATAAAATCGTCTGGCTGTCTACGGACGACAGCGGAAATACCGGTCGGGAAATCCGTTATATCGAGGTGAAATAAGCATGAAAACGAAAATGAGAATAAAATTAGTCTCCATCGCCATGGTAGTCTTTTCGCTCTTTTCCGTTGCGGCGTGCAACAAGCCGGGCGGGGCTTCTTCGTCGGGAACGGAGCTTCCGCCCGTCGAGGAAACGGAAACGATAGACGGGATAGACCGAAGCCGGACCCTGGGCATGATCGTTGAGGGCGGAAAAACGGAATATAAAATCGTTTATGCGGCCGACGGCGGTTCAGCCCAACTGTATGCGGCGTCCGAGCTTGCCAATTTCATGGCGGAAGCGACGGGCGCCAGCCTGCCGGTAGTGGCGGATACGTCGGTGGAATACGGCGACGACGGGCGGTATATTTCCGTCGGAGATACCGCGCTTTTGAAAAAGTCCGGCATAGAAATGGACGGAGAAACCCTCAATCGGGACGGTTTCGTGATGAAAACGCAGGGAAACAATCTGTATATCGGCGGCGCAAACGACAGAGGCGTGCTGTACGGAGTATATGACTTTCTCGAAAAAATGCTGGGCGTGCGTTTCGTCGCCCCGGAAATCACGCACGTGCCGGAGGTGGGGACTCTTCCCCTCTACGCCATGGACGTGACAGAGATCCCCGCGTTTGAGTATCGGAATTTGTATTCCTATTCGATGCGAACCAACGATCCGTTTTATACCCGGCTCCGTTTCAACGCGCCCGAGCGTACGATAGGCGAGATGTACGGCGGCAGGACGGATTGGTATACGGAACTTGGCGAAATAGAAAAGGATTATGACAATCTGGCTCAAATGTTTCCTTCCTATCCCGGGTTCAACGTTATCCACAATGCTTTTTACTGGGTGAACCCTGCGGACTGGTACGACACCCACCCGGAATTTTTTGCCGTGGACGCGAAAGGAAATACCATCAGGGACGCCGCAGGTACCATCTGCCAGCTGAACCTTACCAACGGGATTACCGATGACGGAAAGCTGGACGAAACGATGGACGTCAGCGTGGCGAAGGTGGCGCTGGAAGCGCTGAAAAAATTCATTCTCGACGACCCGGACGCGAGGGTGTTCTTCTTCGGGCATAACGACTGGGATGTCTATGACTTGTCCCCCCGTTCGCAGGCCGCGGCCGAGCTGTACGGCGGGCAGGCCGGGATACTGATGCGCTTCGTCAACGTTTTGTCCGACGAGATCAACAAATGGCTGGACGCCAACGGCATGGAAAGGGAAATCACTATCGCCACGTGGGCGTATCTTTATACGAAAAAAGCGCCCGTGAAAGAGGACGGACGGGGCGGTTACGTACCCGCGCACGAATCGGTTATCCCCCGCGATAATATCTCCATACGTATCGCGCCCATCGAACTTGACTGGTATTATTCGGTAAACGATCCCAATCAGCTTGGCGAATACAGCTCGCTCGTCCTCGAATGGACGCATCTGACCGATAATTTCATGATTTGGACGTACGAGACAAATTTCGGGAACTATCTGTTTTATTATCCCAGTATGCGGCAATGGTCGGACAACGTGAAATTTTTCCGGGAGATCGGCGTGGAATATCTGATGATGCAGGACAATTATCACGGCTTTGGCAGCTGGCAGGCGGATATGCACACGTACGTGGCGTCCAAACTGCTCTGGAATCCCGACGTCAAGGTACAGCCTCTGATCGACGAATTTCTGTATTATTATTTCGGCGAAAACGGCGCGGAAAAAGTGGCGGCGATGATGCAGCTGTTCGACGATCATTTTGCTTTGCTGCAAGCGGAAGAACCGGATTTCTGGATGCCTTTCCGCGATGACGACGGCAGCACGTTGATGAACCCGGATTATTTCCCGATAGAGCTTCTAGAGGAGGCGGAAAGCCTTATCGAGGAGGCGATTGCGGACAATCTTGCCGACCCGTCTTTGGACGGGGCTGAAAGGGTGCGGAGGGATAAAAACCTCACCTCGGCGCTGCTTACGCCGCAATCGATGATTTTGCACAATTACGCGAAATATTACTCGGGAAGCCGTACCGCCTATGCCGCGGAATTTATCGAAAACGCGGAATACGTAGGCGTGCTGTCCCTGTCCGAAGTCACTACGCTTATCAATTATAAAGCGTCTTTGGGATTGTCTTAAAAGACGGAATAGAAAAGGTCATGTTGGAAAAAGAAGATTTATCTCTTGAAGAAAAAATAAAACTGCTGGGCGGAAAAAGCGGCGACGAAGTGGCTGAAAAATACGGCATCAGATATTTTACCATGAGCGACGGTCCGCACGGGGTAAAAAAACACGGGGTATGTTATCCGAATATGTGTCTGGTTTCCGGTTGCTGGGATCCCGATTTGCTGTATGCGATGGGCGAAAGCATAGGTTACGACTGCAACGCGGAGGGGATAGACGTTTTGCTGGGACCCAGCGTAAACGTAAAACGCAATCCCCTTTGCGGCCGTAATTTCGAGTACGTTTCCGAGGATCCGTATCTGGCGGGGACGCTGGGCGCAGCTTTTATAAACGGCCTGCAAAGTACGGGCGCGTCCGCCTGCGTAAAACACTATTGCTGTTACAATCAGGAAACAAACCGCTTTACGCAAAGGGTTTTCGTGGACGAAGACGTGATGATGAACGTTTACGTGCGCGTGTTCCGCATATTGCTCAATAAGTCTGCTCCCGATTTTTTAATGACCGCTTACAATGCGGTAAACGGGAAATTTGTATCCGAAAACAAAAATTTGCTCAAATACGTTTTGAGAAAACTGTTAGGGTATAAAGGTACGGTTATTTCCGACTGGGGCGGAATGGACTATCGCAGTAAATCCCTGAAAGCGGGCGTGGACGTCAATATGCCCGGCGACGTCGATACTTCCTGGAAAGAGGTGGTAAAGACGATCGAAAACGGGGATTTGACGGAGAAAGAGCTGGACGAATCGTTCGGGCGGGTCTGCGCGGCGTTACGTAGGGCGTTGAAAGAAAAACCGCTCAAAGAAACGGACATGTCTCTGCTTGGAAAAATCGCGTCGGAAAGCATCGTTCTTCTTAAAAACGAGGGGGAGATATTGCCCCTTTCGGGTAAAGAAAGCGTGGCGGTAATCGGCGCTCTGGCAAAAAATTCCTGCGTGCAGGGCGGCGGCTGTGCGGCCGTGGAAAACGGCGGCGCTACGGATATTTATACCGAACTTTGTTCGCGTACGGGCAGAGAGCTGCCCTATGCGGCGGGGTATTCCGCTGACGGCGCGGAAAGGGACGAGGCTCTTGAAAGGGAGGCGTTGGAGAGGTCGAAGGGAACGGATGGCGTATTGTTTTTTGCGGGGCTTCCTTCCTTTGCGGAATCGGAAGGCTACGACAGAAAGAATCTGTCTCTGCCGGAAAACCAGCTGGAACTTTTGAAGCAACTTGCCGGTGCGGGCAAAAAAATCATCGTCGTGCTCACCAACGGTTCCGCCGTGGAGCTGGGCGAAGTGCGAAGTTTCGCCTCTGCCATTCTGGAATGCTGGTATGCGGGCGACGTGTACGCGCAGGCCTGCTGTGACGTCCTTTTCGGCAACGTCAACCCGAGCGGGCGGCTGGCGGAAACTCTGCCTCTGCATTTATCCGATTATTTTCCCGAGGAAAATTATGTGGACGCAAAAGACTGCGTGCGATACCGGGAAGGGGAAAACGTCGGCTATAAGTATTACGCTGCGGCCGGCAGGAGAGTTTGTTATCCATTCGGTTACGGATTAAGCTATACAAAATTCGAGTATGAAAGCTGCCGCCTTGCGCCCGCGACGCAAAAGGGCGCGGAGCTATCGGCGGAGGTGACCTTGCGCAATGCGGGTGGCCGCGCGGGCAAAGAAGTCGTTCAGGTGTATCTCCGGCACGAATCGGAAAAAGTTTATTCTCTGGCGGGATTTTCCAAAGTTGAATTGCAGGCGGGGGAAAGCAAAAAAGTAATTATCGAATTGGATTCGGAATGTTTTACAAAATACAATTCCATGCAGAAAACATACGCGATACGCCCGGGAAAATATTTTATTTCCGTGCGCAGGGACGCCGAAACGCCCGTTTGGGAGGACAGCGCGGATATCGGAAAAAAATTCAGATGCACCCGTTATACGAAAATAGGGGAATTGATCAAAGTAGGCAACGGCCCGGCTTTGATTGCGAAATACCTCGCCAAATACATCTGTAAGGCCGCTCTCGACGACTCTTCTTATCCGCTGCGGATCGACGGCAGGGAAATCGCCGAGAACGTGTTTTTAAGAAACGTCGCGTATTCCTTTCCTCTTTATATTTTTACCACCCTCACGGCGGGGATGCTGGGCAATGTGGAGCTGGATGGGATTATCGGTAAAATCAACGATGAGTTGGTGTTTGACGCGTAAGGAGAAAAACGTGAAGCAAAAATTTGTGTCCGTGTACGACAATGGGAGGCTCGTCGGCGAACCGGTGGTTTTTATCGAAAAAGGCGGCCGGGCGTCGGCGGCGCTCGCCCATGTCCCCGAGAAAATTTTGAGACTTTATAACCCCGTTTCGGGCGAGGAATTGGGCGAGGAAGATTTTTATCGGGAAGAAAATACGCTTGTTTTGAAGGGCGGAAAAGGAAAAAGGCTGAAATCGGAATGGCTGCGCGCAAAAAATCTGCCGCACGGGATCAAACATCTCGGCGGCGAGTACGGGATTGATAATATATTGTTGATGGACGCGGCTCGGCTGGCCTCTTTTCAGTACCGCGCGGACTATATCGCCCCGCGGCCCGCGTTTCCCGAGACGGCGTATTTTTCAAAGGCTCTGGCTCCGCTGCGCGAAAAGGCGGGAAGAGGTGGAAAGATAAAAATCCTCTTATACGGCGACAGCATTTCCAACGCCGCCAATTCCAGCGGCGAGGCGGGCGTTCCGCCCTTTGAAAGGCCGTGGTACGAACGTGCCGTCGAGGGAATGCGGGCCTTTTTCGAAAACGGCAACATTACCCTCGTCAACAACTCCCGTTCGGGCTACGGCAGCGAATGGGGGGCGGAAAACGCCTTTGAGAAGGTGGAGGACGCCGATTTGCTAATTGTCGCGTTCGGTATGAACGACGGCTCGGAAAATCTGCCGTGCGGGAAGTTTGCGGAAAATATAGAAAAGATTTTAAGCGAGAGGAAAAATCCCGGTTGTTCGGCGATTCTCGTTTCGTCCGTCCTGCCGCACCCGGACAGCGAACTTTACCGTCTGTCTTTGAGAAAAGAGTACGGGGCGGCGCTGAAAGGGATATGCGAAGAAAAAAGCTGCGCCTTTATGGATATGCTGGCCGTAAGCGAGTATTATCTGGAAAGGAAAAACTATTGCGAGGTTTCGGGGAATAATTTCAATCACCCCAACGATTTTATGTATCGGTTTTATGCGGATACACTGGAATATCTGCTGACCGGAAAGGAGAACTGACTATGAACCCGGTAAAGGTTATCATCGTAGGCAACGGAGAGCGCGCCTCGTGCTATTGCAAATACGCCCTGTATTCCCCTGAAAATTTGCAGGTGACGGCCATTGTCGATCCCGATAAAAACAAGCTGAAAGAGGGGGCGAAGTTGTACGGCGTGCCCGAAAGGCATTGCTTTGAAAGCGTGGAGAAGTTCCTTGAAAAACGCGAGGAATACGCAATAGAGGCGGACGGCGTAATCAACGCGACCATGGACGAGTATCATTATCGCACGGCCATACCTCTTTTGAAGGCTGGGTATCATATGTTGCTTGAAAAGCCGGTGGTGAACAACATGGAACAGCTGCTGGATATCGAGCGTACGGCGGAAGAAAACGGCTGCCTTCTGATGGTGTGTCACGTTTTGCGCTATACACCTTTTTACCGCGGCATCAAGGAAGTGATCGAACGGGGCGAAATAGGCGAAATCGTACATATCGAAACAAGCGAAAACGTCGGTATAGCGCACGCCTCCAACTCCTATATCCGCGGGAAATGGAACAGCAAAGAAAAATGCGGCAGTTCCATGCTGCTGGCAAAATGCTGTCACGATCTGGATTTGCTGTGCTGGTTGAACAACAAGGCGTCGCCCGTAAAGGTGGCAAGTTTCGGAGGCCGGAATTTCATTCTGCCGGAAAAGGCGCCCGACGGGGCGGGGACGAGGTGCTTGGTGGACTGTCCGCACGTAAACGATTGCCGTTATTCCGCAAAATCCATTTATGTGGACAACGACAGATTCCCCTGGTATTCCTGGCAATGTTTGGGCAAACCGTACGAGGAGGCGACGCGCGAGGAAAAGACGCAGTCGCTGAAAACTTTCAATCCGCACGGCGAATGCGCCTTTAAGATGCAGTCGGATCTGGTCGATCATCAGGCGGTTATCCTGCAGTTTTCCGACGGCAGTACGGCTACGCACAGTATGATCCAGGGCTCTGTCCGGCCTTGCCGCACCATCCGTGTGACGGGTACGGAAGGGGAGATCGAAGGTATGATAGAAACGTGCGTTTTTCATGTCAGGAAATACGATTTCGCCAATGCGGACTATACGGAAAGGAGCGTCGATGTACGCAAGGATATCCCGGAAAACGACCACCACGCGGGCGGCGACGAAGGGATAATCCGTGACTTTATCCGCATGATCAGAAAGGAACGCCCCAGCGTGTCCTGTACGAAAATTCAGGACAGCATTTATGGTCATCTTTGCGTGTATAAAGCGGACAAATCCATGGACGAGGGACGGATAGAGGAGATAAACGAGGTTTGAAGATGAAAAAAGCGGAATGGATATGGCTGGATAAAAAGGCGGAATCGGACGAATATGCGGCGTTTGACGACGGGTTTTACTGGGACGGAAAAACCCGTCTGAAACTGAAAATTTCCGTTGCGGGCGATTATAACGCGTATATCAACGGCAGGTTTGTCTCGTTCGGTCAGTATGCGGATTTTGCCCATTATAAAATATACGACGAAACGGAGATCACTCCATTTCTGGAAAAAGGAGAAAACAAACTTTTCGTCGTCGGCTGGTACGTGGGCAGAAGCTTTTCCACCTGCAAAGATTTCGGCGCGGGGTTAAGCTACGAGGTCGAGGACGAGGACGGGGAAATTCTTTGTTTTTCGGACGAAGGCACCCGTTCGGCGTATGCAAACGGATATGTCAGCCACGTCAATAAAGTAATTACAGGTCAGTTGGGTTTTTCTTACGTCTATGATACCCGATCCGCTCTATACGAATGGAAGGGCGCGAAGAGGGCGGAAGGATTTGGAAAAAATCTCGTCAAGCGTCCCAACGCCAAATTGCAACTGGGCGAATTTGTTTCCGCGGCCCTTATCGACAAGGAGAAAAAATTATACGACCTCGGCAGGGAAAGCTGCGGTTTTTTGGAAATAAAATTCAAGGCGGAGGCGGGCGAACGCGTTGCCGTCGCTTTCGGCGAGCATATTGCGGACGGCGGGGTTCGTGCCTTTATCGAAGGCAGGGATTTCACGGCGGAGCTGATAGGCAACGGGAAATACACGGCTTTTACGGGTGCCTTCCGCCGTTTTGGGTGCAGGTATTTGCAGGTTTTCGGGGAGGCGGAAATAGAATATATCGGCCTTAGGGAAGTATTTTATCCTTTGACGGTAAGGCCGTATAAAATAGAAAACGAACGGCGTCGTAAAATTTACGAAACGGCGTTGAGAACTCTGGAGCTTTGCCTGCACGAGCATTACGAGGATTGCCCATGGCGGGAACAGTCCATGTATATCATGGATACGCGCAGCCAGATGCTGTGCGGATATTACGCCTTCGACAATCCGGAATGCGCGCTGTCCGCTATACGGCTGATGGCGGCGGGGCAAAAGGAGAACGGCCTCTTCGAGCTGTGTTTTCCCGCAGAAGTGCCTATTACCATTCCTTCCTTTTCTCTCGCGTTCACGACGGTGGTTTTGGAATATACGCAGTTTGCGAAAGACTGTGCGTTGGCGAAGGAAATGCTGCCCGTCATCGAAAAGATGCTGGGATTTTTCCTTTCCCGTTTGGACGGCGACGGGTTGTTCAAGACGGTAAGCGAGGAGGGAATATGGCATTTTTACGAGTGGGCGGGCGCACTCGACGGAGCGTTTTTCGAGTTGGACGGCAGTAAAAAATATCGAAACGAATACGATTCGCTCATCAATGCCTTTTTATCGATAGCCCTGGATAATACGGCAAAACTTTTCTCTGTGACAGGGGAATACGACAAGGCGATTTATTATCAGGATATCCGCATAAAACTCAACAAAAGCCTGAAAGAAAAATTCTATTCTCCCGAAACCGGGCTGTTCAGAACATATTCGGACAGGGAGGAATACAGCGAGCTTTCCAACGCGCTTTGCGTCCTGGCGGAAGCCTGTTCGGACGAAGAAGCGAAAGCCATCGCCGAAAAATTGGCTGTCGGCTATGACGGCTGGGTGAGAAATACTCTGTCCATGAGCATATTCCGCTACGACGCCCTTTTGAAAACGGACAGGGAAAAATACGTTCCCGCCATACTCAAGGACATAGACGAAACATACGGTTATATGCTGGATAACGGCGCAACTTCTTTTTGGGAAACGATTAAAGGAGAGGCGGATTTCCATAATGCCGGTTCCCTCTGTCACGGGTGGAGCGCGCTACCCGTTTATTATTACCGTATTTTCGGGTTGTGCGGGGAAAGGGAAAAGCCCGTCGGCGAGGCGTTTTCCGTACGGGATATCCCCTCCCGGACGGCGTATGCGGCCGCCGTTTCGGCGTATGTAAACGACCGGGAGGAAGGGTGCCGGGCCGATAGGGAGAAAATTTTATCCCTTCCCGAAAGGGAAAGGCGGAGGAGGCTGGAACAGATGTTGGGCCGGCCGCTCGGCGAAAAATGGCTGGATACCCGTCTGATTTCAAAAGAAACGCTGTTGACGGACAGCCGTTACCGCGCCGTCAGATATACCTTTTTACTGGACGAAAAAATTCCTTTCAGCGGTATTCTTTACGAGAATGCGGAAAAGATATCTGAAAGGGAAAAACTGGTGATTGCGTTGCACGGCGGTGGCGGCTCGTCCGAAATCGTAGGCGATTTATTTATGCCCAGCAGCAATTATAATCGTATGGTGTTGCGCGTGCTGAAGCCGAGCACCAAGGTGTTTGCCCCGCAGCTGCTTCTTTGGAACAGCGCTGTTTACGGCAGCGGGTACGACAGGGAATGGTTGAACCGTCGGTTGATACAGCAGGGCGGCAGTATCACCGCGTTCGAGGTGCAGTGCCTGAAAAAAATGCTGGACTGGTGGGAGAACGACCCTGCCACGGATACGCAAAGGCTGGGCGTGATAGGTCTTTCGTACGGAGGAATGTACGCTTTGCATTTCGGGGCGTTGGATACCCGCATATACGCCACATATTCTTCGTGCTGGTTCAGCGACAGGAAAAAACATAACTGGTGCGACTGGACCTATTTCAATGCCGAACGTACCTTTTTCGATACGGAAACGGCTTCTTTGGTGTTTCCCCGAAGGCTGTATATCGAGGTGGCGGACGAGGATGAGGCCTTCCCCGCCTCGGACGGCAGGCAGGAGCGGCTGAGGCTGGAAGCTTATGCGGCAAAGACGGGCAATGCCGACAAACTGACTTTCAAAGAGTTTAAGGGCAAGCACGAGCTGGATTTAGACTCCGACGCACTGGAAACGTTTGTAAAAGACGTAAAAGGGGAATGACGATGGCCTTGCAGGGTAGATATTATTGTTTTACGATCGTAGTCAGGCTGAACCAGATAGAAGTTGCGCCCGGCGCCTATCTCGGCTTTGACGAAAGTACGGAAAACACCCCGGAAAATCTTAAAAAATTTCGGGAAGCGATTGCAAAGGCGATACCCGAAGCGAGGATAACCATCGCGTTCAGCCATTCGGCGCTTGCCGACGCAAGCGGGAATTACAGAGAATTGCGCCGGTTGGCAAGGGAATATGCGCAAAAGTACGGCGACGATATCACCTATGTGGCAGGCGGGTATTTTATCGGCGCATACGTACCCAGGGAAAGGGCGAAAGCGCATATCGACGACGCTTTGGCCTTGCTTGAAAAGATGATGGGGAAGGGATATAAACCCCGCTCCGTCATCGGCGGCTTTTTGCCGGCGGCTATTCTGGAACATCTTGCCGCCCGAGGAATCCACGCCGCGCAGGGGAATATATTCAGCCAGTATTACGTTGACAATCAGGACGGAGAAGGGTCGATTTGCTATCCCTATTATCCGTCTAAACAGCATTTTTGCAAGCCCGCGCAAAATGCGGAAGATTTTATCGACTGCGTGAATTTCGACGGCTGGACGGTGGATTTCATCTGCGCGTCTTATTGCGGCTGTACGCCGGAGGGATACAATAGCCGCATGGGCTGCGGCCCGATAGAGACGTTGCGTCCGTACGGGGAAAAAACGGGTACGGAGATCATGCTGGACACCGTCGACCAGATGCTGGGCGAAAATTATTACAGAAACGGCAATTTCGGGCTGGCCGCAAGCATCTGGGAGCTTTGTCTGATGCAGAAAAACGGCTCGCACGCGATGGATATAGACGGGGATACCGTGTATGGATTTTTCAGTGCGCTGAAAGAAAGATATCCCGATGCGGAGGTCGTTACCATCGGGGAGCTCGGAGCGATCTTCCGCCGCGAGAATAAAGATAATTCCGCCTTGGATTACCGATTTGTGCATAAAGGTACGGGCAAGGGCGGAAGTCTTGCCGACGTGCAGATTACCTGGTACATGAACGATGTTTTTCGCATGGCGCTCAAAAAGAATTTGCGGACGGGGGAGGAAAGGGTGATCGATTTTACCGATTATACAAAAAATTATTCCGAGCCGGCCGATTCCGATTATCTCAAAGGAGAAAGTAACCGAAGTTGGAGCCTTTTGGGCGATATCAACCAGAAGGGATTGCGGCCGCAGGATACGCCCGTCCCTTTCGGGAATTTGACGGAAAAACAGAAAACTTTATTCTTCGGGAAAATAAAGGATGAAAACAACTAAAAATCAATGAAAGGCTGTTCAAGGGCTTTCGGTCTTGGGACAGCGCGGGGGTGCTTTCTCATATCCTTTGCCGTACGGATTTGCGTTGCGGCTGGGGTTTAAGGATTACGCGTCCGTTCCAAACAACGTTTCCGTTTTACGTAACGCCACGTTCGGGGAAGCATACGACGACGGGCGGGAGGCTCTCATTCCGGGAATGCGCAGCCACGACGGTGCATATACCGAACGGACGGTAAATTTTACGGGGATATCCGCAAAGGTAAGCACGGCGGAGGACGAATTCTTTAACTGTATCACTCCCGTCTGTTTTTATTCGTTGTTTGCCGAGCTTAAAGAGGGACAAGCGGAAAAAATTCTGCGGCATTTTTATGACGAAAAGGAATTTTTCGGGGAATATATGCTGCTTTCCGTGGCGAAAAATCACCCCTCGTGCGTGGAGCAGGATTACTGGCGCGGAAGCATCTGGCCGCCGATGAATTCCCTCGTATATAGGGCGTTGAAAAAGCAGGGGTGAGACGAGGCGGCGAAAATTTGGCGGAGAAGTCCCGCGGGCTGGTTGAAAAAGAATGGAAGAAGCACAGACACGTCCACAAAAATTATAACTACCGTACGGGCATGGGGTGCGGCGCGCCTAAAAACAACAGCGAGAAGTTTTATAACCGGGGCGGGTTGCCGGCGCTCATCGCCATCGAGGAAAATTTGGAATAATCGGGGAACAGTAAACAGTATGAAGGAACAAGATTTGAAAATTTTGCCCTTTCCACGGAAAGTGCGGCTGGACGGCGGATTTGTACAAATGAGGCCGTATGTAAAAACTCCGAAGGGCAGAATAGGAAGCTTTATCCCCGAAGAAGGGGATCGCGAAGTAAAATTTTTACAAAACTCCGCCCTTCCGCCCGAAGGATACAGGCTGACAATTTATGGGAAGGGGGTGGAAATATCCGCCTCCGCTTATGCGGGTTTTTTATATGGCGCCATTGTTTTGGATATGCTGGTAAAACAGTTCGGCACATACCTGCCCTGCTTGTATATCGAGGACGAGCCTATGGCCGCCCACCGCGGGACGCAGGTCTGCTATGCCCAGATCAACGTAAAATACCGCGAAAAATGGCTGAAAAAGCATATTGTGGATTTGGCGAAACTGCGCGTCAACTATTTGTATCTGTATCTTGAATGGGATTACACATTTCCCTCCCTTCCTCCTCTTTCCGGCAAAGAGATGATGACGCCGGAGGACGCGCGGGAAATCGTCGCGTTCGCCAAAGGCTATAATATCAAAATCGTACCTGCATGCAACGTTCTCGGGCATACGTCCGACTTTCTTGCCGTCCAGTATCTCAACGACTGTAAGGAAAATATGGACGGGGAAACGAACGCGAAGGTGTCCACGGCAAGGGCGCTTTGCCCCAACAATCCCCGTGCCAATGCGATTGTATTCCGGGCACTGGACGATTTGATCGATGCTTTTCAGCCGGAAATCATTCACATCGGCGGGGACGAAGTGGAGCATATCGGCGGGGACAAATATTGTAGGGCGGAGGCGGAAAGACTGGGAAGAACGGGCGTTTTGCTCTCTTATTTCGTCAAAATACGCGATTATCTGCAAAGCAGGGGAGTAATTACGGGAATTTGGGGGGATAAACTGCTTTCTCTTTCCGAGGAAAACCGTTACGACGGGGAAAAATGCGAGGAAAAATACCTTCCGAAAAATCTTGAATTGTTAGACGATCTCAGACATGGTACGATCGTTTACGATTGGTGGTACACGGGCGGCAGCGAAAAATCCATACGATTTTTCAGCGAAAAGAAGTTCAACGTGATTTCCGCCGCGTCCGTACACGGCTGTATGACGTCCATACCCTCTTTCGATCAGCAGCTGAATATCCGGGCATTGTTTATCGACGCGTTGGACTACGGCGTGAAGGGCGGCTTGGTATGCGACTGGATAAACGGAATGGGATATCATGCGGAGCAGGCTTATTTCAACTTTGCCGCGGGGGCGGCGATGCTGTGGAGCGGCACGGATAAAGACAGCTTTATCGTAAATTGCAACCGCGAGAAATTTGAAAAAGACAGTCTGTTTGTGCGTTACGGCGCGACGGATACGGCGCTGATCGATTATTTCCACGAGGCGGGGGATATTTACGGAAAACTGCTTTCCCTTTTTCCGCCCGACAGAAAGGGCGTATCTATCCGCAAATCAGTGTTTTATACGGATAATCCTCTGATGGTGTATATCAAGAATATTACCGATTTGGACGGAAAGCTGGGCGAGTACGAAAAATCCGTTCGGCGCATTTCTGTGCTGTATAAAAAAGCGGAAAAAAGCTGTAAAGACGACGGGTATTTTTATGCGTTGAAGGTGGCCGCGGTGGCGCACGGTTATATTTTAAGAGCGGTTTCCGTGATGGATAAGTTTTACGGGTATTACGACGCCGCCGCGAAGGTGCAATATACCGACGGGGAAAGGTTCGGAGAATATCTCGACCTTTGCGCGCGGACTTTGGAGACGCTGAAAGGAGCGTATGTTCCACCGATTCGTTTCGCGGCCTGGATGCACGAAAATTTGGGGCTGGAAGAAAGTAGCGTATATCGACTGAAAGGCGCGAGGAAAAATTTGTCAAAACTTATTCGGTTTATTTTGCGGTTGAAAGGGAATTACCGTCCCTTGCCTGCGATTGCCCGTATTTCCGATTCGCTGTTCGGAACGGACAGGGACGTGTGGTGGAAAATGCGCGATTACGAGTGGATCGAGGAAGAGGGCGAGTTCAAAAAATACGATGTCGAACTGGGTTTTTATTACGAACGGCTGGATTGGTCGCACATAAAAGAAATGGAAAAAAATTTGTAAATAGGGAGAGGCGGGAAAAATGTGGGTATTGGCGATAGGCTCGTATCCGAACGATTATATGCCGAAGCATACCGCGGTGTCGCGTTTGGTATTCGACGCCGCTTTTACGGCCACTTTGCCCAATTATAAAGGCAAGGAAAACAAGTCGGCGAAGCTGGTACCCATCTATCACATAGATACGCTGTCAGGGGTAAATTTCACTCCCACAGAATATGTGGATATTTTGATTATATCGAGTTGAAGCTGAAAATGCTCAAACTGCCAAGAAAGCCAGGGGGGATGGATTCGCGGCCACGACGGAATCGATTTTCCCGACATGATAAAAATCTGTTCGCGGTATGGCGGCTATCAATGCGGCGCAGCGTATGCGGAAGGGTTCCGTAATGCTATAAAAAAGGTACACGAAAATCAATTATTATTCGTATATGTCCAAGACGGGATATACGGCGGCAAAAGAGTGTATCGAAAGCGCAAAAAGCGGTTGTCTGTAATGAGACGATACAAGACGTAAAAAAGGCGCTACGCGTCTTTTCAAATCGTTGCTTCGGATAATAAAACGAGGTAAAGATAGATGAAAACGGTAAAAGATAAATATTTGGTGGTAGGCGCAGACTTTGCGGGATTTCCGTTGAAAGAGGCGGTTGTGGCACATCTCGAAAAGAAGGGATGGAAGATACTCGATTTGGGGGTAAAAAAGGACAGCAGCCCTAACGATACGGATCTTATGTTTCATCGAGTAGGTTTGAGAGTGGGCGCGGAAATATCGGAAGGGAATTATGAACGTGCGCTGTTATTCTGCGGCACGGGCATGGGAATACATATCGCGGCAAGCAAATGTCCGCACGTGCATGCGGGTGTGGTGGAAAGTCTTCCGGCTGCAACGAGAGCCATTACGGGAAACGGAGTCAATGTTTTGGCAATGGGTGCGTTTTATGTGGCGCCGCAAACGGCTTGCGATATAGCCGACGCCTACCTTGCCAATAATCTTGGAAGTGGTTGGAAATGGTGGCATAATTTTTACGAATTTCATAAACTTGCAATAGACGAGTTGGAGGCATTTGATTATGAGGAGTACAAACAAAACGGATTTAAGGTAAATAAACTCTGCGACTATGATTTAACATTGGATTTTGATAAAAAGCCCGAATAAAAATACAATAGAGCATAGTGTGTATAATTTCACAAATACAGTTTTTTGCTGAAAAAGTCTTTTTTTTAAGAAATCAGCTTGAGGAACGATTGGAAAATTACCCGGTGTCATTGTCGTAATCGATAATAAATGCAAAGCTTATACACAGAAAGGTGAATGGTTTTATGTTTTGACGATTTTTTCGGTTGACAATTTTGATTTGTTTCCTTCATATTTGGTTTTTATGCATAAGCATGGTTGAGAATTAGAATTTTTATAAAAAGTTTTTTGTATAGATTCCTTCTGATAGTGTCGCTACTTAAACAGGGTTTATGGTACGTTTACGCATATTGTAAAGTAAGGAACGAATTCAGGACCTTCAAGTTGTCGAGAATTTCTTACGCCACGCAAACGGAAACCAAATATAAAAAACGCCCCACCGATCTCGGATTGCTTACTAACGAAAAATGGTTTGACGAAAGCAACGCAGAATATATTGACCTTCGCATAGACGAAAATTGCGTAAACGACGTAGAAGAATGGATAGGCGTAAACAGTATATACCGAAATACCGACGGTTGGACGTATGCGTCGGGCAAACTACCCATCGACGAATGGCTTATTTCGAAAATCGCCGGTTACGGCGGAAAAGTCGCCGTAATTTCACCCGAGTCGCTTAAACTGGCGGTAGTAAACAAGGCGAAAGAGATTTTGGAATTATACGATCGGTCGTTGTAAGTCTGCGCAACGTAAAATGCGGCTTTATTGTAAATTTAAGAAAGTTTAACCGCAAAACCCGCCGTAAAATATTAAGTGTAAAATAATTTTACAAACACGTATCATAAGAAATAACGGGTTTAATAATTCGTCGTCGTATGCTGGGCAAGAATAACACCACTTATAAACGCAATAATATATTTTTGTCTGTCGCAAACCGCTCTCTGTAATACAAAAAAAGGGGGCGGTTGCTCCCTTTTTTATAAACTTAACGCGGAAAAACTTATAATATTATTTTCCGTCCCATTCCGCTCGTATAAACGTTCATAACTCCTTTTTCGCGCATAAGATCGCGGGTATGCAACGAATCGAGATTCGCGGTGTTGAAACCCGAACCGTTATCGTTGTTATATACCCAGTCTACGGCAGGATAAAGGCATACTTTAATATCTTTTATCGCGTTATAAAAAGCGTCGCTCGTTCCGTTTTGCCCGTGATGAGCCATTTGAATGAGAGTGCAACTTTCGATTTCCTTTCTAGTCCATTCGTCGTTCAGATATACGTCGCCGCGATCGCCCATATCGCCCGTAAAAAACACGGATTCGCCGGGCGTTTCCATCTTATACATTATACCCGAATTATTGCCGTAGTTGCCGTTCTTTTCGGTGTACCAAGCGTTGTTAAGGACTTTCATGGTAACGTATTCGCCCAACTTATACTCGTCTTTATAGTGCGGCGTTACTACGTTTTTAACTTTTTGAGGATTGTTTTTGACTAAACTTTCAAACTCATCGCAAAACGGATAATCGCTGTCGCCGCTCAGGTCTTTTACCATCTGAGACGTCGGAAAATCGTAATACAAATTCTCCACCGCAATATCTTCATTCTCGAGTAACCGAGCAAGAACGGTGGTATGATCGGTATGAAAATGCGTTAAGAACCAGTAATCGACTTTATGGGTAAACGTTCTGAGCAGTTTAAGCGTAGCGGTTGCATCTCCGTCAACGTATCCACCGTCTATTACGATAACTTTATCGTCGGGCGTAATCACGACGTATCCCATGGCGAGAGTAACGCTTTCGAGCGAAATGAGATTAACTCCGCCGAGAAGCGGCTTATTCTCTTCGCTTGCAGTTACTTTAAGGTCTGATATATACGCCGTTTCGCTTGCGACAAAATCCAACCGTATATTAACGAAATTTTCGCCGTTTTCGGTGTAAACCATCGTTTTGAACCGAACTCTGTTCCAAACGTTTGCCGGATACCCGTAATCCACGAGATCGCCCTCGGACTTATATACCCTTAAAGTGTCGTTATACCCTACGCCGTCGTACTTCAGACGGAATTCGACCGTAACCGTATCGAACGTTTTCAAAGCGTTTATTTCGTCGTTTTTCACACGTAAAACCGAGGTTTTACCGTTAAAAGTTAACTTTATCGCTTCCGTACCGTTGTAACCATTATCGGATTCAGTCAACGTTCCACCGCTTACGGTTAAATTATTTTTTATACTTTCCGCAGCCGAAACGTTTGCCGTTCCGCCCGTATAAACCACGCCCATAGTCAAGCAGACTCCCAGCACGAATACTAAAATTTTATTTAAGATTCTCATTTACGACGTTCCCTCCATATTCCCGCCGCCGCGGCAGCGAGTGCCGCAACCGATAAAAGCGAAGCCGATACGACGCTGCCGCCGCAACCTTTCCCTTTGCCTTTTTCGGGTTCGCCCGGCTTATCGGGCAATTCCGGGACATCCGGACTATCGGTACCCGACGAGTTTTTATTTCGTAAATCGGATAAAACACGCTGTCCGTAATTATCCCGGTCAGACTTTTATTCCAGCCCTTAAAAGTATACCCTTCTTTTGCAGGAGCGGCGGGCGCACTAGCCGTTCCGTATCCCGCAACTTTCCGACTGCTTAAAATTTCGCCGTTTTCCGCGACGAAACGCACGCTGCACGTCCATTTTTTTTGTATATAAACGAACTCATCCGATTTTTTTTCGCCCGTTGCCGCATTTGTAACGAGCGTTTTCATTCTGCCGTCTTTAATGGTGTTAAACTCCGAAAACGCGTTCCTGACGTATTCGTATTTCCCGCTGTTGCTGGTTATAACGAGATTGTCTATCACGGCCGTCGCGGACTTCTCGTCTTTCGTATAGCACGCAAGCCCTACGGTGTTCGACGACGTAAAAGAGTTTGTTACCGTTAAAACGTTCAGAAAAGAGTTTTCACTTTCGCAAATACCCTTTTTATCGACCGACCACGCTTCGTTTTTAGCGTCGAACTTAATTCGGTAAGTATATCCGGCATCGAAAACGTCGGTTTCGACGTCCAAGGTTTTGCTTGAAACTACTCCGTCTCCGAAAAGCATATAATCGGTCATTTCGGAAAGTTTGCCGAGTTTTTTAGAATCACCCGCCACTACTCCGAAATATCCGCCCGCGCTTCTCCACTGTAAATCGAACGTAACAGTCGCGTTTCCGTCGCCGACCTGAGTGTAATATTCGGTAAGACATTCTTCGCCCGTAGCGACGATATAAGCGTTAAAATCGTCCTCTTCCGCGCTTGCCGCGCTTGCCGTCGTTCCGCCGAACGCGGCAACAATCAACGCAGACGCAAACGCCGCTAAAATAAGTATCTTTTTCATATCGTTTCCTTAAAATGCTTTTGTCGATAAACAGGCTTATCGCAAAAATAAGCCTGTTTATTTCTATTCGGATTATCTCGAGAATACTATATCCGCGATGTATCCGCGGGTAACGGGGGCGCCGTTGTTGTCGGCAGCCACGCAATATACATACTGATCTTTCGTAAAATCAATTCTCTCGTCGGTCAAACTAATAGCGTGTTCGTAATTTCCCGCAGCGTTTATTACGCAGTAACTGCTGATCGCGCCGCTTACGTAGTCCGAAATATATCCGCCGCCCACTTTACAAGGGTACAATCTCGACGTGGTATTGACAAAGTTACCCGTATCCGTATTTTCGCTGCCCTCAAGGTTATTCGCGTAGACGATAGTCATCTTCGTATACCCATCGGCAATCTTTTTCCGTATAACCTCCCCCGAAATAAGACACCAGAATTCACCCGAACCGTTTACCGGACTCATTACCCAGCCTTTACCTTCGATATATCGTACGGCCCCGTTATCGCTTGCGCTGCCAAGCATCCAGCCGGATTTATCCTCTTTCACCTCGGGTTCGCCTTTTTCGAATACTATGTCGGCAATATAACCGCAAGTAACTTTTTTGCCCTCTGCATCCGTATTGCAACATAAAACGTCTATATTTTTCGTGAAGTCGTAGTTTGCGTCGGCGAGATTTACGTAATGTTTATAATATTTCACGCCGTCTTTTTCATCTTCGGTACAATATTCGGCGATAGTTCCGCTCACATAGTTGTAATCGCAATTTCCGGTTCCCTTCAATATGGGGCAGATCATCGATGCGGTATTCGTGAATTTACCGACGTTCGGGTTATCCACGCCGTCAAATCCATTCGCGTAGACGATAGTCATCTTCGTATAGCCTTCGGCAATTTTCTTCTGAATAATTTCGCTCGGAATTATGCTCCAGAACTGGTTCTGAGCCCCGCCGTCCGTAACGTCTTTCATTACCCAGCCTTTATCTTCGATATAATCGACGGCGCCCCAATAATTGCCGTTGCCGACAACCCAGCCCGATCTGTCTTCATAGCCGAACTCGGTCACCATAATTTCCAAAGGATATTCGTTGGTGCGTTCGGTGTAAATATAAATATCTTTGCCCGCATATATATTCAAATCGAGCTTGAAATCGATTTTCTTGCCTGCGTTGTAGAAATCAGCCCAATCGTAAAACGCTATCGCCGTTTCCTTGCTCCAAAGGTTAGAAGTATCGTCCGCGGCAACTTTTATCGGTTTATTTTTGCTGTCCTTATCGGCAATTCCGGGAGCAGGATTCTTTGCAATAACAGAAAGAGAACTATAACCCAACTTTTTCAATTCGGTAAGAACATATCCGGGGATTATCGCATAAACATTTCCGCTTTCGGTGGAAGATATAATATATCTGCCGGTTTCCGATTTGGCGGCAACGGTAGCGGTAGCCGTTTGCGGCGTAATGAAACACTCTTTTACGTTCTTGTTGCAGTTCGTGCAAACACCGTCGCCATCGAACGCATGTTCGGCAATGATTTTTTCGGTTTCCCTTTCGTTGCATTCGTTGCAAACTCTTTCTCTTAACCCCTCTTCGGTGCAGGTCGCCTCTTTGAGAATTTTCCATTTACCGAAGTTATGCGCCGTAGTAGCAGTTTCTACGTGTTCGCAGTCGTCCGCTATACAATGTCTGTCGTGACAAGTAAATTCGTCGGCGTATCTATGCCCCGTTGCAGGAATATCGCTTTCGTCGATTGCTCCGCAACCGCACTCGCGCGTTTTGACGCCTTTAAGTTCGCAGGCGGGTTCGCGAACGACCACCCATTCGCCGTATTGATGCTCGGTAGTCGCAATACTCTTGTCCCCGCAAACCGTACATACCCTGTCATGGCAGGTAAATTCATCCGCGTAAACGTGTTCCGTCGTCGCTTTTTTCACGTAATTACACCCTTCCACGATGCAATGTCTGTCGTGACAGGTAAACTCGTCGGCGAATTTATGCGTGTGCCCGGCATCGGAAGCGTTACACCCCGAAATAATGCTCGCCGCGCATAAAACGACGATAGCCGTCAACAATACAAAAATTTTTTTCATTTTCTCCTCCTCAAGTCCTATTGTTAACAATACGACTTTTTGTTGTTCTTCTTTTTTCATTTTAGCATTTACTTTTTCCGGTGTCAATATATAATTTTTGTAAAAAAGTGTTCTCTGTTTGTTTTTCATTGACTTTTTCACGAATACAATATATACTGATAAAAAGGAGTTAAAATGGAAATTTTAGATATTTACGACTTGCCGTTTAGTACAAAGTTGACTTCGTCAGACGATCAGCACGTTCATTCGCATAAGTTTTACGAATGTTTTTACGTTAACGAAGGTAATATTTATCACGAAGCCGAAGGAAAATCGATTTTGTTGAAAACCGGAGACGCCGTTATTATTGCGCCGTATCACGCTCATAATTTCAAAAGAATTCCGGGGCAAAGTTGTATTCACAGGGACAATATGATCTCCGCCGATATTTTCGAAAAGTGCTGTAACTTAATCGATCCGGGAATAATAGATAAATTAAATCGGGAGCATTTTATTAAATACGAGTTTACGCAAAGCGATATGGAAAATTTCGAAAAAAGCGTTTCTTCGTATATAATGTCGCAAAATACCGAACAAATGAAAAAATATAATTATTGTTTGGTAATTTCGTTATTGAGCCGTCTGATTATTTCCAACAAGGATACCGATTATACCGGTAACGAATTCGCGTCGAAGTGCAACATAATTCTTACGGCGTGTTTTGCGCATCCGAACGCCGTAAACATATTTTACGAGCAACTCGGATATAATAAATCTTACGCCAGTAAAAAATTCAAAGAAAATTTCGGTATTACCATTACCGAAAAAATCAACGAATTAAAAATCAATTATTCCGCATACCTTCTTTGGGCTACCGATTACACCATTCCGGAAATATGCGAAAAAATCGGGATTGAAAGCGTGTCTTATTTTCATAAATTATTCAAAAAGTATTACGGAACGACACCGCATAAAAAGAATATAAAGCAAAATATCGAATCATAAAATTTTTGCGAACCTCTTTGTCGCTTTTACAGTTTTCGTTTTATAAAACGTCAAACGCAGACGAAAGTCGAAAAATTTAGTCGATCGACGAAGAATGCGGACGGCAAAATGACATAGAAAAACCGAGCGTTTAGAACGCTCGGTTAAAGGTTGTAATGTTTTTATAGTTTGATTTTTAGTACGAAATAATCTCTTGAAAAAAACAAAACGAACTTTGAATTTTCATCAAGGTTCGTTTTATTCTCGTTTGGTGCACCTTCAGGGACTCGAACCCTGGGCCCAATGATTAAGAGTCATTTGCTCTACCAACTGAGCTAAAGGTGCATATGATGGTGGTCCATCCGAGTCTCGAACTCGGGACACCTTGATTAAAAATCAAGTGCTCTACCAACTGAGCTAATGGGCCGCTGAATTATTAAAAAATGGCTGGGGTGGCAAGATTTGAACTTACGAATGCCGGAATCAAAATCCGGTGCCTTAACCGCTTGGCGACACCCCAATAAAATAAATGGGGCGGGCGACGAGAATCGAACTCACGACCTCCAGGGCCACAATCTGGCGCTCTAACCAACTGAGCTACACCCGCCATTTATTTGGTGCGCCTGAAGAGATTCGAACCCCTGACACACGGCTTAGAAGGCCGTTGCTCTATCCAACTGAGCTAC